>UMBZ01013466.1_pt1 | contig 158174 bp, 148 predicted proteins | sample 1964091 | NCBI WGS metagenome assembly UMBZ01 (sample SAMEA4835954, study PRJEB28245) | human gut metagenome | biome: gut microbiome; material: fecal sample | place: Denmark | collected 2008
TTTTGTCTCCACCATCTTCTTCACTCGATTTATATAAACTTCAAATTCCTCCACGCCATTTGCTTCTTCATTACTGTAAAAAGCTTCCGGAAAATAAATATTAACTACTGAATGATTTGTCTTAAGATTAAAATACGCATATGTTGCTCCCGACTTTTCCGACCTCAATTGTACATTATCAATCACACCAAATACCGACTTCATACATCCTTCATCATCCTTGGTAATAAAGTTAGCGTCTTCATATTTCAAATTAGGTGCGTTTCCACTTTTCTCACCATTTTCATCTTCTACTGAAACATCTACTGTTCCTTCTCCCGTATTTGTAATTTTAGCACTTCCATTCCGAGGATGTTCTATTTCATTTTCATCATGTATTTTTAATAGCCGTTCCATTTTCCATTGCAAACGTTTTAAAATAGTATCATCATCTAATTGTATTCCTTCATAATATGCTTTTAATTTAGCTCTTCCTCGCTTTCCCTTGTAATCCACATGATATGGACACCCCTCATCGTGTAAATCACCTTCTTTATTCCATGTACTAAAAAATTTCACATTATTTTTTCTCTCAGTGTATTTAATCCTAGCTTTACAACCTTTTATACAAGTCAAATGTCCTTTGTATTTTGTCTCATAATCATTTTTATCAAGGTCTTCACAGTGTATCGGTTTATCACAATCTCCTTCTGCATTTGATAGTGCTAACATAATTTTCTTCGGCATAAAATCCCCTCCTTTTCATTAGTTAAATCCGATTTCTTTTATATAATGTTAGCATATTTTTTCACTACTGTCATGTATATTTTCAATTATTCATACATATCCACCTTTAGGTTTCATTAATCACACATATACGCTATTTCCAAAACAAAAATGACACAGATAATGTTGATTTTACGCTGTTTTTCGCTATCTATCTTCTAATTTACTCCATTTTTACTCCAATTTTAATCCAATATTTTCAGTTCGGCTACTTCTTCTTTTTTCTTTTCTTCTGAAACGTGCGTGTATAAATCGGTTGTCATTGCCAACGTAGAGTGACCTAAGAGTTTCTGCACTACCTGTTGATCTACTCCATTTTCATAACACCTTGTAGCGTATGTATGCCGCAGAGTGTGACAGGTAAACAGTTCAAATATCTTCGGTTCTCTCTTTTCTTCCTTTGCCAGTTCAATCTCTATTACATTGATTTTTGCCACATAGTCTTTGATTGCACTATTGACGTTATAATAGTAAACTGGCGAACCGTCTGAACAGGTAAATACCAAATTTTGAAATTCTTTGTGTTGTTTCCATATTGAGCGTTTCCACATCTTCTGTTCTGTCTGCTTTATCTTCTGATTTTGCAAAATCTCATATACTTCATCTGTCATAGAAATAACACGATTGCTTGATATGGTTTTGGCAGTTGTGTAGAAAAACTTTGAACCCTCGACGGGACTAGAAGCCTTTGAATAATGAATTGTCTTATTGATTGTAATTTCTCTTTTTTCAAAGTCACAATCTTCCCATTTCAGCCCAAGCACTTCTCCAATCCGACAACCTGTTGTCACAGCAAATTTCAGAACATTGATGTGTATGTAGGAAGAAGCGAATGTAAAAAATTTCTCCTGTTCTTCTCTTGTTAATACACGTCTTTCTTTTTTCACTTCTTTTGGCATTTTGTCGAGCGACACGTTGCAGGCTATACTTAAAATATTCCGTACTTTCCATAAATTCTTCCAACTATTTTTCTCTATCGCAAGAATTTTTCTCATTACTCGGGACATTTTTTATTGCTATCTTTTCAAGCACATGTGATATTTCTAATAATTTTCTTCTTTTCATGTGTATATGTATTCCGAAACATACAATAAGCACAACTGAAATTATAATAGCAATTACAACCGAATTTTCCGCTTCAACTGTAACCTTTACATCTATTAACTTTAATAATCCTGCTATTGAAAGCACCAACGTTGCAATACTAATATTAGTCTTCAATATATTACTATCTAAATAGGATTGACAAGCTATTTTGTACTCTTCCAAAATCTCTTTTTCGTCATTATATTTCCTTGCCGCTAAAACAAGTTTATTTTCCAAACATCTATAAAACGAACTACTCTGATTATATTTATAGCATTTCTCTGCCTGTTTATAAATGTCCATTAACTCTGCAATTCTTTTACTTTGTATCATAATGTATCTCTCCAATCCTTTTTCTAAAAATAACGCAGACAATATCTCTACTATCTGCGTCATTCCTTTAATGTCTTCTTGAAATATTTACTCCATTTTCTTTCAACTTTTACTCCAAATTTACTCCTTTTTAAAAATCTGTTACGATATTTTGCGGCATTCTACGATACCTTTTCTTTAAAGAAAAATGTCTGTAAACCTTGATTTCAAGCAAACTTTTCAATATTTCCAAGCACTTTATTCTGTTGTGAGAATTTCTTCTCAATTATTTCATTACAATGTTAATAATCTTCTTCGGAACATAGATCTCTTTGATCACATTTCCTGTCAGTTTATCAGCGATTGCCTCTTTACCTGCTGCGATTGCATCATCTTTGGAGATGTCAGCCGGGATCTCGATTACAGCTTTTGTCTTACCGTTGATCTGAACCGGAATCTTGATCTCATCATCTTTCATCTCGTTCTCGTCATATTTCGGCCATCCTGCATTGAAGATTGTCTCTTCACGTCCAAGCTGCTCCCACATCTCTTCTGCAAAGTGTGGTGCAAATGGAGAAAGAAGTACTGCGATTGTCTCGAGTGTCTCTTTGTCGATTCCGCCCTCTTTCTTTGCAACTTCCATGAACTTGTTATTGTACTCCATGAATCCGGAGATAACTGTGTTCAGGCTGAAGCTTTCAAGTCTTGTTGTGATATCATATACCATTCTGTGACGAAGTTTGATCATCTCTTTTGTAGGCTGAATATCCTTCTCCTTGCTTTCCATAAGGATATTCCAAAGACGCTTCAGGAAACGGTTTACGCCGTCAATTCCACGGTCATCCCACTCTGCATCCAGCTCCGGTGGTCCTACGAAGAGCTCATACATTCTCAGGGAGTCGCATCCGTAATCACGTACGAGATCATCCGGTGATACGACATTTCCTTTGGACTTACTCATCTTAATTCCGTTCTTACCTGTGATCATACCCTGATTGAACAGCTTACGGAACGGCTCATCAAAGTCAATTGCTCCGATATCGCACAGGAATTTTGTATAGAATCTGGAGTATAGAAGGTGAAGTACAGCATGTTCTACACCACCGATGTACATATCTACCGGAAGCATCTCGTCTGCTTTTTCCCTGGAAACGAGTGCTTCTGAATTATGATTATCTACATAACGCAGGAAATACCAGGAGGAGCCTGCCCACTGTGGCATTGTGTTTGTCTCTCTCTTGGAATCACTTCCACAAACCGGACACTTGCAGTTTACCCACTCATCGATTGCAGCAAGTGGTGACTCACCTGTTCCTGTTGGCTCGTAGGAATCTACCTCCGGCAGACGAAGCGGGAGTTCTTCTTCCGGTACCGGAACATTTCCACACTTCGGGCAGTGAATGATCGGGATTGGCTCTCCCCAATAACGCTGACGGGAGAATACCCAGTCACGCAGCTTGTAGTTTACTGTTGCGCGTCCGATTCCCATCTCTTCGATCATATGCGGAGCTTCTTTCTTAAGCACAGAAGACTCCATACCATTCCACTCACCGGAGTTGATCATAGTTCCGACTGCATCTGTATATGCCTCTGTCATATTCTCGATCTCTTCTCCGTCTTTTGCGATAACCTGAATGATCGGAATATTGAATTTTGTTGCGAACTCGAAGTCACGGTCATCATGTGCAGGTACACACATGATTGCTCCTGTACCGTAGTCAGCCAGTACATAATCAGACAGCCAGATTGGTGTCTTTGCTCCATTCAGTGGGTTGATCGCATAGCTTCCTGTGAAGACACCTGTCTTCTCTTTGTCCTGCATACGGTCAACATTAGACTTCATAGATGCATCATAAATGTATTTTTCTACAGCTTCTCTTGTCTCATCTGTTGCGAGAGATGCTGCCAGTTCATGTTCAGGAGCAAGTACCATAAATGTAGCTCCGTGGAGTGTATCCGGTCTTGTTGTATAAACAGTGATCTTCTCCTCTCTTCCTTCTACCGGGAAGTCAACTTCTGCACCGTAAGATTTTCCGATCCAGTCAGCCTGCATCTTCTTAACCTTCTCCGGCCAGTCAAGTTTATCAAGATCATTCAACAGACGGTCTGCATATTTTGTGATACGAAGCATCCACTGACGAAGGTTCTTCTTTGTGACCTCTGCACCGCAACGCTCACATTTACCATTCACAACCTCTTCGTTTGCAAGACCTGTCTTACATGACGGACACCAGTTAATCGGGAACTCTTTCTCATAAGCAAGACCTTCCTTAAACATCTTCACGAAGATCCACTGTGTCCACTTGTAGAACTCAGGATCTGTTGTATTTACTTCCATATCCCAGTCATACAGCGCTGCGATATCATTGATCTGTCTCTTGATGTTCGTAATATTCGCCTCTGTGGATTTCGCCGGGTGAACGCCCATCTTGATCGCATAGTTCTCAGCCGGAAGACCGAATGCATCCCATCCCATTGGATGAACGATGTAGTATCCCTGCTGTAATTTATAACGGCTCCATACATCAGAGATTACATATCCTCTCCAATGTCCTACATGAAGACCATTTCCTGATGGATACGGAAACATATCCAGGCAGTAATATTTTGGCTTCTTGTTTCCGTCTTTTCCATTTCTTGGATTGACCGGTGTCTCTTCCCATTTCTCACGCCATTTTTTCTCAATGGCTTTGTGATTGTAAACAATCTTTGTACCCATGTACTTAATTCCTCTCTTTCATCAATATAAAGAAAAGCCTCTTCTTCTCATATATCCAAGAGACGAAAAGGCTTTAATTCCGTGGTACCACTCTTATTCATCTGACACAAAGTTCAAATGCACTCATTCATTCTATAACGGGAACTCCCGCCTCCGGCTAATCAATATAACATCTTTTCACCGAAAGAACTCCGAGGTCAGTTCAAAGTCTGTGCTGCTGCCTCACACCAACCGACAGTTCTCTGAAAAGCATCTTTTCCTTCTACTACTCCTCATCTGCGTTTTTACAATATACCTATTCATTATAAAAACTATATGATTATAAGTCAAGGCTTTTTCTTCTTAAAGGCCTCTTTTTATTGCCGGTTTCCATTCCACCACTTGTCCCTGCTCCAGTGATTTCTTCACATCGATCAAACGCTGATTTTCTGATCCTCTGAACAGCAGTGTAATATTTTTCTTATCTTCCTCAAATCTTCCATCCACAAGTACGTCCAGCATAGAAAGCATCTCATCCGTATACTCGCATCTCGCTCTGCTTTCTTTCTTCAGTTCCTCATCGAACAAATAACCACTGTAACACCAGATGTTCTTCTCCGGATAACGCTCTTTCACTTTTCTTAAAAGCTTCACAAGCACCTCTTGGTTCTCAGGTTCAAATGGCTCTCCACCAAGCAATGACAATCCATCAATATAACTCGGCTTCAACGCTTCCAGAATCTCTTCTTCTGTTTCTTCCGTAAATTTCTTTCCATAATTAAAATCCCATGTCATACTGTTAAAACATCCCTTACAATGATGCCTGCAGCCTGACACGAAAAGGGCAACACGAACACCCTCTCCATTTGCAATATCACATTTTTTGATTTCTCCGTAGTTCACTTTGAATCCTCTTTTCCACTTATTCCAAAATACATTTCGTATCATAGCATTGATTGGAATTTTCTTTCCATTTACTCCTATCATACCATATCTTTTCATCTTTTGCTATCTTAAGTGATGCTGCTCAGAAGCAACAGCTCATTATCGAAAAGCATTGAACATTGTACATAAATATGTTATCCTATTTTAAAGCATATTTTCTAAAACATCTAAATTCATATAAAAGGTTTCATTACAGGTAGAACGTACCTGCCAAATCAGAAAATTCATGCTTTTAAAATCCATTATTTAAAGCAGAGGTTTTCTGATAGAGAGAACTTCTGTGAAAATCACATAAGGAGGTCTCTTAGATGAAACAAAAGAGAAAGCAATTGCCGGAAAAACAGCAGCCGGCAGATGGAAAGCTGCTTCAGTGGCATCCTGCATTTTATGCAGACTTACAGATTGAATTCAGAGAAGAAAAAGAAAAATTAAAATTTGAACGGGAGTATCTATTAAGTTCAAAGCCAATGGCAATTGATGTGTTGATCATTAAAAAGAAAAATGCAGAGCCGATCCATAAAAATATCGGGAAAATATTCCGCAAGTATAATATTATCGAATATAAATCACCATCCGATTCACTTTCCGTGGACGATTTCTATAAGGTTTATGGATATACAAATTTTTATAAAGCAGATACAGGTAAAGTAAATGAAATCCCGATTCAGGAGCTGACGATCACCTTAGTGTCAAAACGATATCCAAGAGAACTGATCAGACATTTGAAAGAAGTACGCCACTACACTATTGATAATCCGGAAGAAGGGATTTATTATGTAATTGGAGATATCTTACCGATTCAGGTTCTTGTAACAAATCAGTTGTCACCGGAGAAAAATCTTTGGTTATATAGTTTGACAGATACCCTGGAAGATATGTCTGTTACCAGACAGCTTTTAGAGGATTATAAAAAGAACAAGGAGAATCAGCTGTATCAGTCTGTTATGGAGATTATAGTAAAAGCAAACGAGAATCGGCTAAAGGAGGGAAAACGAGATATGTGTAATGCGTTATTAGAATTAATGAAAGATGAATTAGATGAAAAAAGAGAAGAAGGCATAAGAGAAGGCATAAAAGAAGGGGAATCTCTTGGAGAAAACAGGATTAATCAGCTGATTTTGAAGTTATCCGAACTAAACAGAACTGATGAGATTCTCAAGGCAGCTGCCGACAGGGAATATCAGAAGAAGTTATTGAAAGAGTTGGGACTTTAAAAGCCCCAATACCCAAGGACAGAGTTTGTCAATATCCAAAGGACATTTATTGACCTGTCCCGCATTTCTTGCAAGACGCACAAAAATAATGAGCTATCGCGCGACAGCTCATTATTTTAATCTCTTATGGACTTTATCTGATTTTTCACTACATCTTTTCAACAATCCGCATCAGCATTAATCCATTACGAACAATCAGCATTTCTGCCGGATATCAATTCTACAGATGCAGAACTCTCTCCTTGATCTCCTGCGTTCTTCCCTGATTCCAGAACTGAGTTCCGATATATCCGCAGGTACGTCTTGCAACATTCAGTGTATCCTGGTTGCGGTTTCCGCAATGTGGACACTCCCATACGAGCTTTCCTTCCTCATCTGTTATAATCTGAATCTCTCCGTCATATCCACATTCCTGACAGTAATCGCTCTTTGTATTCAGCTCCGCATACATAATGTTGTCATAAATGAAACGGATGACCTGAAGTACGGCTGCAATGTTGTCTTTCATGTCCGGAACTTCTACATAGCTGATGGCTCCACCGGAAGAAAGTGCCTGGAACTGAGATTCAAACTTCAGTTTTGAGAAAGCATCAATCTCTTCTCCGACAAATACATGATAGCTGTTTGTAATATAACTCTTATCTGTAATTCCCGGAACAATGCCAAATCTCTTCTGCAGACATTTTGCGAACTTATAGGTTGTACTTTCAATCGGTGAACCATAGATACTGAACGCAACGTTCGTCTCCTCTTTCCACTGGTTACATGCATCGTTCATGTGCTTCATAACATCCAGTGCAAATGGTGTAGCATCCGGATCTGTATGGGATTTTCCTGTCATATATTTCACACACTCATAAAGTCCTGCATATCCAAGAGAAATCGTTGAATATCCTCCGTAGAGAAGTTTATCAATCGGCTCTCCCTTCTTCAGGCGGGCAAGTGCTCCGAACTGCCACAGAATCGGTGCTGCGTCAGACAATGTTCCTTTCAGACGGTTGTGTCTGCACATCAATGCGCGATAGCAAAGTTCCAGTCTGTCATCAAAGATCTTCCAGAACTTATCCATATCTCCACCGGAAGAAAGTGCAACGTCAACAAGGTTGATCGTAACAACTCCCTGATTGAAACGTCCGTAGAACTTGTAGTTTCCGTTCTCGTCTTTCCATGGGCTTAAGCAGCTTCTGCATCCCATAACCGGGAAACAGTTTCCTTCTTTAAGCTCTTTCATCTTTTTCTCGGAAATATAATCCGGAACAAGACGCTTTGCAGTACACTTTGCAGCAAGTTCTGTCAGATAATAATATTCGCTTCCTTCTTCGATATTATCTTCTTCCAGAACATAGATCAGTTTCGGGAATGCCGGTGTCACCCATACTCCGGCTTCATTCTTAACTCCCTGATAACGCTGACGAAGTGTCTCTTCGATAATCATCGCCAGGTCTTTCTTCTCTCTCTCGTTCTTTGCTTCGTTCAGATACATGAAAACTGTAAGGAACGGTGCCTGTCCGTTTGTTGTCATCAGTGTGATCACCTGATATTCGATTGTCTGGACACCCTTTGTGATCTCTTTCTTCAGTCTTCTCTCTACGATCTCATTGAGCACATCTTCTGGATATTCCATTCCGACCAGTTCCTGTTCGCTGATCACTTCCTTACGGATCTTCTCTCTGGAAACATCTACAAACGGTGCCAAATGAGTAAGTGAGATACTCTGTCCACCATACTGGTTACTTGCAACCTGGGCAATGATCTGAGTTGCGATATTACATGCTGTAGAGAAGCTGTGTGGTTTTTCAATCATTGTACCACTGATCACAGTTCCGTTCTGAAGCATGTCCTCCAGATTGACAAGATCGCAGTTATGCATATGCTGTGCATAATAGTCAGAATCATGGAAGTGAATGATTCCTTCTCTGTCTGCCTCCACAATATCATGTGGGAGAAGCATTCTTGTTGTCAGGTCACGGCTGACCTCTCCTGCCATATAATCTCTCTGTACGCTGTTGACTGCCGGGTTCTTGTTCGAGTTCTCCTGCTTTACATCCTCGTTGTTGTACTCGATCAGTGACAGAATACGATTGTCTGTTGTATTCGCCTTACGTACGAGGGATCTCTTATAACGATATCTTACATACTTACGTGCAAGTTCAAAAGCTCCGGTAGCCATAATCTGATTCTCTACCATATCCTGGATCTCTTCTACGGATACTGCACGATTCAGCTTGTTACACTTGAATTCCACATATTCTGCGATATCTTCAATCTGGCTGTCTGTCAGCGTACGCTCCCCATTATCCTTATCCGCTTTCGTCACAGCAACCACAATTTTCTGTATATCAAATGTCTCTTCCGACCCATTTCGCTTGATAATTTTCATTGATCAGTCTCCTCACTTTTTCTTATTTTTGCACGATATCTTGTGTTTTATCCGTTTCTATCGTGCTTTCTGATACTTATTCTAATACAAAATATAGTATAATGCAATCCCCAAAACACAGTATCATGTATTTTCAGAACATCTGCTACATTTTTTGAGTTTTTCATTTAACTGATAATCTTTACTCCATCTGTTATACAAAACCAAAACTGTCTATGAATTATCTGTCTACTCATTCTCCTTTCACACCTGCGGAAAAGGCAGCCAAACAGTCCTTATTCAAGGACTTTGGCTGCCTTTTCTTTCGTTTTATTTCAGGTAATAATTCTATTTATTTTTCGAATTCACAGATAATTCGGTCAATTCTTTTTCTAATAAGATCCGTTATGTTTTGCATGGAAATCTCTTGTCTCTTTGACGATCACTCCGTTCAATGCAAGAAGTGCAATCAAGTTCGGGAATGCCATCAGTGCATTGAAGATATCCGCGATATTCCATACTGCTTTTACTGTCATATATGGTCCAATGAATACTGCAAGGATATACAGGATACGATATCCCATTACAACAGCCTTATTTCTGTTAAACAGGTATTCCACACATCTCTCGCCGTAATAGTTCCATCCGAGAATTGTTGTGAATGCAAAGAATACAAGACACAGCATCAGGGAGAATGTCGCTACGAACGATGGGAATGGAAGTCCTTTCTGGAAAGCATCCATTGTGATTGCCACACCTTCAAGTTCCGGGTTCAGCCAGGAACCGGCGATCACGATGGAAAGTCCTGTCATCGTACAGATTACAATTGTATCAATAAATGTTCCTGTCATAGACACAAGTCCCTGACGGACCGGCTCTTTTGTTCTTGCTGCAGCTGCTGCGATCGGTGCACTACCAAGTCCGGACTCGTTTGAGAAGATTCCTCTTGCAACACCTTTCTGCATTGCTACAAACATGGATCCAACTGCTCCTCCCGCAAGTGCACTTCCTGTAAATGCAGATTTCACGATAGAAGCCAGTGCTGCCGGAACAGCTGTGATATTTGTAATAATGATGATTACTGCAAGTCCTACATAAAGAACTGCCATAAATGGTACGATAATCTCAGATACTTTTGCAATTCTCTGGATTCCTCCAAGAACAACAAGACCTACACACACTGTCAGGAATAATCCTGCGATCACAGTAGCCCATGAATAGTTTCCTCCGAGCAAAGAAACTGTATGTGCCATATCCGGATCAAAGAAGTTCTTAACTGCAGATGCAATACTATTCACCTGTGTAAATGTACCGATTCCAAAGAGACCAACTCCGGCTCCGAAGAATGCGAAAATCTTCGCAAGCCATGTCCACTTCTTACCCATTCCGTTTTCAATATAATAGAATGGTCCGCCGAGTACATGCCCGTCTTCGTCGATTGTGCGATATTTGATTGCCAGAAGACCTTCTGCGTATTTTGTCGCCATTCCAAAGAATGCCGCGATAACCATCCAGAACAACGCTCCCGGACCACCAAGTGCGATTGCTGTTGCAACACCTGTGATATTACCGGTTCCGATCGTTGCTGACAGAGCTGTACAAAGTGCCCCAAAGCTGGTCACTTCTCCGCTACCGTCTTCTTCATCTTTAAACATGAATTTGAAAGCTTTGCCAAGATGCCTGATCTGTACAAGACCAAGTCTGGCTGTTAGAAAGATACCTGTTGCCATGATGAGGCAGATTAACGGAAGCCCCCACACAGCATTGTCGATTGCAGTGATGATTTTGTCGATTTGTGCAAACATTTCTTTATTCCTCCATCCTTTTGCCTGAGAGACTCGCGGCATGTAACTGCATCCATGACCGCTTACACCTTCGGCGCTCTTTTTAAAGAGACTCTCCTGAGTATTGTTGTCATTTACGTCAGATGTAAATGACAACAAATTTTTCTCTTTCGTGCTTTAACACGATAGAAGTAAGAATAGCACTATGTTATAAGAAATGCAATATATTTCCGGCAGTTTTTTCAATTAAGATTACTAATATTCATTAATAAGATACTATTGTTTACTCTGCCAGCTCTTTTCCTGCTTCTTTAAGTTCCTCAAGCACATCATCTTCCGGGGCATCGTTTGCAATGATTCCTTCTTCACGAATCAACTGAGCTCCGGCATTTTTCATGCGATCTGCCCAATCTCTCATCCATTCTCCGTCTCCCCATCCATAAGAACCAAACAAAAGAATCTTCTTTCCTGAAACAAGAGATTCCAATTCTTCTACAAATGGCTCCATCTCAGATTCTTCGAGCACCTCGGCCCCCATCGCCGGGCATCCAAGCGCTAACGCATCTACCGCCGCCACTATTTTTGCATCTGCATTTCCTACTTCCAGAAGTTCTGCTTCCTGACCTGCCGCTTTGATTCCTTCGACAACCGCCTCTGCCATTGCCTGTGTATTACCGGTTCCACTCCAATATACAACTGATATACTCATTTTATAAATTCCTCCACTTTCTTTGATTCAATGCGATTTCACGGATGTTTTTCCCATCCAGATACTCATTTACCGCGCAATCTTTTGCTCGGTCATATTCATGAAAAATCATTCTCGCTTTTTCAGGATTACTATATACTTTCCAGTATCCTGTCATAATAAAATCTTTGCCATCTTTTTCAATAAAGCTCTGCACATCTGCCATCGGATATCCAAGAAAAGCTCCTATCTCATGTGGAAATCCATTTCCTTGTTTATCACAATCACAAACTCGCGTCGATAGATGTATCAACATTTCCTCAATGCTGCCTTTCTTATACCCATATTGTCTGATCAGTTTCCAAAGTTTCGACTGATTCATGTATTCTTCCAGTTCCTTGGGACGATAGAACAGGACAAGGCATTTTCCCTTGGAACAAGATAACTTATGAAAATTAATCTCCATCCCGGAAAACATTTCTTCTAGCTCAAAATATAATTCATTTTCCATTGAAATCAGACCAGATACTTTAAGCCCTTTCAAAAAAGGTGCACACTGTAATATAACCTGAAACCCAAGCCGCACCTTCCGGTCTTCATTCTTCAGATAATAGGATAATACTTCTGTCGGCATATCGTTCTCCTTAGCTCTATTTTGAGAATGGTTTTCATTCAAACAATATGTTAGCATAATTGAGAACTATTTTCAATACTGTTTTTGATAACTTTTCTCATTTTTCGGAAGTGTTCATTATTTTCCGAAGTTATGGTAATTCCGCATAAAAGTTTTTCAAATTTTAACACTTTTTTAGTTGTTACTAACATACCTTTGGTGTATAATGAATTTATAAATATTTGAGAGGTGAGAAATCTCAAACATTATACACACTTACATAAAGGAGAGATTCGCCATGGTAAATTTAATCACAGGCCCAAGAGGCAGCGGAAAAACACAGCAGATGATCGATCTTGCAAACGAGAAGGTTAAGACTTCTTCCGGTAACGTCGTATTTATTAAAAGGAGCAGCAAAGACACTTATTCTGTAGATTTCAATATCCGTGTCATCAAGATGGCTGATTATCCTGACATCCTTACCTTAGAAGAATTCGTAGGTTTCCTCTATGGTATGGCTGCTGGCAATCATGATATCGAAGCTGTTTTCATCGACAGTATCTTAAAGCAGGCTAATATCACATTAGAAAGTCTTCCGACATTCATCGAGAAATTAAATAAGATTTCCGAAGATGCCAAGATTGACTTCTACCTCAGCGTCAGCGCAGATAAGGCTGAGATCGCAGATGTTGACACACTTGGATGCACAGTTCTGTAAGAACATTACAAGTAAGATGCAGAAAGATTCAACTGATTTGGGTCTGAATTAAATATTTACAAGAATTAAAAAAGAAGTACAGCTTGTACCGACCTCCCAATCGTTAGATTTTTTGGTCTAACTTTTGGGGGCGGTACATTCTTCTACTTCTTTTTTTACTCTTTTCTCTTATTCTGTCTGTGCAGAATCTCCTACCGTATCTTCTGTCTGTTCTTCTTTCTCAGCCTTTGTGCTGATCTGTTCACTCGATTTTCCATTCAGGGAAAGAACTGTATCCACCTGCTCCCCCTTCTTATACTCAACTGTAACTTCATCTCCGACATTAAACCGGATAATATCAATGAAATCTACAACAGATACATCAAAGATCTCATCCGAACCTTCGAGCATGATATAATAATGAGAATCACCATCTATAACGCCCTGGGCGATCTTTGTGATCTTAGCTGTCAGTGTCTCTACGGATCTTGTATCCTCAGCTTCTGTCTTGATCCCATTCTTATACATCAGATTGGTGTAAGAATCCTCACATTCACTGACCGTGTCTCCAATTGCAACGATCTGATATTTCTGTACATTTACCATCGCATACTTCTTCACCAGACCGGCATCATCCTTCAGTGCAATGAAATAGGTCGGTTCACCGGAAATATTTAAGAGCAGTGGGAATGTTGCCATATAGTGCAGATTCTGCACCTGTCCTTCTGCGGAAGACATCGCCGAACGCTCTGTTGCTCCTTCGATCTCATAGAACTTTGTCTCCATTGTTCTCTGATTCATCAGAACAAACCCTACATTCGACTGATCCCCGGTAATTGAAGTAACACCTGTATATACCCATACATCATCATCGATTGCAAGATAATTGTATCCGTCAGTTGTATTCAGACAATCTTTCTGTCCCAATACACTATTAAAAAAACCATGTTTCAATGTTCCGTGATAATTATAAAGCTCAACTAACAGATCTGCGGAATATACTCTGTCAACCCACTGTGGGACATCCTCCACTGCATAATCCTTCGTCTCCCCTGTGATTGCATTGCAAAGTACAACTCTTCCGATTGTTGTTCCACCGAATAATCCGATATTGTACTTCTTCACCGGGCAAATCCAGTACGGAACCCCGTCTTCATCAATTTCAAAACTCAGATCACTAAAAATATAGGTCGGATAGTTAAATCTCAGATGACGGTAAATGTTTCTGTTAAAATGATCACTTGTCGTGTACTTCATCCCTTCACTCAGTTTTACGAGTTCCGTGTTCTGTGTTGCCATATCAATCTTGATATAGGCCGGGATTCCTTCTCTCATGTTCGTAAACCATTTGATCACGCTGGCATATTTCAAAGGAGAAACTCTCACCGGCTGATCCTGATAGTTAATCTGGGAATACAGTTCATCTACCTCGAACTGGGATACCATATCTACCATACTTCCCATCTTCCTGTCACCAAGAAGCTCTGCTGAATCCTTATCAAGCAATGGAATCTGATCAAAAGATAATTCTTCGATATCTTTCGTAAATTCTCCATTCTTCACCGTCAAAAGTTCCTGATACTTCTTCGCATTCACAATCGGAGAAGACAAAACTGTTCCTGCCACATATGCGATCACAAGTACCGCAAGGATTCCAAGAATCACCTTTAATCCCTTTGACTCTTTCCAGTCGTAACGGTTTAAATTTTTCTTTCTGATAAATACCACAGCTGCCAGAATGACCAACACCACAAGATACATCCAGAATTCCGATGCATGAATATTGATTGCCGGGAGTGTCACATAGTAATAGATTCCAATCAACAGAATCACTCCTATGACAGCTGTCACTTTCATTTTAAATTTGTTCATCTCACCTCTTCCTTTCTTCAACAAGGTTCTTTCATTTTACCATAGAACAAAGAATGTGCCAAGGCACATTCTTGCGTCTGTGGCAGTCGCTTGCGCCACCTAGCGGAGCGTTTTTATATATTAGGAAAGCTTTCTAATATATAAAAATAAAATGTGCGAAAAAATCTATTTCATTCCAATTTTTCCGCACATGATTAACAAAAATCGTCTAGAATCTTCTTCTCCAGAGTTCCGGAGAAAGAAGAAGCAGGTATGGGAAGATCTCTAATCTTCCAATCAGCATATCAAAGCAGAATACCAGCTTGGATAATGCTGAGAATGGGTGGAAATTCATCACCGGACCAACCTTTGAAATACCTGGTCCTACATTGCTCATCGTTGTGAGTACCCCACTAAATGTTGTCGCAAAATCAAAATTATCAATAGAAACAAGTAAAATTGATACGATCAGAATCATAATGTAACACGTCAGATAGAGATTTACATTCTTCAATGTATCCTGTCCGATTTTTTTGCCATTGACTTTGATGATTGTAACGGCGTTCGGATGTAACATCTTACGCACTTCTCTGCGGATTGATTTCACAATGATCAGCAAACGGCTTACCTTGATTCCACCTCCGGTGGATCCCGCACACGCACCGACGAACATCAATGCCATCAATATTGTCTTTGATAGTTCTGGCCACTGATCATAATCTGCGGTTGCAAATCCGGTTGTCGTAATGATCGAACCGACCTGGAAAGATGCATAGCGGAATGCATGTGCAACCGTTCCATAAATCTTGAGGATATTTCCTGTGATTATAGCGATTGACACACCTACTATTCCAAGATATGCCCACAGCTCTTCATTTTTCAGAATGGATTTCCAGTCTTTGAGCAATATGAAAAAGTACAAGTTAAAGTTAATTCCAAACAAAATCATAAATACTGTGATCACACCATCAATATATGCACTGTCGTAGAAGCTGATGCTTGCAGCTCTATTAGAAAATCCTCCCGTTCCGGCAGTACTGAATGCATGTAAAAGTGCATCATACAGGTTCATTCCGCCAAAAAGCAGAAAAACCACTTCTGCTGCTGTCAGAACAAAATACATTCCATATAAAAGTCTTGCGGTATGTCTTGCCTTTGGGACAAGCTTATCCGCCTCCGGTCCCGGTACTTCCGCACGCATGAGCGGCATTGCATTCTCATCATCCAGAGATGTGATCATCATAACAAATACAAGTACTCCCATACCACCGATCCAGTGTGTAAAGCTTCGCCAGAAGGAAATTCCCATTGGCAGAGCCTCGATATCTACCAGGATTGTAGATCCGGTTGTTGTAAAACCGGAAATCGTCTCAAAAAGCGCATCAATATAATGTGGAATACTTCCCGAAATTACAAACGGAAGTGCTCCGAATGCGGACCATAAAATCCATGCAAGCCCAACAATAACAAAACCTTCTTTTCCGTAAATCTGCTTTGAAGCCGGAAGTTTCCTTCCAAACACCATATAAATTGCGAGCAGGATTGCTGCTACAATCAGAAAAGAAATTACGCTTTTTTCATGATATATAAGGGAAACCAACGCTGGGATCAGAAGAAGTAATCCTTCGACTCCCATCATTTTCCCCAAAATATATACTATCATCTTCTTATTCATCGCGCTGCACCTACATTAAAATATCTTTAATATCTTCAATCCGTTTTTCCATCGTGATAATGATCACATTATCTCCTACCTGAATACAATCCTCTCCGCTCGGAAGAATGATCTGACGTTTTCTTGCAATACATGCAATCAGATTATTCGGTTTCAACGAGAGATTCTTCAATGGAATTCCTGTATAATTTGTCTCAGCCTTAACAATAAATTCCAGTGCTTCAACTTTGTCATCAACCAATTGATACATTGTCTCAACATTCGCACTTCCCTGAGAGTTTTTACGCGCTCTGACATAACTCATGATTGCGTCTGCTGTAGCTGTTTTAACAGAAACAATACTATCAATTCCAAAGTCTTCTACCATACGTGCGCGTCTGTCTTCATTGACTTTCGTAACAATTTTGTCCACATTCTGACTCTTTGCAAAAAGAGAAAGTATAATGTTCTCTTCATCCATCCCTGTCAGGGCAACAAATGCATCCGCTTCATCAATCCCTTCTTCTACAAGAAGGTCGTGATCTGTTGCATCTCCATTAATGATGGTTGCTTTTGGAAGTAATTCGCAAAGTTCTTCACATCTTTGGCGATTCTGTTCTATAATCTTCACCTGCATACCAAGTGTGCTAAGCTGAAGTGCAAGATAGTAACCAACTCTTCCGGCTCCACAAATAATGACTTTTTTGATTTTGTCCTTACGCTTTCCATTTGCTTTAAAAAATGCCTCTAAATCTTTATGAGATGCCGCAATATGCAGACGGTCTCCTGCACGCATCCTGTATTCTCCATCCGGAATCCGAACTTCATCTCCGTGTTCCACTGCACAGACAAGCAGACGGATCTGGAACCGGTTATACATTTCCGCAAGGCTTAACCCTGCCAGGCTACTTCCCTCCGCAACCGGTAATTCAATCAATTCTACACGTCCCTTTACAAAAGTCTCCACCTGACTCGCATCCGGGAAGAGCAGAAGTCTGCTAATCTCATCTGCCACGATAAGTTCCGGGTTTACAGCCATGCTAAGATGCAGATCTTCTTTCAGAAGTCCGATCTGACGATAATAAATCGGATTACGCACACGGGCAATCGTATGTCTTGCACCTAATTTTCTGGCGATCAGACAGCTTAACATATTGCATTCATCTGCTGATGTACAGGCAATCACCAGATCAGCATGCGCCACATCTGCCTGTTTAAGTACTTCTGCGTCTGCGCCATCTCCCGTCACGCAGGCGATATCCAGACGATCCATAGCAAATCTCAACTTATTCTCATTACTGTCAATCATTACAATGTCGTATTTCTCGGCGGAAAGTTGCTTGGCAAGCTTGTAACCAACCTTTCCGTCACCGATAATAATAATCCTCATTTTCCTATCCCTCATATTATTATAATAATGTTATAACTGCTCTACACAGTCACTTTATGTCACTGTTCACAGGATTTCATAAACAATAACATACCTGTCTAATGTAGACAGGCAGATGAATTATAGCACCTTTGTTTTGAAAGTACAACCATATTCGCAAACTTGTGATTTTTTTGTGAAATACAATGTTACCGTTTTTTTCTAAAACAAGCAATAAGAGCGTGCTATCCACTCCTTTTTATCAGCCGGATAACACACTCTTTATATTGCCTGAATCTTTAATTATGCTTCTTCTGCTCTTGCAGCAATTTCTTTCTCCTGTACATCAGATGGAGCCTGCTCATATCTTGCAAATGTATATTCGTAAGATCCTCTTCCACCTGTCATGGAGCGAAGTGTTGTGCAATAGCCAAACAGTCCTGTCATTGGAATATCTGCTTCAATAACCTGCTTCCCTCCAGCTACCGGTATCATGCCAAGCACACGTCCTCTGCGTTTGTTCAGGTCTCCCATGATATCTCCTGTGTAATCATCCGGAACTGTAACTTTCAGGGATGCGATTGGTTCAAGAAGTACCGGAGATGCCTCCATGAATCCTTTCTTGAATGCCTGGATCGTAGCTGTCTTAAATGCCATCTCTGAAGAGTCTACCGGATGATAGGATCCGTCGTATAAAGTAGCTTTCACACCAACTACCGGATATCCGGCAAGAGGTCCTTTCACTACAGATTCCTGCAGACCTTTCTCTACTGCCGGGAAGTAGTTCTTCGGAACTGCTCCTCCAACGACACATTCTTCGAATACAAATGGAGTTTCAAGATCACCTGACGGTTCGAATTTCATCTTAACATGTCCGTACTGTCCATGTCCGCCGCTCTGTTTCTTATACTTGGAATCAACGTCAGAATTCTTACGGATTGTCTCACGGAATGCAACTTTTGGTGTCTCCAGTGTGATCTCTACTTTATATCTTGCCGCCAGTTTACTTGCCACGATCTCAAGGTGCTGCTCACCCATTCCATAAAGAAGAGACTGTCTGTTCTCACTGTCATTCACAGCTTTCAATGTAACATCTTCTGCTGTCATTCTTGCAAGAGCCTGTGATACCTTATCTTCATCGCCTTTATTCTTTACGCGATACTTCATATATGTATATGGTACAGAATAATCTGTCTTTGCGTAAGATACCGGTGTTCCCTTTACGGAAAGAGTATCTCCTGTTCTTGTATTTGTCAGTTTACCGATTGCTCCGATATCGCCTGCAAAAAGCTCTGTCACTTCGCTCGGCTTACTTCCGCACATGGTATAAAGTTTACCTGGTTTCTCTTCTGCGTCTGTGTCTGCATTATAAAGTACATCATCTCCTTTAAGTACTCCGGAGCATACCTTTACAAAAGAGTATTTTCCAATAAATGGATCCACCATTGTCTTAAATACATACGCTGATTTTGCTTTTGCGAAATCATAATTCGCTTCAAAGATCTCGTTTGTTCTGCGGTTGATTCCTGCACAGGTTCTCTTATCCGGACTCGGGAAGAAACGAACAATATCTGAAAGCAGGTTGGCTACTCCCTGTGCCTGGACATTGGATCCCATCGCAACCGGTACGATATCCCCATCCATTACTTCTGTTCTCATGGCTGCACGGATCTCTTCTACAGAGAATTCCTCACCATTAAAATAGCGCTCCATAAACTCTTCACTTGTCTCTGCTACAGCTTCCATAAGAGAATCTCTCAAAATCTCAAGGTTCGGCATACAGTAATCCGGAATCTCGCACTCTTCTCTCTGTCCAATGCCTGTATATCTTCTTCCGGCATTCTTAATAATATTAATGTATCCTACAAGTTTCTCGTTCTCACGGATCGGCTGGAAATGTGGTGCGATTTTCTTTCCATATCTCTCTGTCAGATCTGCTACTACCTGACGGAAACTTGCATCATCCACATCCATCTCTGTCACATAGATCATTCTCGGCAGATTATATTTGTCACAAAGCTCCCATGCTTTTTCCGTTCCAACCTGTACTCCTGCCTTACCAGATACTACGATAACCGCTGCATCTGCTGCACTGACTGCCTCTTCTACTTCTCCGACAAAATCAAAATATCCCGGTGTGTCAAGAATATTGATCTTCGCTTTCTCCCACTCGATCGGTACCAGACTTGTGCTGATTGAAAATCCACGTTTCTGCTCCTCTTTATCAAAATCGCTCACCGTATTGGATTCGGAAATCTTTCCCATACGATTCGTTGCACCTGATACGTAGAGCATCGCCTCTGCAAGACTTGTCTTTCCGCTTCCACCATGACCAAGTAATACCACATTTCTGATTTCGTCTGTTCTGTAAACCTTCATACTGCTGCCTCCTTGTTATGTAGCTATTATGTACATCATTTTCTGTCGTTGATATACATACCATGGGTATATTGTACTAAATATTCGGATTAATTACAACTATTTTTTTACAATTTATACAATTTTAACTTTTATCCACAAAGTTATCTGGTCAAAAATTAGAACCAGAGGCATTTGTGAATAATAATTTACTTTTACAGAGCAAAGTGTTAAAATACGAATATATGTTTCTTACTGACTTAAGATTTCTGAATAGTAAGATATGTTTTGCACAACAACAGAAAGGATTTTACAACTATGAATGCTAAAAAAATTGGATTTATCGGACTTGGACTTATCGGCGGATCTATTGCGAAGGCAATCCGCCAGTATTATCCGGATTACGACATCATCGCATTCGATAAAAATAAAGAATCCCTTGCACTGGCAATTCAGGAAGGCACTATTCATACTTCCTGTTCATCTATTGATGACAATTTCAGGGGATGTAACTACATTTTCCTCTGTGCACCGGTCACTTACAATGCAGCCTATCTTTCCCAGCTGAAAGATCTCCTGGATGAAAACTGTATTCTCACAGATGTCGGAAGCGTGAAGACTTCCATCCACGAAGATGTGATCCGTCTGGGAATGGAAGCGAATTTCATTGGCGGACATCCGATGGCTGGTTCTGAGAAGAGTGGATTTATGAATTCCAAAGCTCATTTGATTGAAAATGCATACTATATCCTGACTCCTTCTGCTAAAGTAGCGGAAGAAAAAGTGGATGCTTACAAAGACTTTATTTCATCATTAAAAGCTCTTCCTGTTATTTTGGATTACCACGAGCATGATCATATTACCGGAACGATCAGCCACCTGCCGCATATTATTGCATCCACACTTGTGAATTTTGTACATGATACGGATTCGAAGGAAGGGATGATGAAAGCGTTGGCCGCAGGGGGATTTAAAGATATTACGAGAATTGCTTCTTCCTCCCCGGTCATGTGGCAGCAGATCTGTCTGAAAAACAGTGAGAACATCTCCCAGATCTTAGGTGAATATATTGAAGCTCTTTCACATGCAAAGGATCTTGTGGATGAAGGAAATGAACCTGCCCTGTACGCTCTGTTTGAGAATTCCAAAGATTACAGGAACTCCATGCCGAACGGATCTGCAGGACCGATCAAAAAGCAGTTTGCACTTTATTGTGATATCATCGATGAAACAGGTGGAATTGCTACGATTGCCACAATTCTTGCAAGTAATAACATCAGTATCAAGAATATCGGAATCATCCACAACCGTGAATTCGAGGAAGGAGTTCTTCGTATTGAATTTTATGATGAAGATTCTGCAAACAGAGCTTCTGTACTTTTGCAGAAATACCGCTATGTCATCTATGAAGTCTGATAGCAGAAATGAGGAATAAGATTATGGAATTATGTAATATTACAGGATTAAAAGGAAAAGTTGCAATACCGGGAGACAAATCCATCTCCCACCGCTGCATTATGTTCGGCTCGATTGCAAACGGAACGACGCAGATCCACAACTTTCTCTCTGGTGCCGACTGTCTCGCGACTATCCGTTGTTTCAGAGAGCTTGGTATTGAGATTGAAGTTGAGAGCGATTATTCTTCCGTTATCGTACACGGAAAGGGATTGCATGGACTGAGTGCTCCGGAGAAGATCCTCGATGTGGGAAACAGTGGAACAACAACGAGACTGATCTCCGGTATTCTTGCCGGACAGCCGTTTGATTCTAAATTATCCGGAGATGATTCACTGAATTCACGTCCGATGAAGAGAATTATTGAGCCGTTGACTCAGATGGGCGCAAATATTTCCAGCATTCTTCGCAATGGATGTGCGCCACTTTATATTACACCGGCAAAGCTCCATGGAATCCACTATACTTCACCGGTCGCAAGTGCACAGGTGAAATCCTGTCTGTTGCTTGCCGGCCTTTACGCAGATGGAGAGACCTCTGTCACAGAACCGAGTCTTTCCAGAAACCATACAGAATTAATGCTGAAAGAATTCGGTGCAAATATCCGCTCTACTTTTGAGATTGGTTCTTCCAAAGCAACCGCTATCATCCGTCCTTGTGAAGAACTTTACGGACAGGAAATCACAGTTCCGGGAGACATCTCTTCCGCTGCTTATTTCATTGCTGCCGGACTGATCGTCCCTGATTCTGAAATTCTTGTAGAAAATGTAGGAATCAACCCGACACGTGCAGGAATCTTGAGAGTATGTGAAGATATGGGTGGTGATATCACCCTCCTTAACGAACGTACAGAAGGTGGGGAAAGAATTGCAGATGTTCTTGTCCGCACAAGTAGACTACATGGAACTACAATCGAAGGGGACATCATCCCAACTTTGATCGATGAGATTCCGGTTATTGCAGTTATGGCAGCCATGGCGGAAGGTACTACTATAATCAAAGATGCTGCCGAACTGAAAGTCAAGGAAACGGATCGTATTGAGACTGTAACAGATAATCTGAAAGCAATGGGCTGTGATGTAACACCTACTGAAGACGGAATGATCATCAATGGCGGAAGACCTCTTCATGGTGCTTCTATTCATACTTTGTTAGACCACAGAATTGCAATGGCATTCAGTATTGCTGCACTTGTTGCAGAAGGTACTACAAAGATTCTTGACAGTAAATGCGTAGATGTGTCTTACCCAACATTTTATGACACCTTTGAGCAACTGCTCTAAAAGAGTTGCTCAGACATTTTTCAACCACAAAGAGCTGAACAGAAGTTTTCAATATACTTCTGTCCAGCTCTTGATTTTTTCTATTTTTATTTTGATATCTTTCTGACGTCATTCAATCCCATTTACAGGAATGCATATTTCAAAACAAACAGAATTGCTAAAATATACATCAGAAGACTTAGTTTCTTCTCTTTTGCTTTTCCTGTTAACAGATTCAGAACCACATATGTGATGATTCCCATTGAGATTCCTTCTGAAATACTATAGAAAAATGGCATTGCAATGATACATACATAGCAAGGAATTGCTTCTGACAGATCATCGAAATCAATGTTTGTAATATTCGTCAGCATGTAAAGTCCTACAATGATCAATGCCGGTGCTGTGGCAAATGATGGGATTGCAAGGAAAATCGGTGACAGGAACAATGCAAGACCAAACAGGATTGCTGTTGTCACTGCTGTAAGACCTGTTCTTCCTCCCTCAGATACTCCTGAAGCACTCTCTACGAATGTTGTAGTTGTTGATGTTCCAAGAACAGCTCCCGCTGTTGTTGCAAGTGCATCTGCAAGAAGCGCTCCTTTGATCTTTGGAAGTTTTCCTTCTTCGTCAAGCATTCCTGCCTTTGAAGAAACTCCTACAAGTGTTCCGATCGTATCAAACAGATCGACAAATAAGAACGCACAAAGGATTACAACAAAGTCCAAAGTAAAGATTCCCTTAAACTGAAGTTTACAGAAAATCGGTGTAATACTTGGAATAGATAATCCGTGACTGAAATCCGGAAGCAGGCTGAAGCATCCAACTTCTGCATTCGGAACATAAATTCCGGCGAACTGACAAACAATACCGATTGCCCATGTGATTAGGATTCCCCAAAGAATATTTCCTTTCACATTCTTGATTACAAGAATTCCAGTGATCAAAATTCCAACAAGCGCAAGAATAACTGTGATTCCGATATCGTTCATTGTTGCACTCACACCATTCAGCTGATTATATCCATCTAAAGAGAACAATTCAACTAATGTAGCACCACCCATAACGATATGTGCATTCTGGAGACCTACAAATGCGATAAATAATCCGATTCCTACACTAACTGCAGATTTCAGATTCTTCGGAATTGCATTAAAGATTGCCTCACGTACATTTGTTACAGACAGAAGGATAAAGATAATACCTTCTGCAAATACTGCAGTCAATGCATATTCCCAACTGTATCCCATACCGATAACAACTGTATAGGCAAAGTATGCATTCAGTCCCATTCCCGGTGCCAGTGCAAATGGATAATTCGCAAGTGCAGCCATGAGAAGTGTTCCTATAAATGCAGCTAATGCTGTTGCAGTAAATACTGCACCTGAATCCATTCCTGCAGCTGACAGGATACTCGGATTCACCGCCAGGATATACGCCATAGTCATGAATGTCGTAATTCCGGCAAGAATTTCAGTTTTTACATCTGTTTTGTTTTCAGAAAGCTTAAATATTTTTTCTAACATTTCGCCCTCTCCTTTCCCTCTAGGTCCTTTTTATAACCTCGGTTATTGTAACATATTTCTTCACACTTTACATCCAAAAGGCTTATCACCTTTTATCATAACTGGTAATAAGCCTTTTTAATAATTCGATTAATTCTCTTTTTCATTCAATTCAGCAAGCATCTCACAAACTCTTTTTCCATTGATCGGATGACGCTTATACGGAGCAATCTCTCCCAACGGCTCCAGCACAAATTTTCTCTTGTGCATCTCTACATGCGGAATACACAGATCTACTTCTTCAAGAACGAGATCGTCATAAAATATAATATCAAGGTCAAGCGTTCTCGGTCCCCAATGAATGATTCGCTCTCTTCCTGCTTCTTTCTCGATTCTGTTCAATTCAGCTAAAAGCTCGTATGGATAAAGCAACGTGCGAAGTTTCAGACAGCCGTTCAGGAAATCAGGCTGATCTGTCACTCCATATGGTGGTGTCACAAGGTATTCAGATACGATCTCAACTTTACTTGTCGGAAGTTCATTCAATGCTTTCACCGCATAATCCAGATATGACTTGCTATCTCCAATGTTCGATCCTAATGCAATATAAGCTGTGTGCCATCCACGTTCAATCTTTACACTAACTGTTTTTAGCGGCAGTCGAACAGGAGCCCATGGTTTCTTAATCTCCAGAGATACTCTTTCTATTCTGTCCCACTCAAGAAGCAACGCCTCTGCCAGTTCTTCTGCGGCACGTTCTAACAGCTGATACGTATTTCTCTGTAAAAATTCAGTAATAAATGCACTAACTTCTCCGTAGTGAATGGACGCTTTCAGATCATCTGTTTTCCCGGCTTTTCTTGTGTCTGTAAAAAGCACTGCTGAAACAACAAACTTCTGTCCTAACGTATTTTCCTCCGGAAATACACCGTGGTTTGCAAACACTTCCAGATCTTCAATTCTGATTTCGTCGAACTTCTTCTGCATCTGTCCTCTATACCTCATGTTCTCTCATCAATGCTCTTGTCATACGGATTGTTCTCTTATTCTTCTCCACATCATGAACACGAACAAACGCACAGCCCTTCTGCACTCCGTAAACTGTTGTAACCATCGTTCCCTCTTCACGTTCTTCTACCGGAAGATCCAGTGTCAGACCAATCACTGATTTTCTTGAAGTTCCAAGAAGTACCGGATATCCAAGTTCTTTCATGATTTCAAGTTTATCAATAATTTCAAGATTCATCTCGTATGTCTTGCCAAATCCAACGCCTGGATCAAGAATGATCCTATCATCTGCAATCCCCGCGTCCTTCGCAATCTTCACACATTCTTTCATATCATCCATAAAGTCTGCAAGGAAATTCTGATAATCTGTATTCTCACGATTATGCATCAGACAACACGCTACTCCTGTTTTTGCTATCAATCCTGCCATCTTAGAATCGTATTTTAATCCCCAGATATCATTCACAAGATCCGCGCCTGCTTCAATTGCCGCTGCTGCAACTGCACTTTTATAAGTATCAATCGATACCGGAATATCAAATTCTTCTTTGAGTTTTCGGATTACTGGAACAACACGCGCAATTTCTTCCTCTTCTGTAATCTGTACATGTCCCGGACGAGTTGATTCTCCACCGACATCTATGATGTCCACACCTTCCTGAATCATCTGCTTCGCATGTTCGATTGCACGATCCAATCCGTCGTATCTTCCTCCGTCAGAAAAGGAATCCGGTGTTACATTCAGTATTCCCATGATATAGGTATTTTTCTTCAGGTCAAATTCTTTTCCGCCAATTCTCATATCTCTATCTCCATATTCTTCTCTTCTTCCGTCCAGTTACACTGTTTCTGTGCCGGACAGGAATGGCACATACGCGAGCATTTGTCACTATCATAAAACAATTCTTCAATTGGTTCCATTCCCTCATGTTTTCTACGATGACCACGGATAGCCAAAAGAATCTGCTGCTGTTCCTCTTCTGTAAACTGTGCATCTTCAGGTAATGTTGTTAAAATCTCTTTTGCAATCTTTTCCCCAGCTACTTCATGTGGAATTGTCCATTTATATTGAAATGATTTTCCAATGTCATGAAGTACTGCTGCTGTATAGATCACATCTTTCTCAAACCCAAGGTTCTCTTCCAGATTTTTAATATATGCGATCCTTGCTACATCCAGAAGATGTGTCATCTGATGACAGCAAAAGATACGATCCTTCTCTAACCGCTTGATTCTTCCATAATAATCCTGATAGATCCAGTGATGGACCACTTCATTTAACCGATACATATTTTCCTGTTTCAAGTCTGTTCACTTCTTTTCCTTTACGTATTCTTTATCTTCCAAGCATACGGAAGAATCTTTCTTCTAATGTCGGGTCTGTCTCAAACACACCTCTCCGTGCCAACGTAACTGTCTGGCTTCCCGGTTTCTTGATTCCGCGCATTGTCATACACATATGCTCTGCTTCCACCATAACGAGAGCTCCCTTCGGCTGCATATACTCCATCAATGCGTCTGCAATCTGTCCTGTCAGCTGCTCCTGGAGCTGAAGTCTTCTTGCAAATACTTCTACCGTACGCGCCAGCTTACTCAATCCTACCACCTTACCATCCGGAATATAGGCAATATGGGCTTTTCCATAAAAAGGCAGTAAATGATGCTCACAGGTTGAATAGAATGTAATATCTTTCTCTATCACCATCTCACTGCTTTCTACCGTAAATGTCTTCATAAGATGAACTCCCGCATCTTCTTCCATTCCACCATATATCTCTTCATACATTCTGGCGATCCTGTCAGGTGTATCTATAAGACCTTCGCGGTTCACATCTTCACCGATTCCTTCCAACAAAAGACGGACTGCCTGTTCTACTTTTTCATGATCTATCATTTTATATTTCTCTCCTATATCTCACTGCCGGTTATTCAACACGATCCGCTGAACCTCCCCAAGATAAGACAGGGATCCGCATGCAAGAATCACAGTTTTCTGCGCAATATCCTTGCCTTGGGTCATTGCCTCTTTACTTGCATCCTCAACAGCTGTTCGGATGGTCTGTTCAGCTTTCACTTTCTGACAATGTTTCTTCACTACTTCTGCCAGCTTTTCTGCCGGAAGCGTCCTCTCCTTATTTGGAAGACTAACAGTATATATACTTTCTGCCAACGGGCAAAGAATAGATGTGATTTTCTCATATTCTTTATCTTTAAAGACTCCCATGATAAAGATTTTCTTATAATCCGAAAAATAACGTTCTACCGTCACTTTCAGCTTTAATGCTGCGTCTTCATTATGCGCTCCGTCTACGAAAAATAACGGGGACTCTGACAGGCAGGTAAATCGTCCTGTCCATCTCGTCTTTGAAAGCCCCTCTCGCACCTGCGCTTCTGTAATTCGATACCCCAATCTGTTCAGACAGCGGATAACTTCGAGCGCTGTTGCAAGATTCTCTCTCTGGCACTGGCCTGCAAGCGGACTATGCATCTTTTCATATTCTTTATAAGAAAATGTAATTCCGTGGTAGGAATCTTCAAAAATCATCATCTGTTCAGGCTGCGCTTCTGTGAAAGGACATCCTTTTTCTTCTGCAGTTTTTTTCAGAATCTCCCGAACATTTTCTTTCTGCTTCGCAGATACTACTGCACATCCAGGCTTAATGATTCCAGCCTTGTTCTGCGCAATCTCTTCCAACGAATCTCCGATCACACCAAGATGATCCACACTGATCGTTGCAAATGCTGCACACACCGGTGCTCCGATGATGTTCGTCGCATCCAGAATTCCTCCCAGACCGGACTCCAGTACGACCAGATCACATTTTTTCTTCTTAAAATACAGAAAAGCTATTGCCGTTTCTGCTTCAAAGACTGTCGGAGATTCCTCTCCGGCCGCCTCCATCCGGGCAATAGCTTCTTTTACATTCTCTGTCAATTCTGCAAATTCATCTTCCGGAATCCATGTTCCGTCAATCTGAATCCGCTCCAGATAAGAGATTACTGTCGGTGAGACATAGCGCCCGGTTCTGTATCCTGCCTCACTTAATATTGTTGAAGTGTATGCAAGCACAGATCCCTTGCCATTCGTTCCTGCAATGTGTATAAACTTTAAGTCATCCTGTGGATTCCCAAGCTCACGCAACAGACCTCGAATCGTATCTAAGCCAAGTACACTTCCGTATTTCGACATCTCGTCCAAATATACCCTTGCTTCTTTATAGGTCACGTTTTTGTTCCCTCTCTATTCTTAAGTTGTAATCAAACAGTCTTATAATACCACTATTCTATCTTTCTAACAAGTTCTAACAAAGTTTTTTTGCATCTGTTTTACATCTGATATAATAAAGCATTGCAAATACATGCGGCAATATTGCTTCCACCTTTTCTTCCCCGTGCCACGATCGACGGTGTATCTTCCAGACTTAAGATCAGTTCCTTTGACTGCACGACATTTACAAACCCTACCGGAACTGCAATGATTAATTCCGGATTAATCTTTCCTTCTTTGATCAACTCATAAAGCCGTACCAATGCTGTCGGTGCATTTCCAACTGCAAAGATAGCCTCTCTTCCCAGTGCAGCTGCCTTATCCATACTTGCCACCGCTCTTGTTGTGCCATTCTTTTTCGCCATCTCTGCCACATCTTCATCCGACATAAAACAAAGCACTTCACTGCCATACTCTGCCAGACGTTTCTTATTAATTCCTGCTTTTCCCATCTGTGTATCTGTAATAATCGGCACACCTCTGCGGATAGCATCCTTTGCTTTCTCCACAACACCTTCTGTAAAAACAAGACTGTCCGCATACTCAAAATCAGCGCTTGTGTGAATACAGCGTTTCACGATCAGTTCTGTCTCCGGACAGAGAATCTTTCCCATCTCTTTTAATTCTTCTGTTATAATCTCAAAACTTCTCTTCTCTATTTCAGAAGGAAGTACCTGTTCTATCTCTGAAAGCATCCCTAATTTCCTTTCACTTTATTCTCTGCGGAATCCCACACACAACACGTTCTACGCAATCTGCCTGTTCTGCAAGTTCCGTCATGACACGCCCGTGAAATTCCCTGTATTCTCTTTCAAAATCATCGATAGGTACAAGACCGTATCCTATCTCGTCACTAATTAATAATTGAAGGCTTCTATTGTTCTCAAGTATCGTCAGTAATGCTTCCTTTGTTTCTCCTTCTAAAAGCCAGCGCCTTGTAAATGAATGGAATTTATTGATTGCCACACAATTTTCAATCTCATCCAGCGAACAATTGATCCCGTCTGTCAGCTCAAGTCCCGGATAAATTTTCGTTGCATACTGTGCTTTTCCCTGGAATGCACCACCTATAATTATATGAGCTCTATTTTCTTTCTGACACATCACCGACTCTCCTGATTTGTTACTGTCCACGCCCGGTTTTTCTGTTCTATTGACCATCGTATCTGGTTCCTTTTTCTGCTGTGCAATTCCATAAATGACTTCTGTCACCTGATCTGCCATCGCTGCAATTTCACAGTTGATCCTGCCAAGAATCCTTTTGTATTCTTTCATCTCCGGCGAATCCGGAACCGATTCGGAAAACACTTCATTTGTCACGATCACCAGATTCGAACACTGTTGATTCAATTCTCGGATCCCTTCCAGAATGGCTTGATCTGCATGACATCCTGCACCGGATTCCATATACATTTCATTTGCCACGAGATTCGACATACATTCGAGAAGCACATCTGAGCCTTGTAATGATCCCTCTTCCAAATGTAGCTTAAGTCCTGTATACCACTCTAATGTCTCAAACCCTTTTCCTTTACGAAGCATCCGATGTCTCTCAATCTTCTTTTCTGTCTCTTCCCCATAAGGATACATGGTTGCAATATAAAAGAGAGGCTTCGGATCCTGCCTGTTCCATTCACAGATCCGGCTTTCCGCATAAGCTGATTTTCCGCTTCCGCTGCCTCCTGTTACTAACTCAAGCATTCTCCTTCACCTCTCCCTGAATTTATCAATTCAACCTGATCATAAACAAAGTATAGCATATAACAAACTTGCTGTGGGATTAAATTTCTTATAGTTCTATTACATCCAGATCATACGGCACAAACAGATTTCCGTCATAATAAGCTTTGCCTTCTTCCAGATACAACTCCTGTCTGTGTTCAATATTCTTATCTTCTGTATGATACAGAATCAGATTCTCCACATTCAGGTCTGCTGCCATCTCACATGCATCTTTTACTGTGGAGTGATGCTTTTCATATGGCTTGAATTCATCTGCCTGTCCGTAGAGACAGAATGCCTCATGTAAGAGCCATGTACTGTTCTCAGCATACTTCTGCTCTAATTCATTGTACGGCTCATCTCCGCAACAGGTCAGTTTCTCATCCTCATCTAACCGCATACAAAATCCAAACTGTTTTGCCTTTGTAGAGTGAATATCGAAAAATGTTACTTTCTTTCCAATAATCTCACGTTCTTCTCCATCTTCTACTACGACCATGTGAAGACGATCATCTATATATTTCATCTCCTTCGCCGAAAGAACTTCACCTGCCATCTCTTTCAGAATACGGATTACTTCTTCGTGTCCGTAAATTGTAGCTTCTCCTTCGTATTTTCCTCTATTCATATTCTGGAGAATCATACGCATCATCCAGATGATTCCAAGAAGATGATCGATATGCTTATGTGTCACAAAAATATCTCTCATATCCATCCAGTTAATTCCCGCTGCTTTCAACTGATGAAGAATCGTATTTCCGCCACCACCGTCTACCATAAAATGACGGTCGTTATCACTGATCACAAAGCATGTGTTATAGCACTCCGTAACGGTTGCATTTCCTGTTCCAAGTATTGTAAGCTTCACTTTTTTCTCCTTTTTGTCTGACCTGACAGTTATTTTCCAAATCCAAATTCTTCATAATCTTCCGGCAGGAATCTATGGTAAATGATATGGCATCCTTCATCTTTACAGCAATACCGGTAAGTATCCTCCGGATCATTTTCAAAGCAGATCATATAATCAAATTCATCGCTGTGCATCTCTTCGATCGTAATCTGATCCGAATGCTGACGGAACAGTTCAAAGATATCTTGCATCTTGCAGCCATGATGAGAGATCAACCCAATCAGGTCTTTGATGAATTCATTCTCTTTCATATTATTGTGTACATATTCTGCACCTTCCTCCGGAATATGAAAACAGAACCGCTCCCCCTTATTTGTCACTTCAACACTTCCAAGCTTCCCTTCTTCATACTCAGAAAACCGGCTCAATTTTTCCTGCATTCCTGTCTCATCCACATCTAACTGAAAGAAATGATTCAGAGAACTCAGCGGATAATACAGACGAATCTTCTCCTTACGGTAGCCCAGCTTCGCCTGTTCTTCCTTTATTACATCTATAATATTTTTCTCAAGTCTTGCAAAATCCATGATTTTATAATCCTTTTCATCTGAAATATATTTGGCTTCAAACAGTTTCTATTCTTTTTCTTCCGGTCTTTTATTATAGAAGAACATCCATGCCGCCATTGTGAGAATGATCACATATCCAAGCACACTGTACTTGTCCGGAACCTGTCCGAAAAGAAAATATCCGAGAATCGTAGAGAAAATAATCTGAGAATAATCATAGATTGATATCTCTTTCGCAGGTGCATGATAATATGCTGCGGTAATTCCAAATTGTCCTCCTGCTGCCGCAAGTCCGGCACCAAACAGTGCCAGAATCTGCGCTCCTGTCATTGGATGGAAATTAAATAACAGATACGGAAGTGTCACGATGCAGGAAAACCCTGAGAAAAACAGAACAACAGAGCTTCCTTTCTGACCTCTCTGACCAAGAATCCTTACCATTGCATACGCAATACCGGCACCGATTCCCCCACATAGACCGATCACTGACGGAAAGAGTTCCATATTTGTAAAGGTTGGCTTAATGATAAACAGGCTTCCGATAAATGCAACAAAAATTGCAATTGCCTGCGCCGGTTTTAATTTCTCTTTCAACAGAAGAAACGAAAATAAAATAACAAAAAACGGAGACATTTTGTTCAGCATAGATGCATCTGAAAGTACCAGATGATCTACTGCATAAAAATTACAAAGGATTCCCAGCGTGCCAAATGTTGCACGCAAAACCATATAACCTAAGTTTCCCTTCTTGATTTCAAATCCGTCACCACTTCGCACAATCATTATAAGTGCAACAAAGAATGCAACCAGATTTCGGAAAAAGCTTTTCTGTATGGACGGCACATCCCCCGCAAGCCTGACACAGGCACCCATTAACGCAAATGAAAATGCCGACAATATAATAAAGCAAATTCCTTTATTTCTGGAACTCATAATTTCTAACCCCTTTTCTATAATATTCATCTTCTCTTGTTCTAACAAAGTCTTATGTCACTCTTTTTCCAAAATACACAAATCTTCTTAAAAAATCAAGGTTTTTCAGGTATTTCTCTTAAAATGATTCAAATAATACTACAAACACTTCATAGATTTTGATATAATAAATGCATAACTTGAATTTATTAAAAGTGTGAAAGGAAGGGAATATGAAAAAGTATTTAAAAAGGGGGCTTGCTGTACTGACTTGTGTTACACTATCTATCCAATCGCCTTTGGCAGTCTTAGCAGAAGATGTAGCCGAAGTACAGAATGAAGTTCAAAGTGAGAATTCTGTAGTTCAGACCACAGATCTTCAGACAAGAGAAAATGAGATTGCCGTATACGCGCAGGCACAGGCACAGTGGATAAAAAACAGCACCGGCTGGTGGTATCAGAATGCAGACGGAAGCTATCCAAGAAACCAGTGGCAGATGATCAACGGAAGCTGGTATCATTTTGATTGGAACGGCTATATGCAGACTGGTTGGTTACAGCTTGGAAATACCTGGTACTATCTTAGCTCCAGTGGAGCAATGCAGACTGGCTGGCAGAAAATTGGTAGAGACTGGTATTATCTGAATGCCGGTGGAGACATGAGAACCGGATGGCTGCAAAGCGGTAATGTTTGGTATTATCTGAAATCCAGTGGAGCAATGGCAACAAATGAATGGGTAGACGGTGGCGTCTATTATGTAGATGCGAATGGAATCTACATTCCAGGGAAGACACAGACAACTAAAGGATGGAAAAAGGATAGCACTGGCTGGTGGTATCAGAACGCAGACGGAAGCTATCCAAGGAACCAATGGCAGATGATTAACGGAAGCTGGTATCATTTTGATTGGAATGGCTATATGCAAACCGGTTGGTTACAGCTTGGAAATACCTGGTACTATCTTAACTCCACCATTGAGTGCAAATCCAATGATTTCAGGAAGCCTTATGATTCATACCTTTACAGTCACCGTACACCCTCAGAAACGTGGAAGGAAAACCGTGTGATTACAGAAGTCTGTTGACCTCTCTCTGCACAGCAGTATAATCATATCCTGCGGCAGTCAACCTGTTCTTACGGTCTGTACCGTTACCCCACTTACCTGCGATAACTTCCTTCGCAATCTGAGTCACAGATTTCTTACTGGAAGTGCTGCCCTTTGCCAGTTCATTGACTTTCGCCTGAACCTGAGAGTAATTGTACCCGGCAGCTTCCAGTTTCTTCTTACGGTCATCACCGTTACCCCACTTACCTGCAAGCACCTCTTTTGCTACTTCGGTAATGGACTTTGTAGGTGTGGTAGTTTTACCGCCTGCAAGTCTGTTTACCGCAGCCTGCACCTCAGAGTAGTTATATCCTGCGGCAGTAAGAGCGTTCTTTCTGGCATCACCATTCTCCCATGCACCTGCAAGAACTTCCTTCGCCACTTCATCTACAGATTTCTTTGTAGACGGAATTACGGTAGAAGTACCACCGGAGAACTTCGGAGTAATGAAGCCACGGATGTATCTGCTATTGACAGCAATGTTTCTGTAGCCTACAGAGTCATTCTTGTTACCCTCAATGACCTTGATTGTAGAACCGCTGACAGACACTACAATACCTACATGATCGCTCCATCCGGTACAATCACCCACACCGTTGTCATCCCAGTCGTACAGGATCACGTCACCTGTGGACGGAACATAAGCATCATTCTCAACCCAGATTCCTGCTTTCTTCGCAAGGTTAATCATGTTCTCACAAGAACACTCCACGCAAGGGAAGATGTTGGAAAGTCCGGTTGCAATGAAAGCGGCTGATGTAGATGTAGCACACCAAGCATCGTTGACAGTCATCTTATATCTGGTGCAGAGTCCAGAGTCGTTGAACACTTTTAGGATTGCTTTATGCTCTGCACTACCTTCCTTGATTCCTACATACTGTGTAAGCCAATTAACAGGCTTCTGTCTATCACTCATATTAGTTACCCCCTTATCATACTTCGTAAGATTGTACTGTTCAATAAGTTTCATGTTGTTTGTCACATAGGTAGAACTTGTGGCATATCCGTCAGCCTTGATGATTTCCAGATATTTCTTCGGATTAGTGATTCCTTTAAGATTCTGATATCTGGCAAGCTGAATGAACTCAAAGTAACCCTTGATACCTTCCTCCATAGAATCATAGACACGGAAATTGTCTTTGATCGTAGTCAGCGTACCTACGGTGTACTCTTCCTGAGTAGTCATATTGACACTCTTGCCTGTCCACTTCGTACCACATTTGAGTCCGAAGTAGTTATGATATCGGGCGGCAAGTTTGGAATTGCCCCAACCAGATTCAAGAATTGCCTGTGCAATGATCGGACTATGTACTTTGATCCCGTATTGTGCTGCATACTTCTGTACGAACTTCGCTACCTGTTCAATAAATTCCTGATTCGTCATAATGTATCACTCCTTTGTGAAGAGGGGAGAATGGCTCTCCCCTGTGCTTACTGATCTGTGTTATCCACAGAGTCAGATTTCTTTTTAAGTACCTCAATCGCAGATGTAATTGCCGGGGGAATGTTAATCCCCATAAGACCTGCATTTTCCACAATAGAAATAGTCTCATTCGCAATAAAAGCAATCACCACTGCATCTCTGATAAAGTTCGTCCCGGTCACAAGATCAAGGCGTGTGGCTACCAGAACCATCAGAAGAGTAATGCACTTACGGCACAGTCCCTTCCATCCTGCTCTTGACTCCAAAGCACCGTTTTCCGTTTTACCGGAGTTATGGAACACACCTGCCACAAGCAGACCTGTCACATAATCAATAGCCATGAAAATTACCAGTGTTACCAGTGCGGCATCCCAACCGCCAAACAGAGAAGCAATCACGCTTCCAACCACTCCGATAGCTGTACATATTCCATCCTTCATCATCTCTTTAGTCCTCCTGTTCATCATAGTCCTCCCCGGTAATCTCTTTGAAATTCTCCGGGCTGATCCATCCCTTTACTACTGCGTCCCTGACTCTCTTCTCCTTCCAGAGTCCGTTGTCATAGAAATTCTTCACCATCTCAAACTTACTCTTCTTCGCCATGATCCTGTACCTCCTGTTCGTCCTCTTCCTGCTCCATCTCGATATCTGCCATCATAGCCAGATATTCAATGTCACTGTTTGCCTTTGCGATCTGTGCCTGCATAGCAGCGTTCTTCTGACGCTCCTTCACAAGCTGTTCTCTTGCACTGATAAATCCAAACATTTGCTTTCCCTCCATAAATTTTTATAATATTGATCCATACAGATAATAAGGTTGTGGCAATTTCTCCTTGCCCTCCTACCCGGAGATTTCCTTTTCTTGCTACTCTCATTACCTACATGGGCTTTCCAACTTTCATAACACCTGTCAACCTCTTCCTTCGTCATGTACCCTTGCTTTGCCTGTTCTACCAACTTCCGTAGCTTTCGCCGTTCGTGTGATAGCTTCTCAGGCAGTAGTGTCATGACTACCTTTCCAGTCTTTGTCAACCGGAAGCGGAAACCTAGAAACTTGATACCCTGAGTCACCTTGAAAAGCTGTGTTTTCTTCGGACTCAGTTTCAAACCTCTTGCGGTCATCCAAGCATCTATCTTTATCAAACACTCCTGTAAATAAGCCTTATCCTCATGGATGATAATGAAATCATCGTTGTATCGGACGTAGTGCTTAATATGAAGTTGCTCTTTTATAAAATGGTCGAAGTCATCTAAGACTGCTAACTGTATAAGCTGTGTCGTTTCTGAACCAAGACCCATGCCGACCTCTGGATCATCACCTTGATTGAAGCTGTCAATGATTCGTTTGATTTCTCCGTTCACCCATTCATCATTGACCCTCTTTGTTACCGCTGAGTAAGCCAGTTCATGAGAGGTGCTACCGAAGAAATTCTTCAAGTCTGCTTTGAGTACCCACCCTTCCGTACCGTGTTTTCGGTAATATTTCTGTAGGTGGCAAATCAGGCTTTTCCTTGCGAACTCTGTTCCTCTCCCGTCCTGACAAGCACAGTTATCATAGATAAAAGATTTTGTCATGGTATCGTAAAAGTAGTTATCACATAGACTTCTCTGAAATACCCTGTCCTTGATTCTTGTACTTACAATGTCTCTTTCTTTTGGCTCATACACTTTGAACTGTGTATAGGCATCTAACTTATATGTACCATTCTCCACGCTCTCCTTTAGCTTATGAACATTAACCAAACCATTCTTTACATACCCGGCTACACTGTCTTTCCACATGACGTTGTTCTTGCAATGCTGCATAGCCCGGTACAGATTATCAAAGTCACAGACTTCATCTCTCACTTCGGATTCCATCATGTATATTTCTCCCGTAAATCATTGGTTGCCGTTTATAGTGATACTGCCGTAAGGACGGCAATCACATCAGCACTCTGTTTTTGCCCTACTATATTCAGGTCAGGATGACGATTCCTTGTGTGAGTGCATTGATTTCAGCTTATGCCTACTTTATTACTAGCGTTTCTCACAATCCGGGGCAACCCCATTGCTGTTGTTCGCATTGTTGTTGTTCAGATTACCGTCCGTATTCACGTTGCGAACGTTGTTACCGTTCCCGGTGTTCGGGGTAAACACATATCTTACAATCGTCAACCTTATATCATTTACTTGTATCTATTTTCATCAGACCTCTTCCAGTTCCTAAGAAGGTTCTGGACGCTGACTACAAGTCCTGTCCAGTGATCCATCTTAGAACCTTCAATTCCGAAAGTACGGTAAGCAATATCCATCATGGTAAGCAAGGAATATGTCTGTGCCAAAGCCTGAACTTGATATCCTCTCCGTAATTCCCAGTCGGCTTTCCAATGTTCGGACTCAGGATTCACATACACTGAATTTGCCATATTGATAAGCCTGCTGATTTCTACCGCAGCATCCACAATCTTTGCTGTGATGCACCAACGGTATCTCTTCGGGAAGCAATTCTCATTACTGCAAATATGAATGGTATGTGTAGCTAACTCATTTGCTTTTGTAATTACTTCCAATTTGGGTGTACCTCTCTTTGACTTCGGTACTGACATTTTCCTCACTCCTTTCCCACCCCTAACGGGGTGGATTTCTGATCTTAGATTACGTTACAAGCCGGGGCAACCCCATGGCTGTTGTACGCAGTGTAGTGGTTCAGAAAACCGTCCGCATACACGAAGCGAACGTTGCCACCGCTCCCGGTGTACGGGGTACGAAGCCACCACCACTGCGGGCTACCTCCACGGTATTTGATACGGTTTTTATCTGCTCCTGCGTTTGCACTTGTGTAATCAGAATAGTCCGAGTAGAACGGATAAGGCTCACCCTCTGTTACATTACTAACCTCATTACCTGCAAATACTTCACGTCTGGAAAGCAGGAAAAACTTATCCTTTGTAGTATCAGAACCGCCGCCATCAGTAACCGTATTACGACAAGTTACCTTTGTGGTCTTTCCGATAACTGCCAGAAAATCTGCATCTAATCCGTTCATGAAACCTGCTGTACTTGCGTTCCAAGACGGAGGTCTATCAAACTTTGTCTGAGGTGTCCATACAGACCCGGCAGCTTTATCACTGTTAAGGTACTGTCTCATTGCAGATTCAACCCAGTTATTAGAACCGTATCTAATTCTGTGAGAATGGTTCATGTTGGTAATCTTACCATCCGCGGTACCAAGGCTTGTACCACCTGTACCTTCGGTAACACCTACAGTTTCAATAGCAGCGGTGTCAGTTCTACTCTTATAGGTGGAAACCTTTGTAGTAGAAGCCTGAGTATTCCAGTTCCAAGGGAAGGTAATCTGACCGCCTGCGGGTACTTCCTTTGTAAGAGTGAACTGGTAAGTCTTGCCACCACCATAAGTAGTGTCATAGCCTGCAAGCAGTGTAAAATTATAAGTTCCTGCTGCAAGTGCAGTCTCACAATAAAACAGTGCTTCTGGTGCATCATACTGAGTACCCGGTAAACAGTCATGAAGCTGTAAAGTCATACTGTGAGTGAACTGCTTGTCTGCCGGGGTATCAATGTCAAAACCGATAATATCCCACACCAGAGTTGTACTACCTCTCTGGCAGGTCAACTGATCTCCCACCGCAAATACCTTGCTTGCCAGTCCCTTACGGACAAGTGCCTGCACATCACTCCAAGATGTAGGTTTCAGGCTACCACCCTGTCCGGTTGCAATCGCAGCAAGGAACTGGTTCATAATGTCCATTTTCTCTGCGAACGTATCGTCAGAGAGAAAACCAAACTGATTGCTCATTGTCTTATCCTCCTTTATCCTGTAACAACTTCGTCATACTCAAATACGGGCTTACCACCAATCACCTTGATTGCACCCTGATAGGTTTTCCCGGTATCATCGTTGACGATCATCATAGTAGCTGCCGCTTTCAATGCAGAATCGGTAGCAGCGTTGCAATCTGTGATTGCCTTTGAAGTGTCCTGCTGACGCTTTGTTTCTGCCTGAACTCTTGCAGTCTCAGCAGCTACCCTCTTAGACTCAACATCGACTCTACCCTTCTCTGCGGTAACTCGTTTGCTTTCAACATCCACTCTGGAATTTTCAGCAGATACCCTTGCCTGTTCAGCTTTCACCCTTGCGGCTTCCGCATTGACACGGGTTGTCTCTGCATTGACTCTGGAATTTTCGGCAGAAACACGACTCTTCTCTGCCGAAACTCTACCGTTCTCAGCAGTGACACGTTTTGCTTCTGCATCCTTGATAGCCTGCACATCTGCGATAAGCTGAATCAAAATACCATAATCGTCATCCTTCTCAATCTCAGAGTCATCCGGTGCTGCCGCTTCCTGAACTTCCAGTTCAAAGAGCGTGGTACTCAGTACCGTCTTGTTTGCCGTGATGATAGAAATATCACACTTTACAGTACCGTCAAGCTGCAACATCCAGTATGTCAGCGGAACAGTTACCGTACCGTCTGCATTGACTGTACCCTCAAAGGTTTTCGCTACTTCATCCTCACGTCTTGCATTGATGACTGCGGTAGATGCAGATTCCACTTTGATACGCTCACCACTATCCAGAAGAGTCACTTTCAAGAAACGGGACTGCTTGTCGTACTGCTTTGCTACAATCGCAGCAAAACGATTAAGCTGAGACACATCCACCTCAATCTCTTTAATAATCGTTGCCATTATCCTTCACCTCCCTTAAAATCCCAACTTCTCCAATACCTCTCTCATAGAAACCTGCGTACCGTCTTTCTTCACAATCGTTACATCCTCACGGAACAGTGCTTTGAAAGCACAGTCCAGAGTATTATCCATCGTTGCTTTCTGTCCGAACGCTACGCCACGTCCTCCATGTAGGAAGTGCATCAGATAAATTGCTGTAGAAACATAATCTATGTAAGTAACCGTACTGAAAGCATCTTTCAGAACGTACCTCACATCATAAGAAAACTCAGTGTCCAATTCCCCACCAAGAACATTGCTTCCCGGCTTAATAGTCTTTTTGTTCAACCATTCTGAGGTATCGGTTTTCTTATACTCTGCTGTGATTGTGATACTGTTAAGTCCGGTACAGGAGGAAAACTCTACTGCACTCTGACTGAGAAAATAAGTTCCGTCATTATCCATCTCACCAGACTTATTGCATCGGTCACTCTCAATCAGTGTGAACTTCGGAATATCATAAGGAAGAACATTCACAGTACAAGTCTTGCTACACGTTCGTCCACGACTATCAGTGATTGTTACCTCACATTCCAGAGAACCACTATTTATGATTCTGTTGATCTGTGGCAGGCTTGATGCACTGTAGGTCTGCTCTGTATACTGTGTGTCCAGTCTCAGCTTAATACGCTTGACTGTAGCACCCTGACTGGCAGCACAGGTGATAGCCGATATTCTGATACCACTCTGATTCTGAACAAACACTTTATTCCAACTAGCGGGGACTGATGTGTTTGTTTTATCTGCCAGAGTGACACTGCTGATTGTCGGCAAGAATGTGTCCGAAACAATACAGGTGAATGTTGTTGATATCGTGCTGTAGACTTTACTTCCATAACTGATAGCAACTGTAACCTTACCTCCGGCATACGCCTGAGAAGCACCACTAATTGCATCCAACCACGAAGCCGGGATTACATAACTTGCGTTATAGACATTCTTTACAGTTTTGCTGTAACTGTGTCTACCGAGACTCCAAGTTACCTTCAATGATCCGTCCACGGATTTTGTGCCAAGATAGTTGCTGAACTCTGCTATTGAAGAAGCACTACCATCAATCGTAATGGCATCAGCACTTACACTTGTCGGTGCATTTTCAATGTCATACATCGAAAAATCATATTCTATCCACTGATTTCCGTTATAAAATGAAAGTTTGAAGAATGGTTTATTAACTGTAAATGTAGAAGAAGTTGCTTTGACTACCTTAACTTTATCTATGGCACTCTCTGTTTTATTCTTTGTCCAATACAGGCTTATTTCAGAACCGTCTATTTTCACTTTAAGAGGACACGCTTTACCGTTTATCCAACTCGACCATACATGCGAACCAGATTCAGACCCTTGACTTGCTTCCCAGATCAAATATATCTTTGTAGTATCTCCACTCACAGAACCCTTTGCTACCACATAGCATCCGACACTGTTACAAAACGTTTTACTTGTTGCACTCATTCTTCACTCACCTCCATCTGAAAGATATTGTCATCGTCCACCACTGGAACGTATTTTCTCGCCCTTCGTGGAATCCTCATAACGCTTACGATACTGGCATTATCCGTCTTTTCCACGGCTCTCCATTTCACACCCATTCCATACTCTGTAGAGATGAAATCGAAGTAACCTCCATCAGCCGCAGCACCCACGGACAATCTGTCCATTGCTTCTACGGCATTGATATGCAGCTTGTTATACTGGATGAAAGCAACCTCAGAACCGTCCTGCAAGAATCCCATCCTCTCATTGTCAATATTAATCGAATACTGCTGCTTCTCTCCGTTGACCTTCTTACCAATCTCCAAACCATCCTCACTGAAACCAAAGTAGGTTTGAAGCTGCTCACGGTAACTGTTCACCTCGTTACCTTGTTCAGTAATACGATCAGTCAGAGAGTTTACCGACATATTAAAGCCCTTCGATGTTTCTTCCAGTTTGGTGCTATACTCAGTCGTAATCTCTTGATGTACGCTGTCGGTATAATCTTTTGCCTGAGCCAGTCGATCATCAATCTTTGCATTGGTAGTATCAGTAACGGTCTTGACACTCTCGGCAACCTCAGTACGGATCGTTCCACCTGTATTTGCGATCAGAGTTTTTGTCTCTTCGGTTGTACTATAATCTGTCAACTTTCCGTCAACGGTTTCTTCCATTTCCGTTGTGACACTTTGCTTATACTCAGCGGATAACTTCTCAGCGGTAACACACTCTGCATCCAGATATTCAGTAGAAATCTTGTAAGCTGCCAACATATTGTAGATAGCATTACCATCTTTACTGAATCCGTATTTCCATACAGGGTTTCCATCATTCCAACTCTTTGTCCAAGCAAAACCGTTTGCCTTGAAGGTGTAAATGATGTTACTGCTTTCAAGAGTCTCACCGTCACAGAAGTAATAAACCTGTGTTCCGTCATCCTGCGGAATCGTTATGATGTTCAGACCCAAGCTGTTGCTCAAAAGTCTGTTCAATTCAAGCTGTGCCTGTTCTTTCGCAGTCATAGCCTTATCCAGGTTTTCTCTCAGCTTTTCCAGAATGGTTGCTTGCTGTTTGGTAAGACCGCCACCCTGAGAGTATTTTTGCTTCTGGGTTGTCTCACCCTTACCTGCAATACTGGTACTGAGATTCATCCCGAACGTCACATTCGTAATGATGGTGTCATGCACCTCACCTTTTGCATCTTCATAATGAATCATGTCCATAGGATAGATATACGGTGCAGACTTAATAGTGGCTGTGTATGGTCTGTAAGAAAATCCCTTCAAGGAAACATACAGGGTATCAAGTACCACCTGCACATTATCCTGTAGCAGACCGTTACTGGATAAATCCAAGCAATAATCATCCGTCCCGGCAATGTACTCTGTGTTTGCAGCATCCTTGAAGTAAATACCTGTAATGGCTACATCGTTCTCCTGCATATCACTGTTGTATCTTTCGGAAGGACTGATTGTAAGATCAGTCTGCTCATACCATTTCAATTCCAGATTGCCGTCATAGTTCATGAAAGCACACGTTCCGGTCAGTGCCGCACACCACTGTAGCAATGTTCGGTAGGTTAAATCCTGTCCTTCCGGGTACGCTGTAATCTGGTAATCTTTGTTCGGCAATCGGGTAATGTCTGTTGCTAAAGTCACACCACAAATGGTGCAAATCTTATTCAGCAGATCAGCTACCGTCATAGGGAATGACAACTTGTCTGTCTCTACGGTCTTGTCAAAAAGAATCATCCTGTCCAGTGCTGAAATTGTGATAGTGGACAATGCCCGTGGCGGTTCATCAATCGTGAAGTAACCACATGGAATCCAGTGAATCACTGCATTTTCCCATCGGTGTGCATCCCACTTCTTGATACCGATTTTCACAAATACCTCCGCACCTTCAAAGACGGTGTTATCATACTTGCCATCATCATTTTTCAATTTGAGTGTGAGTTCCGCAGCTACCGCAGAACCCACCTCAATTTTTGAGTTCGACACACTGTAGCGGTCTATACTCAAACTTCCCTGAACGATCTCATTCTCAGCAACCGAAAAGGACTCATTCACACCGTTTACGGTAATGTCAGCAACCTGTATGTAGTTTTTATTGAAGAGATTCTTGACCTCCTGTGATACCTTATACATTAGTGCTTACCTGACCTTTCTATTGCGTTGAATGAAACGCTGCTCCATATTCCCTTGCGGGAATTGTAAAGCTGTGCAGGCTTATCACCTGTGTAAAATTCACTTGTCCGGTACTTGCCAAGTCTGGCATCCAGATAGCAAATCTTCACATACTCAGGGTTGAAAGCCTGAATGATAGCAGCAGCATCCTCAATGGACACATTCTGCCATTCCATCTCCAACTTCACACACTGACCGATTCGTTTCTTATCCATGTTCGTATCTTCGGTTCGTCCTGCATCACTGGCTGAAATATCATTCAGTGAATATTTATAACCGGAAGGGCATTTAATAGCCTTACCGTCCACGGATCGTATTGGATTGTAGTCAGCCATAATACCCCTCCTTTACGTTGTTACCGGGATGATGGTTTTACCATCCCTCTGATTCTTACGGTTCATAGCTTTTGTGAAAGAGTCTGTAGTGATCTCAGCGGTGAAATCCTTACTTGCGATCTGCCGTAACAGTTCGTTTTGCTCTTTCAGAAGTTCATTCTGACGGGCAGTAGCGTCATACATACCCTCACGAACTCCATCAGCAATAGAATCCTGACTTCCACCTGTAAGCCCTGCTCTCACCTTGTAAGCCAGAGTGTCCATCCACTCCGTATGATTCTCCAAAGGAAGAACTGCTTCACGTCCTGCTTCACCGCCGCCTAGCATGGTGTTACCCATCATGCCGAACAACTGTGCCCCTTCCAAGATACCTCCGGTCTTATACCAAGACACAGAAAAGTGAGGGATGGATGGTGGGTTCAAACTAAAGTTACCGTAGATACTAAAGTGCGGAAGTTTGATAGAAGGTAAACTCCAATGGAAATTGAAGAAAGACTTCATACGATCAATGCCATCCTTGACGGCATTTTTCGCACTGTTGATCTTATCGGAAATCGTAGTCTTAATATTCTGGAAGCTACTGCTTGCATTGCTTTTCAAGGTACTCCAAGAACTTCTCAGGCTGCTGTTCAGCGTACTCCATGTAGAACTTGTATTGCTCTTAATCTCATTCCACTTCGTAGAAATGGTAGATTTCAGAGTAGACCAAGTAGAACTTGCCGTACTCTTCACACCAGACCATTGTTCATTCACTCCTTTATTATTCTGTCTGATCGGCAGCGTCCTGTGCTGCCAGACGTGTATAGTAGGCAACTGCGGTCAAATCTCCGCTTGCCTGTGCTTCTTCGATCTTCTTCTGATAATCCATGCCACCAGTATTCTCAGAACCCGCAGCAGGTCTGGGAGTACCCTTCATCTTTTTGGCAAGAATATCTTTCTCACGGGCTTCAAGGTATTTAGTCTGATTCGCCATAACCTTGTCCATGTCACCATCTACCATTGCTGTAGCAGTGTCATCGGCAAGTTTTTCATCATAGCCCATAGCCAGAAGTTTTGCTTTCTTTTCTGACAGTGCCATAGAACGTTTGAGGTCTGCGTTCTCCTGTGTCAGCTTATCCATCGTTGCTTTCTGTTCAGCGGCAGCAGCTTCATCCTCACTCTGCTTACCTCTTAACTGTTTCTTGTAGTCAGCAGCTTCCGAATTGGCTTTAGAAAGCTGTGCTTTCAGGCGGTTCACTTCCGCTTCATTGTCTTTCGCTCCTGCACCTGCACTCTGCAATGCAGTGGAAATCTCTTCCTCAGTCATACCTTCCTTATAGGCATCCCCAAGCAAATCACTTAAATAACTCATAATAGTCCTCCTTGCGTTTGTAGGTGTTCCCTCACCATGATTTCCGTTTTATCCTCTTGTCTGAGTTTGCGTTTTGTAGGTGTTCCCTCACCATGTATGTAAAGGAAGCAGATCACTCTTCCTCTGCATCAATGTGTAGTTCCACGGTGCATCGGCAGTTCACATTGTTCTCAGCTTTTGTAAACCCTCCGGGGTAAGCTGCATGATCTCCGTCAAATGTCCAGAACTCTTCGTCCAGAGACACCGAAGCACCTTCCAGATAACGATGCGTTTCCCGCACCTTGTCATCCATAACCGTGTACCAATTCTTTGTCACCCCATATCCAACACTGGATTGGTACTGGTGTCCTCCATCCAGAACCGCAGCGTTGTATACTCTGTGAAATTCAGATTCAGCAAGAGTCTGTAGCCCCTGTAAATCTCCTGAGAGGACATGATCTGCAACCCTGTCCTCAAATGTCTTACCGTCAATCACCAAGTAGATGACTTCATCCATGCTTCTCACATCCACGGTCAGATCATAAGCAAGCATCTCCGAAGCGGCTTGTACGCCCTTGCGGTAGGCATTTATGAGCAGTGACAAAATGTCATCTGCTATTTGACTGACCTGTACGGTCTGATCCTCTGTAGTTTCGGAAGCGGTGTTATAACTGACAGCGGTAAGGGCATTGATTTCATCAAACGCCAGAATGTAATTTGAAAGTGTCTTTTTATTCATGACAAAATAAAAAGGGACTATGAGTTATTACACTCACAGTCCCATTGGACTCACCAGAACCTTTGTCCCGGCGTTACTCTTTCATCTTCATTTTTCGTTTGATTTCTACAATGGTGATCTTACCCTGCTCAATCAGTATTTCCACTCTGCTCCCGTGTTTCAGCAGACTTTCCATCTGCTCCACCATTTCCTTCGTTATTACCGGAGTCATCGTCATTTCCCTCCTGTTTCATTCTTTGCTGTTGTTCAAACAACTCTTGTGCCTTTTGCTCCTGTTCCTCTGCATATTCAGCACTTAATGTGTATGCAAGGTCAGAATCTACAAACAACCCACAATGCTCAAAAGCAAGACGTGGATGGATTTTGTTATTTTTCAGCATCAGATCAAGCACCTGTGCCTTTTGAAGAATGTTTTCGTAGTTCCTTCGTGTGAACCGGATTTCTACGTTGCATACCTTCAAGTCCATATCGGCAAGAGTGCGGCAGATGTTCAGAACCACCTTCAAGAAAATTCTCTCAGACTTCTTAAACATCAACTCACTGTCCTTTGCTCTGGCTTCGGCAGCAGACCAACCATCACGCATGATGACGGCAGAACCCGTATCAGATGTAGAAGAACCGCCATTACGGTTCGGCATACCACAGATGGTAAGCACTGTCTGATACATATGGTCTACCAAGGTCTGAGTCTCACCCTGATTGAGATTACTTACCAGATAGTTAATCTCAGCTTTCAACTGGGGATCAATGTCTTTGAACTTGATAGCCCCTCTTTCCCGGAGTTCGTCAAAATCTTCGGAACTGATATCTACGTTGTGGAATAGCATCAATGCCTGAATGAACTGCTCCACTCCATCCAAACGGTTACTGTCTGTCAGGTTGATTGCATCCAGAAGTGGGATAACCAGTTCAAAAGCACTGATCCTTGCCATATTCAGTGGATATTCAATAATCGGAATCTCACCCAGAATATGTGTATCATAGGAAATAACCTTCGACTCCACAATCTCAAAATACTCATGATCGGAATAGCAACTGTAATGTACCACTCCGTTTTCATCCACCACATACTTAACACCCAGAATTGGCTTGTTGCCTAAACCGTTGTTATAGACCACGAAGGTATTTCTGGGATCAAGAGTGTAGATTTCAAATGGGGATTCATCGTCCTCTCCTGCCATTTCATCCGGGAGTACCATACGGAAGGAAGTTCCGCAGATATGAAACCAGTCGGCAAGTTCCTTGTCCTTCGCAGGCTTTTCCTCTGCAAATACGAACTCATTAAGCTGATTGATTGCATCTGCAATGTTCTCAGCATTTCCTCTGGAAACATACTGTAGCGGTTCGCCCATGAGGTAGCCCGACTTGAATGAGACAATCTCATTCGCACGATTCTCAACGATCTTGTTTGTGATCTCAGGTCTTACTTCCTTCACACGGTTAAGAATCGGCTGCCTGCCCTTGTAGTAAGACCACAGGTAACTGATCTCACTTCGGTTCTTCCAGTGGTACGGTAATGCTTTTCGCAATATTTGAACCACGTTACCAATATTCACTTCGGTTTCATCTGTCAGGATCATTCTTCGTCCGTTCAGATGTAAATAGGGTTCTACCACTGGTGACACCTCCTTCTTAATAATCTTTCTCTATGGTTTATTATAACACTCTTCAATGGTTATTTCAAGCAATATTTACGCATAAGCATTGGAGACTTTTTAGGAAAATTAAATCCTTCTGTCCATAATCTCAACCGTATTTCCGATCAGTCCTCTCAGTTCATTTTCAAGCAATGCAAGGGAATCTGGTGCGTCATCGTGCGGCACTTTACCGGATCGGGTATAAGTAGTCACCTGTTTCAAGAAAGCTGCATACTGACTGTTCCTTGCGTACAGGGACGGGTCTTTGAAGTAGAACTTCTTCAAGATGTTGTCCGATGCGAACTCAATACGGGTCTGCTTGTTACTGATCGTCTGCTTCGTTCGGATATTGCACACATACTTCCTGTCAGTTAAAATCTGCTGCACGTCACGGGCAAAATACTTACCTGCATTGTTCGACTCAAAGGTACTGGCTACCACTTTGTTGTCAATGAGTGCTTTCGCACATTCAGGTTTGGTTACTTTCGGTGCAGAATCGTCAAAGACTACATCTACGATGTAGACCTCACTTCCGTATACCGCAGCAATCGGCATAGCACAGAAGTCATCTCCGGTGTCCGCAGTATCACAGACAGCAATGATACTGTCAGGATCACGGTCAATCGGCAGTTCAAAGTAGCGGTTAAGACTCTTCTCCGGGAAAAGGATTCCTTTTGCTTCAAACGGTTTCTGCTGAAATTCGGACTCAAACTGTTCCTCAGAAAGCATCTCACGCTGATCCCTAAAATACTGAGTGGTGAAAACCTTTCTACCCTCACGCATATACTCAAAGTTACTTTCATCTGTCACCAGATCAAGAGCAGGTGTCTCAATAATCTTGCATCGTTTTCCCTGTTTCTGCATCTCTTCCTGCAAATGACCGATAGGATCATACAGAGAATATCGTGTACCGCAGATGACAATAGGTGTACCCTCAATAGCACGTCCGATGATATCACCAGAGATGACCTCCCACTTATCATCAAGTCTCTGACGGTTCTTCGCTTCCTCACGTCCTTCCACACAGTCATCGAGGTACAGAAGGTTAGTTGCTTCGGAAAGACCTACCTGACGGGCATCAATGGATCGGCACATAACGGTAGGGAATCGGGACTTATGCAGAAGGTTGATAATCTTCGTATCGGCATTGGTCTGGACAAGTTTGCTCTCCGGGAAGATATCATAAAAATGATAGTCACTGGGAAGAGTCAGGTATTCCAGACATCCCAGATAGAAAGACTTAACAAGGTCATCACCTGTACCTTCCATAAGAGTTGCTCTGTCCGGGTACTTACCGGAAAGCATATTCGTGAAGTTGATACCTAACTGGGACTTCCCGGCTCTCTTCGGCATGGAGATGGATAGGAAGTCCAGTTTCCCGTCAAGAATCTCCTGATATGCGTCTACATATCTTCTCAGATAATGACGGCGGGGCTGATAGAACTTCTTGTCAAGTGGCTTGCCGTACTCTACCGCTTGTAAGTAATCATCGAAGAAATGCTGTGCCCCGAAAAGAAGTGACCTGAACATCAGATCATCAAACTCTCTGGCTTCATCGAATTTCTGACTACATACCGTCATACGCAGTCCCCATGAGATACGATTACGCAGTTCATGATTCCATGCGTGTGCGGTCTGGAAGTCAATCTTCTCATATTCCCGGCAGACTGCAAACATCTCTTCGTATGCAGACCTATCAAGCGGATTCCTTTCTATAGCTTCATAAATCTTCTGTTTCAATTTCAAATAATTCATAATAACCTCCTGAAAATAAAAAAAAGGACTGTCAAAACGACAGTCCCATTGGACAAGCTGTAGCATCTCTACAGCCAAGTATTCAGTTAATCAATAAGTGGCAATCCGTTGTTATCCTTTAATCGTCCTCTCATGATTTTGATAATATCAAGCAGCCATCCTATAAACAGGAAGTTGAAGGTGAACATTGCAAGCAGACCTCTCATACATCTTCCCACATAGAAATAGTGACCTCCGAACATTCCTGTAAAAATACAGAGTAATAACGCAGTTCTTTTCTTCTTATGACTGCTCAGATAAACACCTGTAGCCATACTTGATCCTCCTTATAAATTCGCTAAAATTCTGAACGGCAGTCTGAACATCCAAAGGATAGGCATGATTATTACATAGTACACGATCTTCATAGATACCCAGAACATCAATCGGAAGCACAGCCACATGAAATAGCAAATGCCCCACAGTAAATATAACATACTTATCCCTCACTTTCGCCATCCAAAATCATCTCTTCATCTTCTGACTGTATGATGATCTGAAACTCCATTGCATCAGCCCACTTTATGAGCGTTTCTACAGTCATACCCATACCATCATTTCTCAGGAGAGTCTTACCGATACTGCCTTGACCGGAATAACCAAGTTCCTCAGCCAGTTTCCGTTGACTCCATCCTCTTTTAGAAAGCATGGTTTTTACACAATCTTTCACGGTCATAGCCGTCAGCCCTCCTTAATCAGACTTATTGGCGTATGCCTATCATGATAGACGTATGTCTATTATACTCCCTAACTTTTTATAGTATAGTCCTCTCTAAGAGAAGTTATAGCACTTGATAGACGTATGTCTATTTTTAATAGGCGTATGCCTATCATTTATTCTGAAATCTCAAATGTCTCACCAGTTGAATTGTCCGTAACAGTCAATGAACAATCCATTACCTTCAAGAAACGGATCAGCATAGAGATTTTCATATCACGATTAAGAGCCTGACTTACACCGGATTGGCTTTTCATCTCCATCTTCTCTCTCATTTCAGTCTGAGTGATCTCCTTCTGTGCCATAAGATTTTTAATTACTTCGTTAGCCTGCATTGTGTTACCTCCTTTCATGCTTACATGATATTATGATTTTATGATATTGTCAAGACCTTTTTAATTTTTGCGGAACTTTCGCACCTCACCCGCCCCGGCTGCCGGGGGTCTGTTTCCCCCTCCGGGGGTATGCTGTCCCGGTGCTGCTGTCCTGTCACCAGATCACAAAAAAAATATCATGTAATCATGATAAAATGCTTGACATTATCATGTATATATGATATCATGTAAACATGATAAAGAGATAGCAACGACAACTAAATAATTATAGGTTGTCAATGCTGCTGTACAGCAGGCAAGCCGCCCGGTGTACAGATTGCACAAATTGATAATTGAATATAGGAGGTCAAGTATTATGTATGATTACAGAGAAGCAATGACAGAGGATGTAAAAGAATGGATCAAAGAAAACATTGATTTGACAGAGTGGACAGAGGACAGAGAAGGACTTGAGCAACAGTTAAATGATGATCTTTGGACAGATGACAGCATAACAGGAAATGCAAGCGGTTCTTATTATTGTAACTCTTACAATGCAGAGGAAAGCATAGCTCACAACTGGGATTTACTTAACGAAGCCCTTGACGAGTTCGGAGAGAACAACATAAACGTTATTAAAAAGGGTGCTGAATGGGCAGATGTGACAATTCGTTGTTACCTTCTGGGGTCTGTAATATCCGATGTATTAAACGAGATGGAAGAAAACGGGGACTTTGACGAGTCCGAAGAGTAACACACGTTGCGGCGTGTATAAATAGCCAGTCAAGCCGCAAGCGTCCCGGCTCTGCCGGGGGTCTGGAAACAGAACACAATAGAATATAGGAGGTCTTGTATTATGAGAGAATACAGCTTTAGAAAAGATGGTTTTACTTTTGAGAGAGTTAGCAAGGCAACAGCCCGCCGGGTATTTAATAACGATATGCCTATTATGTTATGCCCTTGCAATTTAAGACCGGAAACCGGGTTATTTAGTACAGTAGTACAGAACGGGAAACATTTAGACACAACGTTTGAAACCCTGTTAAATACGTTTGAATATTACAACTGTACAACCAACGAAACGGGACGCTATACAGCGTTTTATATCCCGGTAACAGAGGTTGACCGCTTTACAGGTGAAACACCAACGGCGGCAACTCTGGGAACTGTAAAACAATATGACTATAACTTTATAAACTAGCCACAAGCCCCGGCAACAGTCCGGGGCATTGGTTTATAATGCAGCCGTAGGCGGTCACAAGCCCGTATAAATGCAGAGTGTAAATCAATATAGAAAAGGACGTGATAGCGTGAGAAGAGTCTGGAAAACACCAGAACTTAATTATTACAATCTTTATGCCGATATGCTACAACAGCCCCATTTACTAATTGCAGGGGCTACAGGCAGCGGTAAAAGCGTTGTAATAAATGGCATGATGACAACAGCACTAAAGGACAGCCCCGCCGCTGTACAGTTTATATTGATCGACCCGAAACGGGTTGAACTGGTGGACTATAAAGAACTGCCCCACACACTGCGTTATAGTAGTGAACCGGGGGAAATGGTACAGGCATTGCAGGAAGCTATAGCAATAACAGACAACCGTTATAGAGACATGGCACGGCAGCACGTCAAGAAATACGGCGGCGGTGCTGTGTATGTGGTTGTTGATGAATTAGCCGACCTGATGACAACGAACAAAAAGCAAGTACAACCGATATTACAGCGGCTCTGCCAGATCGGCAGAGCTGCAAACGTCCACGTTGTAGCCGCTACACAGTGCCCGTTGTCTGCTGTGATCCCTACACCTATAAAAGTAAACTTTGATAGCCGTGTAGCACTCAGAACCCGCAGCGGTCAAGATAGCCGTAACATTTTAGGCGTGACAGGTTGCGAACTCCTACCCCGATACGGTCAAGGCTACTACATGACCCCGGAGGGATGCAGATTGTATAATATCCCGATGTATGAGGATGAAACCCCGGACATAATAGAATATTGGAGGAAACAAAAACCCCGGATAGTATGGAATGGATAGAACGCCCGCCCCGTATGATCCGGGGCTTTCTTTATGCCCTCAGAACGCACACACGCCCCGACAGCAGGTCATTCCTACACCGGGGCGTATTTCATTGTCTTATTTAATTTTAGGGCTTTCTGCCCTTTCTGCGACTTCTGAGATTTCACCTTCTGGCACGTCTACAATGTCGGCATTGTCAAGATACTTCCTTGCAAGGGCTTCTGTGTCGGCACTGTCACCTAGCGGATTGTTAGGAGTCAGAACCATTTCTGTCTGATCCTTCATACCGTCATAGTTCTTCTGCCAGAATATACCCGTAACCGGATTGACCTTGCCATCCTGCATAAGTCCTTCACGGTATAAAGCACACACTTTCTGCACCTTTTTGATAAAGTCGGTGCGGGCGGGGTTCGTTGTACAACGGTTGACCCACTCCCATGCAATACCCTTATCTATTCCTATCGCAGCATACGCAGCTTGATTGCCTATCTTCATATCGTACTTTGCACACGTTTCCAGATAGTGCATGAACCGTCTTTCCATCTCTTCTATGTCGTTATAGTCCAACTTCTCAGACGGCATGATCTCCATAGTGAACTGAATCATCCGGGAGTTATACCCTTCTGGCAGATCAGGATTGTGACCCTGTACAATCGGGCTATTCTCTCTTGCTTTCTCCAAGTTCGCAGGGCTACTCTTCTGATACCCCTCTGTCCTTCTGGGCTTTCTGTCCTTCCCTCTCGTTCTGGGCTTCTTCTGTTCTTCTGCCATTCTTACCTACTCCTTTCTGCTCCTTCTCTTCCTGCTCTCTTTTCCATCTCTCTACATAACTTTCCATAGTTCTGCTCCTTTCTTACCTGTAGGGCTTGTAGGGTATTTTCGATTTTCGGTATAACTTTTCTTAGTAGGCGGTCTACTAGAGAAAGTTATAGCAAAATGATGAAATACCCTACATACCCTACAATTAACCTGTCGTTTTCATCATAATTCCGTAGTAAACAGCCACGCCGCCACTCACGGACTTCTGCTCATACCACTCAGGGTGTGCCATCAACTCAGCGTTGAACTTCTTCATGCTACATACATAATAGCCGTTGCTCTTGCACCACAGCTTGTAATTATCATAAAGGGTCTTTGCTCTTGTCTTAACGTCATCCTGCTTCTGGCATTTCTCTTCAAGGTACTGCAATACCAGATCATTGTCTTTCTCATACTGCTTGACTACCTTCTGCATATTTGCTGACATTTTCAGACCAAACCTTCTGTACTTGAAGTACCCGGCAACTAACCATGTGAAGATACCACGCATTGCTTCCGGTGACTCAAAGTAGTCCTTCAAGCCTTTGTCCTGTTCGTCATCATTAAAGTGCCTGTTAAATTCAATAACACGCACACGATCAGAAGCAAACAAGGATTTATCTTTTACAGCAGGTAGGTCATTACAGGACAGCCACATTGTAAACTGCGGCTTGAATGTAATTGCTGTCTGATACAACTCACGGGCGGTGATCTCTTCCCCACCAGTAAGTTGCTTGATAACTGATTCATCCAACTTCCCGGCGGTGTCTGACTCACTCATAGTAACCATTCGCTTACCTTTCAGCTTTGCCAGTACCGGGCTTGCTGCTTCTGCGTTCTTTGCTCTGTCACCACGGCAGATCAATTCTACAGGTGTGACCGTAGAGTAATCACCAAGCAAGTGCTGAATTGCATCAAGCATGGTGGACTTTCCGTTTCTGGTGGTCTTACCATGCAGGATAAACATACACTCTTCCTTAGATGTTCCAAGGATGGAATAACCCAAAGCACGTTGCAGGTAGTCCGCTTTGTCTTTGTCGTTCTGCGTTACTTCCTTGATAAACTGTTCCCATCTGGCACACTTCTCTTTCTTCACACCGTATTCAAAATTGGTCTGCATTGTCAAGAAGTCATTCCATTTATGCTCACGGAATGTCAATGATTCCAGATCATAAGTACCATTCTTACAGTTAATCAGGAATGGGTGCGTATCAAACTCTGCTGCTGCAATCTTCAAGTTATCGGCTGCGTCCTTCATGAGCCTGTCACGGAAACGCCTGTCACCCATCTTACCGACAAAAGCCATGTACTGCTTACGCTTATCTTCGTCCGGGATTTCTCCGCAGTAAAGAGCCATGATCCTGACAAACTCTTTAATCTTATTGGACACAAGCAATGATCCTACATCTTTCTGCCACTTACCGCCATCATAGGTGTACCATGACTTTGCTTCCGGACAGTACCGGGTGTCATGATCGTAACACTCTGAGAAAAGGTCAGCCATTCCCGCTTCATCCCAAGAGTACCCTGTAGAATCTTCCTGATAGGAAGTCTCAGGGTGATGTTCTTTGATGTATGTCAACTTTTCTGAAATCTCTACCGATGTTACATAGCGTCCGTTGGACAACTGAAATAATTCATCTTCCATTGTTCTTTCTCACCTCCTTCTGTTGATAGTCTTTACACTTCTGGGTACACTCATAGCACAGATCATATTTAATTTTGCAGCAGAGTCCCCAGTCACCGCCACCTATGAAGTTCTCACAGGTGACGCAAGTATCTGTAGGTATTACACTCTGCTGTTCCATTTTTCAATTACCCTTTCTATTGCATGACTGCCTTTACTGCCACATCTGTTTGGCATATCAATCAGTGTTTCTGTATGAATACCGCATTTTGTACACTGCACTTCTACACCATTGTTGACAAATAATCGTGCATCCCCTCCACAAAACGGGCATGATTTCAATTTCATATCCATAGTTACCTCCTGTATCTGCTTATGCTTTCTGCAATGATCTGTAGTTCTCTGTCTGGAAGCGGTGGCTTGCACACTTCTTTGTTGACTCTCTGCAATTCCTGATAAATCTGCATCGGAGTGTACCCAGTGTTGTGCAATGCACCTGCCAGACTGGTAAGAGAAATGTTTCTGCCACCGTCCGGGATTTCCGGGTAGTCCGGTCTGATAAAGATTCTGCCGCCCGCAGGCTTCGGAAACTTAATCGTGATGGTTTTATCGTCATTCCACTTCATAGAACTGTCCTCCTTCTTAAATGTACTGCTTCCACAGCTTTGCAAAAGTGCTTCTGCCGTCCCCGCCCTTCTTATTCAGACGGGTATATCCTGCACGTTTCATATTCGCTCTTGCGATCATTCTCTTAAATTTCCTCATTACTTCTGCCCTCCATATAACGGGGTTCGCTTTCCCCGATTGTTCTACAGTCAATCAGTTCCTTAATTTGTCCATCCAACTCTACGGCTTTATTCAGATACCAGATTGCTTTCTGAATATCTTCCAGACCGTTCTTCCGTCTGTGACGGTAGATGTACTTCAAGGCATTGCACAAACAGAAATCCTTCGTTGCCTGTACGCCCTGAGTCTCTACCATCACGTCAATGCACTCAAACTTCCCGGTTTCATAGTGGGATGGATGATTCACATTGTCTGACATACATTAGCCCTCCGTCTTGTAAGCTGCGATCATCTCACCAAGATTCTTGATAAGCTGCTCACACTGAGAACGTGTTACCTGAGTGAAGCCATTGGTTTTCATGGCAATCTGCTGAACAAAATCCTCCTGATCCGGGTCTTTCTCCATCAGTTCCTTGCAAGCATTTTTCAGTGCTGCAATCTGCAAGTCATCTGCCTGTCCCTCAGTGTCAGTCAGAGTTTCCTTTGCTTCCTTACGTTCCGCAGGTGTAGCCGGGGCTTTCTGCTTCTTCTGAGATTTCTTCTCAGTCTTTGCTTTCTCCGGGTTCGGTGCTTCAATCTCCGGTTCTTCCTCTTCCGGTTCAGAACCAAGTGTAGCGTCAATATCGTCCGGTTCAGTAATATCCAGAACTGCCATCCAGAGGTAACGTCTGAGGTATGTAATGGATGAACCAAGTGCCTGCATCGGATTGGTTACTTCCTTACCTGCATTGCTTACGATAGGCTTAACCTCACGGTACGGAACACGGAACTCAATAGGTGCTTCCTCAGAGTTGTCCGTATTGTAGACTCTCATGACAGCACCGTTTTCATCGGTGAAGTCAATGTCAGTGGTAAGTCCTACACGGGCAAAGATTCTGATTGCAGGAGGTACAATATCCTCCAACTCAAAATACTTGAACTCCAAGTGCATATTCTTACCGGACTTCTTAACCTTCTGGTTAAGGAACTGTAATCTTGCCTTTGCAAGTTTCTGTCTCACGTTCATACCTTCATAAATATTTGCCATTGTTACTGATCCTCCTTAATTGTTCTTTCTAATGGTGAATCTCACCAGTTTTATAACCGCCCAGATACCAAGAGCCAACTTCCATGTTAATACAAATCCGAATCCTACTGCCATACACCACAGCATGAGTGCCACAAAAAGGAACTGACACAAGATTGTGATAATTGCGTCAAGCATTATTCATTTCCTCCTTACTCTGCGAATACCCAGTCATCAGCAAGCATATCTGCCTGAGAAGCAAGCCAACCCATCTGTACCCCGGAAGTTCCGACAAAGGCTACCGCCATATTACCGATTGCATCATGCTCACAGTTCACGATATCTCCGGTAGGTGCTTTGTAAGAGATTCCACTTGCAAGCTGAATATACTGTTTCTTGCCGTTCCATCCCTTACGGGCTACCTTGTGTCCACGTTTCAGATACTTGATTGCTTCCCCGAAAGAGAAAGTGGCTTCGCCACCCATTGCAGGGCAATTTGTTGAATTTGCAAGAATCCATTCATCTGACAAAATGTTCATAGTAGTATATTCCACTCTTTCAGTTTCACGAATATCCAGTTCTTTATCTTCCTTTGTGTGCATCATAATAGTTTCCTTTGTAGCATCCCAGTACCAGTAACCATCCCATGACGGAAGTTTTACCGGATATCCCTGCTTCATCAGCTTGAACGCTTCATTGAAATTCATATACACTTTCTCTTCTACAATTTCCCAGTCACCTTCTAAAACGCAAGCCACATCCCACGGAAAAAGCATCATAGTTGAATGTTCATTTCCGCTTTCATCATGATTCATAAGTACACCGTTTTCATTTTTAAACCAGTAGGCGTTTTTCCATTCTTTAATTTTAATTTTCTTTCCTGCATCAAGAACTTTACTTACTTCACTGAATCTCATAGTATTAATCCTCCTTGTTTTCTTCGGTTTTACCGAACAGAATTTCTTTAACTTCTTTTGCGAAAATCGCACCTGTCATTGGAATAAGCAGTTTTCCCAGTCCTTCCAATTTTGGATCACTCACCTGATTGTGAATAACCTGCTTTACTGCTGCGTCAAACTCTTCTGCTGTTACTATTTTTTTTGCTGAACTTTCCATGTTCTTGTCCTCCTTAATTGAACAACGCTAATGACTTTTTCTTTAGCGAATTTATTTTTCTGGTGTTCTTCCGTGGTGCTTTCACACCTAAAAACTTCCGTATCTGTTCCTTTGCCAGTTTGACATACCATTCTCTGTCCACAACGTCTATGGACAACTCATTATTGTTATCTACTATGCAGTGATCTGGCAGACTGGGAACTTTTGCGTCCTTTCCAGTAGCGGCATGGGTCTTGTAAATCTTTCCATAGCCTTTGTTCTTGCAGGCGTACACACGATTGACTTTCTGTACCGGAACTTTCTCACCACCTATTAACTGGTAGCATCCAGAATATTTACCTCCGACTTTCGCTATCACCTGAAAATCAAGGATATTATTGCTTGCTGCAATGGTTTCTTCCGGGAGAGTCCCGTTCACAAAATACTCTTTCATTGCTGTAGCCACGATGCAGGCATTGTTATTGATATTCCAAGCACCGCCACTCATGTTGTCCCATGCAGGTAAGCCCATTGTCGTAAAGTCAATGTTTGCATTGGTTAAGATCCCTCTTACCAGATTGCCGCCCTTGACTTTCGGCTTGCCGTCACCTACAGGTACTTCTACATAATTGTTTACATCTCTCTGAACAATCTTCTGAATGAAATCCTCTTCCAATTCAAAGCCTGTTCTGTCCTGCCACTCCTGCGTAATCTCCTGCCATTTTGCTTCGTCAGACTTGTCAAAACTTACCATGATACCATCCGTGTTAAGCTGAATGATCTTCAAGGTAGGACACTCTGCTACAAGGTGCATTGACAGTTCCAGAAGAAGTAGCTGCCCGGTGATACATACAGAACGTCCCATGAGTGGATCATAGAGATCGTTATAGGAAATTCCGTTTTTACCATTAAGCATTGCACCGTAAGAGGTGTTTGCTACCAGTTTCAGGGCATTTGCAGTTTTCTTGTCCCCGGCTTTCTTCGCTTTCATTCTCTCTTCCAACATATCCACGAAAATCTGAGGTGACGGTATGTTCCTACTACAGAATCCATACTGTTGTCCTGCTGAAAGAGGTATAGTCATAAGATGTGGATAGTAACTACCTACGTCTTTGTTTCGGATTGAACGGTTTTCCGTTGCCACCTCTACATAGTTCGGGATTGCTCCGTGAATCCCTCCGTAGGCTATAGTGCAAACACAATCACCTATCCTAAATTCAATGCTTGCACCCTTGATCTTCCTGCCGTATTGATCGTAACCACCAAACAGGTCAATGTCCGGTACGTTCGGATCATGCAGCCGATCAAAGAAATCAAATATTTCCTGCGGAATATACTGCCGAAGCAGCTTATCCGGGTACTGGTAATTCCTTTCATCCGTCCAAGGTTTCTCCGGTTTCTCAGCTTGCAGGTACACGCTTGTCAGTTTGGCATTTGTCATATACATTGCCTTACGGTCTGTCAGACCTCTCTTCGCTCCTACAGCAACTTTGTTATCCAGATATCCTTGTCTCAGTTTCCAGAGAATTTCTGTAGCATCTACGTCATATCGGCAGTAGTATTCAGTCCTTCTTCTCTCACTCTCCGTCAGCGGACGGTCAATGTTGAAGTCAACCCCTGTTTCCTCAATCGGTATTCCAAGGTGTGCTTCGATAGCTTTCAGTGAGATTCCGTCCTGACAATCATCTCTCAGGTCAAAGCTGTCAAAGAATACTCTGTACTCTTTCAGTGATGGGATATCCCATCCACTTAACTCTTCCTGAATGATAAGATCATTGACTTTCTTCACCTCTTCCGGTGTAAAGCCACACATGACTGCCTTTAGTATGAAATTATCGTAGTGCTTATTGTTGAATCCGCCTAAGAACGGGTCACGTTCCATAAATGCTATTACAGCATCATTGTCATTCCAGATGGAGATGTGTTCGCCTGTGACAACATCTTTGAAATCAAACAGCCAGTCATAAGCGAATACCTCACAGTCGAATATGTATGTTCCCTCAACCATGAGATCACCTACCTTAGAGCCTTTTGCACTTGCAGGAGTTCTTGTCGTGCCTGCACACATCTACGATGGATAGACTCTCTTGAATGTTCTGGTGGAATACATCCCCATTCATCCGGTTCTGCTCTCAGACTTTCCTTGACTCCTTCCATCAGAAGAATGGCTGTATCAAGGTGTCTTGCACTTTCTTCACTAATCCTCATACGAATAACCTCTAAATCAATTATTTGCATAGGAGAACAACCCTAAATAGATTTCACAGATTACACACACGATGAAGGGAATCCATGAATCTGAATCAATAAGACAAGCTGACACAATCCATACAAGGCTAACCGCCCAAGCTATAGCTTTCAAAATTTTATTCTTCATGGTTATTCTCCTTCCAAAATTCTACAGTTACATTTTCGGTAACTGGTGCATCGTTTCTTGAACGACTTTTCCAGTGACCGGATGAAATCTACATAATCATAAGCAATCGGTTGTTCTTTCCCTTCAAAGGTTCGTGCGATACGCCCAACACTCTGAACGATCACCGCATAATCCTTCTGAGGGGTTGTCAGATATAGCCTGTCCAACCGTGGGATATCAAGCCCCTCTTTTGCCAGTGAGTACGATGCAAACAAGTATCGTTTCTTGCCTGTCCTCATGTCCTCAATAGCCTGCTCACGCTCTGCTTTCTTCTTCTTCGTTGTCATGCTGCCATCAATTACAGCAGCTTGTGATTTCAAGTCCGGGGGTAGTCCTTCATACAGAAGTTTCAGATGATCCACTCTCTCGGAGAGAATCAGGTTGTAATGCTCCCGGTTGCCTACAAGGTCATTCATGATAAGCTGATTCCGGTCTGTATGAGAAGTGAGATAAGTTATCATCTTGCAATAGTTGATTGTTCCATCACTGTTCAAAAACGCTGAATCAAGTTTCACGCCTGTACCCTTCGGCTGTACGTCTACCGTCATGACTCTGGACTTCACAGCTTCATCCGGGACTGTATAGATAACGTGTCCCAACATAGCGTATGTAGCCTTTATCAGTCCGTCTGCCCTATGGACGGTTGCAGACAATCCGTATTTATGTCTTGCCCTGAGTGTGTTCAGCACCTTACTAAACTGAGTTACTGCGGTAGGTATCCCGGCTACCCGGTGACATTCATCTACGATGATGCAGTCCCATGTGTCACGATACTGATTTAAGTCAACCTTGCACATCGTCTGAATAGTTGCAAAGGTCATTGTCTCTCCGATATTGACCTTTCCTTCTGTGATAGTCCCCAAAAGTGACTTGTCAATATACTGTGCTGCCCTATTCTTACTCTGGGTCAGCAGGTCTTTTGTATGGGTAAGCCAAAGTGTTTTAAGCTGCATGGAACACGCAAGGGCTATGCCTATCTGCGTCTTACCTGACCCGGCAGGTGACTGTAATATTCCGTAATGATTGATAATCATTGCTCCTACAGCTTCCTCCTGATAGTCGTACAGTGGTACTTTCGCTCCCTTATAATCTACCTTTACCTGTTTGGTAAAGAGTTTCTTCACGTCCCCTTCCAGAAGCGGGATGATTGATCGTAAGCACCCAAACGGGATGATTACTGAGTCACCGTCAACCTCATACATTACAAGGGTTCTGGGTGTATCTCCTAACCAGAGATTCATTCTGGCTTTCTTCTGATATTCCGGGTTCGGTATTTCTAAATGCTTTTTACACCAGTCAACCATGTCCGGTGAAGGGTTCGTGATTCGTAATCGTGATCCGATTTCCGTAATCATTCAAATTCCTCCACCCACTGTCGAAAGGTCTTGTACTGAGGAAATTCCTTTTCAGTGATCGTCCCCTCACTGTAAAGCTGTCTCAGCATGAGTTCATCGAAGGATACCATGTAAATGCGTCCGTCTTTCAGCTTCATAGCGAAGTAACAATGCTCATTCCCTGTCTGCTCCCACAGTGTCATTGCACCTTCCTGATTACCTTCAATTCGGGATAATGGGAAGCGGTTGGTTTCACATTCCTTGCAGTCAATCAAGACCGGGATGCCATTCTTAACCGCAATCACATCTGCGGGCTGTCCTACCTGATTCTGTGCCATGTTGTGTGCCCAGAAACCATGTAAGGCGAGCAGTTCACAAAACTCTTCTTCAAAGTGGTTTCCATTTTTCTTGTTATTGTTGGTGGACATTACGCTTCCACCATTTGCACCTGACGGTGCAATTTAAGATTCTTCGGATTGAATACACAAGCCGGGGCAACCCCACCGCTGTCGCCCGCACTGCCGTTGTACAGAATACCGTCCGCATACACGTAGCGAACGTTGTAACCGTACCCGGTGTCTGAGATATACCAAGGTGTGCAAGTCCACATCCATTCAGGGAGTAGCGGAACGTGCTTACGGTACTTTCTGTATTCATCACAACTCAGGATGAAAACTCTATCTGTGACTGTGCCGTAACGGTCATCTCCGTTATCAGCTACCATGTCAACCTCATGAGGAATAAGATTATCCTCACCCAACACAGGAAGCAGTTCATTGAGCAGCTTTCTACGCAGGCTTGACTTTGCGTAGTTGTTACAGCCGTCATCATCAAAGCTATACTCTTCGTTGTTCCAAGCAGATGCCATGATTGCCAGAACACCGCCATCCACGTTGTTGTCAAGGACGATCCACTCAAAACCCTTGAAGCCGAAACGCTCACCTGCACTTAATACACCAATGTTTTCTTCTTTCATGGTTAATTCCTCCATTCATAATCCTTGTGGTACTTTGTCTTGTACCATTCTTCAAACTCTTTCTTGTGTTCCGCTGACTGGAAGTAGTCTTTGACTCTCTCAATCAACTGGAAACACAAAGCACTTTCTTCCATCGTAGGAACTGCCATCATCACTCCTTAACAAGAACAGAACCTTCTTCGTACTTATCAAGAATGTCGTGAGACAATTCGATGATTGCATCTGCCTTACTGCCGCTTCGTGTCCCGGCAAGTACGGAACTCATTTCCGTCTTATCAGTAACGATCCCTCTAAGACCTAACTGATTGATAAGCCACACCTGAGTCAACTGGTGCTTTTTAAGTCGGCTACGAATGTTCTCACGTTCTGCCATGTCGTGTACCTCCTTTCGTTGATTTTGCTTATCAACTAAAGTTGACAAAATACTCTTCAAAGGTTATAATATTGGTGTCGAACCAATACAACCATTGAAAACCGTCAGGGGCAAAATTAAAACCCCGGAGGGCTTGTTTTCTTTACCCTATTTTGTAAACAACTCTTGTTGACAAGACCTATAATAATCCCTATTTAGGAATTTGTCAAGCGGTTTTAGGAAGAATTTTTAAATTTTATTCCCTAGTTAGGAGGATTTAGGAATGAATAATGATTTATTACTAAAACGCATTGATGAATTATGCACCGAAAAAGGAGTAAAGAAAACGACTGCTTTCACTGAAAGTCACGTTGGTAAGAACTTCGCCAGTAACCTGAAAACCTCTAATCCTAGCCAGAAGAACCTTGCTTTATTGGCTCAGTATTTTAATTGTACCGTGGATTACCTCTTAGGTAATTCCGATGACCGGGGAACTGTAACAATCCCTATTCAGGAATCTATTCAACTTTCTGAGGAAGAACGTATTCTGATTTCCGCATTTAGGAGTGCTTCTATAGAAGGACGCATGAGAATTATCCAAGTCTGCATGAATGAAAAGGATTCAAAAGGGGAAAATATCATTGCAGGATAATAAGCATCGAAGAATGGAGGAAGAACCATGTACGAAGAGATTAAGACTGCTTGTCTATATCTACGATATTCAAGTAGCAACCAAACTGAACAGTCCATAGAAGGTCAGATGCACGTCTGCCAAGACTTCTGCAAGAGACACAATATCAGAATCGTAGAGATGTATATTGACCGTGCTACATCTGCCAGTAAGGACATAGAGAAACGAGTAGAGTTCTTGAAAATGATTAAGGATTCAGAGAAGGGAAACTTCAATGCAGTCATCGTTTACAAACTTGACCGCTTTGCCCGATCCCGTTATGACTCAGCCACCTACAAATACCGCTTGAAACGAAACGGTGTACAACTTATTTCTGCCACTGAGAACATCACCCAAGACCCGGAAGGAATCATCCTTGAATCTGTCCTTGAAGGTATGGCTGAGTTCTACAGTGCGGAACTCTCACAGAAGATCAACCGGGGCATGAGGGAGTCTGCTATGAAACACAACTCCATCGGTGGGGCTATTCCTCTGGGGTACAAGACTGTAGATAAGAAACTGGTAATTGATGAAACCACTGCTCCTATCGTCCGGGAAGCATTTCAGATGTATGCAGACGGTGAGTCTGTAGCCGAGATATGCAGAACGTTCAACAACCGTGGCTACAAGACTTCCAAGGGAACACGTTTCGGCAAGAGCAGCTTCACTAAGATTTTCCGTAATGAGAAATACATCGGAGTCTATAAGTACCATGACTACCGGGCAGAAGATGTTATCCCGCCAATCATTGATAAAGACCTGTGGGACAGAGTGCAGGTGAGAGTCGGTAAGATAAAGAAAGCCCCCGCCAGAAACAAGGCAAGGCATACTTACCTTCTGACAGGGAAACTGTTCTGCGGACACTGTGGCAGTGCCATGAACGCTGACGGCAACTCACAGGGCTATTTGTATTATCGGTGTTACGGCAAAAAGAATCTGGATAAACAATGTAATAAGCGGAACATGGAAAAGAACCTGATTGAAAGACTGGTGGCACAGGACGCAATGTCATTCCTGACCGATGAATATATTGAGAAGATTGCTACTATTGCCTGTGATCGAAACAAGCAGGAAATTGAGAGTGATTCACCCATTCCTGTGATCCGTGACAGAATCAGGCAGGTTGACGTGTCTCTAAACAATCTGCTGAAAGCTATTGAAACCGGGTCTGCCCCGGATATGCTTGTAAAGCGTATGGGAGAACTTGAAACTGAGAAGAAGGACATGGAAGTGCAGCTTAAAAAGGAAATGGCACACCAAGTCTATATTGATAAAGAGCAGGTAATCTTCTGGTTAGAGAAGTTCCGTGAAGGGGATATCAATGACGAAGAGTTCTGCCAGACCGTAATTGATCTGTTCGTAAATTCTGTGACTGTATGGGATGAACCGGACGATAAGTTCAGAATCACCATAGCCTATAATCTTACCTCTATACCACAAAAAACCTACCGCCTGTCGAAAGACGGTAGGTTATCGGATTACGCTTCCAATACTCCAGTGGAGCAATGGCAACAAATGAATGGGTAGACGGTGGCGTCTATTATGTGGATGCGAATGGAATCTACATTCCAGGGAAGACACAGACAACCGGAAATTGGCAGAAAGACAACACTGGCTGGTGGTATCAAAATGCAGATGGTTCCTATCCAACAGACAAATGGGAAGAAATCAATTCTAAATGGTATCACTTTAATGCAAACGGTTATATGGAGACGGGATGGGTCACAATTGGTGATCTGTGGTATCATCTTGCAGAGTCCGGTGAACTGACTTGCGGATATCCGAATGGCGGCGAAACTGTAAAACTTACGAAAACAGTAGACGCAGCCTGCACAACTGATGGTTACAAAGAATATACTTGTTCCAAATGTGGAGAAACGCATCAGGTGGTTTTGCCAAAGATTGGACATAACTATCAAGTAACCAAGAATGTGGATGCTACCTGTACCGCTGATGGTTATGAAGTATATACTTGCGCAAACTGTAAAGACAGTTATACTAAAACTACTCAGGAGAAGCTCGGACATGACTTCAGCAAAAAGACCGATCACAAAGATTCTACTTGTACTGTAAAAGGTTATGATCTCTACAAGTGCAGTAGATGTGATGAAACAAAAAAGACGGAATTGGCTCTCGTTGACCACAACTACCAGTTAAGTAAAACTGTAAAAGCCACCTGTACTGCTGATGGTTACAAAGAGTACTCCTGCTCTATGTGTAATAAGTCCTATCAGGAGAAACTTCCAAAGACAGGTCACAACTATCAAGTGTCCAAAAAGGTAGATGCGACTTGTACCTCTGATGGTTATGAAGTATATGCTTGCGCAAACTGTAAAGATAGTTATAAAACAGAAATTCCAAAACTTGGACATGATTATAAGTTAAGTAAAACTGTTGATGCGACATGTACAAAAGATGGTTATTATGAATACACATGTACAAGATGTGGAGATTCTTATCAAACACCAATTGAAAAGCTTGGACATGATTTTAGCAAGAAAGTAGATCACAAAGATTCTACTTGTGTTGAAAAAGGATATGACCTTTATCAATGTACAAGATGTGAGGAAACAGAAAAGCATGAATTTGATTTAATTCCTCATGATTATGATATGAATACAGAAGTAGAAAGAGTTGATTCAACATGTTCTACACATGGTCATGTAAATTATGCTTGTAAAGTTTGTGGAGATATTAAAACAATTGAACTTGATTTAAATCCTGAAAATCATTCATATACAGAAACTGGTAGAGATTTACAATATATCTATTATAAATGTAGTGAATGTGGCGCTGAGAAGAAAGAATTTAATGATCAAGAGTATACAATTGATCTTGGAAATGGAAAAACAACAACAGTTGTTGGACACTTTGATCTTGAAATGAGAGAAAAAATTCTTGAAATTATTAATGAGAAGAGAGGAAGATTTGAAATTCTGCTTCTTTCATTAGCAGGAGATACTACTCCACTTCAAGATGCAGCTAATACAAGAGCTGTTGAAATTACTTATTCTTATTCACATACCAGACCAAATGGAAATAGAGCTATTACAGATCTTTATCCATATGCACATACTGATGCAGAAAATCTTGCAAAAGGTCAAAGTAGCGCAGCACAGGTATGTAAAGATTGGTTTTCATCACCTACTCATGATGATAATATTGTGAATGATAGTTATAGAACTATTGGTATTTCAGTATTTTGCCAAAAATTAGGTGAAGATGATTATGTAAATAATTTTTCACAATTATTTTCAACACTAGAACATTATTAAAGAAAATAAATCCCCAATTTGGGGATTTATTTTTATGTTGTATATTTATAAGATTTTGATTCATTAATAATTAATTGTTTTCTACCGTCAACAATGTTTCCCATTAACAAAGATGTTATTTTATTTGCTTGAATAGCATCTTCTATTTTTACATACCTTTCAAAGCTGATTTACAGAACAATATCATCCATCTTCTCAAATCCATTCATGGAATAAGATTCTATCATATTTCCGCTTACAAGATAGAATACGTCACCAATATACAGTCCTCTGCTGCCTTCATATCCGCTCAGCTGTCTGCTCATGACTTCTTTGAATCCTTCTGCCTCATCATACGTATACAACTGATAAGTCACTCCATCATGATAGGTAACAAACCCGAACAGATTCTTCTGAACATCTACAAATACACCTTTATAATTGTATCCTACATCTGTGCCATAGCTTTCTTCAATTGTATACTTATTTTCCTCTGTTACATTGGATGGATCTGTAACATTAAACATCGAAAGTTTCACACCTTCTGTTGTAAATCCATCTTCACTTACATCCATCCCTATGCCAAGCAGTTTTCCGTCTCCATATGGATGCAGATATTCGGAAAATCCAGGAATCTTAAGCTCTCCAAGAATCTTCGGATTCTCCGGGTCTGAAAGGTCTACCGAGAACAATGGATCCACCTGACGGTAAGTAACGAAATATCCTGTATCTCCCATAAATCTTGCGGAATAGATTGTTTCATCCTTTGCCAGATTGTGAATGGAGCCAATGATCTCCAGTTTGTCATTCAGTACATAAAGTGAATTTGTACCAGATACCGCATCCTTAACATTTTCAGCAACGGCTTTTTCAGTCTTATCTGCCGTCTCATTTAATGGCATAATATCATCATTCGAATAAATCTCATCGATTGTTGTAACTAATCTAAGGTTTCCTTCATACTCATCAATGCTGAAAGAATCGTTCAGCATTCCTTTGATCTTCGTCTGAGCAACACCAACAAGCTTTCCATCTGTATAAGAAATCTTGCGGATCAATGTTCTGCTCACATCTGAATCTTCATAATAATTACTTGTAATATAAATATTATTTTCGCTTACATAACACACATCCGAATAACCAAAAACAGCCTTACTGTCTGTTTTTTCTGATGGATTATCTAATGAAAATGCTGTAATGATCGTATATTCATTTCCTTCTGCTTCCTGTGGCATATAAATATTTTCTGCTTCGATAGATTTTCCCTGCACTTCCGGAATATACCACAGATCTCTTGCTGTAACATTGTCTTCATAAGGATGGAACTGACTAAGCACATAGACATATCCATCAACAATCCTGGATGTATTATATCCTCCGCTCTGTTCCATGTTACCGATCTCTTTCGGATTGGATGGATCACTGATGTCATATACCTGGACATAAGTATTGTTCTCATAATATCCATCATAAGCTTCTGAATCCTCTGAATTTCCCACCTGTCTTCCTAATGTTCCAAACAGAACTAATTTATCATCCTGTACATAAATGTCCTCTACATAGCGTTCTGCACCCTGTTCGATCGAGGCCAGCTTTTCCATGGACCCATTGTCAATAGCTGTAATCGTCACAACACTCCGACACAGTGTATAAATGTTTTTTCCATCGGTTTTGACAATATCAGCTTCCCCCACGCCGTTCTCACGGACATTCGTATCCGAATAGCCCCCCGTGTCACTAACATTACTGCTTTCTGCTGTTGCTGCGTCTGCCGAAGACGCACTTTCATACAGTCCGATAGCCATACTGTTGTTATCCCGTGCCATCTGCTTATTATATTCTTTGATACATTTTTCAATTTCTTTATAATCTTTCGCTGTTGTAAGTGTCTGGGTTGTCTCTGTCTGATCTGCTGCTGATGCGATAGTCGCTGCATCTAATGTTTTGTTGTTTCCTTTATTAATCTGCTTGATTCCAACTGTCGCTCCAACTACCACACAGACACATGCCGCTGCTGCGATCGGAACGATACGTTTCCAGTTCTTTTTGTTCTTTTTCGTTTTTGATCCCTGCTGCTTTTCTTCCTGTCTTGCCTGAAGCATTTTCTGAATTGCCTCCGGTTCCAGTGAGTCCGGAAGAATCACATCATCTGCCATCTGTCTCAAATCCTGCTCTAAACGCTTTTCATCCTCAATCTTCTTGTTGTTCTTTTCTCTATTTTCTTCCATCTTTTCCGCCTCCTTCTTCTATTCTTTTTTCAAACCCATCTCTTATAAGATCATCCTGTACGATCATCCTGCTTCCAACATCTTACGCATCTTCCCCAGTGCCCTGCTTTTCCTTGACCGAACCGTTGCAGCATTCATCTCAAGCATCTGCGCGATTTCTTCACTTCCATATCCAGCGAACACAGAATACGAAAGTATCATACGCTCTTCTTCCTCAAGCCTTGCAAATGCTTCCTTCACATCAAAATGCTGCTCATAGTCCGGTTCATGTCCAGCCTCTGATGTCTCTTCCTCTGACACATGATTTCCACGCTTTCCCAACATTTTTCTGCATTGATTTCCTAAAATTGTAAAAATCCAGCTTTTAAAACTACTCTCATTCTTGAGCTTCGCAATATTTTCAAATGCAGATATAACGGTCTCACTTACCGCGTCTTCTGCATCTTCTGTATGCTTCATCATATATAATGCGAATTTATACATTTCCTTGCAAACGCCGGCATATAACAGGGAAAATGCTTTCGTATCTCCATTCTTCGCCTTGCGCACCAATTCCTCTTTGAATTGTATTTCCCTCGAATTATCTTTATCCAATATCTGTTCCCTCCTCTCGAATCATCTATGTCATTTGAAGATTCCTATAACCATTTTTTATGAAACACCTATATTTTCATAAAATCTATAAACAGTTTCACATTATCTTTATTATAGGTTATATACACTAGAGTCTTCAAATAGAAAAACTGTTGCAGATGAAAACTAAGAATTTCTTAATAAAAAGACAGCGAGATACAGGTCTTTTCCATATCTCGCTGTCTTTGGATGATTATTCACTCCTAAAGTGTTAACATATTTTTACTTCATCAATAAGGCTTTTCCTATTAATTCTGCACACTTTTTCAGTTCTGCTTCTGTATGGCTGGACATAAGCGCGACTCTAAGCCTTGCTGCTCCTTTAGCAACAGTTGGATAACGTATCGCTGATATAAAATATCCATTCTCATGAAGATAGTTGGAAACTGTCAGTGCATTTTCCTCATCACCAATAATAACAGGAATTATGGCAGTTTCAGATTTTACATTGATACCATATTTCCCAAGTTGTGTACAAAAATATTTTACATTGTACTGCAATTTTGTTACTCTTGAGATTTCCTTTTCAAGAACTTCGATTCCAGCCAGATTCGCAGCCATGGTTACTGGCGAAAGTGAAGTAGAAAATATGAATCCTCTTGCCACATTTCTCAGATAGTTTATCAGTCTTGTCTCTCCGGCCACATAACCACCTTCGCCACCTATCGACTTACTAAATGTTCCCATTAAAATATCTACCTGTCTTTTTTCCTGCCAGTATTCCCGGATTCCATGACCGGTTTTGCCGATCACTCCTGTGGAATGTGCTTCATCTACCATGGAAAACAATTGATTCTCTTCACAGATATCAAGAAATTCCGGAAGCTTTAATATATCTCCATCCATAGAAAAAACTGCATCACTGACAACAATGCCTGTCTCACATGGATTCTCCTGTATTTTTTTTCGCAGATCATCCATATCATTATGAGCATATGTTACAATTTTGGCTTTTGAAAGACGGCATCCATCAATAATACTTGCATGATTTAATTCATCACTAAAAACAGTATCTCCTTTTTTCACCATTGCGGATATTGTTGCTACATTTGCAACATATCCTGTGTTAAACACGATCGCTGCTTCTGTTTCCTTGTAGGAAGCAATCTTATTCTCCAGTGCATTATGTATCACTGTATTTCCGGTTGTAAGTCTGGAGCCACCGGAGCCAAATCCATACATAGCTGTCGATTCTACGACTGCTGATTTTATGGAAGGATGACTGGCAATATCCAGGTAGTTATTGGATGCCATTAATACATAATCTTTTCCATCTATAGTTACATGTGAACTCTGTGCTGATTCTATTGTCTTCATTGTGCGAAAAAGATGGTTTTCTTTTAAAGATACCAGTGCTTTATCAATTTTATCCCACTTCTGTGGTCTTTTCATATCTGATTTTTTGCAAATCTTTTTGGGTACATTTCTGACGATCACATGCTGATTCTGAAGAAAATCAATTGCTTTTTGTTTTTCTGCATCTGTTCCTCGAAACAGAAATATTCTTCCTCCTTTTTCGCTCCCCATTCTCTTCATCTTCGTGATTCTTCTATAACCGATTTCTTTTGAGCTCACATAACCGGTCACGTACTCGGGATCATCTGAAATACATATCTCACCAATAATACCAGGACAATTTGCCACTTTTGTCGCAAGTACAATTGCTTCTTCATAATGATTCTTCTCGTTTCCGATTCTGTCCCCTTTCATTCTCTCCTGATCCATATTGGTAGCACGAATCCCACGTTTTTTATCCGGTTCTAAACGAATGAGCCTGTCAACATCAAGAAGCATAGCTCCTCTCATGGCATAAGTTTCATCTAAGAATTGCATGACATCTTGCGGATTGTCTATTCCAGTTTCTTTTAAATATTTTTTTATCTCTTCCTGCCCTTTTTCCCATGTTTCGACCTCAATTGTCTCTACTGAAAGTGCATCAAGATAAATAATGTTCTCCTTGCAGACTTTATTTATCTTCAAGTTCAACGCATCTGCTTCACCCTTGGAATGATGCATTCCTCTCTCTATCAGCGCATTGGCAAATATATCAACATCCGGTGCCTCAACGATTTTCTCTGCTCCGGATATGTGTACATCCGTACCGTTTTCCTTTTTGCTTGCACGCATCTTAATACTGTACAATTCCTCCGCACTCATAGATTAAATTCCTTTCTGTTCAGTGAACCAGTCTTTCATGACATCAACAATCTGCCTGATCTCATTATCCTGTATGATATACGGAAACATGGCATACATAATATCGAGAAATGGTCTTGAAAATACTCCTCGTTGATATGCATACTCCTGAAATCCGATAAGACATGATGGGTCATGTACCTGGAAACAAAGACAACCACCCATATATCTGATTTCTTTGATAAGCGGATGAGTGAATCCGGAGACCAGATTTCTAACCATATCCTCTATATGCTTGATTTTTTCCATATAGTTTTCACGCTCAAATATTTCTATAGATTTTAATGCTGCACTGCATGCGACCGGATTTCCCATAAATGTTGGACCATGCATAAGTGCATCTGTATCCTTATCAGAATAGAATCCATTATATATTTTATGATTTGCTACTGTCACTGCATGTCCTATATACCCGGCAGTCAATGCTTTTCCAAGCACGATAATATCCGGAAGTACAAGATCAGACACAAAACGATTTCCAGTACGTCCGAAACCAGTTGCAACTTCATCAAATATAAAAACAACATCATATTCATTGCAAAGTTCTCTTGCCCTTCTCAGGAAATCAATACTATACATTTTCATCCCGCCGGCTCCCTGAAGAAGTGGCTCTACAATAAATGCATAAAATTCATTTCCGTGTGTCCGAAATACTTTTTCCAATGCATCCATTTCCGTTGGAATGTGAATTACATCCTTCTTATCATCTTCTGATAATATAAAATGATAATCCTCATCATCTCCGGCCTTCATACACATAAATGTATCTCCATGATACGAGCCGGTAAGCGAAAGGAGTTTTTTTCTTCCGCTGCCACGATTAATATTAAATTGCAATGCCATTTTCAAGGCAACCTCTACAGCAACCGAACCCGAATCTGAAAAAAAACAGTAATCAAGATCTCCCGGGAGAAAATCTTTTAGTTTTTCTGATAATTTCAAGACTGGTTCATGAGTAAGCCCACCCAGCATGACATGACTGAATTGATCAATCTGATTCTTCATTGCTTCGTTAATTTCTTTATTTTTATAGCCATGTATCATACACCACCAGGAAGATACGGAATCTATCATTTTATTATCCTGCGTATACAAATAAACTCCTTCTGCATCTACAATTTTATATGGTGTCTTCATTTTCTTCATCTGTACATATGGATACCAGATCATAAGTTTATCTCCTAAAATTATTCTTATTTTTGCTTTCCTCATTCCGTTATATTGTTATCTGTATAATGAAATTAATTCTGCTATATCAATATTCAAGTCCACGTCTCCCATGGAAACTTTCGCCAGAGTCGGAAGCCCCGTCATATATTCGCACATGCGTATATTATCTTCATGCATGATATTATCCGCTATATAATGATTAAAAATCATTCCTTTTATATTCATATTTCTGTTTTTCATATATTCATAAGTTAGTACAACACTATTGATTGTTCCAAGTCCTGCATCTGCAACCAGAATGCAGTCAAGTTCCATCTCATCTATTATATCTGTCAACCCAATACGTGCCTCATCAAAACAGATCGGACATAAAATACCGCCACTTCCCTCAACTGTTATATAGTCGTATTTCTCTTTTACTTTTCTATAATTATCCAAAACAACTGCCATCTCAACATGATTTCCTTCCAGACGTGAAGCCAGATGCGGAGAATAAGCATGCTCATAGATATACGGGCACATTTCCTCTACTGACTGGGAGATTCCTGATACATTCTTAACCCACAAAGCGTCACCAGGAATCAGCGTTCCATCTTCCTCTCTTTCATTTCCACTCATAGCAGCTTTAAAATAGCCTGGAGTCATCCCGTTCTCTTTTATCTTTTTTATAATCAATCCTGTAACGTATGTTTTACCAACATCCGTACCTGTACCGGTTACAAATATCCCTTTTCCCATTGCATTCTCCTTTTTTCTTGCATACTTTAGGCAAAGTATATACTTACTCGCAACTAATTGTCAACCTTTTTTATTTAATGGTTGACAATTAGTTGCTTATTGTATACAATAGCTTTGCTTTTAATCTCTCTCAATGGGAAATGGCAGAAATATTTTAAACAAAAGGATGGGAAAACTATGAATACTACAGAAGAATCAAAAGAAAGAATTTTATCCAATCATTTTTTTAGTGTCAAAAATCTGACTATGGACGGCATGTGGGTTGTTCTGCTGTTCATCTCGGGCTTATTTAAAATCCCATCACCCATTCCAGGAACTGAATTTCAATTATCAGCCCCATTAGCCATAAGCATCGGAAGAATCAGAGGATTTCTACATTATCTTACCATCGGCATCATTGCCAGCATTATTGGGATGATATTAGGTCTTCAGACTATATACAATGTCATTATCGCAATGGTGTACCGTATTGTAGCCGGTCTTATCTTAACAGTATTAAAAAAGGACCCACTGGCCCTCATTATTGCTGGTCCTGCCGGAACGTTTGCAGCCAGACTGGTATTGGCAACAATCTTGGGTGTTGCCTGGCAACCTTTAGTAGTAAGCGCAGCTCCTGGAATGATTTTTACTGCAATAACTGCCCCTGTTCTGACTTCAATTCTAAAAAGAGTCCTTAAGACAATTTCCTAAAACACCAACTCAGGAGCATCTATTTTAACAGCGAGATACAGGTCTTTCCCATATCTCGCTGTCTTTAGACGATTCTTTGCTTTAGCCTGATCCTCATAGTTCCAACAAATCTTCATTCTTGCATCCAAGCGCCCTGCTCAATCGCAACACATCAATTGCTCTGGTCTGATTGATATCTCTCTGTCTTTGCTCAAAGAGTTGTATCTGCCGCACAGATACTCCTGACAGTTCTGCCAGTTCTCGCTGTGATAGTCCCGCCAAATCACGAATTCGTTTCAGATTTGTCTCCGGATAATGTTGGTTCCATAATTCATCCAACCGCTCCACGAAATGTGCCAAATCCATCTCGTGGTATACTTCATACATATTTCGAACTTCCGTCATTGATACCGCCCTGTAGATGCGTGAAAATGTTCTTCCTCGATACCACTGATAATAGGCCAATGCCCAGCCACTCCAATATTCTGGTGATTTATCCAAATACATCTCATCTGGGTACTCTTCCATTACTAACCCAGAATCCCGAATCACTTCTTTGACTAACTCACACCCTGTTTTTCCGGCTACATAAGTAGGATTTCCAATTTCAAATTGCCGTGACACATTTGAAACCAGAAACATTTCAAAAAATTTATCAATATCCATATCATATGTGTTCACTGCAAAATCCAACATATCTCCCAATATTCGTTGGGCTGACGTAAGATAATCATCTGAATAAGCGTGTATCACCATTTTCCATACCCTCCCTCATGATGTCCAGCATGAATAACTCATGAATATCTGCACTTTCTTTTTTACGTCTTCTATATTCTCGTCTTGCTTCACGCTCGCGCTCCGCTTTCTTGATATAATATATTTCCGCATCTACATTTTCATAATTCTGAAAATAAATCGTCTCAAAAGCTTTCGGACTTTTTAATACAATCTGCTCGCCCAATTTACCTAACCGCATCGCCTCAGATAATTTTTCCAACGAAATTACTCCCGAAACAAAATCCTGGGCAAACGAAAAGTATGAATCATCTGCACGATATCCTACAATAATATCATATGAAGTAATATCTATCAGGAAATGCTCTTTTATGTATTTTTTCGCCTCTTCTGCAATACTTCCATTCTGCCAATACGTTCTATTATCTGCAAGAATAGCAAGCCAATTCAATATGTGGTATTTTGAATCATTCAGATTCAATACTTTTAACCCTTCCATGTCCAATTCATAAATATTCACATATCCATTTTTTTGCTTTGCACATGCCCACTCTCTTGCTAATTCTATATTTTCTGTACAATAAAAACCTCTTCCGTAATCATTGTGTCTGGCACCCTTCCCGAACTCTGGTTTTTCAATTAAGAATTCTGATCCATGATATAATATTTTTTTCATACCAGCTCCTCCTTATGTATTAAGTATATCGCTACAGCGATATACTTGCAAGAGATTTTGAGTCAGTGTACTCCTTACAGGAAACTCGCAAAAATATTTATGATATCGTTTTTTCAGGAGATAATGCTTTTACATCTGTCCGGTTTATTTTGTGTGTAACAAACAAATTGAATTGACTTTTTTTGTACGCAAGAATAAAATAAAAGCGTTGATTTTGCATTTTATTGACTGTATTCTGACCGAATGCTATGATTTGTGCGTAAAGAACAAATAGCAACCTAACAATAATGATGTTATTTCAAATCATTACTGTTAATGAGAAAAGAGGAATACAGTATGAAAGGTTCAAAATTATTTAAGAATGTAAGGCTAAAGGGTCAAAAAGAACGTGTTTCTATCTTAGTTAAAGATGGAATTTTCAAGAAAATCGCAGCAGATATACCACAGGAAGAAACTGTAGGATGTGAGGAAGTGGATTTAAATGGACAACTGGTGGTTCCACCATATGTAGATCCACATTTGCATCTTGATTATGTATTTACAGCAAGCCTTGGTGAGGAAAACGGATCGGGAACTCTTTTTGAAGGAATCCAGCGTTGGAGTGAATCAAAAGGAAATATGACTGTTGCACAGATGAAGGAACGTATTTACAGTGGAATAAGAAAAGAGATGCTGCATGGTGTTCAGGCTATCCGAACACATATTGATGTGACAGATCCAACATTTACAGGTCTTAAAGCTGCACTTGAAGTAAGAGATGAAGTAAAAGATATTCTTGATCTGCAGATTGTTGCATTTCCTCAGGAAGGAATGTACGCATACAAGGACGGTGACAAGCTGGTAGAGGAAGGGCTTAAGATGGGGGCTGACTGTGTTGGCGCGATACCTCATTTTGAACTGGCTCGAGAGTTCGGTGAAAAATCAATCCACAAGACAATCGAACTGGCTGTCAAATACAATAAGCTTATCGATGTACATTGTGATGAGACAGACGATACGCAGAGCCGCTTTTTGGAGTTGTTGAATGCATTGGCACTTATGGAAGGTATAGGCGCAAGAACTACAGCCAGCCACACATGTTCCTTTGGTTCAGCGGATAATAGTTATGCATTCCGGATGATGAAGCTTTTCAAAAAATCAGGCATTAATTTCATCTCCTGTCCTACTGAGAATGTATATCTTGAAGGACGTCAGGATACCTATCCGAAGAGACGAGGAATCACAAGAGTAAAGGAACTTTATGACAACGGAATCAATGTCTGTTTTGCACAGGATTCCATGTCTGATCCTTGGTATCCTCTTGGAAATGGAAATATGATGATGATACTCGATCACGGAATCCATCTGGCACAGATGATGTCACCTGAAGAGATTACGAATGTTCTTGATCTTGTGACAACGAACGGAGCTGTGACCATGAATATTACAGATCACTACGGAATTGAGGAAAATAAGCCTGCAAACTTTATCGTGCTTGATGCAAAATCAGAATTTGAAGCAATATGTGAGAGAGCAGGAATCACTGCTTCTGTCAGACACGGTGAATTTTTGTTCAAAAAAATTCCTGCAAAGGTAACAGGAGCTATTGACCTGTTGAAATAAAAGGTGGGAAAACAATGTTTCAGTGCAAGGATCTTCTATCACTTACGACAATGTCACAGGCAAATGTAATAGCCGGATCAGGTGGCATGGAAAAGGGCATACGCTGGTCTTATAAGGCAGAGAATATTAATTTTGAGAAATGGGTACGTGGGAACGAACTTTTAATAGTAAGTGCTCCGGTAACACAGCGAAAAAATTTTGATCTGTATCAAACAATAAAAAAGGCAATTGAACTTAACATGTCGTGTGCTCTTTTATTGATGGGCGAGAATTATGTAACACAGATTAACGAAAAGGTAATAGATTTAGCAGAAAATAATGATTTTCCGCTTTTCACCATGCCTTGGAATGTGCCACTTTTAGACTTTTTTGAGGAACTGGGACACGCCATATCATATCTGGATGACAGAAAAGATATAGAGGACAGTCTACTTGCAGAAATTATTTTTGGAAACTGTATCAATACATCCAGTATCGAGCAGAAATGCAAGCAAATGGGAAATGATCCGGGAATGTTAGAACAGGTTTTCGTGTTACATCTATGTAAAAAAAGTTCGGAAGAGACATGCAATGAATTAAATCAGGGAATTACAAATGACAAGATAAGAAACTATGCACAGACTCTAAAAGAATATTTTGCTGAATGTGATTATCCTGCAATCATTTCCTGCTATGGCGACAGGATCATAGGTTTTATGAAAGACTGTACAGATGATCGCAGGAAGATAATAGAAATTTTTGAACAGTTTGGTGAGTTTTTGCAAAATGACCTGAACGGAATTGAATACACTCTCAACATAGGTGAAAAATGTGAAAGCATATCCAAATTGCAAAAGAGCTTTCATGAGACATCTAAAATGAACTCTGTATTGGAGCATATTAACAGGAAAAATGAAATCATCTTCTATGATGAGATGGGATTTTACCGTATGCTGATGTCGTATGAAACCACTGCGCCAATGCAGCGATTTGCGGATGAAGTGCTTGATCCTATCATACAGTATGAGAAGAAAGCTCATACACAGTTGATGGAGACAATGTGGGCCTATTTCGAGTGTGACTGTAATCTGCAGAGGACAGCTGATAAACTGTTTTCACATAAGAACACTGTGAAGTACAGATTACAGAGAGTAGAACAGCTTACAGGAAAGAGTTTTGCGAACAGGTTTCAGAGTCAGGAGCTGTATAATGCACTGATGATATATTATTTTCTTGAGTAAGGAGATTTTCAGTGGAAAGTCTCTTTCAGTGGATGATACAGGGAGATTCTTTCAACGAAAGGCAAAGGGGCCGGAAGAGATACAATCTTCCGCCCCTTTTGTAGTTTACATAGAAAAGAAAGATATGACGGTGAACTGTGGCATCCTCTTCCAATAAAATCTGGATTTCTAGAAAATATTTCTATCATATATGGATATTCATTACTTTTCGGGGTCGTAAAACGGTAAAACTGTGCATTTCCAGTGCGAGTGTGTGAAACTTTTTCTGTAAATAGCTTATAGTAGCAAGGTCTTCTATGATAAAATAAAAATCATAGGAGGCCTTTAATTATGGCAAGAAGAGAAAAGAAACCAGTACACAAAGTAGTAATGACAGAGGGAAAACGAAATATCATTCAGCAACTCCTTCAAGAGTATGATATCGAAACTGCCGAAGATATCCAGGATGCTCTCAAAGATCTGCTCGGAGGAACCATCAAAGAAATGATGGAAGCAGAGATGGATGATCATCTTGGCTATCAAAAATCCGAGCGCTCTGATAGCGATGATTATCGTAACGGATATAAATCAAAGCGAGTAAACAGCAGCTATGGAAGTATGGATATTGATGTTCCGCAGGATCGTAAATCAACGTTCGAACCGCAGGTAGTAAAGAAACGCCAGAAGGATATTTCTGACATCGACCAGAAGATTATATCCATGTATGCGAAAGGTATGACAACCCGGCAAATATCAGAAACCATTGAAGATATCTATGGTTTTGAGACATCGGAAGGATTTATTTCAGACGTCACAGATAAAATCCTGCCTCAGATTGAAGACTGGCAAAATCGCCCGCTGGATGAGGTATATCCGATCCTCTACATAGATGCTATTCACTATTCTGTGCGCGACAATGGAGTAATCAGAAAGCTAGCTGCATATGTGATTCTGGGCATCAACACGGAAGGGAAAAAGGAGGTTCTTTCAATCACTGTAGGCGATAATGAAAGCTCCAAATACTGGCTGTCCGTATTAAATGAATTGAAGAATCGTGGGGTAAAGGATATCCTGATTATCTGTGCTGACGGTCTTAGTGGTATCAAAGAGGCAATCGCAGCTGCATTCCCGAAAACAGAGTATCAGAGATGCATTGTGCATCAGGTAAGAAACACTCTGAAATACGTTCCGGATAAGGACAGAAAAGCGTTTGCTGCCGACTTAAAGACGATTTACCATGCTTCCGATGAAGAAAAGGCTAGACTGGCTTTGGATCGCGTCACCGAGAAATGGACCACAAAATACCCGAATTCCATGAAACGCTGGTATGACAACTGGGATGCAATAACGCCCATTTTCAAGTTCTCTCCGGATGTCAGAAAGGTCATTTACACGACCAATGCTATCGAAAGTCTGAATTCCACCTACCGGAAACTCAACCGACAGAGAAGCGTATTTCCAAGTGACACAGCTCTCCTCAAAGCTCTATATCTGGCAACTTTCGAAGCTACCAAAAGATGGACTATGAGCATTCGAAACTGGGGACAGGTCTACGGCGAGCTTAGTATTATGTACGATGGAAGACTCCCGGAATAATAGAATCTGTTAGTATGACTGGAAGGACGTTTTTGACGTCCGCTCTTGACATGCTCGAAATCATGTCGTATATATAAATCAAGAGCTGGAAGCCTATTTTAGCACTTCCAGCTCAATCATTATCATAGAAGATTATTATTTACAGACTTTTTTTCATAGTCTCTCCAGTGCTTTTATTCAGATGCTCATATCCAGCTTCTTTAACATACTCCCAAAACTTTCTTCCAAACATTCCCGGGCTGCTATGCCCTACCTTTTTCCCATGTGAATCATAATGATTTACAGATCCAAACCAGCTTCTGCTACTGTAACCTTTCTTTTCCATAGAAATTCTCCTTTCAACTTCTTAAATGAACTTTGTACTATTAATAATTTCTAACACTTTCCTTTTGATATTTCAATTCTAATAGAGATTCTGTCCAATAAAAAGTATACTTTTCAAGCCTTTATAGAGAGCTAATCTTTTCCTTACTGCACAAGAAGTATTCTCCAACTCATGATTCTAGACAACAAACACACAACAGTAACCCTAATGAATTTGCATAAAAATTAAATATCCTCCGCGGACTATTTATTCTATAATCAAAAGAGACCGTACTTGGGTTGATATTGATGTTTTATCAACTAATCACAATCTTCATTGTACACTTTAACCAATTTCCCATCTCTTATTTATCTTTTTTGACGTTTTTATTAATTTTCCCTTGACACACCACTAAATCCATTATATATTACATCATAGAAATTGACTTGTATAAGTTCATGATAGGATGAGCGTGTCTACCAACTGCCGTAACAGTTGACTACAAGTTTTTGGGAAACCAAAAATTTGCAGTCAGTTGTCACGGCAGTTTTTTATTTGTCATAAATATCCTGTCATCCATTTATCAATTCCCATATTTTCGCCGGCGGTTAGAATTGAACTTCTTATACATTTCGCGAGATTTCTGTCATTATTTCAACAGTTATATCTTTGTTATTAACAAAGAATAAAACAAATACAGGAGGTTGTAATATGAGCAGCTTATTAATTAAAAATGCGGATGCAATTGTTACCTGTGACAGCCAGGACGCTGTTTTAGAACATGCCAATCTTTTGATGCAAGACGGCATCATTACATACATCGGAATAGAACCGCAGACCGCAGACGAAGTCATTGACGGAACGGGATGTCTCGTTTATCCAGGACTAATCAATACTCACCACCATCTTTACCAGACGTTCAGCCGAAATCTTCCGCAAGTTCAGAACATGGAATTGTTCGACTGGCTTACAACATTGTACGAGATTTGGAAAAATCTGAATCAGGATACGATTTACCACAGCTCCTTAACAGGAATGGGTGAACTATTAAAATCCGGATGTACAACTTGTTTTGACCATCACTATGTATTTCCGGGCGGTAATTCCGATGCGCTTCTGGACGCACAGTTTTCTGCTGCAAGAGAGCTCGGGGTTCGTATGTACGCTTCCCGCGGAAGCATGGATCTGAGCAAGAAAGACGGTGGGCTTCCGCCTGACAGTGTGGTACAGAACGTGGATAAGATCTTGAAAGATTCTCAGAAATCCGTAGAGAAATACCACAATCCTGCTCCAAATTCCATGGAAATGGTTGCTCTAGCTCCATGCTCTCCGTTCAGTGCAAGCGAAGAACTGTATCGTCAGTCAGCAATCCTTGCGAGAGATTTGGGCGTACGCCTCCACACACATTTATGCGAAACAATTGATGAAGAGAATTATGTTCTTGAGAAATACGGCAAACGACCGCTTGCCTATATGGAAGACATGAACTGGGTTGGAAATGATGTCTGGTATGCACATGGAATTCATTTTAATGATGAGGAACTGAATCTTCTGGCACAGACCGGAACCGGCGTAGCTCACTGCCCAATTTCCAACATGAAACTTTCTTCCGGTATCTGTCGGATACCGGATATGTTAAAACTAGGTGTACCGGTTGGTCTTGCAGTAGACGGAAGTGCAAGCAATGACGGTTCTAACCTGTTAGAGGAACTTCGTGTAGCGTTCCTGTTGCACAGACTGAACTCAAGCAAGCTTGCTCCGAGTGGATATGATCTTCTGAAGATTGCCACAAACGGCAGCGCTAAAATCCTCGGCAGAAACGATATCGGTTCTCTCTCAATCGGCAAAGCTGGAGACTTATTCATGATTCGGAGAAATCGTCTTGAGCTTGTAGGGGCCGACCTGGATGTAAAATCCATGCTCGGCACAGTCGGCTTCAAGGGCACTGTTGATTATACGATTGTCAATGGAAAAATCGTAGTAAAAGAAGGTCAGCTAACAGGAATTGACGAAGAAAAGGCTATATACAACTGTCGTCAAGAAGTCAACAAATATTTGAATCATTAAACTCTCCATCCAGATGCAGTGGCACAGCTTCCATCCGTATTGAAGTTCGTATTCAGTGATGCAGTAACTGGAATCTGTATCGTAGCGATTATCGCCAACTTACTCTTCCCAATGAAAGATGCTGCTGATATTGCAAAAGCAAAAGAAGCTATGATGGGTTAAATCTATTTCCCTTTATTTACCTATGGGTGCCGTAATGCGGCACCCATAAATTATCTGTATATCCACCGTTGCTCTCCACAAGGCTCTTGCTTGATCTAGTTTTCCTTGATCCTCGTTTTCCGGACATATTTTATATATAATTCTCATATTCATTTCAGGGTTCATATTGCCTCCCTGACATTAACCTTTTATCTGCTTAGCTGTGTCTATCAACTTAACCAAATTTTCCTTCAACTCATTTTCTGAAGTATCTGATCCCCAACTGATTCGAACAGAGCACTCAATTTCTTCCTCTGGAATTTCCATTGCTTTTAATATATAGCTGGGTGAATAGTTTTTAGATGTACACGCGGAGCCATTTGATATACTACAAAGTTATTGGTTTTTTATGATAAGTCATTTTCATCAAACACCCCGGTAAAAATCCAGTTCTCACCCTGATCTTCTGATGTGAATACAAGCCCTTCTGTCTCGCCACTCTGCGTCATCACATGGATCGTGTAATTCTCTCCATCCTGCTGTGGCATTTCCAGATACTGATAATCTTCAAGCGTGAAGCCATATTCCTGCATATGCGGCGGATATTCCGTCACCGTATCCATCGGAAGTTCTATCTCCTTCAGTGTCTTTCCACCGTCTTTTGTAACATAAATAGATGAATGTGTCTGCGATGCCCCACTTAGACCGATGAAGCCAAACTGTTCATCGAAGAATTGTATCCCTTCTCCTACTCCGCCATTTCCGTCGAATGGGTCTTCATTTACTGTTGTCCAGTTATACCCACCATCTGACGTAGTTTCCAGTTTGTAATAACGTGTTCCAAGAGCCGCATCAACAACAGAAAGTTTCCAACCTTTCTGCTCATTTAAGAAGAATCGGACAACTCCGCTTCCGTCCGTATCTACCGTCCAGGTATTATTCTCTTTTCCCTGTTCTTTTGCCTGCGAATCTTTCTCTGCCTGCTCATTCTGACTAATTGTATCAGGACTGATATATTCTGGTTCCATCATATAACGCACCGGCGTCACAGATTCATCCTGTGGAAGATATAGAGACACTTCATATCCAAGTGCTTCTCCACCACGGTCGAGAGCTGTAAAATCAGTCATACCGCTGACTTCTCCATCACCATCCACATCTCCCGGAAGATAAATAAGACCTTCCGAAAAAGCGAAGGAGCGTTTTCCATAATACAGAATCTCATATTCCGGCGGATTATCTGCAAATGCGTAATTCAGATTCCATTGTGTCACCTGCATCTTACAATCTGATTTTTCCAGAATGGTAAACATAGGATCTAATTTCTTGTCATCATCATAATCTGCATTTGCATAACCTGCGATCTGCACAACAATTTTATCACTTTTATCGATATCATAATCAATCAGATAGGTCTTATCTTTTCCCTTTTCATTCTGTCCGTAGAGATAGGCCGATACGCGGGTTATCGTTCCGTCTTTATCAAAGGACATCTCAAAACTATCTGTGATATATAACTCGTCCGGAAGTTTCAATTTCTTATTGATATCTTTTATCAGCCCTTCTGCGCCATCACGAAAGAAATTGTTATGTTCATACTCTATTTTCTTTGTCTTAAACAGGCTGTCTACCTTCCAGGACAATGCGCCATTATAAGGAATCGCAGTATATACGATATAAGAAATACATCCAACCGTAACTACAAGTAGAATCAAAAGTTCTGTACCAAACACTGTTTTCCTGAGTGTGCCTTTCATTTTTAAAGGATTTTCCTTTTCCGCGATCAGGCAGCCGATCCAGATACAAAGACTGAGTACCAGAAGGATACCTAAAGCCAAAAATGCAAACTTCAGCTGTCTGATGCTTCCGTACTTGCAAAGTACACAGGTCACGAGCAAAAACAAAATGTAATAGAGAATACTAAGCTTGCCAAATATAAATTTCAGTTTTTTCATTCAATCACATCCTAATAATACTTCCAGGTCTACTATTTCTAAGTATTCTACTCAAAAAAATTTTATATCGTTCATTTATTTTTACACTTTTTCTTGACCAAAATGTAAAAATTTCATGATCTTTTCTATATTCTCCTTTGTCCAGGCGGTAATCTCGAGCACTGCATCCGGTATCTCCTGGTCTCCGGAATCCGGATTATGCATCCAGATACATGGCATCTTAGCCGCCTTAGCAGCCTTTCCTCCATTCGTTGAATCTTCGATTACAATACACTCGTCTACTGGTACGCCCGACTGTTTCGCTGCAAAGAGAAATGTATCCGGTGCCGGCTTTGGATTCTTCACTTCATCTCCACTTGTCACGACATCGAAATATTTCATCAGATCCAACGTTTCCAGTGTCTCTGTGATTACAGGTTTTGGAGAAGAAGAGGCCACGGCCAGGCGATACCCCGCATCTTTCAGACAGCAAAGCATCTGCCCTACTCCCGGCATCTCAGGGAATCCGTCTCGCGCAATAATTTCATCTTTCTTCTCTTTCATAATCTGATTCATAACTTCAAGACTTTCAAATGTGATTCCGTAATTTTCTTTGATCAGATTCATGAAATGGAATCTTGTAGATCCAATGCATGGTTTATATACATCGTAATCTAAGTCAATTCCATATCGTTCTTTAAAAATCTCTACCCAACATTGATAATGAAGCGGTTCTGTATTGATCAAAACCCCATCCATATCAAAAATCACTGCTTTTATCATTCTTATATCCCAACTTTCTATAAAAGATTAATGTTAATGTGGTTGCTACGATCCAACCAAATGGCCATGCCATCCAGATTCCGGTACTTCCAAAGCTTTTTGTCAAAACCAACGCAAATCCGATTCTCAAAATAAGATCCGGAACTGTTGCAACTACAAAATAAACCATCGCTCCGGAACCTCGGATAATTCCATCTGTCATCAGCTTAATTACAATCATAAAATACCACGGCGATACTATTTTCAGAAATGCCATTCCTGCGCTGATCGCCTCTACACTCTCCGCACCTAAGAATAACCCCATCATCTGACGACTGAAAATGAAATACAGAATAACAAACGGTAATGCCGTAAGCTCTGACAATTTCACTCCGGTACGGAATCCCAATGGAATTCGTTCTTTCTTTCCCGCGCCGATATTCTGTGCCGTATAACTGGATAGACAGGAACCAAGTGTCATAAAGATATTAATGGCAAATGTATTCAGCTTGATCGCTCCCGAATATCCCGCAACAACTGCTGAACCGAATTGATTTACAATTCCCTGCACAAAAAGATTTCCTACACTCAATACGCTCTGCTGAAGAATGCTTGGAATTGCAATCGCCATGATCTGTGCAAATAATTTCTTATCAAACCACGGCTGCTTTTCTTTCCCGGCAAATTTCTGCAATCTTCCGAGAAGTGTTACTAATGCAAGCACGGCTGACACACCTTGTGCGATAAATGTTGCCCAGGCAACACCGCTCACACCCCACTGGAATTTTGCTACGAAGATGTAATCAAGAATAATATTTCCAGCTGAGGAACCAAGCAGAAAATATAACGGTGTCTTAGAATCCCCGAGTGCTGTAAATACTCCGGTACACACATTATAAAGCATCAGGAAGATAATTCCGAAAATGTAAATTTTCAAATATAAAACGCCATCTGCCATAATATTCTGTGGTGTGCGGATCCATCTCATCATCTGATGATTAAAGAAATACCCGAATAATGTCAGCATGATTCCCAGCACCATAGAACTAAGAAATGCTGTTGTAACCGCACGCTTCACACCGCCCCGGTCTTCCGCTCCGAACAGTCTTGATACGACTACGGAGGCCCCCAGATTCATTCCCACAGCAAATGCCATGAAAATAATTGTGATCGGATAAGATGCGCCGACTGCTGCCAACGCATTTTCTCCTGCAAATCTTCCCGCGATCATACTGTCTGCGATGTTGTAAATCTGCTGGAACATCACACTGAACAACATTGGCAGAAGGAACCGCCATAATGTCTTATTCGGATGTTCTTTCGTTAAATCTGTAATCATACTTTTCCCTCTCTCATTACAAATTCTACAATCCAATAATTCTATAAATTTCTTTCATATCCAGACTGGCACGAACGATATCTGCAAGCTTATCATACTGTTCTTCCTTATAAGACTTCCAGTCTACTGCCTGTACCGTCTCCGGATCATAGCCTTTCTCTTTCAATAAAGCGGAGAGAAACCCACCTGACATTTCCGGAGAATCAAAGATTCCATGCACATAACAGCCATAGACATTTTCCTTCTGTGAACCATCCGGATGTCCTTGTTGTAGCGTATCAGAATCATTTTCTATTGTTACAAGCCCGGATGCGTGCTCATCAAGAATCGTCTCTCCCATATGGATCTCGTATCCTTCGAAAGGAAGTCCCTCCATCTCTTTCAGGATTCCTTTCATCTCGCCAAATGTTCCATGTACTCTGGTTCTGTGTTTTTCCGGACGGAACACGGTCTTTGTATCCAAAAGTCCCATTCCCTGTACAGTTCCTCCGTACTCTTCTCCTGTTGGATCTGAGATTTCCATTCCAAGCATCTGATACCCGCCGCAGATTCCAAAGACCGGTTTGTTCTGTGCGCTGTGTTTCAGAATTCTTGCTTCTAATCCATTCTGACGCATCCACAGAAGATCGCTGATCGTATTCTTTGTTCCCGGAAGGATCACCGCATCCGGATTTCCAAACTCAGCCGGAGATGAAACATATCTCACACTTACTTCTTCCAATGCTTCTAAAGGTGCTAAGTCAGTAAAATTAGAGATCCTTGGGAATCGGATCACTGCCAGATCGATCAGTCCCGGCTTCTCTTTTTTCTGAAATCGTTCCGTCAGGCTGTCTTCCTCATCCAAATCTAAATAAAAGTACGGAACTACTCCAGTTACAGGGATATCCGTCTTTTCTTCCAGCATCCGAAGGCCCGGCTCCAAAATGGATACATCTCCACGGAATTTATTAATGATCGTTCCTTTGATCCGCGCTTTTTCATCCTCTTCAAGAAGCATTACAGTTCCGGCGATCTGGGCAAATACTCCACCACGATCGATGTCTCCGACAAGAAGCACCGGTGCATCTGCAAGCTTTGCCATTCCCATATTTACAATATCATCTTTTTTCAGGTTAATCTCTGCCGGACTTCCGGCACCTTCAATTACAATGATATCATACTTTTTTTCTAACTCATGATATGCATCCATAATTGCCGGAATATATTCCTTCTTATGACGGTAATACTCTCTTGCAGCCATCACTCCGATTGGTTTACCATTGACAATCACCTGAGAGCCTGTATCGTTCGTCGGCTTAAGTAAAATTGGATTCATTATTGCTTCCGGTTCAATTACTGCAGCTTCTGCCTGCATCACCTGGGCTCTTCCCATCTCCAGTCCTTCTTTTGTGATAAAAGAATTGAGTGCCATATTTTGGGATTTAAAAGGTGCAACTTTGTATCCATCCTGTTTCAGGACACGGCAAAGTCCTGCTGCCAATGCGCTCTTTCCGACATTCGACATCGTTCCCTGTATCATAATTGATTTCGCCATATTTTTCGCCTCCTTCACTGCTTTGACAGGATTGTTTCTAGTGCCCGTAAAAGAACATCATTTTCCTCTTTTGTCCGCACTGCAATCCGATACCAGCCTTTGCTCAATCCTCTGTAGTTCCCACAATCTCGAATCAAAATCCCCTGTTCTAACAATCGTTCAAACAATGAGCTTTCACTATATAATAAGAAGAAATTTGCCTTTGTTGGAATAAATCTAATCCCAAACTCACGCATTTTCTTTTCCATGCGCATTTTTTCTTCCACGATTTTGTTTCGTATTTTCTGAACTCTTTGCTCTTCTCTCTCTGTCAGCGCTTCTATCCCTGCTGCCTGTGCCGGAACCGACACACTCCACGGCTGACGGATCTGCTGCATCCGCTCTCTAAGTTCTCCGTCCGATGTCATTGCATATCCCAGTCTCAATCCCGGAATCCCATACATCTTCGTAAATGCTTGTACAAGAAAAAGGCTCGCATGATCTGTCACCTTTTTCACCATGGTATACTTCTGCGCTTCTTCCAGAAATTCAATAAAACACTCGTCTAAAACAAGACGAATCTTCTTTTCTTCACATCGCGTAAGAATCTGTTCCATCAGCTTTGGTTCGATCACCTGACCTGACGGATTCGACGGGGAACATAAAAATACAAGGTCAATATCCTCTGTTAGTTCTTCCAAAAAGCTTTCTGTCAATGCAAAGTTATTCTCTCTTTTCAACTCATGATAAATGATCTCGCACTCTACCGTCCGAAGTGCCTGTTCATATTCTGCGAAAGCCGGAATCGGAAGCAATGCTTTCTTTGGTTTTTCTGCAAGAACGACAGAAAAGAACAGCTCCGCTGCTCCATTTCCGAAAAGGAAATATTCTTCCGGCAGACTTTTTTTCTCTGCCAGTCTCTTTCTGAGCCGTCTGCATTGACTGTCCGGATAAAGACCCACTTCATCCATCGATCTTTTTGCCGCTTCAAGAACTTCTTCTGACGGACCGTAAGGATTTACATTAACTGAAAAATCCAGCACATCGCCATATGTATAAATGTCTCCTCCGTGTACATATTCCATGAATCATACTCCTACTTCTCTATGTGTTTCGTTTTTAACCTTAAAGTACTGCCTCCAGCTCCTCGCGATTCTCTTCCATCCATTTGATCGGCTTTGGATGTTTAATCTCCGGATCCAGAAGCTTTTCCATCCAGACCATATTATACCAGCGATCAAATTTGTATCCGCAATGATAAAATTCTCCCACCATGCGGTACCCAAGATGTGCATGGAACTGTGCGCTGTTCTTTGTCAGATATTCATCTTCAACCTCTGGATATCCAATGCATGCATATAGATTGCAAATGTTCTGAGCGTGCAGTACTTTCTCCAGTGCCTCATACAGCTTTTTACCAACTCCTGTTTTCTGTCGGTCTTTTCTTATATAAATTGTTGTTTCCACTGCCCAGTCATATGCTGCACGACCTTTAAATGGCCCTGCACAACTATATCCAAGAATCTCGCCATTCTGTTCTGCGACCAGATACGGGTACTTTTTCATCGTCTGACGCATTCGATCTTTGAATTCTTCCAGTGACGGAACTTCATATTCAAATGTAATCACTGTATCCGTTACATACGGTGTATAAAGTGCAAGAAGTTCTTCTGCATCCTCCATTTTTGCAAATCGAATCAATAAATCCATAACAATAAACCTCCAAAGACAACCATCATCAGTATCGTTGTCATATACATTAATTTCCCGGCACGAAGAATATCCTCCGGTTCAATCTTACGGATTGCATCGCCGATATAATCCTTTTTATAGACTTTCCCGAAATAAACCGCATCCCCGGCTAACTGTACATCAAGCGCTCCGGCGCATACCGCCTCTGACTGGGCAGAATTCGGACTTGCATGTTTTCTCTTATCACGCAGATAAATCTTCCACGCATTCTTTCCATCCATTCCTGTCAAAAATGCTGCAGCAACCATAAACCACGCAGTCAACCTGGCTGGAATGTAATTAAATACATCATCCATCTTTGCCGGAATCCTTCCGAAATACAGATATTTTTCATTTTTGTATCCAAGCATAGAATCCATCGTATTCACTGCCTTGTATAAGAATCCAAGCGGTGCGCCGCCGATCAGAAGAAATAAAAGCGGAGCCGTCACGCCGTCGGAAGTATTCTCCGCCACTGTCTCTACCGCAGCTTTCGTCACACCTTCTGCTGTAAGGTTCTCTGTGTCTCTTCCGACAATCATGGATACTGCCTTTCTTGCACCAGGCAAGTCGTCTTCTTTTAATTTCTGATAAACTTTCCTACTTTCTCCTACAAGACACCGCGCCGCAAATATCTGGTAACACCAGAAGGTTTCCAAAAGGAACCGTACTGCCGGATGAACCTTTCCTGCAGCAAATAAGAGTACCGCCGGTACAAGAAAGGATAATGAAACTGTCAAAATCCATAAAATTCCACCTGCCAGAACTTCTCTTCTGTTTTTCTTCTCTTGTTCTGACGCATGAATCCGACTGCGCAACAACTTCCGCAATCCTTTTTCCAACACACTGATCAGGTTTCCGATCACGCGTATCGGATGGTACATCCAGACCGGATCCCCGAAAATGCAGTCTAACAGAAATCCTGTAATGCATGCCAAGATTGTCATCTTCCCATTCATTCTATCGCGCCTCCCAGTTTTTGAATTTCATAAAATCTGTGAACGCCGGACTTCCACTCTTCTTCGTCAACAAGCATTCTATATCCTCCGCCATTTTCCACCTGCCAGTGATAAAAATCTTTTTGTTCTTCTGCCAGTTGTTCCAATACCGCCATAATCGTTCCTCCATGAACGACAAAAGCTGCACTTTCTACATTTTCTTTGCATAATCTATCCACCTGACGAAGCATACCTCTCACACAGCGAGAACGGAATTCCTTCTGCTCCTCCCCTTCCGGAAATGCAATCGTTCCACCGGAATCCAGCCATGCCTGATATTCTTCTCTGTCTTTCAGATCTTCATATGTCTTACCTTCAAAAATACCAAAATCACATTCCTTTAACAATACTTCCTGCGTGATCTGGTTCTTCGGATAAATCAACTCTGCCGTTTGAATACATCTCTTCATTGGGCTGACAATCACTTGCTGTACCTGTGGATAGCTATCTATTTTATATTTCTGTTTAAAGTTCAGTACTTCCTGTTCTGACAAATCTTCCTCTGTACTTCCGATATATTGTCTCTTTTCATTGCCCGGTGTCTTCAAATGCCGGATCAAAATAAGCTCCATAAATCACTCCAAAAAAATCTATTTTATTTCATTTTCATTTCTATAATAAAGCATCTATCATAAAACATTTATATGCAATAACATTTCTAGAATAATGCAAGCACTGCCAGCATAAACAGTTCACATAACTGCAGGAAGTATCCGGCAAGATCACCCGTAATACCTCCAAACTGTTTTCTGCTAAACTGATAATAATAAAAGAAAACAGCAAGTCCGACAACTGCTGCTGCCACTCCGCATAAACCTGCTGTCAGATAGAATCCAACTCCGGCTGCCAATAGCCATATGATCAATACAATTCTTACATTTCTCTTCTGTGCACCGTCTTGAAATGTCCGAAGCAGTCCACTGTTCTTCGCTGCCTGAAACGTCACAACAGAAATTCCACTCAGCGAACGCGAGAACACAAACACGAGTGCTGTTGCAAACAGGCGTTCTATTCTCATTTCACTAAAAATCCCCACACACAGAAGGAAATAACAGCAAAGACTGATGATTGCAAATGCTCCCGTATGTGGGTCTTTCAGAATCTCCAGCTTCTTCTCCCGGTCTCCATAAGAACTTTTTGCATCCATTGTATCTGCGAATCCATCCAGATGAATTCCTCCTGTTATAAAAACCGGAATCAGAGTCAGCACAACTGCATAAAAGAAAGTTCCTTCTCCCTTCCATACTGTGATCAGATTCCCGGCAACTATTTCCAATACTCCAATTATAACTCCGACCAATGGGAAAAAACACATCGCATATCTCATATTTTTTTCATTCCAGTCTACTCGCGGCATCGGAATCTTAGAATACATAGCGATTGCAATGATCATTGCGTTCAATAACCACATTTTTCTTACTCCTCATCTTCACTTAAGTTCTTCATACTGCTCTACTTTAATCTCTTCAAAGGTACTCATCTTCCGATAAACATTCACACCCATCTCAAGAAGCGGAATTGCTGCAACTGCACCACTGCCTTCTCCAAGAGACATCTTCGCATCAATCAGATATGGAAGTTTCAGCTCTTCTAAGACCATTCGCCCCGCCGGTTCTCCCGAGCAATGTGATGCCAGGATATAATCTGCCGTCTCCGGTACCATTCGTACTGCACATAATGCTGCTGCAGAAGAGATAAATCCATCGATCAGAACCGGAATATGATAGATCGCACCTCCGAGAAATGCACCTGTCATTCCGGCAATATCAAGCCCTCCGACTTTGGATAAGACATCTAAAACATCTTCCTTGTCCGGCTGATGCTTTTCAATTGCTCTCTCAATTGCACGAATCTTTCTATTCAGCCCTTCTGAACTAAGACCTGCGCCTCTCCCTGTCACATTTTCTACACTTTCATCAAGCAGAACGGACACAACAGCACTGCTGGTCGTTGTATTTCCAATCCCCATCTCACCGGTTGCGATCAGATCATACCCTTGTTCTGCCAGCTCCTTGACCTTTCGTATGCCAATAAGAACGGCTTGCGCAGCCTGTTCTCTTGACATTGCAGGTTCCATCGCCATATTCTTTGTTCCATACATCACTTTGTCTTTCGGATCTGTCACCGACGGAACATCTGTCACCATTCCAATATCGATTGGAAATAAATCCGCTCCGGCGGTCTCTGCCATAATACATACGCTCGTCGCACATTTTGTAAAATTATCCGCAACGATTGCTGTCACTTCCTGTCCGGTCTGGGTCACTCCCTCTGAAACAACTCCATTATCCGCACAAAAGATCAGCAATCCTTTCTTTCTAATCTCAAAATCTACTTTTCTTCGGATTCCAGCCATCCGGATCACAGCATCTTCCAGTTTTCCTAAGCTGAACAGTGGTTTTGCAACTGTTTTCCATCGTCTTTTTGCCTGTTCTTCATAGGATTTCTCCACCAGTTTTATCGTTTTGAATTTTTCAATCAATAATCTTTCATTTTCTTTCATCGACATCTTTTCATTTTTTGTCGATTTTCTTTTATTATCTACCATTGTTATGTCTGCTTTTCTTATTATTTTCTTCTGATCTATAGTTTGTCTTTCTAACTTCACAAGCCAGTTTTTTCGCATTTTCTGGCATTATTCTCCTATTTTATCATAATTTTTTGCATTCTGATATATAAAAAAGCAACGGAATCTGTCATATTTTCCTTGCATTTTTTTATTTTTTGACATTTTACTTTTTTCTTCCTGCATTTTTAATATGAAATCTTTCATTTTCTCCACTTCTTTGTTAAAAATTTTACAGGATTTTTATTGATTTTCTTCACATAATATGTATAATTAAAAAAGGATATGAAAAGCTTGCATAAGCAGCATTTTATTCTATCATTAGAAAGAAAGAGGTATATGTAAGATGGCAAAAATTGATTTAAGTAAGTATGGCATTACTGGAACAACAGAAGTCGTATACAATCCTTCCTACGAATTATTATTCGAAGAAGAGACAAAACCGGAACTTGAAGGTTTTGAAAAGGGACAGGAAAGTGAACTCGGCGCTGTCAACGTTATGACAGGAGTTTACACAGGACGTTCTCCTAAAGATAAATTCATCGTTATGGATGAGAACTCCAAAGATACAGTTTGGTGGACATCTGATGAATACAAGAACGACAACCACCCAGCTACAGAAGAAGCTTGGGCAGCTGTTAAAGATATCGCAATCAAAGAGCTCTCTAACAAGAGACTTTTCGTTGTAGATGCCTTCTGCGGTGCTAACAAAGATACTCGTATGGCAATCCGTTTTATCGTTGAAGTAGCTTGGCAGGCACATTTCGTAACAAATATGTTCATTCAGCCAACAGAGGAAGAACTTGAGAACTTCGAGCCAGATTTCGTTGTTTACAATGCTTCCAAAGCTAAAGTTGAGAACTACAAAGAGCTCGGACTTAACTCTGAGACAGCTGTACTTTTCAACATCACAAGCAAAGAGCAGGTTATCGTTAACACATGGTACGGCGGAGAGATGAAGAAAGGTATGTTCTCTATGATGAACTACTTCCTTCCACTTAAGGGAATTGCTTCCATGCACTGCTCAGCTAACACAGACCTCAACGGAGAGAACACAGCAATCTTCTTCGGTCTTTCAGGAACAGGTAAGACAACACTTTCCACAGATCCTAAGAGACTCCTCATCGGTGATGACGAGCACGGCTGGGATGACAACGGAGTATTCAACTTCGAGGGTGGATGCTACGCTAAGGTTATCAACCTTGACAAAGAGTCTGAGCCAGACATCTACAATGCAATCGTTCGTGACGCTCTTCTTGAGAACGTTACACTTGACGAGAACGGAAAGATCGACTTTGCCGACAAGAGCGTAACAGAGAACACTCGTGTATCTTACCCGATCAACCACATTAAGAACATCGTTCGTCCAGTATCTTCTGCACCGGCAGCTAAGAATGTAATCTTCCTGTCTGCAGACGCTTTCGGAGTACTTCCTCCGGTATCTATCCTGACAGAGGATCAGACACAGTACTACTTCCTGTCTGGATTTACAGCAAAACTTGCTGGTACAGAGCGTGGAATTACAGAGCCTACACCAACATTCTCAGCTTGCTTCGGACAGGCATTCCTTGAGCTGCATCCTACAAAATATGCAGAGGAACTTGTTAAGAAGATGGAAGTTAGCGGAGCTAAGGCTTACCTTGTTAACACAGGATGGAACGGAACAGGAAAACGTATCTCCATTAAAGATACTCGTGGAATCATCGACGCTATCCTTAACGGAGCAATCAACAAAGCTCCTACAAAGACAATCCCATACTTCAACTTCGAAGTACCTACAGAGCTTGAGGGTGTTGACACAGGAATCCTTGATCCTCGTGACACATACGCTGACGCTGCTGAGTGGGATGTTAAGGCAAAAGACCTTGCTCAGAGATTCATCAAGAACTTCGTTAAATACGAAGGAAATGAAGCTGGTAAAGCACTTGTTGCTGCAGGTCCTCAGCTGTAAGATTGTTCTTGTATTCCAAAATTCTGGGATTGATAGAATAAATATGTGAATAGAAGCTGTGAAAGATGAAATTGCTTATCTTTCACAGCTTTTTCTTTTTGTTGACTTGATTTGCGGTTGCATTGATTTTGTTAAATTTCTTGGTTTTATCCAAAAATTATTGACTTCTTTTTCAAAAATGATATCATAATGATATCAAATAAATTTCATTTTATTTCCAGAGGAGGAATCACTATGAATGAAAAAATATTATCAAATAAGAAAAATGGAATGGGAATGCTTCTGCTCTTTTGTCTGCTCTATCTGATTGCAATAGCAGGATGCGTTCTGTCCGCAATTGCACTGGAACATGAATTCTCAGCTCCACCGGTTATCGCTGGACTGGTTGTCAGCATTATCTGGCTGTGCATCGGATGGGTTCCATTTCTTGGATTGAAGGTGCTGAAACCACAGGAAGCTCTGGTTCTTACACTTTTTGGAAACTATATCGGTACACTGAAAGAAGCCGGATTCTATTTTGTCAATCCATTCTGTACCAGTGTAAACCCTGCTTCCAAGACAAAGTTGAGTCAGAGTGGAGATGTTGATAACAATTCCAAGAAGGGAGCAAATCTTTCCAGCCTCTTGGGTGTTTCTACAACAGGAACCACTGAAGAGTCTTCAAGCAAAAAGATTTCTCTCAAGGTTATGACACTGAACAACTCCCGTCAGAAGATCAATGACTGTCTCGGAAATCCGATTGAGATTGGTATTGCCGTAACATGGCGTGTCGTAGATACTGCGAAAGCTGTCTTTAATGTTGATAATTACAAGGAATATCTCTCACTTCAGTGTGATGGTGCTCTTCGTAATATTGTCCGCATCTATCCATATGACACTGCTCCTGATGTCGATACAACCGGTGACGGAAAGGCTGATGAGGGAAGTCTCCGTGGCTCCAGTGAGATTGTTGCAGCGCGAATCCGCGAAGAGATTCAGACTAAAGTAACGGATGCTGGTCTTGAGATCATTGAAGCGAGAATTACATATCTTGCTTATGCACCTGAAATTGCTGCTGTCATGCTTCAGCGTCAGCAGGCTTCTGCTATCATCGATGCGAGAAAGATGATCGTAGACGGAGCAGTCGGCATGGTTGAAATGGCTCTGGATCAATTAAGCGAGAAAGAAGTCGTAGAACTGGATGAAGAACGTAAGGCTGCTATGGTATCCAATCTACTTGTTGTTCTGTGTGGAAACCATGACACACAGCCAATCATTAATTCTGGAAGTCTATACTAGAAATGGCTGAAAAAGATAATAAAAAGAAGCAGGTTCCTCTCCGTCTCTCCGCTAAACTGTATGACGCAATCGCAGCCTGGGCAGAAGATGATTTTCGTTCCGTAAACGGTCAGATTGAATATCTTCTGACTGAGTGCGTCAGGCAACGGAAGAAAAATGGAAAATATGTTTCCGAACATTTGGACGAACCGATTGATCTAGATATTTCATAGAACCTAAAAAAACAGCAGCAGATGTTATTATAACGACATCTGTTGCTGTTTCTCTTTGTTCTATTCTCTGTAACCGCTTCTGCATTTTTCTACAAAACGCTCCGCAAATTCTTTACAAGATGGATAATACAAATGCGGATATCCCGCCACGAGATTCTCTTCCAGATGCATGCATTTCCATCTTCTCTTTCCATCCGGCTTGACAGCAAGACAGTCACTTCCACTGTCTGTGCTATCCCAGTAATGAAACTCGTGTGCACGGATATTCTCATCCGGAAGAATCCAGCTGTCCGCTATACTCATCCGTTCTTTAAGCTCAGAAATCTGATCCTCATCAAGATTCCTCTGTAAATTCACATATCCAAATCGAACCAGTTTACCTGTCGGAAATGTTTTTCCTTTGATTCGCCCAACTAGTTTCCAGACGTTTCCATCTGTGTCTTCCATCTCTTCATGAAGATACATGAATCCGCCACACTCTGCCAGACATGGAATCTTATCATCCAATGCTCTTCTTATTGATTCAAGCATGCTCTGATTTTCTGCCAATTCTTTTCCATACAGTTCAGGATAACCGCCACCGAGAAGAATTCCTTTCACATTTTCAGGAAGTTTTTTATCATGAAGCGGACTGAATTCTATCACTTCACAGCCAAGGCTTTCTAATAGTTCAAGATTATCTTTGTAATAAAAACAGAAAGCTTCGTCACGCGCCACTGCGATTCGAACAGGGTAGTTCAGACTTTTTAAACTTCCAATCTTTTCCGATTCTTCTGAAACTTCTGCTTTCCATACTGCTGCTTCACCGGCAATCTGTTCGAGCAATTCAAGATCCACTGTTTTTGCCAGAATTTCTCCCGCCTGTCTTACCTTCTCCTGCAGATTTTCCATTTCCTGCGGTGTTACAAGTCCCAGATGACGGCTTTCCAGATGAAAAGCTTCATTTTCCGGCATGTAACCGACAATTTTAATCTCGTCATGCCCGATTCTCGCCAGTTCATTCTCCAACATTTCTTTTAATCTTGGATATAGCATTGCGGATACTCTGTTTAAGAGAATTCCACGAATATTGCTATCCGGACGAAATTCAACGATTCCTTTCACCGTAGCTACAAGTGTCATTGCTGCACCTCTCGCATTAATCACAAGGATCACTGGCAATCCTAGCGTCTGTGCGACATCATAAGAACTTCCTTTTACAGAATCAAGTGACATTCCGTCATAGAACCCCATAACGCCTTCGGTTATAGTAATATCCGCATCTTTCGTATGCTTTAGGTATCCCTCTTTCAAAATGTCTTCTTCCGAGAAGAATAGATCCAGATTCTTAGAATCAACGCCAAGGACCTCCCTGTGGAACATTGGATCTATATAATCCGGGCCGCATTTACATGCACATACACGCTTTCCCTCTTGCTTAAACGCAGACATCAGGCCACAGGCTGCAGCTGTCTTTCCACTATTACTGGAAACAGCAGACAACAAAAACCCTGGATTTTTTTTCTGATTTTTATTATTGCAAGCATTCTCTTTCATTTTTCTCATGATTCTCCTGTCTGTTTGTTTCCTTTTCTCTCATCTTATACCTGTCCAGGCTTTCTTCCACCTGCGGAAATAATATAAACCGGATTCTGTCCCATCATCATATGATATCTTCCAAGAACCTTTGATCTTGCTGCACTCACTTGCAGAATCTCCGCATCTGGGAGAACCCCTTCGTCCACAAGCCCCATTACTTCACTTACGGTCTCAAGAGAAATTGCATTAATCACGATTCGTACATCCGGATTTTTCTTCTGAAGTAATTGAACAATCTCTCGTAAGTTTCCCGAACTTCCACCGATAAATGCATGTGTCGGTGTTTCCAGTTCCTCTAATGCCTGTGGCGCAAGTCCTTCTATGATTCGCACTCCATCTGTCTTAAATTTTTTTCGATTCTGATCGATCAGTTTCACTCCTTCCGGATTCTTCTCAATCGCATATACACGAATCTGCTCACCTGCACGCGCGATTTCTATAGAAACAGAACCTGTTCCGGCGCCGATATCATACACAATTGCATCCTCGGTTAATTCAAGCTCTGCTATACTGACAGAACGTACTTCCGACTTCGTCATTGGCACCTTTCCTCGGAGAAATTCTTCATCTTTCAGATGCATACCGGCCGCCTTATAATAAGATGGATTTTCTACAAGAACTGCGCAAAGTCCTTCAAAATCTTCTGCCTTCATCTCGTACAATTTGCCCGAAAGTATCTTTTCTTCCTCATAAGACATCTGACATCCCACATGAACCTGCACGTCCCCTAAGCCATACTCTAGTAATGTCTCATAGAAATGACGCCCCGTGTCTTTTCCTCCAAGAAGCAGAAAGGTCTTCTGATGTCTGTGGATCGTCTGAACAAAATTCATGTCTTTTCCATGGAGACTTAGGATTTTTGCATCTTCCCAGGAAACACCGACTTTTGATGCAAGATAAGAAAGTGAGGAAATCCCTGAATAAATCTCTATCTGATCAGAACATACTTCCGTCAATCGCTCTTTCAGTTTTTTCGCACCACTATAAAATCCTGTATCTCCCGAAAGAAGAATTCCTATTTTACTATGTTCTTTGTGCTCTTTTATATAGGATACAATCTCTTCTGTACGATATTCCTTAATAAAGACTCCTTCATTCCTGTTGTTTCCCTCACACTGACGCATACTTAATCCATTCATGCTACGAATCTTCTGTGCACTCGTAATCATTCGTTCTGCTCCGATCAGACAATCCGCCTCTTCTATCAATTGTCTGACTTCTTCTGTGATTACATCACCAGATCCCATTCCTATTCCCGCAAGTATAATTTGCTGTGATTTCATTTAAAGTTTATACCCCCTCGGTGTCACCATCCGCCCATTCAGTTCCATCGTTCTTGAATTTCCAATAAACACTGTTGTAAACATATCTACCTTCGTATCTCTAAGTTCTTTCAGCGACAGAATCCGATAAGATTCTCCTTCACGTCCGATATTCTTCACATAACCGCAGATATTTCCCACATCTCTGTACTGAAGCAGTATATCACAGGCTTTCTGCAGATAATCTGCGCGCTTCTTACTTGACGGATTGTAAAGGCAGATGACAAAATCAGCCATCCCTGCCGCATGCAGACGCTTCTCAATCGTCTCCCACGGCGTCAGAAGATCACTTAAGCTGATCACTGCGAAATCATGCATGAGCGGCGCTCCAAGAACAGCTGCACCTCCTGATGCCGCTGTAATTCCCGGAACAACTTCTATCTGAATCTCAGGATATTCTTTTCCGATTTCGAAGATCAATCCTGCCATTCCATAGACTCCGGCGTCTCCGCTACAGATCATTGCAACGTCCTGACCTTTTTCTGCTTCTTCAAAAGCCATTCTGCAGCGTTCCGGTTCTTTCCGCATTGGTGTACTTAGGAATGTCTTCTCCGGAAACTGTTCTTTCACAAGATCGATATAAACATTGTAACCGATTAAGACTGGGCAATGCTCCAATACTTTCTGTGCACGCACTGTCATCTGCTCTTCTGCTCCCGGTCCGAGTCCTACTACATATACTGTACTCATCTGTTCTGTTCCTCTGCTTCCTGTCTTATCTCTGTGCTTTGTTCCTCTCCAGTTTGTCCTGAATCTTTCTTAGAACAGGAGGCCTGTCTGAATTCTGTTGTAAATGTCGGATCATAAAGTTTTGATCTCTCATAAGTCCCGTCAAGCACTTCTCCAACAACAATCAACGCTGTCTTTGTGACATCCGCCTCGCGTGCAGTCTGCTCCAGCGTTCCTACTGTGCAGCGAAGTACTTTCTGTTCCGGCCAGGTCGCTTTATAAACAATCGCTGCCGGTGTATCTTCGCTGTATCCGCCTTCGATCAATTCTGCTGAAAGTTCCTTTAACAGTCCTGTGCTCAAGAATAAAACCATCGTCGCCTGATGTGCCGCAAAGCTTCTGACTGACTCTTTCTCCGGCACTGGTGTCCTTCCCGCCATTCTCGTGATCACGACAGACTGAGAGATCCCCGGCAATGTATACTCTGCTTCCAGTGCTGCCGCAGCTCCGCAAAATGAACTGACACCCGGACAATCTTCATATGGTATCTCAAGTTTCTTCAGTTCATCCATCTGCTCTCGGATAGCACCATAAAGGCAAGGATCTCCTGTATGCAGACGTACGATTTCTTTTCCGTCCCCATAGCCCTTCACCATCACTTCTAACACTTCTTCCAATGTCATCTTTGCACTATTATATATCTCGCACTCTTCTTTACACAATTTAAGTAATCCCGGGTTCACAAGGGAACCCGCATAGATCACGATGTCTGCTTCTTTCAAAAGTCTTTGTCCGCGTACTGTGATCAGATCTTCTGCTCCCGGACCTGCTCCTACAAATGTAATCATAATTCTTCCTGCCTTTACTGTTTTTTCTTGTCTTTTACAATTAGAAGGGAATAGTACTCCATATCTTCTGAAACCTCTTCAACCGACCGGACAATACGTTCCCTGTCCATCCCACAGTTTTCTACAAGACAGATATCCTGACTGCTTTCCTGTAAAAACTCTTTTATCTGTCCCATCTTTTTCCCGGTCTTCATCAAAATCTTTGTTCCCGATAACTGCAGACCTTCTCCCGACTCATAAGAACCCGGTAAAATATGAATCTGCTCTTCTCGTTCTGCAAGTGGCTGATTCAGTCTTGCAGCCGCTGCACAAAAAGATGGGATTCCTGAAACTGTCTCAACCTGATAGCCATCCCGTTCAATCATCTGTTCCACATACATACAAGTAGAATAAACCGTTGGATCTCCTAACGTCAGGAATGCCAGATTCCATCCTTTCTCAAGAAACTGTTCTATCACTTCTGCTCCTCGTGCATGAATCTTTCTCAGCTTTTCCTTATCTTTGATCATTGGCATTGGGAGAAAGAGAATCTGCTTTTCCTTAAGCTCTGAAACTGTCTGCACTGCAATCTGGTAAGCTGTACAGCTTTCTAAATATCCTGCTGCTCTGTTTTCCATATCATTTTGTTCTAGCAGTAGCGGCTCTGTCAATTCTCTATTTGAAACCGGAAGTACTATTACATCACAGTCTTTGATTGTTCGAACTGCTTTTAATGTCATTAATTCAGGATCTCCCGGTCCCACTCCGATTCCATAAAATTTTCCTGCTTGTTTCATCTATTCTCCTGTATCTTCTTTAACAACTCATCCGCATTTTCTGACTTTCCAAGAATGCCATCCTCTGTTGAAAATAAAATCACACCGATTTCCAATTCTTCTCCTGCTCTGGTCTTTAAGAAGAATTCAATACGTTTCATCACACTTTCCATCACCGGCTCAATCAACTTCTCCCTGCGCAGTATTTCCATTGCTTCCGTTGTATTGATACAATCCATGATTTCCCGCACAACTGCTGCATCCGCGCCATTCATAGCCGCATGCACACCAAGTACTTCCATTCGGCAATCCGCCTGTCTGGAATGCGTATTCATCACTCCTGCGGCCAGCTTAATAAACTTTCCTATATGTCCGATCAACAAGATTCCTTTCATTCCAAGAAGCTTTGCATCCTCAATTGTCTCGCCGACATAATTACTGCATTTTACAGAAAGTGCTGTATCCACCTGCAGATTTTCCCGCAAAAAGTCCATCCCATAATTACCCGGAACAACATAACACCAATCTGTTCCATTTTCTTTTAGCATCTTCATTTCCAGGTAAATCGTATCTGTCAGTGCCTTCTCACTCATTGGTTCCACGATACCTGTTGTTCCTAAGATTGAGATTCCTCCCTCGATTCCCAGTCTTGGATTAAATGTCTTCTTCGCAACCACTGCCCCTTCCGGCACGGATATAATCACTTTCAGATTTTCTGTATATTGATACTTTCCGCAAACCTCTTCTACTGCTTCGCAGATCATTCTCCGCGGTACTTTGTTGATTGCTGCCTGACCGATTTTTTGTTCCAGTCCAGGCTTCGTTACACGGCCGATTCCTATACCACCATCCAGATTGATTTTCTCGGAAAGATCCACACTATTCTCCGAATTTATTTTACTCTTCTTCTCTACCTTTTGAACTGTTGCATAAACAAGTATTCCATTCGTCACATCCGGATCGTCTCCACTGTATTTTCGCACTGCACATGAAACTTCTGACATCTTACGCATGATCTCTTCCAACTCAAGATACAGTTCAATGCCCTTCGGCGTCAGCAGTCTCACCTGGCGAATCTCTTCTCCCGACAATAACATCTCTGCTGCCGCTTTTGCCGCCGCTGCCGCACAGCTTCCGGTCGTATATCCCATCTGAAGTCCCGATCTTGTTCTTCCGATTTCCTTCATCAATATTCAATCCCTTTTCTCGCGTAGATTCCCTGATCAAACGGATGCTTCACTTTCTTGATTTCTGACACATAATCTGCAAGTTCAATAAGTTTTTCATCCGGATTTCGTCCAGTCAATACAATCTCCAGTTCTTTTGGTTTCTTCTCCAGGAACTCGATCGCTTCTTCCTTCGGGATGAGATCATACCTATAAGCCGCCATAAACTCATCGATCACAAGCACATCATATCTTCCGGTAAGAATCTCCAGTTCAATCGCTCTCCAAAGCTGCAAGTAAGTTTCCCTTACTTCCTGCTTTTTATCTTCGGAAAGATTTTTAAAAAAGCCATAAGACTTTTCAAGATGAAGTACTTTAATCTGAGAAATATCATCGAGAATCGCCAGTTCTCCGGAAGATTCATTTTTTAAAAACCGGGTAAATAAAACCTTAAGTCCACTTCCTGCAGCACGGACTGCAAGTCCGATTGCCGCTGATGTCTTTCCTTTTCCGTCTCCACAATAAATGTGTATCAATCCCTGTTCCATTTTCTCATCTCCTGTTCTGCTTCCTCTACCGACAAGCCTTCTTCTATCGGCCTTCCAATTACGAGAAGAACTGCACCTGCCTGCTCTGCTGCTTCAAGCTTTTCTGCAAATCCTCCATTCTTTCCGGATTCTTTTGTTACGAAATATTTTGCCTCTGTCTGATGAAGAAGTGCAAGATTCATTTCCCTGGAAAACGGGCCCTGCATTGCAATCAGATGCTTCCCTGAAAATCCGAGATCTATACTCTGCATCACTGAAGGGAGTACGGAAAGTACTCTTGCATAGCACCGCTCTTTATAATTTGTCAAACGAGTATATTTATCCAGTTCTTTACTGCCTGTTGTTATCAGTATATTTCCCTGCGTCTGCTCGAGATAGTCCACGGCCTCTTCCACGCTATTCACACAGACTACAGAACTGTCACTCTTAGTAATCGCATTTGTTCTTTCACAAGCAAACTTTTCTGACCTGACTGTCCTTTCTTCTGTCAAAAAATCTCTTAAACATCGTAAATACTCTATTCCGCTGTTTTTACATGCCCGCTGTATATTTTCCGTCACTATAACTGCAAACGGATGCGTCGCATCTATGACAAGCCCCACCTGCTCTTTTTCAAAGAATGCTTCCATCTCCTGCTGATCCATACGTCCTTGGATCACTCGAAGTTCTGATTTCTTATGCTTCTCTTTTTGCAACTGCAGATCATTTTCCAATAGTTCTTCCCCATATTCTGTCGCAGCACTTACGATACAGGGAATTCCTTTTTTAACGGCGTATTCTGCCAGCTGTCGTCCCTCTGTCGTACCGGCAAAAATAAGAATATTTTTCTTCATCAAATCACCCACATTTACATTTATTTAATAAACTTATCAATTGCCTCGTCAAGAGCACGGATTGTCTCCATATCATTCTGCTCAATAGCTTCCACAATACAATGATCCAGATGATTCTTCAAAATCACTTTTCCTGTATTATTGATCGCAGAACGAACTGCCGCAAGCTGGATCAGCACTTCACTGCAATCCTCATCGCGCTCCACCATTCGCTTCACTGCCTCAAGATGTCCGATTGCTCTGGATAAACGATTCATTACCTTCTTCTTTTCTTCTGCACTGTGTACATGACGGTGAACATGTCCTGTGCCGCCATGATCGTGATGATGTACATGTGACTCTGCCACCCCATCTCCGTTATGATGCACATGGGTATATTCTGTTCCGTCCTCACGGAAATGCGTATGCTCTTTCATAATCATCCATCGAACCCTTTCTTTTTACTCTGTCACTGATTATAAAGCAAAAACACGTTTTCTTCAACTTGTTGGAACTTTCTTTAATGTCAAAATTGAAGTGTTACTTCTGTCTCTGTCAATGCCACCGTCATCTGCTCTCTTATGCACTTGGGACACAGCAGTTCTCCGTCAGCATCTGCTGTACGTGCGGCTCTCTCACACACATTGTCAACACCTGTCACCTGTTTCACAAACCGTGATGTGGCTGATACCTCTGTAATCTTCTCTAACTGTTCTGCCGGATAAGTTGCAAACGGTACTTTATATTTCTGCGCATAGGCCAAAACCGCAGGTTCTTCTTTCTTAAGATCGATCGATGCAATCTGTTTTAACTGCGTAGGTTCAAGTCCATACCCTTCCAGAACATCGTTTAGACCCTTTTCAAAAAGTTCTTTTGAAATCTGTTTTCTACAGCCTACTCCTGCCGTGATATTGATTGGATACAAAAGGAGAATGCATGGCTTCCGCTCACATCCACATACGTTATTCCTGACATCTCCCCACAGAGAACCCGCTAGGGATTCCACAAACTGTCTCCCTTCTTCTGCGGTCTTTGTGATCACGATCACAGGATGTTCCTCTGCAAAGGAGTACAATTCTTCCTGTGAACCACATAGTATAAGTTCTTTTAAACAGCTTTTCTGAAAATCTTCCTGTTCAAATACCAGTCCTTCACCGATCCAAAGACCGACCTGCTTTCCATCCAGCACTGCTGCTGATATCTGCTTCGCTGCTTCACGCTCTGTAAAATACAGGTGATTCTTCTTTGCAAAAACATCTACTGCAAATTTTCCCTGAACATCTGTCGCTGTTGTCTGTACCGGAACTGCGCCGGTCCATACTGCAAGCTGATTGGAAAGTTCTACCGCACCCCCGAGATGTCCTGACAGCAGTGGGATCACATACCCTGCTTTTTCATCCATGACTACGACCGCTGAATCAGTGAATTTATCCTTTACATAAGGCGCAATATATCTCACTGCGATTCCAACTGCACCAATAAAAAGGAAGGATGTCTCTCCCCATCCTTCCCTGATCAGCTCTTTTGGATTGTCCGGAAACGGAAGAATGTCAGCGAATGCATATCCGGCAGGTGCATAGTTCTGACACGTAATCCCTTCGTTCCGGAACTGACTTCCAATTCTCTCACCAAGTCTTGTTCCTGCCTGTGTAAAACTTAATATAACAACCTTCACGTTCCATTCTCCCTTAAATCCTTGAAACTATTCTTCTGTCTCTTCTTTCACAGACTCTTCTACTGCATCCACTGCTTCTTCTGCGGCCTCAGTAACCGCCTCAACTGCTGCTTCCGCAGCCTCTGCAACGATCTCTTCTGCTTCCTCTGCCTCTTCTCTTGCTTCCTGAGCCAGATCATCCGCTTCAAAAATATCTTCTTCCTCTACTACAGGTGATCCGCAGTATGGGCAGAAAGCCATATCTTTCGCAACCATCTTGCCACACCGTGTACACTCACACGCACCTTTGAGCCCTTCAATCTTATTCTCATACTCTTCTATGCTTTCCTTGCGGCTTGCAATTGCCTCGCACAGTCCCTTGGAAGCCTCATCCAGTTCTTCTCCATTCTCAAATCTGTCATAAATACTCTGACCAAGTTCCATCAGATCTTCTGCATTTCCTCTTGCAAGTTCTCTGATCTGCGCTTTTAATTTCTGTATCTCAATCGCATCTCCTGCCTTTGCTGTCACTGCCTCTGCTGTCTCGCTCAGACGTTTTCCTAAATCTTCAAAAAAATCTTTCATACTGAAATCTCCCTTCTTATCATTGCTGTATCATCTCAACCACCAGAAAGGTGATCTACAATTTCTCTTGGTCTTATTATATCGTATTCTTCCAGTTTTTGAAGTCATTTTCTATTATTTTTAGACTAATTTCATAAATAGAATCCTTCTTGCATATCCTTTCTACAACTCAACTCAGGAGTCATCTTATGAATGATCTTGAAACTTGCAGGGAACAGATACTCTCCGAAGATACACGCGACTTCATCAGTAATCCGCTGCGCACTCCACTGTTCAATGAACTTCTGAAAAAAGATCCATGTATCCAGGATGCCGGGCTTGGATATCAATGCATTTACTTTTCCAAAGAACTTGTAGAGCCAATCTCTCTGGCGCGTTTTTCTTACAATTCCATTCCGAATTGTTTTGCTCCTGTCGCTATGGAAACATTGAACCAGACCGGCATCCTTCCTGTGCAGAACTATCCGGCACTTCAATTAAAAGGAAAAGGCGTTCTGATTGGATTTCTTGACAGCGGGATTGACTATCAAAACAAAGTTTTCCGCAATCTGGACGGTACCACGCGAATTGCGGCACTTTGGGATCAGACTATCCAAAGCGGAACTCCACCCAGAGACTTCTTCTACGGAAGTGAATACCGTAAGGAACAGATTGATCTGGCACTTTCTTCTGATTCCCCACTGTCACAGGTCCCTTCTGTCGATATCGACGGACATGGAACTTATATTGCCAGTCTCGCTGCCGGAAATGCTGACGCTGACGAACAGTTTCTGGGAGCCGCTCCGGAATCTACTCTCGCTGTTGTCAAATTAAAACAAGCGAAGCAATATCTGCGGGATTATTACTGCATCACGGAAACAGCCGTCTGCTACCAGGAAACAGATCTGATCCTTGGATTAAAATATCTGAATGATCTGGCAGATGAACTGGGGCTTCCACTTGTCATGTGTATCACTATAGGCTCTAATCTTGGCGGTCATGTCGGCACGCTTCCGCTTCCCGCATTACTTGGCAGCTACAGTCTGATGCCCGACCGGATTGCTGTGGTCGGCACGGGAAATGAAGCAGACAAACGTCATCATTATTTCAATACGATCCAGTCAGAAAATGACCGTAAAACTGTAGAGATCCGGGTTGGTGAAAATGTATCCGGTTTCACTTTGGAACTTTGGGTACTGATCCCCAATCTCTTCTCAATTTCAATTATTTCACCGTCCGGGGAAAATACATCCAAAATTCCATTTCATGTAGGCACAAGCGCAGACATTGATTTTCTCTTTGAAAAGACCCGCGTCTCTGTTGACTACCGGCTTCTGGTCGAAAAAGCAAACTCTGAACTCATCTTCTTCCGTTTCCGTACCCCGGCAGAAGGCATCTGGAAAATCATCGTAGAACCAACCCGCCTGATTAATGGTGATTTCCATATCTGGCTTCCTGTCACAGAATTTTTAGACGGAGAAGTCTATTTCCTTGAATCAGATCCTTACACGACTCTTACAAACCCGGCCAATGCCCCTAGTCCTCTGACGGTCTCCTATTACGACGGCAGCAATGGTGCAGTCGCCCAGGCATCCGGACGCGGCTATACAAGAACAAGATTTGAAAATCCTTCCATCACTGCTCCCGGGATTAATATCAAAGGAGCTCTTCCAGGAGACCGTTTTGCCGTGCGCAGCGGCTCCTGCGCCGCAGCCGCTATCACCGCCGGGGCAGTCGCACTTATGTTAGAATGGCAGCTCTATGAACGCAAAATGCCCGGCATCGACGTATTCCAGATCAAAAGCCTTCTTATTCTTGGAGCCATCCGACCAGACAGTATGGAATACCCTAACCGTGAGTGGGGATACGGACAATTAAACCTCTATAACACATTTGAGGTCATGAGACAGCTTTAACTGTCCCATGACCTCAAAGTTTCTACAATATCTTTTATCGATTCTTTTCTCTTTTGTTCTATCTGTTATCTTCTCGATTCTCATAGTAGCTTGTAACCTTCTTAGCATCTTCTACCTGTGTTGACGGTCCTGTTCCAGGAGCGAACACTACTTTCAGAAGAATCGGTGTGATGACTGTTGTAATAACAACCACTACGATAACTGGTCCTAAGATGGAAGAACTCATAAGTCCGAGTGCGGAACCTTTACTTGCTACGATCAAGGCAACCTCACCACGGGAGATCATTCCCACTCCGATTCGTTTCGCCTGATAATTCTTGTAACCACAAATCTTTGCACCAAGTCCACAGCCGACTATCTTAGTAAGAACTGCCACAACTGTAAGAACAACTGCGAACATAATGATGGATACTGACATCTGTGGAAGGTTTACCTTCAGACCGATACTTGCGAAAAATACCGGTGACAGAAGCAGGTAAGACAACGTATCAAACTTAGACTCCAGATAAGTAGATCTCTGTACGTTGGAAATAATTAATCCTGCGATATATGCACCTGTAATATCTGCAACACCGAAAACTTCTTCTGCGATAAATGCCATAAGCAGGCAGAATACAAATGCAATAATCGTATGACGATGCAATTCCTTCTCAGCTCCGTCAACCCATTTCTTATACATCTTATAGAAAACAAATCCTACAACACCTGAAAATACGAAGAATCCCACGATTTTAATCAGAACCATTCCAATCTTTACAGAATCATCTGCAAGACTTGTAACGATTGTCAGTGCGATAATACCGAGAACGTCATCAATGATCGCAGCACCAAGGATTGCATTTCCTGAACGGCTCTTCAATGCTCCTAATTCTTTCAATGTCTCTACTGTAATACTTACAGACGTTGCTGTGAGTACAACTCCAATAAAGACATTCTGAAGAACTACAGGGGATGACAGGTTGCTTCCTGCCATGCTTGGACGGTTAAAGAACCAGGCAACACCATAACCTCCGATCAGTGGAACGATCACACCACAAAGAGCAATAATAAAAGAAGCTTTTCCACTTGCTTTCAGCTCTTTGATATCCGTCTCCATACCTGCAGTAAACATCAGAACAATAACTCCGATTTCTGCAACTTCATGGATAAATGAAGTCTCTGCCAGAATTCCAAATCCTGCCGGTCCGAGGATCAATCCCGCCAGAAGTGCGCCAACAACCTGCGGCATCTGTACTCGTCTTGTTAATAGTCCAAGTAATTTTGTAGATATAAGAATAATTGCTAAATCCAGTAAGTATCTGTATGTGTCCATTTTTCTCTCTTCCTTTTTGTGATTTTTTTAAACTAATTCCCCAATCAGTTTTCAGATTTTTGAACAAAACTTCTCTTTCTAAAATCTCACTTTATCCATCTAATCTCGGTACTGCCTGGCCTCTCAACTGAATAACCGGTCCGCCGGTACCTTCTATATAAGCTCTTGTAATTGTTACTTCTCCAATATTATCATCTTTCGGAATCTCATACATAATATCCAGCATAAATTCCTCAATGATCGCACGCAGTGCTCTGGCTCCGGTATCTTTTTCCATTGCCTTTTCTGCAATTGCTTCTAATGCGCTGTCATCAAACTCAAGCTTCACTTCGTCTAATGCCAGCAACTTCTGATACTGTTTTAAAATTGCATTTTTCGGCTCTTTTAAGATCTTGACAAGCATCTCTTTGTCGAGTCCCTTTAATGTAAATACAATCGGAAGACGTCCTAAGAACTCCGGGATCATACCGAATTTTCTTAAGTCCTCAATTGTCACCTTAGAGAGCAGCTCTTCATCATGCTCGACTGTATCTTTCAGTTCTGCATTGAATCCCATCGACGTTTTCTTCTGCAGACGCTCTTTGATAATGTCTTCAAGATCCGGGAATGCACCTCCACAGATAAACAGAATATTTTTTGTATTCACTGTTGTGAGCGGAACCATTGCATTCTTGCTGTTTGCTCCTACCGGAACTTCAACTTCACTTCCCTCTAAGAGTTTGAGCATTCCCTGCTGCACAGATTCACCACTCACATCTCTCTGACTGGAAGTTTTTTTCTTGGCAATCTTATCGATCTCATCGATAAAAATAATTCCCTGTTCCGCCCGCTCAACATCGTTGTCTGCTGCTGCAAGAAGCTTGGAAACAACACTTTCGATGTCATCACCGATATATCCTGCCTCTGTAAGAGATGTTGCATCTGTGATCGCCAACGGCACATCTAAAAGCTTCGCCAGTGTCTTAACCAGATATGTTTTACCACATCCTGTAGGCCCAATCATGAGCATATTTGATTTCTCTATCTCAATCTCATCCATTGTTCCGGTTGCCACACGTTTATAATGATTATATACCGCTACAGAGATTGCTTTCTTTGCATACTCCTGTCCGACAATATATTCATCCAGACGGGCTTTGATCTTATGAGGCGCCGGAATATTCTTAATATCCAACTGTTTAAACTCTTTCGGTTTTTTCTTCTTCTGTTTGATCTTCTGTGCCTTTGGCTGCAGATTATCAAGATCCGAAAGGTTCAAAAACTGTACGCCCGGAATGTTCATCATCTTGCTCAGATCCATCGAACTATTGTTCATCATATCAAAGCTTCTCTGCATACAGTCCGGACACACCGCGATATTGTTCGGAAGTTCAACCATCTTTCCCGTCACACTCTCCGGGCGATGACAAATAAAACATATTCTCTCATATCCGTCATCATCTTTTTCAGAATGGTCAGAAGTGGTCACTTCTTTTTTTTCTTCTTCCCTGCCAGTGTCCTGTCTGTTGTCTTCCTTGTTTGTCTCTTCTTCATCTACAATGATAAAATCATTTTCTGACATAGGTTGTCCCTTTCTATCGTATGAACATCGCATCCCCAAAACTGAAGAAACGATATCTTTCTTTTACTGCCTCCTCATACGCTGCCATCACATGCTCTTTTCCGGCTAATGCAGAAACAAGCATGATCAGTGTAGATTCCGGCAGATGGAAGTTCGTGATCAGCGCATCCAGAATCTTGAACTGATATCCCGGATAGATAAAGATTTCTGTCCAACCACTGCATTCTTTTAATCTTCCATTCTCATCGGCAGCGGATTCGATTGTTCTGCAGCTTGTTGTTCCGACACAGATGACACGATGTCCTGCTTCTTTTGCATGGTTGATTTTCTGTGCAGACTCTTCAGTAATCATATAAAATTCTGAATGCATATGGTGATGCTCCACATCATCTACCTTCACCGGACGGAACGTTCCAAGTCCGACATGAAGTGTAACCGGTGCGATCTCCACACCTTTCGCGCGAATCTCTTCCAAAAGCTCCGGCGTAAAATGAAGTCCGGCCGTCGGTGCTGCCGCAGAACCTGAGTGTACCGCATAGACGGTATTATATCTGTCCTTATCCTGAAGCTGATGTGTAATATACGGTGGAAGCGGCATCTGTCCTAACTGGTCCAGAATCTCCTCGAAGATTCCTTCGTATTCAAAATGGATCAGACGATTTCCTTCCTCCACTACATCCATAACTTCTCCGACAAGCAGGCCGTCTCCAAAGCTGATTCTTGCTCCCGGTCTTGCCTTTTTTCCAGGCTTTACCAATGTCTCCCAGACATCATCTGCTCCTCGTTTTAAAAGAAGCACTTCTATCTTTGCTCCGGTGTCTTCCTTTGCTCCGATCAGTCTGGCCGGAATTACTTTCGTATCATTGATAACCAGACAATCTCCTGGATTCAGTTCATCGATAATCTCACGAAATACATGATGCTCTGTCTTCCCTGTCTCTTTATCAAGTATCATAAGGCGGGAGGAAGAGCGGTCCTCCAAAGGATCCTGTGCGATCAGTTCCTCCGGAAGATCATAATAAAAATCACTTGTTTTCAATGCTCTTACCCTCTCTTCTTACTTTCTCAACTCAATACCAAGTTCTTCCAGACCGGAAAGAATGCGATCCATTGCTGCTGTAATTTCAGCTTCTTCCAATGTCTTATCCTTTGCACGGAATACGATAGAATAAGCAACTGACTTGAATCCTGCTTTGATCTGAGCACCTTCATAGATGTCAAACAGGTTAAAGCTCTCTAAATGAGCGCCGCCCTTTTTCTCAATCACATCTTCAATCTGTCCGACAAGGATTTCTTTCGGAACAACCATACTGATATCTCTTGTCACTGCAGGATATTTTGCAATTCCTGTGTATTTTCTGTCAAATGTAGCATATGGGATGATTTCAGGCATATCCAGAACTGCAACATATGCACGCTCACCGATTCCATAGATATCAGCAACTTCCGGATGAACTTCTCCAAGATATCCAACTACTTTTCCATCATAAATGATGTTTGCCTGGCGTCCCGGGTGAAGGAATGACTTTCCTGCATTCGGATCGTATTTCTCTCTGCCCTTCATACCGATTTTCTCAAAGAACTCTTCCACTACACCTTTCATGTTGAAGAAATCTCCATCTCCATACATTCCAAGTGTAAACTGCATTCTCTCATCCGGAAGCTCTGTCAGTGGAAGCTCCTGCGGAATGTAAATATTACCCATCTCATACAGACAGACATTCTTGTTTCTTCTGTTGTAGTTTGTTGCAAGAGAAGTCAGCATACCGTTTAAGGAGGTTGTACGCATAATACTGTAATCTTCTCCAAGTGGATTCATAATGGAAATCGCATTGCGAAGCTTGGAATCTTCTGGAAGAAGAAGCTTGTCAAATACCTTCGGACTTTCGAAGGAATAAGACATTCCCTGGCTGAATCCACAGAACTCAGCAATATCACTTGCGACCTGCTCAATACGAAGCTTGAACGGAAGCTTACCTGTTGTAGCCTCTCCAGACGGAAGTGTTGTCGGGATATTGTCATATCCAAAAAATCTTGCAACTTCCTCTGCAAGGTCAGCTAATCTGAACAGATCGTGACGGAATGTCGGTGCGATCACTTCTTTTGTCTCTGCATCGTAATCAAGATCGATTTTCTTGAAATATCCAAGCATATCTTCCTCAGAAATATTTGTTCCGAGCATGCGGTTGATCTTCTCTGCATCAAATGGAACACGTACAGGCTCTTTCTTCTTGCTGTATACGTCAATTGCTCCTCCGACAACTTCACCTGCTCCAAGCTCTTCTACAAGCTGGCAGGCACGGTTCAGTGCTGCCATCGCATTGTTCGGATCAAGTCCCTTCTCAAACTTACCGGAAGCATCTGTACGAAGTCCGACACGCTTACTGGACTTACGGATGTTCACCCCGTCAAAACAAGCTGCCTCAAAAAGCATTGTCTTCACGTTATCTGTGATCATGGAATTCTCTCCTCCCATGATTCCGGCGATTCCAACAGCTTTTTCTCCGTCACAGATCATCAGAACATCTTTGTCCATTGTTCTTTCCTGTCCATCCAGTGTAACGAACTTCTCTCCATCCTGTGCATTCTTAACTACGATCTGATGTCCTGCAAGTGTATCAAGATCATAAGCATGCATTGGCTGTCCGTACTCTTCCATTACATAGTTTGTAATATCAACCAGGTTGTTGATCGGACGGATTCCAACAGATGACAGTCTGCGCTGTAACCACTTTGGTGATGGTCCGATCTTAATATTCTTAACCGCTCTTGCGCAGTATCTGTAACACAGATCCGTATTCTCTACAGTCACCTTTACATAGTCATTAACATCCTCATCATTTCCTGTCTCTGTCACAACCGGTGGTTTAAATTCTTTATTAAATGTAGCAGCTGCTTCACGTGCGATACCTACTACACTGTAGCAGTCTACACGGTTTGATGTGATTTCATATTCAAAAACAACATCATGAAGACCAAGAAGCTCTATCGCATCTGCTCCAACCTCTGTATCCTCCGGGAAAATGTAAATACCATTCTCCGGCTGTTCTGGATACATCTCCTTTGTAGAACCAAGTTCTTCGATGGAACACATCATTCCGTAACTTGCAACTCCACGAAGTTTTCCCTTCTTAATCTTGATTCCACCGGCAACTCTCTGTCCCGGCTCATGTCCGCCTGCAACACGTCCACCGTCTAATACGACTGGAAGCTTTGCTCCCTCAAACACATTTTTGGCACCTGTTACGATCTGAACTACCTCTGTACCGATATTTACCTGGCAAACTACCAGCTTATCCGCATCCGGGTGTTTTTCGATTTTCTCGATCTGACCAACAACGATCTTGTCAAGGTCTGCATCCAACTCCTTGAATCCTTCAACCTTTGTTCCTGTCAGAGTCATTGCATCTGTATATTCCTGCGCTGTCACGTCAAGATCCGGGACATACGCTTTGATCCATGATAATGAAGTATCCATTTTATATCTCCTTATTTCTATTTTTTGTTCTGTTCAAAATGGAGGCTCTAAAATCCAACGGCTCTACGCCGTTGTCGCGCCGCATTCGCGTCGCTTGAAGATTTTATCGCACCGTTCGAACAGAAAAACAAATACTCACTTCGCTCGTGCTTGTTTTTCTGCTGTTCTCACTAGAACTGTTTCAAGAATCTGATGTCGTTCTCGTATAATAAACGCATATCGTCGATCTCGTATTTCAGAAGAGCGATACGCTCAAGTCCTACACCGAATGCAAATCCGTTGTACTCTTCCGGATCAATTCCGCACATCTCGAGAACATGTGGATGAACCATACCACATCCAAGAATCTCGATCCAGCCTGATCCTTTACAGAAACGACATCCCTTGCCGCCACACTTAAAGCAGCTTACATCCACCTCTGCACTTGGCTCTGTAAATGGGAAATGATGTGGACGGAATTTTGTCTTTGTATCCGGTCCAAACAGCTCTTTTGCGAATACTTCAAGTGTTCCTTTCAAGTCAGCGAAGGAAATATTCTTGTCGATCACAAGACCTTCAATCTGATGGAAGGATGGTGAATGTGTTGCATCTACTTCGTCAGAACGGAATACACGTCCCGGTGCGATCATACGAATCGGAAGTTTTCCCTGTTCCATCACACGAGCCTGCACCGGAGATGTCTGTGTACGAAGTACAATATCCTTATTAATATAGAAAGTATCCTGCTCATCTTTTGCCGGGTGATCTGCCGGAATGTTCAGCTTCTCAAAGTTGTACAGATCATACTCAACTTCTGGTCCTTCTACAACTTCATATCCCATGCCTACGAAGATACGCTCTACTTCTTCCAGTGCGATTGTGTTCGGATGTCTATGTCCTACACTGTTCTTCTTAGATGGAAGTGTAACGTCTATTACTTCTGCTTTCAGCTTCTCCTCACGGATTGCTTTCTCCATTCTTGTCTTAGATTCCTCTAAGAGCTCCTCAATTGCTGCTCTCGTATCATTCACAAGCTGTCCAACCTTCGGACGTTCCTCCGGTGCAACATCTTTCATTCCTTTTAATACGGCTGTCAGTTCACCTTTTTTACCAAGAAACTTTACACGCACGTCATTGAGTTTCTCCGGAACGTCAGCCTCCTGAATTCTTGCGACTGCTTCCGCTTTAATCTGTTCCAGTCTTTCTTTCATCGTTTTCTCCTTTCTTAACTCACTTATCAGGGACGAACGTTTTCATAAAGAAAGACCTCATCCCAAAAGGGACGAGGTCTGAATCACTCGCGGTACCACCCTGATTCCTGCAGTCTGATCTACAGGCACTCTAAGTTGTGTAACGTACAACGTACGGCATTCTCTACTTATCACATCCGGACAAATCTGTTCTTCCAACTGTCTCTCAGATGCTTCCTTTCAAAAATGCAGCTCACGTGTGAATTTCGATCGCTATCTGAACTTAAGAGAACTTTCAGCCGACGATTCTCTCTCTCTGCAAGAAAACAGGTCTCTACTGTGCACGATCTTTGCTTTTCAAATCTAATAAACTTTTCATATTCTAAGTGAATTTACCTTAATTATTTTAACACAGCATTTCTTTTTGTCAAGTCTAAATGAACTCCTATAATAGTTTGTGTTTTTCCTATTTTCTGCTTTTAACTCCTTCTAAAATTGCATTGATTTCTCCCCCAAGCAGAATAATATACATACACGCATATAACCACAACATAACAAGAATGATTGTTGTAAAGCTTCCATACATATTGGTAAATCCTTTAAAGATATCCAAATAAACAGAAAAGATAAAGGACAGTACCATCCAGCCGCACGCTGTAAAGAATGCACCCGGCAATTGTTTCCGTAGAGTCGTCTTTCCTTCCGCGCCACGGTTTGGAAGATACTTGTACACCAAATCCCAGAAGAAAGTCAGAAGTGGAAGTGTGAAATAAATCCTCAACTGTATAATCTTATGAATTGCTTTACTTATAAGCGGTGCATGTTCATAAACTACAACACTAATACTGTTGCCGAATACGGAAAGCACCAATGAGAGCATGATTGCCACAAGGAACAAAAAAGTATACATACATGCTCTTGCGCGAAGGTAAAAATAATTTCTCGTCTCTGTGTTTTGATAAATACAGTTCAATCCATATGTTACAGAAAGTACTCCTTTTCCCGCTGACCACAAAGCCACAAGGATTGTCAAAGGAATGATCGTACCTGAAGTCATATATACCTGATTCACAATGCTTTCAATCATTGGGCTGACTGTGGATGGAAATACTGGAAGTACAGCCTCCATCACATCCGCTTTCGTCACTGGTGTAAATTGTACCATTGTTAAAAGCAACATAAAGATAGGAATCAATGAAAGCACAAAGAAATATGCCGCCTGTGCTGCGAAAGCTCCCGTATGATGCGAACTCACGGTAGCTGCAATTCGCAATCCACGCTCTTTTATCTTATTAAACTTCTCCATTTTCTTTAACTCTCCAGGTTAAATACTCAGAACGGCTTATGTTTCTTCTAAGCCGTCACGAAATTGTTACTTCATGGATAATACCATAACTATTCTCAATATTCAAGCAAAAAAGAAAGACAGCCGAATCTCTTCAGCTGTCCCTTAACTTTATCTTTTGTCTAATCCCCAAAATGCCGTTCCCTGTATTTTGAGTCCTAGCCACAGCTAGGTGGGCAACCTCATCCTGCTTTTCTGCCGTCCACTGCAAAAACGGAGGCCTGGCATATTACTCAGTCTTATCGGAATCCCTTTTTAAATAATGTAGGTTCAAAATATCAGGGTTCTCGCACATTTCAGGTATTTCTTCTTTCTTAACCTATTGCTATTATACTCTATCCACATCATTTTTACAACTGTAAATATGTGGATTTTACATTTCTGTCAGCAAAAAGAAACGGAACTGACATTTTTAATAATATCTGTTTCTGAGATTTCTTGTATAAACACCGAACCAGATCAATACAATAAGGAAAATAATCATTGCAACTGTATCTATTATTGTCATTGTATGAACATAACAGTGAATCACATCAATCACTCCATAGATCACAGACACCAGTCCGAAGACCAAAAGTGCCGGTGCGGTCTTTGCAATATAAGCCTCTTTGTCCTTACATTTTTTATAAGTATAATCTTTTCCCAGAAGAATTGATGCATTGATCTCACCCTTTACCTTCATTATAACAAAGGAATACAATGCGTAAATTCCACAACATAGAACGAAAATACCTATAAATCCCCACATGCTGTTATCCATTTTTTACACCCCAAGAATATTTTTTACTGTCTCTTTCATCTGATCTGCGTCACACTCTGTTGTATGACGAACCTCTGCATCACGGATTTCTTTGATTGCATTTGGAATCGGGAAGCCTGATACTTTCTCAAGCTCATCGATCAGTGCGAAATCTTCCATCTCATCATACTTTGGATCAATTGCTGTCATAACGTTGCGTACGAACTTGTACGGACTTGCTGTTGAAGCAACCAGACACTTCTTCTCATCCTGTGTATCTTTACGATACTGTGCACATACATGTGCAGCAACTGCAGTATGAGTATCCATTACATATCCTGTCTTCTTATATGTGTCATGGATCGTCTCTTTTACTTCTTCTTCTGTCGCAAATCCTCCGACAAAGTCTTTCAGCCCTTCCTTCATCTCAGCTGTGATCTCATACACCCCTTTTTCCTTCAGCTGTGTCATGAGCTCTGCATCCTTCTGTGCATCCTGTCCTGCAATCGTGTAAATCAGACGCTCCAGGTTACTGGAGATCAGAATGTCCATAGATGGCGAAGATGTCAGGATGAACTCTCTGTTTCTATCATAAACACCTGTCTGGAAGAAATCAAAGAGAACCTTGTTATCATTGGAAGCACAGATCAGTTTTGCGATCGGCACACCCATCTGCTTTGCATAGTATGCAGCAAGGATATTTCCAAAGTTTCCTGTCGGAACTGTGACATTGATCTCCTCACCAGCCTGAATCTCTTCATTCTCAAGCAGTTTAGCATAAGCATATACATAATAAACAACCTGTGGTACAAGACGGCCGATATTGATGGAGTTTGCTGAAGAGAACTGATATCCCTTCGCATCTAATTCTGCTGCCAGCTCCTTGTCCTCGAAGATTGCCTTCACACCACTCTGTGCGTTATCAAAGTTACCGTGGATCGCTACAACAGAAGTATTCTCTCCCTTCTGTGTCACCATCTGTAATTCCTGAACGTGGCTTACGCCTCCCTTTGGATAGAACACGATGATCTTTGTTCCCGGAACATCTGCAAAACCTGCAAGTGCAGCCTTACCTGTATCTCCGGAGGTTGCTGTCAGGATCACAATATCATTCTTCACCTGGTTCTTTCTTGCGGAAGTGATCATCAGATGCGGCAGGATGGAAAGTGCCATATCCTTAAATGCGATCGTTGCTCCATGGAACAGTTCCAGATGATAAGTATCTCCCACCTTTACAAGCGGTGCGATCACTTCTGTATCAAATTTTGAATCGTAAGCACTGTTGATGCAATGTCTCAGCTCTTCTTCTGTAAAATCTGTGAAGAACTGTTTCATAACCGCATAAGCTGTCTCCTGATAAGACATGTCTTTAAGTTCATCCATTGTTACATCCAGCTTCGGAACGGATACAGGAACGAACAGTCCTCCGTCATCAGCCAGTCCCTTTAAGATGGCCTGTGAAGCTGTAACAGTCTTGTCTGAATTTCTGGTGCTTTTGTATAATAGATTCATCCTTACATCCCTCTTTTATTTTGATTTCTTACTTATAGTTTCCAGTGAAAATCACTCTTGTCTGCAAGTATAACACAACTTTTCTTATACCACAAGGAAATATGTTATTTTTGCTTTTTTAAGTTACCACTTTAATTTGTTGTAGTCTTTCTGCTCTGTGGAAGGAAAATAATTGCCAATATTCCACATACTCCCATCAGAAGTGGATAATACAGATTTGGAATGATCTGAAGTGGTGTCAGTCCAGTCAATGTTGCTGCTGACAGAAGCTGTGCTCCATATGGAATGATACCTTGTCCTACAGATGTAAACATATCCAAAAGTGAGGCTGATCTTCTCGGATCAACATCAAACTCTTCACTGATTTCTTTTGCGATTGGACCTGTCATAACAATGGCAACCGTATTATTCGCTGTACATGCATCAACAAAAAGCGCAAGAAGTGCGATTCCGAACTCTGCTCCTCTTCTTCCATTAATATTGCTCTTGATCAAATTCAGAATGAACTGAATTCCACCATGCTCTTTAACCAGTGATACGATACATGCTACAATAATAGAAATAACTGTGATATCATACATTGATGTTACACCACTTCCTACCACCTGGAACATCTCAGAAAGTGCAATATGTCCCATGCTTACGCCTACAATCAGGGAAATCACAATTCCACTGATCAATACAACAAATACATTAATTCCAATAAGTGCTCCAAGAAGAACTACCATATACGGAAGAACTTCCCAAAGGCTGTAATTAAGATTCTCTTCAAGCTGGAAGCTCATATTTCTTGTTGCCAGCCAGAAGATTAAAACTGTAATAATTGCTGCCGGAAGAACGATAAAGAAGTTCGCTTTGAACTTATCTTTCATCTCACAGCCCTGTGTCTTAACTGCTGCGATCGTTGTGTCAGAGATCATAGAAAGGTTGTCTCCAAACATAGCTCCACACACAACTGCTCCAATACAGATACTAAGTGCGAATCCGGTTTTTTCACTGATTCCGACTGCGATCGGTGCGAGTGCTGCGATTGTTCCCATGGAAGTTCCCATAGAAACCGAAATGAAACATCCGATCAGGAACAAACCTGCAACTGCAAAATGCGCCGGGATCAATGACAATCCTAAATTGACTGTACTGTCTACTCCGCCTGCTGCTGTAACCGCACCGGAAAATCCTCCTGCGCAGAGGAAGATCAAACTCATTGTGATGATATTTTCCTCACCAACGCCTTTCGCAATTACTTCAATCTTCTTGTTAAAACTCAATTCTTTATTCTGCAAAAATGCAACAAACAATGCGATCAAAAAAGCTACAATTGCCGGCATCGCATAAAAATCCTGGAACACAATTCCCGCGCCGAGAAAAATAATTAAAAATACTCCAATTGGAAGCAGCGCTATCGCTCTTCCCTTATTTTCCTTTTCCATAAGGCCCTCCTCTTACTACCATTTCATAAAATATTTGCGTGATCTATCCTCTCTCAATGCCTCAATTTCTGTCTCTGGTCTAGCACGCGTAAAAGGCAGTGACGATTTTGGTACTGCCACTGCCTTTTTCTATTTTCTTATTTTGCTGCGATATATCCTTTTGCTGTCAATGCCTCTGCACAGAGAACTGCTCCACCTGCTGCACCTCTTACTGTATTATGAGACAGTCCGATGAACTTGTAATCGAACATTGTATCTTCTCTCAGACGTCCGATAGATACGCCCATTCCGCGCTCGTAGTTCACATCCTCTGTTACCTGTGGACGGTTGTCCTCCTCAAGATACTGGATAAACTGCTTCGGAGCACTCGGAAGTTCTGCTTCCTGTGGGAATCCCTTGAATGTAACCAACTTCTCGATCAGCTGCTCTTTTGTAGGCTTCTTCTCAAAGTTGATGAATACTGCAGCTGTATGTCCATTCAGAACCGGTACACGCACGCACTGACATGTAATCTTCGGAAGTTCTGCTTTCACGATCTCTCCGTTCTCTACTTTACCAAGTACACGAAGCGGCTCCTGCTCACTCTTTTCTTCCTCTCCACCGATAAATGGGATGATGTTTCCAACCATTTCCGGCCAGTCTTTAAATGTCTTACCTGCTCCGGAGATTGCCTGGTATGTTGTAACAACCAGCTCTTTTGGTCCGAACTCTTTCCATGCTGCAAGGCAAGGTGCATAGCTCTGGATTGAGCAGTTTGGTTTTACTGCAATGAATCCGCGTGTTGTTCCAAGACGTTTCTTCTGATCTTTGATCACTTCAAAATGATCTGCATTGATCTCCGGTACTACCATCGGTACATCCGGTGTCCAGCGGTGTGCACTATTGTTAGATACAACCGGTGTCTCTGTCTTCGCATACGCTTCTTCAATTGCTTTGATCTCGTCTTTAGACATATCCACTGCACTGAATACAAAATCAACTGTAGATGCTACATGCTCTACATCATTTACATTCAGGACTACCAGCTTCTTAACTGCTTCTGGCATCGGTGTATCCATTTTCCAACGGTCACCTACTGCTTCTTCATATGTCTTACCTGCGGAACGCGGGCTTGCTGCTACTGTTACAACTTCAAACCATGGATGATTCTCAAGCAGAGAAATAAATCTCTGTCCTACCATACCTGTTGCTCCAAGGATACCTACTCTTAATTTCTGCTCCATTGTTTTCTTCTCCCTTTTCTTCTTATTTTCTATTTTTCTATCCAAACATTCTCTTTCAATTCTCTTTATATAATGAAAGAAAGCATTCCGTTATTTTTGTTCTCTGTAATGATTCATTACTCTGTCACAAGATAAGCTTCTTCGATAGCGATCACTTTCTCCATTGCCGCTTTTCCCGGTGCACCGATCGTATTTCTCATCTCCACACAGGTCTTCATGCTGATTGCGTCATAAATATCTTCTTCAAACACCGGTGAAATCGCTTTGAATTCTTCCATTGTCATATCATCCAGTGCTTTCTTATGCTCAATACAGTACAGTACGAGCTGTCCCACGATTCCATGTGCATCACGGAACGGAACTCCATGATTCACCAGATAATCTGCTGCGTCTGTCGCATTGGTAAATCCATGCTTCGCACTCTCTTCCATGCGTACATTATTAAACTTCATTGTCTTAAGCATTCCTGTAAAGAGTGCCAGACATCCTTTTGTTGTATCTATTGCGTCGAATACGAGTTCTTTGTCTTCCTGCATGTCTTTATTATAAGCAAGCGGAATTCCCTTCATCGTTGTCAGAAGAGAAGTCAATGCTCCGTAAACTCTTCCAGTCTTACCACGGACAAGCTCCGCAATATCCGGATTCTTCTTCTGTGGCATGATACTGCTTCCTGTACTGTAAGCATCATCAATATCCACAAACTGATATTCGTTGGAATTCCAGATGATCACTTCCTCTGAGAATCTGCTCAGATGCATCATCACAGTTGACATTGCTGACAAAAGCTCGATCAGGTAATCTCTGTCAGATACAGAATCCATACTGTTCAGTGTCGGCCCAGCAAAGTCCAAAAGCTCTGCTGTGTACTCTCTGTCAAGCGGATAAGTTGTTCCGGCAAGTGCTCCGGCTCCCAGCGGACAGTAATTCATTCTCTTATAAATATCTTTCATTCTGGATCTGTCACGCTTGAACATCTCGAAATAAGCCCCCATATGGTGTGCAAGTGTGATCGGCTGTGCCTTCTGAAGATGTGTGAATCCCGGCATGTAAGTTTCGACATTCTCTTTCATCAGTTTCAGAAGAACTTCCAAAATCTCTTTAAGAAGTGCATCTAACTCAATAATCTCATCTCTTGTATAAAGTCTCATATCCAGTGCAACCTGGTCGTTTCTGCTTCTTCCTGTATGCAGCTTCTTTCCTGCATCCCCGATCCGGTCGATCAGGTTTGCCTCAACAAAGCTGTGAATATCTTCATATTTATCTGTAATCTCAAGTGTTCCGTTTTCCACATCCTCACGGATCCCGTTCAGTCCATCAATGATCTGTTTCTTCTCATCCTCCGTCAGAATCCCCTGCTTTGCAAGCATTGTCACATGTGCAATACTTCCGCGGATATCCTGCTCATAGAATCTCTTGTCGAAAGAGATGGATGCGTTAAAATTATAAACCAGCTGATCTGTCTCTTTTGTAAAACGACCGCCCCATAACTGTGCCATCTGCCTTTCCCCTTTTCTATTATATCGTATTTGCCCATTAGTTTATCACACTAAAGTGTCAAATGTCTACTACAAACTTGCAAAATATACCTGATTTCGACGAATTCTGTAGATTTTTTCTTATTTTCTGCTATTTTAATCACTTCTTCCGTCATTTCACACACATTTTTCTGCCTGACGTGCTTTATAGGAGAACTCACATCCACAATAATCCTGACGGTAAAGACCATAGATCCCGGACAGTTCGATGGATCTCTTATATCCGTTCTTCTTCTTGAAATCAGAAAGCAGATATTGTACACCATATTCTTCACCAACACGTTGTCCGATCTCATTCAACTTCTGCGCATTCTTCATCGGACTTATACTAAGTGTTGTTGTAAAATAGTCAAATTCTCCGGCTACTGCAACTTCTGCGGATTCCTTCAGACGAAGTTCATAGCATCCCATGCATCTCGAACCGCCCTCTCTCACTTCTTCCAGCCCTTTTGCCATCTCATAAAACCGGTCGCGATCATATTTACCAGCTAAAAATGATACCGGATAGCGGAAATGCATCTCTTCAATCAATTTCTGCTGTTCCAGGATGCGCTTTGTGTATTCACTTTCCGGATAAATATTCGGATTGTAATAAAACACGGTGATTTTAAAATACTTTGATAAATACTCTAATACATAACTACTGCACGGTGCGCAGCAACTATGCAGTAAAAGAGTTGGTACTCTTTCTTCCTTTTCCAGTCTTGTCAGAAGCTTCTCCAGCTCTTTCTGATAATTGATTTTCTGTAAATTCATTTTCATCATTCTCCTATATCTTTGTTCCAGATCAATCATTCCTTTTTTCTAAAACGCCTGACATGTTCATTGATTCACTCTCAGGATTATTTTTACATATCATAACATTAACTACTACTGAAATGGAGTCTTCAATGAATTCTCTTCTGGAACTTCATAACATATATTATTCTTATCACACATTGGACGCAGAAACAAGGGCTTTATCTGATCTTTCCTTTTCCGTGCAACCTGGAACCTTCACAGCAGTTGTCGGTCCTTCCGGATGCGGCAAATCTACACTTCTTTCCCTGATCTGTGGATTGATGAAGCCAGATGCAGGAGAAATCCTGTTAAATGGTATCCCTCTCAAGGAAAATTCCCCCCTGATTGGCTATATGCTCCAACACGATCATTTACTGGACTGGCGCAGTATTTACCGGAATGTCACCCTCGGTCCGGAAATCTGCGGCACACTAAATACTGCAACCAAAAAACGTGCGTATGAGCTTCTCGAACAATATGGTTTAAAACAATTTGCTTCTGCACGTCCCTCCCAGCTTTCCGGAGGAATGCGCCAGCGTGCCGCCCTGATTCGGACTCTGCTGCCTGATCCGCAACTCTTACTGCTTGATGAGCCCTTTTCCGCTCTGGATTATCAGACCAGGCTGACCGTCAGCGACGACATCGGCCAGATTATCCGACAGAGTGGAAAGACCGCACTTCTTGTCACTCATGATCTATCGGAAGCAGTCAGCCTTTCCGACCGGGTCATTGTCCTCACCAACCGTCCTGCCAAAGTCCGTTGCGAAATTCCGATTTTCTTTAAATTAGAACAAGACACACCTTTAAATCGGCGGAATGCACCTGAATTCAAACACTACTTTAATCAAATCTGGAAGGAGCTAAACCATGACAACTGAGCATCTTCGTTTTCTCAAAAAATTCCGCAGACGCCGACGGATGGTCGTCTTTCTGCGGATTCTGATTCTTTTCTTATTCCTGTTACAATGGGAAATCTGTGCCGATACCGGAGTTGTTGATTCCTTTATCTTCAGCAGCCCTTCCCGTATCATAACCTGTTTTCTGAAAATGACAGAGGATGGTTCTGTCTTTCACCATATTGGAATCACCCTGTATGAGACACTTGTCAGCTTTCTTCTGGTCACACTTACCAGCATTCTGATTGCAATCCTCCTCTGGTGTTTCCATGGACTTTCCGAAATTCTTGACCCTTACATGGTTGTCCTAAATAGCCTGCCAAAATCTGCCTTGGCGCCCTTACTTATTGTCTGGCTGGGTGCCAATACCACAACCATTGTTGTTGCCGGAATGTCCGTTGCAATTTTCGGAAGTATCCTGAACCTCTACACCAGTTTTTCTACGATCGACCAGGAAAAAATTCGTCTGATCTACACACTACATGGAAAACGCAGGCATGCGCTGACCAAGGTGGTTCTTCCTGGTTCCATTCCGGCAATCATCAGTAATATGAAAGTCAATATTGGACTTTGTCTTGTCGGAGTTATCATCGGTGAATTTCTAGCCGCAAGAAGCGGACTTGGATACCTGATCATCTATTCCAGCCAGGTATTTAAACTTGACTGGCTTCTGATGAGTATCTGCATTCTATGTATCATTGCAGTGCTGTTGTATGCGATAATTGGTCTGATAGAAAAGTGGTATCTGAAAAAGACGGGGTGACAGTATTGATCTGTCATCCCGTCTTTTTCATTATTCAAAACTTCCTGTCGGTCCAGTAACAAGAATCAATAAATGCTGTATCACTGTACTTCTTTTATTATCTTCCGAATCACATTGACATCTTCTTCTAATTCATCCGCAATCTGCTCAAGTGATTTTTGCTTCTGCAGTTTTCTCTTTACTTTTTCCTTTAACAGATCATCCCTTCCCTGCTGGATTCCTCGCTTCATTCCATCTCTTACGCCATCGTCATACATTTCTTGAATTGCTTCACACATATTGATTATCTCCTCCTCATTCTCGGTCTCACCTGGTATCTGTTTCATATTTAAAAATGCCTTCATCGCCTGACTTGTCTCATGGTCAACCTTTTGAAAGAATTTCTTATTTTCATTAACATAGTTTCTTAATCCATCCTTATCTTTTCTATATTTTAGCATAGTTAGTATCACTTGTAAATCCTCAGAGAACCGCTCTATTTCCTCTAAGCGTTCTGCATCTACCAGATTAATCCTATAATTTGGAAGATATTTTTCAAGAATTGCTTTTTCTTTTTCCGTTCCTTCTAATCGAAACATGTCATATAAGTCCACCGGCCCGTCCCACGGCTCTGATCCATAATAAAATACGAGCGAAATAATCGGCGTTAATCGATCTGTTCTTCGAAAACGAGATAAGTATTCTCCAGCTGTAAGATGTTCTAACGGCTGTCCTGTTTTTTTAGCCTGCCTTCGGCCCTCTGTAAAACGTTCCCAGTTATTTCGAATCTGTGTTTCATAATCCATTCCGTCATAAAGCATCACTTTATGCGGCATAGCATAATGAATCTTATCTTGTGCTTCATTCGCAAGAAGTACAAGCGTCGCCTGGTTCTTCCATCGCATAATAATGTCTCGGTATTTCTTCATACTTTTCGTTTTTCCTACTCTGTTTTTCACATTAACAGATGAGACTGGATTTACCTCTTCTAAATCTTCAGCCAATATCACATTCTCTCCACCATAAATCACACCATTAAATAAATTTGCGAATCGATTTTTTTCACTTAGCCAGATATTGACATTAACATCTGCTTTTCCCATAGACAGTTCCTCCCTGGTTTTTATTCTTTTGTTTTTAAATCATCAAAAATGGAATCTCTTGCTGATATAGCCTTGAAAATGAGATATTGTTATCTCTTCGATAACATGTTCAGACAAATGAAATATAGAAATATATGTCTGAGATTTTGATGTGGATTAACTATAGCAAAATAAACTGCTGCTGTCAATGATAAAAATCGACCTGGATCCATAGGAATCAAAACAACAATTCAAAAATCCAGGCCATTCACTATTTATTCATTTTTCAGAAACATTCTCCCTGAAAATGCTATGTGCGCTCTCTCATAAAACTCGCACTCAACCGGGCAGATTGGGTGATACAATGGATCAGCTACTACGATCTGAGCGTTTTTCAGGGCGTTTTCCATCTCTTCTTCACCAGACACTTTTAAATCCTGACTTCCAATCAGTCCATCCGTTTCCTCTAATGGACAAAGAACCTTTGTTTTATAGTGATATTCTTTTTCAATTAAAGCTGCAAGAGATGTTGTTGTAACCGGCTCACCGATCAGAGTAACTATTTGTGATTTCCAATCTTCTATAGCTGTATTCTTTTCCCATTCTTTTCGATCTTCCAATGCCGGCATAGGTATTTTCTTTTCCAAAGCTTCACTGATTCTCTCTGCATATTCTTTATAAGGGGTTCCGATCACATAAGGGGTTCCAAACTTTTCTTTTAACGCTTTTGCTGCCCACAGCCCAACTGATGACATGACAAGGTTGATCTCTGCATTTCCTGCTTTTACAAGATCTTCCAAACTGTCTCCCATCGCCCAGGTTGAAAGGATCTCCCATCCACATTTCTCCAGATTATTTTTTAATTCTTCTACTCTGGGAAATGGACCAAAATCTAGTGGTGTTGCTCCAAGCAGGTTTACTGTCCGTTTTGCATAGTTTCCTCTTGCTTCCTTTTCTGTAACAAATCTTTTTGCAATTTCTTCGAATGCGATTCCTGCTCCATATACATAATCATGCATTCCATTTGTCGGCACTGCAAAGGATGGTATTCCTGTTTCAATTTCCAGCACTTTCGCCAGTGCCGGAAAATCGGTTCCATTCATAAATGGAATCGGTGAACTGACAAGTGCGATAAATTTCGGATGAAATTCACGTGCTGCTTCTTTGATATCTGATAAAAATTTTTCGTCATTTCCCATGACCGCATCAATCTCTGTCAGACCTGAAATAAAAATCAGGCTATCCTGATCGTACCAGCGAATTTCATCATGTGTATTATAGGTAGAATTGCAGCCGGATGGATCGTGCATCACGACCATGCCTCCCAACTCATAAAGCGCAGAACAGACACCTGATACATCTGAAGTATAAATCGGTATGATTCGATATGATTGTCTCATATGTAGCTTGTGCACCCCCATCCTTTTCTTACGATCATTGTTTTCGGATCTTTTTCATTCAAAAATGCTTCTTCCATAAGTTCCGCTGTCCTTCGGATTCCGTCAAATCCTTGCAGGCTGGCTCCCTGAACCAGATTTACAAAGTAATGACTTCCTGTAGACCACGCTGCTTTCTGACCGATTGCAAGTGTCTTTTCCGAAGGATACGCTTCATGCAGTACACGCATCTTTGCATGAACTGTCGCACGAAGTTCCAGTTTTGGTGCATTTACTTTCAGCCATTCAAATACTTCTTTTTCTTCCGAACTTATACTGTCCAGAAAAACAGTCTTTACGTTAAATCCATGTATCAGCAAAAGCCTGGCCAGTCCAAGTGGACGCGGATGGAAAGTATAATCAATCGTAATTGGAGCATTTCCAATAATTTGTTTTGCATGATTTAACGCTTCTTCGCAAAGTGCGATTTTCTTTTCCATCCATTCACTTAGAATCTGCTTTCTTTCCACTCCCAAAGAATTCCACAGAGTCTCTTCTTCGCTTCTGATTTCTTCATAATCAAAACTAAGTGGCAGATAAAGAAATGCTCTTCTTAATCTTTCTGCCAGTGTTTCAATCCCGTACTTTCCAGATGGATAACAACAGAGAAATGTTCCCGCATTTCCCAATTCTTCATACTCTTCCCATGTGCTGCAATCTTGCAATTCTCTGACTTTATATCCTGCTATAGCTAGCAATTCCTTTAAATCACAGCTTAGATCTAACGCAAAGTCACTCCCCAATATGGAAATCTGTTTTGTATCCATTTTATTCCGATCGGGATTCAGTGGTTCATACATTGCTTTTCGAAGCTTTTGATCCGGTGTTGGTCCATGTTTTTGCATAATTGGATCCATATAGCATCTCAAAAATCTGATTTCTGGAAATCGTTGCTCCAGTTCCCTGTAAATCTGCTCTAGATCGCATCCGAGAAAATGATGAAGGCATACTGTAAACAGAAGAACTGCCTTCGGCATTTTCTGTCCCGTCTTTTCCTCGCGTTCTTTTAGTTTTCTTAAAATATCTGCCGTTCCTTCAATCGTCACATCTTCCAGATTTCCGCTTAACAGATTCTGCTCCTCTACGATCACAAAGGAAAATCTATCTTCTTCACACATCTCTGCTGCAGTAAGCACAACGCCCCGCATACAGTTGTCCGCACAGACATAAATCTGATGTGCTTCCGGAATCAGCATTCCAGTATGAACGATATTCCAACAGCCATGTGCCGGTGAATTAAATTCCAGCCCTTGTGGGAACGGAATTGGATAGGATGCGTCTTTTATGCTGACAACCGCATCTTTCTCACTGATCGGCCAGGCTGATTCTCCAACTTTTCTAAGCATTTGACACCTCTTGTTTTTCTCTCACTTTCATCAGGATCGCTTTGGCAAGTATACGATATTCTTCTGCCATTTCACTTTCCGGAAATGCTTCAAGAACGGTCTTTTTCTGTTCTTCTGCCTGCTGAACAAGATCACTTCTTGTCAAAGTTCCTACAATACTTGTATGAAAATCTTCCGCCAGTTCTTCTACTTTCTCCTCCTCACGCAGGACATTTCTTCGATTCAGAATCAGCCCTCCCAGTGTGGCATATCCGCGATTCTTAAAGTTTTCTACCGCCATAGCAATATTCGCACCTGCATGAATCGCCATATTTTCTCCAGATGTAACAATAAAGATCTTGTCTGCATACCCATTTCGCATCGGCATAGAAAATCCACCACAGACAACGTCTCCGAGCACATCATAAAGCACTACATCCGGCTGGTATTTCTCATAAGCACCTGTCTCTTTGAGTTTTTCCAATGCAGTTATGATTCCGCGTCCTGCGCACCCAAGTCCCGGTGTCGGGCCTCCTGCTTCTACACAGACAATTCCTTTGTATCCAATTTTCACAATATCTTCCAGTTTCAGGTTCTGTTTCTTTTCCTGATACATATGAAGTACGGTCGGAACTTCTTCTCCATGTCGGAGCAGAATCGTAGAATCCGCCTTCGGATCGCATCCAATCTGAAGAACCTTTAATCCCTGCTCAGCCAGTGCTGCCGCTACATTGGAGACTGTCGTTGACTTTCCAATCCCACCCTTTCCATATACTGCAATTTTAATCATTGTGTGCCTCCGCTTTTGTAATAATGTTTGAATAGGCAGTCTTCGCTGACACACCTTTGAGTCTTCCGATCTTTCCGGAAAGGCTGCTAATCATATCCTGCGGTGCATCAATTGCAATACTGATGATATTAATTCCTTTTTCCCTATATGGAATCCCCATACGCCCGATAATATAATTTCCGGCTTCATGAAGAAGATCATTCAGTGTAACGATCGCTTCCGAATTTTCCACAATTATGGAGATTACTGCTACTCTTGTATCCATTTCGATTCCTTTCCGCATTTTGTTTACGCTTCATTTCTCCGTATTTCGGAACTGGTTTAACATATACGTGGAAGTAGTTCTCCACCTGGCTGTGGGAGGAGGGACTGGGTTCCGATTTCTGTCATACGGATAACTTTGCCTGGGTTTTCTTCTGTGATTGTTCCGATGATTGCTGCATTTTGAGAGTATGGACACTTGTGAAGTGTCTCTACAATCTTTTCTGCCTGTTCTGCCGGAGCAATGATCACCATTGTTCCTTCGCAGGCAAGATAAAGTGGTTCAAGTCCAAGCATTCCACAGACTCCCTGCACCTCGGTAGCTACCGGGATTTTTGCTGCATCAATCTGTACTCCAATCTGGCTCTGTCCTGCAATCTCGTATAATACAGTTCCGACACCGCCTCTTGTCGCATCACGGATCACATGAAGTTCATGTGTCGTGTCCATAACAGCCTCCACCGTCTTCCAAAGTGGGGCGCAATCACTCTTCACATCTGCCTCGATTCCGAAATCTTCTCTCGCAAGAAGGATCGTGCATCCATGTCGGCCGATATCTCCGGTTACGATAACTGCATCTCCTGGCTTCGCAAGTTCTCCGCCAACCTGTACGCCATCTTCAATTTGTCCCATTCCGGTTGTTGTGATAAAGACTCCGTCTACCTGTCCTTTTCCGGCGACCTTGGTGTCTCCTGATACGATGCGAACACCTGCTTCTTTCGCTGTTTTAGCCATTGCCTCCGCAATCTGCTCCAGTTTCTCCATTGGGAATCCTTCTTCGATCACAAATGCACAAGTCAGATATAATGGTTTTGCCCCCATACAGGCCAGGTCATTTACTGTTCCGCAGATAGACAGTTTTCCAATATTTCCTCCCGGGAAAAATGCCGGAGATACGATAAATCCATCTGTTGACACTGCCATTTTCCCAACCGGCGGATTTAATACGGCTGCATCATCTGCTGTCAGATCCGGATTTGCAAAATGTGCTGCAAATACTTTGTCGATCAGTTCTGAAGTCTGTTTTCCGCCTGCTCCGTGTGCCATTGTAACTGTCTGGCTTTCTATTTTTTCGCTCATATTATTTCCTCTTTTTCCGTCACTGTTCACAGTAACCATTTCTATTTTCTTCTATACTCCGTACATGAAATAAGCGGAACACGCACCTTCATTTGAAACCATGCATGCTCCTACCGGATGCTGCGGTGTACAGACTTTTCCAAATACTTTGCAATCTGATGGCTTACATTTTCCCTGTAAAACATCTCCGCAACGACAAGCCGGATTTGCTCTTCCTTCCATTTCCGGAATCTGATATTTCACTCTTGCATCAAACATTCCCCACTCTTTACGAAGCTTCATTCCGGAATCTGGAATCACTCCAAGACCACGCCATTCACTGTCGCAGGATTCCATCAGTTCATCTACAAGACGCTGTGCCTCTTTGCTTCCTTCTGCTGTTACTACTCTTGGATAGCAGTTTACAAAAAATGGTTTTCCTTCCTGGTAGCGTTTCAATGAAACAGCCAATGCTGTCAGCAGTTCTTTCGCAGTAAATCCTGCTACAACTCCACTGACTCCCTCCTTTGTCAGAGATTCACACAATGCCGTTCCGGTAATTGCATTTACATGTCCCGGATAAAGAAACACATCTGCACTTCCTTTTAATGCTTCATAAGCTCCCGGCATCGTCTTATTTGCCGTCAGGATAGAATAATTCTCTAGTTGTTCTTCTTTCGCTTTCTTTACTGATAAGCAAGAAGAAGGTGTTGTTGTCTCAAAACCAACGGACAGGAACACGACTTGTTCCTCCGGATGTAACCTCGCATATTTTTCTGCATCTGCCGGTGAATAAACAATCTGGATCTTTGCGCCCTTTTCTCTCGCTCCCGCAAGACTCATCTTTGTTCCAGGTACACGGACAAGATCGCCAAAAGTACAGACTGTCACACCTGCTTGAAGTGCAAGCCACACTGCCTCATCAATAAACCTAACCGGTGTCACACAGACCGGACATCCCGGTCCTGAGATCAGTTCCACCTGCTTTGGAAGTAATTTGCGGATTCCAAGGCGAAAGATCTCATGTGTATGTGTTCCGCACACTTCCATAATGCGAACCGGGGGGCCATCATACTGCTCGATGATTTCCCTCGCTGTTTTTCTTTGTTTCTCATTTCTTTCAGATGTTTGATTTTTTGTTATATCCTGCATCATCATTTATTCTTTTCACCCCACTGTTCACTGCTCTATAGCAGTTCTTCCATAAGCTGATCGGTCTCTTCATCATCTTCTTCTGTGATCTTTGCAATTGCGACTCCGGCGTGCACCATCACGTAATCGCCCGGCTCCAGATCTTCTAATAACTCTGAAGACACTTCCCTTTTCGCACCACCTGCATCTACCACTGCAGTTCCGTCACTGATGCGAACCACTTTAGCTGATAATCCTACACACATTTTTCTTATTCCTTTCTTTTTTAACTCTATAAAATCAGAGCTTCCTCTACACACTCATGATTCATTCCATAAAATGCCTGACCAAGCGCAATTCCTCCGTCATTCGGCGGAATCATCTGATGTGTCAGCACATGAAAACCATTTGCAATTAATCCGTCTTCCGTCAGACGAAGCAGTAATCCATTCTGAAATACACCGCCACTAAGCGCTGCTGTCTGACATCTGGTTTTCTCTTTAGCATGGATACATGCTGTGACAATCTGCTCTGCAAGTCCTTTGTGGAATCCATATGCCGCTTTTTCTATTACTTCGCGTTCTGATGTATCTTCTGCTATATTTACATCCGTGCTTGTAACTATTTCTACTGCTGTTTTCACTAATCTGCCCGTCTGAAGAAGTTCTCTTCCGTCGTCTGCTGATTCAGTTAAACACTTCTGCCCGTCTAAGACATTTATTTTCTTCTCACCAGATCTTTTTTCATAAGCTTCTGCTGCGAATTCCAATGCCATGGAGGCTTCTCCTTCAAAAGAAGATTTCTTTCGAATTCCAAGTATCGCACTGATTCCATCAAATAATCTTCCTGCACTGGTTGACTCTACCGCATTGATCTTTCTCTCAAGCATTGCAAGCTGAACTTTCGCTTCTTTTTCCTCGCAAAGACCAAGTTTCTGAATGATCTGCATCGCCTCATCTTTTGATTCAGATATTTGCCAGATTAAAGAAACTGCGATACGCCATCCTTCTTTTGCTGATAGGTCGCCTCCAGCCTGTAAAAATGGTTCAACACTTCCGATTCTCCGGAATCCGTCAAGATCTGCCAGAAGTATTTCTCCGCCCCATATGGTTCCGTCCGTTCCATAGCCGGTTCCGTCAAAAGATACTCCGATCACCTGTTCCATCCAGTCATTCTCTGCCATACAGGATAGGATATGTGCATAATGGTGCTGCACTTTCAAAACAGGAAGTCCCAGTTCTTCTGCAACCACCGTCGAATTATATTTTGGATGCATATCGCAGACGACAACGCCTGGTTCCACTTCTAACAATGTTTCCATTCGCTGTACTGTCTCTTTCAATGCATTTACCGTTCTTAAATCTTCTAAGTCTCCCACATACGCAGAAGGATAAAATCTGCTATCCACACCGATACAGAATGTATTTTTCAATTCTCCGCCGACAGCCAGTACCTGTCCTTTCCATTTTCCTGATGTCTGGACCGGAAGTGGCGCATATCCCCTTGATCTGCGAATCATATATGGTCTGTTTTTATAGAAATCCATCACAGAATCATCTGCTCTCACACGAATCTTCCGATCATGAGACAAGATACAGTCACAAAATTCTGAAAGCTCTTCGAGCGCCTCCTCATCCGATCTGCAGATTGGCGCACCGGATACATTTCCACTGGTCATTACAAGAAAGTCCGGCATCTTGATTCCATCTGGATATTGAAATAGAAGTAACTGCACCGGCGCATATGGAAGCATCACTCCTACTTTTGGATTGCCCGGTGCGACAGATGAACACAGCTGCTTCGTTTCTATCTCTTTCCTCACCAAAAGAAGAATCGGCTTCTGATGTCCAGTGAGAATTTCTTCCTGCTCCTTACTCAACTCACAGACACTTTGCACTACCTCAAGATTTCTTGCCATCACTGCAAATGGTTTCGCCGGGCGGCGTTTTCTCTTTCTTAACAGTTCCACTGCTGCCTCATTTGATGCATCGCAGCAAAGATGAAATCCTCCGATTCCTTTCACTGCTACGATTCCGCCTTCGGAAATCACTCTTCTTGCTTCCGTAATTGCATCAGAACCTTTCATGTCTATCGTTCTATCAGAAGTTTTGATCAAATAAACTTCCGGTCCGCACGCATTACAACAAACCGGCTGCGCATCGTATCTTCTGCTTTCCGGATTGTAATATTCTGCCTCACATTCCGGACACATCGGAAATTCTTTCATACTCGTACGCTCTCTGTCATATGGAAGAGCATCCAGAATCGTAAGCCGCGGACCACAACACGTACAATTAATAAACGGATGTAAGTATCTGCGATCCTTGGGATCATACAATTCTTCCTTGCATTCCTCACAGATTGCAATATCCGGAGAAATAAAGATTTCTCCTTTTGTCTTCTCGCTTTCTATGATAGAAAAGTCCGGATATTTTTCCTTTGTATCCAGTATTTCTTCTGAAACCTTAAGAATCGCTGCACGTTTTGGCGGACAGGTACGAACTTTCTCAATAAACAGATTCACTGCCGTCTCGCTTCCCTGTGCGAAGATTTCAACATAAGGTCCACGATTACTGACACTTCCTCTGATCTTACAGGAATCTGCATGTCGACTGACGGTCGGACGGAATCCTACGCCCTGTACAATTCCATAGACACGGATTTTCTTCGTTATCTCCTTCTCCATAGACTTTTTCCTCCCGTTATGACTCCTGCAGTTTTCCTGAGACTGCAAAATGCCGTACATTAACAAATGTTCCTTTGAATCCCGGTACCAGGCCTCTCATATTTTCATCTGCAAAGACAATGTCATAGTTCCCATTTTGAACAAGCTTACAATAATCCATCTCTTCTTTCAGTGAAAGATCTCCTTCTTCTGAAAGCTCGGATTTCATCATAAACCAGCTTGCCACCGTAACTTCTGTATTCTGTTCATCACTTCTTGTACGAATTTCCTGTCTGATGGCATTTGCAATCACCTGCTGATGAATGATCAGTATCTTTTTCCTTTCATAACCAAGTTCAGGTATCAATTCATCTACGAATGGATATCCCACTTCATACGGTGTGCCAAACTCTTTTTCCAGATATTTTGCTGTCTCAAGTGCCGCCGGTGCTACAACCAGATTCTTGTCCGCAGAGCCTGCTGTCTTCACTTTATCAATACCTGCTCCCATTCCATAGCAAACATAATGCGTATTCTCATTTTCTAATTTTCGGAACTTTTCTTCTACATGCAGGTCACTGACATCATGTGGCGTCAGACCGAGAACTCCGATTTTCATCTTTTTAGAAGAATCGTCTTCTTCTGAAACTTCCTTTTGTGATGCTACGCCTTTTCCTGCAAATGTCTTGAATAAAGTCAGCCACGCCTTCTCTTCTCCCACATCATACAGTTCCATTCCATTCGTATCTACAGTCAGAATCGGAAGATTTGTCTTCTTCTCGCACATTCTCTGTAACGCTCTATAATCCGTTGCGATCACAGCCGGAACCGGAGTACCGATCACCGCTGCAAAATTTGCATCAATCTTCTCTGCTGCATCCGTAAGTTTCGCAACAAGCCTGTCATCTCTTCCAAGGATTGCATCCATGTCACGCAAGCCAGCACTGAAAATCGCACTACGTTCCCCGAACCAGCGCGGTTCATCGAATCCGCATACATTTCCTGTACAGCCTCCCGCATCACATATGACAAGGATTCCTCCCAGTTCATAGAAAACGGACGCTGCACCTGACTGATCCGGTGCAAATGGAGTCAATCCTTTCCAAAGACCACGCACATGAACATCTTCATCCTTTGCAGCCACTTCTTCTTTGAACAACGTTTCTTGACTCTTATCTTCAATTACTTCTTGTGATTTCGAACCAATCACTTCCACCTGTTTCTGCAAAACATTCCCTTCTGCCTGTTCTGTCACAGCCTGCTTAAGCGCCTCAAACAGTCTTCTTACGCCTGCATATCCGAAAGGCTGGCGCTCTTCATTCCAATGGATTCCTTTTGTGTTCGGATGATAATAACAGGCATCCTTTCCGATCGTCAGTGTCACGCCACTTTCGGATGGATCATAATAGAGCATCGTCGGTTCCATATTGGAGAAAATCTTTGTCTGCTGACTTAACTTTTTCAACTGTCTGATATAAATAAAGTTCTCTCCTGTGATCGTTCCGTAGATTTCTGCTACTTTGAATCCGTATTTCACCAATGCTAATGATAATTCAAATGGATCTGCGTTTGCACATTCCCCAACAGCAAATACCGGGTCCGGACAGACTTCACGGAACCTCTCAATTGCTTCCTGTGCCTGTTTTTTCTGTTCCTCTGCATGGAATTCTATTCCAAGTGCTGCGCCAAATGCCTGGTATTGGCTTCCAATCTTATCAATCTGATAAAGTCTGCGCAATTCGATAAATGGAATCTTTAATCTGTCATGAAAATCCTCTGCTGCAAATCGTGCCTCCGGGTGAAGCACAAGATTAAAATTCGCCTCAGACATTTTCTTATATTCTTCAAAATCTTCACATCTCGAAATCTCATGAATCGTTTTCACTCCTGCCTCTTGAAGCAGTGTATATAATTCACAGTCATCTACGAGTGGTGAAAAGTATCCGAGCAGATTTACTACATTTCCTTTTTTACGTCCCGGTTCAAGAAGTGAATACAGAGACTGTCTCACATGAACCATCGGAGGTTTTCTTCCCTCTCGTGTCAATGCATACATATAACATGGGCGCACCGGAAGTCCGGCTTTTTCTTCCGCTTTTCTACAGACACGTTCCATATCTGTTCCAAGAAGGGCATCCACACAGGTAATACAGATCATCACAACGGATGGTTTCTTCTCAAGACTTTCACAGATTGATGCAACTGCTTTCGGGATCTTCTTTAGATGACGCCCTGTCACAATATCAGTCTCATCCATGCAAAGGTAAAAAAAACGGTTATTATATTCTTTCATTGAACTGATCATGGACGTATTTCTTCCACAGCACCCCGGTGCCACGATCAGCATGATCGATCCCGGCACTGCAAGTCCTGCTCTTTTCACTCCGAACCCTTCTGCCCCCGGAGAGTTAAAGGCAAGCGTAGCCGGCGAACTATAGATTAAATGTTCCCCTGACTGAAACGGTTTCGGAAGATTATCCTTTCCTCTTTGTTCCAGTTCTTCCGCTGTACAAAAATATGCTTTCTTCATATATTTTCCCTCAACTTATATTTTATCTCACACTTTCTGCTTCTTCCTCTAACAGTTTTTCTGCCAGTTCAAAGAATCTCTTACTGATCTCAGAATCTGCGTCGCCTTCGATCACAGTCTTCCCCTGATCTTCCCAGCGTATAATCTCATCACTTCTTGGAATCTCACCAACAATAGGAATCTTTTTTTCTTCTGCAAATGCCTGTACCTTCTCCGTTTCATTTTCCACATTTCTATGATTCAGGATCAATCCAAAGATTCTTGCATAACTGCGATCTTCAAAATTACGCACTGCGCTGGAAATATTGTTAGCCGCATACAATGCCATCTTTTCTCCAGATGTAACAATCACAACCTTCTCTGCATATCCTTCTCGGATCGGTGCTGCGAATCCGCCACAGACAACATCCCCAAGTACATCATACAGAACAACATCCGGTTTGTATGTCTCAAACAACCGCAAGTCTTCTAATAACTGAAATGTCGCTATGATCCCGCGTCCTGCACATCCTAGTCCCGGTGTCGGTCCGCCTGTCTCGATACAGAGCACACCACCGAATCCTTCCTTTGCGATCTGATCTAATTCTTCCGGCTCCTCATCCTCTTCTCTCATATAATTCATTACCGGACGCAATGGCTCGCCGCCTAACAGATTAATCGTTGAATCTGCTTTCGGATCACATCCGATCTGGATTACGCGCTTCCCCATAGCGGCAAATGCTGCTGCCAGATTCGATGTGATCGTGGACTTTCCAATCCCACCTTTTCCGTAAATTGCTACCTTTAACATATTTCTGATCCTCCCATTTTATTTTCCGGGTATAAAAGAAAGACTCTTCTCCACAACGGAAAAAGAGTCTGTTAAAACCACAAAATATTTTTTTGTCTAAACGCTTCTTTACAACTATTCCCGCTCGGTATCTCTCACTTCCTTGCCGTCAGAGTCTATATTCTATTCAAAATCCATGTCTTTATTGCTATGAGATATCTCTCTGCTGCATTCAGATTGAAACGTATTCTTTCCGTTTGGAACAGTTGTAAATCTCTTGCAAAACCATTAGTTAAATTATAACTTATCACTAATAGAATGGCAATGAATTTCTGATTGTTTCAGCGTTTTTTATTTCACAATATTGTTATTGTTTTATCCAACAAATTTACTCCAATATCCCTGCACAAAGATAAATAATACGATCAATGGCAGAATATAGGATACATAGAATCTTGCCCAACCCGGGAACTTGATTCCACTTCCTGCATTCGCTTCTTTCTGGAACTTATCCCAGCCCCAACCATAGCGGCTTGTACAGAACAGAAGATAGATCAGGCTTCCGATCGGAAGCAGGTTATTACTTACAATAAAGTCCTCAAGGTCCTGAATACTGCTTCCTGCTCCCAGAGGCATGAAGCCGCTCCATATGTTGAATCCAAAAATACATGGAAGGGAAAGTACAATAATCGCGATCAGATTTCCCACAACCGCCTTTGTTCTTGAACAATTCGTTAAATCCATCACAAATGCGATCAGATTTTCAAACACGGCAATGATCGTAGAGCATGCTGCGAAAAACATACAAAGGAAGAAAATTGTTCCCCAGATTCTCCCTGCACTCATTGCATTGAAAATGTTCGGAAGTGTGATAAAGATCAGACTCGGACCGCTGTCCGGCTGGACATTAAATGCAAAGCAGGCCGGAAAAATAATAAATCCAGCGATCAATGCAACTAATGTATCCAGAACTGTTACGCAGACTGCTTCTCCTGTCAGAGTTCTTTCTTTTCCGATATAACTTCCAAAGATCGCAATCGCACCGATTCCAAGACTTAATGTAAAGAATGCCTGTCCCATCGCTGCGAAAATAACTTCTTTCAATCCTGCTTCTGCTGCTTTCTTAAAATCAGGAAGAAGATAGAACTCCAGTCCTTTCTCTGCTCCCGGCAATGTCACGGAACGCACTGCAAGAATGATCATCAACACGAAAAGGAGAATCATCATTTTCTTTGTGATCTGCTCCACACCTTTCTGAAGTCCCATACAGACGATTCCAAAGCACAGCACAACAACAAGGATCATACAGATTGTCATTGTAACAGGCTGTCCAAGAAGTGATGTAAATACTCCGGTCACACCATCCGCATCAAGTCCTTTAAACTCTCCGATTGCCATCTTTCCTGTATATAGAAGAAGCCATCCGCCGATTGTTGTATAGAACATCATTAAAAGATAGTTTCCACCGATTCCAAACCATTTATACCAGTGCCACTTTGTTCCCAGTGGTTCCAGACGGTCAAAGGATAGTGCAATACTTGCCTGACTTCCACGACCCACTGCGAATTCCATTACCATGATTGGCAATCCCAACAGAACAAGAAACAGCAGATAGATCAGAACAAATGCTGCTCCTCCATACTTTCCTGTAATATACGGAAAACGCCAAACATTTCCCAAGCCAATGGCACATCCCGCTGAGATCAGGATAAATCCCAGACGTGAGCCAAATTTCTCTCGTTTCATTTCTTAGTTGTCCTCTCTTCCTTCTTTAGTGTCATAAAATGCTGTAACTGAACTTACAACCATTCGATAAGCCATCTCTGCTGCGTACTCTGGTGTTTCATTTTCGCCTGTTTCTAACCATGTTTTCACAAAACCAAGACATCCGTTCAGGCAATAGGAATAAAAATATTTCATTTCACCTGATTTCTCCGGTACAAGAGCCGCAAGTGACTCCCGGCTCTTCTCCTCTAAAAGCTGCTCTAACTTATGCACAAAACCAATATCCCCATGTGGTCCTACAAGTGCGCTTGCAATTTGACGATTTTCATCAAGCACATGAAACAAATCCTGAATAAAATAGTAAACGGTATCTTTTCCCGGATCAATTGGATGTTCACGGATTGCGCGCTGCATCTCTTCCATCATTTCATTTTCAATTTCTGCAAGCAGCCCTGGTATATCAGAATAATGCAGATAAAAGGTAGAACGATTGATATCCACCGCATCCACCAATTCTTTTACCGTAATCTCTCTGATACTCTTCTCCCTCATCAATTGAGCAAGACCTGTTTTAAGCTGACTTTTTGTCTTTCTGACTCTGCGATCTGTCTTCTTCTGCATCTTCTCTTCCCCCTTTATAACTTACAGTACTCCTGACCAACAACTCTCTACCCTGTTTCTATGTTACTGTTCGCACGATGTGCGACCAGCAACGCATCTCGCCATTTTAAATCGCCTTTGGCGATGGGGCGAGATGCATTCAAGTCAAAACACGCATCCTCCGTGTCAATCAGCGGAGTGATTGACACGGGAGTGAACAGTAACGTTTCTATGGCTTAAATGAATGATTTTGTTCACCTGCTAGACATTTTTCAATCTTTCGTCTATTATTAGACATATCCAGTATTGATTAATGGTTGTAAATTAGTTTCTACATTAATATAATACTTTTTGACATGAAAATCAACATTGTATCTATTACTAGAAATATTTTTAAGAAAAGGAGTTTTATCCATGAGAAACGCATTTCGGATTTTTCGCCGCGATATGAAACGCTTGCTCCGTAATCCGGCAGCAATACTTGTTTTGATCGGAGTATCTATTCTCCCCTCACTCTACGCATGGTTTAATATTGCAGCAAATATCGATCCTTATGCCAATACTTCCGGCATCAAGGTAGCAGTAGCAAATCTGGACACCGATGCCACACATGATGATCTGACGATCAATGCCGGCAGCCAGATCATTGACCAACTAAAGGAAAACGACCAATTAGGATGGACGTTTGTTTCCAAAGATGCTGCTATTAAAGGAGTTAAATCCGGTGAATATTATGCAGCAATCATTATTCCGCAAGATTTTAGCGAATCCCTGCTAAGTGTCCTGTCCGGAAAGATCGAAACTCCGGAACTTGAATACTATATCAATGAAAAACTCAATGCAATTGCGCCAAAGATCACCAGTTCAGGTGCAAGCACGATCCAGACACAGGTTAATAACACCTTTTCCTCTGTTGCATCTGAGACAATTGCCGAGATTTTAAAGGATTCTGTATTCAACATTTCCGACTCTGTTGATTCAACAAATGCAGAGATTAATGATCTGCTTACAAAAGCAAATAATAATATCAAAGAATACGAACAGCTTCTAGAAAAATTCAGTAAAGACTCATCCAATACCTCAAAGCTGATAGAAAATGCAAAAGATGCATCTACATCTTTAGGAGATGTAGCAACATCCGGAGCAAATGCATTGTCCAGTGCTGACTCTGTCATGAATACGACACGTTCTTCTGCCGGAGATTTTTCTTCCGCACTTTCTAAGTCCCTCTCTGACGGAGAACTTTTACTTGGTCAGGCAAGCAGCTTTGCATCCACAGGACTGACAGAACTTGCTACCGCAGCCGGAAAGATCAACACTTCTGTCAGTGATGCGCTTGGTTATGCAAACTCAGTCAATGAACTGAATGCAGATATTCTTAAAAAAATGCAGGAACTTGTCAATAAGTTTCCGGGAACGATCGGAGATCAGATCAATGCACAGATTTCTGCCCTGCAAACTCAGAACCAGTCAAATCAGGAATTGATCAATAGTCTTCAGACTGGAAATAATGGAATCAAAGATGCGATTGATACAACAACTGCAACACAGGAACAGCTTACTTCTCTGACAAAAGAAAGTATCAATAACTTACATACTTTCCGTTCTACATTTGACCAGAATATTCTTCCACTGCTTGGACAGACACTGGATACATTTTCCACATTGACCGGTCAGGTAGAAGGACTGCTAAACGGAGTACCAGCTACTTCTAAGCAGATCAATGATATGCTCGACCAGTTAGAGAGTGGATTGTCAAATACAACTGCCCTCCTTGACAGTACGAAGGAATCTTTAAGTGCCGTAAGCGACAAACTAAGTACAATTCAGACGGATCTGAATGCACTGACAGGCTCTGCTACATACCAAAAACTGCTCTCTCTTGAAGGCATTGATGCAGAATCTATCTCATCATTTATGTCCTCTCCTGTGGAGATTAAAACGGAGACTTATTATGCCGTAGATAATTACGGTTCTTCTATGACACCGTTCTACTCTAATCTTGCAATCTGGGTCGGCGGTATCGTACTGATCGCAATCTTTAAGATGGAAGTGGACAAAGACGAATCCATGCGCGGTTACGGACAGACAACATTATACTTTGGACGCTGGCTCTTATACATGGCAGTTGGTCTTGTTCAGGGATTTATCGTCTGCCTTGGTGATACACTCCTTCCAGGAGTCCAATGCAATCATCCGGCACAATTCATCCTGACAGGAATGGTTTGCTCTTTCGTCTATGTAAATATTATTTATGCACTGTCACTTACATTTAAGCATATTGGTAAAGCGCTCTGTGTTATTCTCGTAATCCTGCAGATTCCTGGTTCTTCCGGAACCTACCCGATTGAGATGACACCAGCCTTTTTCCAGAAACTGCATCCACTCCTTCCATTTACATATGGTGTGAATGCTATGCGTGAAGCAATTGCCGGTTTCTACGGTTCTAACTTCCGCAACGATCTTCTGATCCTGCTCCTGTGCTACGTGCCGATCTCTCTGCTTATTGGACTTGGACTGCGCCCGGCTCTTTCCGGACTGAACCATCTGTTCGACAAGAAACTGGCAGAAACAGAATTTATGATGTGCGAACCTCACGAAGCAGAACTTAGCAGAAGTACACAGCTCTCCATGCTCTTACAGGCATCTCTTTCCATCGAAGACCTTCGCCTTGTAACAGCTGAACGGGCACAGAAATTTGAAAACAATTACCGTAAGATGATTCGCATCGGCTTCCTTGCCATTGCGATCATCCCTCTGATCTTCCTGATCCTGATGTTCAGTCTCGAATCAAAGATTGTATTCCTGACTTTATGGATCATTTCCATCATTGCGATTTCAGTATGGTTGATCGTTGTAGAATACATTCATACAAAATTAGAAGAACAGAAAAAGCTTGCCGGTATGTCTTACGAAGAAATGCTTGAAAACTTCCGTGGAAAGGAGGCGGAATAATTTGAAAAATATTTTTTTAATCCTGAAAAATGATCTGATGAAGATCCAGAAAAATGTCATTGCAATGATCGTTATTATGGGAATCACTGTAATTCCGACTCTTTATGCATGGTTTAACATTTCCGCAAGCTGGGATCCTTACGGAAATACAGGTGCGCTGAAACTTGCAGTTGCAAGTGATGATAAAGGGTATGAAAGTGATCTTATTGCCGTAAAGATCAACATGGGAGAGCAGATCCTCTCTTCTCTGCATAAAAATTCTCAGTTCAACTGGGTTTTTACTAATTCAAAAGATGCTCAAAAAGGTGTAAAATCCGGAGAATATTATGCTGCGATCGTAATCCCTGAAGACTTTAGCCAGAAAATGATGAGTGTCTTCTCTTCTGAAGCTGAACATCCGGATCTGACTTATTATGAAAATGAAAAAGAAAATGCAATTGCTCCGATCATTACCGGAAAAGGCGCAACGGCTGTCCAGAAACAGATTAATCAGACATTCATTGAGACAATTGCCCAGACCGCACTTGATGCATTTCAGACGGTAGATTCAATCGCAAAGAAGACAGGTGATGATTCTCTGATCAACAATATGAGTAGTAATTTGAATCAGATGGGATCTGATCTTGGAACTGTTGCTGCAACTGTTCAGTCCTTCTCAGACATGACAAACTCTGCAGTTACAATGCTGAACACAACAACAGAATTTCTTCAGGAAACCGGTTCCGGCACAAAAACCAGCCTCAATTCCTTAAAGAATTCTGATTCCGGAATTGATTCATTAACTGCTGCCCTGTCCGGAACTACAAGCACGATTTCTGACGCATTAGCACAGAATGCAAGCTTCTACACCGCTGTCTCTGATACTATTGACAAGGCTTTAAGTTCCTACAACTCAGATGCACAGGCGGCAGCAAATGCATTGTCTTCCGTAAGTAGCCGCGTACAAAATGTCATTGACGGGTATAATCAGCTTTCTGCTGCATTATCTGCTATTGCAGACGCCTCCTCAGATTATCCTGAGATTCAAAATGCGGTCAATGGAATCAATCAGCAGATTCAGCTGGCAATTGAACGACAGACTGCACTCCGTGATAAAATTAACGGTGCTGCAACTTCGATCACTACAGCAACTGCAAATGCCACTACATTAAAGAGTGAACTTGATAGTCTGATCAGCGAAGCAACCTCTTCTGTCAAAGCAGTCGAGACAACTTACGAACAAAATGTAAAAGGAAATCTTGATAATCTTTCCAATTCATTGAGTTCTACAACAGGTTCTGTCTCCTCTATGCTTGGAAGCCTTGACAGCAGCATTGAAAATATTGCTAACGTTACTGGCTCTGCTTCCAGCGGACTTACAGGACTTCAGACAGCACTTACTAATTCTGCTGCTCTGCTAAAAGAATCTTCTGAAAAGCTGACGGCTGTAGCTACAAAACTTTCCACTGATGATTCAGAAGGTATGGCTGCCGTAACAAACCTGTTATCCGAAGACTCTGAAACGATTTCATCTTTCCTCTCCTCTCCGGTCAAACTGGATGAGAAAAAGATTTATCCAATTGAAAATTACGGATCTGCAATGGCTCCATTCTACTCCACTCTTGCGATCTGGGTAGGTGCTGTTGTTATGGCTGCCATGCTAAAAGTCACTGTAGCTGATTCTACAAAGAAGATACTATTCCATCCGAAAGAATATCAGCTCTATATCGGACGTATCCTACTTCTGATCATTATCGGTTTCATGCAAAGTGCACTCATCTGTCTTGGAGATCTTTTCTTCCTTGGTATTCAGTGTAAGCATCCGGTAATGTTTGTACTAACCGGTATGTTTACAAGCTTTGTCTATGTGAATCTGATCTATGCACTGACTGTCTCCTTTGGAGATATCGGTAAAGCCATTGCCGTTGTCCTGATGGTAATGCAGGTCGCAGGAAGTGGTGGAACATTCCCGATCCAGTGTGCACCGAAGTTTTTCCAGGTTGTTTATCCACTTCTGCCGTTCACACACAGCATGAATGCGATGCGTGAATGTATTGCAGGGTTCTACGGAACAACTTATGCAGCAGAAATTGGAAAACTGGCAATCTACCTCGTTCCTTCACTGTTGCTTGGACTACTTCTTAGAAAACCGATCATAAAGATGAACGACGCATTTATGGAGAAGCTTGAAAGTACACATCTGATCTAATGTAATGGTCTAAAATATATAACTACAAAAAGCCCCCTAAAACATTACCGTTAACAGTTCTGTTTTAGGGGTTCTCTTATTATTTCATATTATTTTCTACCGTCTGCTGTACCTCCTTTGGTACTTCATCTGTAAAAATCGGAATAAAAATTTCTTCTTCGATACCTACTCCATAAACTTCATTACCATTGAGTTTTCCATCCATATAATGATCCAAAATCCAGGAATATATTTTCCCGAAATCAAACTTAATCGACGCTGCAACCGTTCCCGGAGCAAGATCATTTTGATTCTCTGAAAATCCAATCACCTTTACTCCATTTTCCTTTGCAGCCTCAATGCAGCCATTTCCAACTTTATTTGCGTAAATAAATAAAACATCTGCACCTTTTCCGATCATTTGGTTTGCAATCTCTTTTCCAAGTTCCTCATCTTCCCAACTATTCGCATAGGCCCTGAGTACTGTTGCATTCGGAAGCTTTCTATCCGCAGCCAGCTGACGAACATCCTTTTCATACTGATCCAGCAAGGTCTCCATTGCCTCATTCGGATAACCGGCAATAACGCCAAATGCTCCTGTCTTCGTCAGATTTCCACCAATGATTCCCGCCAAATGGCTTGCCTCCTCTTCTTTTGGATAAACAGAGAATGTATTTTTACCTGATGCCGATCGGCCATTTAAAATACAAAAATCAACTTTCGGATAATCTCCTGACACGGAAGAAACAACCTCCTCGAACTGTGATCCTGCAAGTATGATCAGATTATAATTATCTTCTGCATATCTGCGAATCACTGCGTCAAAGTCTTTCTCTTCGACATTACTCTGATACTCCAGATCAATTTTCTTATCTTTGTTCTGATTTGCAAGAATCCCTTCGTAATTTCCCTTATTCCAACTTTGATCATTTATATCTCCCGGAAGAATTACAACAACTTTCGGCTGATTGGCCGGAATAATTTTTCGGTAAGTAGTTCCTTCGATTACTGCAACAATGATAAGTAATACTGCAACAATGAAGACTGTCTCAGCTTTTATTTTCTTTTTTTTCCTGGTATCTTCCATGCCTTGTTATCCTTTATTTTTGAGTTCTGTATCTTTCAGATTCTCTGACTTTCGATTATAAATCTCCTAAAAAAGGTTTTCTATAGAGATACTTTCCATCTCCTCGATTACCTTTAAATTCATTATTTTCAGCGATGATATTTCCTCTCTGCATTACGAGATCAATCTTTCCGTGCAGATCTGTTCCTTCATAAGAAGTATAATCAACAGCTCCGTGCATCATCTTGTGAGTCAATGTCTGTTTTGCATCAGCATCAATAATCACAAGGTCTCCATCTGCTCCCGGTTCAATAATTCCCTTCTTAGGATACATCCCGTACACCTTTGCCGGATTTGTACAAGCAACTTCTACCAGCTTGTTGATGCTGATTTTGTTTTTCATTACACCTTCTGAGAAAAGAAGAATCATTCTTTCTTCAACTCCCGGAGCTCCATTCGGACATTTTCTAAAATCATCCTTGCCGTCCTGTTTCTCTTTTGCATAATTGAATGGACAATGATCTGTCGCAACGATCTGAATCTCCCCTGCCTCTAATCCTTTCCACAGCGCATCAAGATCCTGCTGTGTACGAAGCGGTGGAGACATAATATATTTCAATCCATCCGGATCTTTATATCTGTCTTCTGTAAGTGTCAGATACTGTGTACATGTCTCAACAAAAATGTTTTTCTGTCCGTTTCTTCTTGCTTCTTCAACTGCTTCAAGACTTTCCTTACAAGAAAGATGTACAATATACACCGGTGCATCACCTGCAAGCTTCGCAAGATAAAGGACTCTTCTTACAGCCTCTGCTTCTGCAAGATTCGGCCTGCTCTTTGCATGATAGATCGGCGCAGTCTTTCCGGCATCACCATATTCTTTCTTCAGATGCTCTACCACATAATGATTCTCGCAATGGAATGCTGTGATTCCATGCAGTTCTTTCATCTTCTTAAGAACTTCTAAAATACCATCATCATCAATCTTATAGCCATAAGTCATATAAACCTTTGTGCTCTGGACTCCGTCATCCATCATTGTCTCAAGTTCATTTAAAATAGACTCGTCTACATGCTGGACTACTCCATGGAATCCATAATCGATAACAGCTTTATCGTCTGCCAGTCCATGATATACATCCAGTTGATGATGTAGTGGGCATCCTGCCGGTCCGAATCCCATATGGTCTACGATTGTTGTAGTTCCGCCGCATGCGGCTGCAACAGTACCTGTATAAAAATCATCTACTGCTCTCGCGATTCCGACATCAATATCCATATGCGTATGAACATCAATACCTCCCGGGAGAACATATTTTCCTTTCGCATCGATCACCTTATCTGCATCCCCAAATTTTGCTTCCAGGTTTTTTCCGATACATTCGATCACACCATCCTCAATCAGGACATCTGCTTCATAAGTGTCCTCCGGTGATACGATCATTCCATTTTTTACAAGTGTTTTCATGATACTTCCACTCCTCTCTTAGTTTCAGTTATACTTCTACCGCAGTCTATGCTTTCCATAGCTGCGGTGATTTTTGTGCCTGATGAGTGCTGTTTCTAACCTCTTTTTGCTGCTTTAATATAGATAAAGTATGCAAGACCTGCACCGATACTTCCTACTACATATGCATTGTCAAAGATAAATTTCAGTGGTGCAATATATTTTCCGGCAAAGATAATGATCATTGCTGCCACAAAAATAATGATGATCGGTACATTAAAGCCTTTTGAATAATAATATTTTCCGCCGTCTTCCTTGTACATATCAACCATATCAACCTCTGTCTTATGCTCAAACAGATAGGATACCAGATATAATCCTGAGATAGGTCCCAGCAACGCTCCAAGCATTCCACATACATTATAAATCAAATCGTACGCACTTGCCAGTGCATTCCACGGTTGAGCAAATAAAGCAAGTACTGCTGCAATCAAAGCAGCCTTTTTGTAGCTTACTTTCTTTGCAAATAAAGTTGCGATAACATTTGTCGGTGGAACCAGATTTGCTGCAACATTTGTTGTCAGTACTGCCATAATAATGAACAATGAGAAAATAATTACAATAATCGGATTGTCAAATTTACTTACAAGAACTGCCGGCTCCCAGATTGCTTCTTTAAATACAATTGCTGCTCCTGCTGTTCCGCAAATTCCTACAAAGGAAATGAATGCTGTCATTACAGGTGCCCCGACAAGCTGTCCTACTGCCTGTGCCTTCTGTGTTTTACAGTTCTTTGTGAAATCTGCCATAGACAGTGCAATACCACCGTCAAATGCAATCATTGAAGACAATGCCGGGAAAAACAGTGTCCAGAAATTCTTGGACGGATCTCCCTGAAGAGATGGGTCAGAAAGAAGTTTCGACACACTCCAATCTGCACTTCTAATTCCCCAGATGATTACGATAAAGCTCAACACAATCAATACCGGTGCTGCAAACTTTTCCAGTTTCTGTAATGCACTGGATCCTGATCCTGCAATATATACGTTCATTGCCCAGAATAATAAGAATGAAATAAATAAACCTTTAAATCCAAGTCCATGCCATGCTGGAATGATTGCTCCGATAATTGCATTAAGTGCCTGACCGCCAATCCATGCCTGAACACCGAACCAGAAACACCCAAGTACTCCACGGACAATTGACGGGACTACAGTTCCTTTTGATCCAAACACCATTTTACTGAGCATCGGATAACCAAGTCCATACTTTGTACCGAAATGTCCAAGAACAACTGCAAAAATCATAACTAGTGTATGTCCTAATACAATCGTTAACAATGCCTGTGCCCATGACATACCAGATACGATCAGTCCACTTGCCACCTGATATACTGCGATAGATACAATCATACCAATCCACAGATTTCCCATGTCCCATGCTGACCAGTTACGCTCTTTTGAACTCAATGGTTTTGTCGCATCTGCATAATTATTTTTGTATTTATGGATTTCCTTTTCACCTTCCGGTGTCAATTCTACCATATCGCCTATCTGTCTTTGAAAAGCCCCCATAATGTACCTCCATTATTTTTTATTTTTGTTTCGATATATCATTTGCGCATTGATATCTTATACTTCAATTTTAGTACATTTTGTTGTATTTTCAATGTGATAACTTTCTATTTTTGTTTAATATTTACGGTTTTTATGTTAGATTTTCTACATTTCCATGAGAGAATTATTTAAAATATATTTTTTATCTTTTATTGTTTGTTTCTGTATTCTGTCGGCGTAAGATTATATTTTTTCTTAAACATACTGCTAAAATAACGAACATCGTTAATTCCCACTTTTTCTGAAACTTCTCCTATTCTAAGCTGCGGATTCTTAAGAAATTGACAAGCTTTCTCCAGCCGGTAATCTATAATATATTCAGATACATTCTGACCTGTATGTTTTTTAAACAACTCACTCAAATAGTTGGGCGTGATACAAAGTTGTTCTGAAATCTTTGTCAAGGTCAGCTTTTGTGAATAATTCATAGAAATGTAGTCCATCGCTTTCTGAACAAAAAGATTTGTCACTTTCATTTCTTGTTTTTCTTCCCTCCGAGGTTTCTGAATATTTTTCTCAATTTCTTCCAGAATTCCAATCAATTCTCTGGCATTTGTAGGCTTTGTCAGATATCTGGTCACACCAAGCTCTATTGCTCTCTGTGCAAAAGAAAAATCACTATAACCACTTAATATAATAATTTTTGTATTCTCATCCTTTTCACGGATTCGATTGATCAGATCCAGACCATTAATCTCCGGCATCTTAATATCAGTAATAATCACATCCGCATAAGAAACAGACAACTGTTCCAGCGCTTCCATGGCATTTTCGAATACACCTGTAATATCAAATCCAGGTCTGGATGACAATAATTTTGATAGACCATTCCTGATCTTCGGTTCATCATCTACAATTACGATTTTCATCTTCTGTAACCTCCTTTGCCTGATCCACTTCTTCTACCGGGAGAAGAATAGTAACGGTTGTCCCTTTCTGCCATTCACTGTCAATTTTTAATCCATATGCCTCTCCAAAATGCAACTGAATTCTACGATGTACATTTCGCATTCCAATATGCTTTCCACTAATTTCATCTGACATAATACTCTCCCTAAACCTCATCAAACGATCTGGCTGCATACCGATTCCATCATCTGTTACATGTATCTCAAGAGTTCCTTCTCTGACAATCGCTTGAATCTGGATTCTGCCCATCTCCTTCTTCTTCTCAATTCCATGCAGAATCGCATTCTCCACAATCGGCTGAAGAATCAGCTTCGGAACAAAACACAGCTTTGCTTCTTCATCTATTTCTATCTGAACTGTCAGACGATCTTCTAATCGGTTCTTCTGAATACAAAGATAACTTTCAATATATTTTAATTCTTCCTCAAAAAGTACAAGAATCTCTTCTCCATGAAGTGAATATTTCAAAATATCTCCTAAAGATACTACAACATCACTTATCTCCCATTCTCCCTTTTCAATTAACATCCAATTGATAGAATCTAATGTATTGTAAAGGAAATGTGGATTGATCTGAGCCTGAAGTGCTGTAAGCTCTGCATTCTTCTGTGCCAGTTTTTGTTGGTATACTTCCATAATCAATTGGCGTAATCTACTGACCATATAATTAAAAGACTGAATCAGCATTCCTATTTCATCATGTGCTTTTGATTCTACCTGTATTTCAAAATCTCCTGCTTCGACCTGTTTCATAGCATTTTTCAATCTCCCGATTGGCCTTGTAAATGTATAGGACAAAATAAAAATTCCAACTCCTGCCGCCAGCATTGCCAGCAAAACAAGGCCCATAATTGCTTCTCGAAGTCTCTTTGCCTGTGGAAAGAAATCATCTGTCGAAACCACTGAATAAGTCTCCCATCCGGTCAGTCCATTATACTGCCTACAGGCAAAATAATCCTTATTATCCCAGTTGAATTCATATCTTCTAACTCCTTTTTCCATCCCTTTTGTTACGACATCTCCCCAATCATAAATATTTGTCTTATTCGAGCACAGAACATTTCCGGCGCAATCCACCAGATAAGTGTACTGATTTTGAAAGGTACTATAATTATTCAACATCAAAAGTCCAAACGTCTCCGGATTCAATTCTATCGCAAGAATTACCTTATTGATAGAACTTATAAATGTTACTACTTCTTCTGCATTTTTCTGACAAAGCGAACTTCCTTTTTCCGTCCAGGTACCATCTCCAACAAGGTTACTTGCTGCATTCTCATATACTTCCATCCGCCTTTTATCATTCACTGCCTGACAGCCTGAATAGCTGTAATACACGGTTCCATCTTCATTCATCAGTATCAAATCTGAGCAGCTTGATATAAGATTTAAAAGCCCTTCCATCCAATCATTTAATTCTTCTGTTTCTTCCTGCGTATGTATCTCTTTTTTCAAATATGCCCTCACGATTTGACTGGATTTTACATTTTCAGCCAGACGATTGATCTGCTGAACCTGACTATTAATAGAGATATCAATTCTGTTAATTGTATCAGCCATTTCTTGTTCTTTGTTTTCCAATACAAGATTTTTTGCATTTTGATAAGAAAAATATCCAATCATTGATCCCATCAAAAGCACCAGTATCAAAAAAGAGAGCATTAACTTCTTTCGCAAAGTCATTTTATCTTTCTCCCTCCATACTTTTCTCCATGTCATTCCACTTGTGTTATCATCTTTGCAACATATTCCATTTTTTCACAATCAACAAATGAATAATTCATAACATAAATATTTTCATACTTTTTCTTCTTCTCACTTGAATGATAATAGGATGACAATGCAGCCAGCTTAATTCCTTTGCTCTTCATTTTATCCAGAAATTCTTCTTCACTCAAGTTTGTATCTACTTTCATTAAAAAATGTACTCCTGCATCTTCTTCCAGAATCTTAATTTTAGTTTTCAATGCTCCTTGTAAAAATGCTTCCAAGATCCTGTCTCTCTTCTGCTGATAATAATTACGCAGCCGGTTAATATGTTTCTCAAATGCCCCTGAATTCATAAACTGCGCTAACGTATATTGTTCAAAATTTGATACCGTACAGGAATAAAAAGAAAGTTCTCTGTAAAATCGTTCTGCCAATTCATCCGGCAGCACCATATAACTGATTCGCACTGTTGAACACAAAGTCTTGGAAAATGTATTCATATAAATCACTTTTCCCGATACATCAATGCTCTGAAGTGATGGAATTGGCTTACCATTCAATCTAAGTTCACTGTCATATTCATCTTCTATAATATATCTATCTTTCGTTTTTGTCACCCAGCCAAGTAACTCATAACGTTTACTGATTGGCATTACCCTTCCGGTTGGATAATGATGTGATGGAGAACAATGTATCACATTGATTTCTTTTTCTTCCAGTTCTTCTACCTTCGGTCCGTCCTCTTCTATTTCTATATACTCATAACAAGCTCCCATACTGCGATAAATTTTTGCGATTTTATGATATCCCGGATTTTCAACTGAATATTTCAATTCCTTTCCCAAAAGCTGAATCAAAAGACTGGACAAATATTCTGTTCCAGCACCAATAATGATCTGTTCCGGCCGCACCGTCATGTTTCGGAATGCTTTCAGATAATCCGCAATGCTTTGTCTTAATTCCATTACTCCGCCACACGGTGGATTAAGCATCAATTCAGTCTGATAGTCATTCATTACTGCCCGCATCGTCTTTGTCCAAATAGAAAATGGAAATGCACTCTGTTCCGTCTGATTACTCGTAAAATCTGCGATATAAGCATTCTTTCCACCGGTAAGGTTTAACTTATTGCTGTAAATCCTATTTTCTGATAAACCACTCTCGCTTTTCATTCTGTCATCCCGCAGGTCTGCTACATAAAATCCACTCTTTGGAACAGAATAAATATATCCCTCTGCTGCAAGCTGCCCATAAGCATTTTCTACTGTAATTACACTTATAGCCAGATTTTTTGCAAGTGCACGCTTTGATGGAAGTTTTTCTCCACTCTTAATTTTCCCTTGAATAATGTCATTTTTGATACATTTATACAAATATTGATAAAGCGTATCTGACCCTATATTTTCAAAATTATACGTCAACATATTTACTTTTTTCTCCACTCTGACCTTTTTGAATATATTAAAACTGAGTATTTTTATATAGTCACTTTGTCATTATACTATTACCTATCGAATTAGTAAAGAAAAGGAGATTTAAAAATGAGTACAAATAATGAACGTTATGAATTGAATAAAAATCTGGCACAGATGTTAAAAGGTGGAGTGATCATGGATGTTACAACTCCGGAACAGGCAAAGATTGCAGAAGCTGCCGGTGCATGTGCTGTTATGGCGCTGGAAAGAATTCCGGCTGACATCCGCGCTGCTGGTGGAGTTTCCCGTATGAGTGACCCGAAGATGATCAAAGGAATCCAGGAAGCTGTTTCAATCCCTGTTATGGCCAAATGCAGAATCGGACATTTTGCAGAAGCTCAGGTACTTCAGGCAATTGAAATCGACTATATTGATGAAAGCGAAGTCCTTTCACCTGCAGATGATGTCTACCATATTAACAAAAGAGAGTTTGATGTTCCATTTGTCTGCGGTGCAAAAGATCTTGGCGAAGCACTCAGACGTATCAATGAAGGAGCTTCTATGATCCGTACAAAAGGTGAACCGGGAACCGGTGATATTGTTCAGGCAGTTCGCCATATGCGCAAAATGAACAGTGAAATTTCCAAACTTGTAAGTATGCGTGAAGATGAACTTTTCGAGGCAGCCAAACAGTTGCAGGTTCCTTATGATCTTGTCCTTTACGTACATGAAAACGGAAAACTTCCTGTTGTAAACTTTGCTGCCGGCGGTGTTGCAACTCCTGCTGATGCTGCTCTTATGATGCAGTTAGGCGCAGAGGGAGTCTTTGTCGGTTCCGGTATCTTCAAATCCGGAAATCCGGCGAAACGTGCTGCTGCTATCGTACAGGCCGTTACAAACTATACAGATGCAAAACTGATCGCTGAACTTTCATCTGACCTTGGCGAAGCTATGGTCGGCATCAACGAACAGGAAATTGAACTTCTCATGGCAGAAAGAGGAAAATAAAATGACAATCGCAGTACTTGCCCTTCAAGGAGCATTCATAGAGCACGAACAGATGCTTCAAAAGCTTGGAGTTCATACCATTGAACTCCGACAGGCTTCTGATCTGCAAAAAGATTTTGATGGGATTATCCTTCCCGGCGGTGAAAGCACCGTTCAGGGAAAACTCTTACACGATCTTAACATGTTCGAACCTTTAAAAGAAAAGATTCAATCAGGAATGCCTGTTCTGGCCACTTGTGCCGGAATGATTCTCCTGGCTTCTGACATTGCTGAACAAGACGAAACCTATTTTGAAACCATTCCTATGACAGTCAAACGAAACGCCTACGGTCGCCAGCTTGGAAGCTTCCATACAAATGCTGAAGCAGCCGGTATCGGTGAAATTCCTATGACTTTCATCCGAGCACCTTATGTAGAATCTGTTCATACAGACACGTCCGGAAATACACCTGAGATTCTCAGTATTGTAGAGGATCGTATTGTCGGAGTGAAATATAAGAATCAGATGGCATTTGCATTTCATCCGGAATTAGATCAGGACACACGGATTCATGAAGCATTTCTAGGGATGATCAGATAGTTATCTTGGAAAGTTTGACAAAGTAAACTTGAAATAGAACAAACTTAATAAAAGAAACCAACAGGATGATTTGCAAATAAATAAAATATTCTTATCCTGTCGGTTTCTTTCTTTTTACTAGTACTATTAAATTGTTTTTTTACATTGGTGTTCCAACCTCTATCAAATTCCCATCCAAATCATAAAAACGAACAATCTTCTGTCCCCAGCTATGCATCATCAAACGATTCACAAACTTTATATCCGGATAAAGTTTGTCCAGTTTTTCGACAAAGGCTTCGATATTCTTCTCCTCAAAATATAGCTCACAGGAATTGCTCTCTGAAATGATATCTCTTTCCAGAAAGTTCTTCCAAATTGTTTTCTCCTGAAGAACAAGTCCCTCTGTCAGAATGACATTTTCTTCATTATCAAGTATTACATCAAGTCCAAATAAATCATGATAAAATTTCTTCGATTTCTCGATATCTTCTACAACAATCAAAATATTTCTTAATCTCATACTTCATAATCTCCTTGTGAGGTTTTATGCATCTACTTTCCACTCTGCCAGCGGTTTTAGCTCAATCTTTGTTCCGTTTGGAAGCGAAAACCAATGGTCATTGATTGCTTTTACCGGATACGCTTTGATTTTCTCCATAATCTCTGCTTCTGAATCTACTGCAATGGAAATATGATCATATCCATTTTCTGATGCTGCATCCAGCTCCTCTACTTCGCAAAGCTGGATACCTTCTTTGTACCAGCATTTTCTTCCCGGTTTTTCACCGATTTCTCTCCACATATGCATCTCAAATACATCTTCAAAAAAATGTTGTGCTTCTTCATATAATTTTGTACGGATTGCCGCGTGATCGATTCTTGCCATCCTGACACACTCCTTTTTGCTTATTCTACTACCTATATTACGTTATTTCTTTTTATTTTTCATTATAAACTCAAATTGTTTAACAAAAAAAACAGCGCTTTCGCACTGCTTCTCATTCCTATCCATATTTCATGTACCTTCAAAACTACATACAGTCAAAACCAACATCATCATCCAAACCTATCACTGCTTTGGTTATG
>UMBZ01011917.1_pt1 | contig 129085 bp, 114 predicted proteins | sample 1964091 | NCBI WGS metagenome assembly UMBZ01 (sample SAMEA4835954, study PRJEB28245) | human gut metagenome | biome: gut microbiome; material: fecal sample | place: Denmark | collected 2008
GATGCTAAAACGAATAATAATGGGAAAAAGACGCGGTAAAAAAGACGCACATTCAAAGACTTTCCCTATAAAAATAACAATAGGGGAAGTCTATTTTTACTTTTGTTTGTGCATCATAATATATGCTTTGTTAACACCAATTTTAACTTCTATACTGAAACATCAAGGGGCCAGATGTAAGGCGACGATAACAGCTAACGAGTCATCATGGGTTCACAGATGGACTTCTAATAATTATCTGTATGAATTTAACGTAGGAGATAAAACTTATATAGGTAATTCATTAATAAAAGTAGGGAATAAAGAAAAAATTGGGGATTCTATTGAAGTATTATATTTTGAATTTATGCCATCGTTCAATAGACCTGTATCTTTTTATGAAGATGAGTAATGCAATTCTACATATATAAGATGCTACAAATCAGAGGCTGTCAGTCAGAACAACCTCTGATTTGTAGTTAGTACGCTCGGCATGAGCATTGTCTAACGGGTGAAAGTCCCGAATAAGCCCTAATAGCGGGAATTACATAGCCAAAGGCAATGGTGCCCATCGTGAGGTATATTGAAGACCAGAAGAAAGTGTGAGACGGACGACGATTCATCCCATACCTAAAGGAATGGACTTTCTCGCAAGAGTGTCTAACAAGCTCATGAAATTGCCTAATGAATATGTTTTGTTTAATGACTTACTATTTGAAAATAATGGGATTTCAACGCAAATTAATCATATTGTAGTGTCGCCTTATGGTGTGTTTGTAATTGAAACAAAGGGATATAGAGGTTGGTAATAGCGAAACAATAAATTGGATAATACGGACAATAAATAATAATCGTATAATTGCTGATAAGGCGAAATTAAAGCGGCATATACAAAATACAAAGTATAGACAATACAGTAGTTTAAACAATATCAAGCAAGGTGTTTGTCCTAGATGCGGAGGACGACTTGTTTTGAGAAAAGGTAAGTATGGATCATTCTATGGTTGTTCTAATTATCCAAAGTGTAAGTTTACTTTAAATTCATAGAGTGCAAATCTTCGTTTGACGCTATTCGCAAGTTTGACGAGAACTGCAAAGAATATTTATGAGCATTTCAGCCAAGCAGTTGGAATTTTTTAATCTTACACGTATGACTGCGCATATTGGTAAGGAGGTTTCCTTTTCTGATTTACTGTTCATGCTGGTAAGTATTGGAGCCATGTAACTGGAGAACCACATCATGCCATCGTTTTGTGAAAAATAAAATTCCTACCTTTGCAGTAACTACAACTGATGGGTTATGGACAAGATGACAAAAGAGCAGCGGCATCGCTGTATGGCGGCAATACATAGCAAAGACACCAAACCGGAAATGCTGGTGAGGAAGTACCTCTTTGCACGTGGTTTCCGCTATAGGCTGAATCATCCTCGCTTGCCGGGTCGTCCGGATATTGTGCTTCGCAGGTATCGCACGGTGATATTCGTGAACGGGTGTTTCTGGCATGGGCACGAGGGGTGTAAGGCTTATGTCATGCCCAAATCGAACGTGGAGTTTTGGAAGGCGAAGATTGAACGCAACAGGCAGAGGGATAAGGAGCAGCAGAGGCAACTTGCGGAGATGGGGTGGCACTGCATAACGGTGTGGGAGTGCCAGCTAAAGCCGAAGGTGCGACAGCGGACGCTGGAATCGTTGGCTTTTACGTTGAATGAGATTTTTCTGAACGACCGTAAGGTGAGGACTTATCAGATGCCCGAAACCGCTTGTGCCGAAGCTGCGGAGCCTGATGACGTTATAGGTTATGGGGTGGATAAAAAACAGTTGCCTCTTGATCCGGGTGGACCAAAAGGCAAACTGGAGCATTAGAGTATTTATAGACTGTCCCTTCACAGGGATGATTGAGTTCGGTATTTCTTCATGTTTATTTTGTGATGTTCAGCAGTCGTAAGTTGTTGAGCACCATATTCTGGGCTGTCTGCTGAATGTATTCGGCCTGCTCTGCCTGTAAGCCCTTGGTATATGCCGTTTGGTAGGGCTTCTGATGTATGGCGCTGAAGATTACATTAGCTGCCAAATAGGTACCTAATGGCGAAGGGTGGGTGCTGTCTTGAGCATAAAGAACATAGTCGGGGCGTTCTCTGCGTACCTGCTGCCATGCCATTCCCACGGGAGCGCACCAAGCACCGTTGGCGTAGGTCATTTCAAGGTAGCTGGTTTTCAGTCGCTCCTGCATCCCGGTGTACGAGTCGATTAGCGGATAGTTGGGTACCGGAGTCTGGCATCCGTATTTATGTCCCCATGTCATATAGAACACCACGTGCGCCTTAGGGCTGTACGCATGCACCAGGCTATCCAGTGTATGAGCGTACAGATAAGTATCTTCTGCTACCATGTGCGTAGGTTTAGCCGGAGCTTCGCTTTGCTCTTGCAGGATTACATAATCCCAGTTGCCCTCTTTAATCTTGGCTATGGTTTCTTTATCCTTCAGGTGTCTCTCGAAAGAGAAGCCTCCCTTCAGACTTGCCCTGTACGATAGCTTCAGCCTTTGGCTTTCGGCTATTTTCTGTACATCATCTGGCAGGTTATTGAAATAGGTGTAGCTATTGCCAATGAATAGCACCCGTATAGAGTCGTTAGCGTTTTTTGCCGATGCGGTGCTGATGCATGCGCATAGAAATAATAGTGCTGTAAATAGTTTCTTCATAATGGTAAAACGAAAAAGGTTCATGTAATAAGGTTCTTTATCGGCTCCAAAGTTAGAAGATTTCGGCAAAACGTGAACTGTTATCCTTGCCTAATGTGAATAAAGGATGTGTTTTTTAATGCCAGATATGTTTAATAGCTATAGATTTTGTTGAACGGATAAGCTATTTGTGAATGATAAGATTAGAAAGCAACTATAGAGTTGTTGATATAAAAACGATAGGGTGACAAAATAGCGTGTTTTAAGACTGCTGTTTATGTCACCCTATACGGTAAGTTATTAGTGATTGAGTTTTAGTCTGGCAATCGGATTAATAGTTAGGATTCTGAACCAAAGTGCCACGTGTTTCACGTATTTCGTAAGTTGGGATAGGGTAGAGCTCATGCTTACCTGCCTCAAAATACTTTCCGGCTGCCCAAACGTATTTCTTCAGTGTGCCATCGGCAACGGCTGCGGTGAACTTGTCGTTGAACTCTTTGATGGTTGATGCCAGTTTGTTCCAACGGATAAGGTCGAAACGGCGGAAGCCTTCGAAGCATAATTCTCTAGCTCGTTCTACGAACAGATACTTCTCTACGCTTTCTTTGCTAGGGAAGTTGGCCATTGTAAAGTCGATGTCGGCATTTGCGGTTGTAGGATTGTAACCATAAGCTCTTCTGCGTACTTGGTTCAGGCACTCTAAACCAAGGTTGTCTAGCTGACCTTCGGCTTCGGTTACTGCTTCGGCATACATCAGCAACACGTCAGAGTAACGCAGTAAGATAAAGTTGATATCCATGTTTTCCAAATCTTTCGGAGGGCCGGGAATCCAGTTTCTGCGCCATTTGCCAGGTGCCCAGTTGTAGCTTTCGTTACGATTGATTTCTATGAATTTATCTTGTGCATTAATCTTGAATGTAGCGATAGCTGTTTCTCGGCGGGCATCACCTTGTTCATACAAGTCGTATGCAAAGCAAGAGGTTTTAATGAATGAGTTTCCAAGGCCGAATGAAGAGTTACGATTGATTTCCGGAGAGTTGTATGAACCAATTTTACTACTGTGGTCGCTTTCTCCCGATGGGTTGAAGAACTGAACCTCGTACATTACTTCGCTTGGATCCATGATGCCTTCGCATACGTTCTTAAATACTTTTTCATAGCTATTGTTTAGCTTATGACGATGTGAATTAATCAACTCAGCACAAACTTCTTTAGCTTTCTTATAGTAATCAAGATACTTTTCTGGGCGTTCCATCTTACCGTTTTGATGCAGTGAGTATCCGGCGCGATACAGATAGGCACGTGCCAGTAAGCCCATTGCAGCTCCCTTAGATGGGCGACCTTCGTATGAACTGACTTCATTATACCAAGGCAGGTCTTTGATGGCTTCTTCCATATCGGTGATGATTTGGTCGTACACTAATTCTTTGTCGGTACGTGTAACAGCAAAGTTCTCTGTCTTGTTTGATGCTGTAAGTTTCAAAGGAACATCGCCCCACATACGTACTAGGTCGAAGTAGCAGATGGCACGCAGAAGTTTGGCTTCGGCTATCAAGCGGTTGAATGATTCTTTGGCTGCATCGTTTGGCAGTTCTACTCGGTCTTTATTGGCCATGATACGGTTTACGCGGTCTATACCTGTGTAGTAATAACCCCATGCTTGCTCTAACCAACTGTGTGCCGGGTAGATGTTGTAGTGACCAAGGTCGCGTGCGGTATGTCCGATGCCCGAACCTTTAATGTGGCTAATGTCGGTATCGCAGTCGCTAACCAACATAAAGTGTCCGTATGTCATTTTCTGGCTTAGTACTTCGTATGCACCGTTAACCGCTTGCTCTAGTTGGGTTATGTTGGTGTAAAAGTCTTGCTCGTCATAGAAGTCGTAGGTCTTTTCTGCAAGAAAGTCTTCGCATGATGTAAACAGGAATGCTGTACAGAGCAGTCCCATTGCCATGCCTATAAATCTATTATATAATGTTTTCATAATCTAGTAGTATATGATTTAATTATTAGAAAGAAATGTTAGCTCCAAATACAACCGAAATAGCCGACGGATAAGCTCCCCAGTCGATGCTTGGTGTTAATCCGTTGTTGGCGCAGGTATTGACTTCTGGGTCATAGCCAGAATACTTGGTGAAAGTATGCAGGTTATATCCGGTAGCATAGAAGCGTACGTTAGAGAGTTTAATCTTAGTAACTATGCTTTTAGGCAGTGTATATCCTAAAGATATATTATTGATCTTAAGGAATGAACCATCTTCTACATAACCAGAGTGGAAGCTAAGGTTTGAGCTACCATCTATTGATACGTAATGTCTGTCTTTGTTTACAGCGGCAAGTTGCTCTGGGTCATTGAAGATGTATTCTCCTTTATCGTTCATTACTGTAAATCTATCCAGCGCTTTGTCTTTCAGTGTATTTCTCCAGCGGTTGTTGAACTTAGTGTAATACATCTGGTTTGCTCCATAAATTTTGTTTCCGATAGAGAAGTTCAAGAATACGCTCAAGTCGAATCCTTTCCATGTAAAGTTGTTTGTTAAACCACCGTAGAGTTTAGGGTTGGCGTTACCGATAATGGTTCTGTCTTCTTCGGTAATCATACCGCTGTTGTCGGTGTCTTCAAATTTCCAATATCCTGGTTTTGGATAATTGTTCTTATCGTAAGGGATACCTTCTTTGATGATGTATTTTTTATTTGTTGCATCGTATGTAAAGTCGTCTACCGAGTATGTGCCCAGCAAGCGGTAGCCATACATCTGACCTAAAGGTTCTCCTACGCGAATCATATAGTCGCTCTTGTTGAACTCGGAGGTCTGTGCCCAATTAGACATAAGCTCCATGTAGTTGGTGTTATACAGGGCTTTTACTTTGTTCTTGTTGTGCGATAAGTTCAAAGTAGTGCTCCAGCTAAAATCCTTGTTCTGAATGTTATGAGTGGTAACAGTTACTTCGATACCCTTGTTGTTGGTTTTACCTGCATTAATCATCATTGATTTGTAGCCCGAAAGTAATGGCACTGGGGCATCGAGCAACAAGTCTTTTGTATCAATGTTATAGATATCCATACCTACCTGAATGCGTTCATTCAAGAATCCCATGTCGATACCGAAGTTGGTAGTGACGTTTGTTTCCCATTTCAAGTCAGGGTTTTGCAACTGTTTGCTTACGAAGCCTGAAGCTGTGCTAGATCCGTTATACGGAATCCAAACAGAACCCATCTTTGAAAGGCTTAAATAGTTGTCGATTTTATTGTTGCCGGCTGTACCGTAGCTCAGTCTCACTTTCAGGTTAGAGAAAATATTCAGGTTTTTGATGAAATCTTCTTCCGAAGCTCTCCATGCGAAAGAGGCTGCCGGGAAAACACCCCATTTGTGGTCATTACCAAATTTGCTTGAAGCATCGGCACGGACAGATGCCGCAAACAGATACTTCTCTTTGAAGTTGTAGTTGGCACGCATAAAGTACGACAGCATTCTGTCGCTTTCCAGGCGTGTAATTACTTTGTCGGGGCTTGCTCCTAATGACATATCGGCCAGACCGAAGTTGGTGCCTTCAAACTGACGAGCTCCTGCTCTGAGATAATCGCTTTTGTTCTGAATAAATTCCTGTCCGCCTACTACTGTAAGGTGATGCTCTGGGTTGAACACTTTGTCGTAGGTGATGACGTTGTTGTACATAAAGCTTTGCTGCTCTTGGATGGTTTTCCATCCGTAAGGAGCTCCTGAGTTCTTTGCTTGTTTTGAGCGTTCAGTGTAGAATACATCGTTGTTGATGGTACGTTTACGTACTCCTACAGTAGCACGGTAAGATAAATCTTTAGTGATCTTAATCTGTACGTCTCCGTTTATAGAAAGAATGCGGTTGCGCTTGTTTTTTAATTCGCTTTCTACAGAAGCTATAGGGCTTTGCATCTGGCTAGCACCTTCAAGCAGAAGTACAGGGTCGTCATCGTCAATAAGAAGCTGACCGTCGTCGCCATTCTTTCCGATAGTAGGTCTGTACTGAATAACATGCTGCATACGGCTGTATGAGCCACCTTCCTGAAGGCTTCCTAAACCTTCTGTCTTTTCGTCGATGTAGCTCATGTTTGTTGAGAAGTTAAGCCATGAAACAGGCTCCTGATGCATTTTCAAACGGAAGTTATCTCTTTTCAGACCGCTGCCGTACCATATACCTTTATCGTCGACATGTGTATATGTAACCATGTATTGTGAAGTCTTGCTACCTCCGCTGATAGTGAATTTATGCTGCTGTGTAGTAGCCGAGTGATTCTCGAATATTTCTTTCTGCCAGTCGATGCCTTGACGGTTGCTGTATAATGCGTCGAATTCATCCCATGTACCATAGGTAGGAATTACAAAGTCGCGCATAACGTCGGGCGAGTCGATAGCACGTTCATACTCAAGACGTACAAAGTCGGCTACGTTGAGTACATCATATTTCTTATTTACCTTCTTGAAACCGATGTACATGTCATAGCTAATATTGAATTTTTCGGCTTTACCGCCTTTGGTTGTAATCAAAATTACACCGTTAGCACCTCTGGCACCATAAATAGCTGTAGACGACGCATCCTTTAGAATGTCGATAGATTCGATATCGCTCGATTCAATTCCTTTCAGTCCGTCTTCGCTAGGGAAACCGTCGATGATATAAAGTGGTTCATTGCTCTGTGTGATAGATGTTCCGCCACGTACCTTGATAGATACTTCGGCATCGGGTGAGCCTTGAGAACGGATAATCTGTACACCGGCTACTTTACCGCTCAGTGCCTGAGATACATCTGTAATGGGTACTGCTGCCAGTTCCTTAGAGCCTACAGACGAAACAGAACCAGTAAGGTCTCTTTTCTTAACGGTAGCGTAACCAATGGTTACTACTTCGTCGAGTACAAGCGCGTCGGCTTGCAGAGTTACATTTATAATGCTTTGTCCGTTGACTTTTACTTCTTTGGTAGTCATACCAACATACGAAAATACCAGAATGTCTTTCGCTGCATTGTTTACTTTAAGAGAGAATTTGCCCTCGGCATCTGTAATGGTTCCCACTCCAGGAGCGCCTTTTAGTGTGACGCTACCACCAATTACCTCGTACCCTTCACCGTCGAGTACTTTACCTGTAACTACGACGCTTTGTGCATACATAGCCATACTTACAAAAGTAAGGATACCGATAATCAATCCTTTGATTTTGTACATAATGTAATAATTTAAGTTTAACAATTAATATTTCGTTTTATTTAAGAGAGTTCTCTCTCTGTGTTTTCATGCTTTGTACATCGAAGTGTGTTTTTTGTTCACGTAGTTAGATTTGTTTTTTTATTATCTCAAAGATAGACGATTTCTATTGATGGCTGATTGTAGACAAGTTCAATGTAAAATAAGAAATGTGTTTTTTAATGATATAAATGTCTAATAACCATTAAATATGTTGAACTGCATGAGTGTTGAGCCAGTAAACATGCCGTTTGGGTGGTTTCTGAAGCTATTTGTTGCATACCTCGTGCTTTTTTACGAATATTGCATATTATTATCAAATTTGTAAAAACAAACCTATTTCTATGAAAATAAAATCTGTATTGTCGCTGGGCGCGGCTTTCTTGTTCGTTGCCCTGTCTGTATCTGCTCAGAAAGTATATAATGTGTCCGATTATGGCTTGCGTCCCGATAGCAAGAAGAATGCTTCGCCTGTGGTGCAGAAAGTCATCGCCCGTATTCAGGCGGAGTGTAAGGATGGCGAAGCTGTGATTCTCCGTTTTGAGGAGGGACGTTATAATTTCCATGAAAAAGGATGTGCCGAACGTGAATATTATATTTCTAACCACGACCAGACGAATCCTAAAAAGGTGGGATTGGCGTTAGAGGATATGAAGAACCTTACCGTAGACGGGCAGGGGGCTGAGTTGATATTCCACGGACGTATGTTGCCTGTTTCGCTCTTACGCTCGGAGAACTGTACGCTGAAGAATCTGCATATCGATTTCGAGAATCCTCATATCTCGCAGGTTAAGGTGATAGAGAACGACCCTCAGAAGGGTATCGTATTCGAGCCGGCACAGTGGGTGAAGTATCGTATCACTAAGGATGGCTTTTTTGAGACCTTTGGCGATGGATGGACCATGCGTCATAACTATGGCATCGCTTTCGAGGGCGATACCAAGCATTTGGTGTATAACACCAGCGATGTTTATTGTCCGATAAAGGGTGTGAAAGAGATTGCTCCACGCCGTATCTTGGCTCCGGAGTGGAAAGACCAGCGGTTGGTGCCGGGCACGGTGATGGCTCTGCGCGGTTGGTTCCGTCCTACGCCGGGTATCTTCCTTTCGCACGATGTAAACACTACTATAGAGAATGTGCAGGTGCATTATGCCGAGGGTATGGGTTTGCTGGCTCAGCTGTGCGAGAATATTACGCTTGATAAGTTTGGCGTATGCTTGAGAGGCGAGAACGATCCGCGTTACTTTACTACTCAGGCTGATGCTACGCATTTCTCGGGATGCAAGGGTAAGATTGTATCTCGCAACGGATTGTATGAGGGTATGATGGACGATGCCATCAATGTGCACGGCACTTATCTTAAGGTGGTGAAGCGTGTAGACGACCGTACGTTGGTGGGCCGTTACATGCATAATCAGGCTTGGGGCTTTGAGTGGGGGTGCATTGGCGATGAGGTTCAGTTTGTTCGCTCTAACACTATGGAACTGATAGGGGAGACTAACCGTATCGCTTCTATCCGTCCGTACGATAAGGAGCAGATAGCTGGTGCTCGTGAGTTCCTGATTACTTTCACAGACCCGGTAGATGCCGCTATCAACGAGAAGAGTGGTTTCGGCATAGAGAATCTTACCTGGACTCCGGAGGTTCTTTTCGCGGGAAATGTTATTCGTAACAACCGTGCGCGTGGTACTTTGTTCAGCACTCCTAAGGCTACGGTGGTAGAAGACAACTTGTTCGATCATACTTCGGGAGCAGCAGTGTTGCTGTGCGGCGATTGCAACGGATGGTATGAAACTGGCGCTTGCCGTAATGTGATTATCCGTAAGAACCGTTTCGTTAATGCGCTTACTAATCTCTTCCAGTTTACTAATGCGGTGATTTCTATCTATCCTGAGATTCCTAATCTGAAAGATCAGCAGAAGTATTTCCACGGTGGAAAGGATGGTGGCATAGTTATAGAGGATAATGTTTTTGAGACTTTCGATGCTCCTATTCTATATGCTAAGTCGGTAGACGGGTTGGTGTATCGCCGTAATGTGATTAAGGTGAATCATGATTATAAGGCGTTTCATCCTAATCAGCGCCGCTTCTGGTTAGAGCGAGTTACTAATGTTAGTATTATGGAGTGATGGGGTGACATAGTAACAAAAAAACGGACACACTTGGATAATACCGGTGTGTCCGTTTTTGCTTTTATGTACAGCTCGTTAGTTACGAACTATGAGATATTCTTAATCTTTTATCGGATTAGGTTCGGTAGGCGCATTTCCGGGCTTTTCTGCGATAATGGCGTTAAGTACTATACCTACAAAGGCTGCAAGGGCTAATCCTGATATATGTATAGGGCCTACGGCGATGTCGTCTGCCGCTCCGTATTTCACGCCTACAGAAAGGCTGAGAATCATGGTAGCGATGAACACGTTACGTGGAACGGTGAAATCTACCTTTTCTTCTATCAGGTTACGGATACCTACGGCACTAATCATTCCGTAAAGGATGAGGCTTATACCGCCGATGGTGGCGCTGGGCATCAGTGCTATGAGGCACGCGAATTTAGGACAGAACGCCAGTATGATAGCGAATACCGCAGCGATGCGGATAACGCGAGGGTCGAATACACGGGTGATGTTAAGCACTCCGGTGTTCTCGCCGTAAGTGGTGTTGGCAGGTGCTCCGAACAGCGATGCGATGAGGGTAGCAATACCGTCGCCGCTGAGGGTGCGGTGCAGACCGGGCTTGCTCAGGAAGTCCTTGCCTACGGTAGAAGATATGGCGCACATATCGCCTATGTGTTCCATCATGGTAGCGAAGGCTATAGGTGTGATGGCTACGATAGACGAGATAATCATGGTTTGATCGGGGTTGTCGAATATGGCGAGCGGAGTACGTTCGCGGCTCACGGGGAAGCCTATCCATGCGGCTTCGCTCAGTGGGGTGAAGTCTATTTCACCGCAGCAGGCGGCTGTGATGTACGACAGTAATACACCCAGCAATATCGGTACTATGCGGATAATGCCGCGTCCCCATATAGAGGCGCAGATGGTGGTGGCTATGGCTACAATGGCCAGCATCCAATTGGTTTGGCAGTTGGTTATGGCAGAGCCTGTCAGCGTAAGACCGATGGCGATAACTATAGGTCCGGTAACTACCGGAGGGAAGAAGCGTAATATTCGTCGCACTCCGTAAACTCTTATCAGTGCAGCCATTACGAAGTAGAGCAATGCGGCGCATGCTACACCAAGACAGGCGTAATTAAGTGCCATGGTTTCGGTCATTCCGTGTGCCACGCCAAGTTGTTTCATTGAGGCGTATCCTCCAAGGAAGGCGAAGCTCGATCCGAGGAAGGCGGGTACGCTCCATCGGGTTATGAAGTGAAACGTCAATGTGCCTATTCCGGCAAAGAGTAGAGTAGTAGATACGTCAAGTCCCGTAATAAGAGGTACAATGACGGTTGCGCCAAACATGGCGAAGACATGTTGCAGTCCTAAAAGAGTCATTCGCGGCAATCCAAGTGCACGCGCATCGTAGATAGGGGGTATGTTCCCGTTTTTCATTAGCTTGTTTTTATTTTTATTATACGGGATGCAAAGTTACGTGTTTTAATCGTAAGTTTATGCACTTATCTTTATATAGTTGCTTCCGGGACGTGTTATATTATGCAAGAATTGGTTTGCTTATCCCGATGATTTTGACGTATATTTGTATGTATTATATAGAAAAGGTATATGCTTAGAATATTAGTAGTAGAAGACGAGAGCAGGGTGGCCGATTTATTGAAAATCGGTCTTGAAGAGAACGGATATCATGTCATGGTGGCTTACGATGGCGAGATGGGATTACGTCTTTTTCAGGCTGATTCTTTTCATTTGGTCATTTCTGACATTATTCTGCCTAAGCTGAACGGGTTTGAGCTGTGCCGTGAAATCCGTAAGGCGGACGATAGAATTCCTATTTTGATGCTCACGGCTCTTGGCACTGCCGATGATAAGCTGGAGGGTTTCGATGTAGGAGCCGACGATTATATGGTGAAGCCTTTCGACTTCCGTGAGCTTTTGGCCAGAGTGCGTGTGCTGCTTAAGCGACGTGCCGTATCGAACGTGGATGTGGTGAAGGAGATATCTTATGCCGATTTGCATGTCAATCTTGAACGGCAGGTGGTTACACGTGGAGGCGCATTCATCAAGCTCTCGCCCAAAGAGTATAATCTGTTGGTGTACTTGGTAGAGAATGCCGAAAAGGTGGTGAGCCGTGTGGAGATAGCTGAGAAGGTTTGGAATACTCACTTTGATACGGGCACCAACTTCATTGATGTGTACATCAATTATTTACGTAAGAAAATGGATAAGGAGTTCGATGTCAAGCTTATTCATACCAAGCCTGGTGTAGGATTCATTTTAACCGATAAGTTATGAAGATAAGAACTGCGCTTACATTAAAGTACACCTGCGTTACGGCTACCATCTTTATGCTGTGCATGGCACTTATTTATCTGGTTAGCGAGCATACGCGCGACCGTACTTTCTTCTGTAACCTGAAGAGTGAGGGCATCACTAAGGCCAATCTTTTTATGGCGTGTCAGGTAGATGCTAAGACCATGCAATCTGTGTACCTTAATAACAAGAAGTTCATCAATGAGGTAGAGGTGGCTGTCTATACCACAGATTTTAAGATGCTATATCACGACGCTATACATAACGATATAGTAAAGGAGACTCAAAGTATGATAGACGAAATCATGCAGAAAAAAGAAATAGAGTTTCATGTGGGTAAGTATCAGGGTATTGGTGTGGTGTTTCCTTATCAGGGAAAGGAGTATATAGTAACCGCTGCCGCTTACGATGGTTATGGGTATGATAATTTGGTAGGCTTGCAAGAAACGTTGATGGTTTTGTTCATAGTGGGCTTGTCGCTGCTATTTATAGCCGGATATTTCCTTGCCCGACTTTCGTTAAAGCCGATACGTAACATTGTGAATGAGGCTGAGCTTATTACGGCATCGCACATCGACCGTCGCATCCCGGTGAAGAACGAAAAAGATGAGTTGGGAGAGTTGAGCATAGCTTTCAACGCGCTGCTTGAGCGATTGGAGGTTTCTTTCACTTCGCAGAAGATGTTTGTAAGTAATGTTTCGCATGAGCTACGCACGCCATTGGCAGCCTTGATAGCCGAACTTGATGTGTCGCTACAGAAGGAACGTACCAATGAGCAATACCGTATGGCCATGCAGAACATGCTTCAAGACGCCAAACGCATGACTCGACTCATTGACGGTCTGCTTAATCTGGCTAAAGCCGATTATTGTAAAGAAGAAATCAGTATGCGCGAGGTTCGTCTAGACGAGCTTCTGCTTGATGTGCGCGAACTGCTTCTGCGTGCGCATCCCGATTATTCTATAGAACTCCTCTTCTGCAATGAGGACGAAGACGACGACCGCTTGATTACCACGTTGGGTAATCCGTATCTGTTGAACATTGCCTTCTCTAATCTGATAGAGAATAACTGCAAATACTCTGCCAACCATTCTTCCATCGTTCAGATTTCGTTCAGAGACAAGTGGAGCGTGGTGCGTATGTCAGACAGCGGTGTAGGCATGTCGGATAAGGATAAAGAGAACCTCTTTACCTTGTTCTATCGTGGCGAGAACGAAACACTCGTCTCCGGTCACGGCATAGGCATGACGCTTTCTAAGAAAATAGTTCATCTGCACGGTGGAAATATAGCAGTGCATTCAGAGCAAGGCAAGGGTACTATCTTCGTGGTAGAGCTTCCGCATATTTAGCGTTATCCTTGACTTTTGGATGAAAGCGCCTGTTTTTAGCCTTGATTTTTGGATGAAATTATGTGTTTAATGCCTTGACTTTTGGATAAAAGTGCTATCTTTGTATTGAAAATCAGTAAATTATATTGATGTGATGTATTATAAGAGAAATATTGATGATAAATTATTAGAATGGAAGGAGTCTCCAAGAAGAAAACCGCTGCTTATACGAGGTGCCCGACAAGTTGGAAAGTCAACTGCAGTAAGGAATTTAGGTAAAGGATTTAAATACTTTGTAGAGGTAAATTTGGAGAGTCAGCCATCTATACGTCAGCTTTTTACCAAAGATATTGACGTGCATAGAACTTGTGAAGCGATAAGTGCTACACTGGGTATTCCTGTTGTTGCAGGAAAAACTCTGCTTTTTATAGATGAGATACAAGTTTGCCAAGAGGCGATTATGTCACTTCGTTATTTTAAAGAAGATTATCCAGAACTGCATGTCATAGCGGCTGGCTCATTATTGGAATTTACACTCGAAGAGCTGCCTTCATTTGGAGTTGGGAGAATTCGTTCCATTTATATGTATCCATTTTCTTTCGATGAATTCCTTTTGGCTCAAGGGCTTGATACGACAGTTGATTTTAAGCATAAAGCTACGTCATTATCTCCGCTTCCAGAAGCAGTTCATAACAAATTAGTAGAGCAGCTGAAGACATTTTACCTTGTTGGTGGTATGCCTGCTGCTATTACTGAATGGGTAGAATCGAAAAGTTATATAGAATGTACTCGTGTACACAATGATATTTTAGATACTTACCAAGATGACTTTTCTAAATATAAGTCACGTATTTCTCCAGCTTTGTTAAGACAAGTATTGCGTTCTGTAGCATTGCAAGCGGGATGTAAATTTGTTTTCAGACAGGTTGCGGATGATATTCATTCATCTGTAATTAAGGAAGCTCTTCATTTATTGACATTGGCAGGATTGATAAAGCCTGTTACTCATAGTGATGGAAACGGGGTGCCGCTTGGGGCGGAAGAAAATTGTAATTATACTAAGTATCTCTTTTTGGATCTTGGACTGATGCAGACTATGCTTGGAACTCCCGCAGCGAATGTTCTTTTATCTTCGGATGTCGATTTTGTTAATAAAGGTGCTGCTTCTGAAATGTTTGCTGGGTTAGAGTTGGTTAAGAACCATGATTGTTTTCAGAAAGCAGAAATGTATTATTGGCAGAACTTATCCAGAGGTACAAATGCTGAAATCGATTACCTTGTAGTAAAGGATGGTATTGTTGTCCCCATAGAAGTAAAAGCAAGTACACGTGGTAGTATGCAAAGTCTGTGGCTATTCATGAGAAAGAAAGGACTACATCGTGCGATTAGAACATCTTTGGAAAATTTCGGTGAGTTTGAATACGTTGATAAGGAGTCGCAAGATGAAGTTCGTCATGTTGATGTTGTCCCTCTTTATGCTCTGAGTAATTTATAAAATAAACGCGTCTTAATTCTTTTGATTTTAAAAATCCTCTTGTGGAGACACTTCTTTCTTCCATCCCGCACTGAATACTTCGGGGCGAGAGCAGAGGCGCGATACTATTAAGTCTTCTAATAGTTTTCTAATACCGTTCTAATACTTTTCTAACGGTTGGTAACAGATTTGATGCATAGCTTTGCATCGCAAATCAAAATTAATCCATTAAAGAAAAGTATTATGTGGAAAATTAAAAAGAACAAAGGACAAATCGCTTTCAATGCCGAGAGGGTATTGATGGCGGCTAAAGCGCCACTCGACTCAGTGTTTACTTACTTTCAGTCTTTTTCGTTGGGACTGGCCGTAGAAGAAGTAGAAAAGAGACAGTCTCTTTATGGGAAGAACGAGATAGTGCACGAACGGAAGAAGAAGCCGCTCATTATGTTAGCAAAGGCTTTTGTGAATCCTTTCGTGGGTGTACTCACCGTGCTGGTGGCTATCTCTTTCGTTATGGATGTATGGATGGCCGATCCTGCCGATAGAGAATGGACGTCTATCATCATCGTAACTACAATGATTGTGCTGAGTGCTATTCTTCGTTTCTGTCAAGAGTGGAAAGCCAATCGCTCTAGCGAAGCTTTACAAAAAATGGTTACTAATACCTGCTACGTAAAGCGTGTTGGCTTTCACGATGGCGAAATAAGCAACGAAGAGTTGGTACCGGGCGATGTGGTGATGCTCTCTGCTGGAGATATGATTCCTGCCTATATCCGTATCATAGAATCGAAAGACTTGTTTATCAGTCAGTCGAGTCTTACGGGAGAGTCGGATTCTATAGAGAAATTCCCTAATCTGTCTGTCGGTTATAGCGAAAAGAGTAGCATTGTCGACCTCGATAATATCTGCTTTATGGGCTCTAACGTAGTGAGCGGCTCTGCCAAGGGAATAGTGTTCCAAACAGGAAACAATACTTACTTAGGAACGATAGCAAAGAGTGTGGCAGGGCATCGTGCCGCTACGGCCTTCGATAAAGGAATTACCAAAGTCAGCCTGTTGCTTATCCGCTTTATGCTCATTATGGTACCCATAGTGTTCATGGTGAACGGTATTACTAAAGGCGACTGGATGGAGGCGTTTATCTTTGCCATCTCGGTAGCTGTAGGCTTGACTCCGGAGATGCTGCCCATGATTGTTACCGCCAATCTGTCGAAGGGAGCCATGGTGATGTCTCGTAAGAAAACCATCGTGAAAGACCTCAACGCCATACAGAACTTCGGTGCCATGAACATACTCTGTACCGATAAAACAGGAATCCTTACACAAGACCACATAGTGTTAGAGCGTCATGTAAACGTAGACGGCACCGAGGATAAGGCTAACCGCATATTGCGTCACGCTTATTTCAACAGCTATTTTCAGACTGGGCTGAAGAACCTGATGGACCGAGCTATACTCTCGCACGTAAAAGAGTTGGGACTAGAATCACTGAGCTGCTCTTATAAGAAAGTAGACGAGATACCTTTCGATTTCACACGCCGTCGCATGTCGGTAGTGGTAGAAGACCTCAACGGTAAGCGGCAGATTATTACCAAGGGTGCCGTAGAAGAAATGCTTGGAGTATGCTCTTTCGCCGAGTTCGACGGACAGGTGCATCCATTGACCGAGGTAATGCGTTCCAAGGCGCAATGCTTTGTAGAAGAGATGAATGCACAAGGTATGCGTGTGCTGGCGTTGGCGCAGAAAAGTTTCCTCAGCAAGGAGAACAATTTTTGCATCGACGATGAGAAAGACATGGTGTTGATAGGCTACTTGGCATTCCTTGATCCACCCAAAGAATCGGCAGCGCAGGCTATAAAGCAACTTCACGAGCATGGGGTAGAGGTAAAGGTTCTCTCTGGCGATAATGAGGCGGTGGTGAAAGCTATCTCTCGTCAGGTAGGTATAGATACTTCAGCTTCTGTTACCGGTCCAGAACTGGAGATTATGAGCAAGGAAGACAAGATGGAAGCGGTAGCCAAGTGCAGCATCTTCTCTAAGCTCACACCTATCCAGAAGGCCGAAATCATCCAACTCCTTCAGGCTAACAAGAATACCGTGGGCTTCTTGGGCGATGGAATAAACGATGCAGCAGCCCTCCGTGAGTCGGATATAGGAATCTCTGTCGATTCGGCAGTCGATATCGCCAAAGAGAGTGCCGATATAATTCTGCTCGAAAAAGACCTGATGGTTTTAGAGAACGGAGTGATAGAAGGTCGCCGCACGTTCGGTAACATAGTGAAGTACGTAAAGATGACTGCCAGCTCCAACTTCGGAAATATGTTCAGCGTGTTGGCTGCCAGCGCCTTCCTGCCGTTCCTGCCCATGCTGCCCATTCATCTGTTAATTCAGAACTTGCTATATGATATATCTCAAACCACTATCCCCTTCGACCGTATGGATAGCGAGTATCTGCGTCGTCCTCGTATTTGGGACTCTGGCGATTTGAGTCGCTTCATGATATGGATTGGTCCTATCAGCTCCATTTTCGATATCGTTACTTATATGGTAATGTGGTGGGTATTCAAGTGTCAAGGACCGGAGACCGAAGCCCTCTTCCAGTCGGGTTGGTTTGTAGAAGGCCTCCTTTCGCAGACATTGATAGTGCATATGATTCGTACCCGTAAGGTGCCCTTCGTGCAGAGCTGCGCTTCTTGGCCCGTTATGCTCATGACATTCTCTATCATGGCTATAGGCATCTGCGTACCGTTTACTTCGTTTGGCAGTTCTATAGGTCTTGTACCACTGCCTTGGTCGTACTTCCCATGGTTGGTATGCATTTTGCTGTCATACTGCATACTTACACAGTGGCTCAAGACCAGATATATCCGAGTATTCAACCGCTGGTTATAAAACTTCAGTGTGGCGTTTGATGGCCCTAATCAGGCGTCACACCTATTCAAATCGTGATGATTATGAAATGTATATTGATGATTATTTTAAGTTGCGCTTGCTTCTGCGCCTCTTCTGCACAAAGCTTTAGCGGAGAATATACAGCAGAGTGGCAATGGGATATGAAGAAAGAAACCAATTGGGTTAATCTGCTTAGACTGAATCTCAGTGTTCCGCTGTTCGATGGGAAAGGCTCTTTAGAAGCCGCCACAATTCATTCGGCTAAAACTAACAACCGGATAATAGACGACTGGCAGACCTTTTCGAACATAGAAGAAGATAATCAGTGTGCAGCGATTGCTGTTTTGGGATACATGCATCAGTGGAAAAGCGCGCATCTGTTTCTTGGAGTCAGAAACGTGAACGAAGATTTCTTTGCCTCCGATGTTACGTCGCTCTTCACCAACAGTTCATGCGGAATATTTCCTACGATTTCTGCCTGTTACCCCATAGCCAACTATCCGTTTTCGGGGTTGACGGTCTACTTCGATGTGAGCCGAGGCGGATGGACGTTTAAGAATAGCATCTATAACGGAGTGGGTTATAACGGATGGAAGCATCATGACAATCCTTTCTTGGTTCGGCCAGAGAAAGACGGAGTATTCAATATGTCGCAGTTAGAGTATTCTGATGGCGGTGGATGCTACTATGCAGGAGTAGCCGTACACACCCGTCGTTTCCCCATAGACGAAGAAGGCGAGATGGTTACGGCAGATGAATCCGTTAGTAAGGCTACTTGCGCATGGTGGGTATATGGAGAGCAACTTGTATGGTACGCCGATGAGAAGAGCCTCTTCTGTATGGCTCAGTATTCAGAAAACACCTGCCATAAGAACGGATGTTACCGATATGCCGAGGTAGGATGCGCTTACCGTGACGATAGTAATGAGTGTGGATTTACGGGGCAGTACGCCCGTTTCTTCCAAGGAACTGAGTATTCTGTAGAAGTTACGTGGAAAAGGCGTATCAACCGCTCGTTTTCGGTGCAGCCTGCTTTTCAGTACATCACTAATGCCGGCGGAGATTATGCTGTGCTAATGGCACGCCTATATTGTAGTTTTTGAGAATGAGTAAATAAAGAGGTATATCCCAATGAACTCACTGATAATAATCCTGCTTTACGCAGTAGTTTGCCTGTATGTCATGAGATGTGAAAACAGGCATAGCCGAAAGGATATCAGGCGATTTATCTTTCGTAGTAAAAGAAAGGGGAGAGGTGTTAATTGATAATTAAAAAAACGCACTGAAATCTCAGCGCGTTTTTCCATATAAATATTGTCCAGTTAAATTTCACCAACGGTGAATTTCTCAGGATACTTACCTACGAAGTCCTTGAAATACAATTTGATTTCTCGCATATCCTTTTCGATGTCTCCGCTCGGTATTATAACCTTGTTGGCGGTGACACACTTCTTTTTGTAGTCGAATCCGGCAAGAACGATAGGGATGTTAGCGCCCAACGCCATGTAGTAAAAGCCTTTCTTCCATTCAGGATTAGCAGAACGAGTCCCCTCTGGAGTAACCGCTATGCGGAATTCCTTACTAGCCTTAATCTTCTGCACTATCTGATCTACCAACGATGTATGCTTGCTTCTGTACACAGGCACGCCACCCATCCAGCGGAACAGATAACCCAACGGGAAGAAAAACCACTCCTTCTTCATCAAGAACCCCGACTCCATACCCAATGTGCCGATAAGCACCTTTCCGATAAACAAGTCGATGTTAGAAGTATGCGGAGCTACACAAAAAATACACTTGTCGTAGTGCGGAAACGATAACTCAGCCTTCCAGCCGAATATCTTATAATAAATAAACTTGCAAATCTGCTGTTTCATCTACGTGTATAAGCTGATTTACAATCTATTTATTTAGACAATTCTACCAAAGCGTTGAATACCTCTTCTGTCTTCTGGTTAAAGTCTTCGTGCAGTTTCTTGTAAAAGCCTTTCACGTTACCCGGCTCAGTGTGGCTGATTCTCTTTATCAGTTCTTTACGCATGTCGCAAGTCTTCTTTACCAGCTCAGCATAAGCCTGTGACTTGCTCTCGTCTTTTTCCTGTGAGAAATCCAACAAACACATGCCCAACATTACGTCGGCTATATAATTTACGTTTTTCTTCAATAATCTTCTGCTTGCCATAATTTTATTGTTTTTGGTGAATAAAAATTTTGTTGTTGGTAAAGATAGCTTTTTTTTGTGGAATAAAATGACGGATGCCCTTTTTTCGTGTAAAAAACACGTATTTTTAAAGATACGCTTTTATATTTCCGAAAAAAAAACGAAATTTGCGCTGCATGTTTGCAATAACAGAACTTATACACCTTATATAATAAACGAAAATTATGACAAAAAGTGCATTACAAATTGCTAGAGCTGCTTATCAGCCCAAATTACCTAAAGCATTGCAAGGTGCAGTAAAGGTACAAGAAGGTGAACCTACTCAGTCGGTTGCCGATCAGGAAGCTATTAAGGAATTGTTCCCTAACACTTACGGTATGCCGTTGATTAAATTCGTAGAAGGAGAAGCTAAGAACTTCGACGCTATGAACGTAGGTGTTATTCTCTCTGGTGGTCAGGCTCCTGGTGGTCACAACGTGATCTCTGGTTTGTTCGACGGTATTAAGAAACTGAACCCTGCTAACAAGCTTTACGGATTCCTGATGGGTCCTGGTGGTTTGGTTGACCATAACTACATGGAACTTACAGCCGATATCATCGACGAATACCGTAACACTGGTGGTTTCGATATGATCGGTTCTGGTCGTACTAAACTCGAAACAGTAGAACAGTTTGAAAAAGGCTATGAAATATTGAAAGAACTCGGCATCAAGGCTTTGGTTATCATCGGTGGTGACGACTCTAACACTAACGCATGTGTATTGGCAGAATACTACGCTGCTAAGAACTATGGCGTACAGGTTATCGGTTGTCCTAAGACTATCGACGGTGACTTGAAGAACGAGATGATTGAAACTTCTTTCGGTTTCGATACAGCTTGTAAGACATACTCTGAAGTTATCGGTAACATTGAACGCGACTGTAACTCAGCTCGTAAATACTGGCACTTCATCAAGTTGATGGGTCGCTCGGCTTCTCACATCGCATTGGAATGTGCTTTGCAGACTCAGCCTAACGTATGTATCATCTCTGAAGAAGTTGAAACTAAGAACATGTCGCTCGACGATATCGTTACTTACATCGCTCAGGTAGTAGCTAACCGTGCAGCAGAAGGTCACAACTTCGGTACTGTATTGATTCCTGAAGGTTTGATTGAGTTCATCCCTGCTATGAAGCGTCTTATCGCTGAATTGAACGACTTCTTGGCTGCTAACGCTAACGAATTCGCTGCAATCAAGCGTTCTAAACAGCGCGAATATATCATCAGCAAGTTGACTCCTGAAAACGCTGCTATCTATGCTTCACTTCCTGAAGGCGTAGCTCGTCAGTTGTCACTCGACCGCGACCCGCACGGAAACGTACAGGTATCACTTATCGAAACAGAAAAGCTGTTGTCTGAAATGGTTGGTACTAAGTTGGCTCAGTGGAAAGAAGAAGGCCGTTTCGTAGGTAAGTTCGCTGCTCAGCACCACTTCTTCGGTTACGAAGGTCGTTGCGCTGCTCCGTCTAACTTCGACGCTGACTACTGCTACTCATTGGGTTACACAGCATCTATGCTGATTGCTAACGGTAAGACTGGTTACATGTCATCAGTACGTAACACAACTGCTCCTGCTGCCGAATGGATTGCAGGTGGTGTGCCTATCACTATGATGATGAACATGGAACGTCGTCACGGTGAAATGAAACCGGTTATCCAGAAAGCATTGGTAAGACTTGACGGTGCTCCTTTCAAAGCATTCGCTGCTGTACGCGAAGAATGGGCTAAGGAAACTGCATACGTATACCCAGGTCCTATCCAGTACTTCGGTCCTACTGAAGTTTGCGACCAGCCTACCAAGACTTTGCAGTTGGAACAAGCTAAGTAATCCTATCTGGTTCTAAATGAATCTATAATGATAGATATGGAGTGTCATTTCGGAGTGTAGAGCGTTTGTTCTATCCCCGGAGTGACATTCTTTGTAATTTGATACTTTTCTCTCTCTAATATAACATATATAAAATGGTTAATCAGCGTGGCGCGAAAGCTAAAGGTACCGTAAAACGACGGAGTTCGTCTTCTTCCGGCAAGTCCCGGCGAAGCAAAAAGAAGAAAGTGGTACGAAATTGGACGGTGCCCATGTGGCTGTATTACGTCCTTATGGGGTGCGGATCGGCTTTCATTTTGATATGTTTCTACTATTTCTTTATCCGCCCGTATTCTTATCGTTGGAAACCTTGTTACGGCACACGTGCTTATGGCGTATGCCTGCCTAGTTCTTTTCAGGTGCATGGTTTCGATATTTCACACCATCAGGGAGACATTGACTGGGATGCGTTGCAGCAAACTCAGCACACTCCGTTTCCTATCCGTTTTGTCTTTATGAAGGCTTCAGAGGGGGGCGATTTCAGCGATACTACTTTTACGCGCAATTTCGACGCTGCCCGTCGGCATGGTTTTATCCGCGGGGCGTATCATTTCTATAATCCTCATACCGACGCTGCTCGTCAGGCCGATTTCTTTATCCGTTCTGTCAAGTTGGAGAAGGGCGATTTGCCGCCTGTGCTCGATGTTGAGCGTGTAGGCGATGACGCAAGCCGTCTTCGTAAGAATCTTAAAATCTGGCTTGATAGTATTGAGCGTCATTATCATGTAAAGCCTATTCTTTACGCTTCTTATAAGTTTAAGACTCATTATTTGTCTGATTCTATTTTTAATACTTATCCTTATTGGATAGCTCATTATTATGCTGATTCTGTGCAGTATAAGGGTGAGTGGAAGTTCTGGCAGCATACTGATGTTGGTCAGTTGCCGGGTATTTCGGAGAGTGTTGACCTTAATGTGTTCAACGGTTCTTTTGATGAGTTGAAGGAGCTTACTTTGAAGTAATTTCTTTTTTGATTTCGCTTTGTGTGTTCGCTTTGTGTATTCGCCATGCGGATGGATTTACTTTTTCTTTTGCCTTGATGCAAAAGAATAAAGTAACAAAAAGAAAAAATCAAGGCTACGTCTCCGGGCCTACTCCGGAAAGGTCGTTCTGGTACTGAAAAATGAACTCGCTTCGTTTCACTACGCTCAAACAGCATTTTTCAGCACCGCCCGTCCATTCCTCCGCTTACGCCCCTCCGCCTAGGCCGTTCCATTATACGCCAAGGCGCTTCGCTGTTGGCTTTTGTTTTGGCTTTGTCTCGCCTTCGGCTTTTGCTTCTTCTCCTTACTCTTTTATAGGTGTTAACTTATTTATTTCTCTCAGTGTCATTGGCGTCATAGAAAGTTCGGGCAACAGATTTTCTATCTTCACTTGCATTTATAGTTTAATAATCGGTCTCGAAGTACCTTTTGGAGGGGTTAGGTGATTTACATGCGAACTTTGCAAAGAGAATGCGATTCGCAGAAAAAAGAATGTGATGTTTCAAGTGAAAGAATACGAATGGATGGTTGAAACATCGTATTCTTTTCTCGGTTTTTATGCGGTGAAAACCTTGTTGAATAATAATATCGCTATGCTATACCATGTAATTGTTGGCGTTTGCGTGATGAAGAATAACGGTTCGGGAATTGAAGGTAGCTTTGAAAAAACTCCAAAAATACCCTTACCCAACTTGAATTTTTGAAAAAATCAAGTTGGGTAATATTTATAGATTTAATAATATATTATATTATATAATATGGTGCACTTCTCGTGACACTTTGTGTTTGGCTTTGTGGATGCATATCATACGGTTGGAAGTTGTAATGTATTTGATCCTCAGTTTAATAAGCTTAGTCGTTTGTGGTTCTCTGAATGGACCCACTTTGTGGCATTTTGTGGTGCACTACGTTTTTGGTATAGCAAATTTATAAAAGCGTAAATTGCGAAAGAGGCAACTTGTAGAAAGATTCAATAAAATAATTACAGATATAATATAAATTTACATCAGTAACATATGCAACCAGTTCAATAGAATAATGCTTATGGTTGGTATAAACACGGATTTAATATGTAAGCAAGTATCTGCCCATGTAAATAGGTGGTATAAGTTACGCTGCCTGCGCAGGTAGTCATAAGGAATACCTACGGTGAGAAGTATTAAGAGTGCTAAAAGAACGAACCCTAGAGGGTTTAATGCCAAGGCTTCTTGTATGTGCCCATCTATGATAGCTATAATGGCACGGGTAGAACCACAAGCAGGACAAGGGATATGTAAGAAGTACTTTATTAAGCATCCTTTCCATATCCCTTGTCCGCATTGGTTTATAGACATGGCTATCCATGTCCAGCTAGCGATACAACCTGTTATACCGAGTGCATAAAAACGGATTGCAGACATGGCTGGGTTATTGATAAAGTACAGCCTTCAATTTCTTCAGGTTAGCATCGCGTGTAGCACCCATAATAAGGAACAGATCTATTAAAGTCCATAAGCCGCAACCACCACAAGTGATTAGTTTGGCAATGCCTAATCCGATATTGCCGATATAGAATCTGTCTACCCCTAAGCTACCGCCAATAAGCGAAATGATAAGTGCGATAGTTGGGTCTTTAAACTGCATGGCTTGTATACTGAACGTCTTGCTTTCGTCTGTAGATAATAGAGTCTCTCTGATTAAGCTGATCTGAGATTCAGGTAAACGATTGCTGTTCGAGATGATAAAAGCATCTACTTTGTTTGAATCCATAGGGAAAAGTTTTTATATTATTGGTTTGTTTTTCATTCTTATTGCCCCACTGTAAATAATTCCAGTACAGTCTCTATTAGATGAGATTGTAGTAATTGTCGTAATTGTTGTTGGGCTTTCACAAAAGTAATAATGAATGGTAATCTAAACAAATATATGTCGAAATAAATCTTTTTTGCTTAAAGCTAATTAGTAGGGATAGGCACGCTGTTCGCCATGGTCTACGTGGGCATGGTGGTTCGTTCTGTAAGTACGCATTTAGGTTGGTTCGACCGTTTGCTGGCATATCAACCCGGCTTTCGCCGTTATGTTTACGGGTTAGCGCGACTCTTGTTTAAATAACTCAACGGTTTCTGCAGGATTATTGGTATTTTTGTAAATCCATTAAAAACCACTATTATGAAAACTTATTATTTCTTATCGCTTGTTTCTCTTTTCATGTTATGCAGCTGTACACCGAAAAAAGACCTTACTTCCGCCCGATGGGAACTGTGTCATACCACAGGGTTTCCTTCTCAAGAAGAGGGTATGGAAAATGGAGTCTCGGCATGTTACGCAGGTGCGCTTGGCGGTAAACTGATTATGGCAGGAGGCTGTAACTTTCCTGATGTACCAGCCAGCGATGGTGGTAAGAAGAAATTCTATAAAGGCATATATGCTGCCGATATTACTGCAGATTCCGTATTAAACTGGAGAATGGTGGGCGAGCTTCCGTTTGCCTCGGCCTACGGAGTGGCTGCGGTGTATAATGACCGGCTGATCTGCGCGGGAGGTACAGACGGCACTCGTTCGCTGACCGATGTGTTCAGCGTCCGGCTGAAAGAGGATGGTAGCTCGGCTATTATCAACTCTCTGCCTTCGCTTCCTGAGTCTCTCGATAATTTCTGCGGAACGGTGACAGGACGCTTTCTGCTCTTGGCCGGAGGTAACAGAAAAGGAGTGCCATCTAACACCTTCTGGTGTCTCGACTTAGAAGATACTGATGCGGGATGGACGGAGCTTCCTTCATTCCCTGGCGAAGCACGTACTCAGGCGGTATGCGCTGCCGAGGCTCAGGATGACGGTTATAGGTTCTATATCTGGGGAGGATTCGCCGCTGCGTCTGCCGGCAGTGAGGCTTCGCTTTCTACCGACGGATATTGCTATTCTTCGGATACGAAACGATGGACCGCGGTGGCTGCTCCTTGTGATGAGAACGGCGAGGCACTGTCGGTAGGAGGTGGTACCGCTGTTACGGTAGATAATAGATGGGTGCTGTGTACCGGAGGCGTAAATAAGGATATCTTCCTCTCGGCTCTTCGTGCTCCTATGGATGGATATATGCTGCACGAGCCTGAGTGGTATAAATTTAACGACCGGTTGATGGTGTACGATATGAAAGAGGATGCGTGGAATACGGTGATTCGTTCCTCGCATCTGGCCAGAGCAGGAGCCGTATTGGTAAGCGGTGGAAGCGGCTCCTTCTATAATATAAATGGTGAGTTGAAGCCGGGTATCCGTACTCCGGAGATTACACGAATCTGGTTGAAGTGATTAATTGGCGTTCTGAAGCTTCTCCATGTTGGCACGGGCTACGTTGACGTAGTTCTTTATAAGCGGATTGTTCTTGAACGACTCTGGAGCGTTTTTCAGTATCTGCTCCATCATGGGGGTGAGTACTGGGTAGGGCAGTCCGTTGCAAATCATGATGAATAAGCCCGGACCAAGTACGTTCTCGTAATTGTCTTCTATGAAGTTGATGGCCAAGCTATCCATCTTACCCGACAAGGCTTTACGCTGTGTGGTTATTTCCTGCTGTATCTCAAGCGGACTTTTGCCGTCCATAATCATGCGGCTCTCCAGACGCTCCACTTCATATGCCTGATCATCGAGCGAGTTCTTCTTGACTACAAAGTCGTTGAACTTGTCATTGAGCGGAGTGCCCTTTATTGTGACACCCGAATTGTTGATATCAATTTTTATCTTTCCTTTTTCGATGACAAGAGGCATTATGCTTTCGTCGGCCATATAGAGCATTCCAATCATGGTAGAATCTACCTTGCCCTGCATCTTAAACAGTCCGTGCACCACTTCGGCAGAGTCGATGTTTACCAACTTATCGCCAGAAACAACCTTGATATAGAGCATTTTACCGTCTTGGCTAGACAAAGATGAAACGCCTTCTATCTTATATTTCTTGTTGCACGAAACGCATAAAATAGCGCTAAGAATAATTAGATATAATCTATACATGTAAAACCGCTTAATAATTAACACGGCAAAATTATAATGTTTCTGAGTTGTAGAGAAATAAATTACCAAAAATTAAAACTTAATATAGGTTTTTACTTAAATAGCGTATAAATACTACTTAGACAACGTATTTTTAGTTATATTTGTCCTCTTAAATGCATAAATGAATAAAATTCATAACTTTAAAAAAATCGTAGAATTACAAACAATGAAAAAACTGAAAGTTTTAGCACTTGCGCTAATGTGCGCCGCTTTCTCGCCGGCAAAGGCTGACGAGGGTATGTGGCTTCTTCAGCTCATGCAGGAACAACACTTGGCCGACCGCATGAAGGCTCAGGGTATGAGCATGGATGTAGCCGACATTTATAATCCGGGAAAAATCACGCTGAAGGATGCCGTTGGTATCTTCGGACGCGGATGTACCGGTGAAATTATTTCTGCAGACGGACTTATTCTTACTAACCATCACTGTGGCTACGGTGCTATTCAGCAGCACAGCTCGGTAGAACACGACTACCTGACCAACGGTTTCTGGGCTAAGAGCCGCAGCGAGGAACTGCCTACTCCGGGATTGACATTCAAATTTGTGGAACGTATAGTTGACCTTACAGACCGTGTAAACGCTGACGTTAAGGCTGGTAAGGTATCAGAAACAGAATCGTTCGGCGGTGGTTACTTGGCTAAGTTGGCTAAGGAAGAATACGAAAAGAGCGACCTGAAGGGTAAACCGGGTATCGAGGTAGAGGCTCTTCCGTTCTATGCCGGAAACAAGTTCTACTTGTTCTACATCAAGACTTATACCGACGTGCGTATGGTGGCTGCTCCGCCTTCATCAATCGGTAAGTTCGGTGGTGAAACCGACAACTGGATGTGGCCGCGTCATACAGGCGACTTTTCTATGTTCCGTATCTATGCCGATAAGGACGGTAATCCGGCTGACTACAGCAAGGATAACGTGCCTTTGAAGGTGAAGAAGCATCTTACCATCTCATTGAAGGGACTGCAGGAAGGCGATTACGCCATGATTATGGGATTCCCCGGAAGCACAAGCCGCTACCTTACACGCAGCGAGGTTAAGATGCGCATGGACGCTCAGAACACTCCGCGTATCCAGGTTCGCGAGGCTCGTCAGGCTGTGCTGAAGGCTGAGATGGCTGCCAGCGACAAAGTTCGTATTCAGTATGCTTCTAAGTACGCTCAGAGTAGCAACTACTGGAAGAACTCTATCGGTATGAATAAGGCTATCGTAGACAACAAGGTTCTTGAATCTAAGGCAGAACAGGAAGCTAATTTCTTGGCTTTCGCTAAGAAGCAGCAGAACGCTGACTACGAAAAGGTAGTAGCGCAGATTGATGAGTACGTTAGCAAGGTTACTCCTATCAATACGCTGATGACTTACTTTGGCGAGACATTCCGTGGCATTGAATTCGGAGCTGCGTTCACATTGTTCAATCAGCTGAAGGATGCTATCAAAGCTAAGAATTCTGAAGAAGTAGAGAAGTGCGTTAACCGCCTGAAGGTAGCGTATTACTTGATTCACAACAAAGACTATGATCATGAAGTTGACCGCAAGGTGGCTAAGGCCTTGATTCCGCTGTACGAACAGAGCGTTCCGGCTGAATACCTCCCGGCTTTCTATGAGACTATCAAGACTAAGTTCAAAGGTAACGTAGACGCTTACGTTGACGCTTTGTATAACAACTCTATCTTCGCTAGCGAAAAGAACTTCAACGCATTCATCAAGAAGCCTACCGTTAAGGCTATCGAATCTGACTTGGCTGTACAGTACTCTATCGCTAAGAACGAAATGGCTCAGAAACTTTATAATGAATTGTCTTCATTGAACGGTGGCATCGACTTGCTGCATAAGACTTACGTTCGCGGTTTGTGCGAAATGTACGCTCCTACTCCTAAGGCTCCGGACGCTAACTTCACTATGCGTCTTACTTACGGTAACGTGAAATCGTACGATCCGAAAGACGGTGTTCACTACAAATACTACACTACTCTGAAGGGTGTGATGGAAAAAGAAGATCCTAACAATCCGGAATTCGTGGTACCGGCTAAGCTGAAAGAACTGTATGCGGCTAAAGACTTCGGTCGTTACGCTTTGCCTAACGGTGAAATGCCTACTTGCTTCTTGACTACCAACGATATTACCGGCGGTAACTCAGGCTCTCCGGTTATGAACGGCAACGGCGAATTGATTGGTGCCGCTTTCGACGGTAACTGGGAATCGCTCTCTGGCGACATCAACTTCGACAATAACTTGCAGCGTTGTATCGCGGTAGATATCCGCTACGTGCTGTTCATCGTTGAGAAGCTTGGTGGATGTAAGAATCTTATTGACGAAATGACAATAGTTGAATAATGAAAAAGCTATTATTATCTGTTTTCCTTCTGTCGGGCGCACTAGCTTCGTGGGCCGACGAAGGAATGTGGATGCTTACCGATCTGAAAAAGCAGAACGCGGCGGTGATGCAGGATATGGGTCTTGACATCGGTATTGACCAGGTGTACTGTCCCGACGGCATCAGCCTGAAAGATGCGGTAGTGCATTTTGGTGGAGGATGTACGGGCGAAATCATCTCGAAAGATGGTTTGGTACTTACTAACCACCACTGCGGATATGGTTACATACAGCAGCACAGCTCTGTAGAGCACGACTACCTGACCGACGGTTTCTGGGCTATGAAACGCTCTGAAGAATTGCCGTGCGAGGGTCTTACCATTACTTTTATCGACCGCATTCTTGATGTGACCGATTACGTGATGGAGCAACTCAAGAAGGATGAAGATCCGGAAGGACTGAATTACTTGTCGCCTTCTTATATGGAAAAGGTAGCTAAGCGATTCGCCAAGCAGGAAAACATCGCTACCAGCGAATTTATCCGCCTGGAGCTGAAGCCTTTCTACGGTGCGAATAAGTATTATCTTTTTGTGAAGACCGTTTATAAGGATATTCGTATGGTAGGTGCGCCTCCTTCGTCTATCGGTAAATTCGGTGCTGATACCGATAACTGGATGTGGCCTCGTCACTGCGGCGACTTCTCTATGTTCCGTATCTACGCTGATAAGAATGGTAAGCCTGCTAACTACTCGGCAGAGAATGTTCCTCTGAAGGTGAAGAAGCATCTTACTATTAATATAAAAGGTGTAAAAGAAGGCGATTTCACTTTCGTGATGGGATTCCCCGGACGTAACTGGCGCTACATGATTAGCGACGAGGTGGAAGAGCGTATGCAGACTACCAACTTTATGCGCGACACTGTACGTGGAGTTCGCCTTAATGTACTGGGCGAGGAGATGGCTAAGGATGCCAAGACTCGTATTCAGTATGCCGCTAAGTATGCTTCATCTGCCAACTACTGGAAGAACGCTATCGGCATGAACGAGGGTTTGGTACGACTGAAGGTGCTTGACCGCAAGCGTGCCGAGCAGGAACGCTTGTTGGCTTACGCCGCTAAGACTGGTAACAACGATTATCGTGAGGCTTACGAAACTATCAAGCAGATTGTGGCTAAGCGTCATGACGCTGTTTACCATCAGCAGGCTATCTATGAGGCTTTGATGCTGGGTACTGAGTTTTCTAAGGTTCCTAATACCGATGCTCTTTATAACGCGTTGGTGGCTAAGGATAAGGAGGGCGTACAGAAGGCTGTAGCCGCTCTGCGCAAGGCTGCCGATAAGTACTTTAACAAGGACTATAGCACAGCGGTAGACCGCAAGGTGTCTAAGCAACTCTTGGCTGTTTATGCCAACTTGATTCCGGCAGCGGAACGTATCTCTATCTTCGCTACTATCGACAAACAGTTTAAGGGTAGCACAGACGCGTTTATCGACGCTTGTTTCGATAAGTCTATCTTCCGCTCGCACGAAGCGTTCAACGCTTTCCTTGACAAGGCTAACGCCAAGACTCTGGAATCTGACTTGATGGTACGCTACGCTAAGTCGGTTATAGATGGTTACAAGGCTACCGACGAGGCTATGAAGGCTGAAACCAATGCTTACAACCGTGCTCATAAAACATGGGTGGCTGGTATGATGACTTTGTGGAAGAACGAGGGTAAGGCTATCTATCCTGATGCCAACTCAACGCTTCGTCTTACATACGGTAAGATTGGTTCTTACACTCCGGCAGATGGTATAGAGTATCTTTACTATACTACACTGAAGGGTGTGATGGAGAAAGAAGATCCTAACAATCCGGAATTCGTGGTTCCCGCCAAGTTAAAGGAACTTTACGCTAAGAAGGACTTCGGACCGTATGCTATGGCCGACGGACGTATGCCAGTATGTTTCGTAACCGCTACCGATAACACTGGTGGTAACTCGGGCTCGCCTGTATTCAACTCTAAAGGTGAGTTGTGCGGCTTGGGCTTCGACCGTAACTACGAGGGTCTTACTGGCGACATCGCTTATAACCAGCAGCTGCAGCGTGCGGCTTGTGTAGATATTCGTTACGTATTGTTCGTTATCGACAAGTATGCGGGTGCTACTCATCTGATTGATGAAATGGATATCATCCGATAAATCAGTACTCTGAGTACTAAAACAAAAAAGCAATCTCCCAAGGTTTCGGCCTTAAGGAGATTGCTTTTTTTTATGCTCTGATTTTTAATGTTCTAAGTAAGCCTGCTGTAATCAATTCTTTCTTTTCAGAACCGGTTCGCAAGTAAGGTTTACACCAAGTTTCTTGAAAATCTTTTGGTCTACCTCGCTAAGCATTACGGTGCAGTGTACCTGGCATCCACGCAACTTAGGCAGTTGCTCAAGCGCACGGCGGCAGTTCTCATCGTTCTCTGACAATACAGACAGTGTAACGAGGACCTCATCGGTATGCAAGCGTGGGTTACGGCTTCCCAAGTAATTAATCTTAGTATGCTGAATAGGCTCAATCATAGACTGAGGGATGAGCTTCTTTTCATGGTCAATACCAGCCAAGTGCTTCATTACGTTGAGCAAGAGCGCAGCGCTACAGCCTAATAACTGACCTGAATGTGCGGTGATGATGGTACCGTCTTCAAGCTCTATAGCTGCAGATGTATGACCAGTTTGGCGCAAGCATTCTTTGGCGGCTACAGTAGTACGGCGGAAGTCGGTAGTAATCTTAGCCTGATTAAACAACATCTGAATCTTGCTGATCTCCGCCTCGTTACAAGCGCCGCAAGCCATCTTGTTGGTAGCGTCGTAGTAGCGACGGATAATTTCGTTCTTAGAAGCCTCGCAGCAAACATCATCATCGCTGATGCAGAAACCTACCATGTTTACACCCATATCGGTGGGCGACTTATACGGGTTAGATCCGTAAATACCTTCGAACAAAGCGTTCAGTACGGGGTAGATTTCGATGTCGCGGTTATAGTTGATGGCTATCTTGTTATAAGCCTCCAAGTGGAACGGGTCTATCATGTTAACGTCGTTCAAGTCGGCAGTAGCGGCTTCGTAAGCGATGTTTACAGGATGCTTAAGCGGAAGATTCCATACGGGGAATGTCTCGAACTTGGCATATCCGGCTCTTACGCCACGCTTGTTCTCATTGTACAGCTGACTGAGGCAGACTGCCATTTTGCCGCTACCCGGACCGGGAGCAGTAACGATGACCAAAGGTTTTGAAGTCTCTACAAAGTCGTTCTTACCGAAGCCTTCGTCCGAAGCGATAAGACGAACATCGTGCGGATAGCCTTCTATCAGATAATGACAGTAGGTCTTGATACCCTCGCGCTCCAAGCGCTGCTTGAAAGCGATGGCCGCCGGCTGACCGTTGTAGTGAGTGATGACGATAGAACCTACCATGAAGCCACGGTTCTGGAATTCGCCTCTAAGACGAAGCGCATCTTCATCGTAAGTGATGCCCAAATCGGCACGTTTCTTGTTCTTCTCGATATCGATAGCACTGATGACGATAACAATTTCTATACTGTCGCTAATCTTCTGAAACATGCAGAGCTTACTGTCGGGACGGAAGCCTGGCAGTACACGGCTGGCATGATTGTCATCGAATAGTTTGCCTCCCAACTCCAGGTACAGCTTACCGTCGAATTGTGAGATTCTCTCCTTAATGTGCTGAGACTGAATGTTCTGGTATTTCTCGTTGTCGAATCCTATTTTCATCTTTTTTAGTTTTTTGCAAAAGTACATAAAAAATTGGATTTACGTAAAGCATCTGATGTGATAAGATGAAAACGTATGCAGATATTATAAACGGCATCCTTGCGGAGCGGTTGTAGACTACAACGGGCGAAGCGGATGTTTTTTTATGCAAAATATTTGTATCGGTGAAAAATAGTCTTAACTTTGCCTTTGAACATTTAAGAATTTTATAAGAACTATTTTAATTATAAGACAAGCACGATATGGAAATACGCAACATACTTGATAACTTGAAGATTTCGGAACTGAACGCCATGCAGCAGGCTGCCGTAGATGTCTGTAGCAAAGGAAATGACATGATATTGCTTTCGCCTACAGGCTCCGGAAAGACGTTGGCTTACCTTATTCCTCTACTCGAAACATTGAAACCGGGAGTGGAAGGTGTACAGGCAGTGGTGTTGGTGCCATCGCGAGAATTGGCTCTGCAGATAGAACAGGTGTTCCGCCAGATGGGTACCGAATTCAAGGTTATGAGTTGTTATGGCGGACGTCCGGCTATGGAAGAGCATCGCACCATGAACGGCATTCATCCTTCGGTTATAATTGGTACACCGGGACGTATGAACGACCATCTGGGTAAGCAGAATTTCGATGCATCGACAGTGCGCTTGCTTGTAATAGACGAGTTCGACAAGTGTTTGGAGTTTGGCTTTCAGGATGAGATGAATGAGGTGATAGGCCAGTTGCCAGCAGTGCAGCGCCGTTTCCTTCTTTCGGCTACCGATGCCGAACAGATACCGCAGTTTGCAGGGATGAACAAACGCACCGTGAAGCTGGACTTCCTTAATCCGGAAGAAACAGTGTCGCATCGTTTAAGCCTGTACAGAGTGATGTCGCCTATAAAAGATAAATTAGAAACGCTCTATAAATTGCTCTGCTATCTGGGTGATGAATCTACATTGGTGTTCTGTAATCACCGTGAGAGCGTAGAGAGAGTAGGAAATTATCTGCGCGAAAACAAGTTGTACTGTGAAATATTTCACGGAGGCATGGAGCAAGACGACCGTGAACGTGCGCTTTATAAGTTCAGAAACGGAAGTTGCCCGGTGCTTATATCTACCGACTTGGCCGCACGCGGACTCGATATCCCCGAAATCAGACACATAGTTCACTATCATCTGCCTGTAGCCGAAGACGGATTCATTCACCGCAACGGTAGAACAGCACGATGGGACGCTGACGGATCGGCATACATTATATTATATGTAGAAGAAAAAACACCCGAATACTTGCCACAGGATATAGAAGAATGTGTGCTCCCCGAACAGGTGGGACGTCCGCCGCTGCCGGCATTCGTTACCATCTACTTTGGTAAGGGTAAAAAAGACAAGATAAACAAAGTAGATATCGTAGGATTTCTCTCTAAAAAAGGAGGATTGGGCAGAGAAGACGTGGGTCGCATCGACGTAAAAGACCACTATGCGTATGCCGCGGTATCTAGACAGAAGTGTAGACAAGCCTTAAAACTAATGCAAGGAGAAAAAATTAAAGGACAGAAAACCCGAATAGAAGAAGCTAAATAATGGTATTGTGAAATATGGGATGGAGGCGCTGCATAGTGCCCTGTTCCATAGCAGTATCCGCAGCAAGTGACTTACTACGGAAAGATGTGTAGTGTGTCAAAAAGTCACATAAAATATGAATATTTGTACTTTGTGATAGGATAAAACCTGCATAAATAGAAAATAAGTAATAAAACTTTTGGAAGGAAAGAAAATTTGACTATATTTGCGAAACATTCATTGAGAGTGAATGAGAACAAATGTTTAACTAAATAACTTCCAAGATGAAAAAACATAACTTTAATGCAGGACCTTCTATTCTGCCACGTGAGGTGATCGAAAAAACAGCTCAGGCTATTCTTGATTTTAATGGTTCAGGACTTTCATTGATGGAGATTAGCCATCGTGCGAAAGATTTTCAGCCAGTGGTAGACGAAGCTGTGGCTTTGTTTAAGGAATTGCTGAATATTCCTGATGGATACTCAGTTTTGTTCTTGGGCGGTGGCGCAAGTTTGGAATTCTGCATGGTACCATATAACTTCCTCGAGAAAAAAGCGGCTTATTTAAATACAGGTACATGGTCTAAGAAGGCCATCAAAGAAGCTAAGGCTTTTGGTGAGGTAGTAGAGGTAGCATCTTCAGAAAAAGATGGTTTTACTTATATCCCGAAGGATTATACGGTTCCGGCTGATGTAGATTACTTCCACATTACTACCAACAATACTATTTACGGTACTGAACTTCATGCTGATTTGAATGAAAACGTACCTATGATAGCCGATATGTCATCGGATATCTTCTCTCGTCCGGTAGATTTCTCTAAATATATTTGTGTATATGGCGGTGCTCAGAAGAACTTGGCTCCGGCAGGTGTTACTTTCGTTGTCGTGAAGAACGATGCGTTGGGTCACGTGTCTCGTCATATCCCTACTATGCTTAATTATCAGACTCATGTCGATAAGGGCTCTATGTTTAATACACCTCCTGTAGTTCCTATCTATGCTGCTCTGCAGACATTACGTTGGATTAAAGAACAGGGTGGAGTAGAAGAAATGCAGCGTCGCGCTAAAGAACGTGCTGAATTGCTGTATGGTGAAATCGATAGAAACAAGTTGTTCCGTGGTACCGTAACTAATAAGGAAGACCGTTCTTATATGAATATCTGCTTCGTAATGGCTGATGAATATAAGGATCTTGAAGCTGACTTCTTGAAGTTCGCTACAGAAAAGGGTATGGTAGGTATCAAGGGTCACCGTTCTGTAGGTGGTTTCCGCGCTTCATGCTACAACGCTATGCCGTTGGAAAGTGTACAGGCTTTGGTAGACTGTATGCGTGAGTTTGAACAGATGCACTAATATTAAAACATTGAAACTATGAAAGTTTTAGTTGCTACAGAGAAACCGTTCGCTAAGGTAGCGGTCGACGGTATCCGTAAGGAAATAGAAGATGCAGGCTTTACTTTGGCTTTGCTAGAAAAATATACAGACAGACAGCAGTTGCTCGATGCTGTGAAAGATGCTAACGCTATCATTATCCGCAGTGACATTATTAATAAGGAGGTGTTTGACGCGGCTCCCGAACTTAAGATTGTGGTTCGTGCAGGTGCAGGATACGATAATGTAGACTTGGCTGAAGCTACAGCTCACGGTGTATGCGTAATGAACACTCCGGGCCAAAACTCTAACGCGGTAGCCGAATTGGCTTTCGGTTTGATGGTGATGGCAGTGCGCAACTTCTACGACGGTAAGTCGGGCTCTGAATTGAAGGGCAAGAAGTTGGGTATTCATGCTTTCGGTAATGTAGGTCGCAACGTGGCTCGCATAGCTAAAGGCTTCGGTATGGAAATCTTCGCTTACGATGCTTTCTGTCCTAAGGAAGCTATGGAAGCCGAAGGCGTTACTCCGGTAGATACAGTTGAACAGCTGTATAAAGAATGTAACGTGGTATCGCTTCATATCCCGGCAACTCCAGAAACTAAGGAGTCTATCAATTATGACTTGGTTAACTTGATGCCGAAGAACGGTTTGCTGGTTAATACCGCTCGTAAGGAAGTTATCAATGAAGCCGATTTGCTTCGCTTGATGAACGACCGTCCCGACTTGAAGTATGTTACCGATATCATGCCTGTACATACAGCAGAGTTCGCTGAACACTATCCGGGACGCTACTTCACCACTCCTAAGAAGATGGGTGCCCAGACAGCCGAAGCTAACATCAACGCAGGTATCGCGGCAGCTAAACAGATTGTAGGCTTCTTTAAGGAAGGCTGCGAAAAATTCCGTGTAAACAAATAATGTATATCCTTTAATCTCTAATACTTATGGCTATAATTAAACCCTTTAGAGGAATTCGTCCTCCGCAAGATTTGGTAGAGCAGGTGGTTTCTCGTCCTTACGACGTATTGAACTCGGCTGAAGCTCGCGCTGAGGCTGGCGATAATGAGAAATCGCTGTATCATATCATTAAACCGGAAATTGATTTCCCTGAAGGAACAGATGAACATGACCCTCGGGTTTATTCTAAGGCGGCACAGAATTTCGAAAAGTTCCAGCAAGAAGGATGGCTGGTTCAGGATAAGAAAGACTGCTATTATATCTATGCGCAGACCATGAACGGTAAAACGCAGTACGGATTGGTGGTAGGTGCGTATGTGCCCGATTATATGAATGGAGTTATCAAGAAGCACGAACTGACTCGTCGTGACAAGGAAGAAGACCGCATGAAGCACGTTAGGGTGAATAACGCCAACGTAGAACCGGTGTTCTTTGCTTATCCGGACGATGCGCTACTCGACGAAATTGTACGGAAGTATACCGCCGAAAAGCCGGTTTACGACTTCGTGGCTCCCGACGATGGTTTCGGTCATAAGTTTTGGGTAATCGATGATGATAAGGATATAGAACGCATAACCGAAGAGTTCAAGGGAATGCCGGCATTATACATTGCCGACGGTCATCACCGTAGCGCTGCGGCTGCATTGGTGGGTGCCGAAAAGGCTAACCAGAACCCGGCTCATCGTGGTGACGAAGAGTATAACTACTTCATGGCTGTGTGCTTCCCAGCTAGTCAGCTCACTATTATCGACTATAACCGTGTGGTGAAGGACTTGAACGGTCTTACCGAAGAAGAGTTCCTGGCTGCTCTGCAGAAGAACTTCGAAGTGCAGAAAATGGGGGCTGAGATTTATAAGCCTGCAGGTCTGCATAACTTCGCTCTTTACCTTGGCGGTAATTGGTATAGCCTGACAGCTCGCCCCGGTACTTATAACGATAACGATCCTATCGGAGTGCTCGATGTTACTATCTCTTCTAACTTAATCCTGGACGAGATTTTAGGCATCAAGGATTTACGCTCTGATAAGCGCATCGATTTCGTAGGAGGTATCCGCGGATTAGGCGAACTGAAGAGACGAGTGGACAGCGGAGAAATGAAAGTAGCTCTGGCTCTTTACCCGGTATCGATGAAGCAGTTGATGGATATAGCCGATACAGGCAACATCATGCCACCTAAGACTACTTGGTTTGAACCTAAGTTGCGCTCAGGATTGGTAATCCACAAGTTAGACTGATTAGATGTCTTTTTATATGTGCAGGCGGTTCTTCTCTTTTATGAGAAGGGCCGCCTGCTTCTTTTGGTGGTTTCTCTTTTATCTGGCCCGAAGTTCCCAGAAGGCTACAGCGGCGGCTGCGGCTACATTGAGCGAATCTACGGCATGCGACATGGGGATGCGCACCACATAGTCGGCTTCGGCTATGGTTTCTTTAGGCAGACCATCGCCTTCGGTGCCCATTACTATGGCGAGCTTTGGTTCTGCGGTAAGTGACGGATGGTCTATAGAGACGGAGTTCTCTGTAAGCGCCATAGCGGCAGTGCGGAAGCCAAGTTGGTTGAGGTCGGTTAGCGGGCCGTCCATCCATGTCCACGGCACGAGGAATACAGAACCCATTGATACTCTTACGGCACGTCGGTTCAGCGGATCGCAAGAGTTGCGTGTAATCAGCACGGCATCAATGCCCAATGCGGCTGCCGAGCGGAAAATGGCACCTATGTTGGTAGTATCTACCACACCGTTTATCACCACAATACGTCGGGCGTCTCTGCATACCTCTTCCATGCTGAGTGGCGCAGGCCTGCGCATGGCGCATAACACACCGCGTGTAAGGGTATAACCCGTAAGTTGAGCCAGCAAGTCGCGAGTACCCGTATATACCGGAATGTCTCCGCATCGGCTGATTATATCTGCGGCATCGCCGTCTATGTGTTTCCGTTCGCATAAAAGCGATACAGGTTGGTATCCGGCATTGAGTGCCACATTGATAACCTTCGGACTTTCGGCTATGAAAATGCCCTTTTCGGGCTCTATGTTGTTACGAAGCTGAGCTTCAGTCAGTGTACTGAACACCTCCGTTCCCGGATGCGACAGCGAATCGATTTCTATTATTGGCATAATAATATGTAGTAGTGAAATAAGGTTGTAAAGATAGTGCAATTTATTAAAATGCCATTGCATTTCAGCTGCAGTCGTATTGCGGAAACGGTTATTCTTGTGGGTAACATAGTGTGAGTTGGTTATTGTGCCTATTGTGATAACTATTTATTGTAAAATGTACAAAAAGTACAAAATCACTTTGTTAAATGATATGTTTTATGTAATCTATTGAACAGTAGGATAATAATGGTTGTTTTGGTTAATTTTGTTACTTTCATGTGTTATAGATATTGGTTATGCTTGGTAGATATTTATTAGATTTTATATAAAAAAGAGAATAAAATGCGAATTTCTTTTTATAGGCTGAATAAAAATTGCTATTTTTGCCCCCGTTGATTCTGATGCAAAAATTAAAATAGAGGTATATATTAACTTTCTTCATCATTTGAAGAAGAAGTAGACTAGCATTTTAAATTGAGTTTATGAAAGTATTTGGTAAGTTCTTTAATTGGTACTTTGGTCGAGGTGCACTTCCTTATTGGTGCATAATGATTTTCGACCTGATGGTGTGTTTCCTTAGTGGAGTGTTTATTGTATGGTTACGGCATCCGGCATCTGATGTGCTGGCAGCGTGGCCTCAATTGATGCATACATTAGGCCTCTTTGCTGTATTAAACTTTATCAGTTTCCGAGTATTTCATACTTATTCTGGTATCTTGCGTTATTCGCAGTTTATCGACTTGATGCGTGTAACTAATGCCTGCGTGCTGTCTATGCTCTTGGCATTTATTTTCAGTATATGTGCACTTAATTTTGGATGGGATGATTTCTTCTTCATTTTTACCGAACGAAAACTTATAACTCTCTATTTGGGTAACATCTTAGCAATGTGTATTCCGCGTGTATTGGTTAAATTGATTTTCGATAATGCTTTGGTCAGCAGTAGTGCTATGAACACATTGGTGTACGGAACACGTGCCGGAGCTATCGCTATAACAAACAATGTGCGTGATGAGAAGCCGGTGCATTTTCTTATAAAGGGTTATGTAGGCGATGAACGTGAGCATTACAATGAACGCTTGATGGGTAAGAAGATATATTCTGTACATGAAGATTTGATTCCTGTAATAGAGAGCCAATGTATCAAAGCGTTTTTGGTAAGTCCGCTGAGACACGAAGAGTTTACTAAAAACCGCAAGCTTCAAGATTTGCTGATAGAGCGAGGTATAAAGATATTTATCGCTCAGAATGCCGAAGAGTGGAAGAAGAACCAAGACCCACAGGGTAAGGTTGGTCTGCGTGAGGTGAAGATTGAAGACTTGCTTCCGCGTGAGGAAATTCAGGTGGATATGGATAGTGTAGGTGCTTTGCTTCGTGGAAAGAGGGTGCTTATTACAGGTGCTGCCGGTTCTATCGGTTCTGAAATGGTTCGTCAGATTGCTATCTACAAACCGGCTGAAATGATGTTGATAGATCAGGCTGAGACTCCGTTGCACGATGTTCGCTTGATGATGAAGAACAATTATTCTGATATCAAGGCCGAAACCGTGGTTACTTCTATCTGTAAGGAAGACCGTATGGAGGAAATTTTCAGTCATTTTAAACCTGATTATGTGTTCCATGCAGCTGCATATAAGCATGTGCCTATGATGGAGGATAATCCGAGCGAAAGTGTTCAGAACAACGTCTGGGGTACTAAGGTAATAGCCGACCTGAGCGTGAAGTATGGCGTTAAGAAGTTCGTTATGATTTCTACCGATAAGGCTGTTAACCCTACTAACGTGATGGGTTGCTCTAAGCGTATCTGTGAGATTTATGTACAGAGTCTTGATAAGGCTATCAAGGACGGCAAGATAAAAGGTGTAACTCAGTTCGTTACTACTCGTTTCGGTAACGTGCTTGGTTCTAACGGTTCTGTAATTCCGTTGTTCCGTGAGCAGTTGGCTAAGGGTGGCCCACTTACAGTTACTCATCCTAAGATTATCCGTTTCTTCATGTTGATTCCTGAAGCGTGTAAGTTGGTGCTCGAAGCCGGTACACACGGTAAGGGTGGTGAAATCTTCGTATTCGATATGGGTGAGCCTGTACGTATCGCCGATCTTGCTAAGCGTATGATTCAGTTGAGTGGCGCTAAGAACGTTGAGATTAAGTACACTGGTCTGCGTGAGGGTGAGAAACTTTACGAAGAGGTACTTAACGAGAACGAGAATACTTTGCCTTCATTCCATAAGAAGATTCGTATCGCTATGGTTCGTAATTATGAATACGAGGATGCGCTTCGCGAGATTGAGGAACTGCGTGATATCTCCGTTAAGTATGATGATATGGAGACGGTACGTAAGATGAAGCAGATTGTACCGGAGTATGTTAGTAAGCATTCACGCTATGAGGTTCTCGATGCTCCTCAGGCTGAGGCTGCTGAAGTTGCTCAGAGTGCTTCTTAAAGTAGGTTTAAACTTCTTAGATTATATAAGAGTCTACCGTACTTGCTGGTTTGCATGTACGGTGGACTCTTTTTTTCTCAAAGTCGTCTTACTTCGACCGATGTGAACGCTTACTTCGAACGTAGTAAGCACGTTGACCGACTCGAAGTGAATGCTTACTTCGGTCGAAGTAAGACAACTTCATTAAAGAGTTTGATGACAAAAGAAACCCGTCATTGATGTGTGTGGCATCAATGACGGGTTTCTTGGTGTTTGATTGTCGTACATCTTTCTGTTTATCCAAACAGGCGTTTGAATAAGCTCTTCTTTTCATTTCTTTTTTCTTTTGAACCATCGAAATATTCCTGAAGAATATCTTCGTATGTCAGATGATCGTGAACCATGCGGTATATCATTCCCCAGTCGGGTAGTCCGCCTATGTTTCTGTCGTCTATGAACAAGTCCGCCTGAAGCTTTCTTGAGAAAGTCTTGTGTTCGTTGGTTTCTTCAGGATAATTGCTGTTTACAGCGTAGAACTCCAGTCCTCTGTCTTTGCAATACTTTACAGCCTCGTCAAGCAATTCACCTTCGCGTACACTCCATAAAATGAGCTTGTGGCGTTCTTCGCGAAGCTTGATAAGGGTTTCTATAGCGAATGGGATAGGAGCACCGATAGCGGGATATTTATGCTCTACGATGGTTCCGTCGAAATCTACTGCAATAGTCATTCTTGATGTGGTTTTATTAGATATGAATAATGATTCTTTAGATTGACAATAGGGATAAAGAAAAAAAAGTTCTGAAAATCATCAGACTTTCAGAACTTCCACAATTTCTTTTCGGCTTCACAGCTTAGGTACACCCTCAGGGATTCGAACCCTGGACCCACTGATTAAGAGTCAGTTGCTCTACCAACTGAGCTAAGAGTGCATCCACTATAAAATTGTCAAATTTCCCGTGCATTCTAATTAAGATGTACACCCTCAGGGATTCGAACCCTGGACCCACTGATTAAGAGTCAGTTGCTCTACCAACTGAGCTAAGAGTGCGTTTCTTTTTCGATTGCGGTTGCAAATGTAGAGGTTTTATTTGATTTGACCAAATAATGCAGCGAAAAAAAGCGAAACTATTTTCCGATGAATTTTTATTTGGTTGAAACTCAGTTATTTCTGAAGTAAACTTTTTAGAGCATTTTCTAACAATTGAGTCACTTCTTCCATCTGAACCTCGTGTCCAACCTCTTTTGAGATGGATGTGACGCCTTTATTGATGAATCCGCAGGGGTTAATGTAGCCGAAATATCTGAGGTCGGTATTTACATTCAATGCCAATCCGTGCATGGTTATGAAGTGACTGCTCTTTACTCCTATGGCGCATATCTTACGCTCGTTCGGCGTTCCTATGCCCAGCCATACTCCAGTGGCTCCGTCTACTCGTCCGCCTTCTATGCCGTAATGGGCGCATACCTGAATCACGGCTTCTTCAAGGGTATTGATGTATGCCTTCAGTCCTAGTCCGAAATCTTCAAGGCAGAGGATAGGGTAGCACACCAGCTGTCCCGGTCCGTGAAACGTGATGTCTCCTCCACGGTCTATCGGTATAAGCTCGGCACCCTTAGATTTAAGGTGAGCCTCGTCGAGCAGCATGTTAGCCGCTTTTCCATGACGGCCCAACGTATATACGGGCTGATGTTCACAAAAAATGATATAATTAGCATGTTCCTTATGGTTGGCACGCGCCTCTACCAGTTGGTCGAAATACTTCTGTTGAAGCTCCCACGCTTCTCTGTAAGGGATAATCCCCCAATTTATGGAGTGTAAATCGTTACTCATCATAGCTTAGATATTATAATGTATACGTGCAAAGTTATATGTTTTTCTTACATTTCTTGTATGCTAACATTTTTCTTTTTAGCTTAGCACATGTATTATTGAACTTTTAATTTAGTATATGAAGAGAGAAAAACATTTTTGGCAGTTGTTAGCGGCAAGTCTTCTCATTGGCGGGGGAGTTATGAATACTCTGAATGCGCAAGAGGCTGGATTCGACTTAAATACGCAACGTTCTGAAAAGCAGAGTTTCCAGATGGTTCCCGGACATAAGGTAGACCATCACGGATTATTGGTGAGTCCTATACCGCACGAAATGAAGGTAGACGATGCTGCGGCTTTCGACCTTACTCGTGGCTTCCGCATTAAGGATGTGCACGGTAAATTCGGTCATTTGCTTCCTGAGTCAACAAAAGGAGGTGCCCAACTTACCATAGATTACGGAGAAAAGTTGGCAAAGAAGCATGGCGTGCGTGAGGTCTCGGGCGCATACAGCGTAAATATCGGAAAGAAAGGTGTCCAGATAGTAGGTTACGATGAACGAGGAGCTTTCTATGGAGTTCAGACATTACTTCAGTTGCTTTCGGGCGAGTGTGGACAGAAGGGTGTGCTTCCTTACATCACCATAAACGATTATCCCGATTTGGAATTCCGTGGTGTGATTGAAGGCTTCTACGGTACTCCATGGTCGCACGAGGTTCGTCTTTCGCTTATCGATTTCTACGGAAAGTTTAAGATGAACTCATACCAGTACGGACCTAAGGACGACCCGTATCACAGCTTCCCTAATTGGCGTTTGCCTTATCCGGAGAAAGAGGCTAAGCAGATAAAGGAGCTTGTAGAGGCATGTAACCGTAACTACGTAGACTTTGTGTGGGCCATCCATCCGGGAAAGGATATCAAGTGGAACGAAGAGGACTATCAGAACTTGCTGAAGAAGTTTAATATGATGTACGACCTTGGCGTACGTTCGTTCGCTATATATTTCGATGATATCTCTGGCGAGGGAACCAATCCGAATCGTCAGGTTGAGTTGCTTAACCGTCTGACTAACGAGTTCGTTAAGGTTAAGCCGGGCGTAAGTACACTTACCGTATGTCCTACAGATTACTCTAAGCTGTGGGCCAATCCTACACCGCAAGGTAGTTTGAGTATCTACGGAAGAACGCTCGACCCTTCTGTAAAGGTATTCTGGACAGGTGATGTGGTTTGTAGCGACCTTACCCGCGAAACTGTAGACTGGGTGAACTCGCGCATCAAGCGCCCTGTATATTATTGGTGGAACTTCCCCGTTACCGATTACTGTCGCCACATTGTAATGCAGGGTCCTACATACGGTCTCGACACTACAATGACATCTAAAGACATCAGCGGTTTCGGCAGCAACCCTATGGAGCATGGTGAGGCTTCAAAGTTGGCACTTTACGGAGTGGCAGATTATACATGGAACGTAGCGGCTTATAACCCTATCGACAGTTGGGAACGCGGTCTTGAAGAACTGACTCCAGAGGCTAAGGATGCTTACCGCACATTCGCCATTCACTCATGCGACACTGAGACCGGTTACCGCAGAGCTGAATCGTGGGAGACTAAGACTTTCGGCATTCATAACTATACTCAGGCAGAGTACGACGCTTTGCTGAGTGAGTTTAATAAGGTGGCTGCCGTTCCTGAAACTATGGAGAAGAACTGTAAGAACCATCTGCTGATGAACGAACTTCGTCCGTGGCTCGTAGAGTTCGGCAAGTTGGGACAGCGTGGCGCCAAGACTTTGTCGCTATTGAAAACTTACGAAAAGGGTGATTTGGCAGCGTTCTGGAAAGGATATATAGAAAACCTGATGACGTTAGAAGATTTGAAGGCATACCAGGCACATAAGTCGGGTACCATGAAGTTGCAACCCTTCTACGAAGTGGCAATGGACGACATGCGCGACGGATTCTTCAAGAAGGTGGCAGGCGAGATTCCTTCTACACTGAAAGGCATCGGTTCTTTCGCTACGCTGGCCACAACACAGAGCAAGCTGATGTTTGATAACGATACCACTTCTTACTATCACTCTGGAGCATCGCAAGGCGAGCAGGGCGATTGGGTAGGCGTTGATATGGGCATTGTTAAACCTGTATGGGAGGTTAATATCCTTCAGGGACGTAACTCTGTAGATGACGTTGACTATTTCGACCACGCTACACTTGAGTACTCTGCCGATGGCAAGACATGGCAACCGTTGATTGCCGATATGGAGAAGGTGTATGTAGTGAACTGGAAGGGTGAGCCGGTGAACGCTCGTTACGTTCGTTTACGCAAGTTGTCATCGCCCAAGCGCAGTTGGCTGTCGGTACGTTCGTTCGAGATTAATCCGGTTAGAGCCGAGAAGTTGGGCTTCGCCGTTAAATCTGATGCTGGCGACGCAGCTCTTTATGCGTTCGACCGTCACCCGGGTACTTCGTTCATTAATAAGGGTACGCTTTCGTTCGACATCCCATCGGATGTAAAGGGCTACACCATGCTTCTGAAGTTGCAGAATGATGCCAAGGTAGAAATCGCTCAGCTCGATAAGAAAGGCAAGGAGCTGTCTGTTTCTACAGTAGATGCTCCGCTGTATAGCATAGAATGTGCTAAGGGCGCTACTCAAATTCAGGTAAAAGGTCAGGTAGAAATCTATGAAATTATCGGTAATAGATAAAATCATAGATGCCATAATCATATAAAAGAGAGAGCCTCTCACATTTCCTTCGAGGATTTGCGAGAGGCTCTCTCTTTTGCTATTTGTTATATTATTCAAATGTACCGTATCTGGTAGGGAGCAGATGTCTGTCGCCCAATGTGTTGTCTACACGAGCCACGTTAATCCAGAACTTGTTCTCTTTAACCGATTCCATTGGATAAACCGCTTTTTGGCGACTGTAAGCATGGTTCCATTCATCGCTTACCACCTCATATTCAGGATGCGGAGCGTTTACCAATACATTGTCTTCGGCAGGGTAGGTTCCGTTTTCTACCTCTTTAATTTCGTCCCAGATGTGAAGCATGCAGTCTACAAAGTTATCCAGCTCTGCCAGACTTTCGCTTTCTGTAGGTTCTATCATCAATGTGCCGTGTACGGGGAATGACAGTGTAGGAGCATGATAACCGTAATCCATCAAACGCTTAGCGATATCGTTTTCGCTGATTCCGCTTTGCTCATGAATGGGTCGGCATTCCAGAATCATTTCATGACCCACATATCCCTGAGTACCTCTATATACTATACCGTAAGTATCTTTTAGACGAGAAGCCAAGTAGTTGGCGTTAAGAATAGCGTAACGAGTAGCGTTAGCCAGTCCTTCGGCACCCATCATGCAGATGTAAGCATAAGTGATAGGCAATATACCTGCGCTACCGTAAGGAGCGGCAGAAACCTCGTTTGTCTCGTTGCCGAACAGTGCATGACCCGGCAAGAACGGAGTAAGATGTGCAGCTACGCATACCGGACCTACACCAGGACCGCCACCACCGTGAGGGCTGGCAAATGTTTTATGCAAGTTAAGGTGACACACGTCGGCACCGATAGTACCCGGATTAGTCAGTCCCACCTGAGCGTTCATGTTGGCACCGTCCATATAAACCTGAGCGCCACATTCATGAATGATACGGCAAATTTCTACGATGTCCGCCTCGAAAATACCGTGAGTAGACGGATAAGTAATCATCAGCGCAGCCAGACGGTCTTTGTTGGCCTCTGCCTTTTGCTTCAAGTCCTCTATGTCTACATTACCACGCTCATCGCATGCGCAAGTGATGGTGCTATATCCAGCCTGTACAGCCGACGCAGGGTTAGTACCGTGTGCCGACGCCGGGATAAGAATCAAGTCGCGCTTACCTTCGCCAATGCTTTCCAAATAAGAACGGATGATGCGCAGACCAGTGTATTCGCCCGCAGCACCCGAGTTGGGTTGGAATGTTACGCCAGCAAATCCGGTAATAGTTGTGAGCTGTTTACCCAAGTTCTCTATCAAAGCATGATAACCCTGTGCCTGATCTTCCGGAACCAACGGGTGGATGTTCATCCATGCAGCGTTGCTAAGCGGTAACATCTCGGCAGCAGCGTTCAGCTTCATGGTGCACGATCCCAGAGAAATCATAGAATGAGTAAGCGAGATATCTTTTCTGTCGAGGCGTTTTATGTATCTCATCATTTCGGTCTCTGTGTGATATAGCGAGAAGATAGGATGAGTAAGATAAGCCGATTGGCGGAGAAAGGCTTTAGTGAGTGATGAGCTTTCAGGAATTTCGGTAGTCTCATGGATAGCCTTTTCGGCAGCGATGCCGAATATCAAGAGCAACTGGTTAGCGTCGGCCAGCGTAGTAGCTTCGTCAATGCTGATACCAACGTCGCCATTATCAAAGTAGCGAAGGTTGACTTCTTTGCTCAGTGCTATGGTGCGCAGTTTCTGAGTAGATACGTTATCAGGCAGTCTCAAGCGCAGGGTATCAAAGAATACCTTATTCACTTCTTCGTAGCCCAACTTAATGAGTTGCTTGTTAAGCCAGTTGGCAATGCTATGAATGCGTTGTGCTATTTCTTTCAATCCTTCAGCACCATGCCACAAAGCGTAGAAACCAGCCATAGTAGCCAATAATGCCTGAGCGGTACAGATGTTAGAGGTAGCTTTTTCGCGTTTGATGTGCTGCTCACGTGTCTGCAATGCCATACGGTAACAAACATGTCCGTATTTATCTTTCGACAAGCCGATGATACGTCCCGGCATGTTACGCTTATACTCATCGCGAGTAGCGAAGTAAGCAGCCGACGGACCTCCGTAGAACATCGGGGTTCCCAGGCGCTGAGTACTGCCGAATACTATGTCGGCATCCCATTCGCCGGGAGGAACCAAAAGCGTAAGGCTAAGGATGTCGGCACAAACAGCCACCTTACATCCGGCTTCGTGAGCCTTGGCTACAAATTCGCGATAGTCTTCTACAGATCCACTGTTGTTAGGATACTGAATGATGCAACCGAAAACTTCGGGAGTAAATTCAAAGTCGGCATAATCGCCAGTCACCACTTGAATACCCTGCGGAACGGCTCTGGTGCGGATAACCGCCAAGTCTTGCGGGAATATTTCTTTATCAACGAAAAGGGTAGTGGCACCTGCCTTTTGCTGAGCGCGGCTACGTAGGCTAAGCATCATGGTAGCAGCTTCGGCAGCAGCGGTAGCTTCGTCAAGCAACGAGCAGTTGGCCAATGGCATGGCAGTAAGATCGGAAACTACAGTCTGGAAATTAAGCAACGCCTCAAGTCGTCCCTGTGAGATTTCAGTCTGATACGGAGTGTACGAGGTATACCATACCGGGTTTTCGAACACATTTCTCTGAATAACAGCCGGAGTAATGGTGTCATACCATCCGCATCCGATATACGTTTTATTGATTTTATTCAGTGAAGCCAGCTGAGTGATATGGTTGGCAAACTCTCTCTCCGTCATGGCAGGAGCCAAATCGAGCGGATGTTTCAAGAGAATCTGTGTAGGGATAGTTTTGTTGATTAACTCATCTACTGATTCCACTCCGATGGACTTCAGCATTTTCGGCAGATCGGATTCATTGATTCCGATGTGGCGCAATGAAAAGTTGTTTGTTTTCATGATTAGAATAGGGTGATTTATAGTCTTCGGCAGAAGGCGGCATTGCCGCCTGCCTCCTTACCTGAAGAACGGGTTATTCATTTTTTCAAATCCTATGGTAGTGTGTTCACCGTGTCCGGGGTAGACAACTGTTTCGGATGGTAGGGTGAAGAGTCGGGTGCATACAGCGTTATGTAGCGCCTCAAAGTCGCCTCCCTCCAAATCAGTCCGACCAATGCTTCCTTTAAACAGAGAGTCTCCGCTAAACAGGCAGTGTTCTGATGCGATGTAATAAGCCAAACCTCCGGGCGAATGTCCCGGCACGTCTATCACATCGATGGTAGTGTTTCCGAATGTCACTTTATCGCCTCCCTTCAGGTGAGTGCCAAGCGCCACGGTAGGCTCGTTAGGCTCAAACCCGAACATGCGGCATTGCTGTTCCAGACGTGCCAACAGAAACTCGTCGGATTCCGAAGCCTCCGGCTTAACACCGAATGTACGCTCTACAAAAGCGTTACCAAACACATGGTCCAGATGCAAGTGCGTATTAAGCAGATGCTTAACGGTAAGGTTATTATCCTCTATGTATTGCTTCAGGTTCTGTTCATCCTGCGGAAAATAGCATCCGGCGTCTATGATAACCGCCTCGTTGGTCTCGTCCGACAGCACGTAGCTGTTCACCGGGAACATATTAAATTCAAATCGTTTGATTTTCATGATTGCCTGTATTTACACGGGTACGTAAACTACTTTTTTTGTCTCGAAGAATTCTTCGTCGAAGAAGTCTTTCAGCGGAGTGATAACCGTTTTGTTCTTTACCGGCATCACTTCGTTTTCCAGCTCGCCTCCCTTCAGACAGATAAGTCCGTTGGGCAGAGCGTTCTTTCCTTCTTTGGCGATATTTTTACGAATAATCTTCAGCAGATCGGTTAGCGGCATCACGGCGCGGCTAACCACAAAGTCGAAGAGTTGTTTCTCTTCTTCAGCGCGGCAGTGGCGTGTGGTAACGTTTTTCAATCCGATGGCGTTAGCTATCTCTGTAGCCACCTTCACCTTCTTGCCGATGCTGTCTACCAGATGGAACTGGGTATCAGGGAACAAGATGGCCAACGGAATGCCGGGAAATCCGCCTCCGGTGCCTAAGTCCATCACCTTAGTGCCGGGATGGAGCTTTATGACCTTTGCTATACCCAGCGAGTGCAGTACATGATGCTCGTACAGGTTGGTAATGTCTTTACGCGAAATTACGTTTATCTTGCTGTTCCAATCTGTATATAAGTCGTATAGCGCAGCGAATTGTTCCTTTTGTTGTTCGGTTATCTCGGGAAAATATTTCAGAATTATATCCATGTTATTCTTTTATGTACTGTTTTATTTTTTCTAACGGTAGAGTTACTTCGAATGGTCCGGCAGCGTAACCTGCTATTTCATATCGGTTATAATAGAAAGTCACTTTGTCTTTACCCAACAAGAAGTTTTCTGGGAGGAAAGGATCCGAAAAGTCGAATACACCTACCTCATGCAGTCCGTCAAGACAAGTAATGGTATCAGTCTCGAAACGAACTTTAGCTTCTTTAACCAGTTCATCGATTACAAGCGGAAGGATAGCTTTTTCAGCTTCTGCGGTGAAGACTTCTTTTTTAGTCAGCACTCGTCCTGTTCCTGCTTCTATATTAATCAATGTGTTCATGGTGTTGGGGTGAGCACCACCCGTATATTGGAAGTCGGTTAGCGAGTAGTTCCATATCTTGTCGTTCATACCCAATGCCAGGGTAGATGAGAGGTCGTATTCGTAGTTATACCATCCGGGCACTTCTTCAGCGCTCATGCCGTTTTTCAGGTCAGCATTCAGTAGCTTTTTTATATCGCTGTTATATCCGGCAGCGTAGAAGGCAGCCAGTGAGTCTGCAAACTGTCGGTTGCTCAGTTTCTCGTACTGAGGCCCGAAAGCAGTGCGTCTGATAGCCTGGTTTACGTTGATAGCGGCAGAGTCTTTTTCATTGTTGATGAAAACCAATTGCATCTTCACGTCGCAGTGAGGTGATTTTGGTTCTTCGGGTATGGCATATATTGTCGTGTCGAGCTTAATGCTTAGGGTATCTTGTGCCAGTTGGTTTGTTGTTTTTTTGTGACATCCCGTCAGGCTGATAGTCAGTGCTGTACCGACTACTCCCAAAGCCATGATTGATTGTGATGCGATTTTTTTGCTCATAATGTTTTGTTCTTTTTTATGGTTTTCGGCAGAGGCGGTTGTATGCCGTCTCTTTATGACAAACAAATTTATGAATTTATGTGTGATGTGCCAATAAAAGGGAGTTTTTTTAATTTTATTAATATGTAGCCCATTCGGATGGCTTTTTCTTTTTCTTTTGTCTTGATACAAAAGAAAAGGAAACAAAAAGAAAAAATCAAGGCTACGTCTCCGGGCCTACTTCGGAAAGGCCGTTCTGGCACTGAAAAAAGAACTCGCTTCGCTCAAACAGCATTTTTCAGCACCGCCCGTCCATTCCTCCGCTCACGCCCCTACGCCTAGGCCGGTCTTTCATTTCTTACGGTTTCTTTAGACGCTAATGTGCTTCATTGTTGGCTTAGGCTATTCTTTCCTATCTCTGTAATACCGATTTTCTTTTTCCAAATCGTACGCGTTATGGCGTTCTTTATCCTTGCGGAAATACTCGCGGCGGCGGATGGAATCTTCGGCTGCTCGCTGGCGGATGTATTGCTCTATGGTGGTGACTTCTTCCAGCTCTTTCTGCTTGACTCTTTCTTTCTTTTGTTGTCGGGCAGAAGGAGCTTTCTTTTTGGTAGCCGATTCTGATGAAGTTACTGTGTTTGAAGTGTATGCACTTTCTGCTGTAGTATCGTTTGAAATGGCTAATACCGGAAATACGCTTTTTACCTTTTGATTCGATTTCCAGAAACGTGGATAGCGGGCACTGTCCTCACGTGTGGGGACGTAGGTGGCGTAAGTTTTCCATGCGTTGGCGTACTTACGATTATGCTTGATGGCCCTGCCACGAGCCGTCAGACTCTCGAACAGTAGCTTGTTGAAGTCGGTCTCTATTACAGCGCCACTGCCGCTTGGTGCGGTTAGGGCTTCGTACGTTTCTCCGGTAGATGGAGTTATGGTCTTTCCGTACTCTTCGTTCTGTTTGTGAAGATATGGAGTGAGCTTCCAATACACGCTCCACTTCTTTTTCAGCGTGGGCATAACGCTCTCTATCGGGTCTTCGTTATAGCGGTTCCAGATGGAATAGGGCGTGGCTCTTACATATCCGTCTATTTGTTTAACGGTGGTGGTGTCGGCAAAGCTTCTCTTGAAGGGAACTTTTTCCTTGAACTTCTTCCACTCGGCTTCGAGCGGTGCCTCCAGTATCTTCTCGATTTTATTGTTGGGCTGAGCCGTGAAGTCGAACTGTATCATCTTCACCGCATTCTCGTTAAGCTTTATCTCTTCTTCTTTCTGTGCCGATGTCTTAGAGGTACTCTGCGCCGAGGCATAGAATACGTTTGTAAGCAGAAGAAGCAGTATGAGAGTATACCACGCTATGTTTTTATTCTGAATCATTGTTTGTTTTTGTCTGGATGTGTAGCTTGTGTTATTTTATTCTGCCGCATTGCATATAGCACTTTCGGTAGTAAGGCTCGTTAAGACTGCTTACTATCACTCCACGCGATGTGCTGGCGTGTATAAACCGATTGTTTTTCAGATAGATGCCCACATGATTGGCGGTGCGCTTGTTTCTTCCGTTGTGAAAGAAAACCAAGTCGCCCTCGTTGAGCTTGCTTTTGCTTATCTTCTGGCAATTGCGTGTGCGTTGCTCTTCTGAGCTTCGTTTCAGAGTCTTGTGATATACGGTTTTACAGATGCTGTACGATAATCCAGAGCAGTCGGTCCCGCTTTTGGAGTGTCCGCCTCTACGGTATGGAGTACCTATCCAGCGCGACGCTTCTATATATAAGCGGTGATTATCGTTCAGGTCGATATCCATATCGAGCTTGAGGGCTGCCTGGGCAAGTTCTTGGTAGTTGTAGCGTGGGGCTTTTGTGGCGCAACTACACAATAGGGTTATTGTTAGTAATAGGAGGGTCCTGGTTATTATGTTGTTTTTTTGTTTTGCCATACCGTTTTTTGTTTGTCGATAAACAAATGTAGTTATTTTCTGATGATGGTGGTATGGCTTTTTACATCGGTTTCGCTTATTTAAGATTACTTTTTAGAGTACGGCAGCTACTTTCCTAACGTTTGCCAGTCTTTTAATGAATGACTTGTCGCGTTTAGTCATAATCATGTCATAGTCGGTTTGTAGACGCAGCAACATATAGGCTGGTACGCCTATTGCCTTTTCGCACAAGAGGGCGAATTTTGTGTTTACGGGTCGTTTACATCTTACGATATCATTTAATACGGTGTACGATACGCCCATATCAGCGGCAAGTTGTTTTTGAGATATCCCTCGATATTCTATTTCGTCTTTGAGCAATTCTCCAGGATGGGTTGGCTCAAATGGTTCAAGATTATTTGCTATCATCTTTGAATCAATGCCTTTAATTTCAATCATACTTCTGTCATTTATTTTTCTTTTTCCATTTCCTGCGGAATGCGGAATGCGGTGTATAGCTCTAATATAGAGGCGATGGCAAGACTGGCAATCCATTCGTTGTGGCGGCAGAGCAGCATTATTACGCCGGTTAGAACTAGGATTGATGCTCCTAGAATTTGCTGACGGCGAAGGCGTTTGATGATGATGTTGTTACCATCGTAACTGTCCATTACTTGCACGTAGGCGAAGAGGATGGCACCCACCAAATATATATAAGGTGCAAACACCCAGTTAGTGATTTTTATGGCAAGTCCCACAAATAGCAGCACCGCACCGATGCCTGATAGAATAGAATTATATTTACTCATTACTTTTTCTTGTTCAAGTCTTCTTCAAAAACATAGATATCCTCATTCTCCTTTTTCATGAGGTATTTCTCTCGCGCCACCTTTTCCAGCGCATCGGGCGAGGTGGTGAACTCCTTCAGCGTCTTGCTATCCTTTTCGTACTGCTGACGGTATTGCTTTATTTCAGCCTTCAGCTCGCTGATTTCTCTTGCATGCTTAGCCCGTGTTATAAGGCTGTTTTCGTCATCGAGCACACCGATAATAAGACCGAAAATCAGCAGCGTAATTAAATACTTGTGCTGCGGGATGAAGTTCAATATTAATTTAAGATATTTCATGTTGATATGTTTTAGTTTGTTATAGGCTCATGCTAAGCCTAGTGCTGAGCAAAGGTAGAAATATTTTGTTTCAACTCCATATCGGGAGATAGATTTTATGTATATTTGCAGATACTAAATATTCAGATTATGGAGAATTACATCGTATCGGCACGAAAATATCGTCCCGCTACCTTTGATACGGTGGTAGGCCAGCGAGCTCTTACCACCACACTGAAGAATGCTATAGCCAATCATAAACTTGCTCATGCTTATTTGTTCTGCGGACCGCGTGGGGTGGGTAAGACTACATGTGCGCGTATCTTCGCCAAGACCATCAACTGCTTGAGTCCGCTGCCCGACGGCGAGGCTTGCAACGAGTGCGAATCGTGCCGTGCGTTCAATGAGCAACGCTCTTATAATATACACGAGCTTGATGCCGCATCTAACAACTCGGTAGAAGACATCCGTAGTCTGATAGAGCAGGTGCGCGTACCGCCTCAGGTGGGAAAGTATAAGGTGTACATCATCGACGAGGTGCACATGCTTTCGGCTTCGGCATTCAACGCTTTCCTTAAGACGCTTGAAGAGCCGCCAGCCCACGCCATCTTCATCCTTGCCACTACCGAGAAGCATAAGATACTCCCTACTATTTTAAGCCGATGCCAGATTTACGACTTCAGCCGAATCAGTGTTGCCGATATCGTAGAACATCTGGAGCATGTGGCTGCCAGCGAGAATATAGAGGCAGAACCGGAAGCCCTGAACGTGATAGCGCAGAAGGCCGACGGTGGTATGCGCGATGCCTTGTCTATCTTCGACCAGGTGGTGAGCTTCACCAACGGACATGTGGCGTATAAGAGTGTAATAGAGAATCTTAACGTACTCGATTACGAATACTATTTCAAGTTGACCGACTGTTTCTTGCAAAACCGTGTGGGCGAGTGTCTGCTCATCTTCAACGAGGTACTGAAGAAGGGTTTCGACGGAAATCACTTCGTTACGGGACTCACTTCGCACTTCCGTGACTTGTTGGTAGGCCGAGACGAACAAACCCTGCAACTGCTCGAAGTAGGGGCATCCATCCGCGAACGCTATCGCGTGCAGGCTCAGCAGTGCACCCCTCAGTTCCTTTATAAGGCGATGAAACTCAGCAACGAGTGCGATATCAATTACCGTATGAGTCGCAACAAGCGATTGCTTGTAGAGTTGATGCTTATACAGATAGCCCAACTTACTCTTCCCGACGAAGATGTCAGTGGTGGGCGTAGCCCTGAGCAGAAGATAAAACCCGTATTCAGCCAAGCGGCTTCGCAGCAACCTAACGTAGCGCCTCAGCAACCTACTGTGGCACAGCAACCATCTAACGTAGCTCCTGCCACCGCCGCTCCGCATCCGGCAGCATCGGTTCAGCCTCAAGCCGCTCCTCAGCCGCAGGCTTCCGCTCCGGTGCATACCAGTCCTCTGCCCAAGCGTACAGATAGCGGTACTAAGATACCCGTTATGAAAGCCGGGTCGTTAGGAGGCATCTCCATCCGTCAGATGAGTGCGCCAAAAAACACCTCTGCATCGGCGGCAACGGAAACGCAGCAACAGAAACAGGCGGTAGCCGAAGTTCAGTCTTACCAGAACAAGCCGGTTCAGAAAGACGAGCTTGACAGATGTTGGCGTCAGTTCTCCACTACCTTACCCATAGAGGAGAAAGCCAACGCTCAGCGTATGATGAACATGCACCCAGTGCTGAAAGAAGACGGTGTAACCTTCGAGGTAGTAGTAGACAACGGTTTGGTAGAGAAATACATGAGTCGTCTTGCCCCGCAGATAGAAGCCTATCTACGTGAGAATCTGCACAACTACCTTCTCCGCATGACGCTCCGTGTAAGCGAGGCGGGCGAGAACCTCCGTCCGTACAGCCAAGTAGAGTGCTTCCAGATGATGAGCAAAAAGAACCCCGAACTCCTCCGCATGAAAGAAGCCTTCGGATTAGAGTTGGCGTAAACTATTATAAATAAAAAACCGCATTACTTATGAAAAGAGCAATGCGGTCTTTTTTTTACTTCTTATTCTGATACTTCTCCGGAAGCGCCGACTCTATCGCGGCATACGATTCCGACATAATCTTCTGAAGATTCTCTTCACCCTTCTTTCCTGTAGGATACACAGGCGGATGAATAGTCAACTTCATAGGATGCCAGCTCAGCAAATGACTGGTGCGCGGCATAACCTCGAAAGCACCGTCGATGGTTAGCGGAACCACCGGAAGCTGAAGCTGATCGGCCATTAAGAACGCACCCTTCTTAAAGTCGCGCATATGGCCAGTGTACGTACGGGCACCCTCGGGGAACACCACCATTGATGTACCACCCTGCAAAACCTTCTCTGCCTTCTTGATAGTCTCCACTATCTTACGTGGGCTCGACTTATCGACGAAGATGAATCCAGCCGCTTCGCTTGCCTTACCCACCATAGGCACGTTGCGCAAGCTTTGCTTCATCATCCACTTAAAGTTACGATGCAAGAAACCGTAAATCAAGAATATGTCGAACGAACCCTGATGATTCGCCACAAACACATACGAAGTATCCTTGTCGATATTCTCACGGCCAGTTACGCTGATGGGCAACAAAAACACTCGGCACGTAAACACCGACCACAGATGACCAGGGTAGTAACCCCAGAAATTTCCGTCTCCCAGTCGGCACCCTACAATGGTAACGATAGTCGTGATGACGGTAGCTACCAAAAACAGAGGCAGCCCGATACAGATTTGATAAATGATGTATAACAGTCTCATAATCCGTTAGGTTTATAATTTAAAATTTTATTCTTTCTTTAGTGTTATTACCGTGATTTCCGGCCATGCACCTATGCGCATCGTGAAGAGTACATATCCCAGACCGATATTAACGAACAGCGCCCGTTTCCCTTCAGTGTACATCCCGTCGTATTCAGGATAAACAAAAACCGAGGGCGAGAAACCGAATACCTTTATCTGCATATCGTGCGTATGTCCCGATAGCGTCAGAGCGATATCCGTGTCCGGCAATACGCTACGTCGCCAGTGAGTAGGGTCGTGACTGAGCAGCACCTTAAACATACCGTCTGTACCTCGTAACGCCTTAGGCAAGTCGGCCCTGTCTGGAAACGGAGGCCTTCCGCTATTCTCTACACCAACAATAGCTATAGAGTCATTGCCGCGGCGTATAATCCGGTGGTCGTTTATCAGCATCTGCCATCCCATAGCACCCTCGTGCGCTATCAGCGAGTCCACATCCGCCAGTCGCTCAGCCTCACTGTTCCAATGGCTATACAGCGCATAGTCATGATTCCCTAAAATAGAGAACACACCATCCTTCGCTGTCAGTTGACTCAGTATCCGCATGTACGGCTTCAGCTCGCTCGATTCGCTGTTGACCAAATCGCCCGTAAACGCTATGGCATCAGCTTGCAGACCGTTGCATAACTCCACCGCCCGGCGCATAGCCGTAGTGTCGTTGTTCCAACTGCCGGTATGAATATCCGAAATCTGCACTATCCTGTATCCATCGAAAGCCGATGGCAATTCATCAGAAGCGTAAGTCACCTCCCTTACACGGAAAAGATGCTTTCCTACGGTAGCCCCGAATACGATGCTCGCCAACGCTGCCACAGCTATCAAACTACACACAGCAGTAGACACCTTATTATATACAGCCCTATACAGACGGTTTCGTATACCCACTAATCCGATGCCACGAAGCAACAGATGCAGCACTACGAAAATAGCTTTAGGTATGCACACGGCAAAGGCGATAATCAGGTAAATGCCGAACGCCTCATGATAAGTGCGCCCCATGACGATGAAAACACCCAACGCCAAGAGCAACAAAACCGATGGCAACCATAGCAAACACGTCCTCCGTCTGCTTAAGCCCCTGCCTTTTACGAAGGTAGAGTACAGGTACCAGTCGGGCAAGCCCAACAAGGCAAGGATGAAAAGCGCAACTCTCAGTAATACCATAACTCCTAAAATGTTTCTTTATAGATTGCCCAGCAGATACTTACGCATCTCGGCAACCGATTTTCCACGCCGTTCAGCATAATCGGCCAACTGCGTTTGGTCTATCTTTCCTACAGAGAAATAATGCGCTGCCGGATGAGCGAACATCAACCCCGACACCGAAGCGTGAGGCTGCATCATACCGTTCTCGGTCAGACGGATGCCGATACGCTTCAGTTGAAGCAACTCGTCGAGGATATGACTCGTTGATATGTCCGGAAGCGACGGATATCCTATAGCAGGACGAATACCCTGATACTCCTCGTTGAGCAACTGCTGCATACTGAGATTCTCGTTGGGAGCATAGCCCCACACGTGCTTGCGGATATGCTGATGCATCTTCTCTACAGCCGCCTCCGCCAGTCGCTCGCCAAGAGTCTTTATCAGCATACGTTTGTAGTCGTCATCCTCAAAAGGCTTCTCCATCTCCTCGTCTATGGTAGTCGCAAAAGCCCCCACCGTATCAGCGATGCCCTGTTCCAACGGACGCACAAAATCGCTCAGGCACAAGTACGGATCATCCTCGCGCACATGCGTCTGCTGGCGGAGTAGCGGAAAACGAACCCCATCGAGCAGCAAATCGTCGCCATCGGCATAAGCATCCATAAGTCGGTACATGGCATACACCTTGAAGTCGCCATCCAGCGCATTAAGCATACGCTGCGCCTCCTTATGCAACTGCATCGCCTCGGCAGCTTTGGGAATATCCTCTTTAGGGAACGAAGCCAACCACGAAGCACGGCACGCATCGCAACCGTGAATCTGTGCTATTGTAGCAAACCTGGGCTGAAATCCCCACGAGTGGAAAAAGTAAAGCCAGTTGATGTACTCGGTTACATCATGAATATCGTAGGCGATGACAATTGTTTCGGTCTTCATTTTTATATCTTCTTATATAATTAGCGGCAGAAAGTCAGCGCCTCGCCACGAACCTCGGTATTCACCTTATCGTCAGCGTAAACCAACTGTCCGTTCACGAAAGTCTTCTCCACCTTAGAGTGGAAAGTCTGACCCTCCATCGGACTCCATCCGCACTTACTCAAAATACACTCTGGCGTAACCGTCCATTCCTTCTCCGGATTCAGAATGACCAAATCCGCCTTATATCCCTTACGAATATAACCCCTGCGGTCTATCTGATACAGTCGGGCAGGAGCGTGGCACATCTTCTCGGCCAACTGCTCTATGCTCAGTACCCCCTGACGAACCAACTCCATGATGCTCACCAGCGAGAACTGTATAGACGGCATACCCGACACCGCTTTCAGAGCACCGCCCTGTTTTTCTTCTATAAGATGAGGCGCATGGTCGGTACCGATTACATCAATCTTATTAGTCGATAACGCGGCACGCAGCGCATCGCGGTCGGCACGAGTCTTTATGGCAGGGTTACACTTTATTCTGGCACCAAAACGTGCGTAATCTTCATCGCAGAACATCAAGTGCGATACACACGCCTCGGCAGTGATACGCTTCTCTTCCAATGGCTTATCCTCAAGCAATTCAAGCTCTTTAGCCGTACTGATATGAAGAATGTGCAGACGGGCCCCCGTCTCCTTAGCCAACTGTATAGCGAGCGACGACGAGCGCAGGCACGCCTCTTCATTACGGATAAGCGGATGGAAACTGATGTCGAGGTCTTCGCCATACTGAGCCTTGTACTTAGCGGTGTTTTCACTGATAATAGCCTGGTCTTCGCAGTGAGTAGCAATAAGCATACCAGCTTCAGAGAAGATCTTTCGCAACGTGTCCATACGGTCAACAAGCATATTTCCGGTGCTGGCACCCATGAACAACTTAACGCCACACACATGCTTCTTATCCAGCATAGGCAGCATATCAGCATTATCGTTAGTCGCCCCAAAGTAGAACGAATAGTTCACTAAGCACTTGCTGGCGGCATACTCAAACTTATCGTTAAGAGCCTCAATGGTAGTAGTCTGCGGCTTACAGTTGGGCATATCCATAAACGAAGTCACCCCACCGGCAGCAGCGGCAGCCGTTTCGGTAGCCATCTCCGCCTTATGCGTAAGTCCCGGGTCGCGGAAGTGAACATGATCATCTATCACACCCGGTAGCAGATAACATCCGCCGGCATCAATCTCTGAGTCGCACGGCATGGCAGGGCGTTCATCATCTTTCAGCACTTCGGCTATCAAGTCGCCTTCTGTCACCACCGAGCCACGGAAAGTCTGTCCATCGTTAACAATCCGTGCGTTATATATTAATGTGCGTTTCATTATTCAACAGGTTTTTTATGGTATTTCTTGAACCATCCGTCCAGTCTCAGTCTGATTACTCCGAACACAGCCTCGCCAAAGATGCTGCTGTTCATCTTAGAGGTGCCCAGCTCTCGGTTCACGAAAATCACTGGCACTTCGGTAATCTTGAATCCGCACTTGTAGGCGGTGTATTTCATTTCAATCTGGAAAGCGTATCCCTTGAAGCGAACCTTGTCAAGCTCTATGGTTTCTAATACCGAGCGACGGTAGCAAACGAATCCCGCAGTGGTGTCGTGAATCTTCACTCCGGTGATGATGCGTACATACTTCGATGCGAAGTAAGACATCAGCACACGTCCCATAGGCCAGTTCACCACATTAACGCCGCTTACGTAGCGCGATCCGATAGACAAATCAGCTCCCTGATCGTGGCATGCGGCATACAGTCTGGGCAAGTCGTTGGGGTTATGGCTGAAGTCGGCATCCATTTCGAAGATGTAATCGTATTTTTTTTCGATGGCCCAACGGAATCCGGCGATGTAAGCCGTGCCGAGTCCCAGTTTTCCTTTTCGCTCTATCATGAAGAGGCGTTCCGGGAACTCTTTCTGCATCCGTCGTACTATATCGGCAGTGCCATCGGGCGAGTTATCTTCTACTACAAGTATGTGGAAGACTTTCTCCAGTCCGAACACCGCGCGGATGATGTTCTCGATATTTTCTTTTTCATTGTAAGTAGGAATAATTACAATGCTGTCACTTGTCTGCATAATTCTTTAATTATACGTGATTATACGTGTTTATTTTAAGCACAAAGGTATAGAAAATATTGAGAAATCGTTTACTTTTGAATTTTATATGAATTAATGAACATTACTTAACGTGTATGTGTGATACTGTATTATCAAAGACTGAAGTGAATTGGCGTAATAATTATGCTCTCTTGAAGGCTTATATTGAGGAGCATGGTCATCTTCCTAACAAGAAGAGGGTGGAGAACCGTGGTTTGCTGAATTGGTGGAAGTATAATCAGAAGTTGATTCGTGCGGGGAAACTTTCTGCTGAGAAAGTTCTTTTGTTGAAAGAGCTTGGTGATATGAGGGTGGGTCTTGATTAAGACTTTTTGGGAGAAATTTTTTTTCTTTGGTTGATGTGTTCCCATTCGGATGGATTTACTTTTTCTTTTGCCTTGATGCAAAAGAATAAAGTAACAAAAAGAAAAAATCAAGGCTACGTCTCCGGGGCTACTACGGAACGGTCGTTCTGGCGCTGAAAAAAGAACTCGCTTCGTTGCACTACGCTCAAACAGCATTTTTCAGCACCGCCCGGCCATTCCTCCGCTCACGCCCCTCCGCCTAGGCCGTTCTATTATACGCCAAGGCGCTTCGCTGTTGGCTCCGGTTGGCGCTTTTGCTTGACCTTCGGTCTTCGCTGTTGGCTTTTATAATCTATTGGCGGGCTGAAAGCCCAATGAATTCATAGTCTAGGGCAACGCCCTAGGTTTCATATGTTTATATACGCAACGCCCTGAAAGGGCAACAGTAAGAAATATCAAACTTGTATTGTCGTTTCCGATTTTCCATCTCAGAAAAGATACTATTCTTTATTTCTATTGCAGATAGTTCCTGTTGAAATGATGCAAATAGATAAACTTTCTTATCTTTGCATGAATCGAATTTGAAAGCAGATTAGTAATTATGATTATAAACGAGAAATATACATTCCGAAAGCAAATATTCACATGCGAGCAAATCCTTAATATGATAGAAGAAGATTCGCTAAGATTCGTAGGACACACTTATGGGACAAATTCTAGATGGAATATAGGGTTGAAGAGCTTGTTTATATTTCAGTTGCTTTCTGGTTTTCAAGTGCCTGAGCTGATGTTTGATGGGAGCGAGAAAAACTGGTATGTAATAACAGGAGAACGTCAGCTGAAATGTATTTATGAATATATTAAAGGCTCTCTTACTTTGAGCGAAGAGGCACTTGGCGACTTTAAAAAATATAAGCAGTTTAAAGATCTTCCATTGATGTTAAAAAGAAAAATTCTCAATACGGAATTCTTCGTTACAGTACTTAATCCGGGAGTTACGCAGAGCGATAGATATCGTATCTATGAGATGGGAAGTGTTACAGAGGGGAGCAGCGATTTATGGTCGGTAGCAAAGTTCGTTTTTTCAAAAGGCTATAGCAATCTTGAAAAAATAGTAGACGAAATAATTCTGTCATATCCAAGCGTAAAGCAGAATCGAAGACAGATTATACGACTTCCCTTGCTGTGGAATATTAGAAATAACGTGGATTTTTATACTTCTAAAGTTTCTATTTCTGGTAGTACTAAAATTGATTCCATTCTAATACCGCAATTGGAAGACTATGATTTCTTTGGTGTTGATTGTCACACCATGCTTGGAAAACTATCATTTTTGCAATATGAGGCATGCAAACAAATTTTTCAATGGAGAAATCAGTCGCTCAAGACTGTCACAATTCTTTTGATTATGAATGGTGTTATAAAGCTTGATAGTAATAATTCCATTGAGACGTTTATAAAAAAGACAAAGAAGATTTGGGATAAAAGACCTTCCAATTTACGCTGCACTTCATATAACATGCTATCAGAGCAGATTAAATACATGTCAAACAAATTAAAAAACTAGAATATGTTATCATATCTCACGTTAAAGAACTTCAAATGCTTTGAGGAACAAAGCTTTGCCTTGGGGAACATAACTCTGGTGGCAGGTGCCAATGGTGCAGGTAAGTCAACGTTAATCCAAGCGTTGATGCTGCTTAGGCAGAGTGATCTCGACAGGCGTACATTGTTGAGCGAAAAAGTACAATTACGTGGTAGCCTTGTTGATTTAAGAAGTGCTGATGCAATAAGATATTTCGAGAGCGAAGATACGGATATAACAATTTCTATAGAAGACGATACTATAAATGATGCACTTAACGTGACAATAATAGATGCCGTTAAGAATGAAGATACATGTAAAACCGAAGTTTCGGACAGTTTATCTGAATTCGAGGAGAAATGCTCTCTATTTTCAAAGGATTTAGTTTACTTGGCACCTGATAGGGTTAGTCCATCAGAAGTGCATGGTAGCAACCTATTTACGGACCAGACAGATTCCAGAATTGGAGATAAATATGGAAAGATGGCTGCCTCTCGTCTATATCGTGCATTAAGTGAAGATGAAAAGGTTCAAATACCAGAATTCAACAAGGCAGGAGATATGAGGGTGACATCCAATGTTTCTGCGTGGATGAGCTATATTATGGACTTTGAGCAAACAGTCAAAGTAACAGAACAGGATAAAGAACATATTAAAATGACTTATTCTGTCAATGCTAACGGTGTCGAGGCAGAAGTGTCTCCATACAATATGCCGTTTGGTAATAGCTCAGTCTTTCCAATTGTTGTTGCATTGATGACAGCTCCTAAAGACTCTCTTATTGTTATAGAGAATCCAGAGGCGCATATCCACCCGAAGGCTCAAACTAAAATGGGGGAACTTTTATCTATTGCGGCAGAGAATGGCGTTCAGATTATTATTGAAACACATAGTGATCATTTGCTTAATGGAATAAGAATTGCTGTAAAGAAACAGAAAATTGACGAGAATAATGTAGAGGTTCATTTTGTATACGCAGACCAACAGAACCCGTTGCTTCACCATACTGAGCGCATGCAAATTCATGATGATGGCTCAATGGAAAACTGGCCCGTCGGTTTCTTTGATGAATGGGAGGATTCTTTAAGGGTATTAACGAGGGAGGAATGATTATGCAGCTTTTGTATTTAAATGACTGGTCTATGCATGGTGGGGGAAGCCTTACATCTCAATGGTCAAAGGTAGAACGATGGTATGAATTAATTACTTTTCTTTCAAGCACCTATGGAATAGCTAAGGTAGGCGTACCTCATGATTTCAGGAGCAGAAAGCTGTGTGACTATGTCCTTTCCGATAGTTATATTCCAGACAATTCATTATTGCCTGCGGAAAAGCGACAACTGTTATTGGCTATATTGGATAGTCACATACAAAAAGCGGATTATAATGATTTCACCCCAAGGGTTGTAAATGATGAAAATGTAGAATCATCATGTATCGGAAGAGCCTATGAACAAAAAGCTTGTGTTCTAAGTTTTACTTTTGATGAGAAAAATGAGTACGCTACGATTTCTGGCACAATAAAGCTTGATGGAGGTAAAGAACAAGGATGTACAGTTCATAATCTATATGACAAGAATAGCGTTATCATAGATTATTTAGTGCCATGTAGTATAAGCAGACAGTATAAAGCTATTGAGAATCCTATGTGGAATCAGGACATGATGAAAGCGTATTGTGAGAAAATCGGGCATACTGCAAATAGAAAGTCTGCGACAACAGGCGAAAAGATATCTTATCTACGTACGCATGGTGGAATTTTGGCAGTGATGAATGGTTGGATTGTTGATGAGAATAAAACGAAGCTTAATCAAAATAAAGATCATCAGCGACTGATTTTTCGTTCAGCTCATTTCAAAGAAGATAATTGTTACCTTAGCATTGATTTTGAGAAAGAAGATTTCCATTATGAATTATTAGATCATAGGGGTAAGCATATCAAAGAGATTAATTGGCATGGAAACCAAACAGGCGGTAAAGACCCTACGCACAATATACTTATTAAGAAGGTATGATAGGGGATTTTGTTTAAGAATGACATGAGTGTATCTAATGCCATACTGATGATAGATAAGGTCAGGAACAGAGCGGTGAAAGCAGCATGATATGATTTTAACGAAAAAATCAGAAGAGGTCGTCAGACTTCTTCCAGAGCGCCATGTCCTGTCGGATAGTTTTTTTTAGAAAATACAGAAAATGGCAATAAAAAATGGCATACGAAGATGATAGACCATAATCACTTCATATGCCATCTTATTTTGGGGGACATTTACTGAATATCCCTGTTTATATACGCTACGCCCTGAAAGGGCAACAGTAAGATACATCACTTATACCGATGGCTTGGAATAAAACTCTTTCAATATTTTCTCAAAAATAGGTATGTATTTTTGTGGAGTCAACGGACTTTTGTAAAAAGCATAAATCAATTCTATGTATTCTTTACCCGAGAGGACTCCCACTACTTCGGGGTGCTGAAAAGACTTTAGAAGACTTTCCTGTTCACCGTCTCTGAAACAATAATCAAAGGGAATTGTAGTATACAGAGGAAAAGAAAAATCTTCGTCTGAACCATATTTCTTTCCGATGCACCTGTTCGCTTCGAACACATACGATACAATATCCTCTCCTCTGTAGTTCTTTCCGTGTTTAGGTGATAAACTGCCAGAACGTTTCTTTGAAGTTGGGAATACGGCAACAACATGCAAGGTTTCACTCCTATAAAGAGAAATTAAATACTTGTTCTTAGGAGGATTTGTAAAGGTGCAAAAACCGTAGATGATATTCTTTGCCCTTAACATGTCGATGTAGCGTTACAGAACTGCATATATTCAAGAGCGTCCTCAAAGACTTCTTCTTTTTCCTCGTCGCCTTCAATAAGACGGTTCAAGTGGATTTCACAGTCAGAACGACCTGAGTCAGAAAAAGTAAGCTTATTCTCATTCACTACTTTGCTCCACAAGGTGTTCTCAAGATGGGTGATGTCTGTTAGTTCATCTGCCGACATTGATCCATATTTAGAAATGATTTCATCAATCATGTTCATTTCATATCGGCTGTAGAGGTTTAGCCTATCTTCTGTAAGTGCGCCACCAACTGGGGATACTTCATACTTGTCGTTACTGTTGCGGTGACACTGAACAAAATCGGCGAAAGATCCGTTTTTTACATCATACACTTCAGGAGCCACAGGACCTTTTTTCCATGCGAAGTAATTGAACCAGGTTAAAGGGAACCCTCTTTCGATTGTGAATTTCTCGTCTGTAAGATACACCAACTTCAATAGCTTCCTAAGCGTTACGTTAGGAATTCTTTCTGCGAGGTATGCTAATAAAACCCCATTTTTTTCTTTATTTACTGTGTATCCAAAGCTCATGGTTTTATTGTATAATTCTAATCAGTTTGAAAATATTATTAGCGCTTGCAAAATTACAACTATTTTCTTACTACGCAAATTATATTATCTTCTCATTTTTAAGAAGTACCGTGCCAATTTTTATAAGCTGTATAAGCCATAATGACGATTACACCATTACTAATATCAATTTCATTTAAAAAATAACCCCGAAACATGTTAATCGGGACAAAAAAACATCGCAATGTTTTATTTTCCTTTCTTATAAGGAATCGATTCCTTATAAGAAAGGAATCAGTTCCTTTTTAGAAAATACCCACACTTCATTATTATCTCACCTTATTTATATATAATCATGGCGCGATGATGCATCAGTGAAAAGATGATTCCTTGCAATGAAAAACTACGCCAATGAACAGCAAATCTCTATACTTAACCTAAGTTTATATGTACTTAGCTTAAGTTTATATATACTTAGCTTAAGTTTATATATCTCTAGCCTAAAGATAGAGAATTGAATAAGAAAAACCGAACTTCTATTCGCAAGCTTTACCACAATTATACCTATATAATTATAGTAATAACCCAACCGTCATTCTTGTCTATGTATGAAGAACATATACAGAAGTCATAATAATGTAGTATTTTAATGAGTGTAAATAAAAGAAAAATGCTAACTTTGCACCCAAAATCCAGTCTTTTAAAGAAAGATTAGATAAGACTGATAGAGGAAAGAGCTCAGAACGGGCTTAATCTAAATGGTATAAGACATATGAAAACTATTGTTGCACAATTGGCAATATTATTCTTCGCGATGATAGCCGACAGCGACATAAAGTAGACGAAGGAAGTGACGCAGGATTGCTCTATTTCTCTTTCTACAGCCGACGAAAACGTCTGTTTCCCAGAGGGCAAACACGTTACCGATGCTAAAAATCAATTGGCGTCGGAAGTGGAGAGACTATCTATTAGCGAAGTGAGGACCGCCGTCTCCGAGATTCCCACTTCATGGAGCTACATCTTTATTCATCACATGTCGGTCGAGACATTCGAGAAGCGGATGGAAATCTGCCGAAAAAGAGACGAAGCCGTACCCCGATTCTTTATTCACCGCTCTTACGTATATCGCTCCAGAGAAGGCGACAAAGGCGTAAAAAAAGAACTGCGCCCATCGGTAAGCGGACTTATTTTTCTGCAAGGCACCACCAAAGACCTGCAACTATTCCTAAATCGAAACTTCCCTTTATATCATCTCGTAAAAGACTGCAGTACCGACCGGCCCGCCTCGATAGCCAACGCTACGATGGAACCGTTCATGAAGATTCTGCAGACCAACCCCGAACACATTACTTTTCTTCGCGACCCATTCGTGAAATTCGCCCAAAAACATGTTAAGCTCCGTGTACTCTCTGGCCTTTTCCAAGGACAGGAGGGCTACATAGTGCGTATAGACCGCGACCGCCAGCTCGTCATGGAGTTTGGTGGCTATGCTGTGGCCATACGTGGAATGAGGAATGCGGATTTTGAAGTGGTGGAGGAATAACACATCCGGAAAAAACCAAACTTTTTTAAATATGCGTGATTTTAAAGACATTAAAGTCGCCGTGGCTGGAACTGGCTACGTGGGACTGAGTATTGCTACACTGTTAGCTCAACACCATCATGTAACGGCAGTAGATGTAATCCCCGAAAAAGTAGAGAAACTGAACAACAAGATTTCTCCTATTCAGGACGATTATATCGAAAAGTATCTGGCAGAGAAGCCATTAAACCTTGTTGCCACCCTCGACGGAAAGTCAGCTTATGCCGATGCCGACTTCGTGGTAATCGCAGCTCCAACCAACTACGACCCCGTTAAGAACTATTTCGATACCACCCACGTAGAAGAAGTAATTGACCTGGTGCTTGAAGTAAACCCCGATGCTATTATGGTAATCAAGAGTACCATCCCGGTAGGCTATACTCGTAACCTTTACTTAAAGTACGCACAGAAAGGCGTTAAGAAGTTCAATCTTCTATTCTCGCCAGAATTCCTTCGCGAAAGCAAGGCTTTGTACGATAACCTTTACCCGAGCCGCATCATAGTAGGCTATCCTAAGATTATTGATAAACTCGAGTTCGAAGCGGAAAACAAAGCCATCGAATCAGTAACAGACGTAGAGATGCTGAAAGAAGCAGCCAAGACATTCGCTGCACTCTTACAAGAAGGAGCCATCAAGGAAAACATCGACACCTTATTTATGGGTATGAAAGAAGCCGAAGCCGTTAAGCTCTTCGCCAACACATACCTTGCACTCCGTGTAAGCTACTTCAACGAACTCGATACTTACGCAGAAGTTAAGGGTTTGGATAGCAAGGCCATCATCGAAGGCGTAGGACTCGACCCACGTATCGGTACACATTATAACAACCCATCATTCGGTTACGGTGGTTATTGCTTGCCGAAAGATACTAAGCAGCTCCTTGCCAACTACCAAGATGTTCCTCAGAACATGATGTCTGCTATCGTAGAGTCTAATAGAACTCGTAAGGATTATATAGCAGATGCAGTTCTTCGCAAGGCTGGTTGGTATACCGAAAACGGTCAGTGGGATGCAAACAAAGAACACGCTTGTGTTATTGGCGTATATCGTTTGACTATGAAATCTAATTCTGATAATTTCCGTCAATCTGCTATTCAAGGCATTATGAAGCGTATTAAAGCCAAAGGCGCAGAAGTTATCATTTACGAACCTACACTTGAAGACGGCACAACATTCTTCGGAAGTAAGGTTGTCAATAACCTTGACGAATTCAAGGCAAAGAGCAAGGCAATCATCGCTAACCGCTTTGATGACTGCCTGAAAGACGTAGAAGAGAAAGTATATACACGTGACATTTTTAGAAGAGACTAAGAGATGGTAGAATATAATGTAAACTTAGAAGATAAGACCGTCTTAGTGACAGGTGCAGCTGGCTTTATCGGTAGCAACCTTGTAAAGCGTCTTTTCCATGATGTGCAGAATATAAAAGTAATAGGTATAGACTCTATTACCGATTATTATGATGTAAATATCAAGTACGAACGTCTGAAAGAAATAGAAGCCTTAAACCGTGATTGGACTTTCGTTCACGCTTCAATAGCAGACAAAGAAGCTGTAGAAAAGATTTTCACAGAAAACAAAATCGCAGTTGTAGTAAACCTTGCTGCTCAGGCAGGCGTACGTTATAGCATCACCAATCCCGATGCTTATATTCAGAGCAACCTTATCGGTTTCTATAATATCCTTGAAGCATGCCGTCACCACGAAGTAGAGCATCTTGTATATGCTTCTTCCTCATCTGTTTATGGTAGCAACAAGAAAGTTCCGTATTCAACTGACGATAAAGTGGATAACCCTGTATCTCTTTATGCTGCAACAAAGAAAAGCAACGAGTTGATGGCACATGCCTACAGTAAACTTTATAACATTCCGTCAACAGGTCTCCGTTTCTTTACAGTCTATGGCCCAGCTGGTCGCCCAGACATGGCGTACTTCGGCTTTACCAACAAGCTGGTTAAAGGCGAAACTATTAAGATCTTCAACTACGGAAACTGTAAACGTGACTTCACTTTCGTGGACGATATTGTAGAAGGTGTGGTCCGTATCATGCAGCACGCACCCGAGAAGCAGAATGGCGAAGATGGTCTGCCAATTCCTCCTTATAAAGTATACAATATCGGCAATAACTCTCCCGAAAATCTCCTTGACTTTGTTACTATTCTTCAAGAAGAACTTGTTCGTGCAGGAGTATTGCCACAGAATTATGACTTTGAAGCACACAAGGAACTTGTACCTATGCAGCCTGGTGATGTGCCTGTTACTTATGCAGATACGACACCACTTGAACAAGATTTTGGATTTAAGCCGAATACAAGTTTGAGAAGAGGATTGAGATGCTTTGCGGAGTGGTATGCGAAGTATTATGGTAAGTCCAAATAAAAACTAAGTTGTAATGTTAAGTAAACATAAATACTACTTATTAAAAAATAATTAAAATGAAAGGTATAGTATTAGCAGGTGGTAGTGGTACACGTTTGTATCCCATTACCAAAGGCATCTCTAAACAATTGATGCCTATTTATGACAAACCCATGGTGTATTACCCTATCAGTGTGCTGATGCTTGCAGGCATTCGTGAAATACTGATAATATCAACGCCTTACGATCTTCCGGGTTTCAAGCGTCTTCTTGGTGATGGTTCTGACTATGGCGTACGCTTTACATATGCGGAACAGCCTTCACCAGACGGTTTAGCACAAGCGTTTACAATAGGCAAGGAGTTCATAGGCAATGACAGCGTGTGCCTTGTGCTTGGTGATAATATCTTCCAAGGCAATGGCTTTACGGCCAAACTGAAAGAAGCAGTACGTGCAGCCGAGAAAGAAAAGAAAGCTACTGTATTCGGCTATTGGGTAAATGACCCGGAGCGTTATGGGGTAGCTGAGTTCGACAGAGAAGGGAACTGCCTGTCAATAGAAGAGAAACCGGAACATCCAAAGAGTAACTATGCTGTTGTAGGTTTGTACTTTTATCCGAATAAAGTTGTAGACGTGGCAAGTAAAATTCAACCGTCGGCACGTGGAGAATATGAAATTACTACTGTTAATCAGTGGTTCTTGCGTGATGGCGAATTGAAGGTTCAGACTTTAGGACGTGGTTTTGCATGGCTCGATACGGGTACTCATGATTCTCTGTCGGAGGCTTCAACTTATATTGAAGTATTGGAAAAACGCCAGGGATTGAAGGTGGCTTGTCTTGAAGGCATCGCCTATCGTCAAGGCTGGATAGACGAAGAACGTATGCGAGAATTGGCAAAACCAATGCTTAAGAACCAGTATGGTCAGTATTTACTAAAAGTAATAGAAGAGGTAAAACAGACAGGTAGTCCCAATTTGGACTAAAGGTAAAACAAAAGATATATGAATATACTTGTAACAGGAGCTAACGGACAGCTTGGCAATGAAATGCGTATCATTGCCAAGAATTCTACTGATAATTACATCTTTACTGATGTAAATCAGGTAGAAGGTGTAGAGACAACCTATCTTGACATCACAGACTTGGAAGCAATCCGAAAGACTGTAGCCGACAATAATGTAGATGTAATTGTCAACTGTGCCGCATGGACCAATGTTGACGCTTGTGAGACTGACGAAAAACTTGCGGCTCTTGCTGAGAAGTTAAATGCCGACGCTCCGGAGAATCTTGCCAAGGCCATTAAAGAAGTTAATGGCTTATTGGTACAGGTCTCTACAGATTATGTATTTGGTAAAGAGCCGTATAACACTCCTTGCAAGGAAGACCAGAAGGGTACTCCAACAGGTGTGTATGGTACTACAAAACTGCATGGCGAACAGAAAATTATTGCCACTGATGTAAAGCATATCATTATCCGAACTGCATGGCTTTATTCTGAATTCGGAAAAAACTTCTGCAAGACAATGCTAAATCTTACCGCAACAAAACCTGCATTGAAAGTAGTGTTTGACCAATGCGGTACTCCGACTTACGCCTATGACCTTGCAATGGCAATAGAGGTTATCATTGAAGATTACAAGAAAGAGTCTTCATTGCCCCAATATTCCAAGACCGGCATATATCATTTCTCTAATGAAGGAGTATGCTCATGGTTTGACTTTACCAAGATGATTGCCGAATACAGCGGTCATACAGAATGTGAGATCAATCCTTGTTACAGTGCCGAATATCCGAGTCCGGTAAAGCGCCCGGCGTATTCCGTATTGGACAAGAGCAAGATAAAGGAGACTTTCGGAATAAAAGTGCCTTATTGGACAGATTCTTTAAAAGTATGTATCAACAACTTACAGAAATAAAAATAGGATATGGAAGTAATAAAGACATCGATAGAAGGAGTGGTAATCATTGAACCTAAGGTATTCAGAGATGCCCGTGGATATTTCTTCGAGTCATTCTCACAGCGAGAGTTCGAAGAGAAGGTTCGTAAGATAAACTTTGTGCAGGACAATGAAAGCATGTCTTCTTATGGCGTAATGCGTGGTTTGCATTTCCAGTGTCCTCCATATACACAGAGCAAACTGGTGCGATGTGTAAAAGGTGCCGTTCTTGATGTTGCCGTTGACATTCGCAAGGGTAGTCCTACATACGGACAGCACGTAGCTGTAGAACTTACAGAAGACAATCACCGCCAGTTCTTTGTTCCAAGAGGTTTCGCTCATGGCTTTGCCGTATTGTCAGAAACAGCGGTATTCCAATACAAGTGCGACAACTTCTATGCTCCGCAGGCAGATGGCGGCATCTCTATTAAGGATGACTCGCTCGGTATAGATTGGAAGATACCGACAGACAAAGCTCTTCTTAGCGAGAAGGATACTCGCCATGCTTGTTTGAAGGACTTTGACAGCCCGTTTTCTATAGATATGGATTTATATCCTGAGTTTAAATAATTATTGATGTTTAAAGAAAATAATATATGACACAATATAAACGTTCAATCGTAATCACTGGTGGTGCTGGCTTTATCGGTTCACATGTAGTAAGACTCTTCGTAAACAAGTACCCGGAATACAAAATCATCAATCTTGACAAGTTGACTTATGCGGGTAACCTTGCCAACCTCAAAGACATTGAGGATAAGCCTAACTACAAGTTCGTGAAGATGGATATTTGTGACTTTGACGCATTCTATAAGTTGATGCAGGACGAACATATTGATGGAATTATTCACCTTGCAGCCGAGAGCCATGTAGACCGCAGTATCAAAGATCCTTTTACTTTCGCTCGTACTAACGTAATGGGTACATTGTCTCTTCTTCAAGCTGCAAAACTGTATTGGGAATCATTGCCAGAGAAATTTGAAGGCAAGCGTTTCTACCACATCTCAACCGATGAAGTATATGGCGCATTGCAGATGACTCATCCTGAAGGAGTCAAGCCTCCATTTACAACTAAAGCAAGTTCAGAGACACATCACCTTGCTTACGGAGAAGACTTCTTCTATGAGACAACAAAGTATAATCCTCACTCTCCTTATTCAGCGTCAAAGGCAAGTAGCGACCACTTTGTACGTGCTTTCCATGATACCTACGGAATGCCTACTATCGTAACAAACTGCTCAAACAATTACGGTCCTTATCAGTTTCCTGAGAAATTAATACCTCTTTTCATTAATAATATTCGCCATCGTAAGGCATTGCCGGTTTACGGTAAAGGAGAAAACGTACGTGACTGGCTGTATGTTGAAGACCATGCTCGTGCAATTGACTTGATTTTCCATGAAGGTAAAGTTGCAGAGACTTATAATATTGGTGGCTTCAATGAGTGGAAGAACATAGATATTATTAAAACAGTCATCAATACTGTTGACCGTTTGCTTGGCAGAGCAGAAGGTGAAGACCTCAACCTCATTACATACGTAAAAGACCGTCTTGGTCATGATGCTCGTTATGCTATTGACTCAACAAAGCTTCAGAAAGAACTTGGATGGGAACCATCATTGCAGTTTGAGGAAGGTATTGAGAAGACCGTGAAATGGTACCTTGATAATGAGGAATGGCTTGAGAATGTGACTTCTGGAGACTACCAGAAGTATTATGAGAAGATGTATGAAAATAGATAACTATAAGAAGTAAAGAAAAAAGGAAAAAGGGAAATAAGTTATATATTATTATATTGTTTGATGTAAACTGAAAAAACGGTAATATGTTCAATTAATGTTATAGTTGAAATAAGAAATCGATTAAAGTAGTTTAATTACTGTTTCATTTCAACATCTCTTTTTCTTAATTAATAGAATGGAAAAAACTAGTACAAAAAGGTTGGCCAAAAATACAATGATGATGTATATCAGAATGGGTATAACCATGATATCATCACTAATAACGGCCAGGGTGTTACTTGATGCCTTAGGCGTTGAAGATTACGGTCTTTATAATGCGGTCTCAGGTATTGTCGTATTGATAAATTTCTTAAATAACGCTCTAACCCTTACCTCGCAGAGATATTTTTCATATGCTTTAGGTGAAGGCGATAAACAAAAATTGCAAGATGTATTTAATGCAACATCCATTATATATCTTGTTGTGGCAGTCTTGTTGATTATAATAGGAGAAACTATTGGATTATGGTTTCTAAATTTTAAAATGGTTTTCCCAGAAGGAAAAATAACACTTGCAAATTTTGTTTTCCAATTTTCTCTATTAATAACAGCTCTCAATATTATGAGAACACCTTTCTCGTCAATATTTATTGCATCTGAGAGATTGGATTTTTTCGCAACTTCTTCTATAGTTGAATCTGTATTACATCTTGGATTTGTATTTTTACTTTTAGTAGTTCCTTTAAATCCATCATTTATATACATAGTATTCCAAACTACATTGTCTCTTTTTATGCTCTTGTGGTTTGTATGGTATTTTAATCATTATTATTCAGATTCTATAAGGTTCTCAAAAGTTAAAAATAAGGATATTTACAAGGAATTAACCTCATTTTCTGGCTGGGGTATTTTTGGTTCTATTGCCGTAATAGGTTTTCAGCAAGGAGTAAATATATTGCTAAATTTATTCTTTGGAGTGACTATTAATGCTGCATTTGGCATAGCAAATAGAATTAGCGCAATGGTAAACCAATTTTTTACAGGGTTTCAAACAGCTGCAAATCCACAAATAACGAAAGCGCAAGCTGCAGGAGATGTCGTTGAACAGCAAAATTTAATTATAAGGACATCAAAGATTTCATATCTGTTACTTATGTTTGTAGGTGTTATTGTAATCTATAACATAGAATATATACTAAAAATCTGGTTAAATAATGTTCCTGAACATACAGCTTCTCTCTGTAGTCTTATGATTGTTGGTGCTATGATAGATGCTTTATCTGCACCATTGTATGTTACAATTTTTGCAACAGGAAAAATTAAATGGTATCAAATTACTATCAGTTTCGTCCTGTTATTGAATATAGTTTTTTCCTATATCGCATTTTTATTTGGCGCAAATGTTGAGGCTTGTATTTATATTCGCATCTCCTTATTTATAATTAGCTATATTGTACGTCTCTTATTTGTAAAAGCATATACGAATGTGAAAGTTGATGTAATATTAAAGGAAGTTATTATGCCATTAACAGTCATTACATTGATAGTTGGTTTAGTTCTATACTCTGTTTGGTTTGTAAAAAATTCTCTTGTTAGATTTCTGTTGTTAACACCTCTTTTAGTCGTATTTATGGTTTGTATAATGTATATGCTTGGTTTAAAGAATACTGAAAAACAAGCGATAAAATTAATTATAAAGCAAAGGGTATTAAAAAATAAATAACGTGATTTTCATTAAAGATAAAACACAATGTTGCGGTTGCAGCGCTTGTGAACAAATATGTCCTAAAAAATGCATTAGGATGGTTAGTGATTCTGAGGGATTCTCATATCCAAAAGTAAATATCGACAATTGTATTAATTGTGGATTATGTGAAAAAGTTTGTCCTGTATTGAATCGTTATCCAGAAAAAGAAGGACCCTTAAAATGTTACTTGGGCAAGTCAACTGACGAAATTGTTCGAAGTAATAGCTCGTCTGGTGGGATCTTTGCAGAAATAGCAAAATTAATAATACAAAAAGGAGGTGTCGTTTTTGGGGTTCGTTTCGATGAACAATGGAATGTTATTTATGATTATACAGAATCATTAGATGGCCTTAAAGCTTTTTATGGCAGCAAATATGTTCAAGCAAATCCTGAGAAAGCATACACTTTAGCGAGAAAATTCCTGACAGAAGGGAGAGTTGTATTATATTCTGGAACACCATGTATAATAGCAGGGCTTAATCATTTCTTGCAAAAGACATACAACAATCTAATTACATTAGATATTGTATGTCATAGTATTCCTTCCTCGAAGATATGGAAAAAGTATTTATTTGAGTTATCTGAACAAAATGACGCTGATGTTAAGTATGTATCATTTAGGAATAAGTCAAATATGTGGTCCCATTATAGTCTTTGTATACAAATGCGAACCAGAAATGGAGAATTAATCAATATGGTAGAGGCAAAAGAAAAAAATGCGTATATGCGTGGCTTCCTAAATGATTTGTTTACAAAACCGAGTTGTTGCAAATGTCCAGCTAGGAATTATACATCAGGAAGTGATATTACCGTGGCTGACGCATGGGGCATAAATAGATTTCATCCTGAATTAAATGATGAAAAGGGCATATCTCATATACTTATAAATTCAGGAAAGGGTGAAGAAATCTTCAATTCTTTAAAAACTCGCTTAGACTATATAAATATTAGCTATGAGGAAGTATTACCACGTTCTCTTCATTTGCCTTTAACTGCTAGTTCAACCCCAAATCCTTATCGTGATGATTTTTTCAGAGAGATATCATTGGGTAAAACAGTCCAAGAGACTTCTAATAAGCTAATTAATAAATATGAGAAAGAAGTTAATAAAAAAGATAGACGAGGGCGTATATTACGTTCGCTACCGTTCTTTTCTGTTTTGTTAAAGATAAAATCCTATCTGAAATGATGAAAATAGCTCTTTTTACATGTCATAGAGACCCTAATTATGGGAGTATGTTGCAAGCTTATGCATTGTATAAGGCGTTGCAAAAAATGGGATTTGATTCAGAGTATATAGATTATACTATATCTAATGATCCCAATTTACCTTTAAGAAAGATTAAAAGGATGATTAAATGGCCTTTAAGGCGATTAAGAGACTTGGTCTATCCTACTAAACCTACTGGTGAATTTGGATTTTTGAAGACGAAAGAATTCGCTGATCTAATTACTGCATATAAGAAGTTCCACATGCAGTACATCCCAGTTTCTACTAAAAAATATTATAGTGATACAATTCGTATGAAATTTGACGTGTCTTCATATGATAATTATATTGTTGGAAGTGATCAGACTTGGAGCCCAATTCTTTATAATCCAAAAGCACCCTATTTTCTTGATCTTTGTGATTTTCCTCGTAAGAATTCTTATGCGCCAAGTTTTGGTACAGTTGATATTCCTGAGTTTTATATAAGTATATTAAAACAAAAATTAAAATCATTCGACAATATATCGTGCCGTGAATTGGTTAACAGTATTAAACTGTCACAACTCTTAGACCGTAAAGTAAATCATGTATTAGATCCTACATTGCTCCTTTCTCAAAAGGATTGGGACGAGATCGCTAAAAAACCGGTGATAAATGGGGACTATATTTTAGCTTATATCCTAGGTGAAAAAGATTGCGTCATAAATTTTGCAGAGCGCCTTGGGAGAAAATACAACTTACCTGTATATTATATTGTTACTCGTCCAAAGTATTTATGCATGCAAAATTCATTGAATGGAGTTGGCCCTGCAGATTGGATTGGTTTGATAAAAGGTGCTCGATACATTGTTACTGATTCATATCACGGTTGTTTGTTTAGCGTGAATTATTGTAAAAACTTTTATGCCTTTTCAAAACGAGATGGTGGACTTGACAACAAGGATAATATTCGTATTATTGAGTTCCTGAAAATGGTAGGCTTAGAATCAAGATTTCAAGATGACATTAATTCACAGTTTCTCAACGATATTGACTATAATAAATGCAACCATATAATTATTAAGAAACGAGATGAATCAATAGAGTATTTGTATAATTGCGTTCACGAATAAAAAGTTGTAATATGCGTCAAAATGATAAATTTTATTTATATCTATTTGAAATCTCTATATTCTTGCTAATGTGTTGGGGTTGTCATGCCTGGTTTACATGGAATTTAGATTTTTTAGACACAAAAATCCGACTGATAGTTTTAGTATTCTTTAGCTTTATTGCATTGATTTATAAGAACCATTATAATATACAAATTATTAGAAAAGATTTATTAGTAGGTGGAGTCATACTTTTTATGGTTGCAAGGTGCTTCCCGTTACAAAATTTATTTGCACTAATAGAATCGCTACTTTATGGTTTGTGTACAATTTATCCAATAACAGTACTTTTAAGTGATAGAATTAATGCTAAAAGGCATTTGGCATTTATTAGTAATACTTTAGCTATTATTCTAAGTTTGGGATTGGCTCTTTGGTTATACGTCTCATTTGTAAATATACTTCCAGGCTTGCCAATAGCTTATAATGGCGACAATGAAAGTTACGTTTTTTTCAATTATGGAATCATGCTTAAAAGTATATTTTGGCAACATCTGGATTCAATAAGATTCCAGTCAATATTTTTGGAGCCTGGGACTTTAGGACAGTTGTGTGCACTGATGTTATATGCAAATAAATTTGATTTATCCAAGAATTGCAATAGAATATTACTTTTGGCTTGTATCTGTTCTTTTTCTTTGGCAGGTTATATTATTGCATTTCTAGCTTATGCATTAATTACAATTCAAAAGAGAGGTATGATAAAAGGCATAGTTATTATTCCATTTATGTTATTTTCAATATACTATATGGGAATATCATATAATGGAGGTAATAATGAATTTAACAATAGAATTATAGAAAGACTTGAATTCGATGATAAAAAGATAATATCAGGTAATGATAGATTTCATGGTGATACAGATCTTGTATATAGTACATTGTCAGAAAACGGGGGACTGTTATTTGGTGATTCTCAAGCAAGTAAAAAATATAATATATCAGGTGCTGGCTATAAATTGTTTTTTATTATAAATGGAATTTTTTCTGCAATTTTATATTTGTTTTCTCATTTGCTATTCGTTGGCGTCTTTAAAAATAAAAAGTATGGTTTATGCTTTGTCGTTTTGTTAATAGCAGTGTTCGTTCAGGCTTCACATCCTGCTTCATATGCAAGCCTTGTTCCTTTCGCATTAGGACTATCTGTATTTGGTAGAGATGATATACTTGTATAACAGATTAAATTATGAAAATACTTTTTCTACTACATTCTGCAGTTCCAACAGATGGCTCTTCCATAGCTGTTATGTCAATTATTAAGCAACTATTGCTTGAAAAACATGAAATTCGAGTCGTCAGTGGTCAAGATGGTAATCTTTTAAGGGAATTTGAAAAGCTTGGGATAAAAACTTATGTTTTTGAATATTACGGAGCTTTGTATCCGTCAGTCTCAACAATTCGTAGTTACATAACTTTTCCTTATCATCTGGCTAATATAATCTATAAAAATCATCTGGCAGAGAAGAATATTCTTGAAATAGCAAGAGAATTCAATCCCGATATTATTCATTCAAATGTTGGCGTAATTAGAGTAGGATTCTATGTGTCAAAAAGACTTCGGATTCCGCATGTGTGGCATGTAAGAGAGACTTCCAAGGGCTTAAATATGTCTCATTATCCTTCTCTTTGGTGGCAAAAACATTTATATAAAATAAACAATTATAATATTGCTATTACAGAAGGTGTGAAGGATTTCTATAGTATGTCTGAGAAAAATACTAATGTTATATACGATGGCGTATTTAGTTCTGCATATAAATTGGATGCTAATACAAAGAAACAAAATTACTTTTTGTTCGCAGGTAGAATATGCCAAGCGAAAGGTGCTGATTGGGCAGTTAAAGCATTTTTGTCAATTGCGCCCAAGTATCCTAGCATGGAATTATGGCTCGCAGGTAATGATAGCTCATCATATGCAAAAGAACTAAAGCGCATAGTTGAGCAATCAAATTACTCGGAAAAGGTTAAATTTCTTGGGGTTAGGAATGATGTTTATGAACTTATGGCTAAAGCACAGGCAGTGTTAGTACCTTCTACTTTAGAGGGCTTTGGCTTTATAACTGTTGAAGCTATGGTTAATAAAACAATAGTGATAGGTAGAGATTCAGGTGGAACAAAGGAACAATTTGATAACGGTTTAAAATTATGTAATAGTGAAATAGGTCTTAGATGTTGCTCCATACAAGATATGGCTAATCATATGGAAGAAGTATGTAAAAAAGGACAAAAAGATTATCGTGAAATGATTAGAATGGCCGATAAAACCGTGAGAAATTTATATACTATTGAAAACAATGCTTCAAACATTTTAATGTTGTATAATAAAATAAGAAGGGCTCTCGATAAATAACACGATGGCTGATAGTGTATTTACGATTAATGCAATCTACCACAAAAGACGGATTAATATATAATATTTAGTATCAAATAAAAGAAATATGAAAACAAAAGCAAGAGTAATAGCATACTATTTACCCCAATTTCATCCTATTCCTGAGAATGATGAAACATGGGGGAAGGGATTTACAGAATGGACAAATGTTGCAAAAGCCAAACCGCTATTTCCAGGTCATTATCAACCACGTATACCAGCAGATTTGGGATTTTACGATCTTAGGCTGCCACAGGTGCGTGAAGCTCAGGCTGAAATGGCTCGTGATGCAGGCGTTGAAGGTTTTATGTATTGGCATTATTGGTTTGGAAATGGTAAAATGCTCTTGGAAAAGCCACTTGAAGAAGTCGTAGAGTCAGGCAAACCGGATTTTCCATTCTGTTATGGATGGGCCAATCATAGTTGGTCAACAAAGACTTGGACAAACAATGGCCGAGTGTCAAAGAATAAAATGATTGCAGAGCAGCTCTACCCTGGGCATGAAGATAATGTTGCACATTTTAATTATTGTTTGAAGGCATTCAAAGACAAACGCTATATAACAGTAGACGGGAAGCCTTTATTTGTGATTTTTGACGCACCTTCTTTTGTTGGCATGAAGGAGTTTATTGATGAGTGGCAAGAACTTGCAAGGCAGAATGGCCTTTCTGGTATTTATTTTGTCGGGCAATGGACTACGTTAACTCCATTAGATACATTCTGGGAACAAGGATTTGATGGAGTAATTTGTAGTGGTCGTCAAATTGCTGAAAAGCGAGCAGCTGGTAGTGGCCTAATTCGTAAGATACGTGATATTCTATCATATAAATTTGGATTACCAACTATGGTTTTCGACTATTCGAAAATTATGAAATACATGGAGTTTGAAGAAAATAGACTCCCGAATTGTTTTCCAAAAATCATTCCTGGATACGACCGCACTGCGAGAGCAGGATTTAAAGGACAAATCTATAAAAATTCGACTCCAGAAGCATTCGGTAAAAATATTGAACGTACACTCACTTATATCATGGATAAAGACTATGAGCATAGACTAATATTTCTTGATTCTTGGAATGAATGGGGTGAAGGTAACTATATGGAGCCGGATCAAAAATGGGGACATGCTTTTCTTGATGCATTAAAAGCAAAGATTGTTGAAAAATGACAAACAATGTAACTCTGTTTAAAAACTGCTTTGGTTGTGGCGTGTGTGCGGCTAGTTGTGGTAAGAAAATTATTAAGATACGCCTCAATGAGGATGGCTTTTATGCACCTTTCATTGATGAACTAGAAAAATGTGTTGAATGTGGAGTTTGTTTTGATGTTTGTGCATTCAATCACAAAGAACGAGCTCTAAGATCGGATGAAATCAGCATTAAGTCTTGGGCCGCTTGGAGTAATGACGAAACAATACGACGAAAGTGTTCTAGTGGTGGTATCGGATTTGAAATTGGAAAACAACTTATAGAACAAGGTTATTACGCTTTGGGATGTCGTTATGACATCAAAGAGCAAAGAGCCGAACATTATATAGCAGAAACAGTTGAGGAATTTGTTCAATCTATAGGTAGCAAGTATATCCAAAGCTACACAGAAGAAGCTTTCAAACAAATCAAACGAAAGGAACATAAGTATCTTATTACAGGAACGCCTTGTCAAATTGACTCATTTCGATGGATGATTCGCAAATTTCATTGTGAAGATAATTTTATTTTAATGGATTTCTATTGCCATTGCGTACCTTCCATGCATGCTTGGAAAGCTTATATAAAGATGCTGGAGCCAAAGATTGGAAAGGTGACATATGCATCGTGGCGTAATAAGTTTGAGTATGGATGGCATGACTCCTGGATAATGGGAATAGATGGTGAAAAAAATGCCCAACCAATCGATTGGCATGATAGTTATAATCTGTTAATAAGGGAGAAAAAAACCTTCGTACAATCTCGTAGATCTCAAGGGGATTTGTTTTACAAACTCTTCCTGGGTGATGTTTGCTTGGGCTCGCAATGCGAAGAAAAATGCAAATACAAGTACGATCAATCTTCTGCTGATATTCGAATTGGTGATCTTTGGGGAAATACGTATAAAAATGACCAAAAGGGAGTAAGTGCACTTGTTGCCTTTACAGAGAAAGGTCATAAAATTATTGATGGCCTGAAGAATGTTACACTGATAGAACATCCATTTGACGTGGTCGCAGAGGGACAGATGAAAAAGAATGCGAATGCAAAAATCACGAAACCAATAGTCATGGCATTTCTTCGTAAAGGAAAAGATATAAAAAGTCCAGAATTCAGCTTAATTCTGTTTATACAGAAAATCTTCGATAAACTCAATTCTATACTGAAACGATGAAAAAAATTGGAATAATAACGATGCACCATGTAGATAATCTTGGTTCGATACTCCAATCTTATGCCTTACAGCACAAGATTGAATTGATGGGATATAATGCCCAGATTATAGATTACAGGCAACATCTTCAAAAACAACGTAAAGGATTACTACACATATTTGCATTGTCCATATTAAATGCAGCTTTGGGCTTTCCCAAACAAAGATTTCAGAAACGGCTAAAACTCTTTAGGAAGTCTTTTTACAAATGTACAGCGAGTCATTTTACTCGTGAAAACATAAAGAAAGAATGTCCTATATTTGATATTTATTGTACCGGGAGTGATCAAGTTTGGAATCCAAGATACATAGGCGACGACACATCGTATATGCTAGATTTTGCCCCTAACGATAAGCCTCGTATATCATATGCTGCAAGCTTTGCTACAGATAAAATACCTGATAACTTAGTCAATTCGTATGTTGATGCATTAAGTAAATATCAGCATATAACGGTTCGGGAAGAAGTTGGTGTCACTCTCGTCAAGAAATTAGTAGGTAAAAAATCTAAAGTCGTTTGTGATCCGACACTTCTTCTCACGGCTGAAGAATGGGAGAACGTTGCCCGAAACAGTCAGATAGACATAAAAGAGAAATACATCCTCGTATATATGCTTGGGTATATGTTTGACCCCCGCCCTTACTTCTATAATATAGTACAAGAGATACAGCAGAAGCTTGGATATAAAGTTTATTTTATTAATGGTTGGCTTCACGATATGAAGCAACCTAATTCAAAGGTGTTGTTGGGAGTGGGGCCAGCGGAATTTATTCATCTTTTTAAGAATGCATCTTTTGTCATTACTGATTCTTTTCATGGAACAGCATTTGCAACTATTTTTAATCGGCCTATGTTAGGGATTGTAAAGAATACAAATTCAGGAGATGGTCGCTTAACTACATTATTGAGAATGATAGGAAATAATAACGCCATTGTACAATATGATAAAAAGATTGATTTTGATGAATGTAATCTTGAAAAGTATCAAGCTGATAACAATCTATTAATCGCATTTAGAAATGATTCAACAAATAAACTGTCAGAGATATTAGGATCAATATGAAACTATCAATAATTATACCGGTATATAACGTAGAAAATTATCTGGTAAAATGTCTAAATTCTTGTGTGTTCCAAAATGTAAATAAGTCAGAATATGAAATAATAGTAATAAATGACGGTTCCAAGGATAATTGTGCTCAAATAATTGAACAGTATGATTGGAAGGATTGCAATCACACAATAATTACACAAAGGAACCAAGGACTTAGTATGGCACGTAATAATGGTGTTAAGGTAGCTCAAGGTGATTATGTCTGGTTTGTAGATAGCGATGACTGGATATCAGAAAGTAGTTTGCAGATTTTATTGCCATTGCTTGATGGGGAAACGGACATAATCTGTCAAAGAGCATATTTTAAGAATTTTGAGGATAAAGAAGTGGTTGCAGAGAAATTCGGGTCCTATGAAAATGGAGCAGAAATGCTTCAGAATAATTATGATGTTATGGCTGTCCTTTATATTTATAGACGTGACTTCTTTAATAACTTAGGATTTGCATTTGAACCTAATATATATCATGAGGATACTCAATTTACACCTAGAGCTGTTTATCTTTCACGTAAAATTAAATGTATAAGCACTCCTATTTATCATTATCTGCAACGTAGTGGTTCAATCATGTCCTTACACAATCCCAAGAAAGTGTATGATCAAATTCGCATATTGAATGATTTATATGCCTTTTGTGACAAAACTGTAAGCAAAGAAAATCGTAAAGGCTGGATCGGACATTTGATGTCTGGACTTATTCTAAACTTACTTTGGCTTGCGAAACAGATAGACGATAAAAAGGTTAAGAAAGATGTAAAGGTTTTCTTAAATTCAGATTTACGTTATACTAAAGCGTTGATGTATTCTCCTATTATGTCAATAAAATCACTTGGATTTCTTTCATTATTATGTTTAGGCAATCTGTATTTCGCTTATTCATTTGTTTATAACATTAGATACAATCATAAGGTTTAATATGAAAACTCCAACAATTTCTGTAATAATACCTGTATATAATGCAGCAAGTTTTGTAGGTCGGTGCATTAAAAGCGTTTTATCTCAAACTTATTGTGATTGGCAGATGATTCTTGTGGATGACGGTTCAAAAGATAACAGTTTGGAAATATGTCATAAATATGCGGCGTCTGATAGTCGTTTACAAATAATCCACCAAGAAAATGCTGGTGCTGGAGCTGCAAGGAATGCAGGTTTAGCAAAAGCCATTGGTAAATATATCGTTTTTATAGATTCTGATGATTATGTAGACAAAGAATACTTCTCTTTACTAGCGAATCATGACGAAGACGTGGTGTTTATCGATGTAGAAGCTATTGATGAAAATTGCAAGGTCGTAAGAAAAGAATATCTATCTCAATACAAGAATATGGATAAAGACGACTTTTTGCGTGCTCAAATGACAGGGAAAATAAATTGGGGAGGAGTACGTAAAGTCGTAAAGCAAAAGATTATAGATACTAATAACATTCGGTATTCTGATCATAAGGTTGGCGAAGAGGCTCTTTTTACATATAGTTCTGTTTTTAATTCCAAAACAATTGGTTTTATAGAAAAGCCAGTTTATTTCTACATTCAACGTGCAGATAGCCTCTCGCATGCCAAATTAGATGACCCATGGGGCGAGGTCGCCTTGGCTTTAAAAGCTAAGACTAAAGAAAATGGTTCTTATATAAAATACGCAAATACGATTAATGCCTTTTTACTCACTGCTGCAGCCGTTTCGTCTGATAGATTAGCAATGAATTACTCAAAGGAGGTATACAAAAATAAAATGAATGTTTTGTACGCTTCTTTAGAAGCAAATATAGACAACACTTTTCCGATTGACTACAAACATATGTCAGCAAAAGCAATCCTCTTAGGAAAGTTGCTTTTAAAAAAACATTTTGGGTTAATCAGATTTATAAGCAAATGTAAGCATTTTAACAATTGATAACATGAATGAAATTGCCGTAATTTTACCTGTATACAAGAACGATAAAGTCCCGTATGTAAAACAGTCATTTGACAGTATTCTAAATCAAACATACAAAGATATTCATCTATATATAGGGGTGGATGGACCTGTTGGTAAAGATTTAGAAGAGTGCTTAAAACAATATGAACAGGATAAGCGTGTGGATATAGAATGGTTTGCAGAAAACCGTGGACTAGCCATTGTACTAAACGATTTACTTGATGTTTGTTTCAAAAACGGTTATGAATACATTGCTAGAATGGATGCAGATGATATCTCGATTCCGAATCGTATTGAAAAACAGATGGTTTATCTTCAACAACATCCTGAAATAGATGTTGTAGGTGGAGCTATAGAGGAAATAGACGAAAATAGTGAGAGTAGAGGGAAGACTATTGTCTATCCGTTGACTTCAGATGACTGTTACAAGTTTTTTGCTAAGCGTAATCCTCATGCGCATCCCACAGTGTTGTTCCGTAAGAGTTTCTTTGATAAAGCAGGATGTAAGTATCGCCCAGAGTACAGACAAAATCAAGATACCATGCTTTGGCTTGATGGAATGAAAGCCGGGACTAAACATGCTAACTTGCAAGATGTTGTACTGCGTTTCCGCTTTACAAACTCATTGTTTAAAAAACGTCGTAATGGCTGGGCATTTGCAAAGAAACAGTTGCATGACCGCAAAATCATTAACAAAACTCTTGGATATGGTTTTGGTGCGACGGTCTTTGGCTATATGATGTTCGTGATGCTAGTTAGCCCTGCATGGATAAAGAAGATTGCATATAAAGTATTTAGATAAAACTGTATCTTCGATGCTGAACTTTAAACATAAAATTATGTACAGCAGTGAAGATTAGGAAAGATTCTATTCCCAGTACCAAACAGAGGCAATGCCGACTGGCAATTGCGAATAGTTCTGATCATGTAATAATGACCTTATTACGTATTCTACAAATGCTACAGAAATACAGTCGTGTGATATTTATCATAGAACAGACACAAGAGCTGTTGGCATGAGATAATATCTTGCATCTGGCTGTTTGTTATAGTTAAAGTATGACAGCAGAAGAACAAAAACGTTATATCAATTACCTTGCCGAACGAGTTCGTGAGGCAGATTTGGGCTTACGTGCCCGTGACCTTGTTCTCCAAGATTTTCTTGATAAACAGAAGGAATATGACGAACGCTTGTCAAAATTGGACGCTGTTCTTTCTCGTGTTGATTCTCTGGAATCTTCATTAAAGGATGAGATAAAGAGACGCAAGACTGCAGAGCGTAAGGTGGATGACTTGAAGGCAAAATTAAAGTTTGCTAACAAGAACCGCTTCGTTAACAAGAGTCAAAGCTCTGTGAAAAAGAAGTCGGAAGAAGAGTCTGGCTGTAACTAGACAAAGTAATAATTAATACTGAAGATGAAATTTTAGAACTTAATATATAGGTATTTGCAAAAATGCTTATTAAAGGTGAACTTCTAAATTGAGCGCTAGCTTACATATAGTATAAGAGTTATGAATAATATTAGATTAGTCAATTTCAGAAATATTGAAGACTCTGGTGATATAGAGTTAAAGCCATTGACTATTTTTGTTGGAAAGAACGGTTCTGGTAAAAGTAGTTTGTTGCGTTTATTCCCTTTATTACAGCAAAGTTTTTCTGTTGCTAAAAATGGACCTTTATTATGGTATCATGAGAAAGGTGTCGATTTTGGTGATTTTCAAACAACTGTAAGACATGGAGAGAAAGAAATAAAGATAGGGTTTACTTTATCTTATGATAAATCATTGTGTGAAAAAGCTGAAGAATTTCCTGTAAAAATCCTATTGTCTATTGTTCGTGATGAGAAAGATAATGATTATGACCGTATTAGCAATATGGTTTTAAATTATTTGGGAAATGAAGTTTCTTTTGATTATAGAGAAAAGGGTAAAGCGATTATTACAGTAAATAATGCCGAACCAAAGGAGGTAAGGATTAATGATTCCCAATTTAGTTTGTTCCCCTTATTCTCTTTTGAAGAGGAAAGTAAAGTTGTGGGCTTTTCTGAGTTGCGTGATATTTTATCAAATGATGGGAAATATACTCAGTATACGGAACCTTCAGATTTTATTGGTTTGTCTTTTGATGATTTTCAAGAATTATTGGCGGACAAGAATTTTAGTTGTAATCTTACATCCACTTATAATGGTATAGTTTTAGCTTATCAGAGTTCTTTTATGTTTAATTTATATATGATGCTGAGCTTTCATGTTAAAAATATTACATATATAGGACCTTTTAGAGCTGAACCTAATCGTTATTCTCGTTTGCAGAATCTTGCAACTCAGCAAATAAATAAAGATGGTAGCAATATGGCTGTCTTTGTTAATGCAATGAAAGGTGAAGAAAAAGATGAATTCAATAAGATATTGCGTGAAAAATATAATTTTCAATTAAAATCTGAAAGCCATTTTGGACAAATATCACTGTCTATAATCAAGGATGGTAAGGATGTTAATATTATTGATACAGGATTTGGGTATTCGCAGTTAATGCCTGTCTTATTGGCTTTGTTTACTTTTGATATGTCAACGGTTTCAACGAGTTATCCTTTTGGAGAAGAAGAAATATTATGTATAGAACAACCGGAACTACACCTTCATCCTCATATGCAATTTACTTTGGGGCAATCATTTGTGGATTCAGTTAGAAGTATTGCAGAATCAAAATCTGGGAAAAAAATAATATTGGAAACTCATAGTAGGTCTATAATAGACGCGGTAGGTCATTCTTTGTCTAGAGGAGAGATAGATGCGTCTGATGTGGTAGTGTATTTGTTTGATGTTGTTGATGGGTTAGCCAAGATAACTCGTTCCTCATTTAATGAGGATGGATATTTGACTAATTGGCCTTTAGGTTTTCTGGATTAATATAGGTATGCTCTTTTTTATTGATGAATCTGTTGTTGAGGCGGCTGAAAGAGGTGATTCTACTGTTCTTAATCGGTTAGAAGATTTGTATCATTGTTGGTTAAGAGGATTTTGTATAATAGGAAGTAGCAGGAAAAATTTTAATCGAATAATTGGCATTGAAAAATTGAATTGCTACCGCCTTGTTGAGAAATCTGTTCAAGGTATTCAGTCTTTATACGATGATTTGGCTTTTTTCATTGTATTGACATATAAACACAAGAAATGTCAGTCTTTAAATCAATACTCTGAAAAAATAAGAGAAATAGATATTGAGTCAATGAATGGTATATTTGATCTGTCTTTGAATTTCTTGGTGTGTGAGAATGTTATGGATTATGATTTTTATTGTTGGATTACTGAACAGCAAGACGTTTGTCCCAAAAATAATCTGTTTCATTTTGTTCTACCTTTTAATGGTGGTGGTGCAACAACGGTCACATCTTTAAAACATGTTCAGAAGCATTTTTGCTTGGTTATATGTGATAGTGATGTGAAATACGAAGGTGCACAAAAGGGAAAAACTTGCAAGGAGATTTGCAGTTATATTGATGATTTATATACTATTGGAGTAAATAGTGTATGGAGGTATGTTCTTACTGTTCATGAAGTGGAGAATTTAATACCATTAGATATTTTGCAGCGGATTGTCGCCAAAGGTACAATAAAAAAATTACGTGAAATACAGTCTAAAACTTATGGCGATACTTTCCTTTCTTATTTTGATTTCAAGGAAGGGTTTAAAGAGTCTACATATAGAAAGTTATATGCTGTAGATAATAACGTTTTTACCAATTATCGAAATCTATTTTTAAGTATCGGAAAGAATGATGACACAATGAAAAAAATCTTAAAAAGGAAATATAATAAAGGTAAAGACAATTGTATTGTTCATGGATTAGGTCAGGCAGTTTTAGCTGATACAGTGAACTTTTTGATGAACAATAATATTAGTACACGTGACTATAGCTTATGTAGCTATCAGAATAATGATTGGTGGCAAATTTCAAAATTGATTTGGTCTTTAGGGTGTGCTGTAACACCGAAAAATGTCTAATACGTAGGCGTGATTATTTATTTAAATCATATTAAGAACGACAAAAAACACGTCAAAACTAGAATAAATAAAGAGCAGCTTGGCTTGTTTTTAGGCGGTATAAGTGATTAAAAATTGCTCATTTCTCATCATTCGTTAGAAAAAGTGCGCCAACTTGCCAATTATTCGTTAGAAAAAGTGTACCTTTAGGCTTGTTATTCGTTAGAAAAAGTGTAAGTCATGAAGAGAACTTTATATAATCAGCTATTGCAATGGAAGGGTAATAACGACAGAAAGCCGTTGATACTCAATGGCGCACGTCAAGTGGGCAAGACGTATTTGCTTCAGGAATTCGGGCGTAATGAGTATGAAAAGGTGGCGTTCTTCAGTTTAGACCGTAATCCGATGGCGGCTACAGTGTTTGAACAGGGTGGTTCGGTAGCGGATATTCTGCTATCGCTTTCGGCAATCAGTAATGTGGATATAACTCCTGGGAATACGCTCGTGGTGCTTGATGAGGTGCAGGATTGTCCAAAGGCGTTGGAGACGCTTAAATATTTTTGTGAGGATGCTCCGGAATATCATGTTGTGGTGGCGGGCTCGCTGTTGGGGCTTTCGCTTCACGATGGGGTGTCTTATCCGGTAGGAAAGGTGGAGGAGTTGCGTCTTTATCCGATGACGTTTATTGAATTCTTGCAGGCTATTGATAAGGTGCGCTTGGCTGATGTGCTGCAGAGCGGTAACTGGACGGTTATTAATATGCTTGCCGATGAGTATGTGCGATTGCTTAGACAGTATTATTATGTGGGCGGAATGCCTGCGGCGGTGTTGGCTTTCGCTGAGCAGAAGGGTCTGAAGGTGGTAAGAGAGATTCAGAACCAGATAATTCGAGATTACAGACGTGATTTTTCGAAACATGCTCCGGTGGGTGAGGTGCCACGTATTAATATGGTGTGGAACAGTATTCCGGCGCAATTGGCTAAGGAGAACAAGAAGTTTATTTATGGGGCGGTGAAGAAGAGTGCACGGGCTGCCGACTTTGAGTTAGCTATTCAGTGGCTTATAGACGCTGGTTTGGTGTATAAGGTGATGCGTGCCAACAGTGCGCAAATGCCGCTGAAGTTTTATGAGGACTTGAATGCTTTCAAACTGTTCATGCTGGATGTGGGCTTGATGGGGGCGATGGCTGAAACGAGTGCTGAGGCTATGTTAGTAGACAATAGTGTGTTTACGGAATATAAGGGGGCGTTTACGGAGTTGTATGTGCTCACTCAGCTCAAGACGCTGGAAATGCCTATCTATTATCATAGCGTGGACAATTCTACTATAGAACTCGACTTCATTGTACAGTTAGACGGCAAGGTATGGCCCGTAGAGGTTAAGGCTGAGACGAATGTCAAGGCTAAGTCGATGCGTACTTTTATCAATAATCATCCAAATCTTACAGGTATACGTTTTTCCATGCTTCCGTATGAGCGTCAAGATTGGATTGTGAATATTCCGCTTTACGCTTGTTTGATGATAGGCAAGGCTTAACGATATTCTTCCTCACCCGAGTGGCGGCAAGCGCAGAGCGATACTGCGGTGAGGAACATTGGCTCTCTTTCGCATAGAGATGTCTATCGGTAAGTACTCAAATTGTCTGTTGAAATTGAAAACATTTAGCTCAATGGTAATGCAATATTGAATAGATTTAGTTATCTTTGTATTGATAGACCATGAGGTTTGTGACAATATCAAGAACATCAGTGATTTTAAATCTATAAATGATATGACCACTCTCGAGATACAAAACGTTGGGCCATTACAGTCTGCATATGTTGAATTCAAAAAATGCACTTTGTTCATTGGAGAGCAAGGTGCAGGTAAAAGTACTATCGCTAAATTGTATTCCCTTTTCACTTGGCTTGAAAAGGGATTGTTAAGACATACGATTTCAGAAGGTTCGGTAGTAAAATATAATCGGTTTAAAAACAAGTATGCTGCATATCATAATCTGAAGTCATATTTTTCTGAACATTCATACATTCTATATACGGGTGAGCAATATGTATTTGAATACAGAAATGAACATCTGGATATTAGGCGAAATGATTCAAATGGAGAGTTGAATTCTGCTAAGGTGATGTATGTTCCTGCAGAGCGTAACTTACTGAGCGTAGTGGAGAGTGGTAAATTGCAAAGTGGATTGTCTGAATCAATGCAAACATTGATGGAGGAATTGAACAAGGCAAAAGCTTATTATGCCAAGGGTGTGGATTTGCCTATCGGTGGTATGAATTTTACATACGATAGACTAAACAAGGTGAGCTGGTTAAATGGAAAGAATTTAAATGGCAGGGAGTTTAAAATAGCATTGAAGGAAGCTTCAAGTGGTTATCAGTCGTTGATGCCTATGACGCTTGTTTGTCATTATTTATCAGATCTTGTTCAGAATAGTGGGGCTGAGACTATGGACTATAAAGAACAGCAACGTTTGCAACAGGAGGTGGATAAGATAATGGAGGATAATAAAATATCCGATACTGTAAAAAATGCAATGCTTCGAAATATATCTGCAAGGTATAGATATACTGAGAATGTGAATGTGGTGGAGGAGATGGAGCAAAACCTATATCCGGAATCACAAAAGCGTGTATTGTTTGACCTGCTTAGCATTAACAATAGATTAGAACGAAACAAATTGGTATTGACAACTCATAGCCCGTATCTGGTGAACTATGTGACCCTTGTTGTGAAAGCCGCTATGATAGAGCCGCAGATTCCTGCAGATGCCGTTGAACTGAAAGATTCATTATATAGTATAGTTCCTGCAGAATCTATAATGAATGCTTCTGATTTGGCTATATATGAATTGAGAGATGGCGAAGCAAGATTATTGGAAAACTATGATGGTATTCCTTCGGATTCGAACTATCTAAATCAACAGATGGCTGAGACAAACTATTTGTTTGACCAACTGCTTGACATCGAAGAACAAATATAGGAAGCATAAATATGGAGGATGTAGTAGATTTCTTTATCCCTAAGTGCCAAGTGCTTGGAATAATGGCAGAAATTTTTGGTATTTGTGATGATGATGACAAGGCAGAGAAGACTCCTGCATATGTCAGTTTCGACAACGAAGAGAAATGGGGCGCTATTATAAAAAACTATAGTGGAAAGCCATTGAATTTTACAGCAGTGGACAATTGTGTTGTTGTTCGGAGAGAAAATGACGATATGGAAAACCGTTGTGATGCAATGTTATCAAATGCTGATAATTTGGTATTTATAGAGTTAAAGAACGAACGCCAGAAATGGTTTCCTCATGCTGTGGAACAGTTGCAGAAGACAATAGAGGTTTTCAAGCTATATAACGATGTTGGTATGTATAAAAGGAAGCGTGCCTTTGCTTGTAATGTTAGACATCCGAATTTTGCATATAGTAACAAGGAAATGAAACAAAAGTTTTATCAAACAAATGGTTTCAGACTATATGATGAGATGACAATAGAGTTCAGATAGAGTTCTTTTCGCTGTAAGCGGGTTGGATGAAACACTAATAAATCCCCGTCCGAATGACGGCATAGTGCAGAGCGATACTGCGACGGGGAACAACTTCTTATTTTTATTATTTGTATTCTTTTGGGTGGAGTAGGGTCTTATCATTCCACTAACGCATAATAGTATATTTTTTAATTGATTTTTAGGTAGGTATTCTGGTATGGAGTATCTACCCTAAATGGTATTATTCATCAGAAAAAGTGTATTCTTCCTCATCCGAGTGGCGGCAATGCGCAGAGCGATACTGCGATGAGGAACATTGGCTCTCTTTCGCATAGAGATGTCTATCAGGGCGTGCTGTGCCTATAAAGCGCGTTTCTTCTACTGGAAATTCATAGTAAACTTAATAGAATGATTATCAAAAGACTCTTTGACATTGTTGCATCCCTGTGTGGGCTGCTCTTGATTTGGTGGATTTTTCCCATTGTAGCGTTTTTAATCCACAAGAAGATGCCGGGCGGTCCTGCGTTCTTCTGCCAGAAGAGGGTGGGCAAGGACGGTAAGCTATTTACTTGCCATAAGTTTCGCTCTATGACGGTAAAGCATAGCGGCTCTTCGGTTTCGGTGGCGGGCGACAGTCGTATCACTCCGTTTGGAGCAAAGCTTCGCCATTATAAGATTGACGAGTTGCCCGAGCTGTGGGATGTGTTGATTGGTAACATGAGTTTTGTAGGTCCTCGTCCTGATGTGCCGGGTTATGCCGATAAGTTGCAGGGCGATGATAGGGATGTGTTGAAGCTTCGTCCGGGCATCACTGGTCCGGCTACGCTGAAGTATCGTCTGGAGGATGAGATGATTTCGGAATATGTGGCAAAGAAACAGGCAGAGGGTGATAAGCGTCCCATGCAGGAGATAGCAATAGAGTATAATGATGAGGTGATTTATCCGGATAAGGTGCGCCTGAATTGTTATTACTATCGTCATTATTCGTTCTGGAAGGATATCGAAATGATATTCGCCACAGTGCTGGGCTTCAAGGTGAAGTTTGCCGGTGAAGAAGTGTGACGGTATAGTGTAAATGTGTATATGTATCAACAATTATAATATAGTATAATTATGTCTGAAGAAAGAAAAACAATTTATCTCTGCCTTGCCCACATGAGTGAGGCTGGTTTGGAACAGAAATATGTGAAAGAGGCTTTCGACACTAACTGGGTGGTGCCGATGGGACCGAACGTGAATGCTTTCGAGCAGGATTTGGAGGCGTTTGTAAATAGCAAAAGTAACGGTACTGAGCCGCTTGATAGAGAGGTGGTGTGTCTGAGTGCTGGTACTGCTGCGGTGCACTTGGCTTTGATAGGTTGTGGCGTGAAGGCTGGCGATGAGGTGTTGGTGCAGAGCTTTACTTTCTGTGCTTCGAGCCATCCTATCACTTATCTGGGTGCTAAACCTGTGTTTGTGGGTTCGGAAGGTGAGACTTGGAATATGGATCCGGCGTTGTTAGAGAAGGCTATTCTGGACCGTAAGGAGAAGACTGGAAAGTATCCGAAGGCTATAGTTCCGGTGGCGCTGTATGGTATGCCGTATCGCATAGATGAAATTATGGCTATCGCTGATAAGTATGGCATAGCAGTAGTAGAGGATGCTGCCGAGGGTATGGGCTCGCGCTTTGATGGTGAGGTGCTGGGTACTTTCGGTAAGTATGGTGTTCTGTCGTTCAACGGTAACAAGATGATTACTACTTCGGGTGGTGGCGCATTGATTTGCCGTAACGCTGAGGAGGCTAACGAGGTGATGTGGTATGCTACTCAGGCTCGTGATGCTTATCCGTATTATCAGCATACTGCTATCGGCTATAATTATAGAATGAGTAATGTGTGTGCCGGTATCGGCCGTGGCCAGATGACGGTGCTGAATGATCATATAGCTCATCATAAGCATGTGCAGAAGCTCTACGAGGAGTTGCTGAAGGATGTTCAGGGTGTGCATATCCACAAGCAGCCTGAAGATAAGCGTTATGACTCTAACTTCTGGCTGTGTGCGGCTACGCTGGATGCTGACGTGAAGATTCAGGGTCAGGAGAATGCTTATAAGGAGGTTATCAAGACTGCGGTGGGTGGCGCTGCTGGTGTTATCCATGCGGTGGATTCGGCTACTACCGACTGTCAGCCTAACGAGAACGTTGAGGCTCTGCGTGTGTTTATGTTGGCCAAGAAGATTGAGTGTCGCCCGGTATGGAAGCCTATGCATAAGCAGCCTGTATACGAGGGTGCTCCGGTTTATACTAACGGCATTGAGGAGGATATCTTCAAGGTGGGATTCTGCTTGCCTGCCGGTCCGTACGTTACGGATGATGATGTGTGCTATATAGTAGAGTGCATCAAGGAGGCGATAGTGAAATAAGTTATATTATATATAAGGTATCGTAATGGGCGGTTAACGGACGCACTGGTGCTGAGGCATGTGTGTCTGTTAACCGCACATTTGTTATTAGTGTATTATGGTGAAGCGTTTTATACTTGCGGTGTGGAAGTTTTGTTCTTATCTATTCATTCCCCGAAAGGCGAAGAGGTGGGGTGAAGATTGAATAAAATCAGATTTATTGGTATGTGATTTGTGTAAGCCACGAAAAAAAAGTAATTTCGTATTATTCTAAAAACGTTTGTATATGAAGTTTCCAATCGGCATACAGGATTTTAAGAAAATACGCGAAGGTGGTTTTGTTTATGTAGATAAAACGGCTTTGTTGTATAAGCTGGCAAATGAAGGCACAATTTATTTTCTGAGTCGTCCGCGACGGTTCGGAAAATCGTTGCTTGTATCGACATTGAAGTATTATTTCGGTGGCGAGAGGGAGTTGTTCAGTGGGCTTGCTATCGATGCACTGGAGAAGGATTGGAATAGTTATCCAATTTTTCATGTGGACTTTAACAGTACTAATTACACGAAGAGTGGAGATGCATTGTCTAAACTGATTAAGGGTACCGTTGAGGATTGGGAACGGCAGTATGGTTATGTTGGCAACGAGGAGTTTGATTATGGGAAACGTTTTGCCGAACTGCTAAAGCATGTTCATGCAACTACGGGCAAGCGTTGTGTGGTGCTGGTTGATGAATATGATAAGCCGTTGCTTGATGTTCTGGATTCGGGAATGGTGGAACAGGGTGGAGACGGAAAGGAGATGCTGCTTGAAGATATCAACCGTGAGATTCTGAAGGGTTTTTATTCTGCTTTTAAGTCTGCCGACCAAGATCTGCGCTTTGTGCTGCTAACTGGGGTGACAAAGTTTTCGCAGGTAAGTGTGTTCAGCGGTTTCAATCAGCCTGCAGATATCAGCATGAGTACGGTGTATGATGCGATATGTGGTATTACGGAGGAGGAGCTTGAAGCGGTGTTTCATGATGAGATGGATGCGATGGCGGAGGAAATGAATGTGCCGGGAGATGAGGTTCGGCTTATGCTGAAAAGGCATTATGACGGTTATCATTTCAGTAAGCGGAAGACGGATATTTTCAATCCATTCAGTTTGCTTAATGCGTTTGCTAACCATAACATACAGGATTATTGGTTTAGAACGGGTACGCCTACTTATCTTATACGTTTGCTGAATCATACGGACGAGAATCTTAATGAGCTTACGGGGAAATATTATGATACGTCGGAGTTTATCGACTATAAAGCGGATGTGGAGCGTCCGTTGCCGATGATATACCAGAGTGGTTATTTGACTATTAAAGATTACGACCGTGATTCTGATTCTTATTTGCTCGACTTGCCGAACAATGAGGTGAAGAAGGGGTTCTTAACGCTGGTTGCTTCAAACTATCTTGGAGCAAAGGAGTCGGCTAGTACATTGGCTATACAGTTGGTGCGTGCCATACTTAGGGACGATCTGGATACTTGGCGTAAAAGTCTGACTGCATTTTTTGCCAGTATTCCTTATACTATGCGAAGAAAGAATATGGAAACTGAGAAGGAGCGTTATTTTCACTATACGTTTTACTTGATTTTCCGTATTCTCAGTACTTATTTGGTGCTTACCGAAAAACAGCAGAGCGAGGGCAGAGCGGATTGTATCATTGAGACAAAGAAGGTGGTGTATATATTTGAATTTAAACTAGACGGTACGGCAGATGACGCTTTACGACAGATAGAAGAGAAGGGGTATGCGCGTCCTTACGAGGCTGATATGCGTACTGTGCGGAAGGTTGGCGTTAGCTTTTCATCGAAATCGGGAACGATAGACGACTGGAAAGAAATTTAAATAGACTTCCTTTTTTTATGTGCTCAAAGCGTATTTTGAGTTTTTTCTGCTAACTTTGCATGACTTTTATATAGACTTGATAATTATGATTAGGATTAAGAACAATTGGCGAGTGCCTAAAGGTCAGGAGCTGACCGAACTGGATAAGAAGGTGCTTTATTATCAGAATAAGGGACATCTGGTGCCGACTCGTCAACTTATCAAGACTCCGGAACAGATAGAAGGCATCCGCAGAAGTGGTATGCTGAATACGGCTGTGCTGGACAAGGTGGCCGAAGAGATTCATGCTGGCATGAGTACAGCTGAAATCGATAAGATAGTGTATGATTACACTACTCAGCATGGGGGCGTGTGCGCGTGCCTGGGCTATGAGGGTTTCCCAAAGAGTGTTTGTACTTCTATAAATGAGGTGGTGTGTCATGGTATTCCGTCGGAAGAGGAGATTCTGGAAGAGGGCGATATCGTGAACGTGGACTGCACTACTATCCTTGACGGGTATTATGCTGATGCTTCGCGTATGTTTATCATCGGAAAGACTACTCCGCAGAAGGAGAAGTTGGTGCGCGTGGCTAAGGAATGTCTTGAGGTTGGTATGGAAGCCGCTAAGCCGTTCAGTTTTGTAGGTGATTTGGGCCATGCTATTGAGAAGCATGCCAAAAAGAACGGATTCTCTGTAGTACGAGACTTGTGTGGTCATGGCGTGGGAGTGGAATTCCATGAGGAACCGGATGTGGTGCATTACGGTCGTAAGGGTACCGGAATGTTGCTGGTGCCGGGTATGGTGTTCACTATAGAGCCGATGATTAACATGGGTACGTGGGAGGTATTCATCGATGAAGAGGATGGCTGGACTGTAGTCACCGAAGATGAATTGCCTTCGGCTCAGTGGGAGCATACGTTTGTGATGACGGAGAATGGTTTGGAAATTCTTACGTATTAATCGGAATCGGTATACACATTATTATATATAGTAAATTATGAGTGATACTATCATATTAGGTATTGAGTCGTCTTGCGACGATACTTCTGCCGCTGTTATAAAGAACGGTGTGTTGCTGTCGAGTGTGATAGCGAGTCAGGCCGTGCATGAGTCTTATGGTGGCGTGGTGCCCGAGTTGGCATCGCGTGCGCATCAGCAGAACATTGTGCCGGTGGTGCACGAGGCTTTGAAGCGTGCAGGGGTGACTAAGGAGCAGCTCAGCGCGATTGCCTTTACCCGCGGACCTGGATTGATGGGTTCGTTGCTGGTGGGTGTGTCGTTCGCTAAGGGATTGGCGCGTTCGCTTGATATCCCGATGGTGGATGTGAATCATCTGCAGGGCCATGTGCTGGCGCATTTCATAAAGGAGTCTGAAGACGACGATAATCAGCCTAAGTTCCCGTTTATATGTTTGCTGGTGTCTGGCGGAAACTCTCAGATTATCCGTGTAGATGCATATAATAAGATGACGGTGCTGGGTCAAACTATCGATGATGCAGCTGGTGAAGCTATTGACAAGTGTTCTAAGGTGATGGGTATGGGTTATCCCGGTGGTCCTATCATTGACCGTTTGGCTCGTCAGGGTAATCCTAATGCTTATACGTTCAGTAAGCCTCATATTCCTGGTTTAGACTATAGCTTCAGCGGACTGAAGACTTCGTTCTTATACTCGCTGCGCGAATGGCTGAAAGATGATCCCGACTTTATAGAGCATCATAAGGAGGACTTGGCGGCATCGCTCGAAAAGACAATCGTAGATATTCTGATGGACAAGCTGCGTAAGGCGGTTAAGGCTACAGGTATTAAAGAGGTGGCTGTGGCTGGTGGTGTATCTGCCAACAATGGATTGCGCAACGCATTTCATGAACATGCTGACAAGTATGGCTGGAAGATATTCATCCCGAAATTCGGATATACTACGGATAACGCTGCGATGATAGCGATAACTGGTTATTATAAATATTTAGATAAAGACTTCTGCTCGATAGATAAGCCGGCTTATTCGCGCGTAACAATCTAACGGTGGGAGTGGTATTGTAAAACGGAAAATAAAAACAGATTATGTCAGTAGAAACAAAAACACTCAGTAAGGAGATAAGTGAGATCTTCTGGAGAGAAGGCTTTACCTTGGCTACTGCTGAAAGTTGCACAGCAGGAAATGTGGCCGCTATTATAACTGCTATCCCTGGTAGTTCTCGTTTCTATAAAGGTGGCGTAGTGGCTTACGCCAATGAGGTGAAACAGAATATGCTTCATGTGAACCCGGAAACTCTGGCTACTCATGGAGCGGTAAGCGAAGAAACGGTAACCGAGATGGTGAAGGGAGCAATTGAGGCTTTCGATACGGATTATGCTATGGCTACTTCGGGCATTGCAGGCCCGGCGGGCGGTACTCCAGAGAAACCGGTAGGAACTATTTGGGTGGCTGCAGGTAGCAGAGATAAAGTAATTACCGCAAAATTAACGGAAGACGAGGGACGCGACAAAAATATTCAGGCTGCGACTAAAAAAGCACTGGTTTTGTTGCTCGAATTGTGCCAAGAACAACAAAAAGAGGAGTAAAATCGCAATTAGTTGGTGAAAAACTTGTGCGTATAAAATAAAATCACTTATTTTGCACTCCGTTTGAGAGAATATAGAAATAAAACTATAAAAACAAGATAGAAATGTCGAAAATTTGTCAAATTACCGGAAAGAAAGCCATGATTGGCAACAATGTTTCACACTCTAAGAGAAGAACAAAAAGAACTTTTGATGTGAACTTGTTTACTAAGAAATTCTACTATGTAGAACAGGATTGCTGGATTAGCCTGAACATCTGTGCTAATGGCCTGCGAGTTATTAACAAGAAAGGCTTGGACGCTGCGCTGAATGAAGCTGTGGCTAATGGCTACTGTGATTGGAAAACTATCAAAATTATTGGTTAATTAAAAGGAGAGTTAAACTATGGCTAAGAAGGCTAAAGGAAATAGAGTTCAAGTAATTCTGGAATGTACAGAAATGAAAGATAGCGGTATGCCGGGAACTTCTCGTTATATCACTACTAAAAACAGAAAAAACACTACTGAAAGATTGGAGTTGAAGAAGTACAATCCTATCTTGAAGAGAGTAACAGTTCACAAAGAAATTAAATAATAAACAATAAGAAACCATGGCAAAGAAAACAGTCGCAACCCTTCAGACAGGTAGCAAAGAAGGACGTTCTTATACTAAGGTTATCAAGATGGTTAAGTCTCCGAAAACTGGTGCTTACATTTTTGACGAACAGATGGTTCCTAACGATAAAGTACAGGACTTCTTTAAGAAATAATAAGCTGAAATATATAGCTGATAAAAGTTCTTTTCATCGACAGATGGAAAGAACTTTTTTTGTTTGTAAACAATATTAGTTATATCTTTGCATGAGTAATAAAATGGATTAATATGGGACTTTTTAGTTTTTTTTCGAAAGAGAAAAAGGAAACTTTAGACAAGGGGTTATCTAAAACCAAAGAGAGTGTGTTTGGTAAGATAGCTCGTGCCATCGCCGGAAAGTCGAAAGTGGATGATGAGGTACTTGATAATTTGGAAGAGGTACTGATAACTTCGGATGTGGGTGTGGAAACAACGCTTAAGATCATCAAGCGTATTGAGAAGAGAGTTGCGCAGGATAAGTATGTGAATACGCAGGAACTGAACAATATCTTGCGTGAGGAGATTGCGGCCTTGCTTACAGAAAATAATACTGTCGACAATGACGGCTTTTCTTTGCCTGAAGATAAGAAGCCTTATGTTATAATGGTGGTAGGCGTGAATGGTGTGGGTAAAACCACTACCATAGGTAAGTTGGCTTATCAGTTTAAGAAGTCTGGTAAATCGGTTTACTTGGGCGCTGCCGATACATTCCGTGCCGCTGCCGTAGAGCAGCTGGTGGCTTGGGGTGAACGTGTGGATGTGCCTGTCATCAAGCAGAAAATGGGTTCGGACCCTGCTTCGGTGGCGTTCGATACGCTTAGCTCGGCTGTAGCTAATCATGCTGATGTGGTGATTATTGATACTGCTGGTCGTCTGCATAACAAAGTGGGCTTGATGAACGAGCTTACTAAGATTAAGAACGTGATGCAGAAGGTGGTGCCCGACGCTCCGCACGAAGTGTTGCTGGTGCTTGACGGCTCTACAGGACAGAATGCGTTTGAACAGGCTAAGCAATTCACTCTGGCTACAGAGGTTAACGCGATGGCTATCACAAAATTGGACGGTACTGCCAAAGGTGGGGTAGTGATCGGTATCTCTGATCAGTTTAAGATTCCGGTGAAATATATCGGATTGGGTGAAGGAATGGAGGATTTGCAGATTTTCCGCAGAAAAGAATTCGTAAGTTCTTTGTTTGGTGATAATTCAGATAAATGAGAAAGAATACAATCGACATAATTACCTTAGGGTGCTCTAAGAATCTGGTAGATTCAGAGAAATTGATGAAGCAGCTGGAGGCTAGCGGATATAAAGTGACTCACGATAGTGAGAATCCGCAGGGCGAAATAGCTGTTATCAATACGTGTGGTTTCATTGGCGACGCGAAGGAGGAATCTATTAACATGATTCTGGAGTTTTGTCAGGCTAAGGAAGAGGGACGACTGAAGCAACTGTATGTAATGGGTTGTTTGTCGGAACGCTATATGAAGGACTTGCAGATTGAGATTCCGCAGGTCGATAAGTTTTATGGAAAATTTAACTGGAAGGAACTTCTGGCCGATCTTGGCAAGAAGTATCATTCTGATTTCGAGATAGAACGTCATCTTACTACCCCTAAGCATTATGCTTATTTAAAGATAGCTGAAGGATGCGACCGTAAGTGTTCGTATTGTGCTATTCCTATCATCACGGGTCGTCATGTATCTCGCCCCATGGAGGAGATTCTTGACGAGGTGCGTCAGTTGGTATCAGAAGGGGTGAAGGAGTTTCAGGTCATTGCGCAGGAACTGACTTATTATGGCGTTGACCTGTATCAGAAGCAGATGTTGCCTGAGTTGATAGAACGCATGGCTCAGATTCCGGGCGTGAAGTGGATTCGTTTGCATTATGCGTATCCGGCTCATTTCCCTACTGATTTGTTTAGGGTGATGCGCGAGAATGATAATGTGTGCAAGTATATGGATATAGCTTTGCAGCACGTCAGCGACAATATGCTTAAGTTGATGCGCCGTCATGTTACTAAGGCTGAGACGTATGAACTGATAGAGCGTTTTCGTAAGGAAGTGCCGGGCATTCATCTGCGTACTACGCTAATGGTTGGTCATCCTGGTGAGACTGAGCAGGATTTTGAAGAGCTGAAGGAATTTGTACGTAAGGCTCGTTTCGACCGTATGGGTGCTTTCGCTTACTCTAACGAGGAGGGTACTTATGCCGCTGAAAATTATAAGGACGATATTCCGGAAGAGGTGAAGCAGCAGCGCCTTGATGAGTTGATGGAGATTCAGCAAGAGATTTCCGCAGGCTTGAGTCACGCTAAAATTGGTAATGAGTATAATGTGATTATCGACAGAAAAGAAGGTGATTACTATATAGGCCGTACTGAGTTTGACTCGCCTGAGGTGGACCCGGAAGTTTTGATTAAGGATGAGGGCAAGCGTTTGTGCGTAGGTTCTTTCCATAAGGTCAAGATTTACGATGCTGATGATTTCGACCTGTATGCTACAGTGATAAAATAAGTATAAAAACAAGAAAGGGTTTTTAGTGAATAATAAAGAGTTGGTTAACGAGCTTTCGTCTCGTTTGGGATATACTAATAAGGATGCCGCTACATTGGTTTCGTCGATAGTGTCGATAATGGGCGATGGTTTCTCGAATGGAAAGAAGGTTTCGTTCGATGATTTCGGTCAGTTCGAAGTGAAGAAGAAGATGGAGCGAATCACGGTGAATCCGTTGACCCAACAGCGTCTTTTGGTTCCGCCTAAGTTGGTACTTACATATAAACCAAGCCCGATTTTGAAAGATAAGTTTAAAAATACCTCAGCCGATGAATGAAGAAGAACTAACGTTGCAAGATCTGATAGATTTATTGGTTAAGCGTCATGATATGGAGCGGGCAGATGCGGATGCATTTGTCAAGCTCTTTTTTTCGTTGATAGAAGAGGGGCTGGCGGCTGATAGGTATGTTAAGATAAAGGGGCTTGGTACGTTCAAGCTTATTGATACGCGTATTACGTTTTCTCCCGATTCGGCGATGAAGGACTTGGTGAACAAACCTTTCTCGCATTTTGAAACGGTGGTGCTGAATGACAAGACTCACTTTGATGATATGCCTGAGAATGAGTTGCCTATCTCTGATGTAGAGACTGACGAATCGGTAAAAGATGCATCGGATTCTAATTCGGAAAACGATAGTGACGAAGCTACGTCATCAGAAGAAGTGGAATCTGCATTGGAAGAAATGTCTGATGTGACTCAGGGAGAAGAGACTTCGGAGTCTGCCTTGGAAGAAGTGTCGGATCAGAGTGTAAAAGAAGAAAATCCTGTATCGGCTAAAGCTAAAGAAGAACAATCGTTTGTTCAATCTGAATCTGAAGCTGTAGAGCGTCGTTCGGCTTCTTCTACCAGCATTCCTTGGTGCATGGTTGCTTCTATTCTTTTGGTTGGTGTAATAGCAGGCGGTTTTATGGTTTGGAGTATGTTTAGAACTGCTTCGACAGTAAAGATGTCTTCTGTAGAACCGAAAGAACCTATTGCGGTTATAGAGCATGATAGCGTGGCGAGTGATACGTTGACTGTAGATAGCGCAATGGTAAGTAAGGATGCGGCTGTGGCAAGCGAGCATAGCCAAGATTCTGCAAAAGTTGTAGCGATAAATCCGGAGCGGAAAGAAGAACCGAAAGGTGGTTTGTCATTATCGGATGCGGTGACGTATACTATAGTGGGCACACGTGCTACGCATCAGTTGCAATACGGCGAGACGCTTGTAAAGTTGGCACGTAAGTATTATGGCGACAAGAAATTGTGGCCGTACATAGCGCGGTATAATAAGGAGGGGCTGGCAGACGTGGATAACATACCTGTGGGTACTACGATAAGGATTCCGGAACTCTCTGAAGAGAAAACTAAATAGCCGAAAACGTTTTCAGACTAATATGTCTAAAGTTTTAGGATGCTTTGTGTCGTTTGGTAAAAATATTTTTTGTTTTTATCAAGCGACAATGTTTTTTAATAAAAATTAGTTGGCTCTGTTAATAGAATGCCGTACTTTTGGCTTTGCAAAAAAGCCATGTAATGATGGCGTGAATTAGTATAAAATTTGAGAACATAAAAATATTAAATTATGGCTGAAGCTATTGATATTCGTGAATTGAACGAACGCATAGAGCGCCAAAGCGCATTTGTAACCAATTTGATGACTGGCATGGACCAGGTTATCGTAGGTCAGAAACATTTGATAGAATCGTTGTTGATAGGTCTGCTTTCTGATGGACACATCTTGCTTGAAGGTGTCCCTGGATTGGCAAAGACATTGGCCATTAAGACATTGGCGTCACTTATCGACTCAAAATACAGCAGAGTGCAGTTTACTCCCGACTTGTTGCCAGCCGATATTATCGGTACCATGATTTATAGCCAGAAGGATGAGCAGTTCATCGCAAAGAAGGGCCCTATCTTCGCTAACTTCGTATTGGCCGATGAAATTAACCGTGCTCCGGCTAAGGTGCAGAGTGCCTTGCTCGAAGCCATGCAGGAACGTCAGGTTACTTTGGGAAAAGAAACTTTCGATTTGCCTACTCCGTTCTTGGTAATGGCTACTCAGAACCCTATTGAGCAGGAAGGTACTTATCCGTTGCCAGAAGCACAGGTAGACCGTTTCATGCTGAAGGTGGTGATTGACTATCCTAAGTTGGAAGAAGAAAAGAAGATTATCCGTCAGAATATCTCGGGCGATAAGGTTGAGGTTCGTCCTATCCTGAAAGCTGAAGAGATTATCGAGGCTCGTAAGGTAGTGCGTCAGGTTTATCTGGATGAGAAGATTGAACAGTATATCGCTGATATCGTATTCGCAACTCGTTATCCTGAGCAGTACGGATTGAAGGAACTTAAGAGCCTGATTGGTTTCGGTGGTTCTCCGCGTGCTTCTATCAACTTGGCGTTGGCTGCACGTAGCTACGCTTTCATCAAACGTCGTGGATATGTAATTCCGGAAGACGTGCGTGCAGTGGCACACGATGTGTTGCGTCATCGTATCGGATTGACTTATGAAGCTGAAGCTACCAACGTTTCGTCCGACGAAATTGTAAGCAAGATCTTGAATAAGGTTGAAGTGCCCTAATCTGTAGGGAGCTTGCCTGTAGCCGTTGGTCTGGAGGATGAACGGTTGATAAAGATAAACTCGACCACGGGAGGAGTGGGGCACAGTGCCGCCGCTCAATCTCATGGCCGAGAATGTAATTTATAAATAGAGGAGCGTAGGCTTAAACCCATAAAATAATGGAAACAAGTGAACTATTAAAGCGTGTACGTCAGATAGAAATAAAGACTCGTGGACTCTCGAGCAATATCTTTGCAGGACAATATCATTCGGCTTTTAAAGGTAGAGGTATGGCCTTTTCGGAAGTGCGAGAGTATCAGTACGGCGACGATGTGCGCGATATAGACTGGAACGTCACGGCTCGTTTTGACAAGCCTTTCGTAAAGGTGTTCGAGGAGGAGCGTGAGCTTACGGTTATGCTGTTGGTCGATGTGTCGAACAGTCTCGATTTCGGTACTGTAAAGCAGTTGAAACGAGATATGGTGACGGAGATTTCCGCTACCTTGGCGTTCTCGGCCATTCAGAACAATGATAAGATTGGAGTGATTTTCTTCTCTGATAAGATTGAGAAGTTTATTCCGCCTAAGAAAGGACGTAAGCATATCTTGTATATAATACGTGAGTTGATCGACTTTAAGCCGGAGAGCACACGTACCAATATTCAGTGTGCTATAGAGTATCTTACTAATGTACAGAAGAAGCGTTGCACGGCTTTCATGCTGAGCGACTTTATTGATGACCACGATTTTCAGAATGCGTTGACGGTGGCCAACCGTAAGCATGATGTGGTGGCTCTGCAGGTGTACGATCGCCGCATGGAGGAACTGCCCGATGTAGGATTGCTGAAGTTGCGTGATGCTGAGACCGGACATGAGCAGTGGGTAGACACTTCGTCGAGAGCGGTAAGAAACGCCCATCATGCGTGGTGGATGCAGCGTCAGGAAAAGCTGAATGGCATTTTTACTCATAGTAATGTAGATTCTGTTTCAGTGCGTACTGATCAGGATTATGTAAAAGCTCTGCTAAACTTATTTGCTAAACGAAACTAAGGTGTGACTATGAAGTGTATCTTATCATATAGAAGAAATCTAAAAAGAATTTGCGGTGTATTGTTGCTGTGCTTGGCTGCGATAGAGGGATTTGCTCAGGTTACGGTAGATGCCAGCATCGACTCTACACAGCTTTTTATCGGTCAGCAAGCTAAAATAAAACTGCAGGTTAGCATGAATGCAGGGCAGAATTTGCTGATGCCTCAATTCCCTGACACTATTGTTGCCGGGGTAGAAGTTGTAGATGTTGCCAAACCTGATACTCAGATGCTGAACGGCAACAAGCGTTTGCTTATCTCGCAAGAATATACAGTGACTTCGTTCGATTCGGCTTTGTATTATCTGCCGCCGTTCGAGGTAAGTGTTGACAATAAGTTGTATCGCTCTAAAAATCCGTTGGCACTTAAGGTGTATTCGGTGCCCGTAGATACGTTGCACCACGACCAGTTCTTCGGTCCTAAGCCTATTCAAGAGGTTAGTATTACGTGGGGTGATATTGACACGTTGGTATATTCGCTTCTCATTATGCTGGTATTGGCAGGCGTTTCTGTGTTCTTTGTTATCCGTTACCGAGACAATAAGCCTATCATTAAAATTATTAAGATAGAACCTAAGTTGCCGCCTCACCAGATGGCTATGAAGAAGATAGACGAAATCAAGTCGGATAAGGCTAAACTGCGTAACGATCCGAAGGCGTATTACACAGAACTTACGGATGTTATACGTACTTACATAAAGGACCGCTTCAACTTTAATGCATTAGAGATGACATCTACAGAGATTATAGAACATTTGATGCAGGTGAAAGACCAGCAGTCTATCGCCGAGTTGAAATCGCTTTTCGAAACTGCCGATTTGGTTAAGTTCGCCAAGCACGCTCCGCTGATGAACGAGAACGATATGAACTTGGTCAATGCGGTAGATTTCATTAATGAGACTAAGGAAGAAGAAGATCCTAACGCCAAGAAAGAACCTACAGAGATTCGAGTAGAAGAAAAACGCTCTAAGCAGGGACGCATCATACTGATATGTAGCATTGTGCTGACTAGTGTGGGAGCGGTAGTTGCCTTGTATTTTGCAATACGTCGTATCATTGAATTGTTCTTTTAATATTTATAGATTATGATTTTTGCTAATATAGAATATCTGTTTCTGCTGCTGTTGCTTATACCTTATATAGTATGGTATTTTATGCGACGCAAGAAAACGGAACCTACCATGCAGGTGTCTACTACCCGCATGTATATGAATGCGCCCAAGACGTGGAAGGTGTACTTGCTTCATGCTCCTTTCTTACTTCGTGTAGTGTCGTTCGTAATGATAGTATTGGTGCTGGCTCGTCCGCAAACTACTGATAATTGGCAGAATACGGAGATAGAGGGTATCGATATCATGATGGCGGTTGACGTGTCTACCAGTATGCTTGCCGAGGATTTAAAACCGAATCGTCTGGAAGCTGCAAAGCAAGTGGCTTCTGAGTTTATCAACGGTCGCCCTAACGATAATATCGGTCTTACTATTTTTGCAGGTGAGGCGTTTACCCAGTGTCCGCTTACGGTTGATCACGGTGTGCTGCTCAACTTGTTTCACAGCATTCACGGTGACATCGCCCAGAAAGGTTTGATAGAAGACGGTACCGCTATCGGTATGGGATTGGCCAACGCTATAAGCCGCCTGAAAGACAGTAAGGCAAAGTCGAAGGTAATCATTCTGCTTACCGACGGTAGCAACAACCGTGGCGACATTTCTCCGCTTACTGCGGCCGAGATTGCTAAGCAGTTTGGCATACGTGTGTATACCATCGGTGTAGGAACTAATGGTACAGCACCTTATCCTATGCCTACATATGCGGGAGTGCAGTATGTAAACATCCCTGTAGAGATAGATGAGAATACGCTTACACAGATAGCTGGAGCTACAGATGGAAACTATTTCCGTGCTACCAGCAACTCTAAACTGAAAGAAGTGTATAAAGAAATCGATAAGTTGGAAAAGACAAAACTGAATGTTAAGGAATTCAGTAAGCGTGAAGAAGCTTTCGCTCCGTTTGCGTTGATAGCTTTCATCTGCATTCTGTTGGAACTTGTCTTGAGAAATACCGTATTAAAGAAGATACCTTAAAAAAACAGAAGATTATGTTTCGATTTGGAGAACCCTTATATTTATATTTATTGTTAGTGTTGCCATTCTTGGCAGTGCTGTTCTTTTATTCGAACTATAGAAGGCGTAAGCGCATCCGCCAATATGGTGATCCGGAACTGTTGGCGCATCTGATGCCCGATGTCTCAAAGTATCGCCCCGACGTGAAGTTCTGGTTGGTCTTCTCGGCTTTGGCTATGGTGATATTCATGATGGCCCGTCCGCAGTTCGGCTCTAAGATGGAGACCGTTAAGCGTCAGGGTATCGAGACGGTGGTAGCGCTGGATATTTCTAACTCTATGTTGGCCGAGGATGTGAAGCCTAGTCGTTTGGATAAATCGAAAAAGTTGATTTCACGACTTCTTGAAACGTTTAATAACGATAAGGTAGCGTTGATAGTATTTGCAGGCGATGCTTTTACACAGTTACCTATAACTAGCGACTATATTTCGGCTAAAATGTTTCTTGAAACTATCAATCCTTCGCTTATAAGTACTCAGGGTACAGATATTGGTGGTGCCATCAATCTGGCTATGAAGAGCTTTACTCCGAATGAGGGGGTAGGACGCGCTATCGTTTTGATAACCGACGGTGAAAACCATGAAGGTGGAGCTACAGAAGCGGCTACAGAAGCAGCCAAGAAAGGTGTTAACGTGTTTGTCTTGGGAGTAGGTTCGCCCGAAGGTTCGCCCATTCCAACAGAAAGCGGATCGAACGAGTTCAGAAAAGATAGAGACGGCAACGTTATCGTGACTCGACTCAATGAGCAGATGTGTCAGGAGATAGCGAAGGCCGGCAACGGAATGTATGTACGCGTAGATAATACCAACAATGCTGAACGTGCTCTGAACACCGAGATTAATAAGTTGGCCAAGGCCGACGTAGAAAGTCAGGTTTATACTGAATTCGACGAACAATTCCAGGTGTTGGCATGGTTGGCACTGATTTTGTTGGTTATCGATCTGATAATTTTAGAGCGTAAGAACCCGCTCTTGAAGAATGTGAAACTCTTTAAACAAGATTGATTATGATGTTATATAAAGGATGTCTGATGGTAGGGCTGATGATGGTTTCGGCAACGGCTTTCGGACAGAAAACCGTTCGCGACTATCTCCGAAGCGGAAATAAATTATATAAGGACAGTACATTTGTCAAGGCAGAGGTAGATTACAGAAAAGCTCTTGAACTTGACCCTAAGTCGACCGACGCCATGTATAATCTGGGCAACGCATTGTTGATGCAGCAAAAGGCGAAGGATGCGATGGAGCAGTTCGAAGCTGCCTCAAAAGTAGAGAAAGATAAGAAGAAGCTTTCGCAAATCTATCATAACATGGGTGTGATATTGCAGTCTTCTAAACAATATCCGCAGTGCATTGAGGCTTATAAGAAAGCGTTGCGTAATAATCCTGCCGACGATGAGACTCGCTATAACTTAGCTTTGGCGCAGAAGTTGCTGAAAGACCAGCAGCAGAATCAGGACCAGAATAAGCAGCAAGAGCAAAAGCAGGATAAGAAGGACGACGATAAACAGCAGAAAAATAAAGAACAGCAAGACCAGAAGAAAAAAGATCAGCAGAATCAGAATCAGCAACAACAGCAAAATCAGAATCAGATGTCTAAGCAGAATGCTGAACAGTTGCTGAAGGCGGCTATGCAGGATGAAAAGAACGTGCAAGATAAGGTGAAAAAAGGCGTTCGCATTCAAGGTCGTAAATTGGAAAAAGACTGGTAACATATTGATAATAATATAAAAAGATAATAATAATGAGAAAACTGATTTTCTTACTGCTATTGATTGTTTCTGTCGTGCGGGTATATGCCGACGACAAAGCGACACTGAGGGCCGATGCGCCTGAGGTGGTAGTAAGTGGAGACCAATTCAGACTGGAGTTTACAGTCAATACTCAAAAGGTTAAAGATTTCCGCGCTCCTAGCATCAAGGGGTTTGATGTGCTGATGGGGCCAAGCCGCTCTATGCAGAGCAGTACTCAGGTTATTAACGGTAAGGTTTCGTCTACCAGCTCCATCACTTATACGTATATTTTGATGGCTAGTGATGCCGGCACCTATACTATTCCGGCTGCTAGTATCGAAGTCAACGGCGAGAAGGTGTTTTCTAACGCCATAACTATTAAGGTTCTTCCGCCAGATAAAGCTGGAAACAACGGTGGTAACTCTTCTTCTTCGCGTTCATCTTCTTCTTCGGCAAGAGGACGTGCGGGACAGATTTCGGGAAACGAGTTGTTTATTGTAGCTAATGCCAGCAAGACTAACGTGCATGAGCAGGAAGCTATTTTGTTGACTTACAAAGTTTACACATCGGTTAACCTGCGTCAGTTGCGTGGTGATATGCCGGATATGAAAGGCTTCCATACTCAGGAGATTCAGTTGCCTAACCAGAAGGTGTTCCAATTAGAGCATTATAAGGGACGTAACTACAACGCTACCGTATGGAGTCAGTACATCCTCTTCCCGCAGCAGACTGGTAAGTTGGAGGTTCCTGCCATTACGTTCGATGCGGTTGTTGCACAGCGCACTGAGTCGGACGATCCGTTCGACGCTTTCTTCAACGGTGGTGGAATCGTTGAGGTACAGAAGAAGATTGTTGCTCCTAAGCTTACTATCAATGTTCAGCCTCTTCCGTCTAAGCCGGTCAACTTCTCGGGTGGTGTAGGAGAGTTCAGTATCTCTTCTTCTATCAACTCTAAAGAAGTTCGTACCAACGATGCCGTAACCGTTAAGTTGGTTATCAAAGGCTCGGGTAACATGAAGTTGATAAGCACTCCAGAGCTTAAGTTCCCCGAAGATTTTGAGGTGTACGACCCTAAGGTGACTAATAATTTCGATGTTTCTACAGCTGGACTTACCGGCTCTCAGACCATCGAGTACTTGGCCATTCCGCGTCATGCAGGCGATTTCACCATTCCGCCTGTAGAGTTCACTTACTTCGATTTGAAGAGTAACGCATATAAGACACTGAAGACAGAGGCTTATAATCTGAAGGTGGCTAAGGGTAAAGGCAACGCCGATCAGGTTATAGCCGACTTCACCAGCAAGGAAGATGTAAAGGTATTAGGTCAGGATATTCGCTTCATCAAGTTGGGCGACACAGATTTGCAGAAGAAAGGCGACTTCTTCTTCGGAACTCTTTCATATTGGTTGTGGTATATCATTCCGTTCATACTGTTTGTAGTGATGATGGTATTCTTCCGCAAGCAGGCAGCCGAGAATGCAAACGTAGCTAAGGTCAAGACTAAAAAGGCAAACAAGGTAGCCGTTAAGCGTTTGAAATTGGCAGGTAAATTGTTGGCCGAGAACAAAAAGAACGAGTTCTACGATGAAGTACTCAAGGCTTTGTGGGGATACATCAGCGATAAGCTCAGCATCCCAGTTTCTCAATTGTCGAAAGACAACATCGAGGCAGAACTTACCAAGCATGGAGTAGCCGAAGACATTACCAAGACATTCATCGGAGCACTCGACGAATGCGAATTTGCGCGTTACGCTCCGGGTAGCGAAAGCGAGGCTATGGATAAGGTTTACTCAATGTCGGTAGACGCCATTAGCAAGATGGAAAATAGTATTAAACATTAAAGATAGGAGAACTGATAGATGAAAAAGATATCTGTTATTTTTTATTTCCTGATAGGAATGATGCAAGTGTTATCGGCTGCTCCTACCAAAGCCGAGGCGGACAAGGCATATCAGGATAGTCATTATGCCGATGCTATAGAGAAGTACGAAGCCATTCTGAGCGAGGAAGGCGAATCGGCTGAACTGTATTATAACTTGGGAAACAGTTATTATAAGAATAAGAACGTAGCTAAGGCAGTGCTCAATTATGAGCGTGCCTTGTTGCTCGATCCGGGAAACGCCGACGCTCGTTTTAACCTTGAGATGGCTCGCAGCAAGACAACCGATAAGGTTACTCCGGTGAGCGAGGTGTTTATCGTGACTTGGGCAAAGGCTGTCGTTAACTGGCAGAGCGAGAGTCAATGGGGTGTATGGGGTATAGTAAGTTTTATCCTGTTGCTTGCCTCTTTGGGCATGTATATTTTCGGAAAACAGATTGTCTTGAAGAAAATAGGTTTTACCGGAGCCGTGATATTTCTTATTATTACCATCTGTTCCAACCTCTGTGCCAGTCAGCAGAAAGATGAGCTTATTACTCGTGATGGCGCCATTATCATGTCGCCCAGCATCACAGTAAAGAGTACCCCTAATGAGAATGGTACAAATCTGTTTGTGTTGCACGAAGGCACTAAGGTATATATCGACGATAACTCCATGAAGGCATGGAAGGAAATCCGCCTTGAAGACGGAAAGAAGGGATGGGTTCCTACATCGTCTATTGAAATTATTTAATTTGATAAACCGAAAGAGAGACTATAAATGATAGACATACAGCAACTTATACAGGCTGATCAGCATTTGTTGCTTCAGCTTAACGGCAGTGACTCATTGTTTTGGGACGGCGTGATGTGGACAGTCTCCGATACCAGGACATGGATTCCGGCTGCGGTAGTGTTGCTGTATGTCATCTTTAAGAACTGCAAACTATCGCAGGGCATGTTGGTGCTGCTCACCTTGGCGTTGGTAGTGTTATGCGCCGATCAGTTCTCTTCAGGATTATGCAAAAATTACTTTATGCGATTCCGCCCTTCGCAAGACCCCGCTCTTACCGACTTGGTTCAGGTGGTGAACGGATATCGTGGCGGAGCTTACGGATTCATTTCGAGTCATGCTGCCAACACTTTTGCCATCGCTGTGTTTGTATCTTTGCTGATTCGTAATGGATGGCTTGCATTTACAATGCTATTTTGGGCGTTAGTGCCATCTTTTTCTCGAATATATTTAGGCGTGCATTATCCGGGTGATATTATTTTCGGAGCTATTGCAGGTAGTGTTATAGCGGTAATAGGCTATGTTATTTTTCTGTTTCTTCAGAAAAAATTGTTCCGTAATCCGCAGTATATTTCCAGTCAGTACACAGACAGTGGTTTCAAGACTTCCGATGTATGTATGATTCAGTCGGCATTACTCCTTTCTTTTATATATGTTATTGTTGCGGGAATGATGGTAGCCCGTAATTCCTTTTTCTGATTGTACTTTTTGCCAAGGCGCTTCTCTGTTGTCTTTCTGTTGATGTTTTTGTAAAAAAGTTCGCTTTTACTTGCGAAAATATTATTTTATCGCTACATTTAGAACGTGATACAATAACGCAAGTGTTTAACTTCTAAAATTTGACTACTATGAACAGAACAATAACCTTCAACGAACTTAGAAAGATTAAAGACTCATTGCCCAGTGGAAGTATGCATCGTATTGCAGATGAGCTTAATATTAGCGTAGAAACGGTGCGTAATTTCTTTGGTGGACATAATTTTAAAGATGGAAAATGTGTAGGTATTCACTTGGAACCGGGTCCCGACGGTGGATTGGTTATGCTTGATGATACTACCGTATTAGACCGCGCTCTGAATATTCTGAGAGAAGAAGCGGAATAAATAAGCAGATTAATTTTTAAAATAATGGAGTTATGGAAGAGAAACTTGTTACATTAGCCATCCTTACGTACTCCAAGGCACAAATACTTAAAACGGTGTTAGAGGGTGAAGGCATTGAAACCTTCATTCATAATGTCAACCTTGTAGAGCCCGTCATATCGTCGGGCGTGAGAGTACGCATAAAAGAAAGTGATTTGCCGCATGCACTTCAGATAGTGGAGAGTGCTTCGTGGCTGTCAGAAGAGGTGGACGCTCTGGGAAATACGGAAAAGAAACGTGGTGATCATATCCTTATTCCTATTGATTTCTCGGAATATTCATTAAAAGTATGTCACTTTGGCTTTGATTTGGCGAAGAAGCTTAATGCCGAGGTCGTTTTTCTGCATGTATATTTTGCTCCTATTTATATGCCAACATTGCAGTATGAGTCGGGCATGTCTCTAGATACTCCCGATTTTGGAGAGAAAATAGATACACGGGGGCAGGTAACCGCAATACACGAAAAGCTGAAAGGCTTTGCAGAAAAAGTGGACAAAGAAATGGCGGATGGTACATTGCCTAAGGTGAAATACTGTTGCCTCTTGCGCGAAGGGATTCCTGAAGAGGAAATCTTGACGTATGCCGAAGACGAGAAGCCGCGGGCCATCATTATGGGTACGCGTGGAGAAGGGCAGAAGCATCTGGACTTGATAGGCAGTGTTACCGCCGAAGTGATAGAACGCAGTCCGGTGTATGTGTACGCCATTCCAGACGATGCTCAGTCTTTGTTAGTTGATGATATTAAGAAGATTGCTATTTTTACAAGCTTTGATCAGCGTGATTTGATTGCATTCGATTCGCTGATACGTACTTGGGGAGGAAAGCATTTTGAGGTGTCATTCATTCATATCTCGTCGCATGAAGAGAAGCGGGCATGGAATGAGGTGAAACTTGCCGGTATACAAGATTATTTCAAGCGGTTATATCCGGATATAGAGTTTGGTTATTTTCAGATTAGCGATAATAACCTGTCGGAAGAGACGGATCGTTTGATAAGGGAACAAGGTATTGATGTAATTTGTGTTACTCATTACAAGCGGAATATTTTCGCTAGATTGTTCCGTCCGGGCATCGCCAGGAAGATGCTGTTTCACAGTCATACTCCTTTATTGGTAATTAAGTGATGAAACAATAAAGCCGATCATTTTAGTCTTTTTGAGGACTTGAATGGTCGACTTTTCTTTTTATTCTTTACTTCCTTTCGGTGCGGCAGGCTTTCTGTTTCTTGGTCTGTTTCCTCCGTTTGGTTTTCCACGTCGCTTGTTATTGCTTCTTCGGTTTCCCTTTTTGGTAACCGGAGCGTATTCTGGAGCTTCGCCTAACTCTGTGGGGACAGGAATTTTATATATATCAGTGCCTAAGAAATTCTCTATTTGCTTAAACTTGGTCTGCTCTGTTTCACTAACAAAGGTGATAGCACATCCGTCATTGTTGGCACGGGCGGTACGACCGATACGATGCACATAGTCTTCGCTGTCGTGAGGAACGTCATAGTTGATAACCAAGCGGATATCGTCGATGTCGATGCCTCTGGCTACGATATCAGTAGCAACCAATATATTGATGCGACCGTTGCGGAACTCGTGCATTATGGCGTCGCGTTGACATTGTTCCAAATCGGAATGCATCTCGCCAACATTCAGTTTCAATCGCTTAAGCGATTTAGTCACCTCTTTTACCTTCAATTTTGACGATGCAAATATGATAACCCTCTCTGGTGCTTGATACTTGAACAAACTCTCTACGATACCTAGCTTCTGAGTTTCGTAACAAACATATGCCGCCTGGATAATCTTTTCCGCTGGCTTAGAAACAGCCAACTTCACCTCTTCGGGATTATTCAAGATGCTCTGAGCCAACTGCTGAATCTTGGTAGGCATGGTAGCCGAGAACATTATGGTCTGACGCTCCTTAGGTAAATACTTCGCTATTTGCATAATATCGTCAGAGAATCCCATATCGAGCATACGGTCGGCCTCATCAAGGATGAAAAACGAAACCTTAGAAAGATCTACATACCCTAAGCTAAGGTGACTAAGCAAACGTCCTGGAGTGGCGATTACCACATCCGCGCCTAATGTAAGACCCTTCTTCTCTTGCTCAAAGCGTACACCGTCATTTCCTCCATAAATAGCTACACTCGATATAGGCATGAAATAAGAGAAACCCTCCATCTGCTGGTCAATCTGCTGAGCCAATTCGCGTGTAGGCGACATGATGACACAGTTTATGGCATCTGCAGGGTACCCGCCTTTGCTGAGCTGGTTGATGACTGGGAGCAAGTAAGCCGCAGTTTTTCCTGTTCCGGTCTGCGCTACTCCTATCAGGTCTTTCCCTTCGAGTATAACAGGTATTGTTTTTTCTTGCACAGGCGTACACTCCCTGAAGTTCATGGCATCCAAAGCATCGAGCACGCTGTCTTCTAAGTTTAATTCGGAGAAATTCATATATTTATATTAAAGTCTAATTTTCTAAGTATCAACGGTTGCCTCGTTCGTCAAGATACGAGTCCTTGAATCCGAGGAAGTACAGTACTCCGTCCAGACCTATAGTGTTGATAGACTGCTGAGCGTTGGCCTGTACCTTTGGCTTGGCATGGAAGGCGATACCCAATCCGGCTACCGAGAGCATCGGAAGGTCGTTGGCACCGTCGCCCACGGCTATGGTCTGCTGTATATCCACATTTTCCACCTGAGCGATAAGCTGCAGTAACTCTGCCTTTCGTTTTCCGTCGACTATGTCGCCAACGAAACGTCCTGTCAGTTTTCCGTCTTCTATCTCCAGATTATTGGCATATACATAATCTACGCCGAAACGCTCTTTCAGATAGTTGCCGAAATAAGTGAAACCACCCGACAGGATAGCTATCTTATAACCATATTTCTTAAGTACATACATCAGTCGCTCTACGCCCTCGGTGATAGGCAGATTCACGGCGATATCCTTCATAACCGACTCGTCCAGTCCTTTCAATAGAGCCACACGCTCTGTAAAGCTTTCCTTGAAATCTATTTCGCCACGCATCGCACGTTCCGTAATCTCGCGCACCTGCTTTCCTACGCCGGCCCGTTCCGCAAGTTCGTCTATTACCTCAGTTTGAATCAGTGTAGAGTCCATATCGAAACAAATCAGTCGGCGCATTCTGCGGTACATCGTATCCTTCTGGAAAGAGAAGTCCATTCCAAGCTGTGCGCTCAGCGTCATAAGTTCTTCGTGCAGCTCGTTCATATCCGATGGAGTGCCACGTACTGAGAACTCTATACATGCACGCACCTTAGCCAGATGTTCATCGAGCGGGATACGTCCTGTCATTCGGCGAATGCTATCGATGTTCAATCCCTGTTTAGCCAGCGCACTTGTGGCCGCCGCTATTTGCTGGGCTGTAAGTTTACGTCCTAAAAGGGTAAGTATATATCGATTTTTTCCCTGCATCCCAACCCAAGTGTTGTATTCTTCGCGCGAGATAGGGTAGAAACTCAGATTAATGTTAAGCTCAGAAGCCTTAAAGAGCAACTCCTTCATCACGTTTCCGGAATCTTTTTCTTTTGCTTTAAAGAGAATGCCTAAAGAAAGTGTATTATGAATGTCGGCCTGACCGATGTCCATTATGTCTACATCGTATTTTGATAATATCTCCGTAACCGAAGCTGTCAGTCCGGGTCTGTCTAAACCGCTTATGCGGATGAGTATTAATTCTGTACTGTTCTCCATTAGAATGATAAAAATCGAATAATGCAAATATACACTTTTATTATGAACCCAACCGTACGAAACGCCATTTTTGAGGCTTTTGGGCCCTTAGAAGGTTAAATTTATGTTAGAAAACATATTTTTAGCGATAATTTTTATGCGGGTAATTGAAAAAACAGTATTTTTGCACCGGTTTCTTATGGTAAAACATGAATTCGGCTAGCCGAAAATTGTTTTCAGTAGATAACATTCCGAGCAGAAACCGCTGTTAAAGGACAGCCTCGGATAGTATTAACTAAAATCAAATTACATGATTAAAAATGTAAAATGGTTTTTTGTTGTATTAGTATTCAGTTCCTTAATCTCTCTTTCATTTAGCAAGGAGAGTGTTCCGACAGAGAAATTGACTTCGGGCGACAAGCTTCCCGAGTTGCGTCTCTGCGAAGACATGCAGTCGCTCAATATGCATGCACCTTCAAACGGTTTCTTATTATTGAGCTTTTGGGCAAGTTATGATGCGGCGTCCAGAGAAAATAATGCCGCATTGTCTCATCTGGCAGATGGTGACGCCAGAGTGAAAATGGTTTCTGTTTCCTTCGACCACTACGCTTCGGTTTTCGAATCGGTGGTAAAACAGGATGGGCTTGATGCCGATGCTTGTTTTTTGGAGACACGTGGTACCGATTCGGAGCTATTCGATCAGTTTGATTTGAAGTCGGGTTTTACGAATTTCCTGATTGATAGCAATGGAATGATTGTTGCTAAAAACATTACTCCGGCCGAGTTGGTTTCTTTCCTGAATGAATAAAACGGGAAGATTCTTTTTATCTTGAATACAACAAAAAGCAAAAAAGTTGCCTAAAAGAGCGTTTCGGTCTCTTTCGGCAACTTATTTTTTTCTGATTATTTTGTTTTGCTGACCGTGTGTAGCACATTACCTTTCTTGTCTATCATATACAGGCAGAGTTTGTTTTTCGACGCTGCTATTACTGAGAATCCCGGTTCGTTAGAACAGGTCGCCATCCATATCAGAAGTTACCACCTTATTCAACTCGATAGTCTGAATCATATCCGACGGAATAAGGTCGAGCTGTACATTACGTGTATCCCCTTCGGCAGAAGGCATTCATAAATACGTCTAATAGTTTACTGGGCGCAAAGGTATGGACGGTGTTTTACGAAATTGTTACAATAAATTTACGAGTTTGAGACATTTTGTGAATCATCAAAAAAAATACCGCGACTCATAATGTAGGGGTGAGTCACGGTATTTATGATAGATTTATAGCGTTTCTATATCTTTCTTGGACAATCCGGTAGCTTGCGAAATAATATCGATAGCTACTCCTAATTTCTTTAAGTTGCGGGCGTTCTCTATGTTTGTTTCCATTCTGCCTTTTTCTAAACCTTCTTCCATGCCTTCAGCGTGCCCTTCAGCCCGTCCTTCTGCAAGCCCTTGTTCGCGTCCTTCTGCAAGTCCTTGTTCACGACCTTCCATACGACCTTCCATGCGTTCGGTCTGTATATTACTTCTGAGAATGACAACATTATCTAAATGGCGGTAGTATGCCGACAACTCATCTTTTGTCATGCTGTCCAGCTTTAACCGTTCTCTGGCTTCTTCTAGTCCGGGAGCGGTAGCGTCAGAAGGAATGTTGCCTGTGTTCAGGTAATAAATCCATTCTTCTAATGGACTCTTCGCTACTTGATTGAAGTCGTTCACCTTTAGAATATAATACTCTGGGTATAGTTGGCTTACTGCATCAACCTTGAATGTTTGCTTCTGAAAAGGCGTTAGTTGCAGAATGTCTCCGTTATGGATGCCTCTGAACTCGGTCTTTCCGTGGTACACGAAATCCGTTCCGTGGCCTAAAGAGAAATATACAATGTTAACGCTGTACACTTTGCGTACTTTATCGTACCCTTCGCCACGATTTATATATTCTGTAACTAGTTTAGATGTACCAAACAGCATACGCTGAAAATAGGCGTATTCATTATTATTCTGTACCTCTATAAGCACAAGTTCACCCTTGGAATTTTCGGCAAGCATGTCTACACGATTGTACTTGTCGAATTCGTCTTCCTGATTACTTTCGCTTTCCAGTAACTTCTGGATAGTGATTTTTTCATTCAAAAGGGTAGTGAGCAAGCCTTCTAATACGCTGAAGTTCGCCTTGTTGCGGAGCAGTCTTTTCATTGCCCAGTCGAATCGGATTACTTGATTACTGTTGTTCATGTCCTTAACTTAAAACATTGATATGAGCAAAGATAGAAAAAAAAGACGTATAGCAACAAAAAAGAGAATCCTAATTTCTTGTGTTTGCGGTCTTTGTGGCTATTTATTGATAATTCTATCACTGCTCTCTTTGACTGTCGCTGCACAAGATAAAAAGAGCGATTGTATAAAATAAAAAATCCACCTTCAAAACTAATTGAAGATGGACTGCGGTGCGTACGGGACTAACGGAGTTTTTAATCGATACTGATATTCAGTTTATTATAAAAATCGTCCAAGAAAAGCACCCACTTCTGCACCTGCTTCATTTCTATGTTTTTCCGATAGGAATTTGCCTTGTTCCAACGGGGTAAAGATAGGGATTTTTATTGAATCATTAAAAAATATGAATACATATTAAGACAACGCAAATGAACAGGTATTTAAGAAAGAATATACATAAATTTTCTATAGAGAATATGTATCCTATTTAGGTAATTATAAATACTAAAGTTTAGCATATACATCCCCATATATCTTTATCTCATCTTTAAATTTATATAACTGTTCAATCACTGAATCTCGACCGTGAAATCTTTTCTGTTGTCGCAATGATTGTATCTCTTTACAAGTCAAAATCTTTATTATTCTAACAAGATTATCTACATTCTCATTGTTTTCCACTGCATAATATAGAGCGTACTTCATAATTTTGACAATCTTACCCTTGTAAATAGCTATACACCTTTTTGAAAAAGGTACGCCTTCAATATAGTCTGTGGGAATATTACCAAATCCAACAAATGCTTCTATTCCATAAGTTTTAGATAACCTCGCAAGACTTTTAGAATTATTTTTATTAGAATTGCAGGAGAAACAAAAGAAAACCTTTTCTCTAAAAACATTAATATTATTAGCATCTATGAATACTTCTTTATCATAGAAATCCTTATTTTCTTGTGTCGCAGTGAAATCAACAGTCATTTCACCATATTTAGCACAAGCCCCATGGAGCTGAGTATCACCACCATGTCCCATAAAAAAAATGAAATGACTTTCCAAAGATTGCTGGATACATCTTTCATGGTCATCATCAGAAAAATGGACTTTATAACAATGCCATGCATCTCCAAGCATTCTTGTTTCAAAAGTATGAATACGATTAAGAAACGAAGTTGAACTACTCTTATCGAGAGGGTATATTGCAAACACTTTACTCATAATATTGTATTGCAGTAATATTTGCTATTATATGATCTGTAATACTTTTTTTTAACGCAATTGTTTTAGCACCTCTTGCAAGAAGTAATTCTCCAATTTCGCTAATTTTCTTATCAGAATAACCAGGTATTGAACATTTAAATTTTTCATTATCTATTGCGCGTAATGAATCTGCCAACCTTGCATCAATCGTCATATCAGGCTCTTTAACAATAAGTTTCTTAAAGTTTATCTCGAACTCCCCTTCACTACTCAAATAATTAATCTCGTTTTGAGCAAGTAATCTTAACATTTCGACTTGCTGCTCAAATCCAATAGCTCTCTTAGTGATAATATCATTGATTACGTCTTTTATTTGAGCAGAATACATAACTACTTGATTGCGATAATAAGGTAATAAATCATATAACATCGCTATTAAATCTATACCTTTAAGTTCATTATCTATAAGGTTATAGTCAGTTGCAAAAACATCTAAATGTGACAAGAATTTTATTGATTTTAATTTATCCCTTAATGTGTCTTTATCAAATTTCAAATCTCCATTTTCTTGTCTTATTGAACAATCATTAGGATTTATCTCCTCATATATTAGCTGTATACCATCTCTTTCAAGACTCTTACTTATTCTTTCAAGACGATCTTTTTGAGATTGTTCATCAATCAAAATCAAATGTCGCAATTCCATTATTTAAACAGTATTTTAAAGTGCATACCCTTATTATTAATAGGCGTGTCAATTTCTATGGATGCACGTAAAGATTTCAATGTTTCTTTTATTAAGTACATTCCAAAGCCTGTACCATTTCTACCAGATTTTGCAAAATCGAATATTTGATTCGGCTCTTGACTGAAAGAATCTATTAATCCATCACCATCATCGTAAATATCAAGTTGAAGAGAATTGTTTTGACGAGAACAATGCAACCAAATATTTTTAGCATGCCAGTCTTCTGAATTTTTTACAAAATTATCAATTAGCAGTGCTAAATCAAGTTTACTGCCATAGACAGCAAACAACTCAATATCAGATAAAAAATGACATTTGACAGTACTTTTTATTTCTTCTGCTAAATACCCCTTAATAAATAGTGGTAAATTAATTTTCTGAGAATCAGATTGAGCTAAATCGCAACTAAGTATAAGATCTGTAGCAACTAATACCTTTTGAGAAAGTTTCTTAATATGAGATAATGACTCAAGAATCAAATAACTATTTTCTTTTCCAAACTCCCCTTTACTAACAAGTTGTATTAACTCATCAACCTTAGCATTTATCCTACTATTATTATTTTTAACATGATGTATCAAAGCATCAGTATCAGGATTAGAAGCTTTCTTATAAAATTCAACCTTTAAACTCTCTAATTGTTTTTCTTTCTCTATTTGTTTTCGTTTACTTTCCTCTTCTTTAGCTCTTTTTTCTGCAATAAGACGAGCATTTTCAGCTTTAACTTTTTCATTTTCTGCACGTAATTTATCCAATTCAACTTGGCGTCTAAGCTCCTCTTCGGCTTTAGCTTTTGCTTCTGCGATACGACGTTCTTCTTCAGCTTTCAAAGCTTTAGCTTCAGCTTCAGACTGAAGACGCTTTGCTTCCTCAGCTTTTTTTTCTGCTTCAATTTTTTGTTGTGTTAATTCTTCAATTTGTCTTTTAGCATCTTTAGTTTTACTAATAAGTTCTTTATTTCCTGTTCTTTCAGCTATTATCTCTAAATCAGAGATGAATTGTGGCTTAACATCTTCAGGTGAAAAACTAGATGATACTAAGTTTGCAAGTTCAGTATTGTAATAAAGGACCTCAACATTGTTGTCTGAGGATAAAGTTTTAATAAGGCGTACAAAATCAATTTTACTACCTAAACTTGAATCTATAACATATGATGGACTCTCTGAGTCTTTATCAATTCTTTGGAGCTCTTTTCGAGCAATATCTGCAATATGCTCATCTTTATAATATTCATTTCTCAAAAAGGATTCCCCCCATAAAACACCAACAACATATCTTTCAAGCCTTTTTTCACTTTGTTTAAACAATTCCAAAACTTGGCGAGACATAGGAGTATCCACCAATCCACTATCACGACTAGATACTTCTTTTAATTCACTAACATCTTCAACAAAAATGTCAACACGTCCCATTAGATCTCTACTACTAAGATATCTAGCCCGGCCTTGTTGAGCCCTAAAGTCTATTCCCCAGCTGTCATCACCTGTTTCTCCAAATGGAAGAATACGAAATCCATTTCTAAACAAAAAGACAGATCCATAATTGATTGGATCAACCCCCATCAATCTAGAGAAATTATATTTTGCTGCCCTATTTAAAAACGATAAAGATACAGCTCCATTCTTTATCAAGGGATATAAATTATTATGCTCTTTGATTCTATAAATATCAATTCCTCGGTCGGTCAAGGTTGTATAAACAACATCATCCTTAACTTTTACATCTATTTGAGTTGTTTTGAGCTTAAGGATTTCTGTAATACTATTCTTAAGAGGGCCGTTTACAAGCTCACGATCATAACTTATCCCTTCTTCCAGCAATTTAGCATCTCCTTCCTTTTCTCTTTCACAAACAAGATCAATTACAAAATCATTTATTTCAGAATATGGATTAATTAATTTTTGCAAAGAACGTTTAAGCTCTAAAATGTGCTTTCTAGTCCATGGTGTTTCATCATCATGTAGATCTGTAATTTCAATAATAGTACCATGAGTATAGTTACTTGGAAAAACAATTGTAGAATTTAAAGAACGATGCTTCACATTTACATTTACAAATTCAATTTTTTGGTCTTCTTCAAATTTTGCCCAATCAACAAGAATTTGTTCTACTTGAGTCGCATCATTTGTTTTTGTAGTTATTGTTAGGAAACGCCCTAAACGGTCACAAGAAAATCGACCAATACCTTTTGCTCCAGCATAATATCGTTTAATTTTATCTCTATATGATTTTTGTTTTTCATCAACCAAATCTTCGGAACCATCTTTTTTAGCTGAAAAACCAAGAAAAAGCCATTTATTTATTAAATCAGAATAAGACATACCTTTACCATTATCGGCAATAGTGATTTTGTCTTCTGAAAAAGTGATGACAACATGGTTTGCATACGCATCGTATGAGTTCTTAACTAACTCAAAAATGGCAACATTATCACTTGTTATCAAATCTTTGCCTACAAGATCTTTTAAAGCAGAACTTATTTTGAATTGCAATGTATCTTCCATCACTATAACATTTCTTTTAAAACTAATCCAGCTTGTTGTGCGAATAATGGTGGAATGGCATTACCTACTTGGCTATATCTCGGTACTTCTATTTTTCTCATCTGTCCACCTGTCGTATATTTGCTTTTAAATTCATACCAATCCGGAAATGATTGAATTCTAGCACATTCACGAACGGTCATTATTCGGGGTTCTTGATAATGCAGATAATCATCGGGCATATTTGTAATAGTAGGAGCGATAGATTGTGCATCCAACACTGTTAATCCCCGTTGATGTATACCCCATTTCTCTCGTTCCTTTCCGTCAATTCTTTTATTTCGAATAGGATAATATGCTAATAACTTCTCGAAACAATGAACCTTTTCCTTACAATGATGGGCAAAGCTATGACTCTGAGGTATTATTCCCTGCACATTTTTACGCATATAAACCTGATATTCATTTGATGGGTTACCATATATACCAGATTTGAAACCTTTTCGATCAGGGGTATCAACTTCACCATTGCTGCGAAGCAAATCTGAAATAGCATCAGCAATTGAAGGATGCTTCGGCAGATTATTTTCTAAAAAAAATTGTTCTCGGTTCTTCCATAGCCTGGTTATAAACTGCCCAGCAGCATCTTTTTTTCCATTAAGGATACCCACTAATATAAAACGTTTACGACGCTGAGGGACACCAAATTGGGAAAAATCGATTACTTGAGGACAAACATCATATCCTAAGCCTTTTAGTTTCTCAATGACAATTGTAGAATATGGAATAGAATTTGGATTCTTCTTTTTATCAAATGCATAGGTAAAGCCTTTAACATTTTCAAATAAGAGAAGTTTAGGCATTACCATAGAAATAAAATTTATATATGCAAATACTAACTGATTTCTAATATCGTCCTTTACTCTGCGTCCAGCCATTGAAAAACCCTGACATGGAGGACCTCCCGCAACCAAATCAATTGTACCTCTCAAACTTTTAAGTTGTTCAGCATACAATTTATTTACTTCAAGAATATCTAAAGGTTGTTGAGGAAGCCAATCAGGCCAGTTAAAATGATTTTTATTTTCTATCAAATTATGGCAGAGAGTAGCATAAGCACAAGGATTTTTCTCAATCGCAAACACCCCACTCCACCCAGCCAAATAAAGACCGAGAGACAAACCTCCACATCCTGCGAAAAGATCAATAACCCTAAACTTATCCATTATCAGAATTACGCTTTATTATTATTAAAATTTCTAAGATCCAGTATTCTTTACCTTGAGATATTAAACACCAATATATAAATTGTGATACAAAAATAACTGTTTTTATCGACAAATACAAACAAATACAAGTATAATAAAATTATACTAGGACCCAGCCATACCGCTTTTCACAATTTTACACCATAAGGTTTGTCCTGTTCCAGAAAGAAATCTATCTTTGGAAAATGAAACTAGAAAAAGAGATTCTAAAAGAAAACGGTCTAACAAACATCGACGAACTCATGGATGTCCAGTTCGGTAAACCCGGAACATCGGAACGTGAAAGATTCCGTGAAGAAGCCCGTACTTATGTGAACGGACATGCCAAAACTGCGGAATGTAGGAACTCCCAAAAGAAACAGAAATAACCAGCTTTTCCTGTCCGTTCCGACGAGCCGGAAGTAACGTCAAATTCTTCTTTGATGAAGATGGAAAGAGGTGGTTCTCTGAAAAATACGTACTTAATAGCTAGATGTATCTGGTTGAATACTAATATCCTACAAGGTTCATCAGCAAATATTGTAGGAACTGAACCTATTTTTGTAAGCAATGCCGAACTATACAGTCGCAAACATTTGATAATAAACACATTACATTTCACCCAATTACCCCAAGGTAGATTGGGGCTCTGGGTTCGGGCCCCAGGCGGATCCGAACCTTTTTTTATGACCTAAACAAATATCTGAAAACTACATATTTACTTTATTTTCTTCTCTTATTGCATTTTATCTAAAACTATTAATAATCAACAATTACATTCCATTCAAAACCATAATCTATGTCTTATCCGTGCCCTATACACCCGTTCGTGATATGGACACAATTAATATTTATTTCTTATGAGACATAGTTTTTCCATTTACTTTTATCTGAAGCGTAGAAAGCTTCAAAAAGACAGCAAGTCAACAATCATGCTCCGTATCATAGTCAACAACAAGGCTGCAGATGCAAGCTTGAAAACGTCCATCCTACAGGAGCATTGGGACAAGCAGAACAAACGTGTTTCCGACATGAATCCGGAAGCACACGACATCAATGCATACCTAGACAAAATAAGTTCCACTTTACAGCATCATTACCAACAGGCCCAACTGGAAGGAAAACAGCTTACGGCAAGCATGCTGAAACAACGCTTCATGGCCACAGGATCCAATCCGACTTCCCTTCTAGAGATGTTTGACAAACAGGTAAAAGATGCGGACAGGCTGGCACATGCTGGACAAATCAGCATGTCCCATTCCAACAGACATAAACTGGTCTACAGACGACTTGAAGAGTTCTGCAAGAAAATGGGCAGACAGGATATGCCACTGGAACAGTTCGACCGGCAGATGATACACGAACTGGAGCTGTTCTTTAGAACTGACTGCAGACTGTCGGTCAATACGACAGCCAAGATGATGAGTATGGTCAGAAAAGGAATTCTATGGGCATACCGGTGCGGAATTATTCTGACCAATCCGTTCTCAACCTACCGGATAAAGAAGGAGGAAAGTCAGAAACAATACCTGAACAGGCAGGAAATAATAAGGATAATGAGCAAGCGGCTGGATATTCCCAGACTGGCCTCCATCCGTGACATATTCATCTTCAGCTGCTTCACGGGCATCGCCTACTCAGACATCTGTCGGTTGAGAAAGGATCAAATCATTTCAGATTCTGACAAAGGAATGTATATCCATCTGTACAGGACCAAGACCAATCACCCCGCATTCATTCCACTTCTTCCCCAGGCCAGGAAAATGGTCAGCCTCTACATCGGGAAAGGCGAGTCGGAATATCTGTTCCCGACCATCTCGAACCAGAAAAGCAACGCCTACCTTAAAGAGCTTGCCGACATCTGCCATATAAGAAAAAGGGTGACATTTCACATGAGCCGGCACACGTTCGCCGTAACCGTCTGTCTGGAAAACGGACTTCCGATAGAAACGCTTTCCAAAATGCTCGGACATACCAATTTGAGGGTCACACAAGCCTATGCCAGAATCACGTATAGGAAAGTCACGGAGGATATGAAGGTATTAAAGAACAAGCTGAAGGACTGGAAACCGGAATCCTGTACGATGAAATCTGATGACATTTAATGAAATCTGATGACAACAGGCTCCGGCGGTTTGCAGCAGCATGGGAATGTGGATATCTTTGTCTCAAACCAAAAAGGACAGCTTATGGGAACAATCATCACCAGATCAGACAAGGAAGTGCTTCATTTCTTCGATGAAATGAAAAGGGTATCGGACCTCATAGACCATTTGCCGACGGAAAACCGGTACCTATTGGACGGGGAAAACTACCTGACAGATACGGAACTGGCCGGAAAGCTCAAGCTGAGCAAGCGTACGCTGCTGGACTACAGAAGCAGCGGCATATTGCCTTATTACCAGATAGGAGGAAAAATCCTATACCGGGAAAGCGATATCGTACGACTGCTGGAAAAGAACCGGAAAGAAGCGTTCTGACATTCAGTTCCGTTTATGGGAAAGGCTATACCAACACATCCGTTGGAGTATAGCCTTTCACTTTTTATCATATTTTGTATATGTCCGCTTCATGCCTTTCAGGGATTCCTCTCCTGAGCCTGCATATAATGGCGCAACATATAGTCGGAAGAATAGCCGAGCATTTCCCTGACGTGTTCTTTGGGAATCCGGTTGGCCAGGGTGACTATCGCAGCGAACGTATTGCGGGCCATCTGGGTGGTCAGACGCTTGGAAATCCGACATAGTACCGAAACCTCTTTCAGTAGGCTAGGCCCACAGCGCTTTGCCACCTTACGG
>UMBZ01018181.1_pt1 | contig 126496 bp, 115 predicted proteins | sample 1964091 | NCBI WGS metagenome assembly UMBZ01 (sample SAMEA4835954, study PRJEB28245) | human gut metagenome | biome: gut microbiome; material: fecal sample | place: Denmark | collected 2008
GGCTTATGGCAAACTTTTGCCGAGAAGAAAAAGAAGGAAAAGAAAAAGCCCGTGCAGAAAAAACGGTCTGTTCGGCCTCCTTTCAATCCGATGGGGAAAGGCGTAACGCCTGTTCCTAAACCATTTGATTTGCGTCAGGTGGTGATAGATGCTATTCCTGTTCCTACTCCCGAAAAGAAGGTTAAGTCTAAGAAAAAGAAAGAGCGCAGAGAATATTCTTTCAAACCCGAAGCGGAAGGAGTGCGAAGTGCAGTAAGCGCGGGTCCTAAGAAAGAACCTATAGAGGTGGAGAATCCATCTCATAGTACACGTGTATCTTTGCGTTCTCCAGAAGAGGCAAGACGCGCTTTTATATATTCTGAAATATTCAACCGGAAATATTGATTTCGGTATCTGATACTACACATTACTTATTAACTAATCAACCTTAATACCATGAATTATACTTTTATGACAGCCGCCGAAGCTGCTAGTCTTATCAATAATGGTGAGATTATAGCGCTTAGTGGCTTTACTCCGGCAGGTAGCCCGAAAGCTGTTACTGCGGCATTGGCTAAAATAGCGGAAGAGAAACATTCTAAAGGGGAACCTTTTAAGATAGGTATCATTACCGGTGCTTCTACTGGAGATTCGTGCGACGGCGTTCTTTCTAAGGTAAAGGCCATCGATTTCCGCGCTCCTTATACTACTAATTCCGATTTCCGAAAAGCGGTAAACAACGGTGAAATTAATTATACGGATATCCATCTTTCGCAGGTGGCACAGCGATTGCGCTCGGGCTTCCTAGGTCATGTTACTACCGCTATTATAGAGGCGTGCGAGATAACAGACGACGGACGTATCTTCCTTACCGCAGGTGTGGGTATTTCGCCTACTATAGCTCGTCTGGCCGACAGAATTATCGTTGAACTTAATACGGCGCATAGTAAGCGTATGATAGGTATTCACGACTTATATGAATTGGAGCGCCCGCCTTATCGTCGTCCGGTGCCCATTGTACGTCCGGAAGACCGCATAGGCTTGTCGTATATACAGGTAGACCCATCGAAGATTGTGGGAGTAGTAGAGGTAAATCTTCCGGATGAGGCTCGCGGATTTACAGAACCCGACCCTGTTACAGATAAGATAGGACAGAACGTAGCCGATTTCTTGGCTTCCGATTTGCGCAAGGGCATTATCCCTAGCACATTCCTTCCGTTGCAGTCGGGCGTAGGTAATATTGCGAACGCAGTGCTTAGTGCGTTGGGCCGTGACCAAAGCATACCGCCATTCGAAATGTATACCGAGGTAATTCAGAATTCGGTGATAAAACTGCTTAAAGAAGGTCGCATCAAATTCGGTAGTACATGCTCGCTTACCGTTACCAACGATTGCTTGCAAGATATATACGATAATATGGACTTCTTCCGTCATAAGCTGGTGCTTCGTCCGTCGGAAATATCCAACTGTCCGGAAGTAGTACGTAGAATCGGTGTGATTTCTATGAATACTGCTATCGAAGCCGATATATACGGAAATGTGAACTCTACTCATATCTGCGGAACCAAGATGATGAACGGTATCGGTGGTTCGGGCGACTTTACGCGCAGCGCTTACATCTCTATCTTCTCTTGTCCTTCTACCGCAAAGAATGGCTGTATAAGCTCAATAGTTCCGATGGTTTCGCATCTCGACCATAGCGAGCACTCTGTAAACGTTATTATTACCGAGCAGGGTATAGCCGATTTGCGTGGTAAGAGCCCGATGGAACGCGCGCAGTCAGTTATAGAGAACTGTGCTCATCCCGACTACCGTCAGTTGCTATGGGATTATTTGAAAATATCGACTAAGGGACAGACCTGCCATAGCTTGTCGGCAGCATTGGGAATGCATCAGGTGTTTATAAAACAAGGTGATATGCGCCTTACTAATTGGGCGGATTTTGATCGTTAGACAACATGATAATGAAAGCGAATTTTTTTCAGTATTTCGATTTGCGGAAATGGAAAAAGATTCGCTTTTATTTTATAGCTTTTCCTCCGTTTCTTTTCCTTCGCCTACTGAGAGAAAGAAGAATGTGCTTTGAGGTAATTGGGCTCTGATATTTAATATTAAAAACGTAATATGGTTAAAAATGTATTTATTAGGTCGCTTGTAGGATGCGTCTTGCTGTTTGTTGTTTGTACGTCTAAGGCTTTTGGTCAAGAAAATATAAAACGGATTAAGGACAATTACAGGTCAATGCTCATATCTCCTGCAAATGAATCAGATTCGTTGTTGGCCGATTTTATAAAGATAGCGCCAGAGACGGAGGTCTCCGATCAAGCTGTAGTAGAGCTGCATCAGAAATATCCTTTCGACTTGGTGAAGATAAAGACGTATCTGAAACTGCAAAAGGAAGATGGAAGCTGGTCGGATATCAATTATGCAGATACCAAGCGGTCGGGATGGGAACCTAAACAGCATGCTGAGCGTATTCTGGAATTGGCAAAGCTGTATTATTCTACAAGTACGGAATATCATGAGTCGAAAGTTATAGAAAAAGCTATTCACGACGCTCTTTCGTATTGGTTTACCAATAAGCCGAAATGCTTGAATTGGTGGTATAATCAAATCGGTGTGCCTAAAACATTGGGGCCTGCTTTTATTTTGTTTGAAAATCAGTTGACTGATTCCGAAAAATCAGCGGCAATTGATGTAATGCAGAATGCGAAATTCGGGATGACCGGTCAGAATAAAGTCTGGTTAGCGGGCAATGTGTTAATAAGGGCTTTGTTGCAAAACGATGAGGCTTTGGTAAAAGAGGCGCGAGATATAATAGTATCCGAGATTGTACTTGGGCAGAAAGAAGGGATAAAAAGCGACTGGAGCTTTCATCAGCATGGTCCTCAACAGCAGTTTGGCAACTACGGATTGTCTTTTGTCTCGGGTATGAGCTTTTTCTGCCATTTGTTTAAGAATACGGATTATGAGTTTCAAGAAACTCAAATGAATATCCTGACTTCATTAATTGAAAAAGGCTATCGGTGGATTATATGGCATCGGTATATGGATGTTAGTTCTTTGGACAGGCAGTTGTTTCATAATGCACAAATCCATAAGGCATACAGTACGGCTTTTGCGGCTGCCGATTTGGGTATTGGCGGTTTTTCTAAATCGGGCAATGATTTGATAGGGCAAAAACACTTCTATGATTCTGATTACACAATACATCGTAGCAAAGACTGGATGGCCTCGGTAAAAATGGCTTCTACCAGAGTAATAGGGACAGAACTCGTGAACGAAGATAATCTAAAAGGATATTACATGGCCGATGGGGCAACTTATTATTATATTAGAGGTGATGAGTATCTTAATGTCTTCCCTTTTTGGGACTGGCGTAAGATCCCTGGCATAACATCTTATGAAGATTCATGGCCTATACCACTGTCTAAAGGCATTGTGACAGGTAATAAAAGCTATAAAGTAGGAGGGCTGAGCAAAGGGAACTGCGGTATGACTGCTATGGAACTGAAACGCGATGGGCTTACCGCCTATAAGTCATGGCTGTTTACCGACGATTATGTATTCTGTTTGGGCGCCGGCATACAGTCTGACTCGACTTTGAATGTGACGACTTCCATTGACCAACGGATACGTAACGGCAAACTATCGGTTCTAAGTAAAAGAGGATGGACGGATATAGAAGGAACTGAGACTTTTCATCAGAAAGACTTGCGCTTTTTCCATGACCGTACTGGATACATAGTTCTAGGAGAAGACACTTGTAAGGCACAGGTTGAAAAGCGCATCGGGCGTTGGGGTGATTTCATGAAAATGTATCGTTTGGTAAATATAGAAGGTGAAGTCATGGCATTACATATTAGTCATGGCGTAAGTCCGAAAGGAGGGTCGTATTGTTATATCGTTTTTCCAGCCAGCGGCAAAGATAAAATAGCAAGATTCGATGTTAATAGTATAAAGGTAATAAGAAACGACTCGTCGGCACAAGTTATAAAAACAGCGGCTGCGGGCAACGGTTATTGGGTTGCCGCATACAATGTTTTACCTTTAGATATTGAGGGAACATTATTTACGCCAGAAGTACCGGGAATCTATTATTTAGAAAAGGAAGCGCAAGGTGTGATTGTTAAACAGGCGGAACCTTTTCGTGAGAGGTGACTCTGCGGAGGAAGTGTGATGTTGAATAAATTAACTTCCGCAGGTTTTTTAAAGGCGCTTAATCATGACAAAAGACTATTATAGAGAAGAAAGCAACAATTGCGTAATCCGTTTTTTATAAAGGAGATAAAATAAAGAATTATTTCCGTAATAGTTTGTATTATCTCGATAAAACATCTAATTTTGCGAAGTGTTTAGGCACCTGTTGTTCCGAATTTTATTTCTAACAATTAAATAATTTAAATTCAATCATTTATGTGGTTAAGTAATTCATCTATTGGAAGGAAAGTGGTGATGAGTGTAACAGGTATCGCCCTTGTCCTGTTTCTGACATTTCACATGGCGATGAACCTTGTCGCGTTGTTCTCGGCACATGGTTACAACCTGGTTTGTGAATTCTTGGGAGCCAACTGGTATGCACTGGTTGCAACTGTAGGTTTGGCTGCTTTGTTCGTAATTCACATTATCTATGCATTCTGGCTGACCATGCAGAACCGTGCAGCACGCGGTAACGAACGCTATGCAGTAAACGCTAGACCTAAAAACGTAGAATGGGCTTCACAGAACATGTTGGCTCTTGGTGTCATCGTTATTTTGGGCTTGGCTCTTCACTTCTTCAATTTCTGGTACAAAATGCAGTTTGCCGAAATCATCGGTCGTCCGATGATGGGAGGTCTTCATGCAGCCGACGGTTATGGCTATATCATGCAGACTTTCTCTTGCCCGGTATACTTCGTACTGTACTTGGTATGGTTGGCAGCTTTGTGGTTCCATTTGACTCACGGATTCTGGAGTGCAATGCAGACTTTGGGTTGGAACAACACTCTCTGGATTAACCGTTGGAAATGCGTTTCAAACATCTATGCTACTATCATCGTGTTAGGCTTTGCCCTGGTAGCTGTAGCCTTCTTCGTAAAGAGCTTTTGCCTTGCCGGAGCTTGCTGCTAATTGCTAATTGAAAAGTGTAACTTTGATTTAAATTGAAAAAACATTATGACTAAAATAATCGATTCAAGAATTCCTGAAGGACCGGTAGCGGAAAAATGGACGAACTATAAAGCTCACCAGAAACTGGTTAACCCGGCCAACAAACGTCGTTTGGATATCATCGTGGTAGGTACTGGTTTGGCTGGTGCATCGGCTGCTGCTTCGTTGGGCGAAATGGGCTTCCGTGTACTTAATTTCTGTATTCAGGACTCTCCACGCCGTGCGCACTCTATCGCAGCACAGGGTGGTATCAATGCTGCAAAGAATTATCAGAATGACGGCGACTCTGTTTACCGTTTGTTCTACGATACAGTAAAGGGTGGTGACTACCGTGCTCGTGAAGCTAACGTTTACCGTCTGGCTGAAGTTTCAAATAACATTATCGACCAGTGCGTTGCTCAGGGTGTTCCTTTCGCACGCGAATACGGAGGTACATTGGCAAACCGTTCTTTCGGTGGTGCACAGGTATCTCGTACTTTCTACGCTAAAGGTCAGACTGGTCAGCAGTTGTTGCTGGGCGCATACTCTGCTTTGAGCCGTCAGGTAGGTGCTGGTACAGTTAAATTGTACACTCGTTACGAAATGGAAGATGTAGTTCTTGTTGACGGCCGTGCTCGCGGTATCATCGCAAAGAACTTGGTAACAGGTAAGTTGGAACGTTTTGCCGCTCATGCAGTAGTTATCGCTACTGGTGGCTACGGTAACACATACTTCCTTTCTACAAACGCTATGGCATGTAACGTAACTGCTGCTATGGCTTGCTACCGTAAGGGAGCATATTTCGCAAACCCTGCTTACGTTCAGATTCACCCTACTTGTATCCCTGTACACGGCGACAAGCAGTCTAAGTTGACTTTGATGTCTGAATCTTTGCGTAACGACGGTCGTATCTGGGTTCCTAAGAAGATTGAAGACGCTAAAGCTCTTCAGGCTGGAACTAAGAAGGGTAGCGATATCGCTGAAGAAGACCGTGACTATTACTTGGAACGTCGTTATCCGGCATTCGGTAACTTGGTTCCGCGTGACGTTGCTTCACGTGCTGCTAAGGAACGTTGCGATAAGGGCTTCGGCGTAAACAACACTGGTTTGGCTGTATTCCTTGACTTCTCTGAAAGTATCGAGCGTCTTGGTATCGATGTAGTTCGTCAGCGCTATGGTAACCTCTTCGATATGTACGAAGAAATCACCGACGTTAATCCGGGCGAATTGGCTAACGAAATCAACGGTGTTAAATACTACAACCCGATGATGATTTATCCGGCTATCCACTATACAATGGGTGGTATCTGGGTTGACTACGAATTGATGACTTCTGTTAAGGGTCTGTTTGCAATTGGTGAATGTAACTTCTCTGACCACGGTGCAAACCGTTTGGGTGCTTCTGCTTTGATGCAGGGTCTGGCAGACGGTTACTTCGTATTGCCTTACACTATCCAGAACTATTTGGCTGACCAAATCACTGTTCCTCGTTTCTCTACTGACCTGCCGGAATTTGCTGAAGCAGAAAAGGCTGTTCAGGATAAGATTGACCACTTGATGAACATCAAGGGTAAGAAGTCTGTTGACTCTATCCACAAGGAATTGGGTCGCGTAATGTGGGAATACGTAGGTATGGGCCGTACAGCTGAAGGCTTGAAGACTGGTCTTGCTAAGTTGAAAGAAATCCGCAAGGAATTCGAAACTCAGCTCTTTATCCCAGGTTCTAAAGAAGGTATGAACGTTGAGCTTGATAAGGCTATCCGTTTGCAAGACTTCATCACAATGGGTGAATTGATTGCTTACGATGCTTTGAACCGCAACGAATCTTGTGGTGGTCACTTCCGTGAAGAATATCAGACAGAAGAAGGCGAAGCAAAACGTGACGATGAAAACTACTTCTATGTAGCTTGCTGGGAATACCAAGGAAACGACGAAGTAGCTCCTGTATTGCTGAAAGAACCGTTGGTTTACGAAGCAATTAAAGTTCAGACTCGTAACTATAAGAGCTAATAGCGAGGGGAAGTTAAACAATTAAAGATTCTAAGTAAAATGGATAAAAATATATCATTCACGCTGAAGGTTTGGCGTCAGAACGGACCGAAAGAAAAAGGTCATTTCGATACTTTCCAAATGAAAGATATTCCTGGTGATACTTCATTTTTGGAAATGCTGGATATTTTGAACGAGCAGTTGATTGAAGAAGGCAAAGAGCCTATCGTATTCGACCACGACTGCCGTGAAGGTATCTGCGGTATGTGTTCTTTGTATATTAACGGACATCCTCACGGACCTGCTACAGGTGCTACTACTTGTCAGATTTATATGCGTCGTTTCAAAGACGGCGATGTTATCACAGTAGAACCTTGGCGTTCGGCTGGTTTCCCGGTTATCAAGGACTTGATGGTAGACCGTACAGCTTACGATAAGATTATGCAGGCTGGTGGTTTTGTTAGCGTACGTACCGGAGCTCCTCAGGATGCTAACGCTATCTTGATTCCGAAGCCAATTGCTGACGAAGCTATGGATGCTGCTTCTTGTATCGGTTGCGGTGCTTGTGTAGCTGCATGTAAGAATGGTTCTGCAATGTTGTTCGTATCTGCAAAGGTTAGCCAGTTGAACTTGTTGCCTCAGGGTAAGCCAGAAGCACTTCGCCGTGCTAAGGCAATGTTGTCTAAGATGGACGAACTGGGATTCGGTAACTGTACAAACACTCGTGCTTGTGAAGCTGAATGTCCGAAATGTGTTTCTATCAGCAACATCGCTCGTTTGAACCGCGACTTTATCAAGGCTAAACTGAAAGACTAATATAAATTAGTAAATATGTTGAGAAGGGCTGTACCGTTTGGTGCAGCCTTTCTTTTTGCCGTATAGCACCGTTAGGATGGCTTATTATAGTATGTCTATTATTATTCCTAGGTTTGCCGTATAAAAGTCGGTAGCAGGGCTTTAAATGCGGACTGTGATTGTTGTAAAGTTTGCGAATAAAAACCTGAGATTTCTTGTTCAATTCTCTATACTTAGCTTAAGTATATAAAAACTCAGCCTAAGAATATATATACTTAAGCTAAGTTTATATATTCTTAGGCTGAGAATAGAGATTTTTATTAATCCAGTCAACTTTTCTTCGTATGTTTTCTGCTTTGCAGATCAGAAGAAGTCACTCTTATTTGTAGATACAAAAAAGCGAGCGTGCCAATAAAGACACGCTCGCTGATTTTTTATATTGTCCTAAGCCTCGGTTATGAGGCTATAGGATAATAATTCATGAGGTTCTGATTACAATTTCGGACCTGCTTCAACCAAAGCCTTACCTGCTTCGTTTCCAGTGAACTTAACGAAGTTCTTGATGAAACGACCAGCCAAGTCTTTAGCTTTTTCTTCCCACTGAGCAGCGTCAGCGTAAGTATCGCGAGGATCAAGAATCTTAGGATCAACACCCGGCAATTCTGTAGGAACAACGAAATCGAAGAACGGAATAGTCTTAGTAGGAGCTTTTTCGATAGAACCGTCCAAGATAGCGTCGATGATACCACGAGTATCGCGGATAGAGATACGCTTGCCAGTACCGTTCCAACCAGTGTTAACCAAGTATGCCTTAGCACCAGTCATCTGCATCTTCTTAACCAATTCTGCAGCGTACTGAGTTGGGTGCAAGCTCAAGAATGCCTGACCGAAGCAAGCTGAGAATGTAGGAGTCGGTTCAGTGATACCACGTTCTGTACCAGCCAATTTTGCAGTAAATCCAGACAAGAAGTAGTACTGAGCCTGGTTTTCGTTCAAGATAGATACTGGAGGCAATACACCGAATGCATCAGCAGACAAGAAGATAACTTGTTTTGCGTGAGGACCCTTAGAAACCGGCTTAACGATGTTCTGGATGTGGTAGATAGGATAAGAAACACGAGTGTTTTCTGTTACGCTCTTATCAGCGAAATCAATCTTACCGTTAGCGTCTACTGTAACGTTTTCCAACAAAGCGTCACGCTTGATAGCACCGTAGATGTCTGGTTCAGATTCTTTATCCAAGTTGATAACCTTAGCGTAGCAACCACCTTCGTAGTTGAATACACCTTCGTTATCCCATCCGTGTTCGTCGTCACCGATCAACTTACGTTTCGGGTCTGTAGACAAAGTAGTCTTACCAGTACCAGACAAACCGAAGAAGATAGCTGATTCAGTTTCGTCCATGTTAGTGTTAGCAGAGCAGTGCATAGAAGCGATACCGCGCAATGGGTTGAAGTAGTTCATCATAGAGAACATACCCTTCTTCATTTCACCACCGTACCAAGTGTTAAGGATAACCTGTTCTTTAGAAGTCAAGTTAAATACAACAGCTGTTTCAGAGTTCAAACCTAATTCTTTGTAGTTTTCAACTTTTGCTTTAGAAGCGTTGTAAACAACGAAGTCAGGCTGGAAGCTTTCCAATTCTTCTTTAGAAGGACGGATAAACATGTTAGTTACGAAGTGAGCCTGCCAAGCAACTTCCATGATGAAACGTACGCAAAGACGAGTTGCAGGGTTAGCACCACAGTAACCATCTACTACATACAATTTCTTGTTTGACAATTCCTTTGCAGCCAAAGCTTTCAATTCTTTCCAAGTAGCTTCAGATACAGGCTTGTTGTCGTTTTTATATTCTTCAGAAGTCCACCATACAGTGTTTTCGCTGGTAGCATCCTTTACCAAGAATTTATCTTTAGGAGAACGACCAGTGTAAATACCAGTCATTACGTTTACTGCACCAAGTTCAGTTACCTGACCTTTTTCGAAACCTTCCAATCCCGGTTTTGTTTCTTCAGCGAACAAAACTTCATAAGACGGATTGTGCAAAACTTCAACGGTACCAGTGATACCATACTGAGTAAGATCTAAATTTGCCATTGTTCAAATGATTAATTTGGTTATTATCAATTGTTTTATATGTTGCTTTGATAAAGGCTCGATGTTATAGAAAGATGTTTTTCAACATCTCCCTTCGTTGAGCGATACAAAAGTAGTGGTTTATTTTTAAATCAACCAATCTTATTATTGAAAAAAATCCGTAATAACAAAAGATTTATACTTGTGTAACAAAACTGTAATTTCGACATTACAAATCAAATTTATTTCGTTACTTTGCATCCCGTTAAATACCTTATTAATAACACATAATCAAACAATCATTATATCATGAAGGTAGTAAACTTCAGTCAGGACAATACGCTGTTGAATCAATATATCGCTGAGATACGCGATGTGAACATTCAAGGTGACAGCTTGAGATTCCGTCGTAACATAGAACGCATAGGTGAAATTATGGCTTATGAGATAAGCCGCGACTTTCCATATAAGAAGATAGAAGTACAGACTCCGTTGGCTATGGCTTGCGAGAATGTTCCTGCCGGACAGCCTGTTATAGCTACTATCTTACGTGCCGGGCTGCCGTTGCACCGCGGCTTCATCAACTATTTCGACCACGCTGAAAACGCTTTCGTGTCGGCTTACCGTAAGTATATAGACGAAAATAACTTCGATATTCACATTGAATATATCGCTTCACCTCGTCTTGATGGTAAAATACTGATTCTGGTAGACCCGATGCTGGCAACCGGCGGTTCTATGGAGTTGGCTTATAAGGCGCTGCTTACTAAAGGAGAGCCTGCACACGTTCATGTGGTTTCTGTTATCGCTACAGAACAGGCAGTAGAGCACGTAAAGAATACTTTCCCTGCCGATAAAACAACTATTTGGTGTGCCGCTATCGACCCTGAACTGAACGCGCATTCATATATCGTGCCGGGGCTTGGTGATGCTGGCGACCTGTGCTATGGCGAAAAGGAATAAAAACGCATAAATTATAGAATCCGTCGAGCCTTGGCATGAGGTAAGACGGATTTTTTGTCTCTTTACGAGGCAGAAAGACTGTGAATCAGTAATCTAAAATAATACTGAGTTCTCTAAATGACTGAAATTTCATAATTTTGCCCTCGGATAACAACTATTCGGAGATATTATATAATGAAAGTAATAATAGACAATAAGATTCCTTATATAAAAGGAGTGATAGAAACATTGGCCGACGAAGTAGTTTATTTGCCAGGCAGTGAAATGACCGCGGATGCGGTAAAAGACGCAGATGCTTTGATTATCCGCACACGTACACATTGCAACCGTGCGTTGCTTCAAGGAAGCAAGGTGAAGTTTATCGGGACTGCCACTATCGGGTTCGACCATATCGATACGGCTTATTGCGACGAGGCAGGCATAGTATGGCGTAATTGTCCGGGTTGTAATGCCGGAGCGGTAGAGCAGTACGTGCATTCTGCGTTGCTTTTGCTTCATAAGGAGCGCGGACTCGATTTGAGTAAAGCCACACTTGGCGTGGTTGGAGTAGGTCACGTGGGAAGCCGAATCGTAAAGATGGCTGAGTCTTTAGGGATGAGAGTGCTTAAAAACGACCCTCCCCGTGCCGATAAGGGCGAAGAAGGCTTTGTAGGGATGGACGAGATAGTACGTAGCTGTGATGTGATAACTTTCCACACTCCGTTGGTGCGCGACGGAAATTACAAGACTTTCCATCTGGCGGACGCTGAATTCTTCGCATCGCTCCGTAATACACCTTATATAATAAATACGTCTCGTGGCGAAGTAGTCGATACGCAGGCCTTGTTGTCGGCTCTTTCTGGTCAGCGTGTAGCCGATGCAGTTATCGATGTATGGGAAAACGAGCCTAATATCAATCAGGAACTGTTGCACAGAGTAATTATAGGCACCCCACATATAGCAGGATATTCTGCCGATGGTAAGGCTAACGCTACCCGTATGGTGTTGGAGTCTTTCTGTGAATTCTTCCATTTGCAGCCCAAGTTTAAGATTGAACTGCCAGCGGTGGAACCTGTTTCAGACCTTGATGCCGATGCTTGTCAGTTGCATAAATACAACCCCTTGGTAGACACAGAAGCGTTGAAGTCACATCCGGAACTTTTTGAACATTTAAGAGGAGATTATTCGTTGCGAAGAGAATAAAATGGCCCTTTTGATGCACATAATATATAAAAATGTGCAAATAACAGTCATTTATTTGCTTGAATATTTGTGTAGAACAAGAAATATTTATTCCTTTGCAGCAAAAATTATTAGTTATAAACTTTAAAAATAGAAAATTATGTCTGAAATCGCATCAAAAGTACAGAAAATTATCGTAGATAAGTTGGGTGTAGAAGAATCTGAAGTAACTCCTGCTGCAAGCTTCACTAACGACTTGGGCGCAGACTCATTGGATACTGTAGAATTGATCATGGAATTCGAAAAAGAATTCGGAATCTCTATTCCTGACGATCAAGCAGAAAAGATCCAGACTGTAGGTGACGCTATTTCTTATATCGAAGCTAACTCTGCGAAATAATTAATTCTGATGGAATTAAAAAGAGTAGTTGTAACAGGTCTTGGTGCACTTACTCCGGTTGGTAATACAGTTCCAGAATTCTGGAACAATTTGCTGAATGGTGTAAGTGGAGCAGGACCTATTACCCATTTCGATGCGTCGAAATTCAAGACTCAGTTTGCATGCGAGGTAAAGAACTTCAATCCTAACGATTTCATAGATCGTAAGGAAGCTCGTAAGATGGACCTTTACACTCAGTATGCAGTAGTTGCCGCTAAAGAAGCGGTTGCCGATTCTGGGCTTGACGTTGATACTGAAGATCTGAATAAGATAGGCGTTATCTTAGGTGTAGGTATTGGCGGAATACGTACTTTCGAAGAAGAAGTTGCAGGTTACGAACAGACTAAAGATACTATCGGTCCTAAGTTCAGCCCGTTCTTCATCCCGAAAATGATTGCCGATATTGCATCAGGACAGATCTCTATGATGTATGGCTTCCATGGTCCTAACTTCACTACTACATCAGCTTGTGCTTCTTCATCGAACGCTATAGCCGATGCTTTCAATTACATTCGCTTGGGTAAAGCTAACGCAATTGTAACAGGTGGTGCCGAAGCAGCCATATTCCCTGCAGGTGTAGGAGGCTTTAATGCAATGCACGCTCTTTCTACACGTAATGACGACCCGACACATGCATCACGTCCGTTCAGCGCAAGCCGCGACGGTTTCGTTATGGGTGAAGGTGCAGGTTGCTTGATTCTGGAAGAATTAGAACACGCCAAAGCACGTGGAGCTAAAATCTATGCCGAACTTGCTGGCGCAGGAGCATCGGCCGATGCTTATCATTTAACAGCTTCTCATCCTGAAGGTCTGGGTGCGAAACTGGTAATGACCAACGCTTTGGAAGATGCTGGTATGAATCCGGAAGATATCGACTATATTAATGTACACGGAACGTCAACTCCAGTGGGAGATATCTCGGAAGTAAAAGCTATTAAGGAACTTTTCGGAGAACATGCTTATAAGCTGAACATCAGTTCTACTAAGTCGATGACAGGACATCTTTTGGGTGCTACCGGTGCGGTAGAAGCCATCGCTTGTACGCTGTCTGTAAAGAACGACATTGTTCCGCCTACCATTAACCATGAAGATGGTGATAACGATGAAAACATCGACTATAACTTGAACTTCACGTTCAATAAGGCACAACAGCGTACTGTACGTGCTGCATTGAGCAATACATTCGGTTTTGGTGGACACAATGCATGTGTAATCGTCAAAAAATACACAGAATAATCGTGTTTAGCAATATAACAGATAGGATAAGACTCTTTTTCCGCAAGGACAAGGAGCCTTATCTTTGTTTTTATAAGATACTTGGTTTCTATCCAAGGAATATCGAATATTATAAACAGGCTTTATTGCATAAGTCATCGTCTATCAAGGCGGGAAAAGGGCGTTTGCTTAACAACGAACGCTTGGAGTTCTTGGGCGACGCTATTCTGGATGCTGTAGTGGCCGATATCGTTTATAAGAAGTTCGAGGGTAAGCGAGAGGGCTTTCTTACGAACACTCGCTCTAAGATAGTGCAGCGTGATACGTTGAATAGGGTGGCTGTAGAGATTGGACTCGATAAGATGATAGTCTATACCACCAAACAGTCGTCTCACAACAGCTATATGTGTGGCAATGCTTTCGAAGCGCTGGTAGGTGCCATTTATCTTGACCGTGGCTATCGTGCGTGCAAGAAGTTCATGGAAGAACGCATCATCAATCAATACCTGAATTTGGAGAAGGTATCGCGGAAGGAGGTTAATTTCAAATCGAAACTGATAGAATGGAGTCAGAAGAATAAGTTTGAGATTAATTTCAATCTGACAGGACAGCATACCGATGAGGAACAGAATCCTGTTTTCGAAACTCTGGTATTGGTGGAGGGCATTTCGGCTGGAGCCGGTAAGGGATATTCTAAAAAAGAATCTCAGCAAGAGGCCGCCCATGAAACATTGCAGAAAATAAAGAACGACCCACAGTTTATCGATGCTATCTTTGCGGCAAAATCAGTCCGCGAGCAAGCTTCTGCCGTTGATGCGGAAGCTGATAGTGCAAAGGCTACAGTAAACAATGTGATTTCTGAGACGGCTACACTGACAGAGGTCTCTTTGCAAGAAGAGGTCTTGCCAAAACGTTTCGATGATACTGAGAGCATTATAGCTGCTGCCGAGGAAAAAGCTTTCTTGGATGAAAATCAAGAAGAAGCATAAGCTGTAGAGAGTTTGTATATTGAGCTTTCAATAATGAAATAATGGGAATCTCTTTTTGTGAGGGATTCCCTTTTCTGTATTATGCGGATGAGTTATTGATAGTATAATTGTGGATTTATAAAAGAAAAACGATATGCCTTTAAATAAGAAAAATCCGTTTGCCTTTAAAGCGAAGTCGTCTGCCAAGAAGAAGTCGGCAGGAAAGCGAGTAGGGAAGTCGCGCCCGGAGAAGGCGAACAATCAGCTCAACCGCCGCGTTAAATAGACGAGGCGGTTATGATGCCTCCACCCATTACGGTATCTCCGCGGTAAAGTGCGGCTGCTTGTCCTATAGCTATCGAGGCGAGCGGCTCTAACAGGCGTATGTGCAGGCGTCCGTCGGCGGTAGGAGTTACTTCGCACCGATTAGCTTGTTTACGATAGCGTATTTTTACGATTAAGTCGTCGTGCTGGCCATATGCCTCTTCAGGGCAAACGATATTCCAATCACTTAAGAACATTTCGTTTTGCTCAAGCGATTTTATATTGTCGCATATCACCACCTTGTTCTCTTCGGGTATAATCTGTTTTACGAATAAAGCCTTGTTCTGGTAGATACCAAGTCCTCGGCGTTGTCCTATGGTGTAAAAAGGATATCCTTCGTGACGACCTATAAGTTGTCCTGCCTCGTCGTAGAAATCTCCCGGCACGATGCTTCCTGGTGTAATATGTTCTTTTAGGAAATTACGGTAATCCATAGGGCAGAAACATACTCCCAAGCTATCGCGCTTAGTGGCAACTTTCTGAAATCCGCGTTGAGCGGCTATGTTTCTTATCTCTGATTTAGTCATAGTTCCCAGTGGCAACAGCATTCGCTCTATAGTAGGCTGTTTAAGTCCCCATAAAAAGAACGACTGATCCTTATCGGGGTCGGCTCCGCATGTAATGTGCCATAAGCCATTTATCATGCGTTTCTGTACATAATGTCCGGTAGCGAACCAATAGATTCCTTTTTCATCAGCTAATTGCTGCAGTAGAGGCCATTTCAAGTAGTTGTTGCATAAGGCGCATGGTACAGGCGTATGTCCTGCCATATACTCATCGATAAAATAGCTTATGATTTGTTCTTTAAAGATTTGGCGTGCGTCGTAAGTAATATGCGGAATATGAAGCGAGTCGCATAACTGTCGTGCGTCGTCCAGATACTCAGTATTATCTCCTTTTTCGTAGAAACGGAATGTTACGCCCGTTACTTCGTAACCAGCCTCTTGCAGCAGGATGGCAGCTACAGAACTGTCCGTGCCTCCGCTCATTCCTAAAAGAACTTTATTGTTTTGCTTCATGTTGTTTACGTATGGGCATAAAAAAAGGAGTACCGCTGTACTCCAACCTTTGTTAACCTTAAATCTAATACTATGAAAAACACAGTGCAAAGGTACGGACTTTTGGGAAACCTGCAAGTAAATGTACCTAAAAAGTCTGTTTTATAACATGTATTAAGGCTATTGGTTTATTAGAAATATTTGTTAACACACTGAAGCGTTAGGAGAACTGCTCTCCGAATTTAATTTCAGCGTCGTTTATAAATTTTCTTATCGCATTCTGGTCATCTTTCTTGCAGATGAGCAATGTATTACCTTTAGAAATAATAAGATAGCCTTCCAATCCTTGTACTACCGCCAAGTGTCCTTCGGGTATGGAAATCAGATTATCCTTGCTATCGTACATCAACGTATTGCTGTTGATAATAACATTCTCGTCTCTGTCTTTAGGCAAAGCTTCGTATAATGACTCCCATGTTCCCACGTCTGCCCATCCAAAATCGCAGAGTTGTACATATACATTCGTGGCTTTCTCCATAATGCTGTAATCTATAGAGATATTAGGACATGCAGAGAAGTCGGGTGTTTCACATTCTATTTGTGGGCAGATATCCGGCATCATGCAGTGGAAAGCGTTTAATATGGTTTTGGCTTTCCATACAAATATCCCCGAGTTCCAGAAGAACTCATTGCTTTTAATGAATATCTCCGCAAATTCTTTTTCTGGTTTCTCTATGAATGTCTTTACTTTATAGAAATCGCCTTCTCTTTCTTCGTCTATCTGAATGTATCCGTATCCTGTTTCGGGGCGGTTGGGCTTAATACCTAAAGTAACCAACTTGTCATTTTCTGAAGCAAAGTCCAATCCTTTTCGTATGGCCTCCTGAAAAGCGTCTTCTTTCAATATCAAATGGTCGGTTGGTGCCACTACGATGGTAGCGTTCGGGTTGATGCGGTTTATTACATGTGAGGCATAGGCAATAGAAGGAGCCGTATTTCTTATTTCGTCTTCAACAATCAGTTGACTTTCATCTATCTCTGGTAGTAGTTCAAGTACTAAGTGCTTGTAATCTTTATACGTAGTAATATAGATGTTCTGTTTAGGTACGATTGCTTTATATCTGTCGAAAGTTTGTTGCAGCAAGGTTTGGCCTGTGCCAAATAAATCGATGAACTGTTTCGGTAGAGCTTTTCGGCTATAGGGCCACAGTCGTCGTCCCATGCCTCCAGCCATTATGATACAATAGTGATTGTTATTCATGATTTCAAATTAGCATTTAATGTTCATGCTAAGATAATTTTTATTTTTCAACTTGAGGCCGAAAACGATTATAAATAGTGTTATCGAAAATATATTTTCATTTTTCTGTCAAAAGTGTTGCATGATTAAAACAAATCACATATCTTTGCACCGCAATTGAGAAAAATAGTTGCCCAGATGGCGGAATCGGTAGACGCGCTGGTCTCAAACACCAGTGGAGTAACATCCATCCCGGTTCGACCCCGGGTCTGGGTACAAGTAAGAGGAAGTGTTCTAAACACTTCCTCTTTTTTTATTCATATAATTCAAGAATGTTTCGCATATTATATAAAATTGCATTAATTCTTCAATGAAGTCGTCTTACTTCGACCGATACGCGTGCTTACTTCGGTCGAAGTAAGCACGTTGACCGACTCGAAGTGAGCGCTTACTTCGGTCGAAGTAAGACGACCTTGTCAAAAAGTTTCAGGATATGCTGTCTTTTGAGAAAAAGCCCGCCATTGATAAAATTTTGTCAATGACGGGCTTCTTCTATTATATTGAACTCACATTAATGCATAAGTTCTATTTCTCTTAAACGAGATATTTCTTAGGCAATATAGGCATTGCACCATTCTGTGTACATACAAAAGCAGAAACTTCTACCGCTTTTCTGTGAGCTTCGGCTACCGGCAATCCCTTCAGGATGCTTGCTGTAAAAGCAGCTGTGAACGAGTCGCCTGCGCCAACAGTGTCGGCAACTTCTACTTGTGGGGTAGGCAAGAACGACATTGTACCTGCAGTAAAGATGTAGCTGCCGTTTACGCCACAAGTCAAGATAAGCATATCTAAGTTGTAGTGACCCAACAATAACCAGCACTTGCTCTGAAGGTCGATGCCCGGATAGCCCATCATGCGGCTGATGGTAACAAGTTCCTCATCGTTAATTTTCAGCACGTTGCAACGTTTCATTGAGTCGTCAAGTATCTCTTTGTTAAAGAATCCCTGACGGAGGTTGACATCGAAAATAATCAGCGTATCATCATTCTTTGGCATTGCATCGATAAAATGGTTGATGGTATTGCGTGATATAACGTTTCTCTGCGCCAATGAACCGAAACATACAGCGTTAGTGCGTTTTGCCAATTCCTCTAATTCAGGAGTGAAAGGAATATTATCCCACGCCACATTTTCTTTGATAACATATTGCGGAACACCTACTTGATCTATTTCTACCTGTACTGTTCCTGTAGGATAAGGTACGGTAGCGATAAGATTCTGCAGATTCTTCTCTTTAAAGTTTTCCAATATCTGATTGCCGAGAATATCATCGCCAACGGCGCTGACTACATAGCTCTGCAGCCCGAATTGTGATACATGGTATGCGAAATTGGCAGGAGCGCCACCTATTTTTTTCCCTTCGGGAAGAACATCCCATAAAGCTTCGCCGATTCCGACGATTGTCTTATTTACATTCATGGTATTAAAGGTTTATGAGTTTTTTATTTTTGATGTATAATATAGCAAGTAGAATACGCCGATGGTCATTACCGCCACAGCTCCAATTTGTCCAATGGCATCGGCAGCGAAGCCCATTGCCAACGGAAAGACGGTACCTCCGAAGAGTCCCATAATCATCAATCCAGAAACTTCGTTCTTCTTTTCAGGCATAGCGAGCAATGCTTGAGAGAAGCAGATAGGGAAGATATTACTGTTGCCAAAGCCAATCATTCCTATACCTATATATATAGGCCAAGTTGTGTTGCAGACTAAGAGCATTCCCATAGCCAATAGCATCATTGATACGCTGAACACCAAGAACGATTTGGCAGATACCTTGCGCAGGATAAATGCACCAAGAAAACAGCCAGCAGTACGGAATATGAAGTAAACACTGGTGGCAAAAGCCGCATCTTCCAGTGGAAGAGACAAACGTTCCATCAAGATTTTCGGTGCTGTGGTGTTAGTACCAACATCGATACCTACGTGGCACATAATGCCAAGGAAGCAAAGCAAGATGAACGGACTTCCTAATAGCTTGAGGCATTCGCCTACATCAGAAGCCTTGTCGGGCTGTTCTTCTTCAATAGGAGTGGCTGCCAAGACTGCTATGGTAAGGAAACTGATTACGGCATAGATGACGAACAATGCACGCCAGCCTAAACCAAAGGTAGGCAGATAAGTCACCGCTCCCCACGAAGCTATAATCGGAGCCAAGAAAGAAGCGATGGCTTTTACAAACTGTCCGAAAGTTAGTGTAGATGCCAACTTGTCACCGCTTATCAGGTTTGTTACAAGCGGATTGAGCGATGTCTGCATGATAGCGTTTCCGATTCCCAATAATGAGAAGGAAACAAGCATGAACATATAACTGTCGCCCATGATAGGGATGACAAGTGATAAAGTAGTCACTATAAGACTGATAAGTACAGTCTTCTTACGTCCTATACGGTTCATCAGCATCCCCGTAGGTACGGAGAAAATAAGGAACCAGAAGAAGACGAGCGATGGGAAGAGGTTGGCTTGCGAGTCGGTCAGCGAGAGGTCTTTCTGTACATAGTTAGAAGCCGTTCCCACTAAGTCTACAAAACCCATGGCGAAGAAGCAGAGCATTACGGGTGCCATCTGCATGAATAAGTTCTTCTTTCCTGTTGTAAGTGTATTCATAATAAAGTGTATATTAAGTTAGTTATGTGTTTTGGCTTTAACCGTTTTCCATGTCGCAAATCTATCGTATAGCTCCAAAACACAGTATTACTATTCATGCAAACGCTATTGAAAATGTTGCGCCACATCAAAAATATAAAAGAATGCACTGTTTTTCATCTTTTAAATCTCTATTTTTGAAACATGAAAATTCAACAACCTGTTTATGCCATGAAAAACAGTATATATTTTCTCTTGTCTCTTTGGTTTATCTGCCTTCTATGCGGTTGTCATGAAAAGAAAACATTCCGTATAGGAGTCTCTCAGTGCAGTTCTGACGACTGGCGCAACAAGTGTAATGATGAAATACAGCGCGAAATCATGTTTCACTCAGAAGCATCGGTAGAAATACGCTCGGCCGATGACAACAACGAGAAGCAGGCGGATGATATCCGTTATTTTGTGCGGAATCATTTCGATATTATTATTTGTTCGCCCAATGAGGCGGATGCCATGACACCCGTAGTGAAAGAAGCATACGAATCGGGAATACCTGTTATTATCTTCGACCGCAACATTCATGGCGATAGCTATACGGCTTATATAGGTGTGGATAATATCGGTATAGGCGAATCGGCCGCCCATTACGCTTGCAATTTGATAGGCGATGGTGGAAAGGTTATTGAAATTTACGGTCGTTCAGGCTCTACGCCTGCCATTGAGCGTCATAATGGTTTCATGAAAGAGGCGAAACGCAGCGGATTGCAATTGCTTGCTTCGGGATATGGCAATTGGGACTATGAAGATGCATCCGCAGTGTGCGATTCTCTATTCAATGTATATAAGGATGTAGATTTGGTGTATGCGCATAACGACCGAATGGCAATAGCCGCCAGCGATGCTGCTCGCCGTCATGGATTGAAAGTGAAAGTAATCGGTATTGACGCTGCGCCCGAAATAGGACAACGTGCTGTAGCCGATGGTGTAATTGACGCTACATTCCTTTACCCCACAGAGGGTTATAGACTTGTGCGTACAGCTCTTGCTATATTAAAAGGCCAGCCATACGAACGTCGGTCGGTTTTACCTCGGTCATCGGTGGTAGATAGTTCTAACGCCAATATCTTGTTGCTCCAGAATGAGACATTAAAAGAAGAAACCAATAAGATAAAGATGCTGAAGCATCAGGTAGATGAATACTGGAGTCAGCATTCGGCGCAGACCACGCTGTTTTATTTCACTATAGCTTTTCTGTGCTTGTTGTTTGTTGTACTATTTCTCTTGCTTCACGCTTTTTGGCAAAGAAAGAAATACCAAACAGAACTTCAGAATCAGAATCATAAGCTCGAAGCGCAGCGAGATACCGAAAAGGCGTTAAACGAACAGCTACTTATTGCTACGCAGTCTAAGCTGATGTTCTTTACTAACGTTTCGCACGACTTGCGTACACCGCTTACGCTAATAGCCGATCCTCTTGAACAGTTGGCTGCATCTACTAATCTTACTTCACAGCAGAATATTCTTGTGCGCATTGCCAATAAAAACGTTCTGATATTGAAGCGCCTTATTAATCAGATACTCGACTTCCGTAAATACGAGAACGGAAAGCTCGACCTTCATTTGCAGGAAGCCGCTTTTGCTCCGTTGGTTCGCAGTTGGGCTGAGGCTTTCAACATTAGTGCACGTAAACACGATATTACTCTCGATATCAATTTAGATATAGCAGACGGTTTTACTCTCGCCATCGACGTGGAGAAGATGGAGCGCGTTTTCTTTAACTTGCTTTCTAACGCCTTTAAATATACACCGCAGAACGGAAAGATAACATTCACTTGCAATGCCACAGATACCGATTTGGTGTTCTCTGTGAAAGATACTGGTAAAGGAATCAGCAGTGAGGATATAAAAAACATATTCACTCGTTTTTATCAGGTAGACAAGGCTAATCCGCAAGGTTCCGGCATCGGTTTGGCGTTAGTCAAGGCATTTGTAGAACTTCACGGAGGCATTATTACGGCCGAAAGCGAACTTGGCAAAGGCTCAACATTTACCGTTACGTTACCTATACACCATGTAGAGGAGAATGAAAGCACAAAGGTTCCGGAAAACGAAAAAGTTGAAACGCTGAAGATTACAGAGTCGGATGTAGATGCGGAACTTGATACTATAGAGCAAGAAAACCCAGCCATTCGTCCTGACGTTCCGTTGCTGTTGGTTATTGACGACAACGAAGACATACGCCGCATGATTGCCGTACTTATGGGCGACGATTATAATGTAATATCCGCTTCGAACGGAAAAGAGGGACTATCATTGGCGGCTAAATACGTGCCCGATGTTATTATCTGCGATGTGATGATGCCAGTGATGGACGGTTTGGAATGCTGTCGCCACCTTAAGGAAGAAGTCTCTACTTCGCACATTCCTGTGCTGATGCTGACCGCCTGTTCGCTCGACGAGCAGCGTGCGCAAGGCTACGACAGCGGAGCGGACGGATACCTATCGAAACCATTCAATAGTATGGTGTTGAAATCGCGTTGTCGTAATCTTATAGAAAATAGAAAACGCATTCGTAATGCGGAGATAGACAAGCCCGTCATAGCACAATCGGATGCTAATTCGTCAGTGCTCGACATGGAAAATAAATTCTATGCACGTTTCTTAGAGATAGTAAATGCCGAAATGGGTAATCCGGAGTTGAACGTAGACCAACTGGCGGCTAAAATGGGGCTTGGACGTTCGCAATTCTATCGCAAGATAAAAGCCCTCACCAATTACTCGCCTGTGGAATTGCTTCGCAACCTCCGCTTAAAGAAATCACGTGAACTGCTGCTCACAACCGATAAATCAATTAGCGAGATAGCTTACGAGGTTGGCTTCTCCGCTCCAGCTTACTTTACCCGTTGCTATCGTGAAGCCTTTGGCGAAACACCTACTGATAGAAGAAGTAAAGTTCAGTAAAACAATAAAAAAGAGTAAGTAAATTCTGATTATGACTATAAAGAATGAAATAAAAATATATGCGGCACCTCTGCAGGGGTATACCGAATCGGCCTGGCGCAATGCACATGCTGAAGTGTTTGGCGGTATAGATGCGTATTACACTCCGTTTGTGAGAATGGAGAAAGGTGGCGTACGCAACAAAGATAATCGTGAAATCAACGTTCATAATAATAAAGTAGGGCATCTGGTTCCGCAAGTAATAGCTTCGGGAGCGGAAGAGTTTCGTTTGCTTGTAGACCATGTGCATGCTATGGGCTATAATGAAGTTGATTTAAATATGGGATGTCCTTTCCCTATGATGGCCAATCACGGAAAGGGCTCGGGTATGCTTGTCAGCCCAGATAAAGTAAAAGAGGTATTGGCTGTTATGCAAGAGATGCCCGACATTAGTTTTTCTGTCAAGATGAGATTGGGATGGCAAGACGCTAATGAGTGGAAATCTGTATTACCGCTTCTTAATGAGTCGTGCGTATCGCAAATCGTGTTACATCCACGCATTGGCAAGCAGCAGTATAAGGGTGAAGTGGATAAAAAAGGTTTTGCCGATTTCTATGCCGAATGTGAAAAGCCGCTTGTCTATAACGGCGATTTATGTACGCTGAACGATGTAGATGAGGTTATGAACGCATGGCCTGATTTGCGGGGTATAATGATAGGACGAGGCTTATTGGCGAACCCTGCGTTGGCGGCAGAAATTCGTGAAGGCAAGTGCTTGACTCAAAGCGAACTTTATGCAAAGGTGGCAGAGATGCATCGCTCCATTTATCTGCAATATGCACGTACCATAGAAGGAGGCGAGGCTCAGTTGGTTGCCAAGCTAAAGACGATGTGGGAATATCTTTTGCCTGATATGGATAAGAAACGTAGAAAGGCGATACAGAAAAGCAATAAGCTGGACTCTTATTTGCGTGCGGTAGACGAAGCTCTCGCAATGAATTAAATTCCTTTTGCGAAAGGAATGGATTCCTTCTTCGAAAGGAACTCTTTCCTCTCGCAAAAGGAATTTTGATTATATTAATTGTAATATGAGTTGATACCGCTAAAGGTTTAATCACTGTTGCGGTTTACATTTCAAGTATTCATATCCTATTCTGCAGAAGAGGCATTTCTTTAGGTCGCAATATTCTTTTTTCAATTGTATAAGTGCCTGACTGTCGGCTGCGTGTGCGGCTTCCAGTCCGCACTCCTTCCATAAGCGTATTATATGGTTGTTTTCGGGCTTCAACTCTTCTAACAGACTCTCGGCTCTTAAGCAAAGCGATTCGTTGGTGCGATGCTTTCCGTATGTGTACAGAAACGGCACTACGGTGTTTATGATAATTAAATCTATAGAGCTATTGCTTAATGTTTTGGGCAGTGATGTAGACGGTTCTCCGAATACATAATGTGTGAGCCAATATTCAGAAGTACCACCACGTAGCAGGTCTCTTAATTCTTTCAACGTCTCTGTTTCCATCAGTTTAGACAACATGCCCTGCGAGCGATGATATAAGTTGGCCAACTGTGCGATGCGGACATGCGGAAAGTTGCCCGGGCGCAGTCGCAAGAATTTCCATTTGAAATCTTCTGAAGGTTTTAGCTCGAACTTATGTTTCATGTACTCGTATTCTTTTATCATACGCTCGGTGTACTCATCGTTTGGAAGTTCGTTTAGCAGTCCCGCTTGTCCGAAAAAGAAAGCTTCTATTTGAAACAGGTCGTCACGGTGCTTGTTGACTGCCGAGAGAGGGACATTCTTCGCCCATAATTCGAAGGCGTCACTATTCACTCCAAAGCCGAAGTTGCGAGCCAGGGTAATGAAAAACGCCTGCTCCCAATCTTGGTTGCTGTCCGCCAGTCGCTTCTCTATCGACTTGGCTTTATTCTCGAATCGCTCTATCTGAAGGGCTGTCATCCAACTGTGTACAGTGAATTTAGATAGCTGAGGGATGATGCGGAAGCACGCCGGATATCGGTCTTCGTGAAGCAGCTCTTCGTAGTTTTTCAATAGTTGTTCTGGATAATGAAGTTCCATCTGTGGAATGACTTCTCCATTGCTTCTTTGTACGGTAGCGTCTATGTAGGATGCTACGTGCAATATGACGGAATCGTAATCGCAGTCGGTGTGATGCCCGTGTCGAAACCAGTCGGACGAATGTTCATGGATTTCTACATTACCTACCCATAAAACATCGTCTATTTTAATTTTGGCGTTGAAAAAGTCGGGACCGGCATGCATGTTTGCCAAGCCTGGATCAATAATTTCTACCGTTTTTCCTTCCGTAGTTTTTAAAGCGTGTAAGCCATAGAGTTTGTGTTTCCATGTATAGTGTAATAGTTGTTCCATGTTAACGAGGTGTAAATGTTCGATAAATATAATGATTTAGAACGAAAAACGCTATCTTTGTGACTAAAATAGTTGATTTTATATGAAAATAGCATTAATAGGATACGGAAAGATGGGCAAGGAGATAGAGAAAATAGCCAAAGCCCGTGGTCATGAAATAGTAAGTATTATCGATGTAAACAATCGCGAAGATTTTTCGTCCGAAGCTTTCCGCTCGGCAGATGTCGCTATTGAGTTTACTGCCCCTACAGTAGCATACGGAAACTGTTTGGAGGCGTTCCGTAATGGCGTAAAGGTAGTGTCGGGAAGTACCGGATGGATGAACGAGCACGGTGAAGAGATGCGTCGTCTGTGTGCCGAAGAAGGAAAGACTTTATTCTGGTCTTCTAACTTCAGCCTTGGTGTAGCTATCTTCTCGGCTGTAAATAAGTATCTTGCTAAGATTATGAATAATTTCCCAAATTATGACGTGTCGATGGTAGAAACCCACCATGTGCATAAGTTGGATGCTCCAAGCGGAACCGCTATCACATTGGCAGAAGGTATTTTAGAGAACCTCGACCGTAAAGACAAGTGGGTGATGGGTACGCTTACCGCTCCCGACGGAACTGTGACAGGTACTACAGAATGTGCTCCTAACGAACTTCCTATCAGCGCAATTCGCGAAGGTGAAGTTCCGGGAATACATACTATCCGCTATGATTCTGAAGCCGATTCTATTACCATCACTCACGATGCGAAAAACCGTAAAGGATTTGCACTTGGTGCAGTGTTGGCTGCAGAATATACAGCTCAGCACGAAGGTTTCTTGGGTATGAACGATTTATTTCAGTTTTAATTTATGATAGAAGCATCTCGCAAGCAGTGGATTAGATTTGGGGTGGTATTGGCTTTATACCTACTCTTTATTATATGGCTGAAAAGTTGGCTTGGCATTGTTGTCATTCCGTTTATTTTCGATGCGTATATAACGAAAAAAATTCCATGGACTTGGTGGAAGAAATCGAAGAATAAAACGGTGCTTACCGTAATGGGGTGGGTAGACGCTATCGTCTTCGCCTTGGTGGCCGTGTATTTCGTTAATCTGTATTTCTTTCAGAATTATGTGATACCGTCGTCTTCGCTCGAAAAGTCGTTGCTAGTAGGCGATTATCTGTTTGTAAGCAAGATGAGCTACGGCGCTCGTGTTCCGCAGACTCCGCTTCACATGCCGCTTACACAGCATACTATGCCTATATTCAATTGCAAATCGTATTTGGAATGGGTAAAGTGGGATTATAAGCGTGTAGACGGACTGGGAAAGGTTCAGTTGAACGATATCGTGGTATTTAACTTCCCCGCAGGCGATAGCGTAGCTACTGCTTTGCAGGCCGAAGACATTTATCGATTGAGCTATCAGGCTGGAAAAGAATTGTCAAAGCCTATCGATATGTCGGGCTTGTCGCTGGAAGATCAGCGCCTTGTGTTCGATTATTACTATCAGGTAGGACGTAAGTACATTAATGACAATCCTCAGTCGTTTGGCGAGATAGTGGTACGCCCTGTAGACAGACGCGAAAACTACGTTAAGCGTTGTGTAGGTTTGCCGGGACAGATTCTTCAGATTGAGAATAGAGTTATTTATCTGGATGGTAAGGCTAATAAGGAGCCCGACAATGTTCAGTATCGTTATTTTGTGCATACTAAATGCATGTTGCCCGACGATTTGTGCCATGAACTTGGAATAAGCAAGGAAGACTTGGCTGGATATTACACCGACGAATCTGTATACAATATGCCACTTACTGCCAAAGCGAAAGATGCGTTGCTGGCTCGTAAAGATATTGTAACAGCCATAGAAAATACCCCCGACGATGATGCGGGCGGCTTGTATCCTCTTAATAAGTTGACCGGATGGACGGTAGATAACTACGGACCGATATGGATTCCGAAGAAAGGAGAAACTATAGAACTTTCTCTCGATAACCTGCCGCTTTACGAGCGTCCTATCCACGCATACGAAGGAAACGCTTTAGAGGTAAAAGACGGAAAGATATTCATCAACGGAGAAGAGACTACCCATTATACATTCAAGATGGACTATTATTGGATGATGGGCGACAACCGTCATAACTCGGCCGACTCTCGCTTTTGGGGATTTGTTCCAGAAGACCATATCGTGGGTAAACCCATCTTTATCTGGTTATCTTTAGACCAAGACCGCGGATGGTTCGACGGTAAGATTCGCTGGAGCCGTCTGTTCAAGTTTGTAGATTCAATTAAATAAAGTTTAAGCCGCATCTTGATGCGGTATGTAAGATACGATGTTGAAAGCCGATTGGAAAACAGGACTTAAAATAGTTGTGGCTGCATCAGTTGCAGCCATGACATTGAAGGCCTTTTTGGTTACCTCCTGCTTTATTCCATCGTCTGGAATGGAGAATTCACTCTATCAAGGAGAAGGCGTATTGGTGGAAAAATGGAGTTACGGGCCTCGTGTGCCCTTTCCTTCTGTTTTCGGGTATCACCGTATAGCGTCTTTGCAGGCAAAGAAAGGCGATATTATGCTTTTCAACAATCCATCGCCTACGGCTGTTAATACTGCGGTAGAGCAGCGCAATGTATTTATCGGCAGGTGCGTAGGTACTCCGGGAGACACCATGATGCTAAATAATGAACTGATGAATACCGGATGCGGAGTGTTCAGTCCCGACAGCAAGTCGCTCTATGCATATCCGGCATCGAAAGAAGACTTATTACTTGCGGTGCTTGAGACATTGGGGATTACGAATAACCGATTAATCAGTTATACCAACGAGGGTGATTATATCCGTAGCTTTAGTCATTATGAGTATTACCTGATATCGCAGAAGGCAGGAAATATCTTGTTGAGGCCGTTGAATGACGATGATTCTCAAGATGTGCATCCTTTCATAGTTCCCGCAAAAGGTAAGTCGGTTAAAATATATCCGTGGAATGTGGTTCTTATGGCGAATACTATATTTTGCCACGAAGGACATAGCACAGCCGTGAAAAACGATACTCTGTGGGTAGACGGAAAACGCACGGATACGTACACTTTCTCTAAAGACTATTATTGGGTATCGTCTAACAATCCGGTTAATCTTGTGGATTCCAGATTGTTTGGCTTTGTGCCCGAAGATTGCATTATCGGAAAAGCTTGGAGAATATGGTTTACAATGCGTAAAGGACGATTAGGACAACGCGTTCAATAAAGCATTTTGATTAGGAAATAAAATGGTGAAAAAAGAAATAATACTAAGTTCGGCTTATCTGGCGCCAGTAGAATATTACGCTAAACTATACAGCCATGACACGGTGTATGTAGAACGCTTCGATAACTATATGAAGCAGACCTACCGCAACCGTTGCGTAATAGCTTCGGCTAACGGAACTTTGGCGCTGACCGTGCCAACCGAAAAAACAGATGAGGCTAAATGTTTGATGAAGGATATTCGCATTTCCGAGCATGGAAACTGGCGGCATGTACACTGGAACGCTTTTGTGGCGGGATATAAGCAAAGTCCTTTCTTCGATTATTACGCCGACGAGTTTCATGAGTTCTTCGAGCGTAAGTATACGTTTTTATACGATTTCAACGAAGAACTTCGGCAGTGGGTGTGCAGTCAGATAGATTTGAACCCTCACGTGGTTCCTACATCTGAATATATGGAGGCATCAGAATCGATAAGCGATTTCCGTGAACTTATTCATCCGAAAAAGAATTTTGCGGAAGTAGACCCAGCTTTTGTGCCCAAGCCATATTATCAGGTGTTCGATGCGAAAAGCGGTTTCACCCCAAACCTGAGCATTATAGACTTGCTTTTTAATATGGGGCCTGAAAGCTTGCTTGTATTGCGCGATAGCGTTAAAGATAATCAGATAACAGAAATTTAAAAATAGACTATATATGAACCAACTTCCTACAATAACGAAGAACTTGTTAATAATCAATGTTCTGTGCTTCTTTGGAACTATAGTAGCCAGAAGATACGGCGTTGATTTGGAAAGTATGTTTGGATTGCATTTCTTCCTTGCTTCCGATTTTAATCCGATACAGCTTATAACCTATATGTTCATGCACGCCAACTTTGAGCATATCTTTTTCAATATGTTCGCCGTATGGATGTTCGGACGTACTCTTGAAGCCGTATGGGGGCCTAAGCGTTTCCTTATCTATTATATGATATGCGGTATAGGCGCCGGATTGATGCAAGAGTTAGTGCAGTACATGGAGTACTTCTTTGCGTGGTCGCAATACACTGCGGTATCTACGTCGGCAGGTATTATTCCGATGGAAGCCTTTTTGAATCAGCTTAATACGGTAGGTGCGTCTGGTGCGGTATACGGTATATTGCTTGCGTTTGGTATGCTCTTTCCGAACAGTGAAATGTTTGTGTTCCCCATTCCTATGCCTATCAAGGCAAAGTACTTTGTAATAGGATATGCGGTAATAGAACTCCTTCTGGGTATAACCGGAGGCGATGGCGTAGCTCATTTCGCTCACTTAGGCGGAATGCTGGTAGGTTTTATATTGATTATTTATTGGAGAAAGAAGAATGGCGGCAGACAGCAATTCTATTATTAAGAATCTGTACAGCAAATTTAAGTACGGTGATATCGTAATTCGTTTGCTCTATCTTAACATAGGTGTATTTCTGATAATCTCACTGTGTGGGTTGATATGCACCTTATTTAATTTGCTGCCGGTAAGATGGGTAAGCTATCTGATGTTTCCGGCATCAGTGGAGCGTTTCGCATATCAGCCTTGGAGTATATTCAGCTATATGTTTGTTCATGTAGATGTATTCCATGTCCTTTTCAATATGATATGGCTGTATTGGTTCGGGCGTTTGTTCTTGGATTTCTTTTCTTCCAAGCATTTGCGCGGACTATATATATTAGGAGGTGTGATGGGAGCTTTAGCGTATATGCTTGCCTATCATGTGTTTCCTTATTTTTCTAGTTCGGTAGATGTGGCCTGTGTAACGGGGGCTTCGGCTTCTGTTCTCGCTATTGTTGTAGCCGTAGCAGTCCGCGAGCCTAATTATGCGATAAATTTCATGTTTATCGGTAGGGTACGGCTGAAGTACATTGCGTTATTCATGATTGTTTTCGATGTTTTGTTTGTTACATCGGATAATGCTGGCGGACACATCGCTCATTTAGGTGGGGCTTTAGCCGGATGGCTGTTCGCTTCTGCGCTTGCCAAAGGAACTGATATGACCAGATGGATAAATGCTGCGCTCGATTTTCGCTTGGTAGGTAGAAAGCCAAAAGTGAAGAAGCCAAAGATGAAAGTCCACTACGGAACAGGTAAAAAGAAAGAAAATAACGAGACCAATAAAAATGCGCATACAGCCGAAATTGATGCCATTTTAGATAAGTTGAGAAAATCCGGCTATAATAACTTGACCGACGACGAGAAAAAAAGACTCTTCGATTTGAGCAAGAAGTAATAAAATGAAGTCTTGACAATGAGATATATAAAAAACGTTTTTGTACTAGTGCTGATTGCTGTAACCCTTCTGATAGGTATTGGTTACCTGATATGCGCCTACAGTCCTTATATATCACCTGTCGCACATCCTTATTGGGCTTGTGCGGGCTTATTCTTTCCTATATTCGTAGTGCTCGTAGTGCTATGTATTGTAGCTTGGCTAATACTGAAACCGCGTATTGCTGTGTTGCCTGTTGTTTTTCTGCTGGTAGGATGTGGCAGTTTGCGGTTATATTGTCCGTTTAATTTCAGTAAGTCGGCTCGACAAGAAACAATCAAATTCCTTTCGTATAATACAGAAGGTCTACAGTTTGGCGGTGAGAACGGTGCCGATACAGTTTTAAGTTATCTTCGTGCTAGTAATGCCGACATTATTTGCCTGCAGGAGTTTATTCCTGACGCAGAAAAAAAGTCGCAGCGCAAGATAAAGGAAGCACTTAGCGAATACCCTTATTCTAATATAACCAAGACTAAAGGTGGCGACCGATTGGCTTGTTTCTCTCGTTTTCCTATACTATCTGCCACCCAAATAGAGTACAAAAGTCAGTTTAACGGCAGTATGCTTTATAAACTGAAAATGGGTGAAGATACACTCGTAGTGGTAAACAATCATTTGGAATCTAATAAGATAGATACTAAAGACAAGGTTATTTATAACGATCTGTTGAAATCTCCACGCGAAGAGAAAATCAAGACTGACGGAAAGTATCTCTTAAAGAAATTGGCGGAAGCTGTTGTTGTTAGGGCACCCCAAGCCGATTCGGTAGCACAAGCCATAGAAGAAAACCGTTCTCGATACATGCTGGTATGCGGTGATTTTAATGATTCTCCTATCTCTTATGCCCATCATAAAATAGGAAGTGGTATGACGGACGCTTTTTCTGCGGCAGGTACGGGTTTCGGATTTTCATACAATCAGAACCGTTTTTATTTTCGCATTGACCATATTTTTTCAACACCTGCTTTTAGGGTAGTAAAGTGTGAAGTAGACCGTTCTATAAAGGCCTCAGACCATTATCCTATATGGTGTCTGCTAGAAAAATGAAGTCCAAACTTTAAATATTCAAAACGCATTCTGTTTTATAAGTGAAAAAAAACTATATTTGCAACCTTGAATAATCGTAATTAATTAAAAAGTAAATATATAAATTAAAAAGTAACATGCAAAACAAAGGATTCGTAAAGATTTTTGCGTTATTACTGACCCTTGTATGCTTGTTTTATCTTTCGTTTTCTTTCGTGACTCGCTATCACATGAATAAGGCGGCAGAAGACCCGAAAGGTGAAGCACATTACCTTGATTCAATACAGAATGAAAAGGTTTGGTTGGGCAGTTATACGCTGAAACAATGTCGTGAGATGGAAATCGGGTTAGGCCTTGACCTGAAGGGCGGTATGAACGTCATTCTGGAGGTGTCTGTTCCCGATGTTGTTAAGGCTCTGGCCGACAACAAACAAGACGAGGCTTTCAACAAAGCCGTTGCTCAAGCTGCAAAAGAGCAATTGTCAAGTCAGGAAGATTTTATCACACTGTTTATTCGTGACTACAAGAAGCTGGCTCCTAACGGAACATTGGCTGAATTGTTCGCTACTCAGCAGTTGAAGGATAAAGTGACAACTCGTAGCACTGATTCACAAGTAGAGGCTGTATTGCGCTCTGAAGTGAAAGCTGCTGTTGAAAACTCTTATAATGTATTGAGTACTCGTATCGACCGTTTTGGTGTGGCTCAGCCTAACATCCAGACTTTGGAAGGTAGCATGGGACGTATCATGGTTGAGTTGCCGGGTATCAAGGAACCAGAACGTGTAAGAAAACTGTTGCAGGGTTCTGCTAACTTGGAATTCTGGGAAACTTTCGACGCAAAAGAAATCACTCCATTGTTGGCTTCTGCCGACAGCCGCGCACGCGAAGCTCTTATGGGTACTGTAAAAGATACAGTGAAGGCTGAAGCTGCTGAGGCTGTTGCTGAAAAGGCTCTTTCTGCTAAAGATAGCTTGACTGCTAAGTTGAAAGGTGAATCAGTAGACGCTAAATCGGACGCTAATATCGAAAAAGCAAAGAAAGAACATCCTTTGTTGTCTGTATTGATGCCTAATCAGTCGGGTAGAGGATGTATCGTAGGTTATGCTGATTATAAAGATACTGCCGATGTTAACCGCATCTTGGGTATGAAAGAAGTAAAAGCTGTTCTTCCGCGCGACCTTAAGTTGATGTGGGGCGTAGCTGCTGCTGATTTCGACAAGACTGGCCACGTATTCGAACTTTATGCAATACGTTCTACAGAACGCAACGGACGTGCTCCGCTGGAAGGTGATGTTGTAACAGACGCTACAGATACATACGATGAGTATCACAGACCTGCAGTAAGCATGTCTATGAATACAGAAGGTGCTCGCCGTTGGGCTCAGCTTACTAAGCAGAACATTAACAAGGCTATTGCTATTGTTCTTGATAACTATGTATATAGTGCTCCTAACGTAATTAATGAAATTACCGGCGGTAACTCAAGCATCACTGGTAACTTCACTCCGGAACAGACAAAAGACTTGGCAAACGTATTGAAGTCTGGTAAGATGCCGGCTCCTGCACGTATCGTTCAGGAAGATATCGTAGGTCCGTCTTTGGGTCAGGAATCTATCAACCAGGGTATCGTTTCATTCGTTGTAGCCTTGATTGTATTGATGATTTACATGTGCGCAATGTACGGCTTCATCCCAGGTATGATTGCCAACGGCGCATTGTTTGTTAACTTCTTCTTCACTCTTGGTATCTTGTCATCGTTCCAGGCAGCTCTTACCATGTCAGGTATTGCCGGTATGGTATTGTCATTGGGTATGGCGGTCGATGCTAACGTGTTGATTTATGAACGTACAAAAGAAGAGTTGAAATCGGGTAAGGGTACTAAGCAGGCATTGTCTGAAGGTTACTCTAACGCATTCTCTGCTATCTTCGACTCTAACTTGACATCTATTATCACAGGTATTATCTTGTTCAACTTCGGTACCGGTCCTATCCGTGGTTTTGCCACTACATTGATTATCGGTATCCTCTGCTCATTCTTTACTGCAGTATTCTTGACTCGTTTGGTTTACGAACACTTCATGGGCAAAGACAAATGGTTGAACTTGACATTTACTACAGGTATCTCTAAGAACTTGATGCAGAATGTACACTTCAACTTCATGGGTAACGCTAAGCGTTCGTTCATGATTTGGGGAGCTGTAATCGTAATCTGTATCATTTCATTCTTCGTTAGAGGTTTGGCACAGAGTATCGATTTTACTGGTGGTCGTAACTTCGTAGTTCAGTTTGAACAAGTAGTACAGCCTGAAACAGTACGTGCTTTGTTGCAGGAAAAAGTTGGTGACGCCAATGTACAAGCTATCGCTTTGGGTACAGACGGTAAAACTATCCGTGTAACTACCAACTACCGTATCGAAGAAGATTCTCCTACTATCGATGCTGAAATAGAAGAATTCCTTTACAATGCATTGAAAGAAGGTAACTTGTTGGGTCAGGGTACTACTCTGGATATCTTCATCGACCGTGATAACCGTACTGGCGGTTCTATCATTAGCTCACAGAAGGTAGGTCCAAGTATCGCCGATGACATCAAGACATCTGCTATTTGGTCGGTTGTTCTGGCATTGATCGCTATCGGTCTTTATATCTTGTTGCGTTTCCGCAATATCGCATATAGTGTGGGTGCAACAGTAGCGTTGGTAATCGATACCACTTTGATTATCGGTGCTTATTCATTGTGCTATGGCTGGGCTCCTTTCTCACTCGAAATTGACCAGACATTCATCGGTGCAATCTTGACTGCTATCGGTTACTCTATCAACGATAAGGTGGTTATCTTTGACCGTGTACGTGAATTCTTCCACTTGTATCCGAAACGCGACCATGCACGTTTGTTCAATGACTCATTGAATACTACATTGGCACGTACCATCAATACATCACTCAGTACATTGATTGTATTGTTGAGCATCTTCATCTTGGGTGGTGACAGCATTCGTAGCTTCGCCTTCGCCATGATCTTAGGTGTTGTTATCGGTACATTGTCTTCATTGTTCGTAGCTGCTCCGGTTGCTTACATTACAATGGGTAAGAAAATTAAAGACGCAGAAAATTCAGAAGCATAATATCTGATACTTTTTTAGTAACAGCCCCCGAAAATGTAGAAATATGATTTTCGGGGGCTGTTTTTTATTTGCATTTTAAAAGAATAAATACTAACAAAACGATAGCTTATTATTGTAAAAGACCTGTTACTCCTATCTTGTATAGTCAAAATGTTTCGCGAATATGAATATATAACACTTTTTCACACTGAGGGCATTCTCAAATTACTATCTTTGCAGTAAACTATATTCTAACTCTATAAGAAACAAAATAAAAGATGAAAAACATTCTGATTATCGGTTCTACTGGCCAAATCGGTTCAGAACTGACTATGAAATTACGTACAGAACGACAGGGAACAGTTGTAGCTGGTTACATTAATGGTGCTGAACCAAAAGGAGAACTAAAGGAATCAGGTCCATCGGCTATTGTGGATATTACAAATGCCCAGCAGATAGCCGAAGTAGTAGACCAATACAAAATCGATACAATCTATAACCTGGCGGCATTGTTGTCGGCTGTGGCTGAAGCTAAGCCCCTATTGGCTTGGAAAATTGGAGTAGACGGACTGTTTAACGTGTTGGAGGTGGCACGCGAGAAAAAATGCGCCGTGTTTACCCCAAGTTCTATTGGTTCTTTCGGACCTAACACTCCTAAGGCACATACTCCGCAAGACACTTTGCAACGTCCGCGTACTATGTACGGTATTACCAAAGTAGCCGACGAATTATTAAGTGACTATTATTTTAATAAATATGGAGTAGATACACGCTCCGTACGTTTCCCTGGACTTATTTCGTATGTAACCCCTCCGGGCGGTGGTACAACAGACTATGCAGTAGATATCTATTATTCGGCTGCTAAGGGAGAAACATTTACTTGTCCTATTGCTGCTGGAACTTACATGGACATGATGTATATGCCCGACGCACTTCGTGCCGCTATCGAAATCATGGAAGCCGACCCGACTCGCCTGAAACACCGTAACTCGTTCAACATAGCTTCTATGAGCTTTGAGCCAGATACAATCTATCGCAAGATTAAAGAATACGAGCCCGAATTCAAGATGAACTATGAGATAGACGCTTTGCGTCAGGGTATAGCAGAATCATGGCCCGATTCTCTTGACGACACTTGCGCACGCGAAGAGTGGGATTGGAAACCAGAATTCGACTTGGACGCAATGACACGCGACATGCTTGAGAAGCTGAAAGTAAAATTCGGCAAATAATAATATAGAAAACAAGTAACCCTATAATACGATTCTTTTATGTACGGTAAATTTAAAGAATTCTTATCTAACGAATTGGCCGGAATTACTGCTGCCGGTTTGTATAAAAACGAACGTATCATCACTACACCTCAGCGCGCCGACATTAAGGTAGGCGCAGGCAGTGATGTCCTTAACTTCTGTGCTAACAACTATTTGGGATTGTCGGATAACAGCCGATTGATTGAAGCTGCCAAACGTGCTATGGATACTCACGGATATGGTATGTCATCGGTTCGTTTCATCTGCGGAACTCAAGACTTGCATAAACAATTGGAAGCTGCTATCTCTGATTACTTCCATACTGAAGATACTATTTTATATGCTGCTTGCTTCGACGCTAACGGTGGTTTGTTCGAACCTCTGTTTACAGAAGAAGACGCTATCATCTCTGACGCATTGAATCATGCGTCTATCATCGACGGCGTACGTCTATGTAAGGCAAAACGCTATCGTTATGCTAATGCCGACATGGCCGACTTGGAACGCTGCTTGCAGGAAGCTCAGGCTCAGCGTCACCGCATCATCGCTACCGACGGTGTGTTCTCTATGGACGGAAATGTAGCTCCGATGGATAAGATCTGTGAATTGGCAGAAAAATACGATGCATTGGTAATGGTAGACGAATCACACTCTGCGGGCGTAGTAGGTCCTACAGGTCACGGTGTAGCCGAACAATTTGGCGTATACGGTCGCGTAGACATCTTCACCGGAACATTGGGTAAGGCATTTGGTGGTGCTATGGGCGGATTTACAACAGGTCGTAAAGAAATCATCGACATGTTGCGTCAGCGCTCTCGTCCTTATCTGTTCTCTAACTCAGTTGCTCCTGCTATCGTAGGTGCCAGCTTGGAAATGTTCGGTATGCTGAAAGAAAGCAATGCTTTGCACGATAAGTTGGTTGATAACGTAAGCTATTTCCGCGACAAGATGATGGCTGCAGGATTCGATATCAAGCCTACCCAGAGCGCTATCTGTGCTGTAATGCTGTACGACGCTAAGTTATCACAAGACTTTGCTGCCCGTATGCAGGAAGAAGGCATTTACGTAACAGGCTTCTACTATCCGGTAGTTCCGAAAGGTCAGGCTCGTATCCGTGTACAAATCTCAGCCGGTCACGAACGTGAACATTTGGATAAAGCTATCCAGGCATTTATCAAGGTCGGTAAAGAACTGAATGTTATAAAATAAAAATATTGACGTAGAATATAGAACAAACAGCGGATAACAGAGTTTTTAAAAGCTCATGTTATCCGCTGTTTTTTTGTACCCCGGAGGGGAATCGAACCCCTATCTAAAGTTTAGGAAAGTCTTGTTCTAACTCTAATAATCAGTGGATTACAACGGATATTGTGATTTTTGTAGAATATTTGTAGAAATAGTATGATAATTAGGCTTTCTACAAAGAAAATGGAAAACCCCACTTCTACAAAAAGAAGCGAGGTTTTCACTAATGCAACACCGATATAAATTCGGCACTGCAAAGATACAAAAAACGTGCGTACTTCTCAGTATGCACGTTCTGAAATGAAAAAAGTATTCTACAAAAGCTATTTTTTTAGCTCTATATATTCAGTATATGTAATTTTGTTGTGTGGATTCGAATTTACAACATCCATCTTTATAGCCTTCACCCCAAATCGGAAGAAAAGAAACTTTTTCGGTATCTTATGTATGATATGGTGTAACGTGTCGGCACTTTCTATCTTAGCAGATAATACCCCTTTGTCAATAGTTCCCCTTAAATCTATCCAAGAATCATGCCATCGAAAATTTAAAAGAGTATCAAGCTGGTTGCGATACACTATGCTATCACGTACTTCTGTTTTTATTTCTATTTCCGTTTTGGTTGCTGTTGTTGTAGCTGCCTGAATACGTTTGAGCTTTATATTCAAATCATCTACTGTTTTGGTAAGATCCTTGTTTTTCTTCTCCAGCTCATTTTTCGTCAGTTCCAACCTTAAAACAGAAGTAGCGTTTTTCCCTGCTTCTGTTTTGTAGTGTTTCACATCTGAAAGCAATGCTGCTTGATTACTATCCAAGCGATCACGCTCTTTCTTTACGCTATCCAATCGTTTAAACAGAAAGATATTTGCTCCTACAAGTAAAACAAACGCAATAAACAAAAACTTACGCATAATTTTCTATGTATTTAAGGATTGAATCAACGTGCAACTGGATAATTTGAGCCTTTCCTTCTGGAGATAGTAGAAACTTACAATCAGTTTCATTATCCATAAAGAAATTTTCCGTCAAAACAGCCGGGCATGAAGTCTTTTTGAGTATGTAGAAGTTATTTTCCCAATCTCCATCCCCATCCGACCAATCACCTCTAATTTTCCAAGTTCCTCCAAACATTCTATTAGCCATATCCCAGAAAACTTGCGCCAAATCATCTGCTTTTGTTTTTCCAGGACTGGTATGTATTTCCCATCCTGTACCCTTGCCAGTTCCAGAAGCGTTACAATGAATAGAAACAAGAAGTGTTTTTGTCTTACCGTATCGGGCTGCTATCTCGTTTGCTCTTCTGGCTCTTTCTGCCAAAGGTACGTCTATATTTTCCTTTACCAACAATTCGGCGTCTATACCTTTTGCTCGTAATTGGTTATATACGCCTTTGGCAATTTCTCTGGCATATTCCCACTCAAATAACTGTGATCCGTCCGACCACTTCGGAGATCTTTTACCTGGTGTATTTTCTCCGTGTCCGTTGTCTAATAATACTTTCATACGTTTTTATTTTCGTTTTTTTCGCTTAAACATTTGGTTACTCCAGCCGAAGCAAACAAAGCAGTGATAGCACCGACAAAAGCCGATAATCCCATAAGATCGGTTTTGATAGACTTGTTTACGATTACTTCATAAACCAAAACAAAACCTACAATAAGCAGAAGCAAGCACCCTATTAAGGTAACAGCAACAAGAAAAAAACTCTTGCTACTATGTCCTGATCCATTTTTAATAAGTTCTTTCAAATATTCGGTTACTCTCATAACTTGCGCTCTTTTACTTCTGGAAGGATATACTGAATGTGCATGGCTGCAAAATGAAGTTTTTTCCTGATTGCTTCCTCATCAAAATCATCAGGGATGGACTCTGTAAAATCACAGACCAAAGAACCAACCCAATCATGTGTAGTATCATGTAATTTTTGAACGATTAAAGACTGTGTTCCATTGGAGCTAAACATAGCCTTTGCGCGTGTTCCATCAAGCGAATCTATGTCACGAATCAACATAAACTCATTCCTTGCCATTGAAGCCGTAAACTTTGGAAGTTCAGACATCTTAATATCTTGCCAAAAGTCACTAATACGGGCAACCCCTTTAGCGGTAACTTCATACAAGATTGTGAGATAATGGTTATCTCCTAAAGGATATGGTTGTATAATATACACACGATCACATGAAAGATCATTCAACACTTTATGAATTTCACCATACACACGAGCAGAGTTTTCACTTCTGCGAGTGCTTTTTCTTTCTAATTGTCTTTCAAGTTCTTTAGCCTTAATATCAGCAAGCCGATTATGCTTTAACTGATTATACGCAAACCAGCCCGTACCCAAAGCTGTTATACACGCAAATAATGCTGCCCAATCCATATTTTATTAAGTTATTGATTAATAACTGCAAATATAATCTATTCGGTGTATATATACACCATTTGATGCAGAGAATTATATTTTTGAGGCTATTAAGGCTTCCAATTTGTTTATTTCATCCCGTACACTCTGCCTTTGCTGGTGAAGATTCTCTATATCATACGGCATATCAAGCCCGATTAAAGAAGCCTCATAACATTTCGTTATACGATAATCACCTATAACGCTGTCATTGCTGGTAAGAGAGGCTTTCAGTTCATCTATCTTATTCCGAACAAGTTTAGCGTTAAATCTTTGCTCGTATTTATAGCTTATTTTATCTCCAGCGTCATAAGGTACAATACGAACACTATAGTATTCAGGACATTGTAATTTAGTATCATCCACAAGCTCTACATGTTTCCACCCTAAAGCGGACAACTCAGCTTGTTGCTCCTGGCTTGATACTATTCTTGTTTCAATCTCTCCAGTTTCTTCATTTTTATAATTCTCATTGTATTCCTCTAAAAATTTAGAAACAAGAGATCCGTTTTCATCTATATAGCCATATTCAACCATAATATTAAAATTTATATCTACTAACTAACCATGCTGACTTTTTTACACCATTAACATATCCCACTGTAAAATGGAATATAGCCCCTTGACCTTCACCAATATCGTAAAAATCATTTTGGCTGCTATCATCATACAACACATTTCCGCTACGTGGGTAAACCCTCATGTACCCCGTCCACCATTGCTTAAAAAATATAGTCCTACCAATCACACCATCAGAAGGAAGGTAAACAATCTGCTGGTTTCTTGAATATCCAATAACTAAGCTATCTGTTTCAGATAAGTAAACAGAAGAAGAGCTTTCTTCTACAGCCTTTCTATGTAAAAATAGACCTGCTGCCATCAAATTCTGGAAGAAGCCACCATAAGCGGGGGCTGTACCACTGTTTGAAGCTCTACCATATACGCCAGCTAAAAAGTTTTCATTATTCCAATCACTTTTATTCACAGTACCAAATCCAAGCCCTACGATAGAAGCCTTATGCGTATAACCCAAAATAGCCGAAACAGCTTGTGTTTCCGCATTATTACAAAAGATACCTGTAGGCGACATATAGGCTACACGGCTATTGCTTTTACTTCGGGCTTCGATCAAGCCGTTATTCGCATCTATTGTGATTTTAGATCCCTGATATTGGCTTTCTGAATAATCTCCACCAGAACGGCTGGATTCTATCAATATACGAGCCATAGAAGCATCAAGAATGATCTTATTACCGTCCAAGAGTGTAGAAACAATCTTTCCACCACTCATAAACCAATCTCCGATATTAGCACCCTCAGCCAATAGCAAATTAGTTGCTATACTCTCAAACTCAGCACCGAAATCATTCCAATAAGCAGTATCGGTAGGTACATGATTTTGAAAGCCATTTCCGGCATCCACCCTGGCAACATAATAGTGTCCGTTGTGTTTTACTGCATCTACACGCCTTGAAGTACCATAGTAAACTTTAGAGCCGTCATAGACACCACGATAAACCATAGTCGGACCAGTATCGCCATTTCTACCATCTACTCCATCATACGGAGTTTGCCGGGCTGGTGTACTCCAGTTCTGTATCAATGAATTTGTTTCACCATTGATTTTTGCTACTGTAAACCATAAGTATTGCAAGTTTCCTACAGTTGGAACGGTTGTACTCCATCCCGAAGGATTACGGCTCGTTTTACTCAGTGAAGGCGGTGTACTTCTGGAGCCATTAACAGCGTACCGATATTCAAAATAATCACCATTTATACCATCATCCCCAGTTTCTCCTTTTCCCCCAGTAACACAAATAGCCTCTGTAGTAATGCTGTTACCGTTTGTGTAATTAATAACGGATCGTGTCCATATATACCAACCATTTTTCCAAGTTGGGCGTGAATTAGACCAGCTACCATTTAAAAGGGAAGTTGCAGAGGATGATAAATAATATTGCTCAATTATTGAACTTATACCATTGCCTGTTTCTCCCTTGCCACCTGTGATACAAGCTGCATCTGTATATACTATGTCGCCATCCGTGTAAACAACTTTAGTTTTACTCCAAATGTAATATCCATCTTTCCAGGCTGGAGCTGTTGTCTGCCAACCGGATGTTGGTGCTGTAGTATTACTGGATGATATGGCATACAGAACGTCTGTATTTGAAATACCCACACCTCTTTGGGCTACAATAATCCAATAGCTACTATTATTTGGAGAAATACCTTTAACGGGATTCTTTGATACAAAACGATACATAGAATAGCCAGTACCATCATCATAGATAACCTCATCACCCCAATAATAAGTATAAGAGTTGTCATATACGCCACGAAAACAACCTATAGGGCTTTCATCGCCACTTTCACTTTGTACGATTGTACCTTTCAGACGTAATTTTTTATCTCCCCTGGTATTCCAATCAAAATAACTGTCTGAATTTCCTACACGAAAAGCGTTATTCACAAAGTCCATGAAATTTAGCCCATCGCTTGAAACGATTCTGTCTGTAGTTATTCTTCCTGGAAGTATCTCTGTAAATCCGAATAGTTCGACAAAGGAACGATCCTCTTCAAATTCACTGTTTAGAATACCTACAAGGAAATGATAATAACCCTCTACACCTTCCAGCTTGATAGCGTTTTTACTTAAAACGTATGTTCCAGTAGTACCATTTTTGTTAGCCTTCACATAGAGATAATACCCTACGGTTTCCGTCAAAGTAGGAGAAGTATATTTTTCAATATCCCAAAACTTATACTCACTGGCTTTATGCCCAGAGGAAAGTGTATCAATCCCGATAGTCATGTGCTGTAATATTCCACCTGGAGCCGAAAGCACTTTCTTTTTGCTGTCATAGGTAACGAGATATTCTACTTGTGTCGGATTGGTTTTGTTGTTCACGAAACGAAACTGCAAACTTTCATCGCCAACAAGCAAACTCATTGTTTGTACCGAAATCGGACTGATAGAGCCTGAGAAATGCAAAAGAGCGTCATTCAACATTGAAATAGTTTCTTTTGCATCCCTGAAACGTCTTTTTGTAAACTGGATAGAGTTTTTATATTGGTTATCGGTTTTAACCTCGTTACTCTCTATCTTGTTTAATTCGCTTGAAACCGTTACGCCAGTAGTAGTATTGGATAATTCAATAATCGGGCTGTAAGGTCTGTGTATATACTCCTTAATACTGGTAATCCTTATCTTTATACCTTCTGGTATGAATTGCGGATCTTTAAAGAGTATATAACCGCCCAATTTTATTTTACCACCAATAGAGAGCCAACGCTTTTTGGAATAAATGCTATCCAATTCTCCTTTGAATGTGAATTTTGGATCTTCATTCTCATAAAGATATTTGGCTGCTTCCCTGAACATATCCCAGCTTGCGCCTTCTTTCGTTGAATTATTGCAAATGTAGGCATCCGGCAACTGTATTCCGAATACTGCGTATTTATCCCCCAGGTTAGGCTTATATATGTCATTGGGCATAATCTGACCGTCTATTTCTTGTGGCGTTATCAAGAATTTACGTTCTTTATGAACATATTTAACTTCAAACTCTTTATTACTGCCAGCAAGCATACCAGACTGAAATATAACAGTCATGTTATTGCCTTCTATCACGTAATCCTCAAAATTCAGATCATCAGGAATAGAACTATCTATAAAATCATAGAAATTCTTTTCTTTATCAGAAACAACAACATTAGAAACACTGCCTACTCTTTTAGGTGAAATATGAGAACAATCCAAACTATCCTCTTGAACATCCGTAAGGGTTGTATCAGCCCGTTTTATATACAAGCCTTCCGCATCCGAAACGTAAGCACGCCCTTCATACTCCAATCTTTGATTTTTGGGCAAAAGCAATTCCTTAGATCCATATTTGCTAAAGTCTATATTCTGCTCCCCACCTTGAACGTACAATATGGTAACTGGTCTATTTCCGTCCTTGTTGGAGCGTCCTAAACCTGGAACAAAACCTTTATCTTTTCCATATTCAAGAGGCAAAGGTTCACCCTTGTTATATTCAACTTTACGCAAGTGTATCGTTTTGATAGCCGGATCTATTTCATACTCCGTCTTAAACGTATCGGCAATAGTAGGCAAAGCCTCACTACAAAAGATATGGTTGTAGTTAATAGTCTTTTCTTCTGCTTCGATACATTCGCCAACCTTCCAACCGCTATCTCTCATGTTGAGATTATCTACAATCAACTGTAGATGCTCGTGAGGCTTTGCAGTGTAATCGAACTTCAAACGCTTAGAAACAATATCCCGGCATTTGTATTTACCCAATATTGCGCCTATGTCATACATTACAAGAGTGTATTCAAAATTCCGACTGCTTTTCTTCTTGAAGTCGTCAGGATCCATAAGGTAGTAAGTGATATTCTTGTAGATACAATAAGCTCCTACGGGAATGTTTATGAACTCTTCACTGGCAAAGTACAGATAAAGAGTGCCTACATTCTGTAAAGCCGTATATCGGTAGCTGCTTGTATCTACCAGAATATCAATCTCCTTGTTGTTGAAATGTATTTTCATGTTTACTAAGTGAATTGATAGATCTTACCATTTCCGCATTTCATCCCTTTAATCGTAGTGCTGAAAGGGAAAGCGTCTTTGGGGATCTGATCCAAAGTTTTCTTTAAAGAAGCTGCGTTTGTGAAAAACTTACCATCCGCACCATTGCTATGTTTAAATTTCACAAGGTATCTTCCTTCACCGTGCGAAGTCTTTACATCTGGAATGAAATCTTCTACAATGATCTCACAGTTCAGCACGTCCGAAATAGAAACCTGACTACAGTTGAACATTTTACGTTCATCTTGTACGGTTACACCTAACTCACTAAACTTTTTCATCATAATATAATATTAAGTTCCTTACAATCGCTATCTATCATTTCTTTGATAGCTTTTCTCTTTTGCAAATATTCCTTGTAATCATCGGTAGCTGATTTTTCAGTAAGAATACCGAGCTGGGCAGCGTTATAATCATTGATAATCTTGGCTTCTTTATCCGAATCCCACAAATGGGTAATAACTGCCTTTTTCAGCTTATCATTTGTAACCATTCCCCAAACAACAACTTCGTTACAAGTCCATTTTGTAGTTTGCCCATTATCTCCAGCTTCTCCAAAATGGTTTTCTACTTGAACTTCCTGAATATCCCAACGGTATGTGTAAGAACCATTCCCGTTAGCCTCTAACTTAGAAGGCTTAAAATCGTAGTGTATCATATACTTGCTTTTTAATTATTGTTTTTAATAGATGCTTAGAATTACTGTATTTAGCCCAGCCAAACCAACTGCAAATAACTTGCTTGTATTCCATATCGGAAATGTGCTTTTTCTTATTCAGCTTGGCTGCCTTCCTACATAGGTTCTTTTTGATTCCCTTCCGAATAAGGGTATGGGTATGGTAAAAGACATACCCGACAAAATCAATACCTCTATGGCTATCAATTTTGAATACTTGAAACTTCCATTTCTTTTTTCCAGTTTTAGGATCCACTTTACGAAGTGATAGCTTTAAATTGTCATGCAGATATTCTTCAATCTCTATACGGAGTTTGTGAAGCTGTTTAGGATCATCGCCTAAAATCACAATATCATCTGCATACCTAAAGTAATATCTTACCTTCTTAACCTCCTTTATCCAGTGATCGAAGTAAGCCAGATAAATATTAGCAAAATACTGACTTAGATAGTTCCCTATGGGTACGCCATCGGCACTGTCTATAATCACGTCAAGCAACCAAAGCAGATCTTTATCTTTGATTTTCTTCCGTAATATTGTTTTCAAAATATCATGGTCTATACTTGGATAGAACTTCACTATATCCATTTTCAAGCAGTAAGTAGTGTGTTCTGGATCTTCTTTCAAAGCCTTCTTTACTTTATCTGCTGCTTTATGAATACCACGATCCTTAATGCAAGAATAGGTATCTTCTGTAAATAAGGACACCCATATAGGCTCCAGAATATTCATAATGGCATGGTGCAAGATCCTATCAGGATAATAAGGCAAACGGTAAATAAGCCGTTCTTTGGGATCTCTGATTATAAATACCTCATATTTAGAATTTACAAAAGTCTTGTTTTTCAAAGATTCGTGAAGAGCCAGTATGTTTGCTTCCCTATTCCTATCGTGTCGTTTGACACCATAAGAACGCAACTTGCCTTTTCTGGCTTTTTCATCAGCCAGGTGCAAGTTGTCAAGTGAAATAATTTGCTCGTATAAATTACTTAATCTCTTCATATTCTTTGTTTTTCGTACTCAGAGCCTTCGGTTTCCCTACCAGCACCTTTATGAGTTATGTTATCTTCTACCAATAGGTAAGGTCGTTGCTTCGTATGTTGAGTTTATTTTGAAAAATCATAGCTGAGAGCTGACATTCGCATTCGTATTCGAGGGGGCGTAATGCGTATGCGCATAACCGAAGCCCGCACGAGCGCCAGTATGCGCATTACCGCCGAAAAGGACACCCACCAGCAACCAACCTATATTTATTTGTTTATTAACCATTTAGGTTTTGCAGTCTAAACCAGGCTCGTTTCACGATTCAGGAATAAAACAAAGCCGAGAGCCGACATACGCAGCCGAATACGAGGGGGCGTAACGCGTAAGCGCACAACCGAAGCCCGCACGAGCGCCAGTAGGCGCAGAACCGCCGAAAAGGACACCCCTAAGAGCGTTAGATCCTATATTGGTATAGAAGTAATCACACCAATAGGTAGTAGATCCACCTCCGACTACAGAAGCAATCAAATCGCCAAATTCACCGAAAATCATTTCTTTTGCATAACCTTCTGCACGTGCTGCCAATCCTCTAAGCGTATAGCCTGTGTAGTTACTATCGTTGTATTTAGAAGGATCATCGCAAACATACACTTTAGAAGTTCCTCCGTCTGAATTGGTTTTCACTTCTATATTTACTCCATCCGTCCACTTCCAGACGTGCCCGAAGGGATTTTCAATACCACGATAGCGAGGTACGGTAAATACTTTGCTGCTTTCTTCTTCTGCTTTCTCTAAAGTGTAAGCTACTTCACCTGAAGCATTTCCCAATTCATCACTCGTACCACAAGGAATGATAGGATTATAACCATTAAAGTTGTTCCACTTTGTACCATCCCATGTGGTTACACCATTACCCAAACCACCCTGAGCATAACCGTTGCTATCTTTCTGGGCATTGAAAGCCAACTGGCAGTTAAGGTTTCCATACTCTATGTAATAGAGCCATGCCAAAGTGATATAAGCGTTATAGTCCATGCAGTTCCATTGCGTACCAGCTCCCCTTTTACGAGCAGCAGCACGAAAGTTTGTTCTACTCGTAGATGTAGCTGGCTTGCCTAATTGGGATTTAGGCAAAGCATCCCAATCTGCTTGGTTATTACCACCTCTGTAATCAGTCGAAGTATTTACTACAGAAGCCAGTTTACCAGTGCTACGTTGGATTGTTGCCTCATAAGCCGATATATAGCATTTCTTTACGAAATGATAACCAGGTATTGGGTATTCACTGATTCGTACACCTCTTTTGTTTCCATTGGTATAAAATCTTCTCCAGTGAGCAGGGATTTCCACCATAACCATACCATTGGAACCATCCCTTTTATGCGCTTTCCAGTTGGTAGGGTTTAGGTATTCAATAACCTTGCCTTCATCTGATAGCAAACACCCTTTCATCTTGCTTTGAATTGGCAATGTTTTATGCAGTGTCATATTGCCAGTACGGGTAAGAACCGAAGAAGATACTGTTACATCTAATTCTATGCCATAACTACATTGATCCTCTGCATAAGGTAGCATAGCAGCCAGACCAGCTTGTTTGCTTTCTCCGCTTTTATCCAATACCTCAGTTGTGAGGTCGAAAGGGTTACTGCTGTCTGCTACTGGTAATTCATTTAATCTTTTGCCATTGTCGTAAGCTGTAATAATCTTTTTTACTTTAGCTTCCTCTTCTGTTGTAAGTGCCATATTTTTTATAGTGTTAAGAAGTTAAACAATAAAATTTACTAAGTTAATATGATACCACCAGAGCCGGATAAACGCATACCCTTACCAGAAGTAAACCTTATTCCTGGCTCCTGTACTTCAATCTGTATAGTTTGATAAATACCCGTATTTTCCGTTGGGATAACGTGAATTTTACTCATTCCTACACCGTTAATCATAAATACGCCATCAGGAGTGATAGACACCGCCCGATCATCACCGAGAAACAATACATTCCTACCAGTATCTACGGGAAGTAATTCTACCTCAACTTTGAAAGGCTGGGTATTCCTGTAAGTAACTTTTTTCGGGTAGTTTAGCTTCATGGAAGTAGGGATCAGCTTGTATTTTGAGATTAGCGATTCTTCCAGTTCCTCCAGCCTTGCGATAACTACCCTTGCATCGCCAGTAGCTTCATTTGCATTATCTTTAGCAGTATTGGCTTCTTCCGCCTTTTCGTGAGCTTCATTAGCTTTTGCGTTGGCATTGTTGGTAGCCTCTACTGCCTTACCTGCTGCGCTATCGGCTGCTGTAGCTTTTTCATTAGCCAGTTTAGCAGCGTCCTCAGCCTTTTTAGCTGCTGCCGTGGCGGTTGTTCCACGAGCAATACATTTCCACCAGGTAGTTTCGGTTAAAGCGTGTCCTTTGTTCCCGTCCTTGATACAGAGATAGCAACTATCATCCGTAGTAATGAAATCAAATGTATTATATGTGGTAGCTGCTGAATAAGTTCCCTTATCCACGAAAGCAACCTTTCCTAATCTTATGTTTCCTTCTGCCATATCACTTGGGGTTAAAAATTAAAAATCCTTCATTGTCAATATCAAACATATCAGCAGCTATATCATCCTGGTAATACATGATCAGTTCCATTGTATCGGGATCAATCGTAAAAGTAGGATAGAGAATACCGCCTTTTGCCAAAATCCCGGTATCTACATACTTCTTTTGCGTTTCATCCCATTTCCACCAGTTGCCATTTTCACCCATTTTCGGTGGATTATCCGCTTGTTCTTTTGCCCTATTTGCCTGAGTATTTGCACTGTTAGCTGCTGTTTCTGCCTTTTGCGCTTTCTCATTCGCATTAGTAGCTGCTTTGTTGGCATTGGCTGTAGCACTTTCAGTTGCACTTTTTATTTCTTCTAATCCTTTTCGTGCATTATCTGCATTGGTAGCTGCTGTATTCGCTTTTTGAGTAGCCAAGTTTGCGTTAGAAGTAGCAGTTTTAGCCTGTTGGGTAGCCTCATTAGCATTATTGGTAGCCGTTTTCGCTGCCTCAGTAGCTTTATTTGCGTTTGAGGTTGCAGTGTTGGCACTTGAAGCAGCATTGTTAGCAGACTTGGCAGCTTCATTTGCACTGTTGGTTGCTTTTACAGCGTTCTCGTATGCCGTTTGAATGTATTCCAAACTTACTTTTACGCTGGTTTGTACCCCATTGATTAATTTAACTCCAATAGTGTACAATCCTTTCAGGTTATCCGAAAGTGTCAGCTCGCTTATTTTCTTCTTTTTAATAGCCATAGCTTTTCAAATCTATATAAAACTCACCATCTTCTGTAACTATCAATTCTCCAGCCTCAGAAGCAAGTAAATATTCATCCCCTCCAACTCTAAAGGCAGTAAATACCAACGTTAAGGTAAAAGCGCACCAAACTTGATCGTCAGGGGAAAACAGACTTACTTTTGAGCTTTTGTAGTAACATGGGTATTCCTCGTAAGTGCTTTCAACGAACAAGGATCTTTCAGCCGTTTGTACCTTCACGCCTTCGCCTTCGTCTATTTCCACAACCTTTATCAGATCGTAAAGGAAAGCATTGTAATTTCTCCAGAACTCCGTTAGATTCTTAGCGATTAAGCAACAATTCAAGGCAACTTCTTTATGTTGGTACACTACTTGTTTGCCATCATAAATAGCCCCATTTTGGGTAGAAAGGTTACGTAACATATTTTTCTTCACTGCTGGAGCTTTAAGTATTTGTGCCTCGCTTCCTTCCAATACACGAATACCGTAAACGGAGAAATCTATCCCGTCTATTTCATACCCCTGCGTAGGTATATTGGTTGTCGATAAAGGAGCCGTATATTTATAATCTCTCAAAGGGAAATCATCTGCGAATTTTAACGAGAAACTTTTAGCACCGATATACAGAGCTACATTTACCTCTGAAACCAATCGGAGTTTACAATTATATCCGATTCTTTTAAACTCAAAGGTATGGTAAGCTCCATCGGACAACAGAGAAATGAAATCTCCAGTCTGATACATACCTACTGCGTTGAACTTTATTTCAAGTTCTTTAGTATCAAGTTTAGGATCCGACAAATCCACTTCGATACCGTCATACTCAGCCCAATCATTAGAAACTTCTGGTGCTTTTAATGCCGGGAAAGCAACAACTTCGTTATGCCCACCCTCAGCAATAAAAACCCCGAACCGAGTAAAAGCGTCCGTACCGTCTATGTATAAGTTATTTTTCATTTCCTCATTATTACACCTTTATCATTCATGTTACCTATGCTTTCTTTCATTTCCTTTATATTGGAATTGATAGATTCCAGATTCTTGCAATAGCTTGTATTTTCTCTGATACCAGTTAATACCTCAAGAAATTTGGCACAATGGCTAACCAATGATTTAATACCTTCATTTATAGAATAGGTATGCCCTTGAATTGCAGTTGTCCTTCCGTTCAGCTCGTTTACGCTGTCCTGGCTTGCTGCTATGCCGTTATTGCTGGAAACCTCACGATTCTCTGTTTCCCAAAGGTGAAAGCCTTGTTTGTTTGCTTCTTCTTTCCAATGCTCCATCCATTGTTGGGCATTATTCATATCCGTACCGATACCTTGATAGAAAGAGGAAACCAAATCCCTTGCTTCCTTAGCTATTTCTTCTTCTGTTTTGCCGGATCCATAGATTTTCTCCAGATCCGCTTGTAGTCTTTTGAACTTATCAGAGAAGAATAAAGAGTAGGCAATCTGTTTACCCAAATCTTCCAATACAGAAGATCCTTTTTCTCCAAACTTTTCCCACGCATCTACACCGTCATTTTCAATAGCCTCAGTGATACTATCCATTATACTATCACCTAAAGAGCCAAAAGTACCCTCTAAGTAATCTCTTAGTGCTTGTTGGGCTTCTTCCGCTTGTTCTTGAAGGTCTATAAGGTTTTGCAACAAATTCCTATTCTCATCGCTCATTGTTTGAGTGTCAAGAATGGCTTGCGCTCTTTCTTTGTTCAGATTTTTTTCACCATCTATTAAATCCGGATAAACCTGGAGTACCGAAGTATAAATATCATGCTGCTTTTTCCAAAACCAAGCTCCAGTAGTGTAACTTCCCGTTTTTATGGTTATATCATTAAGCGCACCTATACCCTGATTGTACGCATTTAATTTTGCATTGTATTCATCAAGCCCCCAGTTCCCTTTAGGGTTAAACTGAAACTGATAAGTCGGTTTATCCCCCTTCAGGACTTCTTTATATTCAGCTATCGCATCACGATATACCTCTATTGCATTGATAGCTTTTTCTATTTGATCTGTACCAAAAATAGATGTTGCTTCCTCCAAAAGTAAATTTTGCTCCATGAGCAATAAGTTGTACTGGCGTTGCATTTCCAGTTTGTTCTCGGCTACTTCTTTAAGTGCCTCTTGGTGTTCCTTTTCAGCCTTAGAGGACAACCCAAACAATGAAGTGATAAGGGAAACGGCTGTACCGACTATGGAAAGGATAACCGAAGCTCTTTCTACTCCTTTGATAGCTTCTGCACCAGTAACCGCCAACGCTTGAATACCCGTTATCATAGAAATTATACCTCCTGCGATATTGGTAGCAGCAGACAAAGCAGCTTTGGTTGCATCATCCATCCCGTCAAAGTCTGAAATGATATTATTAACAGTATCATCTACCTCATTCATCACCTTTAGGGTATCGCTCCACTTCTTTTTGTTTTTTTCAGCAGATGAAATGCTTGCGTCTTTTGCCTCAGCAACCTCTACTTTTTTCTCCAGGGTTTTAATTTGCGCACGAAGAGTAGCTTTTTCTTTATCATCCAGCTTGCCACCTTCTTTTTTCAGTGTGTCTTGGGCTGTTTGTAAAGCCTCCTTTAACTGTCTTAACCCCATAGAGGATATTTGTTCTACCCATACATTAAAAGTCACTTCACGAGTAGCTATCTCTTGATCTAAAGCGTCCAAAGCATCTTGTTTATCACTTTCAGCCTGAGCGATATTTTCTTCGGAGAAAGTAACTTGCCTTCCGGCTTTCTTATCTTTCTCATTAACAGCTCGCATTTCATTAATATCTTGCTGAAAATTTTCCTCTATCTCCTTGCGCTTTTCCGCATAGGTCTGATACTGCTTTAGCATTTCTTCTATTGCAGTCTGATTGCCAGTAGACAATTTCTTTCCAGCAGCATTTTCAAGAGCTTTAAATTGTTGCTCATCCTGCTCTGATAATTGGGTGGTAGTTGGCTTAAACGTACCTTTTTTGCCCTGAGATTCCCATATAGTTTTTTCCCACTCTTGAATTTTGGTTAGCTTATCCTCCTTTTGACGTTTGATCTGCTCCATTTCCTGCTCATAGTTGAGCTGGTTTTGTTCCAATGTTTTAGAAAGTCCTTCCTTATAGGTGTTGATCTCAGCTTGCCTTACAGCAAATTCCATATCCTTTTTAATACGGATCTGCTCTTGTGCATTACGTTTTATCTCATCGGAATAATCCTTTTGAGAAGAGGACGTTTTTCTATCTGGTAACTTTTTACTCAGTGAATCTATACGTCTTTGATAGTCGTTGTATTCAGCACTACCCTTAACGGTTTCTTTCTGCTCCTGTTTCAGCTTAGAAATACGGCTCTCTACTTGGCTAATAATTTGCAGCTCGTTTTCACGTTCAAGAACGGTAGCCTTTAATTTAGCTATATAGCTTTCCTGCCCTTTTACAACAGCATCGGTTACTACTTTGCCATCAGACATTAAGCCGTTGTTCTCTTTGAGAGCCTTTTTGAAAGCCTCCAGTTTTTCTTGACCTTTAGTAATGGCTGCTTCTATCTCAGAAATGGATTTGCCTTTGGTATAAAATACCTCTTCCTGATTACCTGTTTTCTGATTTTGGTTAGGATTCTCCCCGAAGCGTTTTTGAGCCTCTTTTATGATATTATTATAAATGTCACGAGCTTTGAATACTTTGGTTATTTCATCTTGCAAGTCATTAGCTATGTAGGTTTGCGCACCTATACCAGTCATGGGATCGCCAGGCAAGTATTTGGTTTCGTCAAACTGCTTTATAATATCCTGGATTTCTTTAGTAATTTCCCCCTTGCCTTCCAGCACTGGCTTAATCTTCCAGTAATAAGTTTCCGCAAGGTCGATACCGTCTTTATCCTTCTTTCCCTTGAACTTATCTTTTAGTAGCTCTTCTACAGTTTCTTTGGCTTCTACCTCCTTATCCATGTAATCATTAGAAGCCTCATTAACCGCTTTATCCATAGCTCTTGCACGAGCTGATTTTTCGGCTTCTTGCGTAATGATACGATAAGCCTTAGCCAGATCATCCAAAGCGTTCTTTTCATCCCCCAGCCCTTTCAAATACTCACCGTATTTGCTCATTATGGCTTCCTTTGCGGAACGGTATTCATCTGTACCTTCTTTGGCTGCTTTCAAACGTGCAAACATCGCATCAATTTGCAATCTTTCAGCTCCAATAACCTTTTCACTCTCAGATATGGCGTTATTTAGTTTTTCTTGCGCCTTTTCTGCGTCAGTCTGATAAGTGATAAGTTTATAAATACCATAACCGAGAGCTGCTATAGCTGCTGCTGCCAAAGTATAAGGATTTGCCAGCATAACGGCTTTCAACCTGGTAGCTACAGCCGTAAGCCTGAGCTTTGCAGTTGCCAACAAGTTTGTTGTAGTTACATTGGCTGCTTGTGCTGCTGTGTTGGCTGCTGTCTGAGTGGTATTCAATGTTTTAGCAGCCGTTTCTACCGCTACTTTCTTGGTGCTAAAATCACGTGTAGCTGCTTGGTATTGTAAGGCTGCTGTTTCTCTGGCCGTTTCGGCTGCGACTAATTTTCTTTCTGCTGCTTCTACTTGTTTTGCGGAGCCAGTAGCACCGATAGACATAAGTTCTGCTAATCTTTGCTTCTCCAACTCTTTAGCAGCAAGGTATTCGGCTTTCTTGGCTGCTACGGCTTGGCTGGCTGCTGAAACCTCTGTACGAGCTTTGGCTAAAGCTGCGGTTTGAGCCTCTATATTTGCTGCCATTTCAGCTTTTACGGCAGTTGCATACTCTAACGTGCCTTTGGTTAAATTCTGCTTTGAAATGGCTGCTTGCTGCTCTACAGTAAGCAATTTGCTTAGTTCCTCAGCTTCTCCAGTGGCTTTAATAGTAGTAACGGCATTTTTTGTAGCAGCAACCGAAATTACAGCAGCTTTGTACAAGCCATAAGTAACAATCAATTCTTGTATAGTTTCACCGATAGCCTCGTAGTTCTCTATAGCGGAGATGCCAGTTTCCAGTATTGAATTGATTGTTCCCTCGTTAGCTTTCCCTACTTCGTTAAGCATTACAGAAATAGCATCGCTCATGTTGGAGATCTTACCCGTAATAGTCTTACTTTGCTCTTCCATCAGGTTGTAGAACATACCGCCAGAATTTGTAAGGTTTTCTATAACCTTCTGAACTTCGGGGAATCCTACCTTTCCTTCGGAAACCAAAGCCTTAACTTCATTTTCTGCTACACCCAACTCTTTAGCTAATTCACGAATCATCGGAATACCTCTACCCGTAAATTGGTTAAGATCCTCAGCATATAGCCTGCCTTGTGTCATAGTTGTACCGTATAACCAGGCTATATCTTGTAATGGAATAGATAAGCCAGCAGCGATATTTCCTAACCGTACCAAAGTGTCATTCACTTTGTCAGCAGCTATACCATAAGCAAGTAATTGTTTTGCGCTACTTGACACACCAACGAGATCAAACGGAGTTTTAGCAGCAGTATTAACAAGCTGTGTCATTAAAGCATCAGCTTTAGCCTTACTGCCCAACATGGTATTGAAGGCAACTTCTAACTGTTGGTATTCGCCTCTTACCTGAGCTATCTTCTGAGCATATCCCAACGCTTGTTGAGCCGTGAAAAATCCAGTTGCAGCAACCGTTATTTTACGGAAAATATTGTCTATCCTGCTACCTTCCTTTTCGGCTGTGTTGCCTATGCTTCGGAAAAGAGAGTTAGATTTCGCCACATCACTTTCAAATTTGGCGTTATCCAATCCTAAAGCCCACCATGTTGTACCTTCGTTGTTATTCATCTTCGTTTACGTCAAATATTGCGTTATTTACTGCATCCTGATTATTGGGATCATCACCATTTAGAATAATGCCAGTATCTTTTTTACCATCCTTCTTTGCTGAGAAAGAAGGCAGAACCGCATTATACAGACGAACATTCGCAAAACTCATTTTGTATAGGATATAATCAAAAGTCAGATTATAAGCCTTTGCCATTCCTGCTACTACCGCCCAGATGCTATCGTTTCCTTCGGATCCGCTTCTCCTGCTTTTGTCGGTTTGAGAAGGTTTATCTCTATCAGGGAAGCGGTAAGCCCGAAAAAATCTCCTATCTCCATCCTGTTTATGATTTTTAGGGTAAGAGCGTTCACTTTACTTGGTGAAAGTTGTTTCAAGATTTTATCGGATAAAACAGCCCTGTTATCAATCGTAACCTTTTTGTGTGTGCGTACCAAACCGAATAAAGACTTTTGAACTACGGTTGCTTCTGTAGTTATATTCTCAGCTCCTAAAATGAGAGTAGCTACAATATCGCCTAAAACCTTACAATCTTTCGCAATACGGAGCGATTCAAATGTAACCAGGCTTTTGTCCAACTCTACTTTAGGAAGCTGAGAAATAAGTTCAGAAGCAAGGATAAGAGTAGCAATAGAAGGAGATGCAACCTTGTATGTTTCTTGTCCTATCTGTATAGAATACGGCTTTTGTAAGATCGTATCAGACACAAGCCCTTCTATGTTGTCTTTTTCCTTGTTCATGGTTCGATTAACCTACACTTAATGAATCTGCTTTTTTGTACTTCTCAATCATTTTTCCCGTCTTGGGCTTTAATGAGCTAAATATGTATTTTAGCTGTTTACCCTTTGCGGAAGACCATTCTTCTTCGACTTCAACAGAACATTTACGCATGATAAATCCTTCCAGCGTATCATCTTCTGGAGTAAGGCGTACTGCATATTCATCTTTTATAACTCCGTCCTCTTCTGGAATAGGATCATCTGTACCAGAGGGGATAAATACACTCATAGCAAGCTGTTTATAAGATTTTTGCATTTTCCGAGCGACCAGTTCATGCCCTTCTCCGTACAATTCATTTGCACTACCTTTTACAGTCGTAAGGAGAACTGTATTTTCTTCGGCTGTGGGCATTGCCTTGAAACTGGAAGGAGCTGCATCTTCCTCACCAGTTAGCCCATATTCGACCAGGGGTTTACCCCATGTAATACCACTGTTTGCCATAACTTAAAATGTTTTTAGTTCAAAATTGATTTTTACGTTTACAAAGTGCATAGCTATCTTTTCTGCTTTGTAGCTTTTAATTGTTGCACCTAAAGAAAATCTGTAATCAGTAGGTTTCAAGGCTCTAACAACCTCATCGGCTTTGCGTGCCAGATAACGACATCTGCCAACATCTTTAACCAATACTTTACTGCCATTGTCTTTGTCGGGAACATAAATATTTACCGTTACGGAGCCAGTCTGAAACTGCCCATCTAAACCAGTAAGAAACGATACAATTATATCCTCTTCCATAGGGTTTAGATCTCGTGTTCCTTCACGATAAACGTTACCTTTTATTTCCTTTGCAAGTTGGCTGTTTGTGATAATGTTGAAAACGTCCAGCTCTATTTCATCACCTGTTTTATTCATTTCAATTCAAAGCCTAATTGTTTCATAATCTGAGATACAAGTTTGTTAGCCAGCAGTTCGGAAGAAGTAAGGACATTATAATTACGGGCTTCTACATAAGCTGCGTAACTCATTCCAGTAGATACAATCAAGACAATACCGTTTTGATAGTTCTTTTTCAAGCTATCCAAATGCTTCTTTCCGTTTTGCCCACCTTTTGTGTTGGCAAAAGCACTTTCTTCCATAACTTCACCATTAAAAAGTACGGCATAGCCGATAGAGTTTCTAAGGTTTCCCGTTCTGTCTGTATAGTTGCCGTTTAAACGGGCTTCTTTCAGACACGCTTCACCGACATAGATAAAAGCCTTAATAGCTCTACCTATAACGGCTTTCTTGGTATCATCAAGAAAGTTGCTAAAAGCACTATCCGGCGTTTTCTTCGTGAATCCCATCAAACCGTAATCTTTACTCTTCCTGAACGATTAACAAACTCAATATCCTGTACTTCAAACTCACCCAAAAACTGTGTTCTATCATTGGTAAGTTTTACCGTATCAGCTTGAAAATCCCTACTTTCAATTAGGATCTCATAGCTTTTATCAGTAAACTTACCTTGTTGATAGATTGTGTTGCTATGCTTTACCGTTTTGTACAGACAACGTATAGGATCACTCCATGATACGGTAGAGATAATCGGCTCACCGTTACCATCCAAACCGCCACCAGATAAAACCTTATACTGTATTGTTCCGTTGTATTGCATAACTTACCATTGGTTAGAACCGTCTGATACAGAAGATTCTTCGACAAAATCAGAGCTATCTATATTGTACTCCCTACAAATAGCGGAGATACTTTTATTAATACGATCCGCATCCCACCCGTCAGAAATTCCACTTTCCGAATGGCTGTTTTCAGTCATTCCCTTAACGACACTGATAGCAGCCTTCACCAGTTCAACATCTTTAGGGATGAAGTTTTTAGAAGGATCTATACCATTATCCAAAAGGGTAAATTCAAGTACATTCTGATCCGGGTAGAAGCCGGAACATATTTTAGTGCATAAAGCACGGATAGCGTCTAAATTCGTCATAGGTTACTCTTTACATAAGATTTCAGAAAGAGCCTTGTTTTGCTCTTCTGTAAGTTCACCGAGTTTGTTGGTGATTGCTTGAACGCCAGCATTTTTATTGATTGAAACGCCAATCTCAGCCAAAGCACCTTTCACAGCACCGATTTCAAACTCTTTATCAAAAAGGTTAATTTTTTCGGGTTTCTTTTCTTCTTTGTTAGCCTCCTTGATAGCAGAAATACTGCAAATTCCTCGTGAAACAAGATCATTTACACGATCCAAATCGCTTGTTGATAGAGTTTCACCGACTTGGTAAATTTTCTCCTTGTTGTCCTTGTCTTGGAACTTCTTCAATACTTTTAATGTTACCATATTGCATAGTTTTTAGCCGACCAAAGAAGCTGCTGCTGCCTTCTGATCGAATTGTTCTTTCGTATAAAAAGTTACTCCCTCTTCTGCTTCTTCCGGCTCTTCAAAGCCTCTAACTTGCAAGCAGACAATACCGTTAATTTCAGTGATAACCGGGATCAAACGGGCAGATCCTTGTGTATATTCACCAGCCTTTTGTCCTGTAGATTCACCAGTACGCCATTTGGCTATACGAATACCGTTACCAGCGTTCATGTAATCTACATTGTCCTCTTCAAACAGCTCGTTATCTTCAATAGAAGGCTGGATAAAGCCAATCTTTCCAGCAGGTTTAAATACAATCATATTGTGATTCCAGGGATCTAACGGCTCACGTTCTCCGTCCTTTTCAATACCCACAAGACGGGTGATCTCACGAACTTTAGGCAGACCATTATCAGCAAACAAGGTGTTCAAGTCTGGGATAGTAACAACCTTGCCGGATTTGTCCTTACCGTAGGCTGCTTCTCGAATTGTAATATCTCTGCGGATAAATGCAAGCAGTTCAGGAGCCATCAGTAACTCTTCAAATACGACACCTTTATTTTTGAACAAGGTAACGATCATGGTAAGAGTTAGAATAATATCCAACTTACCAGCTTTTGAGTTAGCGTCATTCCACAATAAGGCTGAAACGAGTTTGTTAGCTTCATCCATCAGGTAATCAATTTCAAACTCACGTCCACCAGGGTTGTTGATAGAAGGAATGAAACGGCAAACACCGAAGTTTGATATAGCTTTCAGAATCATAAAATCAGCAGTATCTTTGCAGCCCAGATAAGCGTTTTCCACATCGTTACGCAAAGTCTTTTCAATCTGCTTAACCTTTTGACCGTCTTTCAAGAACGGAGATTTATAAACTTCCAGCAACTTGCGGTAAGTGGAAGCCTTCATAAAGAACTTATGTCCGACACGTGGAATTTCTTCATTCCAAATATCGAAACCGTCAGAACGTCTTAACGGAGTGGGGGATTCATCACCGATCAGGGTTGCCATCACACGCAAATGATATTTGCCCATAATACCCTCAGCTCTCAAAGAGAGTTGCGGAGCCTCCCAATCAAACCACTCATCCGAATAAGTTTTCTGAAACAATGCTACTTCACGTTCAGAAGCCTTATCCAGTGTCTTTTTCCACGTTGCGAGAAAATCAATAGGTTTGCCATCTTTAAACAAACCAGTAAAAGTTGAATAAATAGATTTCATTTAGCACCTCCTTTTAATAAGTTTGCGACAATCGAATGTGAGAGTTCGCTTTTAAATAGCGTTTCGTGCTATCCTTCATGCTGTCTGGAATAGGCAAAACACGTCTTTCCATTACAGCATATTGCATAGTGTCCTCTGTAACATCTATGGCTGTTTCAAACTCTTTTACAGTAACCTCTTCGATTGTTAAAGAGTTAGGTTCACCAATAACAGCAGCATTAGTAGAGTTTTCAACAACCTCTACAAGCACATCATCTACTGCCAAACCTGAGATCTCAGCAGAAAGTGTAATTACATACGGAGCGTTTGACACACCAGGCTTTTCAATAGACACAATAGAAGGAGCATTTTCAAAAGTTCCACTAACGGATTTAGCTTGTAACAGCTTATCTCCAACAGAAAAGCAGGGTGAACAATAGCCATTTGAATACAAAGTGATAACTTTCTTATCCTTTGTGCCGATAGCTTTAACCTTCGCTGTTTTTACAATCTGTACCTTTCTTGTAACTTCATCGAAAATAGCGAGTGTTCCGGCAGGGATAATATCACCTACAGAAAAACGCTGTTTCTCCCGATCCAGATTAAAACCGCCTGGTACAATTTGCGGACTGCCTGTGAAAATCGGTTTTTCACCGACAAATGAGATTTTTGTTCGTTTCATTGTAAAATGATTTATTTAACAATAATTGATTCCAGCAACGCATCAGAAGCCTCTTCAACATTCTTTGCGTTTGCTGTTTTTACACTCTCTGGATCTTCCGAAATAAGGTTTTGAGTTATTAAGTCTTGTTTCAGACCAGCGCAATAAGCATCTGGATCCTCTTCATCAGGAATAACCAAACCTTTTCTTCTCCATTCGGGAATACCATGCTTGTTAAGAGCTGCTTGAACGGCTGTTTCACGATCTTTCTTAGCTTGCTCTTGTTTCATTTTATCCATTTCCGCTTGAAGTTCGGAGATCCGTTTGTTTGGATCGTTATCAGGTTCCTTTGGCTCCTTCGGTTCTTTAGGTTCTTTGGGTTCCTTCGGTTCTTTTGGCTCCTTTGGTTCCTTCGCTTTGTTAGCCCACCTGGTAGCTTCACCTTGACTTTCTTTTGCCACATCTGCTATTTGGTTTGCTACTTTTTCGATTTCCGCTTCATCAGTAGAATCATCCTCAATGCTGCCACCCATTTTTTCGGTTATCGCAGTAAGGTACTTCTCTGATAAACCAGTGTCCTTACATAAGTCTTTGACTTTCTTAAAGAGTGTCTTATTCATATCAATATTACTTTAGTTATACTGCAAATGTAGGTAATATTTTCAATAACGGTGTATATATACGCCAATGTTTTTTATACTTGTTTTCTTCAAAATCAGAGCTATAATTTTAAAATATCTATTTTAATAAGTAGAATAAATTAAAGAGCATAGATTTTCGCAATGTTAAAAAATGCTTTTTCTGAAATTATTTTGCAGTGTTTTTGAAAAGCTATATATCTGATAATGATAATATTTCTATGTTTTACTTGGTAAATATTGATAATACCACTTGAAAATATTACCTATTTCATTTGGTAATATTACCAATGTTACATATATTTGCAACGTAATAAAAACAGTTACACGAAAAGAATATAAAACTAAATACATTCAGATATGACACAGAAAGAATTTGAAGAAAGAACGGGTTTAAAACTATCGGCAGGTGGTTATACGGAAGTAGAAGAGTGCTACATGAATACAGACCTTGATAAAGACGCTTTTTGTAAGTTGTGGATGGAGAACCCAACAGCCCTAAAAGAGATAGAGCGAAAGACGGTATTAGTACGTGAACTTTACGAAGAAAGAAAGTGCCTTACAAACCTTCTGATAGATCAAGCTGAAAAGTGGAGCGCATCAGATTTGAGAGAAAAGGCAATCGCCATGATCGGGGAAAAAGAGTATCTAAGAAGAAAGATCGCCAAAGGGTACAACCTTTGGGATGCTGATAAAAAATTACTTGATGAAATTCTAAGAAAATAAGATATGGCTATCAATTTCAGAAAATTAAAATCGCAAATTAAGTCATTCAAGCCGGAGGTTAAAGATGGCTACATCTTCATCGCAACAGACGAACAGAAGAATAACGGGTTATTCAGTATTGCAAAATGTGGAAGTAAACGTGGGCTATTATCTGCATTGAGTGAATACATTAAAGATGATGAAGACTTCAAACGTGAATTTACTATATAATAATCAGGTAGCCTACTGGCTACCACAATGCAACACCGTATGAAAAAATATTATTTACAAGGCAAAGAGATTAGCGAAAAACAAGCAAAAGCCATTGAAGCCAAAAATCAGAAGTACATAAGCAGCAATGATATTTCGCTTTGGGCTAAATGTAAGTTTATAACTGTTATCAATAAATAATAACCAGTGGAGCTAAAGCCCCACATAATGCAACATCGGATATGAAAAACTTAATCAACATCAGAGTTTTACAGCATGATACAAACGATCAGATCCGTATCGGTATGGCTTATCCTATTATTGATCTGGATAAAGCGGAAAAGGATATAATAGATAATTATGAGAAGAAAACCGCTTGGTGTGGTGGTTTTAAAGCTGCTTGTGAGAAATATTACCAACGTATTGCTATTGTTCGTGCGGACACGCTGGAAGTGATACGCCCAATTTACCCAAATAAATAATTATAGCCCTATGAATGAATACACATATATAATTTTCGATCACAAGGGAAAACGCTTGGGCAAAATTGAATTTGGGAAACGAATAAGTGTACCATCAGCCAGCGAGATTGAAGAAGCCATAAAAGACGGTTTCCCCAACGGAGCGACTTATAAATTAATCGTGCCTATAAACGTATGTATAAGCCAATAGAGATATGAAAAGCAATGTTTTGAGGTTTGATTACTGGTTTTCTTTCAATTATAAACGGTTGCGAAGAATCTTAGGATGGCAGCTAAATGAGGACGTTTTTCACGATACTTATTTGCTTCTGAGAAAGGATCTGCTATTTATAGACTTGCCAATAATAGACTTTGAGCCTTTATTTTGGGGAATTTATAAAAGAGCCAGGCTTCGGAACATAGCTAAAGAAAACCGATACTACAGACCTAATGAGATATTTTTCCAGTTAATAAGTATGGAAGAAGGTTTATCGGTTGAGGAGCTTGTAGAGCCGGATAAACTTGCAAAAGATATTCTTTCCTTCATTAAGCATAAATACCCGAAAAATGATTATAGGCTATTTAAGTTAAAAGTTTATGATACCGGGTGCTCTTATAAGGATCTTTCAGATTATACAGGTGTTTCAGTAAGCACCATATATCGTAAAATCAATTCAATAAATAATGCTATCCGAAGTAATATAAGTTTTGTAAACCGATATTCATGTATAGCAATCGTATAATATTAAAATTTACCAATTATGAAACTTGTAATATACAATAAACAAAACAGCCAGCCAGTAGGACAACGCAACGGAGAAAGGACTTTGAGATTTAATCGTGAAAATGGTATGATCTACATTTCTAAGTCTTTTGCTGCTGAATTAGGCATTAAGGATATAGATAAAGTTCAGTTTGCCAATGATGAAGAAAACACAAAGGACTGGTTTATTTGCAAAACTGATAGCGAACAAGGTTTTTCTATCAAGTACGACAAAGGCGGTATTCGCTTTATGAATAAGTTCCTAAGTAATAAGATACTTGATTGTGCAAAAGTAAAGGATAACGCTTCCTTCCTTATGGAGAAGGAGCCTATTACAGTCGATGGTACTAAGTATTTTAAGATAATGCTTTCTTCTCCCATAATTGTAAAGCGTTCACCGAGTAAAAAGGCAACTATAGATAAACGCTAAATAGAAAAGGTATGAATACATTTTACATGGTATTTGTGGAAGGGTGTGCTACCCCAGCTTGCAAACATGATAGCTTGGATAGTGCGGAAAAAGAGGCGAAAAGGCTTGCAACTCTTTTAAAAAAGAAAGCATACGTTTTGTGTACTATAAAATCAGTTGAAGATACTCAATACAAAATTGAGGATTGCAGACCTGGTGAAAGTGATTTACCATTTTAATTTATATGGAAATGCAAAAACATAAATTCCCCTATAATTGGAGGCTTTCAGAAGCCAAATTCACGAAAGATAAAGGCAAAGTATTCTCTTGCTTTGCGTGTGGTGGTGGCTCTACAATGGGTTACAAGTTAGCCGGATTTGATGTAATTGGCTGCAATGAGATAGACGCAAAGGTTAATCGGTGTTATGTGGCTAACCACTCACCCCGATATAATTTTTTGGAAGATATACGAACATTGAGAGAGAGAGAGAGAGAGAGAGAGAGAGAGCTACCGCCCGATCTTTACAATTTGGATATTTTGGACGGTTCTCCCCCATGCTCCACCTTCTCCATTGCCGGAAATCGTGAAAAGGATTGGGGTAAAGAAAAGAAATTCAGAGAGGGGCAATCTGCACAAGTTCTTGATACGCTTTTCTTTGATTTCATAGCTTTAGCAAGGGTATTACAACCAAAAGTTGTAGTAGCCGAAAATGTGAAAGGTTTACTTATGGGAAGTGCAATAGACTATGTTAGGCGCATATATAAAGATTTTGATAACGCTGGCTATTATTGTCAGCATTTCCTTCTTGATGCGTCAAAAATGGGTGTTCCTCAGAAAAGAGAACGGATCTTCTTTATTTGCATTAGACATGATTTAGGGATCAATTTTTTGAAGGTATCTAATCTGTTTAACGTGGAGCCATATATAAACATGGAGTTTAACGAGGATCCTATAGTATATGGTGCTTTTGCGGATTATAAAGGGAGAGCCTATGAAGGCAGAATGAGAGAACTTTTTGAACTCAGGGAACAAGGGGATATAGCACTATCAGAAGCCCATAAAAAACTCACTGGCAAACGTGGCTTTTTTAATCAACAGTTCTGTTATGAAGATAGAGTTTGTTATACGTTGTCTGCACACCTGGATTCATTGATACCATTTAAGCAGCCTGTCTATCTATCCACTTCTGAGGTATGTAATATATCCACGTTCCCACAAGATTATAATTTTTGTGGTTTATCGCCACACTACATTTGTGGTATGAGTGTTCCACCCGTAATGATGGCTCAGATAGCCACACGTATTTATGAACAATGGTTGTCGAAATTATGAAAGGAATAATTAAAGCAGCAAAGCAAGCCAACGGACGAAGCCAGGCTTGCGCTACGTGTCCTCTAAATCGAAGTAGAGGTGTTTGTTTGCCCGAAATACAAAGGGTTTGCTCAGACGCTTTTATAGAAGGATTTAAGAAAGGTGTAAAATGGCTGCAACAAAAGCAGAAGGAGGTATAAAATGAAAATTAAATTGAATTGGGCATACGCCAAAGGCGAATTAGACACCGATACATTGAAACTTATTTGCCTACCAGCACGAGGCAAACGCTTGTTTAGTGCGGATGAATTAGATGCGGAACTTTGCATAAAAGATGGGATGAATTACCAAATAGCCGAAATTCATTTAGGTGATGTGGAAAGCTCAAACATTCTTTGTGAAGAGATCGCAAGACGGTTTAATGAGTTTGAGAACTGGCACGAGTGTAAAGATGATACGGAAGCTATGCCGGAAATAGGAACAAATTGCATCCTTCGTGTGGAATATCAGAATTTAGATGATGGCGAATGGTACACTGATTACTTAACATCTACTTGGGGGAAATTTGGTTGGGCAGAAGACTATTTGGAACGAATAGCAGACATTGCCAACGAATATAGGATAACCCACTGGAAACCCATAAACAAACCGAAAGGAGTTGAGGAATGAAAGATATTATTTTAAAGAAGATTAATCGGGCAGCATTCAAATATTCAGACTATATAGCAGCTTGTGATAAGATAGCGAGAGAAGCTCAAAAACACATTGATTGGAGCGATAGAGTTTCGTGTGAATACTATCCGGCTGATGGTATATGTGTAGAAATTGAAGAACACGTTTGTCATGCTTTCACATTCTTTGAACTTGTAGAAGAAGCCAAAGATGGAATGATTAGTGAAACACTATATATTAGAAATTGTATTTGAATGAGTATGAGATACGCACTAAGGAAACAGAATAAAATAGCATCTGTATATAGTGAGGCTTATTTGAAAGAACACATCATAAGCAGCCTTGATTCTTATTTTGGCAATACCAGTGATGAGCGTATAACGGATGATATTTCACAAGAGGGATATGTAACCTGCACAGGAGAAGATTATCCGCTTTTGAGAATAAACGACCTTACGGATGATAACGCTATGTTGGAGTTTGCCGTTATAGGTCAGCAATACGATGTATTAAAACTGTCCTTCTTAGGACGTATGAAAGGATAAACTTATGAGTAAGTGCCATTACATATACGATAAGCAAGCTGGCAAAGTTTTAATACCTTATTGTTGGGCTGTTGTTTTGAGCAATGATATACGGGATTGTACTTGTAGGAATGAGGATCTTACGTTTGCCCAATTTGAGCGTGAACGATATAACAAAGAACTTGAAAAGCGTAATTCTATCATAAAAGAGCTACAGAGCGAAAACAAGTATCTACATAAAGAACTAAAACGGCACGTTACTTTACTAAGTAAAAAGAAGTAGCATTTTATTTGTTATACTTAATAGAATAAACTATATTTGTATTTGAGATGAGAATAATTAGAACACATTCAGGAAAGGAAGTCAAGATCTTTGCTGAAACTTTTGAGAACGAAGCATACGATCAGATTAAGAGGCTGGCTAATTATCCTGCCTATGAAAACTCTATTATACGAATAATGCCGGATAGCCATGCTGGTAAGGGGTGTACTGTAGGTACTACAATGACAATAACCGATAAAGTAACGCCAAACTTGGTAGGCGTTGATATTGGTTGCGGTATGCTTACTGTAGAATTGGCAGATCAATATATAGACTGTGAAAAATTGGATTCCGTTATAAGGGAAATGGTTCCCAATGGGTTTAATATACATGATACTCAAAAGGCAAATTTTGATTTTTCAAACCTACGATGTGCAAAGCAAGTAGATTTAAATAGAGCTTATCTATCACTCGGTACACTTGGAGGCGGTAATCATTTTATCGAGGTGGACTATTCAGAAAGAAGCCATAGGTACTATTTGGTTATTCACTCTGGCAGTAGAAAGTTGGGAGGCGATGTTTGTAAGCACTATCAAAATTTGGCTGCAAATACAGAAAGTGATCGGGCGATTGAAGTACGCAATACTATTGCCAGATTGAAAGCAGAAGGTAGGGAAAGGGATATTCAGGAAGCTATTAAGAATATTTCAATTCCTGGTAAGGATAAAGAGTTGGCACATCTTTCAGGTGGTGATTTTCACGACTATATTAATGACATGGCAATAGTGCAACGTTTTGCTGTACTTAATCGTGCTACTATGGCAGCGATTATCATTAAGGGGATGGGATTTACTGAGGTAAATAGATTTGAAACCATACACAACTATATTGATTTTAGCCGTATGATCCTTAGAAAAGGTGCTGTGAGTGCTGAATTAGGCGAGAAGCTATTAATACCTATAAATATGCGTGATGGTTCCCTTATCTGTGTTGGGAAAGGAAACCCGGATTGGAACTATTCAGCCCCACATGGAGCCGGACGTTTGATGAGTAGGAGTAAAGCAAAGGAATTGCTTAGTATGGAGGAATACCAAGAATCTATGAACGGAATATATACCACTTCTGTAAGTAGAGCGACAATAGATGAAGCCCCACAAGCGTATAAGTCTATGGAAGAGATTAAAAATGCTATCACTGATACAGTTGAGATCATTGATACGATAAAGCCAATATATAATTTTAAAGCATCAGATTAGAACGCTTTAATAAATGGAATGGATTATGAAGTTACCGAAAGTTATTCATGTAGAATTGAGAGAGCCGTACAATGGAAAAAGACACTTCTATTTCGGCTCTATTGCTGCGATCTTTGACGAACTTTCAGAGGAACAAATAGGTATCAAGAAAGAAAGTCTTTGGAATGTAGATCTAAGTCGGGTTGAGTATCAAAACAAGTATTGTACAATCCGTATGGGCGTGCTTATAAGGAAGAAAACATTTAGAGGTAATACTAAAATTGGAGGTTAATATGTTAGGTGCAATAATAGGCGATATTGTAGGCTCACGGTTTGAGTTTAACAATACAGATAATTATAACTTTGAGTTGTTTACGGAAGAAAGCACTTTTACAGATGATACGATTTGTACTATTGCTATTGCGGACGCTATCAACAATGGGGAACACTACGAAGATACGTTACTGAAATGGTGTAGAAAATATCCAAACCCTAAAGGAGCATACGGAAGCAGCTTTGCACGTTGGATAGCCTCAGATACACCACAACCATATAATAGCTTCGGTAACGGTTCTGCAATGAGGGTTAGCCCCGTAGCTTGGTTCTTTGACGACTTATATAGAGTGAAGAAAGAAGCGGAAGAAACCGCTATCGTAACCCATAACCACCCGGAAGGCATAAAAGGAGCTGTAGCGATTGCACACGCTATTTATTATTTGCGTACTACCAAAAACCTATCCGGGCTTGAAAACGAAATGCAAACGTACTATCCTATGTTTATGATCGGAAACTATTACTCTGGAGTATTTGATGAAACTTGCCAGGGAACTGTACCTATCTGCCTGAAAATTGTTATTTCCAGCAATTCTTTTGAGGATGCAATAAGGAAGGCTATTTCGTGGGGAGGTGATAGCGATACTATCGGTGCTATTGTAGGATCTATGGCAGCAGCTATCTATGAGATCCCTAAAGAAATAGTAGATCATGTATTCAATTTGTTGCCTATTGATATGCTTGATGTTATAGGTAACTTCTATCATAACTTAAACAATAAATAAGATGGCTGATAACTGGAACAAAGCCGGATTCTTTTCTGGCATAACGGAAGATTATTCAAATTACCATTGGTACAAAGGAGAAAAAGAGAATCCGTATAAAAGTGATACTTTTCACCCTTTGGCAGCTTCTTTTTGGGAGTATGAGAAGGAGTTTCATTATTCCTACTTGGATGCTTGCGACACAAAAAAGCCTTTAGATGAAGCGTACAAGGAATGGAAAGAGCAACTATTATCAGAGCATTTACCAGGTAAAAGCCCGAATCCAGAAGGAGATACAACCAACTGGGAAAAATCGTTTGAAACAGGTAAGAGGGAGGTGTAAAGCCTTCCTCTTTTTTTGTGTCGTGCCTAAATTAATAACATAAACGGATTAATTTTCTCATAAATAGCACTATATTTGCAGTTAGAAATAAAATATGAACTAATATAGCATTGGCTATTGTTGCGAGGATCAAGAAAACGACCAAAATTTCAAACAGCCCTCAGAAACAATGTGCTAATGCCTGCGCTATGGCGTGGGCATTACTCTTGTATGGGCTGTTGGGTACTTGGTCGTCCCTCTTGATCGTGCAGAGTAAGCCCACGTTTTTTTGTGGGTTTATGGGTAGTCAATTTTAATAGGTTATTAACCTCTAAATTGCACGATATGAAAAATTTATTCTTATTTTTAATGTGTCTTATAACTTGCAACTCTATTCATGCTCAAAAAATTGTCAAAGACGAAATAGATGAGTTTACAGGTAATCGAATAACTGAAACAAATTACATTAGCTTTAGTGATGGTTTTACTTGCGCTTTGCATAAAGTTAATAATACAATACTTTTAAAGACTACCTATAATTGCGGTGATAAAGTTTATAGCATGGAAAAAGGAGCCGATTTAATGCTCAAATTAGAAAATGATAGTATCATTACATTAAACAACGAAGAGGATGCTGTTGCTGAATATTGGAGTCTAAATCTTGGAAAAACCTTTATTGAGCATTTTAATCTTAAAACAAGATATATTATTCCAGATGAAGTATATACTTTGTTGAAAACGAATAAAATTCGGACGGTTAGATTTTACACTACAGATGGCTATATAACTGAAACTGTATCAGAAAAACGAGCAAAAAAAATACTGAAGCTATTTAGTTTGTTGAAGTAAAATTGTATGTTTTCATCTGTTGAGAGCTGATGATAGCTGCTTTAGGGCAGTTCAGAGCCATTGCCAGCGTTGGTAATGGCTCTTTCTTATATCTCTTCCAGCTCAACTACCCAGCCTTTTCCAAAGCCGTATTTTCGTGTTTCTTCCTGATAAACATTCAGCACCTTAAAACGGGATCCGGCACGAAACACAATTTCATCTTCACTTGCATAATGGGAAATGGCTTTTACATCTACACCCTTCTTACTTTTGATAACCAGCATTAGGTTATCTCCAAAGATAGCAGTTCTATCAATATTGGTAGTAGAGGACATGAAGGCTTTGTTTACATAGGGTTGCCCGGATGATAGACACGCTTTCATTTCTTGAATATACTTATCCAGCTTCATTGCATCAAAGCTGATACCAGAGAATACAGTACCATTATAGCGAGGCATTTTTTCTAAGGCAGCATTACAAGCCGGATAATATTTTTGGCATAATCCCCCATAATCTTGTATTTTGCCAAAGTACGGATCTACAATACCATAACCGTAATTATTACACCACTTGGAACCGTATGTATAGCGGTTTATCAAAGCAAGCTCATCTACGGATATACCCGTTTTTTTGCTATAACGCTCCATTGCTCCAGCTTCACTACTATAGTTCTGCCAGCGTCCACCGATGGCGTTATTAGCACTATGATTAACTGGCGCATTTATATACTCTTCCAGTGCTTTTTTTGCCAATTCCTCAGTTTCTCCATTCAGCTTAACCAGCTTGCCTTGTTTTGACACATATTTTAAAGCCAACTCCTTTTTATAATCAGCAAGCCGGACATAACAAGCACTTACTTCACTATTCCACTGACTGCCGTATAGATCCATAGCCTTATCATATTCAGATTGGAGCCTTGCTATTTCCAGCTTTTCTTTTTCTGTTGCGTAAAGATCCAAAGTGGATCCGTCTGCACCTTGTTTAACCAGCTTTGCGAGCCGAGCCTTTTCTATTTCTTGTATTTTGGCAGTCGCTTTTGCTGTCAGGGCTTGTATCTCATTTGCAGTCGCTTCATTGGCTATAGCCTCATTCAGTTCTGCCAGAATCGAGTTTAACGGTTTACTCTTGCTTTTATAGTTCAAAATAGGCTTGGCAGCATTTACGGCTTGTTGGTATTGAAATTTTGCCTCAACTATAGCCAGCTCTTTTTTAAGCATTTTCACCATTTCGGGAGAAGTCGGGAATTTATTCTTTTCCTCAACCCAATTAGCCTCAAACTTTAGCTTCTTGATTTGGTACTCCAAATCACCAGTAGAGATTTTGGCTTTGAAAGAATCGAAAGCCTCATATAGCTTTTGTACGTTTTCTTCCCCATATTGAGCAACCAGCCCTTTGTAGTGTTTTTGCTCAGGTGTGAGAGGATGCAAGATTTCTTCTATATCCGTATAGTTATCCTTGACGAAATAGGGTAGAGTGCCTTTTGTTTTGGCTTCATTCATGCGATCTTCATTGTCCTTTACCCATTGCACAAATTCATCTGGAAACTCCGTTATTTGCCCTTTCTTGCTTATTTCTTCATCTTCTCCAGCCAGGATCTTGTTAAGCATATCCTCTATATCATCTTCACCAGCTAAGATCGGGATCATGTAACACCGACAATTCGGATGCCAGCCAGTCCATTTAAACGTTTTGGGATATTTGCCAGCAAGCTCATCGCAAATATCATGGCATGGGTGGTTGTTTGACAGCTTGATTTCATAGCCAATTATAAAATCTAATTGCCCCCATCGTTCAAAATCAGCAGTTCTGTAGGCTATATTGGTTTCTGTACGTGCCAAACGTTGGGCATTACGGTATGAAGATCTATATACACCACGTCCAGGATGATATTTCTTTGGGTTATCATCTACCCATTTATAACTTTCGGTTTCTTTGTCATATACCCTACGTTTCCATACACGACCATACACAGTATTTCCGTTTTCATCCTCACCGACCTTTATTCTGAATCTTCTGTAAAAGCGATCAGGATCTTGTAGGTAGGTCTGTATTTTGGAAGCTAACTTGTTGGCTCCTGTACCCTCTCCTATAGCCAAATCCAAGCAGTTTTCAAGCTCTTCTTTAAATTGTCCTGTGTACCTCCATACCTTTTGCGATAGGCTTAGCCCTTCTTCTCCAGTTTTCCGAGCAAAGAAAGCGTCCATAGCCTCCATATTGCGCTTAAAGAATCGGGCAAAGTGGTTATCATTGATAGAGTTTTCACCGAACACACTTTTTACCAGCTCATCGTTATGTTGGTTGGAAAGCAGCCATTCATTTTGCACGTCATTCCTTATTTCTTGATACAAACGGCTGTACATTTCTCTAAATATGGCTGTAGCCTCATCACTATAGCCATATTCGGAGAAAGAGAACGGTTTACCTTCTTCCAACTCCGTACCTTTTACCAGGTTAATAATCTGGAGTAAGTAGTTTTGATAAATCGCACGTACATTAGCTGCGTACCCTTCTGTACGTTTAAACAGCTCTTTTTGTAGCTGCGTGGAATTGACGTATTTAGTTTTTGCCATTGCGCTTTAACTCAAAGTGTTCACAGTGATCTTTGTTTAAGAATTTAGAGTATTTGAAGAAAGGACACCGACAAAGGAAGAACTCACCTTTATAATCCTTCTCGTGCCAGTCGTAAGAGTGCTTGCAATCCCTACAATGGTACTTTGTTTCTGACGGTTTTACTTTCTTTGCCATTATTCACCTCCACCGAACACATCTATTCTGTTTAACTCCTGCTGTTTAGCTATGGCTTCTAAATCTTCCTGCTTCAAACGCTCAATTTCCGTTTTTGCATCTTTGATAAGGTAGCTCATTTCCACATAAGTTTGTCGGCTTATCGCTCCATCGTTATACTGCTTTGATATATCAGCAAGAATATCGCTCACATCTTCACCGAATGGTTCTTGAAACTCATGCCCTAACTGTAATGCTTCATATTCGGCTTTGTGTTGGTAGTCCAAAACATTACCAAGAATAGCACGTAGCAAATTACCCGTTCTATTCATGTAATTATCATGGGTTTCCTTTCGTTTCTCAGCCTTAATCACTGCAAGCAGCATTACTTTTCTGATAGCTTTAGCAGACAGATTGCCCAAACTCTTCATATTGTCAAAATCTATGTTAGGAGTGAAAGATTTTGAAAGAATATGCTTATCCAGCCGTTCGTATTCATTTGCCTTGCTTTGTGAAGCCTGATCCCATGTAAGATATTCAACCTTGCCACCCTCCTTTAGAATGAATAGTTTTGCCTCTTCTTCTGCTTTAGGCAAGCTGTTAAGCACTTCTGCGGTTGCTACCATTGCCGGGTTAGCAAATCTATCATTTACATCTGCATCTGTTGATTCCATGCTTTCTACACGGTGTATCATGGGCTGTGTTCCTTCATGCTCTAACTCTTGTTCAAAGAGGATAACGGGAATTTTCCCTATCACATTAGGGATTGCCTTCACTTCCCAACCTACACTAACACGCTTACAGTAGTAAACCGTATCATCTTTGTAAATATCCACATGGTAGATGCTCCGATTGCCGGATTCATTCAGATAATACCCCCAAGCAAAAGCAGTCATACGCTTATACTGATCTTTGATAAGGTAAATATCATCACCGTTTTGTTTAGATAACACATTCAATAATACATCTGGTTTTCCTTCTTTATTTCGGAACACATGAAATAGCATAGCGGAAGTACCCTCAGCACCAGCAACACGTTTAGCCTCTCTTACATTGGCGTTGAAGCGTAAATGCTCCAGCAGTTTTATATATTGCTCAAAAGCATAATCAGTACCTTTGCTTCTTTGCGTCCATTTTACGGGTCTGCCATATAAGAAAACAAGCGCAATTTCATTGATGAAAGACTGATAGGGGATAGGAATTTTCCAACGCTTTTGCCATCTAAGAAAATTCCCTTTCTTATCATAAACGGCTTTATCTTGCCTTTTCATAACCTCATGGTTTTCTACCTTGTACTCCAGCAAGGCTTTTTCAGCAAAGCCGGAACGATCTTGCATATAGTTCAAGGCTCTTGAAATATCCTTAGCCTCCAACAAAGCTGTAAAATTCTGTTGATAACCTACAGCAGCTTTTACCTCATTCTTGATAACATTAAAAAATCCCATAATTCAAATTTTTAAATAACTCCTAATCTTGCTTCTATATCATCTGGTATATCATACTCGTTATAGTCAAACCAACAGCGCATTAAAAACACATCTCGCCAGTCTGGAGAACATCTAATTTCCTGCTTGATTTCCTCTTTCGGTTTTAGCTTTAATTTGCCTTCTCCGTCCACATCCCATGTTTGCAACTGCTCCAGTTCAAGGATAATTTGCTCTTTGTCTGCCGAGCTTAACAGTTCCTCATTGATCCCAATCTCTGAGGCGTTTATGTGTTCTGCCAGCTTGTAACCGCATTGTGTTTGCAAGTTCTGGTAGTTCTCATCCTTTAAAGCACGACTGTTATTTACAAAGCCTTGTATGTCGCAATTATCCACCACGCCACCGCCTACACCGTCCTCATCAGCGATACACCGCCATTTAGGTATTCTGTATTTTTTCTGGAAGTGTTGAATACATTTCTGTATGTCCGTAGTTTTACTTAGTGGAAAGCATTTTAAGTCTATGATCGTATAACCATCCCAAACGCAAATCCGGGCGTAATCGGATCCAAATCGGGCTATATCTGCTGTTATATAGTTCTTCCCAGTGGTTATTGATAGCAGATTATTAAAAATGGCTGTAATCGCATCGTGAGAACAAAGCGCATTGGGGTTGTCGTCATACTCCCAATTACCTTTTAGCAAACGCTCTCTTTTAACCTTATCTTTGGTTGTTCTCAAACCTTCTATGTAGTCTGGATCTATGAAGGGGTTTTCTTGTACCAAACAACCCAGATAGTACATATACTCAGGTAATATACCTTTCTTGAATGGAGTGTAAAAGGTATCATACATCCAGTTCTTTTTAGGGTTACACGTGATAAACAACTTTCGTTTTAGCCCTAACTCATTATTCAAGTGGCGACCTACACGAGTTTTAAGAGTGTCATAAGCACCGAAGTTTACTTCTCCACCTTCTTCTATCCAACCGCCAGTATATTCTATAGATCCGTATCTTTCATAAAAAGGATCTCCAGGCTTATACATCAAATCCAGCAAATCTATACGGGATCCGTTATAAAACTCTATATAGTTATACTGCCCATTGTATTTGTACAAAGTATCTTCTACTCCGTATTGGTTACAAACCTTATAGAACGTTATTAAGGTAGATTGGGTAATACGCTTTAACTCAGCTCGACCAATAAACCATTTGGAACCTGGATAACAAAGGCACATAAAAAGAAGCCAGGCAGCACCAGTCCACGACTTAGCACCACCAGCACCACCACCATACAAAAACTCTGCGTGCTCATTGTCTGTAAGGATCTGCAAAGCCTTTTCCTGCTTTTCGTGCTTCTTTCCATCCTTAACAGTAATGAAGTCAAAACAGCCACGTTTAAACAGCTCTATTTTGACTGCAAGAGCCATTGGTATTTGTATGTTTTTATTTTTTGCCATTCATCTTTTCTAATAGTCCATGATAAACCAAAAGATCTTCGGTTGAAAGTTTGGATAGATCCGGCTCCAGTCCTCCAGACACATTAGCGTTTATATCCCCTTCTATCGGTTGGGCTGCTTTGCCAAAAATTCTATCGAATATCATTTCAACCGTTGAAGTCCGACCAAAGCGAATATCTGTGAAGATTGCACTGATAATATTGCACACCCAAATAGGAGTAGTGCTATCTTCTCTGTTTGCGTCAGCCATGATTTTATTTAGCTCTCCTTTGGAGCGTTCAAGAAGAAACCGAATTGTTTTATAATAGTCCTCTTTGCTCAGCTCATAATCTACTTTTTTACCTGTAAGCTCTTTGAGCTGTTTATACATTGAGGGCTTCCGACCATTTTTCTTTGGCTGGTTTTCGCTTGTGAATCTATTCCCTATGTTATTGCCTTTCTCAAAGAGTGCCATTCCGTTGTTTATTCGTTGTTTTTGGTGTACATATACACCAATTAAGGAAAGAAAAAATCAGATAGGAACTCCCACCTGATTAATTCTTTACCTGGTTAATTTATCATTGTTCCTTTTGTTCCTGCTCTTGGTACTTTGCCCAAAACCAGGCTATCATATCACCGTTGTAGTTGTCTATGTAATCATCTACAGCGTCCAACTCATCCGATAATGCTTCGGCTTTGTCTATTACGTCATTGAAGGCTTCTTGTTCTTCTTCCGTAGCCATAAACGGATCGTACTTTTCATTTAGCTGCTTTTGAATAAGCTGCTTTTGCAAATCGGTTAATTCTATTTTATCCATAGCTCAATATTTTATTGCATTTTCCGCAAATATACGTTATAATTTATACTTCTTGATTATATCTTTAGCTGCTTTTGTGTACTTATCTGCCTTACCATGAACGGCTTTTGTACATACTTCTGCCCAGAACTCGTTTACATTGGTTTTGGCATATTTACCATAACCTTGTTTCGACTTATCATTACCCCATTTCTTATAAAGGCTGTTTATGCTTTTACTTGCTGCCTTTGCATTGGGGCTTGTTAAATGGTTGTTCCAAGTTGCGTGCGCCAGCTCGTGAGTAACAATATGTGCTACTGGCTTGTTGGTTTTCGTCAAGTGTCCGCTTTTGTAACCTTTTTCAGCCCATTTAGCAACGCTTTGGGTTGTGGTGTTTTTCCCATTGAAAACGGATTTATTCAAAACGACTTGTTTAGATACTCCATTTTGGGAAATATGCACTCCACCCGTACCAGCCTCCAGTTGTCCGATCTTAATATCTTTCTGTCTTACTCCCAAAACAGAGTGAAAACGTGAGATACTTTCTTTTACAGTCTTGTACACCTTCGGGTTCTTAATTGAAGCCAAAGGTTCCAGTTTGCCTACCTTACCTTTGTAGTTTGAATCGCCATTCGGCAAACCTCCATTACTTCCGCTTGTTTTTGCCATCTTTTTTTGAACTTTTATCGTTAATAAAGTCCTGGACGTAAACCAGGCTGTTATCTATGCAAAACTTTCTGATCTCATCACCACCGCCATACACAAGCAAGTTAGGAGTTTGCAAGCCGGATATTTCTTTGGCTACTTCAAGCTCTCCTTTCAGATATTCCAACCGACCAGCATAGCCACGAGTGAAAAAAGCGTTATACCCTTTTGGTAAGCCCAGTTTATTATACTCTTTGAACTTCACAGAAACATTCAGATCTGCGTACACCTTGATACCGCACTCTTGAAAGTATCGGCTTATCCAACGTTTCTTGTAAATCTGTTGTAAACCGTAAGCTATCGGGGTTGTATCGTAAACGGAAAGGTTTGGCTCTACCAACGCTTTTACACCACTGGTTAGCACCTTGATCGGATCTTTCCAAATAGCTTCAAAGCGATAATCATCTACATAGAAGTGGTAAGTAGCAACATCTTTCCTTAATCGGCTATCAGCTCCCCAGGGGGCAAAAGGCAAAAGAAGTTTTCCGGCTTGTTCTTCCAGCAACAAATTAGGAATGTCAAACTCATTATTGCTCTCATACAAACAATCGTTAAGCATGGATCTGTAAAAATCCTCTTTTTCATCCGCTATCGGATCATCTTCCGAGCCTTCCTCTTTCTCGTTATCCTCTTGTTCTTCATCGGCTGCTTCCTCATCTTCCGGCTGTTTATCCTCTACTGGAATATCTAAACCGATAAAAGAGAAATCAGCCTTGTTGCTCCAATCTCCAAGCTGTAGCTTTTCAAAATCCCATTCACCATTGTTGATGTTATCCCTTAGAACTATATCCGCTTCCTGCTCTTCGGTCAGGTTGTGGTACAAGATTGTCGGCACTTCCGATATTTTCAGCTTCTTTGCAGCCTTTATCCGTTGGTGTCCTGCCAGTACATATAACTTTCCTTCACGCTCAGATAAGGCAATAGGGCGGTGCTTCCAGAAACCATTTATGCGAATGGAATCTACCAAACGCTCTAAATCTCTCTTGCTTATCTTTCGTGGGTTATCATCCAACAGAGTTAGATCCGAGATTTTACGGTAAACAATCCCTATCTCTTCCATGTTAAACCTCCTTTTCAAATTCAGGAATACGGGCAATCTTTCTGAAAGCCTCCACAAAGCGCATCAACAGATAAAGTTTCCGCTTCCCTAAAAACATAACCTTATGCCCGTCCGTCATTCTGCCTACAGCGTAAAATTTTCCTCTATAATGCAATGGCAACGGGAATTTATCATACACATAGATACAACCGTTCTCTATACTCGTGATCGTTGCCACCCTATTAAACTTACCATCCAGATATACGGTAATAGATTTACCTGGTGTAATCGGATCATACGGTAGGAAAAGATTTGCAAAGTGCATAGCGGTAATGAATACCGCTAAAGCACCTGCTACTATAAAGATAGTTGTCGTAATAGTCATAATATCAATGTTATCAATTAATGCAAAGATATAAATTTTGGTGTATATATACGCCAATAAAGGGCAAAAAACATCTAAAAGCCAAATACTAACATGGCAGCATCCCTACTATGCTCGTTGGTTTGCTTTTTCCATCCCGTAAGCTGCTTGAAATATTCCTGGCTCATCTTTGTTATATTCCGTTTAGGAGCAACCATTTCAAACTCAACACCAAGTTCGGTAAGGTAATCTTCCCAAATTGTAGCATCACGTTTTACGGATCCTACACCTTGTAGCCTCTTCCGTTCCTCTTCACGTGTCATTCTCTCTGTACCAAACCAGGTGCGTTGTCGTGGATCCTCCACTCTTACTATGATTTTATCGCCTACGCCCGTCTTTTGCATATCCGCATAAGACTGAACAACTGCCATAGCCCTATGAATAGGCATTTGTTTTACCATTTCCAAAGAACGCTTTCGGTTATCCCAAATAGCAATCCCGGTATGTACACCTGTATCAATCCCTATATAGATCATTCTTTCCCTTCCTCAAATTCAACATCTGTCGTATCGCTAAAAGATCCTGGAATCTGATAAAGCACTACGGTATTATCGCTAATCTGCTGTTCCCTTGAAGGCATTAGCATTGTCATAAGACAATTATTCGGAGCGTATTTATATCGAATCTCCTTAATCATTGGCAAACCTATAGGGTGTTGGCTGTGAATAGCAACGCTCAGAAGGTTATCAGTCATTTCAACTTTGACAATAGCGCAACCATGAAGGAATGTACCAAACCGATATTCCCCGAACTCATCTTTTGTAAACGGATCGCTTTTTGCAGTTGATTCAAGTTCTTTTATAAACTCCGGGTTAAGTTTCTTCTTTTTCCAATACTGAGGAAGTTGAATATTAATCTTTTCCATAACATTACATTTTATATGGTGAAACAATATCGTAAATAGATTTGCATACTTGAATGTCATACAAGGCATCATGTAGTCGGCTTTCGTCTATTTCTATACCGAGTGCCTTTGCTACAGTTCCTTGCTTGAAATTTTCCATCTGTGAGCGTTGAGAAGCCAGATAAGGAGTTGCCAAAACCATTACATCTATAGAATTACTCCAGAAGTAAGATCCGAAATATTTATCCCCATTCTGTAAAAACCATGCACGGAGAAACTGGTTATCAAATGAAGCATTATTATAACCAGCAAGGAAAAACTTATCTTGCTTATTGTACTTATCCACGTATTTGTTCAAAATAGCCGTAAATTGTCCGTACACATACCCCATTGCCGGATAAGATAGAATCTGCTCTTTGGTTACACCAGCCACATCTAAAGCCTCTTGCACTATTTCCGCTTTAGGGTTAGGCTGTACCTTGAAATCAAAGGTTTCTTTTACTTCACCGTCTATAACGATCATACCGCTAATTTGGTGGATCCCATGTTTGTTTACTAACGTTCCTGTAGTTTCCAGGTCAAAAAACACTACTTTCATTTACTCAATTTTTTATATTGTTTCATTGCATTACTCAAACTCTCTGTTTTATCCAGAAGGATAGCCAGCTTATCCACATCTACCATAACACCGCCATCCAGATAAGCCCACACCTTACGGAGTGCCTGAGCTATCTCTTTGGCTTCCTTAGCCTCTTTCTGTACAGCGTTAATCTCTTTATTGGTAACAGTCCTTTTTCCTTGCTTTTCGGCTAATTCTACGGCTTTTCTCGTGGCGTTTACTTGTTCCTCTTCCGTATCGTAATTGGCTACAATGTCCTTAGCAGCAGAAGCCGATATTTGTTTGTTTATAATACGTTCCTGAATCTCTATAGGGAGATCCATTAGGGATAAACATTTACTCACAAAAGCCGGAGATTTTTTAAACTTTTCAGCTATCTCATTTTGGGTATATCCGAACTCTTCTTTAAAGCGTTTGAACATGATACCGCACTCATATTCAGAAAAACGCTTTCCCTCATTTCTCATCATTTGCTCGATTAGAAGCTCTTCCGTACTTGTGTCTTTAGGCAGCTTCAAAGCCTTAATGTAAGGAATGTTTGTACCCTCTTCAATCGCAAGCATGGTAGCCCGATAGCGTCTTTCACCATCCACCAGCTTGTACCGTTCTATACCGTCCTCATCTTTGAAAGGAAGTACGGTAATAGGGTTAAGAACTCCTTTAGCTTTGATTTGCTCCTTTAATTCCTCTAAATCGAAATCTCTACGAGCATTGAAATCATCCATTACCACTATGTTACGTGGATCTATCTGGAAAATATCAGTTCTTTTTGTTGCATTAGTTTCCATTTTTATTAACTATTGGGTTGATAATGTTTACAGCTTTTCTTTCTGGCTGTTATCCGTTTACCTAACTTGTAGCAATACATTTGGGTTGTATGAGGATAACATCAATAGTATTTACATTCGCTACAGTGATTATTCTTCATCATCGAAATAACCTTCGTTTTCATCTAAAAAGTTATCAAAAGCATCATCGCAATAAGAGCCTTCACAAAGAGAATCGAATGTATGATCTATTTCACCTTTTCGCCAGGGGCAAAACTCGCAAAGTTCATCACCAAGTTGCTCTTTTAATTCTTGTTCGCTCATATCAGTACCGAAAATCTGTAAAATGAATAACTACACCTTCAAAAACATTCTCTTTGTTGTTCCCGAAAAACCATTCTACAAAGTCCTCCACGCTCAGACCATCATTTTTCGCTACTTCATGGATTGAAACTTTCTTGTTGTCTATCCATATTTCAGGGTAAGCATCCTCAGAGCTATATGTCATGGTTACGTGTTGCAGTCCGATTTTGGGTAATTGGGCTATTTCCTTTTGCTCCGAATTATACGGTCTGCCAGTCCATTCACGTATTGAAAGATATTTTTTACCAGAAACAATATCTTTATACCGTCCATCCCATACATTTTTTGCGTTGTATCGGATAGTATGGATCTTACTTTTGTCTTTCAGCTTCTTTTCAAAGTCTGTAGCCTCGCCAGCTTTGCTATGAGTTACTGGGAAAGACTTGCATAAAGTCAGTATTACTTTTTTCTTTTCCATCTTAATTGTTAAGTTTAATGTATTTACCAGGTATATTAGAATGCTCCAGTATTTTTGCGTTTTCCTCACCAAAGGCTATAAGAACGCTACCGCACCCTGGGCTATCTCCTTGTGTACCATCTGGTCGATAGAATTTTATTCTACCCTTCACAAACATTATTGCGCTTGCATTTGGGAAAATGAGATCTTGAAACATCTTGCTATCACACCGATTAAAAAGCAATGCTATACCGTTGTTGTTCCTTACCATCTTTTCCACAAATCGCTCAATAAGAGGACGCGAATACGGAGGATTTAACCATACTCTTACCCCCCCCCATTCAGATTTTAAACCGTCCTCAGAAGGCGTTATATGTCTTTTGGCGGTGTTCCACAAACGATTTTCAGGAGCGCATGGATCAAGATCAAAACTCCCTAAAGCGTCCACTATCCATTTGGGAGTGTACCACTCATCCGTTGTCTGCTTACTTCGTTCAAAACTCGTATTCATAATGTTTACTTGGTAAATTTTAATATTCCTTTCCGTGTTTATTTTCCCTACCTTCGTTGTAATACATCTTTTGCTCAATATGCCACAGTAAGTTAATTTTGAGAATTTCGGATAATCTTCGTATCTGGTGAAGAGCATAGTTAATCTGTTCTTCCTGAGAATATTTATAGTTCACCAAATCTTTTACGATAGCATATATATTTTCTGTAAAACTTTTCTTAGGAGTAACTACGTGTTGCAAACAGAATCTATTTAAATTCAGATTATTTGCTCCGGCAAGATCCAATAATCGAATAGCAGCATCCGCTAATTCATCTTCTACTGTATCTTTCACATACTCTTCAAAGTTTTCTCTGAAATACTTGTTTTCATGGTGGAAAGTACGATCATCGAATATTGTTTCTTTTCTGTTGGCTGGTACTCTTGCAAACTTATTTCTTCTATGGGCGTTCACAGCTTCCATAAGCTCCGAAATAACCAGGCAAAGAAAGTGCTTATCGCTTGGTCTGCCTTCCCAAAATCCATGTTTTACTGCGTTGGAATGGGCTTTGTCTTTTAACTCGTTCCAATTTATCTCACTCATTTTCTATAACTCTTGTTTTGGTAATAAATACGTTCAAACATTTCTTCCATCCGATCAGCTATTCTTATACCGTAACGTTCCCCAAAATCGGAATCTTTGAGATTGGAAGTTGCGATAGTGAATAACTGTCTATCATATCTGGCATAAAGCAGTTCTACCACTGGTGAGAACTCGTTACCCCAACTTTTTACACTTGCTGGTTCAGTTCCTATATCATCAATAAAAAGCAGTTCTTGATTTTTGAGCTTATTGAAGTACATAGGATCATTAGCCACATTTTTTGCCAAATCCAAAGCTGAAACCCGGAATACACCTTTTCGCTCACTGGATATGGAGCTATTGTGTAGAATACCGATAAGGTTACAAATTGCCTTGCCTAAAGTAGATTTGCCGGATCCCACTATTCCATATAGCAGCAATCCTACTTTATAATCGCCAGTAAGCCATTTTGCAGCCTTTTCTATTTTCTCCAGTGTTTCCTTATCTTCCTGAAACGGAATACGCCTTTTGCGCACCTCATGCTGATAGCACATAAGCAGCATTTCCTGAACTGTTTCCTTAGAATATCCTTCTATTCTAAATCGTGTTTCTGTAGTCGTTTCCAGTTGCCGATCCAGGATCTTTTGAAGCTGATTCTTTATGTTTATATCCATACTTTTGTATTTCTTCGTTATATCTATTTACTACCCAGTTTAGTATGGCTCTATAGTCAGAACTATACTTTTTCCCTTTTGATCCTTTATAGTTATCAAGTATTTCAATCATCCGTTTGGCTCCTTCCTCAGAATATTCAGCGCATAACTTAGCGTATTCATCCCTTGTTAGTGTTACGAACTCAGCATACTTGTATTTTTTTGCCTTCTCAGCCTTTTTTTGCTGCTCTGGCGTTAAAGGTGGTGGGCTTTCTTGTGGAAACAGTAAAACTTCCTGTTGCGGTTGTTGGGGCTGCTCTTGTAGGATCGTTTCTGCTTCTGCTTTTGGAATGAAAACCCTTGCCTTAGTGATCTCACCCCCTTTCTTACCTGCCAGCCTTCTTTTCTCACTTATCAGGTTGTCTTTTACCATACGCCTACTATAAATAGCTCCATCTTCCCGAACTTCACACACCTTGTTTTCTATCAAAGAATCTACCCATTTAGAAGATCCTGAGCAATCCGTACCTATGATACGGGCTATATCTTCTTTCGTACAAGGCTGTCCGTTTGGCATAACCATAACACCACGTTCTACACTTTCCCACATATAGCATAACATATCCATCCACAAGCCCCTAACGTCTGGTGGAAGTACCCTTAATTCAGGACACCTCAACCAATCGCCAACATAGAAAGGCATAGGAGTTTCTTGTTTTCTTGCCATAGAGAGAATTTTTAAGGAAGCCGGGATAATTCCCAGCTTTCCTATAATCATGTTTGAACGGTTACACTTCCAGAATTGCAATATCAGGGGCAATATCCTTGATCTTATCCAGCACCTCATCAATACACTTATCTCTGTAACTTTCCATCACTTCATTTGCTCCTGGCGAAACAAGTTGCAAAAACACTTCTCCATTTGTCAGATAATGATCGAACTCAATTTCGATGGGCTGTTTTGCAGTTCCCTTGAAGATAGCCATGTTTACGGTAAAGCTCTTCGGTAAATTACTTTCTACCTGGCAACGGTAAACATCAGCAACGGAGCCAGAAGGTTCTCTTTGTTTCTCAATCTCTGCCTTTGCTTTTGCATTGAAGTTTTTGAGATTGGAAACAAGCACCATGCACTTTTCTTTATCTTCAAACAAACCACGATTCAGACGCAAGAATTGTCCTAATTTGGCAGGGATCCACCCCTTTTCACCATCATTAATACCGAACTTCTCAAATGTTTCAGATACTTCAACCGTACCAGTGAACGTGTTTTTATTGTAATAATCATCTTCGTTTACAGTGAGCTGAATTGTCATTTTCTCACGATTCACAACGACATTTGCACGTTTCTGATCTACAGTGTCTATTCGCTTGGAAAGCCATTCATACGGAGTGGAGATAGTGCCGGAAACACTGATCTTTTCCGGGGCTTTGGTTGCAAGCGGTTGTTGTGCTTGCGCTGCGTCACCAAGTCTATAAACTACTTCAATAGGTTTCTCTCCAGTGTAATGTTCGATGTTAATGTTCAAACCTTTGTTTTTTTCTTCCATAATGTTTTAAAAATTAAGATGTTAATAAATTAATTATCTGTGCCAGTCAAGCGCACTGCCATTTGAATTGTTTTCTGCCTTTCTTCCGGCTTCATAGGTCTTTCCTCCAGCAAATAACCGTCTGGCGTATAGTAACCTACTCTTCCTTCGTCTTGATCTATGAACTTGTAGCACTCACCTTTAATGTACTCACCGCCTTTTCTCAAATCATCAAGCATTTTTCCGATCCGTTCTTGCAGTGGCTTCATTTTCCCTTTGAAGTCAGCTTTAACTACATCAAAATTTTCTGTCAGCTCTTGCATCTGTATCTGAACTTCTACAAGGTTAGCCCGAAGCTCATTAGTTTCTTCCTGAGAGAACTTTGAGAGATAACTTTTCTCTACGACTTCATCGCAGCTATCACGTAAAATTTGCGCTCTTTGCTCCACTGGAGTATCAGCCAACATTATATCTTTCATTGCAAAATAAGTTTGATTATTAATGAATTGAAGTCTATTTGAAAGTGGTACTTATTCAAGAGAACAAACAGTAAGATTGCGATTCCTAATATGTTATCTATAATTCTCCATGTAAACCACTTCTTAGGGATAAGGCTTAAAACAATCAATGCAAGAAAACCTATCCATTGAGAGCTTATTAAACCTATGAAGCACAATATAAGGTAGATCCAGTTGCACATTCTCCAAACAGCGAAAACCGGGCTTATCTCAGTGAGATCGTTTTTGTCCTTATACTTTTCCACAGCAGCGAAAACTTTTTTGCAAGCTGCCAAATTCAGCACTTCAAAGAAAAGGCAGAAGGCTATCAGTATATAAAATATTGTTGTCATTCTTGCACCTTCTTTACATTAAACATCAAATAATCAAACCACAATTCAATGAATTGCTGCCCGAAATACTTTGCTTTCTCTCTTGATTCTTGCCAAAGCCGAGAGCCGACATACGCAGACGTATTCGAGGGGGCGTAAAGCGTATGCGCATAACCGAAGCCCGCACGATTGTTTAGAGCGTCAATAATTGGAATATACACAAGCCCTTCTGTTTCTTTGATTTCTCTCTCAGTCCACAAAGCAAACCAGGGGAAATAGAAACGGCTGCTACCGCTTGCATCCGGTTTAGGCTGGTAATTCTTACCCCACAAAGCCCGGCTGATTGTTTCAAGTTTGATTAAGGCAATAATCCCTTTTCTTACTCCAGCAGAACGCAAAGCCTTCTCATCAATAGGGGAACACTTTAAAGCAGCACACGCATCCTCATAACTTCGGATTGTCGTGTAATCATCAAGGGTAGGGGTTGGTTTCTTTTCACCTTTGCAGAACAAGGCTACCAACACGTTTTTCACTTCTTCACTTTTAGCAACGTCTAAAGCTGCCTTTACTTCAATCTCAGTAATTTCAATTACTTTCATCTTTTAAAGATTTTAATCGTTTGACAATTTTGTTAGTTAATCGTATCGCATTATCCACTCTGGTACTTCTACCTTCGTGTGGGATATTTTCTATTAGCACTGGAATAAGCCGGATAAGCTCATTTACCAAGTGATTGGGTATTTTCTTCATCGGCTTTCCTCCAGTTAGGATCGGGATCAGGTATTTCTATATTCAAGTATTCCAAAGCATACTCTCTGAGCTTCTCGCAATATGTTGAGAATGTTAATGTGTCCATTGTTGCAGTTGATCCGGGAAATTCTATAATCTCACCCGTATGTTTGTTTACTACTTTGTCTTTAGTCATTTGAGCCTTAAAAAACTCGTGTACTTGTTCCACGCTTGTAAACTCCCATCCGGCATTAAGCAACCCATCTAACAGCATTGGATAGATACACCCCCATAGCCAGCCGTTTTGATCGTTGGAACGTGGCTTCCTAACCTTTTTCACTATTACCTGGTAAATCCCATCTACCGAATGAGAAAACAAGTCGTATAACGGTCTAAGGTTGAATAGCCCACCCTTCTTTTCTATCAAAACTTTATTTGTCATATAGCTGTAGCTGTTTTTCTAAACTCTTTCTAACTGCGTGTATAGCTCCTTCTCTACCTTCAAGGCTTCTCAGGTAATCTTCCAGCTCCTTACGTGTTTCTGCGATATAGTAGCCTTCACTTGTGGCGATCAGCCCAATCACCATACCCGAAAGTCTAATATGGTTGATAATCTTTCTTATTCGTGGACTATCAATTTTACACCCATAAGACTTTAAAGCCGAACACATCGCTTTATTTGTAATCGCTTTATATTTACCTACCTTACCGTGAAGCCCTTGTACTATGAGAGGCAGAATAACTTTGTCCTCATAATCGGTTAGAGGTTTTGTTTGCTCTGAAAATCCTTGTATCATACCTAAAAATTGTTTAAGGTTATACTCAAACCTGGTTTAGCAGCATAAACCGCCTTTCCAGTAATTTTTTGCACCTCAGATACAAATAAATGCTCATCGCTGTTATTAGATGAGAGGTGTAAAAGAACTATGTTTGCAACGTTGCTCAAATCGTTTTCTTTTAGAGCTTGTTTGCAACTTTCCAGCTCCATGTGAGAAACCATTAATCTGTTTCTTTGTGTAGGAAGGACACGCCCGGCATTAATGCTTTCTATCAGTTTTGTATCAGAGTAATTACATTCAATCAGTATATGATTCAATCCAGAAAAAGTATATCCAGACTGGCAACTATCCGTTAAAAACATAATACTACCACAATCCGGGTGCTTAATGAAATAGCCAACACAAGGTACATCATGGAAAGCAGGGAAGGGGATCACCCGAAAACCACCAAGCAGATAGCCCGATCCTATTTTAATGGCTTTTACTCTGGAACCTTTCAATTCCTTGCTTTCTATCACTTCTGGAAGAGCCAATACATGAAAGCCACAATCTACCATTGCCTTAGCATATTTAGCATGATCGTTATGCTGATGAGTTATTAAGCAGCCTACGACTTTGCGAATATTGAAATCCAAAGCCTTTTTTACGTCTATGAAACGTATTCCAGCCTCGATAATCAAAGCCTCATTGCCGTTATCCAGTATGTAGCAATTACCACTGGACGAGCTGCCCAAAACTCTTAATTCCATTCCCATTAGAAACCTGGCTTATTTTCATTGGAAGCCGTTGCAGTATTGGCACTGGTATTAGAAACTTCCTCAAAGCTAACATCTGATACATCAAAACGTTGTGTTCCCATTGTGGGCATAGCGTCTGTATGCTCTTCCGCACCCTCAACATCATTTTCAAATGCTTGTTGCATTTCTATAGAGAGATAGCCGTATTTACTAAGTAAATTTCTGATAACGGTTTTGATAGCCATCCCATGAAAATTACCGAGCCATCCAACGGTTTTACTGTCTGCCGAGAAAGGCAGTTCGGCAAGTTTCATAAGGCTTTCTACGGTTGTTTCCTTCTTTAACCCTTTGGAGTAGCGTTTGGCGTGGGTAGCCATTTGTTCAACAGTCATGTACAACGTCTTAGAGAAGCCGTTAAGCAATTCAAAATAGCAGAAGTAACCTATGATCTTATCAGACTTCTTTTCTCCGTCAAAAGCGATCTCGCCAGTAAGTTTGTTCACTTTACGAACTTCACCATCAAAAACGACATCTGCGTTAATGGTACGGTATTGGTTGGATCTTTCCGCAAGCTGAATATAACCCTTGTACCCCAGTTGAAACGTTGGCTCCATAACCTTGATATACTTTTGGATAGGCTTACCGTCTGAGCCTATTTTGGGCTTACCTTTTTCGTCCAAATCATCTACTTTTTTGCTATTATTGAAGGGGATAATGAAAGCGTACCCCAAAGCCTTATTGATTGGCAACTTCAAAACAGCAGCTTTCAGACATTCCGCTACAACCGCTTTCGGCTCGCATAATTGTAAATTTGAATCCGAGTTGTATAGATCAATAATGGAAGCAACAAATGTGGAAGCATTCTTAGAAAGCGCATTTTTAAATTGTTCCATTACAGAAGGAGCGTTAAGCATAGTTTTCAGCACATCTATTTTTTTTGCCTGTGCTGGCATTTTCGTTGATTGGGTACTAACTACTTGTGTACCACTTGAATTTTCTTGTGTCATAAAATTATTATTTAAAGTTGTTTGTATTCTTCCATTGTTCCATTTCCGGCAACACGTATCATCAAAGATTTATCTTTGCTAACCACGAGGTTTATTACTTGCGACATGGTAGGTATAAGATCGTTCACACTTTCCCGATTATCAATGAAAATGGGTGCTGTGATACCTACAGATCGACATATAGCGTTTATTATATCCAGCCCAGCATTGATTTTTGAAGCATTGTTTACATCGGCAAACGGCACACCATCTACAGAGCAAAAACAGGTTATAGCCTCATTCCCATTCAACTTTTCGCTAATAAACGAGAACTTAACCAAAGAGAACATTCCGTTAATACGTTCCATCAACTTGTTGTCTTTTTCTTTCTGGAAGTCTTGTACCAAAAACTCCAAACGTTCTTGTTCTGCCAGAGCTTCATTGTTTTTATCTCTTCTATCCTCCAGATCCTCAATAACTTTATTGGAACGTTCTATAGTATCACGTTTACCCAGCTTCTTATTCAGCTCATCTATAGCCTCAGAAAGAGTAGCCTTAGCTTCTTTCAACTCTGTTGTGTCTATAGGTTTGGCTTCTGCCTTTAACTGGTTTTCAAGATCTACGATTTCATTACTGAGAGAAAGCCAGGTAGGATCGGAAAGAATGATCTTTTGTGTATCTTGTTCTTCCGGCATATTCCCTTTACATTCATTGATATTATGCACCAATATTTCTTTCTCGTTACTCAACTGAGTTATAGCAGCTTGAATAATTGAACACTGCTTTTTAAGCTCTTCAACTTTTGCAGCTTTTTCCTTGCCTTCATTTTGCACTGCTTTCAGTCGGTTTGCCTTGTTGAGATTAAAGTTGTCCTGTAATTCTTGTTGCTTGGCTTGAATATCTTCTACCTCCAACTCTCTTTTACAAGTCGGGCAAATAAAAGCCCCTTCCGGGTACTGTAACGTTTCCGCATCTATGGCATAGAACTTACCTCTCAATACTTCCAAATCATTATTTAGAGCTTCGATAGTAGCTTTGATACGAGAATGATCCTCTTGTTTACGGGATATTTCAGCATCCTTGCTTTTAACTTGATATTCCAGCTTTGAAATATTATCCAGTACGTCATGGTAGGATTTATTGGCATTTTGTCTTATCTCATTTTCTCTTTGCGACTTGGCAAGTTTTTTGTTCCCGATTTGCTTTTGCAACTCAGATTTGGCTTTGAACTCTGCTTCTATCTGTTTGCTTTTATCGGCTAACTGGCTATCAATATCTTTAATTTTCTCTTTTTTGTCGGCTATTTCCTTCTCCAAAACCGCCCAGTCCTCACTTTCAGGCATTGCATCACGTACCGAATCAATTCTACCAGGAATACCCTTTAACTCATCTTTGATAGCTGATTTCTTAGAGGCTATTTCTTTTGCTAATTGCTCTAAGGTTCTGCCTGAAATAAGACTAATCAGCTCTTGAAACTTTGGATTGATATTGGCTACTTCCTCATTCGTAACGTTACCAGCCATTTCAAGCAACATAGCTTTCTGATCTTGCGCCTTCATGGTCGGGAAATATAACGGGTTAGTAATCATTCTAAAAACATCTTCCGGCAAGATCGCTGCTACTTCCGCATCATACTCCTTTTTCGTTTTGAGTTTTACACCATTCAAATAAAACTCTGTAGCATGGTTTTGAAGGACACCAGCGTTTACACCACTTCCCCATTTTTCAACATAGTTACGTTGCAGTTCAACATCTCTACCATTGATAGACAATACACCAGTTACGCTATGTACAAGGTGTAAGATTGGTTTTCCATCTTCTCCCAACGTTTTAATGTTAAAGTTGGTATCAGCCCTATTCGTGCTGTCCTTCCCAAATAACAGCCACAAGAACGCATCTTGAAGCGTTGTCTTTCCTGTGCCATTTCCACCACAGATAAAGGTATTTTTATCTGTAAACTCTACTGTTAGATCTTGAATTTTCTTGAAATTCTTTAGGATCAATTTCTTTAAGAATACTTCTTTCATAATTTGTTTATATAAGTGTCTATTTTCTCTGTCTTTTCGATAGTTAATAATTCAGCTCTGGAGTATAGTATTTTGGAGCGTTTCTCTGCCCCATTCCTTGTAGGGTGTACAAGTTGCTGGCGTACCCACCGTTTTACACGAGCCTCACCGAATGATTTATAAGCCTCCCTTTGGGAAATAAGATCTTTTGCCGGAAATACCATTTTTGCGTAATTGGCAGCTCCAAGCTCAGCCATATCTTTACAGAGATTTTTAAGCTCGTATAGCTCCAGTACAATACCCATTATCTACATTTCCTTTTCCGTAATCTTTTAGCCCTCAACATTTTTCTGAAATAGTGCTGTACGCTTTCTGTATTGTACTGGTTATCTGTATAAAGTACATAGAACATCAGGAAGCACATAGCCGTAAATAGAAGTTGGTGCGAAGCTGAGAACGCAATAGCACATACCAGGCAAGTAACCCCTAAAGCACCGAATATGGAGCAACCAACCAAATTTAAAAACGTGTCCGAACTCATATTAATGTTGCATTATTGTTATTTGAATAAGTTGTTTTGCATAGCATACCGCATAAACTCAGGGAACGAGTGTACACCGACTTTTCTAAAACTGTTTTTTCGGTGATTATTAACGGTATTCAAAGAGATAAATAATTTGTCTGCTATTTCTGAATCTGATTTGCCTTCATAAAGCAGCCTCATCACTTCAAGCTGTCTATCCGATAGCTTTGAATTAAATTTGGGGGCGCAAATGATCTTATCGCTTTTACACTCGCCACGTAGAGGACACCCGACAAATTCAAAACGGAAATTCCAGTTCTCATCAATATCTATCACATTATCGTATAGACCAAAGTTGCACTTTATAAATCTCCGTACAGCCAAAAAATCACGGTAACGCTTATTTTCAGAACTCTTTGAGTAAATTTCCATTAAAGCCGTATAAGCCTCAGTATAAAATTCTCTCAGTATTTCCAAGAAAGCCTGGATAAACTCAGTATCACTTTCTCTAAGTTGCCTTTCCGCTTCACCTAAAGGACGCATAGTAACTTCGCCTTCTGGTGTGGTGTAAAATTCGATAGGTTTCATATTACGATGCTTCAGGGAATAAATATTTGGCAGGAACTTTAAACTCTTTCTCTAAAACAGATTGCGCCAACGCATCCGGCTTTTGTGTTCCAGCGATCCAACACCGCACGGTTTTTACGGACTTCTTAGTAATCTTAGCCACCTTTTCTACAAATTCAGTTTTAGGAGCTTTGATACTACTTCTTTCGGGCAAATTCTTATACATTTGCGTAAAAGTAGGATAGTCTTTTTCTGTTAATTCGCTCATTTTCATTTGAAATATTATCACTCCTATAGGTTATTTTGCCTATATTTGTGGTGTTATTACTTTTATTACGTTGCAAATATATGTAACATTGGTAATATTACCAAATAAATCCCGTAATATTTTAGTAATATTTCGAGGAATATTATCATATTATATTTTAAAAAGTCAATAAATGATTGATTTAAAAAGACTTAGGAAAGAAAAAGGAATCACACAGAAAGAATTAGCTCAACTTCTTTCATGTGGACAGAGCTTTATTGCCAACGTAGAGAATGGCAGAAGGGATTTACCACCCGTCAAAATTGAAATATTAGAAAGAAAATTTAGTAATATTTGCAGTTATATTACCAATGATATAGAAGAGATAAAGCCGATAGAAAATAAGCCTAAAACCATTGCGCCAAAACAACATTCACAGACTGAAAAAATGGAAGTATCTACAGATATTCTGTTTGCTGGTGCAGACGCTTTTTCCAGGCAGCTAATACAGCTAATGAACGAGAAGCTGATAGCACCCTATTCTATGATTACCGAGAAAGAAAAAGAGATAGAACGGTTAAATAGAGAAATAGGTCGCCTCGAAGCATTGTTAGAGGTAAGCAAAAAAATGAATGCCCAGCAGGAAGATGTTGCAAAATGTGCAGATGCCGTATAGTATTTGGCTTTAAACAGATTAAATATTAGAGTATGGAAGATTATAGCAAACTTGTAATAGAATTGTACAGAGAGCAATTCTTGGCTTATACAGTAGGTTTACCCGTAGACGTAGATAGCATTTTCAGTGTTCAAGATTGCCTTCTTAAAGCGATTGATAAAGCAAAGGTTAATAATGAGCCTACAGATTACTTGGTGAATTTGAAAAATGAAGTTGATTTTTTGAAGTACCAAATTCTAAGATAATGAATAATGCAGAAGCTAACAGACCTATTGCAAACCGTTTCTTTGAAGCTTTTGATGCTCTTGTGGCAATGGGTAAGATAAAAAGCGTGAGAAGCTATTGTGATCCCAACGGTGTAGATAGGCGAAATATGGAGTTACTTCGTAAAGATCCTACACGAAACTTACTACAACCATTTTGGCTGGTTCCTTTGATTACTGAATATGGTGTTAGCGCAAAATGGCTTCTTACTGGAAAAGGTAAGATGTTAGAAAAATAAAGCGATACTTTAAACAGTGTCGCTTTTTCTTTTCCCCTTAACAATCCCCTATATATACTCTATTATTAATATATAATCTTCTTATTATTATATTATATATATACCCCCGTTTAAGTTTTGCTTAGGCAATTTGCTTAAGCAAAAGTGTGTTTTGTGCAAATCATCACAAAAGTCGTTTTTATTATAACAAACTGATAATCAGCTATATATTAGCGATTTAATATGCAAACATACGGATACAACAAATTTTGCTTAAGCAATTTGCTTAGGCAAATCTTCAAGCAAAAATAACATTTTGCTTACCTTTTTGCTTAGGCAAATTGCTTAACCAAATTGCTTAGGCATTTTGCTTAAGCAAAACGCAAAGCATTATACACCAACAAATTACACTTTATTGGTGTGCTGTTGTATCATCTTCATTTTGCCTAAGCAAATTGCTTAAGCAAAATAGTTTTCTTTGTACTTTTTCATTTATAGGCTCCTTAGTTTCGCTGATATTTATATTCACCAGGTTAATTACTTTCCTGTTCGCTTGATCTATAGGATCCCATGATTTTTTTATGTAGATGTCCGTTACCCTCATACTATCATCAACATGATTAAGAGAAGTATGTACGGTGTATTTATCTACTCCTGCATCATTTAAAGCTATAGTAGCCCATGAGTGCCGAGCTGCGTAAAACTCCAAATCATCTACACCAACTAACTTTCCTACTTTCTTTAACCCCTTGTTTAGAGCCGTACTGAAAGTATTTACATCTGCATACATCGTATAAAACCTGAATACCCTTTTTCCTGTAGGATCCCGATATTTATCTACAAGAGCTTGGTATTCCGGTTCTACTTTGATTGAGATTTCAGCTTTATCAATGCGCCTTTCTTTGGTTTTTATTCTTTGGTATGTAATACGTCCGTTCCTATAATCTGTACAATTATATAAGTCTATAGCATTCATGCCAATTAAACCAAAGCTCAGCAAGAACACATCTTTTGCAAAATTGAATCTATTAGTACCGGGCTGGAGTATCTTAGTATATTCCAAATTTGCAATAGCTTGTATTTGCTCAACCGTCAAAGCTCGCTTTCTCGTTGCCGGAAGTTTCGGGAAATCAATGTGAGAAAAAGGGGAATAAGGTATTCGGATAACTCCAGCATCCTCATCGTTGAACTCTTTTTTCGCTCTGTTGTATATAGCCCTCATCCTATTTAAATAGTTGTGAGTTACATACCCCCTTGTTACATTTGGCTGTTTGTTTATCCAATCAGCCCAATTTTGCAAAAACTTAGCTGTTATTTCGGATAACATAACCTTTTCCCGACCAACAAACTTAACCAATGATCTAACAGCACATATATAGGTATCTGCATTACCTCCATGTCCTGCTTCTTTCATTCGTTTTATTTCCTTCCAGGTGTAGGCTGCAATATCAAGATCAAATTTTTCATTCTCATTATCGGTAGTAATGATTCTGATAATTTGCTCCATAGTCATACTGGTTTGCCTTTCACCCCAACGATCCAAACGTTTACGATACGTCCTTATCATTTCATCAGTAAGATCTATGTAATGCTGATTTTTGATTTTAAAGGTTTTCTGGGTAATATCTTCCTTATATATAAAATAAGGTGTAGCCAGGTATCGCTTTTCTCCGTTGTGTGTTACACGTATCTTAATATTATAGGTTCCGTCCTTCTTTTTTTGATGGGCGTAAACCTCCGCTTTAAATGTTGCCATAACTTTTGTAGAATATTTGTAGAACTATTTACTGCAAAAGTACCTCACTTATGCGGATTATGCGGTAACACGATCACTACCAAAATCTGTCATTTTGTACCCCCGATGGGAATCGAACCCATATTTTCGGTTTAGGAAACCGACGTTCTATCCGTTGAACTACAAGGGCTTATGCAGATTTGCACAAATTTTCAAAGAACTATTGCCTATCATTCAAAGGATAGATTGGGCTGAAAAATCGGTTACTCTTTAGGAAACTTCTATTCTATCCGTTGAACTACCAAGGCATATCGATGCAAAATTACTCTTTTTCCATCATTTAGCAAGTGTTTCGACATAAAAACTGTATAAGCTTCAGCTTGAAGCAAATAATCGATTTTTTATTTTGTTTTTTATTTTAAGTTCCCCATTTTTGCAAAATATGGATTAAAAAATACGCTAACTTTAAATTGTGAATTATGGCAGATAAAATGACAGTCAAGGAACTTGACGATGTAGTAGTCCGTTTCTCGGGTGATTCGGGCGATGGAATGCAGCTTGCCGGTAATATGTTCTCTAATATTTCGGCGACAGAAGGGAATGACATCAGTACATTCCCCGATTATCCGGCAGATATTCGTGCTCCGCAAGGCACTTTGACAGGTGTGTCTGGTTTTCAGGTACACGTAGGTTCAGATAAAGTATATACTCCTGGCGATAAATGCGACGTGTTGGTGGCTATGAACCCGGCGGCGCTGAAAACTCAATATAAATTTTGTAAGCCTCAGTCTGTTATTATCATAGATACAGATTCGTTTACTAAACGCGACTTAGAAAAAGCACAGTTCCAGCTTGAAAATCCGTTCTCTGAATTAGGAATCAAGAACGAAGTAGTAGAAGCTGCCATCACTACAATGTGCAAGGAAAGTCTGAAAGATAGCGGATTGGACAATAAAACCATCATGCGAACTAAGAATATGTTTGCATTGGGATTGGTTTGCTGGTTGTTCCATCGTGACATCACAATAGGTGAAAAACTCCTTCGCGAGAAATTCGCAAAGAAACCGGAAATAGCCGAAGCCAACGTGAAAGTATTGCACGACGGTTACCACTTCGGTGAAAACACTCACGCTTCAATTTCTACAAGCTATACCGTACCTACAAAGAAGGCAATGCAGCCCGGACGATACATGGATATCAACGGTAACAAAGCCGCTGCCTACGGATTGATTGCAGCTGCCGAGAAGTCAGGCCTTCAGTTGTATTTGGGTTCATATCCTATCACTCCTGCTACAGATATTTTGCACGAATTGGCTAAGCACAAATCTTTGGGCGTAAAGACCGTGCAGTGCGAAGACGAAATCGCAGGTTGCGCATCGGCTGTAGGTGCAGCATTTGCCGGAGCCTTGGCTGTAACAACAACTTCTGGTCCGGGTGTATGCTTGAAGAGTGAAGCCATGAACTTGGCGGTTATCACAGAGCTTTCTTTGGTTATTATCGACGTGCAGCGTGGTGGACCTTCTACAGGATTGCCTACTAAATCTGAACAAACCGACTTGCTTCAGGCATTGTACGGACGTAACGGTGAAAGCCCTATGCCAGTAATTGCTGCAACTTCGCCTACAGACTGCTTCGATGCCGCTTTCATGGCATGTAAGATAGCAGTAGAACACATGACACCGGTTATCCTTCTTAGCGACGCATACATCGCCAACGGTTCTGCCGCATGGCATTTGCCTAATTTGAATGACTATCCTGCTATTGTTCCTCCATACGTAAAACCGGAGATGGCAGGTTCATGGACTCCGTTCCAGCGTAATCCGCAGACAGGCGTACGCTATTGGGCTACTCCTGGCATGAAGGGCTTTATGCACCGCATCGGAGGTTTGGAAAAGAGCAACGAAACAGGTGCTATCTCTACCGAACCCGAAAACCATAATCTTATGACTCGCTTGCGTGCAGAAAAAGTTGAGCGCATTGCAGCTTCTATCCCCGACTTGGAAGTGGAAGGCGATGCAGACGCAGACTTGCTGATTGTAGGATTTGGCGGTACTTACGGCCACTTGCATTCTGCTATGGACGCAATGAACAGACATGGCAAGAAGGCTGCTTTGGCACACTTCAAATTCATCAATCCGTTGCCACGTAATACCGAAGCCGTGCTTCGCCGCTACAAGAAAATCGTTGTTGCCGAGCAGAGTATGGGACAGTTTGCAGGATACCTGCGCATGAAGATTGAAGGATTGCACCTGCATCAGTTCAATCAGGTAAAAGGCCAGCCGTTTGTGGTGAAAGAATTGGTAGATGCTTTCGAACGTATCTTGGCATCTGACATGTAAAACATTAAAATCAGGAGGAAAAACAATATGTGTGAAACTAAATATACAGCAGCCGACTATAAAGCCGGTCAGCCACGTTGGTGCCCCGGATGCGGCGACCACGCATTCTTGAACTCGTTCCATAAGGCATTAGCCGAAATCGGTATCCCGCCCCATCAGATAGCGGTAATATCAGGTATCGGATGTTCTTCACGTCTGCCTTATTATATGAATACTTATGGCATGCACACCATTCATGGACGTGCGGCAGCCATCGCTACAGGTGCTAAAGTCACTAATCCCGATCTTACCATCTGGCAGATTTCAGGCGACGGTGACGGACTTGCTATTGGCGGTAATCACTTTATCCATGCTATCCGTCGTAATATCGACATTAATATCATTTTGCTGAACAACCGTATCTACGGTCTTACTAAGGGACAATATTCACCTACTTCGGCTCGTGGTTTCGTGAGCAAGTCATCACCTTACGGTACCGTAGAAGACCCGTTCCGTCCGGCAGAATTGTGCTTCGGCGCACGCGGACGCTTCTTTGCACGCTGTGCAGCAGTAGACGGTGGCCCATCGGTAGAAGTATTGAAAGCAGCTGCCAAGCATAAAGGAACTTCTGTAGTAGAAGTATTGCAGAACTGTGTGATTTTCAACGACGGTACACACGCTTCTATCGCAAAGAAAGAAGACCGCGATAAGAACGCCATCTATCTGGAACATGGCAAACCAATGCTTTTCGGTCCGAATAAGGAATTGGGTTTGATGCAGGAAGGCTTCGGATTGAAGGTAGTTCGTTTGGGTGAAAACGGTATCACAGAAAAAGACATCCTTGTACACGACGCTCATTGCATGGACAATACCCTGCAGTTGAAACTCGCGTTGATGGAAGGTCCTGACTTCCCGATTGCCCTCGGTGTGATTCGCGATGTAGAAGCTCCTACTTACGATGAATCGGTAGCCGCTCAGATAGAAGAAGTTTCCGCAAAGAAGAAATACCACAACTTTGCAGAACTGCTCGACACGAACGATACTTGGACAGTAGAATAAATTCGAAAATAGCGGGCAGAAAGTCCAATGAGTACATGACACCTGGGGCAACGCTCTAGGTGTTATGTGTTTACATACCTACGCACTGATTTTACTTTTGTACTTTCAGTGCGTTTTTATTTATGTTACATTATACTCAGTGTGCAGCTTGTGACTATGGAGTTTGCGGGCTTTTAGCCCGCATTAGTTGATGCTCTATGAAAGATTTCAACAAAGTCGTCTTACTTCGTTCGAAGTAAGCATTCACTTCGTTCGAAGTAAGCACGTTGACCGACCGAAGTAAGCGTTCACATCGGTCGAAGTAAGACGACTTTATCGGTGTAATTTATCGGCAATCTGTTTGTTGATATCGATATTTTTTGCGAATATTGCATTTAAGTTATGCATACAATTGTTTTATATGGAGGGTCTATATAGTTGATCAGTAAAGAATATGCACGGCTTTTTAATCTTAATATTTAAAAAAAACAGCCAAGAGGCCAGCATAAGCATAATGGAAAAAATCTCAGATATAGAATTATTCAATGAACTATTCACCAAGTACAAAAGTCGTTTCATTAGGTTCGCCCAAACCTTTACCCGTGATGCCGCGATAGCCGAAGACTTTGTAATAGATGCCCTTGTTTATTACTGGGAGCATAGAACAGAGCTTAGTGAAGAATCTAATGTACCAGCGTATGTGTTAACCATAATAAAACACAAATGTTTGAATTACCTTCAGCGTGAAACTATAATAAAAGATGCGTCAGAGCGGTTGTATCAACATGCCCAATGGGAGTTGAGTACCCGTATTGCCACTTTGGAGGCTTGTGAGCCTTATGAAATATTTGCCGCTGAAGCACAAAAAATAGTCAATGAAACATTGGAACATCTGCCAGATAAGACCAGAGAAATATTTATAATGAGCCGTATACACAATCTTTCGCATAAAGAAATAGCCGAAAGGTTGAATATCAGCTATAAATCAGTAGAATTTCATATCACTAAGGCGTTAAAGGAATTGCGTGTACAACTTAAAGATTACCTGCCATTCTTCATTTATTTAATTTTAAAGTAAAAAAAGCGTTTTTTCATTAGGGATACGTCGGTCTAATTTGCTTATATCTATGTAAGGGGTAAGAAAGGCATATTGCTTTGGCTTCTTTTATATAATAATATAGCAAATTATGGATAAAGAATTATTAAAACGTTTTTTCGAGGGGCGAGCCACTACTGACGAAGAGATGAGAGTTCGTGAGTGGATGGATGCGTCAGAAGAGAATCGTCGTGCTTATTTCCGTGAAAGAAAGATGTATGATATGACGTTGCTTCTTACCGATGAGGCGGAAATAAAATCTGCTCCAAAGCCTGCAAAGAAGAATGTACGTTTCTTTATAAAATTTATAGAAATAGCGGCTGTAGCCGTTGTTACTTTGGTAATAACTCTATTCTATAAGAACCGAGAAGAACAGAATTATTGGCTTACCGCCCAAAAAATCAGTGCTCCGGCAGGACAACGAGTACAGCTTGAACTTTCTGATGGTACCCAAGTATGGCTTAACGCTCGTACTAAAATAGAGTATCCTGCCGCATTTGTAGGTAAAGACCGGCGAGTAAAACTTGATGGCGAAGCTTATTTTCAAGTAGCTAAAAACGCCAGTAAACCTTTTATCGTGCAAACCTCAAAAGGAGATGTGGAAGTTTTAGGTACCAAATTTAATGTGGAATCTTATTCTGATGACAACACTTTTACTACAGCTTTGATGGAAGGAGCCGTAAAAGTAACCGCAGGAGGTTATCAGTGTAACCTTAAGCCTAATCAGATGGCTTATCTTAAAGACGGGAAGATAAGAGTCGCTCCTATTGAAGATTATAATCCATATCGTTGGCGAGAGGGTATTATCAGTTTTAAGAACGAAACCTTTCCTGATATCATTCATAAATTTGAGAAATACTACGGTGTAGAATTCCGTATAGAAAATAAAGCTGTGATGAGTTACCGTTGTTCCGGTAAGTTCCGTCATTCCGATGGCGTGCAATATGCCTTACGGGTATTACAAAAAGACGTGGATTTCAAGTTTACACGTGATGAAGAAAACCATATTATTTACATAAAATAAATTAGCCTATGAAACAATACGAAGAACACACACACCTTTAAAACTGAAAAAGTGCCGACAAGTTTGGCCGCATGTCGACACTTGCTATTAACACAATTCTTAACAACTGTATTAATTACTAAAGCGTTACAAAGATATGAATAATATTCCTTTGTGGGGTAATCTATACCCTCAAAAATTACAGACGAATCGCATTTATAGGATTATGAAAATTACTCTGGCTCTGACTTTTGTCTCAATTTTCAGTATGTTTGCGAATAATGTACAATCGCAAAACGCACGCATTACAATAGCTAAAAGCAATACTACTTTAGAGTCAATTCTTAATGAAATTGAAAATCAAACAGACTATCTGTTCATCATTAACTCTAATGTAAACACTCAGCAAAAAACTTCGGTAGAAGCTCATGATACTCCGGTGTCTAATGTATTGGATAAGCTTTTTCACGGTACAAATGTACATTATACTATGGAGGGCAGTCATATTGTGCTGTCGAACAAGGTTAGACCGAGTGCTGTTCAGAAAGAAGCACGTAAAGTGTCGGGACGTGTTTTAGATGAAAACGGTGAACCCTTAATAGGAGTAAGCGTTGTGCTTAAAGGCACTTCAAACGGTACTGTTACCAATATGGATGGTGATTACACATTAAGTGGAGATATTACCAATAAATCTGTGTTGGAAGTTACCTATATAGGTATGAAAAAACAAGAGATAACCGTGGGAAGCCGTACGCGCATCAACATTACTATGGCATCAGACAATGAAATGTTGGATGAAGTTGTGGTAGTAGGATATGGTACACAGCGTAAGGGAAACCTTACAGGAGCTGTATCAGCTGTCAAATCGGAAAAACTAACGGTTGCCCCTGTTGGAAATGTAACTAATGCTTTGGCAGGACAACTTCCTGGCTTGATTGTAAAACAGACTTCAGGTATCCCAGGCTCGGATGGCTCTACCTTACGTATCCGAGGATTTGATGCGCCTTTGGTAATTGTAGATGGCATAGAGGGTGATTTTAGTAATATTGATGCCAGCCAGATTGAATCAATATCTATTTTGAAAGACGGATCGGCTTCTATCTATGGAGCACGTGCCGGTAATGGAGTTATTTTGGTAACAACAAAACGAGGTGTCGACTCTAAGCCTATCATTTCATTAAATGCCTCTTATACTTTACAGGGACAAACTAATGTTATTAAACCGGGTAGTTCCGGACAAAGAGCTGAATGGTTGCGAGAAGAGCATATCAACAAAGGTTTGCCTATGTCGCAAGTACCTTATACTGAAGAACAAATACAGAAGTATTACGATGGTACAGATCCTAACTACCTGAATTCTGATTGGTATGATGCTGTAATCAGAAACTGGGCACCTCAGCAAAATCATAATCTTTCTATCCGTGGTGGTAGTGACAAGATTAAATATTATGGATACCTTGGTTACAACGATCAGGAAACTATCGTAAAAACCGGTGGAGGTAGCTATAAGCGATATAATGTACAGTCTAATATCGACGCTAAAGTTACTGATAGAATCTCGTTTACCTTAGATATGTTGCTGACCAAGGAAAAACAGTTTTTCCCTACTATAGGAAGTGGTTTCGGTCATTCAAACTTCTGGAGTATTATTTATGAATCAGATCCTCGCTATCCTATATATCTGCCAGATAGAAACAAACTTTCTTACGGAGGTCTTTCGTATGGTAATGCGCTTTTTGCATCGAATACTGATTTGGGTGGTTATAGCGACAGAGATAAGAATAGAATAAGAGCTACTGGTGGATTGACTTATGAATTTAAGTACGTAAAGGGCTTGAAGGCTAAAATGTCTATCAGCTATGATACTTATAATAACAACTATAAGTATTTTAATAAGCAAGAAAAGTTTTATTCATACAATAAAGATTCTGATACTTACACTTACGAGCGCTCTTCTCAAGACCCGACAGGTGTAACCGAGGTATTTGGAAGAGGTTATAGTCTTACACAGCAATATTCATTGCAATATGAAAGAGTGTTTAATGAAAAGCATCGTGTGTCTGCATTGGCTTTGTTTGAATCAATAGATTATAACGACAAGAGTATTGAAACTGGAAGAACAGGCTTTATGTCGACTGTATTGGATCAATTGTTCGCTGGAAACGGAACTACTTCTTTCAACAGTGGATGGGAGAGCGAAATGGGACGTGCCAGTTGGTTGGGACGTATCAATTACAGTTATATGGATAAATACTTGGTTGAGACCATATTACGTGCTGATGCTTCGGCCAAATTCCCTAAGAATAGCCGTTGGGGATATTTCCCAAGTGTTTCTTTAGGATGGGTTGTATCTCAAGAAAATTTCATGAAGTCATTTAAGGGCATAGACAATATTAAGTTGCGTGCCAGCTATGGTGAGTCTGGAAACGACAATGTAGGTAGTTTCAAATATTTGGCAGGTTATGCATTTGACGGTTCTTATAAGGTTGGAGATGAAATTAAGCAGGGCCTTTATGCTGTAGGTTTAGCTAACCCTATATTGACTTGGGAGACAATGAAGATTTATAATGGTGGTGTAGACTTTTCTTTCTTCAACAGAAAACTATATGGAACGATGGATGCTTTCTATCGTGTAAGAGATGGTATACCTGGAAGCCGTGCCGTATCATTGCCGTCATCGTTTGGTGCTGAATTGCCATTAGAGAATCTGAATAGCGTAGATACTCGTGGATGGGAACTGAATTTGGGTACCAGTGGACATATCGGCAAGTTTATATATGATATCAGTGGTAATCTGTCTTGGGCTCGTTCTAAGTGGAAAGAATATGATGAACCGGTTTATACAGACCCAGACCAGGAAAGAATATATAAGCGTGAAGGTCGTTGGACTGATGTCCGCTATGGATATGTATCAGACGGATTGTTTACCAGCCAAGCTGAAATCGAAGCTTTGGATTATACTTATAAAGATTTGAACGGTAACTCATCACTGCGTCCTGGTGACATTAAATATGTAGATCTGAATGGAGATAAAGTTTTAGACTGGAGAGACCAAAAGGAAATAGGTAAAGGAACGCTTCCTACTTGGACATATGGATTTAATATGAATTTTAAATACCATGATTTTGATTTGTCGGCTTTATTCCAAGGTGCATTTGGTTATACTACCTACATTGATTTGACCAAAGCTCCATCGACGCTGAAGTTTGATAACCGTTGGACGGAAAAAGAAAATGATCCTCATTCATTGGTAGCTCGTCCTGGAGGCGCAAGCACTAATGGATACTATTCAGACTTTAACAATCACAATACTGCATATTTACGTCTGAAAAACCTGTCGATAGGTTATAATTTACCTAAAGCATTGATAAGTAAAGCCGGTATTCAGCAGTTAAGAATTTATATGGCAGGAACCAATCTGTTTACACTAAGTACTTTGCATAAATATGGTGTTGACCCAGAAGTTCCGGAAGGAAGCCCTGCTTATTATTATCCTCAGCAGCGTACAATTAGTATAGGTTTAAACCTTTCATTTTAACTATAAAATAGAAATAGACGATGAAAAAAGTAATATATTCAGTTGCATTAGGAGCGTTAACTCTTACCAACACCTCTTGTTATGATGTACTTGACAAGGAGCCTCTTGATCAATATACCGATGCAGTTGTATGGAATGACCCTACACTAATCGATGCTTTTTTGGTTACTCAATACATGTATACTCCGGTAATGGTAAATGATGCTACTACCATGTTTACCAGTTGGAGCGGTTCGCCGATGAACAGAGATGACCGTAGAGGCAGCACCAATTATTTTTTCGGAAATAGTGAACAGGTCTTCGGTGTGGGACTTACTATGGATGTTTCTGACGAGGCCAAATACAATACTGGTTCATGGGCTGATATTTCTTGGTATAAGTTGCATGGTATTCCTGAAGATGGCGGTATGCTTGAATGGTGGGATAATGCTTATTATACTATTCGTAATTTGAATGAATTGATAGCTCGTGTGCCTAATTCTCCTATTGATGCTGAAACTGCCAAGGTGCGTATTGCCGAGGCCCGTTTTCTTAGAGCATACTGTTATTTTGCCATGGTAAAACGTTATGGAGGCGTTCCTTTGTTGACAGAAGCTCCTCAGTTGGATTCTTCGGAAGAACTTCTATATCCCAAACGTAATTCGGAGAAAGAATTATATGATTTCATTTTAGATGAAACCATGAGTATTTCTGAAGATTTAGCTAATGTAACAGAGGTAGGTCGTGCCAACAAGTGGGCTGCTTTATCTCTATATTGTAGAGCGGCTCTATATGCTGGAAGCATTGCCCAATATGGTAAAGTTCAATTAGATGGACTTTTAGGTATTCCATCAAGTGAGGCTAATTTATATTATCAAAAAGCATATGACGCAGCTTCTACCATTATAAAAAAGAGTCCATATAAGCTTTATGATGAAGATGCTGACAAGGTGCAGAATTTCAAAAACATCTTCTTGAAAAAAAGAAATTGCGAAGCTATTATGGTTAAACAGCATGACGGCCCTGGTTTCCAGAATGGTGGATTCAGTACATGGTCTTGGGATCAATGCGAGTGTCCGCGCCCGCAGGTATGGGGATTAGGAAATCACCATGGACCTTATTTGGAAATGGTAGAAGAGTTTGAACACGTTGACGGTACATCCGGAAAATTTGACCGTGAAGCTCTGCAAAGCAAATTATGGGATATGGAAGAATTGTGGAAGGATAGAGATCCTCGTTTCTATGCTTCAATCTGGACAAATGGAACTCCTTGGCGTGATGCTGTAGCCGGAGCTTTCCAAGGCGATACCGTTGATATGCATTTAGGCTTGATTAAGCCCGATGGTGAAATTATAAAATCGCAAGCGGATCAATATAACGGAATGAACTCTATTGGTGACCAACTGTGGACTCATGTCTCTACAGGTGTTGTAAACTCCGGGTTTGGTATTATGAAATATTTGGACCCGAGTGCAGACAACATGAGTTGGCTATGTGAGTCGAGAACAGACTATCAGATATTCCGATTTGCCGAGATTCTACTTAATTATGCAGAAGCAGCTTTTGAACTTGGCAAGCCAGATGAGGCTTTAGATGCTGTTAATCAGATCAGAAGAAGAGCTGGAGTAAAAGAACTGCCAAGCATTGACAGAGACAAGATTAGACATGAACGCAAGGTTGAATTGGCTTTTGAAAATCATCGTTATTGGGATTTGCGTAGATGGAGAGAAGCCGAAACAGCTTTGACACGTTCGTTTAGTGGATTGCAATATATTTATGATTACAAGTCGGGTAAATTTAAGGTAGTTGTTATAGAAGATGTAGATGGAACTACGGCATCGCCAACCTTCTACAGTCAAAATTACTACTTCCCTATAACTAAAGCCCGTAGAGCGGCTAACCCTAATTTGATAGAAAATCCGGGATATACTAAGTAATAGTGAAAAGTTCTGAAAGAGGGGCAAGCATGAAAAGACTTGCCTCTCTTTTTCTGAAAATCTTTATTGTGCATAATTAAGTACCCTTTGACTACATTTTCAACTACACTAATAATGAATAAAACAAGAACAATTACAATAGTTATGCTGCTCTTATTTTTTGGAGTAGCATTTCCTCTAATGGCTTACTCGCAAAAGCAAGTACCGGAGTTTTCGACCGCGGGTTTCTTTAATGATCCTCAACTTAGAACGGTGTATAACTTTAATCCTGCTTGGCGCTTTTTTAAGGGCAAGGTTAGCGGAGCAGAACGCACGGATTTTGATGATAAGGATTGGCAACTGGTTAATCTGCCTAACGGAATTGAATTATTACCGGCAGAGGCTAGTGGATGTATTAATTATCAAGGAGAGGTATGGTATCGAAAACATTTTACTGTAGGAGAAAATGAAAAAGCAAAGCGTTGGATTCTTCACTTTGAAGGTATTATGGGTAAATCTAAAGTGTGGATTAATGGCACTTTGATTAAAGAAAGCGTTTGTGGGTATCTTCCTTTAGTGATTGACGTTACCAGATACCTTAAAAAAGGTGACGATAATGTAGTTACCGTTTGGGCGGACAATAGCAATGACCCTAATTATCCACCGGGTAAGGCACAAGATGTACTTGATTTTACATACTTTGGCGGAATCTACCGAGACGCATGGCTGTACGGAACAAATTCTATTTTCATAACAGACCCTAATGAAGAAGATAAAGTTGCCGGAGGGGGAATATTGATTGCTTATGAGCATGTTAGCGAACAATCTGCCGATATATTATTAAAGGCGGATGTTAAAAATCTATCGGGTAGTTCATTTAATGGAAAGGTGATTTATGAACTGTTTACTAAAGAAAACCAATTAGTTGCTTCTTCTGTTTCTTCTGTCTCTATTTCAAAAGGGAAAAGTAGCCAGACTAACGAATCTAGAATGAAAATAACAAAGCCTCATCTATGGTATCCTGCCACACCTTATCTATATAATCTTATAGTGAAGGTAGTTGATAATAAAGGAGTGGTACAAGACGGTTATCGTCAGCGATTAGGTATTCGCAGTATAGAATTCAGAGGAAAAGATGGACTATTCTTGAACGGTAAACACTATGATAAGCCTCTTATGGGAGCCAATCGTCATCAAGACTTTGCTTTGATAGGACATGCTTTGCCTAATTCATTACATTGGCGTGATGCGAAAAAGCTGAAAGACTTGGGGATGGAAATAATTCGTAGCGCCCATTTCCCACAAGATCCGGCATGGATGGATGCCTGCGATGAATTAGGTCTTTTTATGATTGTTACCACACCGGGCTGGCAATTCTGGAATGAAACCCCGACTTTTGAACAAGGTGTTTATGACAATATCAGACAAATGGTACGTCGTGACCGTAATCATGCTTGTATTTTCCTTTGGGAGCCTATCTTGAATGAAACCTGGTATCCCGATTATTTTGCCAAGAAAGTGCGTGATATTGTAAGAGATGAATTTCCTTATGAATCGAGCTATTCTGCATGCGATTATCGCTCGAAAGGACGTGAGTATTTCAGTATTTGGTATGAAAATGCCATTAACTTCAATAAAAAGAACCCGTCATATTCAGATAAAGCAACAGAAAACATAACATTCTTACAGCGTGAATGGGGAGATTGTGTAGATGATTGGACCGCGCATAATGGACCGAGTCGTGTATCCAGACAATGGGGAGAAACACCCATGCTTATTCAGGCTAATCATTATGCAAAGACTAATTTCCAATATATTTGTTATGACGCTTTCTTCAAAACCACTCCCCAGTTTATTGGAGGGTGTATGTGGCATCCTTTTGATCATCAAAGGGGCTATCATCCAGATCCTTTCTATGGGGGAATAATGGATAGTTACAGACAGCCTAAAACTTCATACTATCTTTTCAAAAGTTTTCGCTCGCCTCAGGTTCAGCAAGAATCATTGGCAGAGACTGGACCTTTTGTCTATATAGCTAATGAAATGACACCATTCTCGCCAGAAGATGTTACGGTATTCTCTAATTGTGATAAAGTGGTGCTTACCATTAATAAGGATGGCGAGAAACGTGTCTATGAGCGTAAGCCGGCAGAGGGAATGCCATATCCTATCATTCGTTTCCCTAAGGCTTTTAGTTATGTAAACGATAAAATAATGTCCGATACTGATAATGAAAAAGGAGTGAAGCGTCAGCAAGAGTCTTATTTGATGGCCGAAGGGTATATTGATGGAAGACTCGTTGCTCAATGCAAAAAGCAACCGGCCCGACGTCCCCAACGCATTCTGTTGCATGTAGACGATGGCGGGTTACAGCTTAAGGCAGACGGATCGGACAAAGTTGTTGTTGTTGCTTCTATAGTAGATGAATGGGGAGTGGTAAAACGTTTGAATAATGGTCATATCCGCTTCTCTATAGAGGGAGAAGGCAGTTTGGTGGGAGATTATAAAATATACGCTAACCCCGTAGCTGTAGCGTGGGGAACCGCTCCGGTTATAGTGCAATCTACGTTAACCCCCGGTAAGATTAAAATATATGCTGAAATGGACTACCCAGGATCACAGCGCCCTATAAGTGGATCCATAGAAATTCAGAGCGTCACGGCATCAAATAAAATGCTTTATAACGATTCTGAACAAAAATCGGCAAAGAAGGAATCTCAAGAACTTAGAGGAGAAAGCGAAAAGGCAATCTTTAATGAATTGAAACGTGAAAATGAAGAATTACGATTGCAGTTGAACAATTTAAAGCTCAAAGCGGTTTCTACTCAACAGTCTGAATTTAATACAGCTACCCAGCACCAGTAATAAACTAAAAAACTATATATAATGAAAAGACATTTATTAACCTTATTTGTTCTGTTGGCTGTTTCTATACAGCTGTCTGCGGTATCTATTCCGCAATGGATTACTGCGTTTGAAAACCAAAATGCGACTAATACATGGATGTGTTTCCAAAAGGAGATTTTTATAAATGCCGTGCCAGGCAAAGCATTGACCCGTATAGCGGCAGACAGTAAGTATTGGCTTTGGATTAATGGAGAACTCGTTGTTTTAGAGGGTGGTGTAAAACGTGGACCTAATCCAGATGATACCTATTATGATGAAATAGACATCGCACCGCATCTTAAGTCGGGACATAATCTAATATCTGTGTTAGTTTGGTATTTCGGGAAAGAAGGATTTTCTTATAATCCCAGCGGTCAAGGCGCCTTATTGTTCGATTGTCAGACTAACGAATTAGTTCTGCAGAGTGATGATTCATGGAAAGCTACCATGCATCCTGCTTATTACACACCGTTAGCGCCATATCCTAATTTCCGTTTGCCTGAATCTAACATTGGGTTCAATGCGGAACTCGGCATGGATGGTTGGGAGAAAGGAGAAAATGCTGCGTGTCAATATTGGGCAAAAGCGCGTGTAGTTGGTAAAGAAGGCGATGCACCTTGGAATAAATTGCATCATCGCGTTATACCACTTTGGAAAGACTTTGGTTTGAAAGACTATGTATCGCAAACGGTTCATAGTGGCATGACAAACGATACATTGATTTGTCAGCTTCCTTACAATGCGCAAGTTATGCCTTATATGGAATTGGAGGCTGAAAAATCGTATTCAGCCATTACCATACTCACAAGTCATTATCAGGGAGGTAGCGCATATAATGTAAGAGCTGAATATCTGACTAAAAAAGGAAAACAATCGTATGAAAATAAAGGTTGGATGAATGGAGAACAGGTATATTACATCTATCCTAAGGGAGTAAATCTCACTAAGGTACAATTCAGAGAAACTGGATATAATACGGAATTTGAGGGATACTTTCGTTGCAATGATTCTTTCTTGAATAAAATGTGGGAGAAATCACAGCGTACACTTTATGTTACTATGCGAGATACTTATATGGATTGTCCCGATAGAGAGCGTGCTCAATGGTGGGGAGATGAAGTAAACGAATCTGGCGAAGCTTTTTATGCATTGTCACTGAGCAGTCATTTGCTTATGAAAAAAGGAATGTATGAGCTCATGGGATGGCAGCGTCCTACAGGAGAGATTTTCGCTCCTATTCCTTCTTCTAATTATCATACTGAGCTTCCCGGCCAAATGTTAGCTTCTATTGGTTACTTTGGCTTTTGGAATTATTATCTGAATACGGGTGACCTGCAAACCATTAGAGACCTTTATCCAAGGGTAAAAAAATACTTGGGTATATGGCAGAAGAATAGCGACGGAACAATAAAATTCAGAGCTGGAGAATGGACTTGGGGCGATTGGGGCGATAATATTGATATCAAGGTGCTTTTTAATGCATGGTATTATATCGCTTTAAAGGGTCAGCGTAATATGGCTACTGCTTTGGATATGAAAGCTGAAGCTGAGGCTATAGACCAAGAAATGCAAGCATTAAAGAAAGCGTTTAACACTGTGTTCTGGAATGGAAAGGCATATCGTCATCCAGAATATAAATTGAAGACAGACGACCGTGTGCAGGCTTTAGCTATTGTATCTGGTTTGGCGGACGAAAAGAAGTATCCGGCATTACTCAATGTTTTGAAGCAAAATGAACATGCCAGTCCTTATATGGAAAAGTATGTTATCGAAGCTCTTTTCATGATGGGTGAAAACTATTATGGCATGGAGCGTATGAAACGACGCTTTGCAGAGATGGTGAACGACCCGGAGCGTACTACTCTTTATGAGGGATGGGGAATAGGACCTAACGGATTTCCAGGCGGAACTACCAATCATGCTTGGAGTGGTGGTGGACTTACTATCCTATCGCAATATGTATGTGGCGTAGCTCCAACAGAAGTGGGGTATAAAGCCTATCGTATAGCTCCGCAACCAACAGGTCTGAAAGAAGCCGAAACATTGGTTCCTACTGTAAAAGGAAACATTAAGGTATCTTTTAAGGATGATGAAAAGAACTTCCAGCTTCAGGTTAGTTCATCGCAAGGGGCACAAGCTACTATCTGTCTGCCTTCGCCGTGTAAAGCCGTTACACTGAACGGAGAACTGGTTTGGCAGAAAGGGAAAAAACTTTTATCTGGAAATAGTATCATAGAGTCTATTCATCAAGAGAAAAATAAAACTCTCTCTATTACCATGAAAAATGGTGGAGATTGGATATTTAATGTAAAGAAATAGTTTGAAGATGAAACGGCTTTTAATATATATAGTCTGTTTATGCTTAGTGGGTATTCTTGGGGCACAGACTGTACCATTGAAATTGCTTCCTTTCCCTAACGAAGTAACGGTTCGGTCTGGCTATTATTCTCTTAGTCTCTGCCGACTTGCTTACTCTAAGACATTGAAAAATGAGGCAGATTATTTAAAGCAAATACTTGGGGAGGAGCATGGCCTTTCCGTACAAGATGGTAAAAGAGGAAACATTCAATTGGTTTTGTCTGACCAGATAGCCAATTCCGAGGGGTATCGTCTTATTGTTGATAAAGATGGCATCCGTATAGAGGGTGCCACTCCTCAAGGTGTGTTTTATGGAATACAGACTTTCCGTCAACTTATTACCGCTTGTCATGAAGGGAAAAGAGTTCCTTGCATAGTCATTAATGACGCTCCGGCTTTTAAGTGGCGTTCGTTTATGCTTGATGATGGCAGAGCTTTTAAAGGAGTGAAAGAAGTAAAGCGTTTGCTCGATGAAATGGCCATTTTAAAAATGAACATCTTTCATTGGCATCTCACAGAAGATCAAGGATGGCGTATTGAAATTAAGAAATACCCACTGCTTACAAAAATTGGCGCGCATAGAGATTCTACTCAGTTGAATTGGTATGAAAGCAAAGTCTTCGACGGAAAACCGTTTGAAGGATTCTACACGCAAAGAGACATAAAAGAGATTGTTTCTTATGCCCAAAAGTTGCATATCACTGTAGTTCCTGAAATAGAAATGCCAGGACATGCTTCGGCTGCTATAGCTGCATATCCTTGGTTGGGAAGTACAAATGAAAAAATTTTAGTACCCTGTTCCTTTGGTGTGCAGAACAGCGCTTTCAATGTAGCTAGTCAGCGTACGCGCACTTTCTTGAAAGATGTGCTCGACGAGGTGATGGAATTGTTCCCGTCGAAAATAATACATATAGGTGGCGACGAAGTACGACAGGAACAGTGGAATAACTCGCTTGAGATACAGGCGTTCATGAAAGAAAAGGGGATAGGTTCTGCTGCCGAACTTCAAGTGTGGTTCACTAACTATATAGCTTCTTATCTTAAATCGAAAGGAAGGAGAATGATGGGGTGGAACGATATAACTGGTGATAAGCTACATGGCTTTCAGAGCGAAGTGAATGTTAGTTCTGACCATCAACTGTCTTCGGACGCTGTAGTGCAATTTTGGACAGGCGATTTGGATCTGTTGACAAAAGCGGCGAAGAGAGGATATGAAATAGTTAACAGCCTACATGAGTATACATACCTCAATTATAACCATGATAAAATTACTCCCGGATTGGAATACTCTTTTGCTCCTATCTCTTTAGAGAAAGCTTATTCTTTCTCTCCAATTCCAAAAGACTTCCCAACTGAATTGCGTAAGCAGATTATTGGATTGGGATGTCAGATGTGGGGAGAGTGGATACCACAAGCGAATGATATGTACAAAATGGTGTATCCGTATTGGGCTGCCCATGCCGAAACAGGATGGACTAATAAAGAGCGTAAAGACTATAATCGTTTTGAACACTCAATGGATTATTTCCTTACTCGATGGATGGATAAAAAATATATTGATAATAACAATTTTTGGATAGGGCAACATTAGCAGATAATGTGAATGATAGTGCCCCGATAATTTTAAATAAACAATAAATCAGAATTATGAGAAAACGACTGTTATTTCTTATACTATTATATTGGCCGATTTTCTTGGCCGCTAAAGAAATAAAATACTTTTCCCGTCCTGGAGAAATGCTTGATTTAAGTGAAAACGCTTTCAATCGATATGGCGTGAAAGTATCCGAAATAGATTCTGTTAGTATGAGTGGATCATTTACTATTTCTATAAAAGTGCGCAGTCATGCTATGGATTTAGGCGAGAAAGCTTTGGTTACTAATAAAAAGAGCAACACGCAGAGTGAAGCTGGCATTTGGATAGGAACTCAAGTCAACGGCTCATGGACAGTGAACTTTTGCGATGGTAAGAATACGCCGTGGGAGTATAGTCCAACTGCCTTGCGTCAGCCTATTAATGACGATAAGTGGCATACATTGACAATAACGCATGATGCCGTAAAGCAAGAAATGCGTATGTATTATGATCAGTTGAATGTGGCGATCTACTGTACTAATGGTAATGTTAATTTAGCCACTGGAAATGTACTAAGAATAGGTTCTGTAGATGATGGCCAGTGGAATACATTTAATGGATGCATCAAAGATTTTTCATTTGTAGACCGTGTAGAAGCTCCTAGTGTTTCAGCTCCGGCTCACTCACATTTGTCGCAACTGAAAGTTATGGCTTTTAATATCTTCCACGGAGGACATGAATTAGGTCAAGAGGTTGGTGTAAATAGAGTGATAGAGGTTATAAAAGCAGAGAATCCTGATGTGATAGGCATGATAGAGACTTATGGTTCAGGGGCCATTATTGCTGATGCTTTAGGCTATTATTTTTATTTGCGTAGCTCTAACTTGTCAATAATGAGTCGTTTCCCCATTACTGATACTTATGATTTGTTTGACTCCTTCAATTGTAGTGCGGCAACATTGCAGATTAATCCGTCACAACAGATTAATTATATAAATCTTTGGCTGGATTATCGCCCTATCACAAATGATCAAATTAACGCCCATGAATCAATAGAGAATATTATGGCAGGAGAATGGGATGGCCGTGCCAAACAATTACAGACTATACTTTCTAATATGAAACCTCTTTCAGAACAAAAGACAACTCCGCTGATTGTTTCTGGAGATTTCAATAGTAGTTCTCATTTGGATTGGGGATATGATACAAAGGATGATAGTGAGCATAAGGGCTATGTGATAGAGTGGCTAACCAGTAAATTGATGGAGAAAGCGAACTTTATTGATTCTTATCGTGAGATTCATCCAGACGTGAAAAAGTATCCTTGTCTTACATGGTCTACTATGGCTAAAAACGAGCTGCAATATCGTATAGACTTCATATACTATAAAGGAAGCAATATTAAAGCTATCAAATCGGAGATGATAGACAAACATCCTGTTCGTTTCCCTTCTGATCATGCTGCTGTGGTTACAACATTTAATTTGAAATGATATGAAGCGCATATTTGTTGTTATTCAATTGTTAATAGTTGTTTTATCTGTATATGCTAATAACCAAGTGTCTAACCTTTGGATAATTCCGTCGGTAGAATCTCCACAAGCTTACAGAAACTACACGCCAAGTTCTGATGCTCATTTAGATATGGCAAGAGGTGAAGTAGAACACATCCAATTGGTGTTTCCTAGTAAGGCTGGTGAAGAATATACTTTTACTTTCGGCCAAAAGCATAAAGGCGTACAAGTGTCGGTTAGAGAACTCAAAAAGATAAATGGCTATTATGATGCATTGGTTCCTTTTGAGAATAGGCTGAATTGTACTGATACGTTAACCGCCATATGGATTACCGTTCAGTGTTCGCCCAAAGTTTCGGCAGGGAAATATAATCAAACAATAGCGATAGACGGACCGCAGCATTTCAAGGTACAGTTGGACTGTAATATACATAATGTTACAATTCCTGTAAAGTCATCTATCCCAATACTTGTAGGAGTAGAAAATCGTTGTATAATTGATGGCCTTGAAAGTAAAAAAGAAATCGACAAGGAACGTCAGCGATGGGTGGATTTTGTGTTAAGCTACAGAATGACTCCGGCTTTTGGAACACAAGTTGCATCGGAACGCTGGCAATACGACCGCTCTTTCTCACCTTGGGCATGGAATGATAAAAGAAGTAGCCGGCTGTTAGATGATGAACGATATAATTTTTATATACTTCCGTTTTTTGCATTATCGGAGGAGGAACTCGCTTCTTTATTGCGTGATATCCAGAAGAGGAAGAAGCTGGAAGAGTCACTTTTTTATATTTGGGATGAGCCTGCATATATTGAAGATTATGAGCAAATCAAACAGAAAGTGAATATCATCCGAAAATATGCGCCTGAGGCTCGGATTTTGACTACACTTTTCTGTGGACCACGGAATGGTTCCAGAAAAGGAGACTTGTATGCGGTATTTGATTACCTGAAAGATTATGTTCATGTTATCTCTACTAGCTTGGCACCTTGTAAAGGCGATGAAAAGAATGTGCAACACATACGCCACAACATACCTGAAGGCATCGACTGGTGGAGTTATATTTGTTGGGAACCAGGAGGTACCGAACCGAACTTCTTGTTGCAGATGAAGGGAATACAGCAAAGAGCTATCATGTGGCGTACTTGGAAAAACGGTAGTCAAGGTTTTCTGTATTGGGATAGTAATGTCTATCACGAACGGAATCCATTTACCTATATCACTGATATGCCACATGGCGACGGACTACTTATTTACCCAGGAGATATAATGGGATGTAAAGGTCCGGTTGCCTCTGCCAGATTAGAGCGTTGGCGTGATGGTGCAGAAGAGATGGAACTATTGAAGATAGTAGAAGAAAAGCATTCAAGAGCCGAAGCTGAAACTTTATTAGAGATGGTTTATGATTCTCCTTTGTCGTTCATTGATAAAGCTAATAACATACCTTTATTTAGAGAAGCGATGTTTACCCTATTAGATAAGTGAATTATATCTCATTGTGCTCATGTAATGCTTACCGTTTCTTATAACTTATAAAAGAGAAAGTTGATAAGCAAGTAGATAAATCATGTTGCCCGCCGTTGATGAATAGACATCAATGACGGGCTTTATTTTTTATGAGTTGTCATGAAAGATTTTAACAAAAGTTGTTGTTTTCATTGACAAAGTCATCTCACATCGACCGATGTGAGCGTTCGTAACGGTCGATGTGAGCGCTCGTATCGGTCGGTGTGAGCGTGCGTATCGGTCGAAGTAAGACGACTTTTATTGGATAGGACAGGGAAGACGCATTAAATATTTTACTTTATTGTTAAAGAATGCGGCTAGAAATTATTCCGCAGTAACAAAATGGCACTTGCCATTTTGAAATGTGATAAGACGACAAAAGGAAGTATAAACTTTAAAAAACTGAAGATTTGATGGGATGAAAATTGTGTTAATCGTATATTTATGAATGATTTTATTTGGAGAGTCGTTATTTTATAACTAAATTGATTAAAAAGTTTATTATCTATTGTTTATTTAATAAATGTGCGTATATTTGCATCGTGATATGACCTTATATTTATTGCACCGTAATTATATAACTGATGAAAAGCAACCGTTGATTATTTAAACACAACCTTAGTGATGATTTCTATAATTTCGCAATCTGTTCATTTTTCAGGCCGAACATTATTTGTACGACAGATATCAGGTAATATTAAGTAATAGCATTTTAATAGGTATGAAACAGTATATAGGTTTTTATTATTTGATTCTTTTTTCCGCCCAAGCGATATTGGGAGAGAGGCTTGTTCGGGTATGATACGATTGTCATATCCAGCAAGACTTCTTTTGAAATATAACAGAAAGTGATAGCTCAAATGATTGTAAACGAAAAATTATTAAACTTTTTATTAACCTTTTTATGATTTAATGATGGAAAAAGATGTAAGAAGAAAAAGTAGCTTCCAAGTAGCGAGAATATATTTATTCTTGCTACTTATGGTACTGGCATCTACGGCTAGTAGTTATGCTCAGAATTTAATTAAAGGTGTAGTTGTGGATGCTGCCGATATTCCACTTCCTGGTGTGAGTGTATTGGTGAAAGGCACCACTACTGGAACTACTACCGATTTGGATGGTCGTTATTCTATTAACGTACCTAAGAATGGAATTCTTGTTTTTACTTACATTGGTATGTCTAAGCAAGAAGTTAAAACCTCTGGTAAGAGAACTGTAAATGTGGTTCTGCAAGAAGACGTTTCGGTTTTGAATGAAGTAGTTGTTGTAGGATATGGTATTCAAAAGAAAGCCCACCTTACTGGTTCTGTAGCTTCTGTTAATTCAAAAGATTTGATGAAGTCTACTACAAGTAATATTTCGCAGGCATTGGTTGGTAAGTTGCCGGGCTTGATGTCTCAGCAAACTTCTGGTGCTCCAGGTTCGGATAATGCAACTATTTTAGTGCGTGGTCGTTCTACTTATCAGGGCGATGATGGTCCGTTGATGTTGGTAGACGGTGTAGAACGTCCGATGTGGCAAATTGACCCGAATGACGTAGAATCTGTAACTATTTTGAAAGATGCTTCTGCTTGTGCGGTTTATGGTATGAAGGCTTCTGGTGGTGTTATTTTGGTAACTACTAAGCGTGGTTCTGAAGGTAAGGCAAGTATTAATTACAAAGGCTCGTTGACTTTGTCGCATGCTACTACATTGCCTAAGTTCATGAACGGTACTCAGTACATGCAGTGGTATAACTTGGCTAAGAAATTGGATGGTGAAAACCCTTTCTTTACAGACGAAGACATACGTAATACTTATAATGGTGACCCTACAGACGGTTATGAAAATACAGACTGGTTGGCTCCTTTGTTCCGTACTACATTGATGCATCAGCATAGCTTGTCTATTAGCGGTGGTACCCAGAAGACAAATTATTTTATTAGTGGTGGTTTTATGAACCAGAATGGTTTTATCAAGGGACATAAGAATCAGCGTGGCCATTTCCGTTCTAATCTTGATACAAAACCAGTTGAAGGTTTGAGTGTATCTTTAAATCTTGCGGGTCGTGTTGAAGATTATAATCAGCCTGGTGCTAATACATACGAAAATCAGATGAGTAACAATGTAGTTGGTTCATTGCTGTATGCAGCTCCTTTTGTTCCGATGGAACTCGAAGGATATCCTACATCTGGTTATCGTGGTGGAACCAATCCGCTGTATGCCGCAGAACATTCAGGTTTTAAAACGAAACGTAATGTAGCTTTTGAAACTTCAGCTAAAGCAGAATATGAATTCCCGTTCTTGAAAGGATTGAAGGCTGGTATGTTTATGAGTTGGGACTGGCAAGATATCGATTCAAAGAGCATGTCTTATGCTTATAAGCTCATGTACTATGATCATCCGTCTAAGTCTTATATATTGCAAAACGCAAGTTGGTTGAACGAAGAAGGTGAGTTGAGTCAGAGTGATATGAAATTGCAGAAGTTGTTGGTTCGTCCTTCTGTTACTTATAATAATACATTTGGCAAGCATACTGTAGGAGCGTTGTTCCTTTATGAAATGAGTAAGTCGAATACAAAAGCGATGTCTGCAGCTCGTTCTAAATTCCCGTTGCTCGATATTCCTGAATTGGATTTTGGTTCTGACATTCATCCTAAGAATGGTAATGGCGGTTATTATAACAAAACAGCTTATGCTGGTTATGTAGGGCGTTTAAATTATGCTTATGCGAATAAGTACTTGGCGGAATTTACTTTCCGTTACGACGGTTCTTATAAGTTTGCGAAAGACAACCGTTGGGGATTCTTCCCATCTGTGTCATTGGGATATGTAATGTCTGAAGAAAGTTTCTTTAAAGAATTACTCCCTAAGGTTGACTACTTTAAGTTGAGAGGTTCTGTTGGCCTTTTGGGTAGTGATAACGTAGATCCATTCTTGTACAGAAGAAAATATGACTGGACAGTGAACGGAGCCGTTTTCGGTTCAAACCCGACAACTCAAAACACATTGTATAATAGTGTAACTTATCCGATGGAAGAGCTGACATGGGAAAAATGTCGTTCTATCAACTTCGGTTTCGACCTGAGTGCATGGAGAGGTTTGTTAGGTATTGAATTTGATGTGTTCTATAAATATACTTATGACATCTTGCGCCCTATTTCAGGAGCATATCCTTCTTCTTTGGGAGGTCACTATCCAAGTATCGAAAACTCTGGTGCACTTGATAACCGTGGTTTTGAATTGACATTGAAGCATTCTAATCGTGTAGGACAGGTGTCGTATAACTTGAACGGTAATCTTTCTTTTGCTCGTAACCGAATCCTCCGTATGACTCAGGGTGATGGAACATTGCCTTGGAAGAACAAATTGGGAACTTCTGTCGGTGCTGTTTGGGGATATAAGTCTTTAGGTCTTTTCCAGACACAGGAAGAATTGGATAACGCACCTATTAGCTCAAACCCGATACGTTTAGGTGATATTAAATATGCTGATATTGACGGTGACGGTCGTTTGACTTGGAATGACGAAGTGAAAATAGCTCGTAGCACTATGCCGGAAATGATGTTCTCATTGACTGGTGATGCACAGTGGAAGGGATTCGATATCTCTGTTCAACTTCAAGGAGCGGCTCTTTGCGATAAGATGTTACAGCAAGAATGGTATAACGGTGTGAGAGACCAAACTCCATTGACTCGTCCTTGGTATGCTGGTTGGGATAACGCTCCTTTGTTCTTGGTTGAAAACAGCTGGAGACCTGACTTTACAAATGCTGAATATCCTCGTTTATCTACAGTTGCTTCTTCTAACAGTTCTGAAATCTCAGACTTCTGGAAGAGAAACGGAGCTTATTTGCGTTTGAAGAATGTAACTTTGGGATATACATTCCCGAAAAAATGGATGAAGAAAGCTGGCGTTAATAACCTTCGCATATTTGCAAGCGGATTCAACTTGTTGACTTTCACTGCATTCAAATATTTGGATCCAGAGTCAAGCAACGTAATTCAGGGATATTATCCACAACAACGTACATTTACCTTTGGTTTAGATGTAACGTTCTAATCTTAGTTCTAATTATTAAACATTGAAAGATATGAAAAAATTTATTATAGGATTGTCGGCTATTGCGATGCTGGGTTTTCAGTCTTGTAGTGATGTACTTGATATAGATCCCTCTCGTAGTTATAGCGAATCAACTGTATATTCTTCCGTAAAAAACTTAGATTTATATGTGAAGGATTTCTATGGTATTTTTTACAGTAATGCTGATATTTTGGTCGGATCTAATTTGCTTATGGATGACGGCTGTACTGACTTGGTGAAATATTCATGGTATAATATTGCAGAAGGAACGGTGAATAAGTTCTTCTATGGTGATGTTAAGATTACAGTAGACAACAATTTCCGTTCTAATTGGGATGGCATGTACACTTTCATTCGCAAATTCAACGAATATTTGGTAGATGTAAACAACGGTTACGGAAAGAACATTAGTTCTGAAGAATTGGCTGTACGTACCGCAGAAGTGCGTTTCATGCGTGCTTTTGCTTATCAGGAATTGGTACTCAGACATGGTGGCGTTATTCTGAGAATCGATGAAAATCGTGTCGAAGATCAGAACGATCGCGCTAAGGCACGTTCTTCTGAAGCAGAGTGTTGGGATTTCATTCTCAATGAATATAAGAAAGCTGCTGCCGATTTACCTTATGTATGGGAAGATAATTCTATAGGAACCAATGTAGGACGTCTTACTAAAGGTGCTGCTTATGGTATGATGGCAAGAGCTGCTCTGTATGCTAAACGTTGGCAGGATGCATTGGATGCTTGTGAGGAAGTGAAGAAATTGGAAAAAGACGGATATTATCAATTGTTACCTGGTACTACTTATGCTGAGTATAACAAGATATTTACCAACTATAATAATAAGGAGTTGATTCTTTCCGTGAATTTCGAGAAGAGAGGAAAACAACATTTGTTTAACCAGTATTTCTGTCCTCCATCAGATTATGTCAACTCACAATTGGGTAAAGGTAGTGTAGGTGCTGCTGCTACTCCAACCGATGAATATGCTTCTAGCTTTGACATCAATGTAGGAGGTCAGTGGCAAGCATTTAGTTGGGATAATGTCGCTTCATATCCTGAAGGTCCTTGGAAGGGACGTGATCCTCGTTTCTACGCTTCTATCCTTTATAACGAAGCTCCTTGGAACGGACGTCAATTGGAAATATATGACGGTGGTAATGACGGATTTATGGAATTCAGCACTTCTGCAAGTCAGGATATGGTGCGTAAATCTACCACAGGATATCTTTTCCGTAAATTTGTAAAAGAAGATAAGACCATTGATTTCGCACATGTTCAGAGTGATCAGTATTGGATTGAAATGCGTTTGGCTGAAATCTATTTGATTAGTTCAGAAGCTTATGCACGTTTGGATAAATTTAAAGAAGCTTATATTGATTTGAATGTAATTCGTAATCGTGTAGGTATGCCGATGTTGAGTCAAAAGAATACTTGGGATGCTTACTTGGACGATTTGTCTAAAGAACGTATCTGCGAATTGGGCATGGAAGGTCATCGCTACTTCGACTTGGTTCGTTGGGACAAGGCTTATGAAGTATTGAATAATAAACGTTTACATGGTGTTAAAGCCACCAAGGGATTGGATAAGTTTACCTATGAACGTATTGAATGTGATGTAAAAACACGTTATTTTAGCAAAAAATATTGTGTATTCCCGATACCAAGTTCTGAAATTCGTACCAACTTGTTGTGCGAACAGACTGATATATGGAAATAATTTTTTCACTTAATAAAGATAATGACTATGAAATTTAAATATTTGATGAATGGGTTGCTTGCAATGGCAATGACATTCGTGGGTTGTCAGAATCCTGATGATTTGGTGAGATCGGACAATGAAATGTTGAACCGTCTTTCTATTAAGGGTATTTTGGCAGATAATCCTCAAGAAGATTATCCCACGGAAATAGATTTAGAAAATGGAACAGTGAAAATAATTGTGCCTTATTATATTTCTGATACGGAGGCAATTCAGGGCGATTTAACCAGAATGAAACTTTCGGCAGAATTACCGTCAGGGGCTACATTCTCTCCGGCTCTTACTGGTATTCACGATTTGGAAAAGGGTTACTCTTCTAACTTGTTGTATGAAGACGGTAGAGTACAGCCGTTGACTTTTAAAGCTGAGTATTTGAAGTCGGATAAAGCTGTTTTATCGAAAATTGAGTTGACCAAGACACAGGCTACTGTTCGCATTATACAGCCTCAGGCGGAAGGCGAACACGGTAAGGTGATGATTTTTATCACTAAGACAGACATGGATAGAGAATTGTTGAAAGATGCAAAAGTACAATTATCTCCTTGGGCTGATATTGAATCTGACGTTTATAATCCGGTTACTGAAAGAATAGATTTGAGCCAACTGCCTACATTTACGGTTGTTGCTCAGAATGGCGTGGATAAGATCACTTATGAAACTGCTTTCCAATATCCTGAAAAAGTTCCTTATGGAGTAGGATACGTTTATCCGTTGTTCGGCTTCCAGGCTACTCAAGAAAATCCATTAGGATTTGGTTTGAATGAGAACAAATCGATGGCAGTTGTAGGTGACTATCTGATTGTTTCTAATTATAAAGATTTCAATAAGATGCCGGTTTATAATCGCTTCACTGGTGAACAGGTTAATGTTCGTGTAAATTGTGAAGGCATCGACCCTTCTCGTTCTATTCGTGCTATTAGCACTGACGATGCTGGTCATATGGTAGCAATGAGCTTCACAAGTACAAAACAACAAAACGGTTGGTATGATATTACTGATAAGACTGTGTATGTTTGGGCTTGGAAGGATGGTATTGAGAATAAGCCAGTTCAAATTATGGCAGAACAATGGGATGGACCTACTTTCGGTATGGGAGCTAATACATTTATCGGAACTGCTATTTCTGTAAATGGAGATATTATCTCTGGTAAAGCTATTTTGACTGCTTGTGTTCCTTACGGATGGAAGTTTGTTTATTTAGGATTCGAGAATGGTAAGTTGTTAGGTCCTGCCAAGAATGGTAGTGCACCTCATGGATATGGTGACCCTGCTAAGATTATTCCGTTGACAACAGACTTTGACGCTCCGTTGAGTTTCGTTGCGTCATCTGGTAATGAAAACAACTTGGTTTCTTATGCGGGAACTGACGGTAAGGCATTTGCTTTCACTCAACCTAAATCTCACTATTGGCCTACAACTAATGCAGGGGCTTTCCAAGGAGGATCTACTAAGGGTATTGATTATATTGAATTTAATGGAGCTCATTTGGTGGCTGTTCAGAATGACAATGCGTTCTGGAGTAATGGTTGGACTCGTCTGTTTGTAACAGATATTAAGGCCGATCCGCAACCTAGTTCAATGATGGAAGGTTTTATTTTCGATACTTCGGATGGTGACGCAAAGGGTAATGGAGATACTCCTGGTGGTTTGGCAGGTACAGGATGGTGCTTGACAGGTATTCACCGCCCAGGTCAGTCATTCATTGGTGGAACTCCGTTGGGTGGAAATGATTACTGTACAGGTGACGTAGTTTTTGCGAAGAGTGCTGACGGCAATGCGGTACAGGTTTACATGATGACTACCAATTTTGGTATTATGGGTTGGGAATTGACAAATTTCAGACTTGAATAATAGTTGATTTTTCTGGACTATCTGCCTATATTATCGAGCATGGGCAGATAGTCTTTTTATATTTATATATTAAGCATTAAAGAACGTAAGAGTATTATGAAGAAAGTATTGTTTTTTTTGATGGTTATGCTTATTGGAGGTGTATTCCCTACTTTGGTAGCTTGTTCAAAGAATAGTCCAGTTGCTCCCGATTTTAGTCTTGGAGATACGGATAAAGATGATCAGGAAAAACCGGGTAAAGTTTATGATTGGGAGAAGAATCGTAAGGAAGTTCTTCAATCTACAGATATGGTCCTTTGTTATTCTGGCGCTTCTAACAGAGCTGTGTGGAATAAGGATTTGATGTCTAATTATGTAGTATACAAAGATCGACAAAACAAAAAGCATTGGTTGTTTGACAGTTTCTTATTCTTAGAAATTCTTGATATAAATACCATTAAGGCTTATACTAAAGGTTTTGATAAAGAATTTGAGTCTGCTAACAAGGCAGATTGGGAAGGTTTGCTAAACACTTATTTTGCATCTTCATCAGGTATTGCAGGATTGGATAAGTGTGTAGCAGAACAACAGACGGAATTAGGGACTCCTGCTCATAAGCGTCAGGTTGTTATCAGTATACCAGAGCCTATGGTAAATAAATTCTCAGCTATCTCTTCTTCTACTACAAAATATTGGGGAAAAATAGATGGGAAGGAATTGGACTTCTCTAAAGCGGAAGATCGTGTGAAAGCTTGTGTCTGGTTTATCGACCAAGTGCGTGCACGTTTTGCTCAGAAGAACTTCAAGAATGTAGAGTTGGCTGGTTTTTATTGGGTGGCAGAAGACGCAACTGCTACTAGAAGCATATTGAATTCGGTAGCTAGTTACTTGAAAGAGTTGAAGTATAGTTTTAATTGGATTCCTTACTTCACTTCAGACGGTCATACAGAATGGAAAAAGTTAGGTTTTACATCTACTTATTTTCAACCGAATTATTATTTCCAGAACAATCTGACAAAAGATCGTGTAACAGAGGCATGTAAAAAAGCCATTAAGTATGACATGGATATGGAACTTGAATTTGAAGACAATGCTTGCAAATACCCAATTGAAACATCTAAAGCATATCGCTTGAGAGACTATATGGATATTTTTAAGGAACAGGGCATTTGGAAGAGTAAACGTTTGGCGTATTATCAAAATAACACTGCTTTGGTAACACTGAAAAATTCAGTTGAACCAGATGACCAGACTTTGTATCATGATTTCTGCCAATTTGTTATTTCACGTCCGATGCGTGACTCTCATTAATTACTTTGTAAAATATTATTAGTAGTAACTATGAAGAAAGGATTGCTGTATTTCCTTGTTTTATTTTGTTTGTTCAGTTGTCAGTCGTCTGATGACTCCAAGTCGCCTATGGTTTTAAAGGAGTTGTGTCAGCGATTGTTCCCTCAGCATGCTTCTTCTTTTCAGTTTGAACTGTTGGAAGACTCGTTAGAGACCGATCATTTTACGCTGACCTCTCAGTCTGGTAAGATTCATATCCAGGGAAACAATTACAATTCCATGGCTGTGGGATTGAATTACTATTTGAAGAATTACTGCCATACACATGTATCTTGGTATGCTTCAGACAGCATTGTGATGCCCGAAAAACTTCCTATGCTTGATAAGACTGTGAGTTGTCAGGCTACATGCGACAATCGCTTTTTCTTGAACTATTGTACGTTTGGTTATACAATGGCTTATTGGAAGTGGCAAGATTGGGAACGTTTAATCGATTGGATGGCTTTGAACGGGGTGACTATGCCGTTGGCTATTACGGGACAGGAGTCAATTTGGTATAAAGTATGGACAGAGATGGGATTGTCGGACGAAGAAGTTCGCGCTTATTTTACCGGCCCTGCTCAATTGCCTTGGCACCGTATGTCGAATGTGGATTATTGGCAAAGTCCTCTTCCTAAAGATTGGTTGGTGCAGCAAGAAGCTTTGCAGAAACAGATTTTGGCTCGCGAGCGCGAGTTTAATATGACTCCGGTTCTTCCGGCTTTTGCAGGTCATGTGCCGGCTGAGCTGAAGAAGATTTATCCGGAAGCGAAGATTTACACCATGAGCCAATGGGGCGGTTTCGACGAAAAATACAGAAGCCATTTTATTGACCCGATGGATTCATTGTATGGAGTTATCCAAAAACGTTTCTTGGAAGAGCAAACTAAGATTTACGGCACAGACCATATCTATGGAATAGACCCGTTTAATGAAGTAGACTCTCCGAACTGGAACGAAGAATTCTTGTCGAATGTATCGAAGAAGATATATGAATCTTTGTCGAATGTTGACCCCGAAGCTAAGTGGTTGCAAATGACTTGGATGTTTTATCACGCAAAGGAAAAATGGACTCCTTCTCGTATCAAGGCATTCTTGAGAGCTGTGCCGCAGGATAAGTTGATTCTGTTGGATTATTATTGCGATCATACTGAAATCTGGAAAAACATAGAAAGCTATTATGGCCAGCCTTATATTTGGTGTTATTTAGGTAACTTTGGAGGCAACACCATGATGGTAGGCGATTTGAACGATACGGATATGAAGATTAACCGTGTTCTTGCTGAAGGTGGAGACAATGTATATGGCTTGGGCGTTACTTTGGAAGCGTTCGACGTTAATCCGTTGATGTATGAATTTGTTTTCGATAAGGCTTGGAATCAGACTCAGTCTACAGACGAATGGATTGAAATGTGGGCTAAGTGTAGAGGTGGACAGAAGGATAAAAACATTCTTAAGGCATGGAAGGATTTGCACGGAAAGATTTATATGACACCCGCTTTGTGTGGACAAGCTGTATTGATTAATGCACGTCCGCAGTTCGAAGGCGTACAGGGTTGGAATACTTACCCTGATTATAAATACGATAATAAGGACTTATGGGCCATTTGGGGCGAACTCTTGCAGGCTACCGATGTGGTTAATCAGGGCTACGATTTTGATGTGGTCAACGTAGGCCGACAGGTTTTGGGTAACTTGTTCTCAGACTATCGCGCACAGTTTACCGCTTGTTACAAACGTAAGGATTTGTCGGGCGCAGAGCAATGGGCAAAGCGTATGGACGACTTGATTCTTGATGTAGACCGTCTGTTGTCTTGCAGTCCTTTGTTCTCAATGGGTAAATGGATAAAAGACGCTAAAGACTGTGCTGCATCGGAAGATGAGAAGAATTATTACGAAGAAAACGCTCGTGGCATAGTTACTATCTGGGGACAGAAAGATACTCAGTTGAACGATTACGCAAACAGAGGTTGGGCAGGCTTGACCAAGAGTTTTTATCGTGGACGTTGGAAACTGTTTACCGATGGTGTGTTGGCTGCTATGAAAGCTAATCGCTCATTCGATGAAAAGAAATTCCATAAGGATGTTACGGAATTCGAGTATCAATGGACTCTGCAACATGAGGATTTCCCTATTTCATCTGGCGAAAGCGCAGTGAAGGTAGCTAATGAGTTATGGAATAAATACCAAAACGATTTTCGTTAAGATAAACTTAAAAGATTAATATATGAAAAACTTATTTACTTGGGTAATAGGTTTCGCTTGTTGCGTGTCGTCTG